>Ga0207841_1000005_pt1 | contig 671142 bp, 635 predicted proteins | sample HigsolmetaGSP18D_FD_184846 | JGI IMG/M metagenome (GOLD analysis project Ga0207841, IMG submission 184846) | High solid enriched microbial communities from the Joint BioEnergy Institute, USA - SP1-8-D (SPAdes) | ecosystem: Engineered > Bioreactor > SSF (Solid state fermentation) > Aerobic >... | reverse complement strand
TGCTCTGGCTTATATGGAACCAGGCCTGATGCAGCAAATCCACTGCATATATTAGATACAGTCAGAGCTCATGAGTATACTTGCTGATAGATAATGATAAAATCCTTCTTGTCAATATAATTGATGCCATGCTATATATAGATCTGGGTTTACTGCCTATATACATGTTTTAATGGCCTAAAGCAGGCAACATCAAGTGGTTGTAATAGATATGAAGAATGTGGTGGTAAATATAGAGGAATGATCATGTTCTCAGTACAGAATTGATCAAATTCAGCAGATGTATGGCTGCTATAACCATCAAGAATTAGCAGGCAATATCTGCCTGCTGTACAAGCTTTGATATGCTTATCAAAGATATTTCTTAGCCAAAGCATCCCTAGCTTATTAGTGGTCTATTTATTATTGCTAGTCCCAATTGCCCAGCTCTTTGGTAGATCTGGATATCAATTAGATTGGTGATTCTTGTCAGCAAAGATAATCATTAGGGGCAGGGCCCAGCCAGCTGCATTGATTACCTCAATCACAGTCATCTATTCTTGATTTCCTGCTTGTATTGCTTTAGGCCAGCCCCTAGATTTAAAGTCAGTAACAATCTTTACTGTTGATATCATGCCCATTGAAAAGCCAGTCTCATTAAAGTTGTAGATATTCTGTTTAGTAATGCTATAGTTTTATACAGCCTTCAGAACATGCTGAAACCACTTTTTAATAAGCTTTGGATCCTCACATAGAGCCTATTGATGATTATATCTGCAGCTATATTTGGATTTGAGCTTATGGTGGTGATTAATAAATCTTTGGACCCAATATTAGCCAACAGTAGCTGGTGTATTTAATCAGCTAGATAATAATAGACTGGCCATATCTCATACAATAATGATTTGTGGTGGTAGTCCTTGTTGGTTCATCAATAATATTTATTTGACAAGCATAGATTTTTCAGTGGTGGTAAGCTTTTTATTGTTTGATATTGCATCTACACATGCAGTACACCTATATAGACAGTTGTAGAGTGTTAAATATGACACATTATATGCCTGTGCAGCAGCCTGTATGCTTTTAAATTGACCATCATTGAAAGCTTTAATTGCAAGCAAGATATGGCCCTCTTGATGAACTGCTGAATCTGCTGTTTTGCATGGCATTTTGGTGGTTGAAGTTGATGAGCGCGTCATGTAGTTTGGTGGGGTGTTTTGCTCAGTGATCTGTTTCACTTGGTGATTGATTACATTAACATTAATCACTTAGTCAGATAATATAGAGATATATTATAAAGCTTGATGCATTTTTTAATATAATTATGAAAAATAAGATTTATTTAGATGAGTTAATTAATTTGATTATAGTTATTCATAATTCTCTGCCTATATAAATTTTGAATAACTAGAATGATTTAAACTAATAATAATAATCTTTAGTATTGATATCACATTCATTTGAAAATTATTCTTATTGAAGTTGTAGATATTTTGATCAATTATATTATATTATTAAATAATATTTTGTACACATTGAAATCATTTAATAATCTTTAACTCTTCACATTGAGCTCATTGATAATTATGTTTGCAGTTATATCTGGATTAAAGCTTAATATAATGTGGTAAGAGACCTCAAGGACCCTGACCCCAACTAGCCAGAAGAATAGAAGAAACAGTACAAATAAAAGTTATGGAATTGATATAATTAATATATTTAAAGTGTAGCATTAATGTTTTAATGTACAAAATATAAATAGCAAACTTAAGGAACAGATCTATAATATTATATTTTTTAATTACTTTAACCGTAGCAGCTCTGTTATAAGATTTATAAATATTTATTTAAATATATTACTTGAGACAGCAATCTAAGCTTTTTATAACTTATATCTATAGATTATATATTTCTTTGACAGATATCAAATATTTTAATATACTTTTAATATTTAACATTATATTATATTAAAAATATTTCTACTAAATAGCCTTCAGAGTATGCTTCTTCTCAAATTCTCTCATTAAATTATTATAATTTATTTTTTATATATAATATCTAAGAAGGCTTTCTTTATTCTTTATTCAGAATAAGTTTTAATATTTTGATTATTTTTTAATGCTAACTTCCTTAGCTTATTTTATATAAAGATATTCTTTTACTGAACTTATTAAAGAAGCTGTTTTAAAAGCTTACTAAGCTATCTTAATGTAACGTAACTAATCAACCACTGAGCAGGCCACACCACCAAATGGGCCACCCAACCACTACCAAATATTTTCAAATTGCAATTAGACTATCAACGCTGCAAGTATTGAAGCTATATACACTATATATCAATTGCTTAGTGCCTAGAGCATTGCACCCTAGTATGGCCTACTATATTACATGTGCTGCATGTTGGTGGCGCCTGCTTTTATGGCTGTAGATCTGGCTGCACAACCACCTCTTCCTGCCTTTGATCAGCTTCTTGAGCACATTGCAGTCCTTCCATGCCTGTTAGAATACCTCCAGTAACTATATAGGATCTATGTGCATTCCTCTTTCTTTTTTGATGCTGATTGGCAGCCTGTAACTCTTTGTTTTCCTGTGCCAGAAGGACTGTATTATTCATTGCAATCTAACAGTTCTTGACTAGTTGATTAAGAGCTTGTTTTGCAGGACTTGATGGGCTTTGAGAATGGTGTCTCAATAGGCACTTAAGAGCCTGGGTCTGAAGCTCCAATTTCTTGATATTATGAGGTGTCTCAGGGACCCAGAATGCTGATTGATTGCTGTGAGATATAGTAGGTGGTGTTAGTGTCTTCATCTGAATATAAAGTCACAAAAGCACTTGAGCAGGCTGATATGGAACTAAGCCAGTAGCTGCAAATCCACTGCAGATATTGGATGTGGATAGGGCTTCTGTTTGCACAGATTGATATACAATCAGAAAGTCTTGTTTATCAATATAATTGATGCTAAGATGCATGCTTTTTTCAACCTTTTGCCCATATGCTTTTTTCAGAGGTGCAAAGCAGCCAACATCAAATGATTGAAGAAGATGTGAAGAATGAGATGGCATATATAATAAAATAATTATATTCTAAATATAGAACTGATCAAATTTAGGTGTGATATGGCTTCCATGGCCATCAAGAATCAACAATTAATATTTTCTAATTGCACAGGTATGGGTATGCTTATGGAATATCTCTTTAATCTAAAGCAAGCTAAGTTAATTATTTGTCCAGTCATTCTCACTGACCCCAATTATTCAGTCAGATGGTATATCTTTATACCATAAAGCTTGATGCATCTTTCTTGTAAATATGATTATGGGAGGTAAGGCCCATCCAGATAAATTAATTAATTCAATAACAGTCACTTATTTGCAATTTCCAGACTGTATAGATCTGGCACAGCTAGATTGATCTGAGCCAGTGATAATTTTAGCAGTTGATATCACACCCATTTGAAAGCCAGTCTTATCAAAGTTATAGATATTTTGATCAACCACATTATATTATTGAATAATATCTCACATGTGTTGAAACCATTTATAAATGATTTTTGGATCTTCACACTGAGCCTATTGATAATTATATTTGTGGTTATATCTTGATTGAAGTTTCTTATAGTATTTAATAAATTGTTGTACCCAGTTCCTGCCAATAGTGGTTGGTATAGATGCTGATTTTGAATGCTTAGCTAGTAATAGATTGGCCATCTTCTGTACAGTGGCAGCATGAGGTGGTATACCATGTTTATCCATGGATAATATTCATTCCACAAGGGTAGATTCTTCAATAGATGTGAGTTTTTGGCAATTTGGTGCTGAATCTACACACAAAGTGCGGCTGCAAAGACACATCATCAATGTAGATTTTGACACATTATATGCTTTAGCAGCAGCTCTAATATTAGAAAATTGATCATTTTGATAGGCTCTAATTGCCAGAAGAAATCTGCCTTCTTTAGAGCTATCTTGATCACTCTGCAGTGCTGACATCTTGATTTGAATTTGTTGAGTATATCATGTTGCGTGTTGGGTGGCCCATTCAGTGGTGTGGCCCACTCGGTGGTTAACTATGTTAACATAATCCACCACCGAGCGAGCCCAACCACTGAGCGAGCGGCGGTCTGAGCAAGCCGCGCCTGAATATCTGCCCCAAATGCCGCAACACCTATTATATTAAATATTCTATAAAAAAGCACCTATATACATGAAATTGAAGCTATTTACTAGGGCATCCAGTCCTAATATGTCCAATCTTATGGCAATTACTGCACTGTGGTGATGGTTGCTTTTTTTGGCTTCTGTACCTCACCTACTGCTTGATCAGCTTCTTAAATAAGCTGCTGGCCTTGAGCACCTGTTAGGATCCCCCCTGAAGCAATAAAGGATCTAGGGGCTTCTCTCTTTTATCTTTGATGCTTATTGGCAGCTTGAAGCTCTTTCATCTGCTGCTGAAGCATGAGAACCTCATGTATAGTAGATTTGCATGCCTTTGCTAGCTGACCAATTGCTTGATTTGGGGGGCTTTGAGAATGCCAGTCAATAAGCCCCTTGATAAGTTGCATCTGCTTTTGCACCTCTGCAGTAGAATGAGGAGTCTTTACAGTTCAGAGACCATGAGAAGAAGAAGGTGGTGTAATCTCTTTAGTCTAAATATTAAGCACATTCAGCACATGCTGTGGATTGAATGACACTAGATCTGTTGCTGCAAATCCACTCTTTATATTGGCTTCTGAAAGTGCTTTTTGTGAAGATTGATATAGTGATAAGAAGTCTTGCTTGTCAATATAATTAATGCCAAGCTGCATGCTTTTCTGAACCCCCTGTCATAGGCCTTCTTTAAGGGAGCAAAGTAAGAGACATTAAGAGGCTGTAGGCAATAAGAAGAATGTGGTGGCATATAAAGAGAGATAATTTGCTGATTCTTGCAGAAGTAGTTAAATTCTGCAGTGGCATGACTGCCATGACCATTTAAAATAAGAAGATGATATTTCCCTATAGTCTGCTGAATTGTATACTTCTTAAAAACCTCTTTTAGCTAAAGCAATCTCATTTCATCATTGGTCCATCCATGCTCACTTAGATCTATTGTCCAGTCTGGTGGCAGATCTTAATACCATGAAGATTGGTGGACCTTGCCAGTAAAGATAATCAAAGAGAGTAGGGCTCAGCTTATAGTATTGATTGATTCAATGGCTGTCACCCATTTGTGATTTCAGGCTATATAGCTTGTACACAGCTTATAGTATGATAAGATCTAGTAATAACTTTAGCTGTTGATGCCACACCCATTTGAAAGCCTGTTTCATCACAATTGTAGATATCTTGTTCAAGAATACCATATTTTGCTATGATATTCTGAATAAGATTGAACCAATTCCTGATAATCTCTGGATCCTCACATTGTGCCTGTTGATAGTTGTACTTGCAATTATATTTAGAGGCAAGATCACTATGCTGCTTAATAAACTGGATCATCTAATTTGACCAATTGATATATTGTCTTTATGATCAGATAGCAATATATGTGTATTATATCATAAGATGGTGGTAGGCCTTGCTCATCCATATTAAGAATTTATTGCTTTAGTAAAGATTCCTCCAGCTTGGTAAGCCTTTAATTATTTGCTGAGGTATTAAGGCAAGCTGTACACCCCTGAATGCAGTGTTTTAGGGTAGAATATGGGACATCATAGATGTCAGCTGCTGCTTTTGCAGAAGAGATTTGACCCTCTTTAGCTGCTTTAATTGCAAGCAGCATATGGCCTTCTATTTGCACCTTTAATTCAGCAGTCTTTGGTGGCATATTTGATGGAATTTGATATAGTAGTAGATGATGTGGTTGAATAGGGGGGTGGCTCACTCAGTAGCTCAGACCATCACTCACTTGTTGGTGAGGCTCGCTTGTTGGTGGATTATGTTATATAAAACTAAATACATAATCGAGTAGTATTATAATAAAAGCAAATATTAAAAGTGAGGAATCAGCTATCTCATTGTTAAATACAGATATATAAGTCAATATATTACATTATAGTTAAAATAGAACTATCTGAGAAGTAGAAAAAATTGACTACACATAATTTGTACAGGCAATTAAGCTACTATAGCCACCACAGAAGCATTAAAGATATGCAGAAAACATTATAAAACACAGATAAGAAGTGGTAAACTATGGTTAAAGCAAAGCAGATGTGAAAACACATAAAGAGAATAATTAAGAGAAAGATAGTAGCGCTATAGCATAATGGCATCAAATATAACTTTATATCACAATTTATAATAGATAGTCTGTAATTGCAGTCAGATTATGATGTTAGCAGTAATATATTTATCTTAACTGTAAACTTAACTACTAGTTATAAAATAACATTAATAGCTAAAGCTAGATTAATATTCTCTTTAATTATTTTACAGAGCCTTTTAAGAAGATTATAATACTTATAAGCTCTCCAAAATAATCTTTATTTTTATATTTGTTGGCACATATTCAGCTATTCTATAATGTTACTTCTTTATACTACTTAACTACTTTTTTGTAACTATATAAACATTCTTAGCTATTTAATTAAATTTTTGCAGATGTAATTACAGTTAAATTATAAAGCTATTAAGATATCTGTAATAGTAATTAAGTTATTATTTAAGAGATTAAGCTTTACTCATGATAATAATATACAAGTATACAAATTTGTCTATATATAATATTGTAATATCATCACTGAATCGCAGCTTAAAATAATCAGTTATAAGTTTAATAAAAATTATAAGCATTGCAGTTAATGTCTATATATCTAGTTCCAGCTATAAAATTAAAGAAGAACAGATAAAGAGCATGTTTTATAAATAAAGAAGTAGTAAAGTAAAATCTCTATTCTGAATTCAAAATATTATTCAGTTTATAGAAGTATTTATTATATGATTTTATCTTAAATCCATCTTTTCTGAGATGCATAAAATATCATTTTTAGATTAAATTAGATCTAGTCTAGCTACTTAATTTAATCTATCTTATTCTGAATAAGCTAATAAATATTTCTTATTTTTTTCTTTATTTTCTTCTGAATCCCATATTCTTTAATATATTAATTTTTTCACTCCACTTTATAAATCCTTTTTTATTCTTAGTAGTCGGTGCAGATATAGTTAATAAATTATTATGTTAATCAACATCAGAAAAGAAAAAGAAATGCTTTTAAATTTTATATAGCTATTAAGAGTATTCTAACAGATGCATATAATATACTCAGCAAGCCGATCAAGTGTATAAAGAAATGATTGAGCAGTCAGATTCATAGCCAGCAAAGTAGGTACCACCACAGTGTAGCTTATGTAAATTATTAAAATATATTGCTAGAACATTCAATTTTCATGTTTGTTGTTAGCTAATTAGTTATTGAATATATTTAGCAGTGGGTATGTGGCCAGCTCACTTATAGATTATATTAATGTAACCTATAAGCAAGTTAGTCAGATAGGCAAGTTAGTCACTCTCACTACGTAACACATCTCAATTTTTCCATCATCAGAATGTCTACAACACCAGAAAATCAAGCTGCCGATAAAGAAGTTCAGAAAGATTATTGACTAGAGAATATAATACTATTTTCTCTAAAAATATACCTTTTTATATTAATAAGAATATCTGTCAGAAGAATGAAGCCCTGGAGGAGACATGAGGTGACACAGAGTCCAATGAGGGGTAATGAGGAGGCTGGACATGGAAACAGAAGAGACAAAGGAGAGTACAGAACACATGACTGGATGTGGTAGATAGTAGACAAGAAAGGGAATATGGTAAGTCTGACTTCCATGAGACTGTGCTAATCTGGAAGAATAGGAGGATATACCAACAGACTAACTACCATGAAGAAAGATATAAGGGTGTTCTTTCTCAGACATGTAGCTACTTCTCTTTATTGTGTCTTATTCTCATACAGATCTTAGAATCAAGGTATTCAACTGGTTATTCATCTCTAGTTCCTTGACTCCTATCAATTATCTCACTTTGAGAATAACAGTTCAACTGCTGGACAGTTGATACCTTTTGACAATATCCATCTTAGACATTCATGTCTTTTCCTAGAAAAAAAAATAAAGAATATATAATTTATCATAATTTCTGATTATCTTGCAGCATGATATAAATGTTGGATTCAGGTGATCTTCAGCTATTGCTATAGCCTCAGGCTAGCTGAACTCCAGATCTTGCTTAGATAAGAATACATGACCTCAACATTATACTCATGAATTAGCTAATTGACTTCATATGAATTGGTCAATTGATTTTGCTGAGATTAATCCACCTGCTCATAACTATTGCAATATTCAAAATTTTATACATCAGATATCTTATCCATAAGACTAAATTAGTTTAATCAATTAAGTTTAACTATTCTTAAAAGTTCTATCTTAGCTAGTATAATATAATCTTCTAAAGATTATAAGCCTGAAGTCTCTATAGATCTTTAAGAATAGCACATGCATCACTAATATTATGACAATCTGAACTAAATAAGCTATAAATATTAGTAAAGAGTCTGAACAGTTTATAAAGCTAGATTCTCCTGAAATTAATAAAAAGCTAATGTTAGGCACAAGTATGTAGCAGATGTTGAATGTAGCCAGCTCTAGAGCTTGGCCCTAAGGCCAGTTATATTACATGACTTAACTGCATATATATAGTTTACTATTAAACCTGATACTGTTCTGTATTAATCTTTATTATATTACTTATACCTATTTCCAGGCCTTTGAATTAAGTATTCAACACTCTAACTGCTCTAAACATCAGAGAATAGCCTGATAAAATAAATTAAAAATAATATTTTAATATATTTAGTAGTTAACTACTACCTGCCATTTATTATTAATTGAAAAACTTATTAGTCAGAAGAGAATACTAACCTACCTAATGCCAGCTTAAAGGAATTTAAATACTTAATCAAACTTAAGAAAAAGTTCTGAAGAGATTTCTATTAATAAAATAGCTACTACTACTAGTTCTTCTGCTAAAACATTTTTATATATGTCTTTCTAAAGAAAATATTAAATAATTCTTTTAGAACTTAATGCTGACAATTTATTAAGCAAAAAATATACTTAAAGAGAAAAAAGGCACTGTCTTCTAGAGTTGATATAAAAATCTAAAAACTTAAGTATATTAATATAGTAATGTGATAATAACAGAAGTAAAAAGCAGATATTAATTTTATATTTCTAATAAACATCTATTCTCTAGATAATATTAAAAAGTAATACTATATAAGTTAATCTATATATTGCTCTATCTTGCTTTATCAGTATTTAATCTCTCTTAGTTCTAATCTTAGAAAATAATAAACTGATAAAGTAACTGAGAATATTATTTTTTAAAAATGCTTCAGCCTTTCTAAAATTCTTCTATTAGAAATTTAGTAATACTATTCTTATACTGAAGTCCATATATTTTTCTGTTATGTTTTTCTCTGTCTCTGAGTCTGCTGATTATCTATAGTCTTAGATACTAGCTATTAAAAATTAACATATTCTTTCTATTATAACTTTGTTATTTTCTCTTAAAGCTATTTCTTCTATATTTTTATTAAAATCTTTTTATCTACAGTTCTACTCTCTTGAATTCTTATAATGTAAATATTTTTATATAGTGATGTCACTCTATATCATCTCTATTAAATTATTAAGAATGTTACCAAAATAAGCCAACTATAAATATGAACTTCTATAACCATCATAATAATCAGTTTTAAATATCTTTATCTATTGTTAGAACACTAACTATTAAAAAGATACTTTAGAATTTATTCTGTTTAACTGTTTAGACTAAGTATTTTAAAACTGCTGTCTATTAACTGATAAATATTAATCTTTATTTAGTAAGTTTAGTAATTCTAAGAATAATAACTAAATATTGTTTCTCTTATAATAAATCCCCGTATTATCTTTATAGACTTTGTAAATAATATTTTAATAAAGTAAAAAGTAAAGCTGATTATATTATAAATGTTACTATCTTTTTATAAGAGTCTGAATTCAAAAATATGGTCTTTAATATCTTCTATATTTACTGCATCTTGTCTGGAATTGATTACTAATAAAAGATATTGATTCTGCAGCTTAATTGTTATATATTTATGCAAAAATTATTAGCTTTTACAGTGCTGCTGAACAGCAGCTCTTATATATTATAGTGTTTTAATTAACATATCTATCATTTTTAATATCTCCAATAAGCTTGAAACTCTGAGCATCAGTGCCTCTAAAGTTAGTGAAGCATTTTTATATCATCAGTAACTTTCTCATTATTCTTAAGAATCTATTCGAGTTAGTCTCAGTTAATTATAGAGTCTGATTTATATAGAGTTCTTATTAACTGATAAGTGTTTTTAGAAGCTAATAATAATATCAATAAGCTGCGGATTTTAATCAAGAAGCCAGTTAGCATTTCTAATACTAATTTATCTACTGACACTGACTCTGATCTAGAGAATAGTAAGATCACTGCAGAGAAAGCAACTTTGCTTATATATATAATTTATGTATTGAACAGCAGTTATTATAATATGTTTTCCAGTCTTTTCATCAATAATTTTGTTTTGAATGTTGTAGATAGTAATCACAGCTGCAATTTAACACGTCTAAATATTTTATTGCAAAATTATATTTCTCTGATTTTATAGGACTCACTTGAATTCTTCAGCAATCACTTTTCTATGTTTTAAGCATTTTTAAATATCTGTTTCTGGCATCTTTCACAGTCGTTAATATGATCTTGTTACATCTTATAGAATTTTATTAGCACTCTATTGTATAGAGAATGCAATTGAAAAATTTATTCTTCTGAAATTCATCTTTATTTCAGCAGGATTTTTCCTCTTCTTCTTTCAACTTAGATTTGGATAACTTTATCTCTCATTTCTTTTATATTCTGAGCTGTCAGATAGTCATGAAATTTATAGTCTGAAAGAGATTTTGTATTATTAAATATCATATAAATTATTATTTCTGTGATGTTCTTCTCAATTTTGAGATATTCTGATAGACAAACTTTTATTTTGAGTAGCTTGCCTCTCTTTAAGCTTTTTTTCTTGAATACTTGATCTTTCAAACTGATATTTTTTTAGAATACTCAGAATATTTCTGCTTTTTGCAGTTCTTTTATTAAGCTCCTCATCCTAATTTTGTGCAATTTCTTCTATATATTTTTGAATTCATTCTTCTTCTCATATATTTCTTATATAAGCTATTCAGAATTATAGGTTGTCTTTTTATTTATCTTTATATATTATCAACATCATCACACTTTGTGATTGTTGTCACCAAAGTTTAGATAGCCAGTCCGGACTTTGTTGACAGGTGAGCAAGCCACACAAGTGAGTGAGTCATCTCCTTACTCATGCAATGTGTTTAATGAATTCAGCAATAAAATATCAGCAACATCAAGTAATTTAACTGCTCAAAAAGAGAATAGAATTTTTGCTATTTAAGCGTTTTGAAAATATTAATTTTTAAGTATTAATACTGCTATGTGGGCATATAATATTCTATATTCTATTCCTATCTTTTATCTTTATAAATATATTACATATGTTGATTCAATCTCAAATAATCAAATTACTGTTGAGAAATCTGTGCTTAAAAATGAATATGAAATATAAATCAATATAGACTTTTCTCTAAATCTGTTAATATTTATCAAATAACAAATCTATTACTAACAAACTATAATAAATTAATTACTATTACATCAAAAATTGAGTTCAAAACTTTATTAAATATTATATTAAGTATTCGTCCAGATATAACCACAAATATAATTATTAATAGATTTAATATTAATAAAAATTTAAAGATTATATGTGAATGATTTTAATAATTATAATTAAATTAATCAATTTATCTGAATAAGTCTTATTTCTTATAATCATGTTTGCTGAAAAGATGCATTGAGCTTTATAATATAAAGATATATTATCTGACTGGGCAATTAATATTAATAAGAATAAACAAATAATTAGCTTGACTTGCTTTAAGTAAAAAATTTTTATAAGCATACTTATACTGCATATGATTAACGAACATTATTATTGATTTTGATGATTATTATGAAAACTTTTATAAATTCTCTTTTACTAAGAATTTACTATAAATTCACTATTAGTTACTGGATTTTCTCAGTTTAGAGATATATCTTCAGTTTTGTTTATACTCATTATAGTTGGTTTTTTCAACAGATTTCTTGATGTTGAATGATCTTTCTTAGGCTAAGTAACTAACTACTTATAATGTAATCCACAAGCAAGCTGCCCACCTCTCAACACACAATATATTCAACAAAATCAACCACCAGGATGTCCACAAAACCTGTCAAAAAAAGCCCTCATCAAGAAGACAAAATATTATTGATCATTGAAGCATTAAAAAGGATTTAAATTTCAAATATCTGAGCAGCTATATATTATATATAATACTTCTTATTCCATTTCTTATAACTGACTTTTAAGACTGTACTGTACAATATAACTTCTGAACTAAGAATTAACTTCTATTAAAGAGTTTTATTAACAAATAATATCTATAAATAAGTGAGGAATGTCTCTTAGATCTAATGTTATATAATAATTAATATTCTTCTTGCTGAGCAGTTTAAATCAATTATTTTATTTATTATTAATAAGAATTGAGTTTATAACTTTCTTAAATATTATAATAATCTTAAAACACAATATTTTCACAGATATAATCATCAACAAACTCAATATAAAGATTTAAAAATTATTAAAAAAAATAATTTCAGTGTATACAACAAGCAATTAAGCAATATAAGATTAGTATGACTGCAACTGTAAAAGTGATTATTAGATTAAACTATTCAGTTTTATATAATTTAATAATTGTAATCAAATTACAGTTATTAAAGCAGTCATTTATATAAATAAGCTTTATTATTTATAGTTATTTTTATAAAAAAATATATCAAGCAATATATTTTTAAAATAATTAACTATCTTCTGATTAAGTTATTATAATCAAGTTAAATACTAAAAAAAGATTTTTGATTGACGTATCAAGAACTATATAAACATATTGATTCTTAATAATTACAAGAATTATTTAATATAGAATGTAATTGATTTTATATTAAGCATTATTATATTTTTATATATTAGCTTATTCTTTATATCTTTATAATCATTAAATATGAGCTGCTTTTTAATATTAAAGAGATTATATAATTGTTTAGCTGAGAAGAGTACACAACTTAAAATTAATTAATTATATTAATAAGATGAACTTTCTCACAGCATATTAACAAGCTTATATAAACAAGATATTTAAATCAGAATATTCACAGTAGATTTGTAGTCATAAAATTTATTTTAATAAATCTAATCAGATTTTTTTCCAACTCTATATTTAATGATTTTAATATTCTCTGATGTCAGTTAGAGTAATCTGTAAGTTTTTAAATATTTAAGACATCTTATAATAATAAAGAATTGCAGCTTCAATCCAAAATAATTGAGTCTTATTTAGATATTGGACGCACAGTTCAAATCTTATAAATTAGATATTAAATTACCTTATTAAAGACTGAAAGAATCATAAAAATCAAAAATTAGAGACTGCAAATAAGGAATAAAAACAAAAAAATAAATAAAGCTATCAGCTTAAATATCTTAAGAAGATATTCTTATTATATAGAAAGAGAAAGGTTGTACAGAGATTGTTTAAAAAATATTTCAAAAGATAATTAAAACTTTTTAAATAAAATCATATGTCTATATGCAATATAGTATATATCAGTCATATAAGTATAATACTTATATATGCTCTTAGTGTTATAGAACTGAGAAATAATATATATTAGATATTTTACTAGAATCTGTGGCTTCTATAGAGAATAAAAGTTTGTATATAGATGAGAGGTGAGCAGCTTGCTTGGGTGAGCGCGGCTTGCTTGTGGATTATGTTATCAAGACTGATTATGTAACAAAGAGATGGAATCACTAACATAATCCACAACTGAGCAATGCAGTTTCACCACCCCCTCAAAACATTCTATCATCAATATTCTTCAACATATTTTTTTCTATTTTTATCATGCAAAATGCCTCTTTCTCAAGAAAATTGAATACAAATGACTATTTCAGCTATTAGAAATCAAAAAATTCAATCAAAAAGAAAAGCTGCTGATATATTTAAGATGTCAGGAGCTACCCTTTATAAATAGCTTAAAGAAAGAAAACCACACTCAGAAACACACATTAATAGCTATAAATTGATAATTATTGAAGAGAAAGTCCTTACCAAGCAACTGCTAGATATAAATAAATAAGGCTTTTCAATTCAGTCAAAGTTTTTATATAGAATGATATAGATTTTACTTTATGAGCAGACACAAGATTTTACTGCATTTATTAGTATTAATTAAGTATATAACTTTATTAAGCACCACCCAGCACTGTATATATAATATAACTGATGTATATCATATCAATGTGTGAAGCAGGAGGATCCAAATATTATAAAATAATAATTTAAGACTGTACAAAAAGCTATTCAAGAACATAATATAAGAATAATATCTAGAATTTTGATAAAACTGGCTTTATAATAGGACTCTGTTCCACCTCTAAGATCATTACTGTAGTAAAGTATAATAAAAGATCTTAAAGAGCTATTTAGAGAAATTATAAATAGATTATAATTATTGAATATGTGAGCTCAAAAGGGATCTATATATCTCTATAAATTATCTTAAAAGCAGGATCTTAATAAGCTGCTTGATTTCAAGAACCTGCTCTTTTTAATAAAGGCTATACTCTTGTGAGAAGTCAGAATAGCTAAACAACAGATAAAATAAGCTTTTGCTGACTAAAAGAGATATTTGAACCACATTCTAAACACTGTTTAATTGGTGTAAAGTGGTTGCTTATTCTTAATAATTATTTTAGCTATCAGATTGCAGAATTTGATATTTTCTATAAAAAGAATGCAATTATCTATTTATATATCTTTTTATATCTCTTATCTTCTACAATCACTGAATATTAGTGTTTTTAGCCCACTTAAACACACATATAAGAAATTGGTTGAGGAAATAATAGCTGCTGACAATAATTATTTAGTAAGAAGGATTTTTTATCTCTCTATTTATCTGCTTATAAAAAGATATTTACTAGCGAGAATATATGCAGTGGCTTTATAAAAACTGGTCTTAAGCTACTTAATAAAGACTAAGTTCTTAAAAAAGATTATCTTTTAACTTTATATATTAATATTATCTCTTGTTGAAGGCTTAATCTCCTCTGCTTTTCAAACATCTCAGAATCCTTATTAGCTAAATTACAAGGTTTGCAGCTTATAGAAAAGCCTTAGTATAAGAAAGCTCTTCAGCAGTCTAATATCTTATATTCAATATCTTAAAAAGACTGTGCAGATGGCAATAAATATAAACCTTCTTCTTTAACAAAAAATAAAAGTTCTATAGGCTGAGAACAAGCAGAAAATAAAAAAGAAGGCAAAAAGACATGCTATTCTAAATAATAATCTTATTTTATTTGTACAGGAAGGTCAAAATTGTGTTCAGCAGCTTAATATATAGCTTAATGAGCATGTTGATGAGCCTATATCTAGGCCTTGCCAGCAAGCTCCAGCACGCTGCAGTGGCTGTGGGATTGTTGGACATACTATAAGGAATTGTCCTAGTAAATAGCTATATATTCAACTACAAGATAGTCTAATTTAATGGTGTTGATGGCTGAAAAACTTCAAAAAACATGATGAGTGCAGCAAAACTGTGTCACTCAGTTGTATACATTGCTCAGTTGTGGATTATGTTAATCTTAGACTTATAATATTTTACTTAATGTTCTTCTGCTGATTCATAGAAAATCTAAAATTAAATCAGCTTTTATCATTAATAAACTTTTATAATATAATAATATTCTGAACTCTAATCAGATGTTTATTTTCATCTGTTTTAAATATTATTTTTTATTAATTTAGCATATATTGATCTAATATTATAATTAAATCTTCTAAAAATTCTGCCTTTGATCTGCAATCTTTATTTAATCTTTTTATAATGTTAGGATTATTAGTTATTATACTAAGTTAAAAGGTGATCATCTACAGCAGTTCTTCTGTACTTTATATATTATAAAGAAGATTAGCATAATAAGCTATTATACAGTAAATACTAACAAGTGCTGTCTTTGTTTAAATTTATGATTTTTTTAGTTTATTTTCTAAAAAATTGTTGATTAAAAAGGAGAATAATTAAATTGCTAAGGCTACACAGCGACAAAAAATTGTAAAAAATAATTTCAGTGAGACTAAAAATAATCTATATTCTTTCAAAATAATTAACAACTCTAAAATCTGTGAATTAAAAGAAATAAATTCTAAAAATCTTCTGAAATTAAATATAATAACATTATTTCTCTATTTTTATTAAAATAAATAAAATTACTTAAAACTGCATCTAAAGATAATTATTAGAAACAGATAAAAATATTTTTATTTTATAAGAGTAGCCCAAAATAACTCTGCAGCAGTCAGATCAGTATTATTACTTAATTCTTACTTCCTTAGACAAACTTGCTAAAATATCAGCTGATTATAAGTTTTTCAGCTTTATTCTGAGTTTTTATTTTTTACTAGTTTTGCTATATTCAGATGTTATTTAGGTATCTTTTATATTTAACAGACACAGTATGCTCTATTCAACAGCTTTACTCATAACAGTGGAGATGCTATCTTTTCTAAAAGACAACACTATCACAATCAGTTAATGTAATCAACCACTGAGCAATGAATACCACTGAGCAACAAATTTTCACCACATCCACTATAATTTTGAAGCTTTTCAACCACCAATACAATTAAATTAGACTATCTAGTAGTTGAATATATAGCTATTTATTAGGACAATTTCTTATAGTATGTCTAATAGTCTCACAGCCACTGTAGTGTTGTGGAGCTTGCTGTTGAGGCATAGGTGTAGGCTCATCAAGCTTCTCATTAAGCTGTGTATCAAGCTGCTGAATGCAATTTTGACCTTCCTGTACAAATAAAATAAGATTATTATTTAGAATAGCATGTCTTTTTGCCTTCTTTTTTATTTTCTGCTTGTTCTCAGCCTATAGAACTTTTATTTTTTGTTAAAGAAGAAGCTTCATATTCATTGCCATCTGCACAGCCTTTTCAAGATGATGAATATAAGATATTGGGCTACTAGAAAGCTTTTGCTTTCTTGCACTAAGGCTTTTTTGCAAGCTGCAAACCTTATGATCCAGCTGATGAGAATTCTAAGAAGTTTAAAAAGCAGAGGAGACTGAACTTTCAACTGAAGCTAGTAATATTAATGTATAAAGCTGAAAGATAATCTTTGCAAGATCCCACTCTTTATCAAGTGGCTTAAGTCCAGCTCCTGCAAAGCCTTTGTACATATTGTCTGGAGTAAACACTTTTGTATGAGCAGATGGATATAGAGATAGAAAGTCTTTCTTGTTAATATAATTGTTGCCAGCAATTATTCTCTTTCAAGCAGTTTTCCATATGTGTGCTTAAGCAGGCCAAAAACACCAACATCAAGTAATTGTAGGAGATGAGAGGCATGTGCAGATATATAAAGACAGATAATTATATTTTTCTTGCAAAAAGTATCAAACTCTGCAGTTAAATAACTACTATAATTATTAAGAATAAGTAACTGCTTTGCACCAGTTATATAGTGTCTGAAATAAGGTTCAAACACCTCTTTCAATCAGTGAAGGCCTATTTCATCTGTTGTTCAGCCATTCTTGCTAGTTGCAATCCATCAGTCTTTGGAAAGTGCAAGTTCTTAATACTAAGCAGCCTATTAAAATGCTGCTTTTAAAATAATCACTGATAGTATATAAATCTCCTTTAAGCTTATAGTCTCAATAATTGTAACTCATTTATAGTTTCTCTGAATGACTATACAAGATCTTTCATTGCATTCTGCTGCAGTAATAACCTTAGAGATTGAGCAGAGCCCCAATGCAAAGCCAGTTTTATCAAAATTTTAGATGTCATCTTCATGTATGCCATGTTCCTGAATAGCTGCATGTACAGCTTGAAATCATAGTATTATAACTCTTGGATCCTCCTGCTTTGCACACTGGTATATAATCCTTCAATTATATCTTATATGCAGCTCAGGATGGTGCTTGACAAATTTATAAGCCCAGTTAATATTAAGGACTGCAGTAAGATTCTGTAAACACTTACAGAGTAATATTTGTGCCATTGAACACAGAAACTCTGGCTGAATTGAAAAACCTTATTTATCTGTCTCTAGTAATTGCTGAATAAGTGTTTCCTCTTCAATAGTCTTTAATCTATGGCTATTAGCACATGTTTCTGCATATGGTTGTCTTTCTTTAAGATGAGCACAAAGAATAGCCTCAGACATCCCAAAAATCTCTGCAGCCTTCAGTATTAATTTGACTTTTTGATTTTTATAAGCTGCAATAGCCATTTGAATTTGGTTTTCTTGAGATAAAGGCATTTTTGATAATAGTGGTGATAAAATAATGTGTTGAAAAAAGGAAATGGTAGGGTGAAGAAAAATTTATTGCTTGATGGTATTTATTACTTGATGGTTGATTACATTAATGTAATCCACAATCAAGCAACACATACAACTGAGTGATGCAGTTTCACCACACTCATCATGTTTTTTGAAGCTTTTCAGCCATCAACACCATTAGCTTATAGCTTATAATTCTCTTTCTTTATTTAACTTTTCTTTATCTATAAATTTTATTGCTTTACAGGCCAGCCTTTATTAAACAGATCTTTTTTAATTTTTATCTTATTCAATCTATTTTAGTCTGCATAATATTTACTAACAATCTACAGATTTATTCAGCTGATAAATTAAAAGATAATCTCACTATTAATTTACAAATTATTTAGCTTGCAATATACTGTAAAATAATGCTTTCTATAAGATAGATTATTATTAAACAGAACAAATAGATAATAAAACTGTAGTTCTATTAAAATAGATTGTTTAAAAATTTAATATAGATTAACAGTTTTATTATAATCTATAATATATTAGATTGTTGTCAGTTAATAAACTTGCTAAGTCCTCCATAATTTTTTATATTCTTTATACTATGATATTAATAAAGAAGTATTAACTTAGACTGTTAGAGATCTTTAGTAATTAATACTAAATATTCAGCATTCAGCTATTAGATTTATTAAAAAAATTAAATCATATACTCAGAAATCTGTTTGACATACAGCTTAGAGATAAATAGTTAGATAGAGATTAATTTTTAGGTGCTAGAGTTAAGAGCCTAGAAAATAGATATGAATAGCATGATGAAGCTATAAATTAAATAGTAGTAGTTCTAGTTGTAGTAAGACTGACTGCTAATCTTTAAAGCTAGTATAATCAACAGACTACATAATGTAAGCGGACAGCGAGCGGTCTGGGACAGCGAGCGGTCCGGCTCCTCGAAAAATCAACACACTAAATATTGAAGCTTTAATTGCAACAAAATTCAATCTATTTGACTATATACAGAAAGCCCCCTATATACTAGGGCATTTAAGCTGATTATGACCTGTTTTATTACAATTACTACATCTTGGATCCCTACATGGCAGCCTAGATGACAATGCCTGCACCTGTGCCTGCTCCTGTTGATCATGTTCCTCACTAAGTTGCTGTCCTTCCATGCCTGTCAAACTTCCACCAGTTTGAATAAAGTGTCTTGTTATCTCTTTCTTCCTTTTTTGATGTTGATTTGAAGCATGAAGCTGATTGACTTCTTGTTGTAATAGGATGATGTTTGTAACGACAGGCCTAGATAACTAGACCTAATAGGGCCGTTGGTTTATCTTGAAGACAAGAAACAAGGGGGTGAGCAGTATAATAGTAAGAATAAGCCTGTGTTACTAGCACTGTCTATAGGACGAGTTGCTATGTGAGTCAACCACAAGGGTCTGATTCTGTCAGAAAGGAATGTCTTTATATACATGCCTGTTTTGGTGATCATAGTGATTGTGGTGATTGTGGTGATCATGGTGATCGCGGTGATCAAGGTGATCAAGGTGATTGGATCAGTCATGTGCTGATCAGTTACTACCCTTGGTCCTTCAATTATCCAGCCTTTGTATGGCAAGGTCCATAACACTACCCCTCTCCTAGGCAGCTTTTGTCTTGAAAGCCCATAAGAAGGTAGGTTCCCCCCTTCCCTCCTTCTTCCTTCAACCTTCCCTAGTACTCATCATGTCCAGTACCACTGCTTGTTGTCACACTTTGGCCGCCTGTATACTTTGTGGTGGTTCTGAAGCATCAGTCTGGTGTCTGAGTTGTCAATCTCATTCTTGTTATTGTTGCTGGATTTCCTCTGACTCAAAACATTGTTACAAGTGTGTTTGCTGCAGAAGTTGCTGTCAATTTCCTGAAGAAATGCCTTCCCCTGCTGAGTTCTGGCAAGTAGATCAAGCACGAGATCGCATTTGTTCCCAGCTAGAGGAGGCGCAGCGAAGTATTGAGCAGGATGAAGCTGGAATCCAGAATCTTACTCAACAGATTCAAGATCTCACTCAGTGGGCCCAACATCTTACCCTTCAGGCTGCTGGTTCTTGAGCCAAGGTGATTTGTTTACTTCGTTTGCTTTCTTTCCTGGACAATTGCAGTCAGGATTTATTTGAACGGGAGTTGGCTGAAATTGAGGCTCTGGAGGAGCTTGAGCGGCAACAAGGAAATCAGTCTTCTGGGGGTGAATCCCATCATGAGAGGTCTTCAGTCAATGATCAGGCAGTAGCTTCCAATTTGGCTGTTAGTGCTGGCACACCTGGCGCCCCTGGGGTTAATTTGTCTGTGGACCTTTCCTGCCTCCCTTCCTGGGATTCTTTCTTGGCCGACCTCTTCTCTTCCGGGGTGGCGGATCCTCAGGTTTTGGGCAATCTGGGTTCCAGAGGTGGAACTCCTTAATGAGATCCTTGCATCCTTCACAATTCTCAGGAGATTCTCAGGTATTCTCTGAATCATCATATCCTGCCCACTTGATCAGATATCTGAACTGACCATTCACATAACCACTGTCCAGTATCTTTTTGGCTTCATATTCTTGGTCTGCTTCTGGATTCTCAGGCAGTATTTCTTCAGTTTCGGTAATGACTGTTGCATGGGTCGGTGCTGGTTCCAATAAGAAAACATGAAAAACAGGGTGTATTTGCATATTCTCTGGCAGTCTGAGTTTATAGTTCATTTTTCCAATCTGTTCTTTGATTTCAAAGGGTCCAATCTTTTTGAAATCCAGTTTGTTGCTGGGTCTCTGTGTCTTGATATTTTTTCTGAGGAGGTATACCTTATCCCCCTTCTTAAATTCAGGCGCCTCCTGGTGCTGTTGATTGTAGTACATGGCTGCTCAGTAAGTGATAAATTGAACATCTAGGCTCAATTGTTGATGTAGCTCCTTCAGTTGGTCTGCTTTGAGGATTCCTTTTTGGGCTAAAATCTTGCCTGGGATGGGCTCCTGGTATGCTGTAGGCTCAAACCCATAGTTGGCATAGAATGGTGATTCCTGGGTTGCTTCAGTCTTTGCGCTGTTGTATGCGAACTGGGCTAGAGGCAGTAGTTCAACCCAATTGTTCTGTTGGTAATTGATGTAGCAGCAAAGATATTGCTCCAGGGTTTGATTAGTTCACTCAGTCTGCCCATCTGTTTGTGGGTGTGCTGTTGTAGATAACTTGTGCTTAGAGCCCAATTGCCGAGTCAAGGATTGCCAAAACCTGGATGTAACCAGCTTGTCTCTGTCTGACACAATTTTGTCTGGTAGGCCATGGTTTCCTACAATTACCTGTAAGAAGGTATATACCAAGTCTTCCTTATTAGCTGTTTTCCAGTAGGGTAGGAAGTAGGCATATTTGATGAATCTGTCCACAATGACTAAGATTGAGTCATAATTCACCTTGGTCAAGGGTTCCTGCGATTCCAGCAAATCAGTGATGAAGTCCAGGGATATGGACTGCCAGGGTCTTTTAGGTGCTTCCAAGGGCTGCAGGTATTCATATGGAGCATGTCTGGTGGCCTTGCTTCTTATGCAGAGATTATATTGGGAGACCACTTTCTGCACTGTCTTCCTGAGTCCTGGAAAATAGAAGTTCCTGGTGATTTATTTGATGGTTTTGTCCATTCCCTGGTGGCCATGTGCTGGGGCTTCATGGATATCCTTAACCAACTGTTCTCAAAGTTTGGCAGGCACATAGACCAATTCTTGATATAGGATGATGTCTTCTTTCTTCATGGCTATGTTGGGGTCCCTCTCTGCAGGTTCCTGTGTCTCAGACTTTTCAAGGATTTTTATCAGTTCCTGGGCCATGAAGTTATTTTTGTAAGCCTTCTTGATTTCTTCCTCCCATGAGCCAGTAATTTGGAAAACTGGTGCCAGCTGCCTGGCTAGAATAAGTGTGCCGTCTGCCTTGGTTCTGAAGATTGCAGGCTGAACTCCAGGCTTCTCTGTCTCATAGTCCAGTCTTCAGTTAAGAGTGTTGGCTCTGGCATTCTCCCTTCCTTTCCTGTAAGTGATCTGGATGTCATACTGTGCCAGTTCTTTGGCCCATCTGGCTTGTCTTCAAGTCAGCTCCTTGGTGGTGGTAAAGTGAACCAGGTTCTTATGGTCACAGTATATTAAGGTCTGGTGCTTGGCCTCTTCTAGATAATGCCTCCATTTCTTCAAGGCTGCAACTATGGCCAGTAATTCTTTGTCATGGATATCATAGTTCAGCTCCAGGGGTGTCATCTTCCTGGAATAATAGGCAATGGGGTGTAATCTGCCTTCCTTATCTGGCTGGCTGAGGCATGCCTCAATGGTGTAATCAGAGGCATCTGTTTCCAGTATAGCTGGTTTCTCTGGATCATAGATCTTTAAAACAGGCTCCTCACAGAACTTCTGCTTTAACTTTTCAAATGCTGCTTGTTGTTCTTTCCCCTATTCAAAGTTTTGCTTCTTCCTGGTGAGCCGTATCAAGGGTTCCGCAATCTTGGAGTAGTTCCAGATGAATTTCCAGTAAAAGTTGGCAAATCTAAGGAAGGACTGCACTTCTTTGACTGAAGTAGGAGTAGGCCATTCTCTAATGGTGACCAGTTTCCTTTTGTCCATCTCTATATGTCCTGGGGTGATAACAAATCCTAGAAATTCCACTTTCTGGGTGTGCCATTCACATTTCTCTGGGGCCACAGAGAGCTTCCTATTCTGTAGAGCTTTCAGGACCTTCTTCACATGCTCCTTATGTTCTTCCAGGGTTTCTGAGTAGATAAGGATGTTGTCAAGGTAGGCCATGCAAAAGATGTCCAGGTAGTCCCGCAATGTGTTGTTGACTAGGCTCTGGAATGTGGCAGGCGTGTTGGTAAGTCCAAAAGGCATGACTGTGTATTCAAAATGTCCTAGACAGGTCCTAAAGGCAGTTTTCCATTCTTCTCCTTCCTTCATTCAGACTAAGTAATAACCTTTATGCAAGTCCAGCTTGGTGAAATATCTGGCCCTCCTAAGTCTATCCTGAAGCTCCGAGATGAGCGGCAGCAGATAGCAATTCTTGATGGTGATGTCATTGAGCTGGTGATAATCCACACAGAGCTGTAACTTTCTATTCTTCTTGGGGACAAACAGTATAGGATATTCTGCTGGTGAAGTCAATGGCCTAATATATTCTCTTTCCAGGTTCTTGTCAATGTATTCCTGTAGTGCCTCATGTTCCTTTTCTGAGAGGGGGTAGATCAGTTTGAATGCTGGCTGTGTTCCTGATTTTAATGGTATCTTATGGTCCCATAGCTGGTGTTCTGGTAGTTGCCCTTTGCCTCTTTCCTGGAAAACATTCTGGAAGTCCCAGTATTCTTGCAGCATGCTCTCCATCTCCTGGATAGGGGGTCTGGCTGTCTCCTGCCCTTTTATCAGGGTTCCCACTTCTCTGACCTCTCTAGGGCAAACATATAACACGCCAACTTGCTCTCCCTGTTGCCACATGCGCTTCAGTGCTTTCCCCAATATCTCCTGGACTTCAACAGCTTCTAGCTGCCCCTCAGGCTGCCTCTCAGGCCTTATGCCATTGTTGGGTATCTCTGCAAACTGTATCTCCTCAGTCCTCCAGTCTATATGGGGGTTGTGCGTCTTTAGCCAGGGTATTCCTAGAATGATGTTGTGCCTTGGGATCCATGTGATGTCCAGATTGATCTGTTCAGAATGTTGTCTAATTCTCAGGGTGGATTCCTTGGTTTCCATTCATACCTATCCATCTCCATAGCTGCTGGGTGACTCATCTGCCATGGTCAGCTCGTAGGGTTTTTCTTTCGCCTGATAAGGGATATGATTCTTGGTGACAAAAGTATTGCTGATAAAGTTTCCAGTGGCTCCACTATCAATCATGATTCTTGCTTTTTTTCTGTTGATTTTGCTGTTATCAATAAGCTGCTGATATAGTCCTTTTCCAGTGGAGCTTGTATTAAGGTATAGGGACTCTAGCTGCACTCCCTGTGAGTGTCCCTTCCTGGCAGGGCCAACTAGTTTTTTGACTTGGGTGGCTTTGGATACCAGCCTGTGGCATCCTTTTCTGATTGGTGAATATTGCAGTCATCATCATAACAGGCAGTTCAGTGGTAAGCGGCATGATCTTCTTTCTTTTTCTGAGTAGCAGCAGCTTGCTTCTTTTCCTTCTTCTTGGGCTTGTTGGGACACTTCCATCCCATATGGTCATTCTTCCCACAATGGATGCATAGCTTCTGCTTGTAGTGCTTCTTTTGCTCCTCAGTCCAGTTAGGATTAGGTCCTTGAGGCTTCTTGTCAGGCTGTTTGGATTTGTCCTTCTGGGAGTCCTTCCAATTGGTGCTGTCAAGTTCCATGGCATCTCCCCCATTCCCAGTATGCCACTGATTAGTATGCCGCGAGGTACCATCTTGATAACAACATTCAAAGAGGTGATTGTCAATCTTGATGGCCAGGTTGATGAGCGCATTTAGATCCTTAGAGTCCTTGTAGATCATTAGTCCTTTCTTAATTTTGTCCTTTAATCCCTGACAGTAGTGCTCCATGAGTGATCTGTCTGACCAGTCACCCAAGTATGCCGCAGCTTGCTGGAATTCAGTGGTGTAAGCGGCAACAGAGGTCTTCTGCCGGATTGTCATAACTGTATGGGTGGCCTTTTGGACTTCATTAAGGTCTCCAAAGTTCTGCTTCATCTTAGCCACAAAAGTAGGGAATCTGTTAAATACCTCATTAATCTCTGGTTGATGTTCTTCAGGTGCCTTTTGCATTTGGTCTTGGAGATAGGGTTCAAACCATTGAGCTGCTGTGCCTCAAAGATAGGTTGCTGCAAACATAACCTTTCTGTCTTCATCCGGGAAATCTGGCGCGTTGAAAAAGAAGTAGAGTTCCAACTGGGAAATGAACATCTGGAGCTTCTTCCTTTCTCCATAAAAGAGGTCTGGTTTAGCCACCTTAGTCTGCTGAGCCACATCCTGGTTTGCCTCAATTATCTGTCTTGTGTTGCCCTCCTGTGTCTGGTGTCCAAGGTATCCCATTTGTTCTCACAGCCACATATTCTCATTGACCTGTCCCTGTAGCTGCTCCTGTAACTGCTGAATCTGCTCTTGCGATTGCTGAATCTGTTCCTGTAGGGCCCTTACTGCTTGGGCCAGTTCCTGGTTGGAGATATGTCCCTCCATACTTGCTATCTCTTGAATGCCCACTACACGCCTTGCTTCCTGCAAGAAAGGTGGTCGAAGTGTAACAACAGGCCTAGATAACTAGACCTAATAGGGCCGTTGGTTTATCTTGAAGACAAGAAACAAGGGGGTGAGCAGTATAATAGTAAGAATAAGCCTGTGTTACTAGCACTGTCTATAGGACGAGTTGCTATGTGAGTCAACCACAAGGGTCTGATTCTGTCAGAAAGGAATGTCTTTATATACATGCCTGTTTTGGTGATCATAGTGATTGTGGTGATTGTGGTGATCATGGTGATTGCGGTGATCAAGGTGATCAAGGTGATTGAATCAGTCATGTGCTGATCAGTTACTACCCTTGGTCCTTCAATTATCCGGCCTTTGTATGGCAAGGTCCATAACAATGTTCTGCATTGTGACTTCTGCACTTTTAATCACCTTATCCACCACCTGATCCACTATTGACAGAGAAATTTGATTTTTTTGATTCTGGAGATGTTGTATTTGCTTCTTTTGTTGATCCAGTTGATGCATATTAGCTGGTGTCTTTCCTGGATTAAAAGACTGGTTGCTATGTCCTGTTGACAGCAGTGTTGGTGTTTTCAGTTTAATATAAAGCTTCAAAAGCACTCTATTAGGCAATAGTGGAACCAGGCCAGTTGCAGCAAATCTGCTTTGAATATTTGATGCTGATAAAGCCTGTCAATGAACTGTAGGATAGATATATAGAAAATCTTCCTTGCTAATAGCATAAACACCATTCTTTATCATCTCTGCAATCTTCTGGCCATACAGACATTTTAATGGCGAGAAACAGCTCACATCCAATAGTTGAAGCAGATGTGAAGAATATGGTGGCATACATAAAGGAATAATCTTTCTTTTTGTACAGAATTTATCAAATTCTGTGGTGGTGTGACTGCTGTGGCCATCCAGAATTAGAAGACAATATCTGTCAACAGTATAAGAAGCTGTATGCTTTTCAAACACCTCTTGAAGCCAATCAAGGTCTAATGCATCATTTGTCCAGCCATTATCACTAACACTAACTCAGTAATTGTTTGGAACAGCTTTATACCACTGAGATTGGTGATTCTTTGCTGCAAGAATAATTTGTAGAGGTAGAACCCATCCAGCTGTATTTACTGCAATAATTGCAGTTATCCATTTGTGATTCTCAGGTTGTATAGCTTTTGCATGGCTCTTGTGTGTTTCTGATCCACAGACAATTTTAGCTGTTGAAATTATGCCCATTTGAAAGCCAGTTTCATCCATATTGTAGATATCTTGCTCAAGGATTCCATGCTTTTGAATAGTATCATGAAACTGCTTAAACCACCCCCTAATAAGCTCTGGATCTTCACATTTGGCTTGTTGATAATTGTACTTTCGGCTGTATTTAGAGCACAGTTCTGTGTGGTGTTTTATATAGCAGTTGACCCATTTCTCACTGATAGTTGCTTCAGATGATAACTGTGCAGAAAGCAATGACTGCGCCAAATAGTGTACTGTTGATATTTGGGGGGGTAAGCTGTGTTGGTCTAGATCTAGGATCCATGCTAAGAGAGTAGATTCTTCAGTATTTGTTAATTTGTGATTATTTGCAATTGAGTCTTTGTGAGTGGGGATTCCTTTGACACATCTCTTCAATGTTGTTGGAGGGATGTCATATGCTGAAGCTGTTTTAGAAATTGACTTAAAAAGGCCCTTTTTATAAGCATCAAGAGCTAATTGAACACATCCTTCCTTTGAAATATTGTTATCTGGTGCCATTGTGGCCGAATAAGCTGGTATAGGGGGGTTGTTGAGGTGCAGTGTAGGGGTTCGAGGAGCCGGACCGCTCGCTGTCCGTTTATATTATAAGACCTGAGAGGCAGCCTGAGGGACAGAACCAACAGAAGATTGCTGAAGTTCAAGAGATATTGGAGAAAGTGTTAAATCACATATAATGTCAGAAAGAACAAGTTGACATGTTATATATTCACTCTTGAGAAGTCAGGGAAGTGGGAACTTTAACAAAAAAGCAAAAAACAATCAGATCTCTTATTTAGAAAATAAAGAATATGCTGCAAGAATACTGAAACTCATTTTTTTAGAAAAGAGGCAAAGAACAGCTGCTGAAACACCAATTATAAGATTATAAGATACTGCTAAAATCAGGAACACAGTCTGCATTTAAATTAATCTATCCTCTCTCAGAAAAGGAGCATGAGGCACTACAGAAATATATTAACAAGAACTTAAAATAAAATATATTAAATCATCTATTTTATCTGTAGAATATTTTATACTATTTGTTCTCAAGAAGAATGAGAAGTTGCAGCTCTATATAGACTATTATTAGCTTAATAAGATTATCATCAAGAACTGCTATCTGCTACCACTTATTTCAGAGCTTCATAGATTTAAAAAGATCAAATACTTTATCAAACTGGATCTTCACAAAGAATATTATCTGGTTCAAATAAAAGAAGAAGAGGAATGAAAAACTATCTTCAAAACCTGTCTAGAACATTTTAAATATATAGTTATGTTATTTGAGCTTACCAATGCACCTGCTATATTTTAGAGCCTAGTTAATAATATATTGCAAAACTATCTGAACATTTTTTATATAGCCTATCTTGATAACATCCTCATCTATTTAGAAACCTTGGAAGAGCATAAGGAACATGTGAAGAAGGTTCTAAAAGCTTTATAAAATAAAAAGCTCTCTATGGCCTCAGAAAAATATAAATAACACACTCAGAAAGTAGAGTTTTTAGGATTTGTTATTATCTCAGAACATATGAAAATGAATGAAAGAAAACTGACTATTATTAAAAAATAATCTATTTCTATTTTAGTTAAAGAAGTGCAATTCTTTTGGATTTATCAACTTTTACTAAAAATTCATCTGGAATTACTTCAAGATTATGGAACTCTTGATACAGCTTACCAAAAAGAAGCAGAGTTTTGAATAAAAGAAAGAACAATAAGCAATATTTAAAATATTAAAAAAGTTCTGTGAAGAATCTGTTTTGAAGATCTATAATTTAAAGAAGCCAGCTATACTGAAGACAGATGCTTTAGACTATATTATTGGAGTATGTCCCAGCCAATCAAATAAGAAAGAGAGGCTATATTTTATTGTCTACTACTTCAGAAAGATAATGTCTTCAGAACTGAATTATAATATTCATGACAAAAAATTACTGGCTATTGCTGCAGCCTTAAAAGAATGAAGACATTACTTAGAAAAGTCAAGCATCAGACTCTAATATACTGCAACCACAAAAACTTGATTTATTTTATCATTATCAACAAGTTGATGCAAAAAAAGTCAGATAGATAAACAATTAACACAGTATAACATTTAGATCATCTATAAAAAGAGAAAGAAGAATGCCAGAGCAGACATTCTTAGTCAAAAACCAGATTATAAGATAGAAAAGCCTGAAATTTAGTCTGCAATCTTTAAGACCAAGGCAGATAATATACTTATTCTAATTAGATAACTAGCATCTGTCTTCTGAATTACTGGCTTATAGGAGTAAGAAATCAAGAAGGCCTATAAAACAGATTTAATGACTTAAGAACTGATAAAGATTTTTAAAATCTAAAGCTCGGAAGCCTGCAGAAAAAGACCTCACTATAGTTATAAGAGAGAGAGAGATTATTCTGTACTGAAGATTAATTTATGTCCTTATCAAACTTCAAGAACAGCTGATTAAGAATATCTATAAAGCTTTAGCGCATGGCCACCAAGAAAATAGACAAAATTATTAAATTATTAGGAATTTCTATTTCTCAGGGCTCAGAAGAATAGTACAGAAAGTGGTCTCCCAGTATAATATTTATATATAGAGTAAAGCCATCAGACACACTCTATATAAATATCTGCAATTCTTGAAAGCACTTAAAAAATCTTGATAATCTATATTCTTAAACTTTATTACTGATTTGCCAGAATCACAGGAATCTCTAACCAAGGTGAAATATAATTTAATTTTGATCATTGTGAATAGGCTTATCAAATATATCTATTTTTTATTATATCTGAAAATAGCAAATACAGATGATTTGGTATATATCTTTCTACAGATGATTCTAGAAAACCATGATCTATCAAATGAAATTATGTTAAATCAGAACAAGCTAATTATATACAAGTTTTGACAATTCTTAATATAATAATTAAGCTTTAAGTATAAGCTATCTACAACAGCACATTTACAGATAGATGAGCAGACAAAACAGACTAATTAAATTCTAAAACAATATTTTTACTGCTACATCAATTATCAATAGAGTAACTGGGTTGAGTTGCTATTTTAGCCCAATTTATATATAATAGTGTGAAAATCAAAGCTACTCAAAAATTATCATTATTAATTATAGATATAAGCCTACAGTCTATTAAAAGCTCATTTCTGGCAAGATTTTAGCTCAAAAAATTCTTAAAGCAGATCAATTAAAAAAGCTGCATTAATAATTAAGTTTGAATATTTAATTTATTGTTTACTGAGCAGCCATATACTACAATCAGTAACATCAGAAGATATCAGAATTTAAAAAGGAAAATAAAATATATATTAGAAAAAATATCAAAACACAGAGGCCTAGCAACAAGCTGGATTTTAAGAAGATTAAACCCTTTAAAATTAATAAACAAATTGGGAAAGCAAACTACAAACTCAGACTACCAAAAAAATATATTAAATATATTCTATTTTTTTTATATCTTCTTATTGAAATCAGCACTAATCCATGCAACAGTTATGTGCCTAAAACCCAGATGCAGACCAGGAATATAAAGTTAAGAAGATATTAGACAGTGAATATATAAATAATCAGTTCAGATATTTAATCAAATAGACAGGATATAATAACTAGAAAATATCTAAGAATCTCTTAAAAATTGTGAAGATTGCAAAGATCTTATCAAGAAATTTCATCTCCAGAACTTAAATTATTTAAAATTAGAGAATCCATTACTCTAAAGAAAAAGAGGTCAACCCCAAAAAACCCAAAAAGAAAGACAGAAGAAGTCTACAGACAAATTAGCTCTATCTAACAGATTAGAAGCTTCAGGCAAGCTGACACTGACAGCTGAATTAAAAGCCACTTATCTGCATATTAATTGAAGAAGAATCAGATCTCTTACAGCAAGATTCATCTCTAGAGGATTAATTCTCTTGTTTCTACTCAGCTTTTTTTAAAGCTTTAATCTCAACTAACTCTTGCTTGAATAGATCTTGACTACAGTTGTCCAGAAAAGAGAGCAAGTAAAGCAAATAAATCACTTTTGCTTAAGAACTAGCAGTCTAATAGATAAGATGTTGAGCTTGTTGAATGAGACACTAAATTTATTAAATAAAATTCTGGATCTCAGTCTTATTCTGTTTAATAATTTGTTAAGCTTCTTTTAATTAGGACTGAATATAATCTTGCACTTGATCTACATATTGAAACTCAGCAGATAAAGGTATTTCTCAGGAAATTGATAGTAATTCTTATAGTGAACACACCTGTAACAGTATTTAAAATCAGAAGAGATTCAACAATGATAGTGAGAATGAGATTAACAACTTAAACATTAAATAGATGCTTCAGAACCACCACAAAATATATGAGCAGCCAAAGCATAACAATAAGCAGTAACACTAGATATGATGAGCACAAGAAAGATCAAAAAAAGGAAAAAAAAGACTTATCTTCTTATAAGCTTTTGAGACAAAAGCTGCCTAGGGAAGAGATAGTGTTATAAATCTTACCATATAAAGACTGAATAATTATAGAACTGAGGGGAGGAACTGATTAGCAATATGACTGATTATAATTATTACAATCACCATAACCACCATGATCACTACAATCATCATGATCATCAAGACTTGAAGAAACAGCATATATATAATAACACTCCTTTTAGACAGATTTCAACCCTTGTGGTTGACTCATATAGCAACCTGTTATATAGGCATTGCTAGTAACACAGGCTCACCCCCTTGTTTCTTGGTCTCAAGATAAACTCAAACAACCTTTTAGGCCTAGTCTCTAGGGCCTGTTGTTACACTTCTTAGCCAGTCTCTATATAAGATATAACTAATATTTTTCTTTCTGAATACAGTTTATCAGATATTTAATATTGTGTTGATAAGAATTGAGTTTACAACTTCATCAATTATTATAAAAAGCTCAAAATATGATATTTGCAAAGATATAATCATCAATGTGTCAAATATAAGAATTTAAAGATTATCTATAAGTAGTTTGAGCAAGTACAAAGCATTATTCAATAATACAGTATTCTTGATAAGAATATCTATAATTTTGATAAAGATAGGCTTTGCAATAAGTTTAATTGCTACTACAAAAATAATTATTAAAGCAGAGGCTGCAGAGATAATCTGAAAATTGGAAATGAGTTACAGTTATTGAAGCAGTCAATTAAATAGACTCTCTTATTATATATTTTTTGAAGTAAAAACCTATTTACAGACCTGATATAAGAATAATGTTTTATTATCTGATCAAAGAACTGAGATAAGCACTAATAAGTGACTACTGATAATATTTGGGCTTTTATGACTGCAAAATCTCTTTAATTCTGCTACAAATACATATACAACGAGAAAATCTTAATAGGGACAAAAGCTATTTAATTTCTTAATTTGATTGAACCTACATTTAAGATACTTAAGCTAATAGCTTTGTTTATTTTTATTTTTGTTTCTTATTTGCAGTCTGTAATTCTTGATATTTTTCCTTAAAAAATAACTATATTATATTATTATTTAACAATCTTTGACAAGCTAATTTATAAAATATTTAATCTATTGAATTTAATAGACTTTATATCTAACATTTAAAAAGACTTTAATTATCTCAGCTTAGAGCTATAATTCTTCAATATTATAAAATATTTTAAATATTTAAGAAGCTTATAAATTATTATAACTGCTGTCAGAGAATGTTGAAATCTTTAATTAAATATGAAGTTATAAAAGAATCTAATTAAATCTATATAAATCAGTTCTCTGGCTGCAAATCCATTGCAAATATTTATTCTTTGATTTTTTATATAAGCTTATTAATATGCAGCTAGAAAGTCTGTCTTCTCAATTTGATTAATAAAGTTATATATTCTTCTTAACTAAATAATTATATAATCCTTTTGAAACTGAGAAACAATCAATATTTAGTTACTGCAGAAGATAAAAAGAATGAGCCGATATGCAAAAAATATATAGATTTTTAGTGTAAAAATAATTAAATTTAAAAATCAAATAATTTTTATGATCATCAAGAATCAGCATTCAACACTTTTTCTTTATATAATTCTTAATACAATGACTAAAGATCTTTAATTAAAATAATTAAAATTGATTATTAATTCAAAGCTCATTTTATGTAGACAACTGCTTTAATTATTATAATTTATTTATGATTTTTAGATTGCATATAAACCAGACAATTGATATTCTTAGTTTTAATAATTACTTTTGCAGTTGAATTATTTTCATTGCAAAGTCAGTCTTATTAAAATTATAAATATTTTTTTCTATAATGTTATAGTGTTTAATTGCTTGTTCTATATATTGAAATTATTTTTAAATAATCTTTAAATCTTTATATTAAGTTTGCTGATAATTATATTTGCAAAAAAATCTGATTTTAAGATCTTCATAATAATTAAGAAAGTTATGAATTCAATTTTTTTTCAATAGTAAATAAAGTAATTGATTTATCTTGCTCAGTTAAAATATTGATCATCTATTATACAATATTATATTTTGAAGAAATTCTTCACTTATTCACAAATATTATTTAATTAAATAAGAATATACTCTTCAGTAAAGATCAACTTTTAATTTTTAGCTAAGTTTCTTATTATACTGTGCAGTCTTTAAGCTGATAACAAAAAGTTATATAAAGCAGCTTAGATACTTAAAAATTTGATTTTGAATGTTTATTATAATAGCCAAGAAGATTCTGCCTTCTTGATGAGAGGCTTTTTTATTTGAATTTGTGGACATCATGATGGTTTATTTTGAGAAGACATGTTGCAGGTAGGAAGTGGGCCACTTGCTTGGGTGAGCCACTCACTTATGGATTAATGTAATCCACCACCGAGCGGCGCACACCACCAAGCAGCACAAAGATTCTAGCAGAATGCAATGCTGCAATGCCGCAAATTCTATTAGGAATCTATCCACAAATGAATATAATAATGATGCTATATACTAGGTAGGCCTATTTACTAGGGCATTAAGTCCTAATATGATTAATCAGATAGCAGTTATTGCATTATAGTAGCGCTTATTTCTTCTGCTCCTGCAATTCCCCCTCTAATGCTTGCTCAGCTTCTTGAGTAAGCTGCTGGCCTTGAGCACCTGTTAGAATGCCTCCTGAAGCAATAAAGGATCTAGGGGCTTCTCTCTTTCACTTTTAATACTGATTAGCAGCATGAAGCTCTTCTATCTGCTGCCAAAGTATGAGGATTTTATATATAGTAGATTTGCATGTCTTTGCTAGCTGACCAATTGCTTGATTTGGGGGGCTTTGAGAATAATGATCAATAAGCTTCTTAATAAGTTGTATCTGCTTTTGCATCTCTGCAGTAGAATGAGGAGTCTTTGCAATCCAGGAGCTATAAGAAGAAGAAGATGGAGTAATCTTTTTAGACTAAATATTGAGCATATCCAGCACATGCTGTGGATTAAATAACACTAGGCCTGTTGCTGCAGATTCACTCTATATATTGGCTGCTGAAAGTGCTTTTTGTGAAGACTGATATAGCAATAAAAAAGCCTTGCTTATCAATATAATTAATGTCAAGATGCATGCTCTTCTGAACCTGCTGCCCATAGGCCTGCTTTAGGGGAGTAAAGCAAGAGACATCAAGAGGCTGTAAATAATAAGATAAATATGCCAGCATATAGAGAGGAATAATTTGATGATTCTTGCAGAAGAAATCAGAATCTGCTATAGTATAACTGTTATAACTATTCAGAATAAGAAGATGATATCTCTCTATTGTATATGCTGCTGTATGCCTCTCAAAGACCTCTTTTAGCTATAGCAAGCCCAGCTCATTATTGATCCACTTATTGTCACTTAGGCCTATTATCCAGTCATGAGACAGATCTTGATACTATATAGATTAATAAACCTTGCCAGCAAAGATGATCATACAGGGTAGGGCCCAGTTTGTAATATTAATTAATTTAATAACTATCACTCATTCACAATTCTTAGGCTGTATAGCTCACATATAGCTTATAGAATAATAAGATCTAGTAATAACTTTTGCTGTAGATGCCATATCTATTTGAAAGCCTATTTTATTATAATTATAGATATTCTGTTTAAGAATACCATATTTTGCTACAGTATTTTGAATAAGATTGAACCAATTCTTAATAATATCTGGATTCTCACATTGTGCACATTGATAATCATACTTGTGATTGTATTTTGATGCAAGATTATTATGCTATTTAATAAATCAGGTTACCCAATTTGGACCAATTAATATAGTATTGTTTTTGTGATCAGATAGTAATAAATCTGCCATTCTGTGTACAATAATATAAGATGGTGGTAGACCTTGTTTGTCCATATCAAGAATCCACTTTTTGAGTGAATATTCTTCTGATTTTGTGAGCTTTTGACTATTTAGCATAATATCTGAACATGCTGTTCTGCTGTGAAGCCAATACTGGAGAGTTTATAAAAGCATATCAAATGCTGTTGCTGCTACTGCTTTGCTCTGAAACTGCCCATTCTAATAGGCTCTTATAGCTAATAGAAGACAATCTTCTTGATTAACTGCAGAATCTGATGATTTTGGTGGCATATTGGGTGGTTGAATAGGGGAAGATGGATAGAGGGAAACTCAGAACTTTTGCACTGCTCAGTAGTGTGTGCTGCTCAGTGGTGGATTATGTTAAGATTAACTAGTTAGATTATTAAGAAAAAACCCAATCTCCACTAATAGAAGAAGATAAAGAGGTCTATCTAGACAAACATCTCTTAGCATGCTACTGTCTCTGACAGAATATATTCTTTAAGAAAGCCTCTAACTAGTTATTATCATACTGTTTCTATAATTATTGTGTTAGGCTTACTGAGAAGAATTCTCTAGGCTATAGCTTCTTGTATAAGCAATCTGCTGAGGAACTAGAAATTATTAAGAAATACCAGATAGAGAACCTGGGCAAGAGCTTTATAGTCTTTAATAAAGCTTTCTTTGCTTCCTTAATCCTCTTTATTTGCAAGGCTAATAGAGAGTTGTACCTCTGTGTGGACTATCAGAAATCAAATATTATCTTAAAGAACTACTACTCTCTGCCATTAATTAATAAGACTCTAGAATATTTAAGTAAGAATCTTCACTAAACTTGATATTTAACAAGTATTTTATAAGATCTGGATAGATTCTGAGTCAGAAGACCTAACAATATTCCAGACTTGCTATAAAGTCTATAAATATTGGGTGATGCTCTTTGAGCTTATCAATAAACTAGCTATTTTTTAGAGATATATGAACAACCTTTTCTTGAATTATCTAAACTAGTTTATGACCATCTTTATTGATAATATACTAGTTTATTCCCAGAATGAATTAGAGTATCAGAAGCATATTATCAGAGTGCTAAATCAACTTTAAGAGGCAGGGCTTTAAGCAGACATCAGAAAATATAAATTCTATATTATTTAAACTAAGTATCTAGACTTTATTGTTGGCACTAATAGAATAGAGGTTAACTCAGAGAAGATAGCAGTGATCTAAAATTAAGAGCTCTCAACTATAGTTAAGAGAGTGCAATTCTTTCTAGACTTTTGCAATTTCTACTGACAGTTTATTAAGAACTATAGCTGTATTGCAAGACCCCTGTTTAATCTTACAAAAAAGAACATGCTCTTTAACTTTAACTCTTAATATTTTCAGGCCTTTAAGTTGCTTAAGGAACAGCTAATGTCTGCTCTGATACTAATCTATTATAATCTTTATCAACCAATCAAGCTAGAGACTAATACTTTAAATGAGGTAGTTGCTGAAGTACTCTCTCAGTTAGATATAGATAAAAACAGATAATAGCATCCAGTAATCTATTTCTCAAAAACTATAGCACTAGCAGAGTGCAACTATGCAATCCATGATAAAAAGCTCTTAGCTATTATATAGGCCTTGAAGAAATAATAATCAAAGCTAAAAAACTTGCAGCAGAAGAATCTCTTCAATATTCTAACTAATTACCAGGCTTTGAAATATTTTATGACAACTAAGGTCCTGATCTTGTGATAAAGTAGGCTAAGTATCTCATCTGGTTTTACTTTATAATTTAATACCACCCAGAGAAACAGAACCCATTAGCAGATATTTTATTCTGGCAGCCAGCAATAGTAGAAGCCCAGAATAGCCTAAAAAAGAAATACTGGATTCAGCAGCTTTTAAAGACAGAATGATTTGATTCTTATATTATACAAGAGATGGAAAATCCCCATATAAAGCTAATGCCAATTTAAGAGAAGCTATATCTAGCAGATTATCTGCTACAGGCCAACTATACTTATGAATTTCTGACAAACTTTCAGGCAGCAGCTGCTGAAGGAAAGGCTTCATGATCCCTAAAAAAATCTGCTATTATATAGCCAGAGCTAGCTGGTAATGCCAGATAAAAAAAACCTTCAAATATAGCTTCTGAATAAAATACACTGCCAGACTTCTACTACCCACTCTGAAAGAAATAAGATGAGGATACTGCTAGCAGAAAAATATTATTAACTAGATATAATCCAGAATGTTGATTGATATATTGCCAACTGCCATATATGCTGGTGAATTCAGAACCCACATAATAAAGCCTCTAGACTGTTGCAGTTGCTGCCTATACCAGATCAGCTATAGAAATATATCTTAATGGACTTCTAAAGCTTTTCTAAGAACTGATATAGTTACAATACTGTTTTTGCAGTAGTAGACTATTTAGAGAAAAGGCTAATATCTACCTTATATTATAAAACCACTACTGTCTGAGATATAGCAAGGCTTTTTATTATATATATCTATCAGTGAATTAAACCTCCAGATATTATTATATCAGACTGAAGACCTTAATTTATTTCAGACTTCTAGAATAAATTCTGTTGGATTTTAGATGTGAAGTTGAGGCTCTCCACTGCAAACCATACTCAAACAGATAATCAAACAGAGATAATAAACCAGCATATAATACAGTACCTTAGGCTCTTTGTTAATCACTACCAGAATAATTAATTAGATTAGCTACTAATAATGGATTTTATGGCAGCAGTTCTGCTTTATAAGTCAACTGGGGTCCTGCCATTTTTAATTAATTAAGGTGTGATATTGTGAACCTCCTTTAACTGGCAACAGCCCCAACTTCTGGACCAATCTGCTATAAAGTGTTTGAACTGAAATAATGCCTAAAAATAGGTTCAGTGCCTAGAAGCTACCTGAAACTATGCCTGGAAGCTCATTGAGAAGGTTCAGAAATTCCAGTAGCAACAGACAGATCAATACCAGAGAATTATTGATTTCAAGATAGAAAATATAGTATAGGTATCAGCCTGTATCTGAAAGACAGATTGTTCTAGCTGCAAGCTAGATTATCAGATGGCAGGCCTCTACTGCATTGTTAAACAGATTAGTAATGCCTATAAGCTGGACTTAATGTAATCAGTAAGTGAGTAGATCATGCAACCGAGCAGATCACCTAACCATATTATATCAGAAAGGAAGGCTATTTTCAACCCCTAAAATAACTTTGCATTACTAAAACTAGCTATTCTTGTGCTGCAGACATTGCATTTGCCTATGTCCTAGAATATGGCAGTCACTGCAGCATGGGGGGGCCTATTGAGGGTGTTATTCTGTATCTACTGCCTGCTCTGTAGAGATAGTAAAGATAGCTTCATCAGCTTAATTTCTCTGTTAAATAAACTTTTGATCTTTCTAGATAGAGAATCCTTCTGCAGTTTCTATCTGCCTTCTAGATTGCTTCTTATTTTGAAGCTGCTTTTCATGTGTAGTGTGTAGATCCTGATTTTTCTTTGCAAGAAGAATAGTGTTATTCATTGCCATCTCACACACCTTAATAAGCTGATCTAGCACAGTCTTAGCAGGGGTAGAAGGACTATATATACACTCTCTAAATAGCTTCTTAAGCATACTTTCTTGCTTTTTCAGCTGCTTAAGGTTATAAGGTGTTTTTGGGATAGAATCTGTTGATCAGCTGCTTAATAGTGTAGAGGTTTTAAGCTGGATATTAAGCTGACTGAGCACTCAATCTGGATTTAGTGGTATTAATCCAGTTGCTGAAAAGCCACTTTTAATATTATCTGCTGAAAAGATTGCTGTGCGAGCTTGTGGATAGGCCTCAAGAAAGTCAAACTTATTAATATAGTTGAAACCAAGTCACATCCTTAATCAAGCAGCCATACACATGCTTTAACAGAGAGAAACAGCCAACATCTAGAGATTAAAGAAGATGTGATAAATGTACAGGCATGCAGATTGGAATAATATTATTCTTACTACAGATTTAATTAAATTAAGGTGTCAGATAACTCCCATGGCTATTAAGAATTAAGAGTTAATATCTACCAGTTGTACAACTGGTAGTAGCAGGAATAGAGACTTTTTGAAGCTATTATAATTCAATCTAATCAGTTGTCTATTTATTCTTACTAATCTCAATCCACCAGTCAACTGGTAAGGCTGTATCTTGATACCAGCTCTTAATATAAACCTTTTCTTTAAAGATAATACATGGTGGAAGCACTCATTCAGTAGAGTTAATACACTTTATAGATGTAACCCATTCACAATTTCCTGGCTGGATAAGAAAGGACTGATTAAGCATCTCAGATCTTATAACTACCTTAGCAGTAGCTACTAAGCCCATTACAAAGCCAGTTTTATCAAAGTTATAGATATCTTCAGGCATAATTCTATGCTGTATTATAGTGATCTGGACTCAATTAAATTATTCTAGAATGATCTTTGAGTCTTTATATTTGGCACACTAATGATTATAGTGCTTAGAGAAACAGGTTTTAATCACATTATATCAATTGATGAAATTATATATCTATTTCTCTTTAACAGTCTGGGTAGTAGTTTCTCCACACTTTAAAAGAAGGATATTTGCCATTTCTTATATATAAAATAGTTGAGAGCTGCTCCACATCAATCTATTAATAAAATCCAATGTATAAGTGATTCCTCTTTATTTTGAGTTATTTTGTGACTATTTGTGTGTAATTTGGCTCAAAAATTATGCCCCTTTAGGTACTGTTGGAGGGTAGTATAAGGCACATTATAAACATGTGCAGCTTCACAAATATTGAGGATTTCCTTCTTTTTCAGAGCTAATACTGCAAGTAAAACCCTTCCCTCCTGCTCAATTAAACTTTTTGAGTTTTCATGCGCTTTTGGTGGCATGGTGGCAGGCTGAAATACTTCAGCTTTTAAAATAGCAGTCAAAACATGTTGGGTGATCTGCTCGGTTGCGTGATCCGCTCACTTACCGATTATGTTACTAGCCTCAATTTATGTGTATTTAGTGTTCTCAATAAATAAGCTTTAAAAGACAGTTACTAATTTTTTTTCAGGCCAGATTAAGAATCCTCCCCCAGCTATAGAGGTTAATGAGGAATATGAATCAGAGATAGAGAAAATTTTAGCAGTCTATCTGCATTAAAAGAAACTGCAGTATAAGGTCAAGTAGATAGACTATAACAATAATCTAATATGATATCTGATGGCAAATTTTATAGGCTCACCACACTGCCTATAAAGCTTTCATGAGCATTACTTGAACCTGCCTAAATCTCCAAAGCAGCTAAATAAGTGGTTAAGATGCTGGAAGGATGGTGAGGATCTGAAGAAGCATAAAGATAATAACAAGCTAGTTACTTAGGCCCTAAACACCTGTGGGCAGGCATTTTTGAAGGAGGGGGTGATATAACAGTGTGGTAAACAAGTAGATAATAAGAGATACTGCTGAGACTACTCAGCTATATCAACTATTTTATAATGCTATAATTTCTCTCTTTTTCTTCTCCATGCTTTTGATTCTGTATGACAGGCTACTATAGTTTTAGCTAATAATACTATGATTGAGCGCTGTCACAGAATAGCTAAATAAATAATTAACTTAGCTTGCTTTAAGTAAAAGATATTTTATAGGTATATCTATATTTATGCAATTGATAAATATTAATTGTTGATCTTTAATAATTATAAAAATTATATTATATCTAAATTTAATCAGTTCTAATATTTAGAATATAATTATTTTATTATATATGCTGCTGCATTCCTTATATCTTCTTTAACTACTTAATATTAACTGCTTTTCATCTTTAAAAAGATATATATAGATAGAGTATTAAATTTAGCATATAATGTAATCCACAACTGAGCAACATATATAACTGAGCAACACAGTTTCACCACACTCACCATGTTTTTTGAAGCTTTTCAGCCATCAACACCATTAAATTAGACTATCTTGTAGTTGAATATATAGCTATTTACTAGGACAATTCCTTATAGTATGTCCAACAATCCCACAGCCACTGCAGCATGCTGGAGCTTGCTGGCAAGGCCTAGGTGTAGGCTCATCAACATGCTCATTAAGCTGCATATCAAGCTGCTGAACACAATTTTGACCTTCCTGTACAAATAAAACAAGATCATCATCTAGAATAGTATATCTTCTTGCCTTCTTTTTCATTTTCTGCTTGTTCTCAGCTCATAGAACTTTTATTTCTTGTTGAAGAAGAAGGTTCACATTCATTGCCATCTGCACAGCCTTTTCAAGATGTTGAATATGAGATATTGGACTGCTGAAGAGCTTTCTTGTATTAAGGCTTTTCTGTAAGCTGCAAACCTTGCAATCTAGCTGGTGAGGATTCTGAGGTGTTTGAAAAGCAGAAAAGATTGAGCCTTCAACAAAAGATGGTGTTGGTGTATAAAGTGGAAAGATAATCTTTTTAAGAACTTAGTCTTTATTAAGTGGCTTAAGACCAGTTTCTATAAAGCCACTGCATATATTCTCCCTAGTAAATACTGTTTTGCAAGCAGGTGGATAGAGAGATAAGAAATCCTCTTTATTAATATGGTTGTTGCTGGCAGCTATCTTTCCCTTAACCAATTTCCCATACATGTGTTTAAGCGGGCCAAAAACACCAACATCCAGTGGTTGTAGAAGGTGAGAGGTATGAGGAGGCATACAAAGACAGATAATTATATTCTTCTTGCAGAAAATATCAAATTCCACAGTCTGATGGCTAGAATAATCATCAAGAATAAGCAACTGCTTTGCACCAGTTGAATGATGTTTAGAATGTGGTTCAAACATCTCTTTTAGCCAGCAAAGGCCTATTTCATCTGTTGTCCAGCTATTCTAACTTCTCACAAGAGCATAGCCCGAGCAGGTTCTTGAAACCAAGCAGCTTGTTGAGATCCTGCTTTTAAGATAATTTATGGGGGTATATAGATCTCTTTTGAGCTTACATATTCAATGATTGTGACCCATTTGCAATTCCCCTGAATAACTCTTCAAGGTCTTTCACTTACTCCACTGCAGTAATAATCTTAGAGGTGGAACAGAGTCCCATTGCAAAGCCAGTTTTATCAAAATTCTAGATATCATCCTCATGAATACCATGTTCCTAAATAGCTTCTTGTATAGTCTCAAACCACTGTCTTATAACATTTGGATCCTTCTGCTTTGCATGTTGATATAATATGCATCAGTTATATCATGTATACAGCACTGGGTGGCACCTGATAAAGTTATATGCCCAGTTGATGCTAATAAATGCAGTAGAATCTTGTGTCCATTTGCAAAGTAAAATTTGTGCCATTCTGCACAGAAACTCTGGCTGAATTGAAAAGCCTTGCTTATCTGCATCTAGCAGTTGCTTGGTAAGGACTTCCTCTTCAATAACTGTCAATTTATGGCCATTGGTGTGTGTTTCTGAGTGTGGTTTTCTTTAAACTGTTTGCAAAGGGTAGTTTCTGACACCTCAAATATACCAGCAGCTTTCCTTTTTGATTGAATTTTTTGATTTCTAATAGCTGAAATAGCTATTTGCATTCGATTTTCTTGAGAAAGAGGCATTTTGCATAATAGAAATAAAAGAACACATTGAAGAATATTGATGGTAGAATGTTTTGAGGGGGCAGCAAAACTGTGTTGCTTGGTTGTGGATTATATTATCTGAGCATTGATTATATTAATAAACAAAACTTTCTGATTGTATATTAATATATAAAAAAGAAAGCTCTATCTATATCTAATATCTAAGTGGATTTGCAACTATTGAATTGATCTTATATTAGTTAGATTAAATGCTTTTATAATTTTATATTTAGATAAAGATATCTACATTATCTTTTATATTTTATAGCAATTAATCAGCATCCTGAATTCCTAAAACATCTTATAATATTAGAAAATTGGAGCTTCAGATCAGAACTCTTAAATATCTATCAAAACATATTTATAAAGCTTATTAAGTCTAGTAAAGCAAGTTTTAATCAACTAATTAAGAGCTGTTAGATTGCAATATATAATATTGTTTTTTATGCAGAAAAATAGAGAGCTATAAGCTGTTAATCAATATTAAAAAAGGAAAAAGAAATATATCTAGATTCTATATAGCTATTAAGAATATTTTAACAAATATAAGAGATTATAATATGCACAGTAAGCTGATCAAGTATATAAAAAGATGGTTGAGCAATCAGATTTATGGTCAGCAAAGCAGATGCTATTGCAGTGCAGCTTATATAAATTATTAAAACATACTGCTAGAACATGCCCTAGCTATTAAACAACTGATTTCTAGTACATATAAATGATTTAATTCATTTATTATTGTATAGCTTATAAAAAGAGATGTTGCATGGTAGGGAGGTGTTTTGCTCACTTATAGATTACATTATAGATAAAACTCTGTAAAAAAATCAAATATCTAGAATACTTCTAGATAAAGTTTAATTCTTTAATCAAGCTAAGAATATTATTAATATTATAATTAAAATTACTGATGACTTGTTGAAAGTTTATTTCAAAACTAGCTAACTGAATGTCAAAATATAATGTAACCCACAAGTGAGCCGCTCACCCAACCGAACTGCTCACCCGCTCACCCGCGCGAATACTATATAGAATCCGAAGCTTTATTATTGACTCAAAACAGCAATTATTTACAAAATCAAGAATTAGAGTGATTTGGGCATTGAGTCTGTATATGCCCAACAGTATTGCAGTCACTACACCTTGGTGGTGTGTGTATACAGGGTGCAGAAGCTGCCTCCACAGCCTGAGCAATTATACTCTTCAGTGCCTGATTCTCATCCAAAATTTGATTTTATATGAGCTCCTGTGCTTTCTGAACTGAAAGACCTTCTTTATACAATAGCTGGTTTGTTGATTGCTTGTGCTTCTGCTTCTGCTTCTTATTTGCAGTCTGTAGATCATGATTTTCCTTTGCAAGGATGGCAGCATTATTCATGGCCAACTGACAGCCCTTGATAAGCTGATCCAGAGCAACATTTGTAGGGCTTGGTGGGCTCTGCATGCACTATTTGAGTAAGGCCTTGATTGTAGTCACCTGATGCTGTAATTCAAGAATATTATGAGGTGTCTCTGGCACTCAATTGGTCAGAATACTACCAGCACAGCTTCCAGAGGGTGTCAGGGTCTTGAGCTGTATATTAAGCTGTATAAGCACCCAATCTGGGCAGAATGGCACCAATCTGGCTGCTGCAAAGCCATTTTTAATATTCTCTGATTTGAAGGCTTCTGTACAAGCTTTGGGATAGGCTGTGAGAAAATCTAGCTTGTTAATATAATTGATGCCAAGTTGCATATTATCCTCAACTAAGTGGCCATATGTGTGCTTTAGAACAGCAAAACAGCCGACATCAAGAGGCTGCAGGAGATGAGATGAATGAGGTAACATGCAAATTGATATAATATGATTTTGGGCACAGGCATGATCAAATTGAGGTGTTAGATAGCTTTTATGCTTATCAAGAACTAGCATCCAATATTTTTTCTTTATCCAATTATTTGTATATGGAATAAACAGATTTTGAAGCCATGATATGTTAATCTTATCTGTAGTCCATTTATTAAGACTGATCTCAATCCTCCAGTCATGTGGCAAGGTGTTATTCTTATACCAGGCCTGGAGTTGAGCCTTCCCTTTGAAAATGATACAAGGTGGTAGTGCCCATTCTGCTGAATTAACTAATTTAATAACTGTTACCCATTCCTGATTCACAGGCTGTAAAAGAGGTAGATGATCAGATGTCTTTGCTCTAATAACTACCTTTGCAGTGGCAATCAAGCCCATTGCAAAGCCTGTCTCATCAAAATTGTAGATATCATCATCAAGAATTCCATATTGTTGAATAGTGGTTTGTACACATTCAAACCATTCATGGATGACCTTTAGATCCTCGCACTTGGCACGCTCATAGTTATATCTTTGTGAATATCATGTTTTTAGGTCTTTATAATGCTTGATAAAGTTGTAGACCCAATTCTTGCCAACATGACATTAAATATTGGATGGACTGTGCTCAGAAAGAAGAATATTGGCCATATCCTGTATAGAGGCTGGCTGAGAAGCTGCTCCACACTGATCCAGAGACAATATCTATTGTAGAAGTGTATCCTCTTCAGTATCAGTCAATTTATGCCCATTGGCACATATATTGGTCCTGGCAACAGTGCTGTGGAGTCGGTCCTTTAGAGTAGAGAAAGGAACATCATAAAGACATGCTGCTTTGCAAATACTCAGCAGATTCTCATGATTTTTTATGGCAGATATAGCCAATAGGATTTGCCCCTCCTGATGAGCTGAATTTTTCGAATTTATACGCGCTTTTGGTGGCATGGTGGCGCGTTGAATTTGATCGATTTCTGTATAGGATTCGCGCGGGTGGGCGGGTGAGCGGTTCAGTTGGGTGAGCGGCTTGCTTGTGGGTTACGTTAGGGGTATCAACTGACTAAGAGTTGATATAAGGCTTCTTAATGTGAGTGAAATAGATAGAAGCCATGGAAAGACTAGTTGATTCTCTATAGATCCTAAGATCTGCTTTGTAAATAAGACGCGGTAGACTAAATACATGCTTGGATAAACAACCCTATTTATGCCCATCCTATCATGTCCCTAGACCTGCTCAGTTCGGTATAATTTTTTTCCTCATGTCTTCAGACATGATCAGTCTGGGTTATCTTTTCTCCTTTGAGTTGCCTTGTTTCGTTTCAACCCTTGTCCTGGGGTCCTGCTGATACTGAAGATATTTGAAGACCAGTCACATAATAGAGGTTACTGCCTAGTAGGTGTGACACACTGCTTTCACATGTATTAACTTTCAATAGTTGCCATGACTTAGAAATCAGAAACCATCTTCTGAAGAATCTCATAAAGAAAATCATCATATGTGAGTCATAGTTAAGCTTATGATATGAGTAAAGGCTTTAAGCAATACAACTGAGCTTCTTCAGCCCTTGAACACAGAATGTATTTCAAAATATTACTACAATATTCATACCATTTAAATTATTCTCGTGTAGCTACACATAAATGGCAACGGACAAGTGTCGTTGTCATACAAAGGGCCCCGCTCATTTTCAATCGTCAGGGTACTCATCTCGAATGTTGCTTACAAATGTCCGAGACTGCTCGTCCCATCGCTTGAAATGCTTCCCTGCGACCATCGTGAACGATGGAGGTAACTCCGAAATATGCGGCGTAATGATCTCAATATTCTCTTCAGCGACATATCGCACACTCTTGTCTTCAACCCTGGAGCATATAGAAGTTAGCAGCAAACCAAGAGTCTCAGCTCCAAAGTCGCAAACCCACAGAACATGATAGAAACTCTGATGTCTACCATCCCGTAGCCTATCAACACCCATTCGCCTAATCCATTGCTCTCCAGCGCCGCATTCAGCATCCCACCCGGTTATTACGGCTATATAGTTGTATCGACGGTGACGAAATACTTGGCCTATTCGATATCTGACATTCTTGTGCTCCGAGGTGCGCCGCCGGACTTGCTTGGGTATCTCATCTACAGCTCGCATGACGTGTAAGCTTTCCAGAAGATGCTCATATTCAATTAACCCCTGAAAAAGAGGCACAATGTACTGTTCGATCAAGTATATATCCGAAGGGAAATCCGTAGCAAATAGCTCCATTAGCCAAGGCAGGTGCTGTCGGAGCTCCATTGGCCGTGACGGTCCCGCAAATAGCATGGAGGACCATAGGCCAGCATATTTCGCACTTACGACATCTATGGAGGTCTGACGCAGGGTCGGTGTGTGTGACATCTGCTGAATCGAGTTTAGGATATTTTTCCCGCAACGTAGAACGATTTCAGACGTCAACGACTCGCCAAGGAATGTTGACTGCTCAAGGTCCGAAGCCCCCAAAAAATTGAGCTGGCTCTGTAAGTCGGAAACAGGAGTCTCAGTTGACGACCGAAAGGGGTCCATGTACATAGGCTCGCCCTGAGACCCATCGTCAAGCACGTTGCCATCCATGTCCAATCCGGGCGGCGGCATGATGATAACGTGGACATGAAAAGGGAATCCACAAGGACGGGCATTGAGACCGAGACTCTGCGAGACGTAGCAATAGATAGCTGCTGATATTAAAGGAAGGGAATTGTGACCAGGGTCACTCAATGCAATTCCCAGAAAGTTATGCTCAAGGCTATGGTACTCCCGCCCTGACTCAATACCGGTAAGGTTCTTCCGTCTCAGATATGATGCAACCGCTAGGGCCCTGCCGCGAGGAGTAAGGGATTCGATGTCGGGATTCTCAGCAACGAGCTCGGCGACGATTCTATCGAGCTTTCCTGTTATCTACACCGATCAGCCTATGTCAGGTCATCGGATATAATATGTAACCCGGCCCATATTGACATATGACATACATCATCCAAGTCACCAAACCCGCTCTCTGGAATAAAAAGATCGAAAGCGCCCAACGCACGTTCAAGAGATATGTTCTCTCCGTTTCTGAGTTTAGCCCATTGTGGCACAGCAATACTTCGATGAAGGCAGGCCAGGACAGCATTGCTGTAGTACCTTTTTGTTCCCGCACAGATTGTATGTCAAAATTCATCCGTGTCAGCGATAGGTGGAAAGACAAGCAAACCTTCGTGCCAGATAATCCTCTTTCTCGGGCCCCGCTAAGCTGTGTCGTATAAGTGTATCCTTAGCGTCATATCCAAAGTTGACGATAGTATGGAACTTCTCAATCCGCCCAGTCTGGCTGGTAAGGATGCTTTCCAGTACTTCAGTAGTGGCAATGTCGATGAGATGTCTCGTAATATAGAGTTTCTTCCAGTCAACAGAAGAAACAGGGCTGGCGAGCTTCTTGTGAAACTCGTGTCGTTTATCCCAAAAATTGAAATGAGTCAGGCAGTAAAAACGCCATAGCAACGGCTCATTGGTGACATTCCTGAACCTGCGAGCGGTTCTCTCCAGCGCAGCTGAGGAGCGAGGAGGGCTGTAGCAAAGGATAGAATAGAGAATCTCGTCAGGGAGATGAGCGAGTGATGTCTCCATCACGACGCATCAAATGACAAATAAGACCATCCGCTAGACCAGGTGTTGAAGGCTCTCCAGCTCCAGTGAAGAAGATGGCCTGAGCCTGCTGATGTCCTAAGTATGGAGTGAGGAGACATACAGGCGATGCGAGGTGACTTAGTGGAAAGACCTTAGCATGGGAGAGCGCCAGGGCAATCCGCGATACGCGATAGCTTTTTGAGAAGCCCTGGACACATATACGGAGTACAGTAGTACCTTGGTGCACTGATCAACCACAAGTCCATCCCGGCAGCGCCGGTGTTCCCGCACTAGCCTCTTGAAGTTTGGATACCGAATCTTGGCAGGCTCCCTGGGCCGCTGGGCGGCTGCTGCGTACAGTTAGGTGCTGATCGATCCAATTCGAGATAAGCAATGGCAGGTCGGAGATAGTTCTAAGTAGCCAACCTGCCATGAAATCAGGAGTCTAATAGTATTCAGGTGCACCACTGTACCTCTATGGAGGGAGTATGCACATCTCTGCCAATCAGCTTACTGATCATTCTATCTATGTATGTATGTATTCACATCATTCAATCATCCCGTCTGGTATTTTATACTCTTGCATATATGCTTGCAGATCAGGGATAAGGCCAGTGGACGTACACTCTTAGCCTACGCTCGTTAGCCCCAGAATTAGCACATATATAAGATGGCTGATAGAGCAGACGTCGTGGTATTCCGAGTCTAAAACCTAGAAGCAACATATTTTGCCGTTGCAATCACCGCTATATAGAGTAAAGAATCCTATTCCAAGACATATGCAAGTGTAAACTCCACCTGGGTTCTAGATCATAGGTACGGGACCTATCTGGATGGCAGCTAGAATAGCAGATGCACCGAAGGGGAAAGATCTCCACCAGAAACAGACTGGATTAACGGGGTGCTGCAGGTGTGCACGACCGCATCAAATGAGCCATACTAATAATCGCAGGACCGGCAGCGCGCGCCCCCGTACAAATTCCTAATCAACTTACTTCAGAATGTACTCTGTACTTGGTACAGAAAAATACAGACCCGCAGTGATCATACTACTCCGTAGTACATATACATTGTACCTACCTAGTTAACTGGAATATACCTACTATAGATGGACTTTTGAGGAAGACCTGCCGGGGGCCTGGGAACCCTGTCTATCGTTGTCCGGGCATGGAATCGGAATTTCTTATTTACAGAGTAGCTAGTAGTAGGTAAAAGTAGTTCTGGAGACTAGCGAGGCACGCCTTGAAAATCGGGAGTGACATGGACTGACCAATCGCCATGCAAAATTCAAACAAGCTACGGAGTAACTTTCATCACCACTGCGAGATTATCATGTTCCCCCAACGCACAGTAGTTTGATGCACCAAACTGAACGCAAACATGGAAAGTACATACTACTGGGTGCTACCGGGCAGCAGTCACTGAATACGACCACTGCTTATCCCTACGAGAAAGGCCACAGTTATTAACAATACACCCTAGTGGGCAGAAGCTTAACAGTTCTGATTGCACATTTCTTGCCAAAGAATCCTGAGAACAAGGTGACCTGGGCGAGGGCCATGGGCCAGAATCAATCGGCAGGTACCCAAGCGGGATCAAGCTCTGCTGAGAACAATGCAGACTCCAGAACGGATTATTATCAGCTTCTCGGCTTGGACCGAGATGCCTCGGCTGAAGAGTTAGTTTGCTCGAATTTTCCCGAGTGAGACTGATGAGGGACCATGCTAACACATTAAAAGTATCAGAAAGGCCTATAGAAAAAAGGCTCTAGAGCTGCATCCTGACAGGAATTATGGAAATGTTGAAGAGTCCACGAGGTTGTTTGCCGAGATTCAGACCGCGTATGAAGTTCTGTCGGACCCGCAGGAACGAGCGTGGTATGATTCACATCGAGATGCGATATTGAGGAATGACAAGATGTCTACTGGAGATCAGTACTTCTATAACATCCGGATGACCACCGCCGACGATATTATGAAGCTGTTTCCTAAATTCAGCCCCCGAATGGATTTTTCTGATTCCCCATCCGGTTTCTTCGGTGGTCTCCGAGAAACTTTCGAGCGACTTGCTTGGGAGGAAGAACTAGCGTGTAAATGGGATAACCTTGAACCCGTCTATTACCCGTCCTTTGGGAGCCGAGATGATGACTTTGATGAAGTTGTACGCCCTTTTTACGCGGCGTGGAGTAGCTTTTCTACGAAAAAATCGTTTGCCTGGAGAGATGTCTATCGATGCGCTGACGCACCTGACCGTCGTGTTCGCAGGTTGATGGAAAAAGAGAACAGACGTCTAAGAGATGAGGGCATCCGCGAGTTTAATGATGCCGTCAGGTCGCTCGTGGCTTTTGTGAAAAAGCGAGATCCACGGTACATAGCAAACGCTGAAAGTGAGGCCCAGCGCCAACAAAAGCTTCGAAGTTCAGCTGCAGCTCAGGCTGCCAGGTCGCGAGCGGCAAATCAGGCAAAACTACGCGATTATGTCATCCCAGAGTGGGCGAGGTCAGAGGAGCCAGAGGAAGAATTCACTAGTGGTTCGGAGTCTGAACGAGAGCATTTTGAATGTGTGGTCTGCAGGAAAATATTCAAGAGCGAAAAACAATTCGAGGCGCACGAGCGCAGCAAGAAACACATCAAAGCTGTCAAGCAGCTTTGTTGGGAAATGAGGGCGCAAGACAAAGAGTTGGAGCTAGAAACACTTCAGGACACCAAAAATGACCCAGGAAATGGGAACATGCCGCCGTCGACATCTGAATTCAATAATAGCCTAACAAACCTAACATCAGAATCTCCACTGGACAATAAGAGCGACTTGTCTGACAGAGAAGATGCTGGCGATGACAATAGTCCATCAATCCCAGATGCACTTCACAGCAAATGTGACATGTCCAGATTGGAAGATGAGGGCAATGATTATCCCCTGCGGGAAGCAGATGAGGAAAATGTTCAACCAGAAATGCTCAGCGACAGGCAACGAACTGAAGATTTAGTGGACACATTTTCACAAAAGCTCTCAGTCTCAAACTCGAGTGATCCTCCTGGTCCTGTGTATCCAAAGGTCGGGAAGGCCAAGCAAAGACGCGCCAAAAAGGAGTCACAGAAAGTGACTGGAGAACAGTCTAGGTTGACATGTGTCACATGTAACGCCACTTTTCCTTCTAGAACTCAATTATTTAATCATATAAGGGACCTCAACCATGCCCAGCCTGTACACAAGCCCACTAAGACTGCTGGGAGGAGCAAAGGATGAGACTGATAGCAGCTCATCTGTTCTTTATACTATTTGAATAGGTAGTTAGTCATGCTATACTGCTTGGCATAAGGGCGGTGTCAACTAACATTTTCAAAGAATGTAGGGCTTGTATTGTATTGTACCTGGAGAGCAGGTTTGAACCACTTCACGCCGTTCTTTCCTCGGTCATAATGGGATACTTTATCGCGAACTACAATGCGAAGGAACCATTGCACATTGTTTAACTCGGGTGTAAACAAGTGGGAATTTGATCATACTTATCCTAGACCGGCCCTAGATCTCTTCACGACGTGTACGACAGGCTGCAATATTCCCTTATTGTTTGAAGCCCCAAGTGCAGTCCCAGTAATCCATCCCATCTTCTCTAACATTGCTCTTCCTTTGTTTTCCGCGCCTATTTCCGGCGCAGATGCACCAACAATATCCCCATCCATGTAAGAGACAGCAGCATTACGTCGACCACGACGGTTTTTGGCCAGTCTACTAGGATTTCTGTCATCCCGGGATGTACCAATAGGACGATTGAACCGTCCTCTAGAAAAGATCTTTTCGATGTCGGAAATGCTTTTGTGCGTGTACTTGGGAGTGCGAGAAGTTTTATAAAGCACCGGAAATCTGGACGAGCCGCTGCCCCGTGACTGTGACTTTAGTGATAGAGCGTTTGCAAGGTCATGGACCAATTTTCTGTCCTTCTTGGTCATCGGCGGCAGAGGTAAACTGAGCAAGCATCAGTAGGTTAAAGGGAACTACTTCGATCGAGAATTGAACTCACCTCTCAATTGACGAAAGAAGAAAGTTTCTTATTTCCATCTTTAGGTCATCGATGCTCATACCCTCGGGATATTTTGCTTTCATGTCAACTTTACCCGATCTTCGACCCAATAGTCCTTGAGAACGGAGCTCTTCTCTTTCCCGCCTCTTGGTCTTTTTCTTTCTTCGATCGTTTTGCCATGCCCTCTCCAGTTCCAGTTCGAGCTCACTATCGGAGAGTTCAAGGTTAAAAGCTTTGCGTCTTCCTTTGGGTTTCTTCCTGAGACTCGGTCGGTCGAAATCCATTATGTCAAAGCCATAGTATGGATCATCTTCAAGAGCATCAGCCGAGGCCAGGGCCTGTTCACACTGTTCAGGATCGAAATCCTCAAGTTCGTTCAAGTCACCATCTGTCGACGTGCTGGTTGAAATTTCACTGGAGTCGGAACAAACGATGTCTAGGTTTCCATTTTCATCAGATGCCTTTATTTGCTCATCAGCGCCTGGTAACGCTTGGGGCTTCCCCGGCCTCCAGCGCGTCCGATCTGCTGTCTTGCCCTTGCCAACCGAGAAGGTGTGTCCGGTTTTCAGGGGTAGCCCCTCGGGGACGCTTAAATCGTCTGGAATATTGGAATCGCCAGAACTTGATCCGGCATCGTCAATATGGATCTCATCTGTAAGACCAGCCCATTCTTCAATGTAACTATAGTCTTTGTCCATATTTGCTATATAGTCAGCCATAATCTCGGCTTCGTCCAGCGCAGCCTTTCGGCTTCTTCTTTTACGTCTCGACAATTTCATGTTCACCTCGACCACTTCATCCGTGGGATGACTCTTGGCACGGCTTGACGCGGAGAGTGGATTAGCGGTTTCTATGGTTGATGGTGATTTTTCTCTGAGATCGACAGGCTCTGGAGAGGGCTCTCGAGTGGATCCGTAATCCGGTTCATCTCGGACTGTCAGGCCGCTCACAATATATTGATTCTTTGTAGCATCGGAGTGCAGAGCATGTTGAGGTTGATCATCCACACAGATAGACCGGTTTCTGGCAACATTTCTCCCAGGAAAAACCACCTCATCTTCACTAGAATCCTCTGTGGTGGGTGAATGGAGCCGGGGAATAGGATCCGCGAAGCCGGTGTCTGTGATGATTTTCTCGCCGTGCGAGTCGACGAAAAAAAGGCTGTCGCTGGCGGTTTGTATGTGCTTTTGCGCGTCTTCTGGACGCTTCGTGTCTGATTCTGTCGTTGAATGCTGCTCTCGAATTCCCCGGTTTACCTCTCGAAGATCGGTGTCATTGGGGTCATCAAGCTTCATATCACCGGCGCTAATGAAGTTGATTTTATTGTAACGAAGACTGGTATCTGACCACCAAAGGCTATGTCGTTCTGTGTTCCGTGCCTCCTGCTGCATTGTGAGGGGGGTTTGCGAGAGAGCTTGGGGGGTCATGTCAGTATACATTCCCTTGGACAGACACAAAGGCTCACTTAGATTGGTGTTGAGGGGAGGAGTTCCGGGTTAATGTAAGCTCGTGTTGAAGTGTAACGCACCTGGTTGACCTCTAGTAGCAGATCCCCGCTGTCTGGCGCGTGCATTTGTCCTTTCTGGGCGAGCCATAGGTGAGCAACTGGCTTTACAGTGGTCTGGAGTATGCAACCCTCTGTGTTTCCTTGGATAGGGCGAAAAGCACGCGTTGAGGAGGAGATAATCGCGGCTGCTAGGAATTTTTGGCAGGTGAAAGGGCGGGCTATATTTCGCGCGCCTGGCCTGTTATTGACTTCTGATGACCCTTTGCTTGGGTGGTACGTCGGGCTTGGCTCCGGGTGCGGTAGTACGTACTGGGCCCCTGTGGCCGCCGAATAATAATGACAATGGCAAGAGCTGAGATTGAGGTTTGATAGAGCTGACGCCACTGTAGGAAAGCGGTGGGCAGGCCCGGCGTCGCTCAGCGAATTTCCCGGGCCGGACAAGTAAAGCAACCCGCCAGGATAAGAGAGGAGAGCATCATACAGTAGTAGTACATGGCTATCTATCGTTGCAACGAGTTCAAGCCCTCGTGGACGTACGACTTTTTTTCGTCTGTGGATGTAAGATTATATTGTGGAAATGGTTGTCCGTCCACATTCCTGGGCACGCTTGTTTTTCACCCCAGGCGGGCGATGACGTTCTGATCGTTCGCGTGACTGGACGCCTCTGTTGCAGTTCTAGCTTTCTTCTTGAGTGGAGGACTAGGTACTCTCCCCTGCTTTGGGTGTAAGTGCCTTGCAGTATCGGCGCTCTTCTGTGGTCGCTGAGAGTCATCATTTTGGATCTCCGTCAAGGTCCGACTTGGTTAATATATAATCCTACTTCCTCATGTCTCCAGTGTCTAAGCTTCCCCGCATCTAGCTCCTATGACATCCACTCATCACAAACCAGACATGAACAACATCGACCTAAGCAGATACAAACGTATCGTACAGTGCTTCTGGGACCCTGAACCCAGGAACGAGGATCCTGGTTCTTCGATATGGTGCTTGGGCAGGGAATATGCACCTCCTTCCCAGTCAGCCGTTGAGGCTATTGCAGCAAACCGTCACAACGCAAACGGCACAGTACCCATTGCTCCAGAGTCGCAGTCGTCAGTAGAGCCACAGCTGTCACCATCTGGAGCGAAGAGCAGTTTGAAAGAGTCGCTTATCCCGAAGGCCACAGCATCAAATGAGGGCGCCGACCATGGGTGGCCGGATGCATTTCTTGACGACTTCGAGTCCAAAATATGGCTCACGTACCGGTCTAATTTTCCCATAATCCCCAAATCCGACGACCCCAATGCACCACTGTCGATGACCTTGGGCGTGCGCCTGAGGAGCCAGCTTGTGGACTCTCAAGGATTCACCTCGGATACAGGATGGGGATGCATGATACGTTCCGGCCAAAGCCTCCTGGCCAACGCACTGTCTATCTTATGGCTGGGCCGTGGTACGAAACATCAGATGCGCGTCTTTATGTGATTATCCTTACTGATGACCACACAGACTGGCGTCGAGGGGATAGAGCTGAGGAGGAAAGCAGATTGTTGTCACTGTTCGCAGACCACCCAGAGGCTCCGTTCTCGATACACCGATTTGTCAAGCACGGTGCATCGTCATGCGGCAAATACCCTGGCGAGTGGTTCGGGCCTTCGGCAACTGCCAGGTGTATACAGTATGTCTTGACCGCAAATGGTCCAAAGTACAACGCTGACAGGAGGAGCAGGGCACTATCAAATGAATACAAAGATGCGGGGTTGAATGTCTATATCACAAGCGACAGCTCGGATGTGTACGAAGACAAGTTTCGAACAATTGCCTACAACAAATCAGGGCAAATGAATCCAACCCTAATCCTGCTAGGGACCAGGCTAGGAATCGATCGTGTCACTCCCGTGTACTGGGAGAGCCTAAAAGACACTCTAAAATACCCCCAGTCGGTCGGTATCGCAGGGTATGTTCCGTTGAGCTCCTAATCATGTTGGAAGAGCGTTCGGTGCTGACCTGCATGTACAGCGGGCGACCATCAGCATCCCATTATTTTATTGGAGTCCAGGGCTCATATTTCTTTTATCTTGATCCTCACCATACCCGAGCCGCATTGCCGCTTCATAACATCGGCGACGTGTATTCCAAGGAGGAACTTGACTCTTACCATACTCGCCGACTCAGAAGACTCCATATCAAAGACATGGACCCCAGCATGCTGATTGGATTTCTCATCAAAGATGAACAAGATTGGGAAGACTGGAAAAGACGGGTTACATCGGTTGAAGGAAAGCCAATCGTTCACATTTCTAATACGGAGTTACTGTTCGGACCTGGTCAGGAGCGAGAGGGAGCACTGGATGAAGTTGAGGCGTTGGATGATGAGGATGAGAGCGATGCGATAGTGCACCCTAACTCCTCCATCTAAACATATGGTCGCGCCAACCAGCACTGGCAACTTATTCCGCATAAACGTCTCCTATATTGTCCTGTAGGACATAGAATACTAAGTCAAATCCAATTCAGTCTGGATCTCAGGACAACGACGTATAAAGCATCCATACCACAGAAATATTACGTGCACTAAATCAATCTTTATTGAGCTCTAGCAGGGAAGGTGGAACTGAGCAACCAACCCCAGATTCGAGTATGTTACACCGCGTTCACCTCAGGAATTGTAACCATAAACAACATTCGGCCCAAAAGGAAAAACAGCCATCCCATGACACATTAGAAAAAATCCCACGAACACCCGTTAACCCACCGCCTCACAGAGCCACGGTAGACCATGAGGTAGCAAAAAAGACAACCCTTGGAATAACGAAAAAAGAGCTTATTTTGCGGAAGAAGAGTACTTGGTCACAGCCTTCGTACCCTCCGACACGGCGTGCTTGGCCAGTTCACCAGGCAAGATGAGCCTCACACTGTTTCCATGTTAGTCCCGTTTCAAAAATCGCGGAAAAGGATGACTTACGAGGTCTGAATTTCTCGAGAAGAAATAGTGGATTTCTTGTTGTAGGCAGCGAGCTTCGAAGCTTCAGTTGCGACACGCTCGAAAATGTCTAAACAATTAGTTTATTTCGACTTTCAGAGGATATAGGCAAACATACCGTTGACAAATGAGTTGAGGATCGACATGGCTCGGGTAGAGATACCAGTGTCAGGGTGGACCTGCTTGAGAACTAAAGAACGGGTCAGTGAATCATCTTGAGAATGCGGGGTGACACGATTCTTCAAATCGCGAGGGAACGCGTCTCAAGCACAACGTACCTTTGTAGATGTACGAGGAGTAAGTCTCCTTCCTGGTCTTGCCACGCTTCTTCTTGTCGCCAGCAGCGGCGGCCGCAGTCTTCTTGCCGGCTTCCTTCTTCTCAGCGGGGGCCTTGCCACCGGCCGGAGCCTTGCCGCCAGTGCTGGGCTTCTTCTCGGCAGCCTTGGGAGGCATCTTGTTCGTAGTCTCTGATTACGAGTTATAAAAAAGATCCGAAATTATCGAGGTTGTAAAATACTGCCGAAGTGAGACGACGAAGTTGATGATTTGGCAGGTGTTTGGACAGAGATGCGGATGGAGATGGAATAGGGAGGTGAAAGCAAGAGAAGAACGCGGTGGGTGAGGGGGGTGCCGTACTTATAGGAGTTTGCCAAAGCGCCGGTTGATCCTGAGGTGTGCAACGGAGGCATAATTTCGATACGGTAACGGTCATGTATGATCCGTATGATTAGCGAGGCGCGGACGCGTTAGATGGCACGCGGGGCGTGGAGGATCACGCCAAGAGATATGTAATGGGCGGTACAGGCCTATGGTACAACGCTTGACCTGATCTGGCACACCACCGTGACCGGATCGCGTAGCCCGTGACCCGACGCGGCCAGCGCAGCTGGCACACCAACGGTCAGCCTTCCCTGCTCTCCGGCCAAAATATGGCGCCCGCGTCTGATCTAGTTTGTGATTGGCTCCCCCCCTTAAGCGAGAGGTTGATCTGGAAGGCTGCTCCTAGACCCAACGTCACCCTCGCCGCGTTCTTATAAATGTCCTCTGTTCCCTCCACGCTGCCACTTTCGTGTTCCTTTACTTTCACTCATCCACCACATCACCGTCGGTCCACGCCATCACAACAAACCTGAAATCCTAGGATCTCTAAGCTGAATCATTCGATTGTTCGAGACCAAGAACAGCTTATCCAAAATGACTGGAGGCAAGTCCGGAGGCAAGGCTAGTGGCACCAAGAACGCGCAGTCGTATGTGACACCTCCCCAGCATCCAAATATCAGATATGGATGTATTTTGCTTTCCACATCGGATGTGGTCTTAGGCTGACACCTACGCTCCAGGCGTTCGTCTAAGGCTGGTCTTGCGTTCCCTGTTGGTCGTGTTCACCGTCTTCTCCGTAAAGGAAACTACGCCCAGCGCGTCGGTGCTGGTAATGCATCCCCCCGAAATGAATTGTTGGAACCAATGTTGACTTTACATAGGTGCCCCTGTCTACCTTGCCGCTGTTTTGGAGTACCTCGCCGCTGAAATCCTCGAGTTGGCTGGTAACGCCGCCCGAGACAACAAGAAGACTCGTATAATTCCTCGTCATCTCCAGCTTGCTATCCGCAATGACGAGGAGCTGAACAAACTCCTTGGCCACGTCACCATTGCTCAGGGTGGTGTCCTGCCTAACATTCACCAGAGTATGTTGACCTTCGCACATGTGCGATGTGCAAGCATTTTACTAACGTCAATCTAGACCTTCTTCCCAAGAAGACTCCCAAGAGCGGCAAGAACCCGAGCCAGGAACTGTAGGCGGTTTTTCTTTTTTCATCTCTTTATTCGGCGTGGGTTGGTTCTCTTTTTTTGACGTGATAATGGGGTTCTGGACTGGGCACGTTTATGGCTCTTTGCTTTTTATTTCATGGTTGTACATTATGTCTACGGACATGAAATGATGCTGGCAGATTACAGAGGGATTTTCGTCAGCTTTCGGGTCTTGAAGGCATTAATGGTGAATAGTTCGCCTTAAATGTCATCCTCTGAGTATTATGCAAACTTGTTCCGTAGCTATTATAAGGTAATAGTATGTTAAAATGCCGGTTATCACTACAGGTATTGAATGTTACTTAAAGCTTTGGTAGGAGTGATCCGTACTGACCCACGAATGAGGGATATCATTTTGATCCTAGACTCTCCACCTAGATATGGTTCTATCTAGAGTGCTGAATGTTCTTGAACCCGGGTATAAGGTGCAAGTGAGCCCATTACTGATCCCAATACTTGACTGTTATGTTTAGTTGCCTCCTGCCGGCTCACTGCCTCGAGAAAATTCTTGTGACCATCAATGTGCCTCTGCATGTCGTTCCGCATCTGCATTTTTGCTCATGTGAGACGTTTTGATATTAGAGTAGGGGGGGGGGGGGGGGTTGCTAGGAGTTGTTCTGCTAACTTACACGGCAGTTGACGAGCAGGGAGATTCCTCTCATATTTAGAACCTTCACAGGGGTCAACGAAAGCTTCAAAGTAGTATTAGGGTGAAAAAGAAAATGTGCATACCACCAGGAGCTGTGGGTGCCCGGTAGGGATCAGGATGCTTCCAGGTCTCCAACAACTTTTCTGTTTCTCGCAATAGGACCTACCGCCAACGCATCAACAAGATGCAGATAAACATTATAATTAAGCGGCGTATTTATTATACCTTCTGTTGGCGAGGATCGCGCACATCTTTGTTTGCGTCGAACAAGGACCTGATATACACAGCCTGGCCACGCCAAATGTGCCTGTGAACAGCCCAATCAAGTGCAAGTTTCAGGCATCGTCGATACAAAGATCTGAGCATTCGATTAGACCATTTCGCGAGTCCTATGGAGAGAAAACAACGTACGCCACGGGGTTGAGCGCCATGGTGAAGGTCGGTTGGCTAGAGATTTCTAAGTTGTCAGAAGCGACCAATACCGCTGAAAAGACAGCTTGTCTGAACCGGAAAAAAGCGTTAAACCCTTCGAGGAAGAGGGATCCAGTTAACGACGCTGTGACTTCTTTGTCGCTGTTCCTGCCGGCGTTCAAGCGCTGCCGCGCCCTGTGATCAAGTTGAAGGAGAAATGCCAATCAGGGTCCTGTCGGTTTCCGTAGCCGCCCCATTTCCCTATGCGGCGTAATAATGTTGCTCGGAACGGCCAACCAGGACCGGGTGATTTGCCGGACGCAAGGAATTTCTGAGGGAAATTCCGGTTCGCTCGGCCCGCGCCAGAGCTCTTCGCTCGGACTAATAATGCTTTCCAGCCTTGGAATCCTGCTGTGAGTTCCGTCACCACTCTTTTGTTGTCACTTCGCAACCAGAGTAGGAGCAGAGGTCCGTTCGACTGAAAGGAACCGAGTCAATTCCTTGAAACAGATCACTTCCATCTCTTCTGTAATTCGTTTTTCTCTTTGCATTGGTGGCTGCCATCGTCCCTACTGCCGAAACTGCAAAACATGGCTTCTCGGTTACCTCTTTACCGCTGGTCTGAGCAACAGCTAATAGCCGTTGCACGGGTTACGCAGAGGTCTCGCATTCCGCAGCTGGGAAATTCGAGAAAGTTATCGTCACTTGCTCTCCGGAAGCATGACAGCGCGTCCATCAGTCATATTTCGAGTCCCCTTCGTGTCTCTGCACTATCAGGGTGAGAGTTCAGTCGTCTGCAGCCATAATGTGCTTATTTGCTAATCTAATGGATAATAGCATACGCGGCAGCGTTAGGTCGGGTCTGCTCTCTTATGGAGGTAGTCAATCTAGAAGCTATGGTAACTGACCTTAGAGTTCCAATCACCGAAGGCGTTGCTGATCACACAACAGCGGATACCATTATTAAAGTTCCCCAAATGGCAGAGTCCATTACGGAAGGCACTCTGAAACAGTTTTCGAAACGTATGTTTCTGACTTGACCATTGTGCACTTGTATCCCACTTACAGTGTTGCAGAGATCGGAGATTTTGTCGAGCGGGACGAAGAGATAGCGACAATTGAGACTGATAAGGTAAGCATTCGCTAATGGAGATCTGACTGCAGGAGAAAGAAGCAAGTGTTGAAGTCGTTTTGTATTTCTTAGATCGACGTCTCTGTCAATGCTCCGGAGTCTGGTACGATCAAGGAATTTCTAGTTAGTGAGGAATCCACCGTCACCGTCGGACAGGAAATCATCAGGCTTGAGATAGGTGGAGCGCCCGCGGCGAAGGAAGAAGCTGGTCAAAAAGTCAAGGAACCAGCGCCTGCAAAGCCGTCCGAACCAGAGCAAACCAAGGCTGGAGAATCGCAGCGGCAGGCAGAGGCTCCCAAGCCTTCTCCTGAGCAGCCCAAGGCTCCATCACCCCCTAAAGCTGAGCCCTCTCCCCAGAAGCAGCCGGAGCAGCCTAGACCCCAGGCTGCTCCCAGTGGTCAGACTATACTTGGAAGTCGCGAGGAACGTAGGGTATGCGCTTTTTGATCCACTTCATTTTTATTTATCTTCCGCTGATGTGTCCCTTATTTCAGGTGAAAATGAACCGTATGCGATTGCGCATAGCAGAGCGCCTCAAGCAGTCCCAGAATACTGCTGCTTCCCTTACAACCTTCAATGAGGTCGATATGTCGTCGCTTATGGAATTCCGTAAGCTCTACAAGGACGATGTGTTAAAGAAGACGGGCGTCAAACTAGGTTTTATGAGTGCCTTCTCGCGTGCTTGTGTCCTGGCTATGAAGGACGTACCCGTCATCAATGCATCAATTGAGGGACCAAATGGCGGCGACACGATCGTCTATAGAGATTATGTGGATATTAGTGTGGCAGTCGCAACGGAAAAAGGCCTTGTCACGCCTGTGGTCCGTAACGCGGAGACAATGGATCTGATTACTATTGAAAAGACCATTGCCGAGCTCGGAAAAAAGGTAATAACGAAACACTTGTCTGCGTCTTATCCTTCATAAAACTAACGTTTTGGTACAGGCCCGTGAAAACAAGCTGACGATCGAGGACATGGCTGGGGGTACATTTACTATTAGCAACGTAGGTAACCCATATCTTGCCATGGGCATCTGGATTTGCTAAAGTTTGTCGCAGGGTGGTGTTTTCGGGTCTCTTATGGGCACTCCCATTATAAATCTTCCACAGACAGGTGAGCGCACCTAATCATTGAGTTAGCAATCGAGTCTGACTCTGGTTAGCCGTTCTCGGTCTACACGCTATCAAAGAGAGGCCAGTTGCCGTCAACGGAAAAGTAGAAATTCGGCCCGTATGTTCTGCCCTCTGCGCGTGAGTTTCTTATGAGGAGTCTACTCACGCTCGAGACAGATGATGTATCTTGCTTTGACGTATGACCATCGTCTTCTTGATGGACGTGAGGCCGTTACTTTCCTCGTCAAGGTCTGTCGAAACGGGCTGGACTGCATATTCTGGTTGCATGATGCTGACTGTTTCCCTAGGTCAAGGAATACATTGAAGACCCTCGGCGGATGTTGCTGGGCTAGATAGATTAATATATATGCTGCATTTCCATAGCTTCCATAGGTCTGATAAGCTGTCTGGCAACAGTCAAGAGGCTGGCTTGTCTGTAGATTATTGTCATTTCCTGCAATTAATTATTGTTTCACTAGATTAACATGTTCCTGAGGAGGGTGCAGAAACAGGTCCGCGTGGGACAGATTCTTCTGTCTTCTTGAGAGACCTACCTATGTACTCAACTGTTATGTTATTATGCCCATATTGACAAGTCATCCTCTATACCAGCAGTAGTCATTATCCCCAGATGCAGGATTCTGCGCGACAAGTTCATTCTCAAACATGGCCCATCAACATCAATCCATATTTATTCTGGAGTTCTGGATTTATCGATATATTTGCTGACGCTATGAACCTGTCAGTGGACATTGTTCAATATACAAATCGCTGGATATGCTCTAAACCTAATGCTATTGATACTATTTAGACTTCTATGAGCATTTAAAGTTTGTCTAGGAACGAAAGAAACATGACGCTAGCGGGAACTGGATCCATCCGGTAAACTGTGACATCTCAGATCCCAAGAAAATAGTATGTAGTTCATGAACAGTGGACATGTAATTGACATGACTAGCTCTTGACAAAAACAAAACATACCAGAGCAACGGAGCATACTAACACATATTGAAACTCTCAGTCGTGCTGAACTTTACGGATGCTCACTGCGGCTCAAACGATCCGCTCACCTTGAGTGTATTGGTCCTTTTTGACTCCATCAATGGGCAGGATCATGATGTCAGAAAATGGATGCTGAATAGGTGGTTGTCTCGTCACCTCTCTGCCTACTAGATATGAACAGGGACATAGTGTTGAATATCCGATTATCACCAGTGAATTGCGAATAATGGCCAGAACTGTCAAGTCCAGTATCCAACACGCTTCTTTAATTTCTCTGTTTCTGTAAAGCTCAGTTCTCCTAGTTGGCCCCTTTCAAGCTGAAGAAGCACAGGCACTTCCAGCTTTTCGATGAGATGCGTTAGGAAATCAATTATCATCCCTTCAAATTGAAAGAAAGGAAAGTTGTTTGAAAGACTTTGAAGGTGGACATGGAGAGACACTTCGCCCTCAGGCTGTAGGCGATTCAGGTACTCAGCTCGTTTCTTCTCCCAACTTGACGCATTGTCAATGGCATCTATGCAGGGAGAATTGATTTGTCTCTTCGATGATTTGGCGTCGGAAACCGCATTATCAATACCATTCGCCCCCCAGGCAAAGGCCTCATTTATGATTTCTGGAGAAATGTTTCCAAAAATTTGATATTGTTCCAAGGAAGCCTGCATCATAAATTGAGCAGCGAGTTCCATTGAGAGTTCATCTGATAAGATTGGAGCAGCAATGGCACAAAGGGCCATGAATTCAGGAATAATATCTAGAAGGGGTATGATTTTTCTGCGATCGCGGATCTGATTCTCCGGTGGGATTCTCAGCTGTAAAAGCATCGTATGATAGTTTCGCTCAAGGGTTGAATGATCCACTTGCAACGCCCGAGGAGTAAGCCATGAATTATTCTCAAAGAGTTGATTGCCTTTATTAGTCATCCATTCCCTGGCGCTTTTGGTGTTCTTTTCCCGCCAGAGATTTAGCTCAGGTATCTCTCTACTCCATACTGAATTCACATGTCGACGAAAGAACAGACTGGCAAATGTGAGAAGCTGTAGCTTTGCTTCTAAATCCCTTGTGATGGGTCTTTTAGAGTGATGTGCTGATGAAATGGATTTGAAGGCTGTAACAATTATGTCAGCTGACTTCTGCGAATCAGTACAGAAAAAAAGAGTTCAGCAGAGGGACTCTGACACTTACTATCAAACAACATGAGAAGGCCATCAACATCCCAAGTGTGTGTCTTGCCATGTCTCTCTGCTATGCGGGCTTTCAATATTGCATTGATGGCGGCGCAAACAAGGTAGTCTAAGATCATGATATCAACTTCAAATTGTGTGTCTGGATTTGCACGGCAATCTATCTCCATCATGAGGCTTGTGTGGTTGCCAGGAGATTGGATGACTGAGGGAGCATGTCTATGCAAAATAATGGTGGCTTGCAATTTGCAAAATAATGCGGTGGCTCTGATCGGTAGCTTCCATATAAGAAGTTCCTTGCCTAACTCAAGTTGGGGCTGAGCCGCTGAGGGTGCCCACGTCACCAGGTGAGTTCGAGGTCGGAGGTCCACACACTGCCACCTAGTAGTAATAGGTAGGCATCTAATTCTACGGAGTACACAGTACCTATTCGTTAGCCGCTGGGGTAGTACTTTTCTCCGCGGTGACCCGCGGTGCTCGGAATTATTCCTAGGACGGCCCCACTGACAAGGGTCTGGTTTTGATGCCGCCCTAAGAGGTACCTATCATAACATATGCCTATTAAATTGCTACAGCCCAGGCGGCGGCAGCGAGGTCCTGAAGGGCCTACTGTGTACTATCCATAGTATGTCCAAGGCCGGGCTGTGAAAGCTAATTAGGCGAGAACGGCTGGTGGCAGGACATCGGGCAGGATTGAGCTACTTGGTGTATGGAGTACTTATCTATCTGTGTATAAATATAAACTCACTGCTATGCAAGACAATGGACCTGGAACAGATGTGCCCATGCATCTCTAATCAAGAAGAAACACAATGGGTATTATCGTTTGTTGGGATGAGCTTGCTACATAAACCATGGTGCAAAAACCCCTAGGTCTCAACTGACTTCAAGAGACATGAATTTCAGCTCTCCGGACATAGAAACGATCTAGAATCATACTAGGTTCACTCGCTGCTGGTTCTTTTCATATAGGGCTCTCACGGCCCCCACACGACCTCATGGCCATGATAATCTCAGATAATCAGTGCCCGAGAACTCCATGATTCGGGAGAGCGGTGAACCTTCTGACATATACCTACAACAAATCTCCTATCAGGTCTTCAATGATGTTCTTGCGTGCCAACATGCGGACCCATAATTGCACCGCAGGACCGTAATCATGCCTTCTGCGTGCAGCATGGTCATCATCTGCTCGATGAAATTGCAGTTCTTCTGTTATCGACTCTCTTATTTCCTGTTGGGAGGTGATGAGTTTTTGGCGATGTGCAGCCAACTCGTCTAATGTGCATGTTTCGTACTCTTCCAACTTGCTCTCGGGTATCGTAGCTTGATTGATATCATCCTGAGTCAGGCGAAAGGAAAGGTCGGGGCCAAGAATCACATGTTCGAGAGTAGTGGTATCCAGTGAAGGATCTGAACCAACTTTTTCGATGCCACCCAAACGCTCGTTCACCTTTCTGAGACACTTCACATTGAGTGCCAGTTCCTTTATAAGATCAGGCACAGGATCCCTGACAAGACCTAGAATGGAGAATTCAATTCGATCCTCCTCGTATTCTGCCATTCTGGCGAGAATATCTGGCTTTACCAAATCCAACCAGTTGTCCGTGGAGCATTGTCCTTCAATAAAATTAGTGAGGAATCAAGAAATATGCTCACCAAGGGACCTACCGAGTGCTTGGGGCTGACGCTCCAAGCCATCGAATTTCCAGACCCTTCCCATGGCTGGGACGAATGCAATGAAATGGAAGCCAGCTTCTGTATCGCTATAATCTTCACTCTTCTTGGCTGATCTGGACCTTTTAGATGTCGCCTCGTTTTTAAGCTGCAGGTCTGAATTGAGCATATCCATCTTACTGTGCAAACGTCAATGTCTTGCAGAACAGAAGAAAACAAGATAGATGACAGAGAGACATACCGTGCAAATGAATTATGGATCCGTTTTACAAACTCAAAGTTGTTGATGGCGTCTCCTCGTAATGCTGGTGTGAATGACATCGTGAAATCTTTGAAGTGCCGGAGATTTTCTCCAAGATCGATCCCTTCTATATTATTGACAATGTTCATCAGCGCAACGCTGGCGCAGGCATTATTGACTGTCTATTCCGAGTTGTCAGTTCAGGGGATCGCGAAGGAACTGAAGAGACAGACTTGATTTGCAAACCAGAGCCCCTCAGGACAGCTCGCTTCTTGCTTATCGGGATCATCCTCTCGCCAGCGAAATAGGAATATCAAACCATAGACAGGTTTACTGTTGGTAAAGAGAGAGAAACTAGTTAGAACCCAGACCAATGGAAGGGGGCCAGTCAACACACTGTAGGAATGCCAGCATTTCTTCATCCAAGGACACCACTTCTTGAACTTTCACACCCTTGACACCGAACTCGCGGAGCATAACATTAAACAGGGCCTTATTATAACAGTCAGCTTAATGTACTCGTCGTTCAATCGCACATGGCCTTGACTCAGCTCCTTACCGGCTCTGATTCGATCTCACAAAAGCCATTCCAGTTGTCTTTATCAGATTTCGTGGCTGGCACCAGTGGGTGGTTAGGAAATATTTTTCCATTGTTTTTGCCCGTATCTGTCATCTCATAACGACTGTCTAGACGCCTTCTTTTGGCACGCTGCGCCATGCTGATGAATGGCTGTCACCACCCTGTGCCGTCAAAGTTAAAACCAAGTAGGCACTAATACACTCTTTCCGTACTTATATAGAAACCATTAAGAACAATTTTGGGAACAAACGAAGCCTGAAAGATAGGGATTCAGTCAAATGATAGTGGTCGGATGTCAGTGTTGCTGTCAAGAGCTAGTCCGCTGAGTGGTTCTGACAATCTTTGTCTCACCATATCAATAGAGTTTATTCACTTTGGGTAATAAGACCCGCTATCGCCTTAGCCGGGAAGAGGGAGTGGGAGAAAGGTTGGTTATTCTCTCTCAAGCTAGTCTCTCAGGGAGGAAATTAGGTAGCAGGTCCCTCTATCTTTAAATTTAAATGGACTTTGTCGGCTTGATGTCACTAGCTAACGGCGTACAGTAGGAGCGAGACTACCTCAAGGGATAGCGTGGGCCGGGGTCGTCCCTCCGGAGTAGAAGCAAAGGCTAAGCTGCATGATTGGATCGGAGAAAGCTTATAGGTAGACGCGGGTTCGGATCCACTCCTTCACCCGCGACACGACCTCTTGAAGTTATGACAGCTTACAACACAAATTTACTGAGAACTCTTCTGCCCTGGTCCTTTTGACAGATTTCCATAACCGCTGAAACTCACCCTGCCAGCTGAGCACCGAAGCTCCCATTGTATTTCTCTTCTTCCAATTCCTCATTCATCGAAAAATAAAAAGAAGTGGTATGCCTTTGTAAAAATCGAGCCGCACCGATTCCCAAGTCAAAAATTTCCTTGATATCTGACAAGTAGGGTCATCGTCAGTTTTCTTGTCGAACTTTGTGTCTGGCATTTGACTTTGCGACCACAGCATGAGATGAGCAGCACTCCTCGACTTCGGTCTGCCTTCCCTCAGACGCCCCAGAAGAATCAGAAGACTAGAGAGCAGAATGACACTCCCATAAGAGCGAAGTCGGAAACGGTTAAAGAGTTTAAATCGCCCCAGAGCCGCTCGCAGGATGCGGGAACTCCGCTGATCCCTGTCGAAGTCATTGACGCCCCGTCGCAGAGGCTCTATGTGGTAGCCTTCTATCTTGCCCTGAACGCCTGGCGTATATTCCAGTCCTGGGCAGCATCCGATGAATTGGACTCGACATGGCTATTTTTGAAGTGGATTTCGATTGACGGTTTCTTTCTCTTTGGACTTCAAGCGTTGAGAATACCGTGGCTGGAATGGGCCTTCCCGACAACTCTGGCAGTATTCTTGCTCCATGTTGTCGCCAACGTGTTTCTCATGTTTCGCATACCAGTGCGTGCCATGCTCATTTTGTCCCCCATTTGACTGAATCTGACCTTTTTGTTAACACCCAACAGCTTCCGATAGGAGCATGGATCGGTGGCTTGATTAAGATAGCATATGACAGGGAGCTGTCTATTTCAGAACGCAGGGTCAAACCTGCAGACATCCTTCATAATGCCTCTCTGATATTGGGGAAACAGATTATCAACATTCTACCAGAAGGGTGAGTAGACTAATGGATCGGATCTGGTCGCTCAACTACTGACTGTTCTAGGTCTGCAATGCTAAACCCAGAACGACTTCCATTATGTATAGACTCTCAGAAACCTTCGGTTGCATTGCCTATCCGCGTCAATCAAACAGATCCTATTTTGATCGAGCTTCTACGTTACGATCTGAGCAGCGGCCAGAATGAGACCATCACAATATCATCAAAGCAGGCGAAACAGCTAAAACGTCAAGCAGACAAGAAACGTCATAAGTCAGATGTTGCGACTCATCGTGATCTTCTTTTCCCTGTCCGGAAGACTGGTATCTATCGGCTGCAAAGGGTGGTAGATGAGTCGAAGCTCGAAGTGCGGATGCGACCATCAGATACCCTCGTTGTATCCTGTCCGAGAGCTCTGATCAAAAGTTCTCATTCACACAAGTGTAAAGGAGAACTGTCGAACCTCACATTGGAAGTCGAAGGGACACCTCCTTTGAAAATAAAATACAGCCGCAAAGTGAACCAGCTTGATCGTGGGTTTTCTTTCCAGAACATTCAACCGGAGAATTTGCGTTCTCCCTTGCTAAACCAGAGGTATAACGGTATTCTTGTGAACAAGGACGCATTGGATGTAACTTGGGCGCAGAGCCAGAAGATCGAGGTCCCATTGAACGAATCTTTGAACGCCGGTGGAGATTGGCTTTATGCTATTGAGGAGGTCCATGATGCCTGCGGGAACATTGTGAATTACACCTTGAACCTGGATGAAACAGATCGTCCCCTGACAAAATCGTTGCCTCAGTGGCACCAGTTCTCTGTTCATGAACGGCCGCGTTCTTCACTCATTGGATGTAACGCTCAGCATTTCTTGGAAGTTGCGAGGGACGACACCATAGAACTACCTATACATTTTTATCCAGCTGGACAGAACTATGACAAGGATGGGCCTTTTGTCATAACATATTCATTCACTGGTCAAGACGCAGAGACTGGTGACCAGGCTCCAGCTAAAGTTCGGCAGGTCTCTCTCAAGACTCTCGACCACAGACCTCGAATCAAGGAGCCGGGATGGTATACTCTGGAAGCGGTGTCCAGTCAGTTTTGCTCAGGCGAGATCTTGGAACCTTCTTCCTGTTTCCTCCATAATCCCCCTGAGCCTGAAATAACTGTCAGATATGAGAAGATTTTTGACAAATGTGCTAATAACTCCGTTGGCCTTCTTGTCGATTTGGATCTGATTGGCTCACCACCCTTCCGTCTCCGATATAATATTGAGCATTCGAAGGGGGTCGAGACTCGCACCCAAACTATCGACGGATTACATGGCCAGCTTGATTTCACACCGTCTGAAGCTGGTTATTATCGGTACCGTTTCTTGGACATAGCTGACAGTATATACGAGCCTCGGTCTCTGAAAGACAAGGCACCTATCTTGGAACAGGATGTGAAGCCTCCAGCATCTGCTCATATTCTCGGAGCGCGGGAAGTACGCAAAGCCTGTTTTGGCGAGCCGATCTCTGTAGACGTTTCCTTTGTTGGAGAGCCGCCTTGGACTTTGCAATACGAGCTTGTTCACAATGGGAAAAAATCCAAGCATGTACTCGAAAGCGAAAGCGAAATAGCTACCATTGTGACCGAAAGGTTCTTTAGCGGAGGTGAATATACTCTTGCCTTGACAAATGTGAAAGATAAATCAAACTGCAAACGGATTCTCAAAGAAAGCGTCAAATTCGAGGTTCGGTCAAAGAAGCCACATGCTTCATTTGGTCAAATTGACAAGAAGAGGAGTGTCCTTGCGTTAGAGGATTCCAAAGTCGAACTTCCTCTTAGATTAAGCGGCGAACCACCATGGACAGTTAAATACAGAAATATCGACACTGCTCCTTCGCCCATCATTGAAAAGACACTGTGGGAAGAAAATAGCGCGGTAGTGGTTGAACAGCAAGGCCGATATGAGCTGGTTGAGGTAACTGATGCTACTTGTCCCGGCTCAGTCGATGAATCTGCCAAGCAATTCGAAGTGTCTTGGATTTCGCGCCCCAAAATCACTGCTGTGGACGGATTTCCGGTTAATGGAACTGGTCGAATTGCGAAACGTGAGGTGTGTGAGGGCGACGATGATAGTCTTGAGCTCAAATTTTCTGGAACCCCCCCATACAGAATTAAATACGAGCAGCAACGAAAGAGCGAAACTGGGCCATCTTCTGTTAGGATTCAGAATCTTAAGACCGCCCTCAATTTGGCTTCGGTGGAGATGGACACTTCTGAAGCTGGTCATTACACATACAAATTCACAGAGCTCAGCGATAGTCTCTATGATCACGATCAGCAAAAGCATAGCCCGCTCATCGTTACGCAGCAAGTCAACCCCCTTCCGTCTGCTCGGTTTGATTCTCCAGGCCATATTTATGGATTCTGCAAGGAAGAGCTCAACGGTGATGAATTAATCCCAATAACTCTTGAGGGAATCCCTCCATTTTCGTTGGAGATAGCTATAAAACACCACTCGAGTCCCAAGCCAGAGATCGTCTCCATACCTAATATTGGTTCAAATCGGCACAATCTTCCGATACCGCGTCGCCATCTGGATCTGGGTCAGCACGTTATTAGCATCCATAAAGTTCGGGATGCGCGTGGATGTCAGCGGATCACCGAATATGATTCCTCCTCTGTTAGGGTCGCTGTGTCCGATGTTCCCACGATCATACCTCTTGAATCTCAGGTCGATTATTGTGTTGGAGACCGAATATCCTTTTCGCTCTCCGGACACGCTCCGTTTGAAGTTTTCTATACATTTGACGGCATCCAGAGAAAGGCTACTTCCCAGACGACAAATTTCCGGCGAATTGCTGAGAAGCCCGGTGAATTTACAATAACGGCTGTGAGCGACGGAGCCAGCGGAAAGTGCAAAGCTCACAAAAACATCACAAAGATCATTCACGAGATGCCAAGCGTGAAGATTAGCAAAGGTCAGGTTTCGGTCGTTGATATCCATGAAGGCGGGGAGGCTGAGATCAACTTCGAGTTCTGGGGAACGCCACCATTCGAATTTACGTGAGTCCTATTTTATCCTTCCCTTGTCTCGAGGAGAGATTCCCATACCGAATATTTATGCTAACTTGTTTTAAGGTATATCCGAAGCTCCAATGCTCGTAAAGGGGAAAAGTCAGAGATCCTCGATATCAAGCATGACATCTCCTACGAGCACACGAAAACTATCAAGGCTTCTGATGAAGGGACGTACGAAGTTGTCGCGATCAAAGACAAGTACTGCTCATTTTCCACGCAGAAGGCGCTAGGGAAAACTGGTAGGACTGTTAAGAATTAAGGAGAGGCAGAAGTTACGAGAATACCCTTTAATCTACGGTACTTCGAGATTTGCATATCAAAGGCGTTAAAAATGAATGATCATTACATTTATGTGAACTTGTCTATATATTACCACCGCCATGATTATGAACCTGGATGCTCTCAACCATTGCGCCACCAAGTCTGGCAATCTCATTTAAGATGGCAGGACGATTAATCGTCACGTCATCGCGCGAACCTTTAAATTCGACGGAAGGTCCCGGGGTAGTCGAGTATGCCATTTTCAAGCTCCAGCTCTTAGGCGATACCATCTGTGGATTCCAGAGACCTGCAACCACATTACAGTGCTCGTCCCCATGGAAGAGCAGGATGCTGTGGCCGTAGGATGCCTGCAATTCTTGAACGAAAGATCTGACAGCCGTAGACGCTGCAAATCTGTCTTTGACATTTTGGTCACGAAGGTTTTTGAATCTTGCCACACCAATCGACTGCTGGCTTCCCATGCACCTCGGACTGAGATGGATGAGAAAATCGTAGGGCGCGAGCGATGGGCGGAAGAGATCAGTCACGTCAAGATCAGCTTCTTTCTCCCTCAGCAATTTCACCGACACCTTTGCCAGACTGGAGATCCGAGCTGCGACAACCTTTGGTGGCATCTCATACTGCGTCCAGGTCACCCCGTCTTGGTCTATATTTGAAGCTGCAAATATGGCAACGGTGTTCATTGCTGGGTCGACATTTCGCCAAGCCGTAAACCGGGTTCTGATCCCTTCGAGCTCCTCCGGGGTCAATCCTCCACTCAGATCCACGATTAGCGGCTCCTGCTGCCAGTCCCATCGAGATAGAAAATGAAGAGTCCGCAAAAAACCGGCCATGACACTTGAGGGAGGTTCCCAGGGATATGGATGGACGAAAGCTCGTGTGGTGAGCAGTTCGATAAATTCTTCGTTCACGTGGGGGGTAAAAAGGTGAGAGTTGAACCAATGTTTCATGAGGCGTATAGTAGGCGACAGCAGAGGAAAACGCGTGCAGAGTGTACGGACTGCTTGCGTGAAGCGAGGACCTTGAATGAAAAGCCGTTTGTACACAGCCAACGCATACGCGATTTCTTCTTTGGAACGAACTCCAAGCTCCTTATCCTTCAGTTGACGTTCAAGTAAAGTCTGCTCCCGATCGTGATGGATCCTGAGGCGGAAAATAATCTGAGAAGTGTGAACGATGTCAAGAAAAGCGTTGTTGAGAATCTTGCTCGACTCATTTTCCAAGCCAACCCGACACATAGAAGCAGTACCGGAAGATTCCAACATGTCCCCTATCTTGACAAGAAAAGCCACCTTCGTCATCTGTATTGCAGCGAGATCGTCCGGCCACCGTGCGGAACTTTCAAACTGAAGAGCGACATCGACTGGCTCATTTGGAATGCCGTCTTTAGTCCGACCAGGAAGTGCGGTGTATCGAAGTAGTGGACTAGCCGGGGACAGCTGTCTTACAGTAAGAGGAATTCCTTCCATTTCCCGGAAGGCCCGTTCGAGAGACTGGAAAGCATCGGCAATAGGCTGAAATTCTCCAGTGGAATACGATAACGCGTTACCCCAATTGAATGGTGTTTGATCATACTCATCCCCGATATACCTGACGGCCTTCTCAGGGATTTTGAAATGACGGAACAAGATGTAGGTTAATATCTGCCGCACAACTGACGGCGCAGACTGCTGATCAGACCAGACCAAGCTCTCAAGAATGCTTCCATCTTTAAAACGCCTCAACTCGGCCTTCTCGCCCCAGAAGGCCCGAAAAGATGCTGCTTCGTCCTTCTGTTCGGCAGACGGCCCGTGGTCGACAACACGCCCTGCATTGTCGGCATCTAGGAGAAGTCCCACGAGGATATCTTTGTCCATCTTCTCTACTGGAGTACGCGACTTGACGGACCAAGGTTCGACAGAAGCACTTGAGAGGGATATAAGTCTCACCCTATTTCCAAGTGCTCTTGAGATAACTTCATAAACCGCAGATCGATATCGGAGAGTTCGGAGCACCCCACGAGCATGTGGCGGAGAGGGAATATAGAGTAGTCGATCGAATCTCAGCATAGGATCGTTCACTTTAACGATGAAGACTTTGTCGAAGTTATCGTAGCGAGACTCGTTTAACATCTTCAAAGTAATGGCGGCTTCATGGCGAAGGAGACTGTAAGACCATGGTGTCATCTTATAGAGAATATTTAGTCCTCTCTTTCCATCGTAGACCACTGGCCCGCCAGGGGGGAACGAGACGCCACTAGCGGAAAATATCAACGGTTGCGTTAGATCCTTTCCAGAGAGAAATTGCATAGTCGCTTTGAAGATCTGGTAGCTGCTGTAAGATGGCAACAAAACAGGTTTCCCATTCGGGCCACCACCCTCGAATAGAAGAGCCGTGAGAATAGCCCACTCAAAGCTTCCGAAACCCCCAGTTTGGAACGAAGTCCCAAATCCTCGCTGACGGAGCCACGTCCGTCCAAGGATGCACGCATCCCTAAAAGAGTCACATCTCTGGATAACGGAATAGAGATACTTGTGGTACATTGCTACCGTGGTTTCGGATCGGAGAGCAGCATTGTAAAACGGTGTCGGTTCCTCAGCGACGTCTCCCCATTCGCCAACAATGCCCTGCCGTATGTTATTCTTCATCGGTAACGTTTTCGATAATGGAAAGATAGTGTGCTCGACTGTGGTGATGATACGGATCTGCCACCTGGAGCGCTCCAGATTACTATGTCCAGCACTGCTGGGCTCCAGTATAATCAGAGGGCGTAGACTGTCTCCGTCCTGCAGATCGAATTTCATCTCCAACTTTAGGTCCTTCGCGTCTTGTATCCCCGCCGCAATACAAGCGACATAGAAGGCTCTTTTCTGGAAATACCTATAGTTCACGTAGTCCTTTTCTTGGAAGAGGGAAGTTGGCATCGTGACCGCTAGATCGATCGTGTAAGGATCTGCTGTTCTCATCCCTGTTCTGAGGGCAAAGCTTCCCACGACGTTGATATTTGTCGGTTTGGTATATGCCATAGCATATTTCGTATCTTTCCCGGGACGCGGTTCTGGGAAAGGCACAACGATACCGTGCAAATCCCGCAGTTCCTTCTCTGCTTCCAGAGCAGGCTTTGGCGGCCGATTGGGGATGCATTCGATGACATTTTTGAGCTTGTGCAGAGTCTCACTGACCCGAGCGACTTGCTTATCATAATTTGGTCTCAATTCGGTGAGCAGCTCATCCGTCTGGAGCTTGAAGAAGCTGGACTTGTACAGTCCGCTGGCCAGGGCAAGCTCGGCAGATCTGTCAGTCCTGATGCGCTCAGCTGCATCATTCGTTGATGCTGGGCGAGAGGCACCACCTGCCTTCGCATCATGAGACCCGCTCATTCCATTCGTGTCTCTGGCCGCATGCGTGCGGTCGAAACGCTCGGTCTGGTCATTTTCCGGAGGACTAAGTTTCCTTTTTTTCGCAGTGTGCGGCGACATCCGTCAGGTGAACCGCCGAGGAAAGCCTTTTCCAGATACTGTGGACTGAAGAGACGCCAGAGAAAAGACGTCCGGATTGAAGGATGCGGTAACGTCAAGGGAAAATAATAATAATAATGCGTCTCTGGACCGTCGTGTTCAGGCTCTGAGCGATCGGGAAAAATTTCGGTATCATGCCGATAAACCCCGAGCCTCCGACTCGACGCGCGCACGGCCCTTACTCCACACCACGTGACATCTCGGGGCCGGCGTTCGTGGCCGCCGCGGCAGCCCATTGGTCCAGAGCGTCTTGGGCAGCCCGAGCCCGAAGGCCGACCCCGCCGAAGTCGCTGTCCCTGCTTGTGCTGTTTCTCTTTCGATCTGTCTACAACGGTTTGCCAGCGTCGCAGTTTGATATCGGTCCCCTTCGCGCTCGTCACCCACGTTGCTTAGGCGCGTTCTGTCTCCTTGCTTTTGCGGGGCCCGCTCTTCGTTGCCAGGATGCTCCAAGTCCTCGGAGGCCCCGTCCCTCCGAACACGGCCCATGTACGTTACTTGTGTCCCCCATTTGGCTTGCCATTGCTACACGCATGACCAGAGGTGATTCCTGTGAGCCTTCCTCATGGACCCTGTCGAGAAGGCTTGCTCAATATGTCTAGCTCTGCTTGTGTTACGTGCGAAGAAGCCAAAATTTGTTCCGAGTGCTGATTTTTCCCTGAAAAGGCAGTCAGTGTGTCCCTGCCGACATGGAGGGCCAATGTCGGATACGAAGAGGGCGAAGAGTGGGTGGTGAGTAAAATGCAGTGCGGGTATCCAAGATTCTTCGTCCATCCTAGCATCAAGAACCTCGCCTGCGAGATCGTACGTCGCTATGGTGATCCAGATGCCGAGTCTGCAACACTCTTTCCCTCTCCAAAGACTGCACTGGTCTGCCATTGTTTTCTTGTCTCCAGGGTGTCCCCGGAGGACGCAGAGAAAGTGCGGATCGTAAATTTTGTTCCTTCGCCTCGAGCCGCGGCTGCGACACCACATACTGACGGTAGCTCTAATATCACGTCTCGATTGTCTTGTGTTTTATACCCCCGGAAATATGCTCCCATTGCCAAGCAAGTCTGGCAGCACACTGGTGACGGCATCTCTAGTCGCCGGAGCGAGTTTTGCCTCAAGGCCCTGGAGGATGGATACCTCGTCGAGGATAAAAGACCTAGTCCGGTGGATGCAAAGTCCCAGAGGCTCTGCAAAGGCCCGAGGAGATATCAGAAAACCGGCTCGCTGAACGGAACCCTCGGAGAAGTCATGGCATCTTCAGTTAAAGACTCTGATTCACCATTAGCAAGCAAAGATGCGCCCGACGGGGGGGAGTATGCTCAGTTCATCGAAGAACGCTTCGGACGTAATCTGAGTACTTCGTTAGCGGACAGAGCCAAATTAGCTGTCAGGAGGCGGATCGCAGGCTCACTGACTGCTGACGTCGAGCTGAGTGAGGCTCTGGAGACGACGTCGTCTGATGGGAGGATTGCAGGCTTGACAGAAGACGACGTGTTCCTCTTTCCCACTGGCATGAGTTCCATTTTCAATATCCATCAAACATTGTTGCTTACTAGGGGCTCTATGAAAAGTATATGCTTTGGATTCCCGTACATCGACACATTGAAGATCCTAGAGAAGTGGGGGCCTGGCTGCTTATTCTACGGACATGGTTCCTCAGAAGATTTGGATGACCTAGAGCGACGCTTGAGCAGCGGCGAGAGGTTCCTTGCACTGTTTACAGAGTTTCCAGGGAATCCGTTGCTTAAGTCTCCAGATCTCAAACGTATACGTGCTCTTGCGAATAAATATGATTTTGCAGTGGTGGTGGATGAGACTCTTGGAAACTTCCTCAATGTCAATGTTCTACCTTACGCAGATGTTGTTGTCAGCAGCCTGACCAAGATCTTCAGTGGGGACAGTAATGTTATGGGAGGAAGTGCGGTCATCAATCCTCACGGACATTACTACCAGGATTTGAAGAGATGCCTTGCTTCGGAATATGAAGATAACCTATGGGCCGAAGATGCCGTCTTCCTTGAAAGGAACAGCCGTGATTTTGTTTCGAGAATTGAAAGAATTAATGCCACCACGGAGGCTGTTACGGCGATTTTGAAAGCTTCTCCTCTTGGTAAGCCCGCCGCGTCGCATTTGCAAGCGCAAAATTGTGCTAATCGAAACCACAGTTAAAGAAGTTTACTACCCTAAGTATAGCCCGACGAGATCATTTTACGAAGATTGTCGGAATCCCGGCGGCGGATATGGAGGTCTGTTTTCTGTCACCTTCCATTCAACCCCCGAAGCAATCGCTTTCTTTGATACTTTGGAAGTTATGAAAGGGCCAAGTCTCGGGACAAATTTCACGCTCAGGTCAGTCGTTGTCGATGTTCATTCCTATATATATATATATTGGTCTGCCATCACTGACGACCGATTTTAGTTGCCCATATACACTCCTGGCGCACTATGGAGAGTTGGAATGGGTAAGTTGATCTGCTGCCAGTGCCATCGTTCAACCTTTTGTTCACTTCTGACTGTAAGGTATAGGCAAGTTCGTTCGGAGTGGATTTCGACTTGGTGAGAATTAGTGTCGGACTCGAAGATTCAGCAGATCTCTGCGCTAGAATTCAGCGAGCTCTAGATGCAGTGCAGAATGTGAAAGCACAAACTTAGCCAATTTACGAACGTCATACGCGGCGGGCGAGTTATTGTCTATATGATCAATAGTTGTAGTCGCTAGATGATTAAGTGATAACCTTCCATGTTACGGAGAACTTCGGCGGCTAATTTCTTGATCCAAGGCCCATAGCTGCGCCTATTGTTCCTGTATTATACAACTATGACTTAAAATGTAGCAAGCCATTTAGTTTTGCAGGATTTTTGCCATTATAGCACACAAGGGACGCTCATAGGACTGAAACCTTGGAGCTCCTCACAATAACAACCTCTGGCCGTTGATTGCACCGCTATTAGAGCGTTCGCTAGGAGAGTAGCCCGATACACTGAATTAATTAGTTTTGCCTGTATATATACACTGTTTGAATAGATTCATTACCAAAATTGCATGCTTGCAACAATAATAGCAAGTCACTGTCAGTAATATGCCTTGAAGAAACAGCAAGGCTGACAGAGAAACTATCACGAACATAAGACCCTCTGGCTTCAAAATGACCGCTCCAGTGGAAAGACGTCATTAAAAGAATCGCGATGAGTGTACTATGATGAGAGAAAAAAAATCCCGGGAAGGAGCCTACCTGATGGGACGATCGTAGGTCCCGTTGTCATTGCCTACAGCGCTCAAAGGCTGGCTCCTTAGGCCGCCCAGATCACCGCTTCCGGTCCGCCTCAACGCTTGTCGCATAGTCTCAATATTGAGCTCTCCGCAAAAGTTGCCGGGCACCGGGCTATGTGCAGGAAGAAGGGGGCTTCCAGGGCCGCGCTGGGTGCGGCTCGGTGAGGTTTCCACACCTTTCAATGACGGCGACACGCTCGTGGGGGGCGACGTGCCGATCCCATTGGAAGATACGGGAGAACGTACAGGAGATGGAGATTGATTCCGAGCTGTGAGGATAGCAGAATTACTTGACAAACTCGGGATATAGAGGGAGTCTCGATTGGAAAATGACTCGCCGTTCTCGGCGTGCTCCGCGTTAACCACATCAGCAAACGAAATAAAGCTCAGACGTCGAATGTCGGCAGAATCCAACGCTCCATAGTTGGAAGCCGAATCTTCTGTTTCGACAGAATGCGTGCCGGCGTCTTCGTGCCAAGATGACGCCATTGATTGGTCTAAAGTACCGGTACCAGTAACGGTAACAGCGGCAGGTTGATGGATGCTATGTGTAATAATCTCAACAGAATCCGGATCGAGGCGGTCGTCTGTGATTGCAGCAGATGAGGCCTCCAAGATCGGGGGTATATGGTTCTCAGTAATAATGTGCGAAGGAATGGATGGTGATGCCTGAGCGGGCACAATGTCGTCTTGGACGCTGCGTTCAAATATCTGCGAAGAAGCAGGCGAATGAATACGTGGAGAAGACGAGCGAAATATCCGCCCTGGCGATGACGGGGATCGATATTGATGTCTTGCTCGATGGGGAGACGGGGACGGTCGGCCAAGGTCTGGGGAGTTGAGGGGAGAAACCGGACGCATCGCGGTGAACGGAGTAGTCGGATTTGAAGCTGCGGACGTTGTATGGGTCTCATGGCTGCTTTCCTGCTTCTCGACGTTCTTTTTGTTATCAATGTTCAAGGGTCTTCGTTTGGTATTTCTTGTACCCGTGTTGGATCCATCGATTGAGGTCTCAAGTTGGGATGCGATCTCTTGGCTCAAGAGCGATTGGCGTTCAGGTAGGCTGGTCGAGTTGCCCACGCGCGGAGGTTCCCCGGGTGCTTGCGAGTTGGACTCGTGAACGCCGGCAGTCTTGCATTGGGATTCATCTTCCCCAGCCGCCATTACCACGTTAAAAGTCGCAGAGACGGAAGATCACGCCTCCAAAAACGCAGTCGCTGTTAGGCGCGCAAGGCTGTCTGTACTCTTCGATCACCAGACGCTGTCTGTTGCACCACAACTGTCGTCAGCCAAATAGCTAAGGCTGACTGCTAGAGAACACGGTGACTGCACAATTTTCTGCTGATATTTAGTGGTACGGAGGCAGCAGAGAGCAGTCCGGGGAATCGGAATGCGGGGGCCTCCAAGAACCAAGGACACGGCGGAATAGGGGAAGGATGTGCTTAATTTGGACTGACACTGGCGGATTGTGGATGGACGGATAGAACGAAAGGGAGGGTAATGGTGTTAGAGGACAGAAGCCGCATGAAGCGACTGAGGGGAATGTGCGAAGATCCCTGCTAGCAGCTTGAGGATGATGCAACAACTAAATAGATTGAAGTGCAGGACTGAATACTGGACGATAGGGGGAAGAGGGGTTATTGGGTAAATGCCGCTGCAGGAGCGTATGAGGTGAGGCACAGACGAAAGCGACTAGAACGATAGAGAACCCCCGAGAGGAATAGGGAGAGAGGGTGTGCCGCAGATACTTGGGGTGCTCAACAATTTCTAGCAAATAGTAATATCGCGATTGTAAGTACAGTACCTAGGAACCTGGAGAGGTCTGTCTGGAAAGGAATTTGGGCTGGTCATCGATGATGAGACACGGGAGACTCCTAAGGATGTCGGAACACAAGCCTACAGTAGGCTAGTTTACGAGGATGACGGAACCAGTATGAGGTTCGTCGGGTCAACTCGCAACGGAACTGTTGTTTCTTGGAATTGACTTCTCTGAAATGAAATGGCGTTTTCTGCCTGTAAAGTCCCAGCAGAAATAGCCATGGATGGAGAAAGGATCTCTCCAGGACGGAGGACGTCACAGAGTAGTACTCAGCTCACGCGAGACGGGTACCGGGGGGGGGGGGACATCCACACCCAGGTATATGCATATGATGGTGCACTACCGCCTAACATGTACGGTATGTGTCCCCTGTGCAGTGCAGAGAGAGTACCTAGTTATTTATCTACACTGCGACTGCGTACTGTAAGTGTCTTTGCGTAGGGCCGATAGGGCGCCGTCGTTTTGCAGCCTCAGGTTGCAAGGCATAAAATGCTGACATGTCACGGGACCTTCTCAGCTCCGTCTCCGTGCCTCTTTTCAAGTTGATCAGACTCTTGCAAGGCAGTTTTGCGGACGAAGGTTCCTACTATCCATACGTCTCACACGCCTCTGACTGTCGATTCTTGTACGGGGTACTGTCTCCGTTTTTCCCTTCACCCCTTCCCAGTGCGATTTTCGAGATAATGGCATACGATTTTCCGCGCTAATTCCTCTTAAGCACTGTGATTCTCAGCTCTGCTTTTTCGCTCTCCGGCTGTACAACGAGAACAATCTCCCAGCCATTGCATTTGCCGGCTGCCGTCGCTTCTTTTCTCCTGAGATTTCCAATTACCTTAGGTTATCGACTGAAATCTCTCTCAGCATGACGACCTCTATCGTCCCAAAACGGCCTTTCCTTACTCTGCCGTTTCTTCTACCTTCCTGGAACGAGTCGGCCGCGTTGGTGCTTCGACGAAATCAGTCCTCATACCGGCGGACCAAGCAGCGTCTACGCGTCAAGCCTGATGCCTCCTTTGCGCCCTCGCCCAACCAACCCCACGACCATATAATTTACAATCCCCCGTCAAGTGCGCCGTCCGTTTACCACACGCCTACCAAGTTTCTGCCTCCAGATGACATCCGTAGGACACTCCGCGCTGATTCTCCAGCCGGGGAGCCCAAGCCGGAGGATCTTCCGCCTGTGTTCAAGAAGACGGACGAGAAGAGATATCATCTGACGCCTGCCGATATAGAGGAGATCCGCAGGCTTCGGCTCAGCGACCCCATGACGTGGAGTAGGTGGAAACTGGCCAGACGTTTTGATTGCTCACCGCTCTTCATCGCCATGGTCTGTGAAGCCAGCCCGCAAAAGAAGGAGATCCAGAGGCAAGTGCTCGAAGCAGTACAGTCGAGATGGGGCGTGAAGCGACGCATGGCCCGGGAAGACAGACAACTCCGGAAGGAAGCTTGGGGTAGGGATGAGTGAGTTGTCAAAACAGCGGGTGCTGGTTGTGTCGTCTATCTGTCGTGCAGGGGTATTATCCGGGATCGGTCACTCGACGACCTGATCTGTCTCAGGTGTCTTTTTTTCAAATATTGATACAACCATGGAACAGAGGTTACATGTCACATGTATTCTAGCTTTTAGTATCATTAAATAATTGAACGAATCATGTCTGTATCTTATCCCTGGATAGTCGGATCCCTTCCTAAGGAAATCCTAGAGTGGGTATTATTGTATGTACATACCACTGGGCCTTTTGGAGCCCTTTATTTTAACTGGCGCCGAGTAGTCCGAAGGTGGGTGTAACCTAAAATTTTCCAAGGCTGCCTAGGACGAGAGTTCCAAGACGCCCGGACCTCATTTGCCCAAAAAAAAAACATTCTTCCCCGTCCGCCTCTATCGCCAATAATGTTCCCCGCCGTGCCCCTCCGTCGTATTGCAGCATCATTCCCAGAGTGCAGGCAACTGCCGTCCTCTTTACTTCCCACAAGACATCCTTCATTACATCGATATCTTATCCTGAGATCATCTTGTTCTACACCTCGTCGCTTCTTCTACGGACACATCGACGATCCAAAGATGGCGCCCCAGTTGGAACCCTTCTTCAAACAGTGGGTAGATTGTCTCTTACTGCTAATTGTGAATGGACGTTCTAAGAACTGACTCAAAATGTGCCTCCAGGGTAGATCACTTGTCTGATTCTTTTATTGACCGTATGTGAAGCTTCCTGGACTGCATAATAAATCCGCGACCCATCTTTACAGAAGTCAGGCTTATCATGTCAAAGGTTTGCGAAAGGCTGTGGCGATCCCATCGGTCTCGGCTCAGGATGAGCACAGGAAGGATGTCTTCAGGGTGCGTGTTTAACGCTCTTTCCTAGCCATACTTGTCTGACTTGTTGCCCTCTCGACGGGATTCCAGATGGCTCAATTTCTCGCCTCTGAGTTAGAGGCACTCGGGGCGGAGGTGCACCAACGGCCGCTCGGTAAACAGCCGGGAAAAGAGCACCTTGATCTGCCGCCTGTAATCCTTGCCCGATATGGCAATGATAAAAACAAGAGGACAATTCTCGTGTATGGACACTACGATGTCCAGCCTGCCTTGAAGGAGGATGGATGGGCTACCGAGCCTTTCGAATTGACGATTGATGACAAGGGAAGAATGTACGGTCGTGGGAGTACAGACGATAAGGGGCCAGTGCTGGGTTGGTTGAACGTGATTGAGGCTCACAAGAAGGCCGGTGTCGAGTTTCCGGTCAACCTACTCTGCTGCTTCGAAGGCATGGAGGAATACGGCTCAGAAGGCTTGGAAGAACTTATCCAGACTGAAAGCAAGAACTTCTTCAAGGACGTAGATGCTGTTTGCATATCGGATAATTACTGGCTGGGAACGGAAAAGCCTTGCCTGACCTACGGCCTCCGAGGTTGCAACTATTATTCCGTCAGCGTTTCAGGACCCGGCCAGGACCTTCACAGCGGCGTCTTCGGTGGTTCTGCACACGAGCCTATGACAGATCTTGTCACAATTCTCTCGAAGCTGGTTGATTCTCAAGGCAACATTCTGATTCCGGGTCTTATGGATCTCGTGGCGCCGCTGACAGAGGAAGAGGTGGCTCTGTATAGCGGGATCAGTTACACAATGGAGGATCTCCATCAATCGATGGGAAGCGAGACGAGCATACACCCAACCAAGGAGAGGACCTTAATGGCTCGATGGAGATATCCGTCGTTGTCTATTCATGGCATTGAGGGCGCATACTCTGCTCCCGGAGCCAAAACAGTCATTCCAGCCAAAGTAATTGGCAAATTTTCAATCCGGACAGTGCCGAATATGGAAAGCGAGGATGTGAACAGACTTGTATTTGACTATATCAAATCGGAGTTTGCAAAGTTGAACAGCAAGAACAAACTTGACGTTTGGCTGCAACATGAAGGGAAATGGTGGGTCGCTAGCCCAAAACACTGGAACTTCACCGCAGCAAGCAAGGCTGTAAAACAGGTCTTCGGAGTTGAGCCCGACATGACTCGCGAGGGCGGTAGGTATGTACGAGGATATTGGCACACCTCATGATCCGTTTGTTGGGAGCTATTGTGCTAACTGAAACAATAGCATTCCTGTCACGTTGACTTTTGAACAAGCCCTTGGCAAGAATGTATTACTCTTACCCATGGGAAGCTCCACTGACGCTGCCCACTCCATTAATGAGAAGCTTGACAGGACGAATTATATTCAAGGGACAAAACTCCTGGGTGCTTATCTGCACTACGTTGCGGAGGAGCCCATTGTTGCGTGATGGTTTGCGCTGGGTTAGGTGGTTTTGGATGGGAGGGGGGGGGGGGAAGGGAGATGATGTCGTAAGATTTCCGCGAGTCTATTGACGTTGGCGATGCTTCTGTTGCAAACCATCGTAGTATCAGTTTTAAGAATCGAAGCCATAATCACCCGAATTTTTCTCCTTTTTTGTTCTTTGTTCTCTCTCTTTTTTGCCTGCTTTGAGCGTAGGCAGTAGACACGGGCGGAAGCACAATGATAAAAGCGCTCACTATGATAATCTAAGATCATTTCTGGCACTTGCTCTGTAGAGCGCCTATATCTGGAATAGGAGGCAGCTAAAAGTACCTAGGCAAACCATTGTCAGCTAGCCACCTTGATAGCTGGCCGTCGAAGAGCACGAACTCAAAATGTTCCTGCGTTGCGGGCAGTTAAGGGCCGAGCTTCTTGGGGTCTTCGGGTCCAATTGGGTTCATTTCTGCACTAACTGTTCAGGGCTAATTTGCTACCGCCCGGCCCCGAGGCACGCGCGCTGTCTGTCCCACTGGTGACGCGCTGCGACGCGGTGGAAGAGCTGCCCGGTCGAGCTCTCCGAGGCGACCAAAGCAAAGTCGTTGGCGAGAACAGTCTAGCTCGGCCTGTGTCTGGTATTGATGATTTGAATTTGCGATGGCGCCTATGAAACGCTCGAGAGCGTCTTTGGACGCTTCAGGCAGTGATGATGAAGATATGTTGACGCGTAACACCCCGATTGACTCAGTTTGTCCCCTCAACTTGATAATATGAGGCCTGCGAGCTGACCAACTTGGCCAGAGAAAGCGACCCCGCACCTCAAGCGCTCCTATATCCTCGGACGAATCTGAAGCAGGTGATGACGACTGGGTGGAACAGACACAACGGTATATTGATGCCGCGCTCGATGATGAGGATGAGCTTGAACTACGCGCGACGCAGATCATCCAAGAGAAATATTCATTTGCGAGCGACGAGCCCAATGTACCTGCTGACCACGGGATTATTGAGCGGGTTGAGTGTTATAATTTCATGTGCCACGAACATTTCTACATTGAGCTAGGACCACTTATTAATTTCATCGTTGGAAAGAATGGCAGCGGAAAGAGCGCGATTCTCACAGCGATAACGCTGTGTTTGGGAGGCAAGGCATCTGCTACTAATCGAGGCCAAAGCCTCAAGAATTTTATAAAGGAGGGCAAGGAGTGAGTTTGTTATTTCTGACCGGGAGTTCTGCATTTTGACGAATTTCGCCCACAGATCTGCTACCATTATCGTCCGAATCAAGAACCAAGGCGACGGTGCCTATATGCCTGATGAGTATGGAAAGTCTATCATTGTGGAACGCCATTTCTCCAGGAATGGTACAAGTGGATTCAAGCTTAAAAGCGAAAACGGGCGAATCATATCTACAAAGAAGGCCGAACTGGATGCGATAACGGACTTCTTCTCCTTACAGATAGATAATCCGATGAATGTACTATCTCAGGATATGGCCCGACAATTCCTCAGCACTTCTAGCCCTGCGGAGAAGTACAAATTCTTCGTAAAAGGAGTGCAACTGGAGCAACTTGACCACGACTATCGCCTCATCGAAGAGTCAATTGACCAGATCGAAGCCAAGCTCGCAAGCCGCCGGGAAGATCTGAAGATTCTGGAAAATCGCAAAGACAGGGCGAAACGGAGATTGGAAATGTCTGATCAGCATCAATCTCTCAGGGATAGGATCAGAGGTCTCCGAAGCCAGATGGCCTGGGCGCAAGTCGAGGAACAGGAGAGGGTTAGAGGGAGCTGCCGAATCCCATCTTCGAACCGCTTATGCTAACGAGGGCCAGATCCGCGATTCTTTCAACGAGGAGCTTGTCAAGGCAAACGAAAGGATAGCTGCAGCCGAATCCGATGTGGCCAGATTTGATGTCATCTTCCAGGAGGCCGAGAGAGAATCTGAGCTCGCTTCCCAAGTTGTGAGGCGAGCAGAGGCCGATCTCGATAGAGAACGGGAAGAGAGAAAGGACCTAAAGGCTCGATTCGATGAGGAAATGAGTGAACGGCATGATTTGCAAGTTCGTTGCTGCTTTTCACGAGTCCTGTATCTCCACCTAACATGTTTTGCAGGCTCAACAACGCGCAATACGCGAATATCTAAAGGCGGCAGAATTACGGATCAAGGAAACACAGGAGAAGATTGCCGAGGAAACTCGACGTCTTGCGGAGCTCAGTGGCGGAAGCTACGCCCGGAGACAGGAGGAACTTGAGCAAAAGAGGGCCGAAGCTGCTGAAGCCAGACGACGCTACGAGGAACACCAGAAAGATGCCAATCGCCTACGTGATGATGTCCGAAGAGCCGAAGAAGAGGTGAGATCCAGGACCGCGCCTATTGCCAAGCAGAGATCCGATATCGAGCAAGCAGAAAACCTTCTGCGGAACTTGACAAGGGACCGTGGGGCACAAGATACAGCATTCCACGAGAGGATGCCGGTTCTTCTGAGAGCGATTCAGCAAGAAGGATCCTTTAGCAAGCGTCCTGTTGGTCCTATAGGCCATCATGTGAAGTTGCTGAAGCCAGAGTGGTCCTCAATCCTAGAGAATTCGTTTGGCACGACGCTGAACGGCTTCGTTGTTACCTCCAAACGCGATATGAATATCCTGTCTAATATCATGCAGAGAGTCAACTGGTGCATATTTATTTCCTCTCCCTTTTTAACTATGAGTCTCTAACGGAAATGTCAGTGTCTGTCCCATATTCATTGGCAGCGAGGGCCACATCGACACCTCGCAGTACGAACCAGACTCTCGGTTTGACACGGCGTTGAGAGTCTTGGAAGTATGTCGAACGCGAGACTATTGGCCTCTTAGCACTTCAGACTAACTTTGGGTGCAGATCGACAACGAACTGGTCCGCAGGCATCTGATTATTAATCACGGTATAGAACAAATGTTGCTTATTGAGAAGCTGGAGGAGGCTTCTTCCGTGCTTTTCGATGGCCAGCGCCCGAAGAACGTGAAGCGATGCTATTGTATAGATCAAGCAGACAGACGGCGAGGGATTCATCTCTCCTATAGTCGAACAGGAGAGCCAAGCCAGGCCCCTGTTCCAGCCTATACTGGAAGGCCGCGAATGAGAACCGATATAGATTCACAGATCAGGTTTGTCGCCTTTGATTTCTCCAGTCAGTCATGCAGGCCATTAATTTGGAGCTGGTAGGATACAACGTGAAGCACTTGATGGCCTCAAGCGTACATTGAATGATCTTGAACAGCGACTTCGTGCCGCCCGGTCTTACCTGGAAAGTTGCAAACAAGCTCTAGTTAGACATGGAAACCGCGAAAAAGAGCTGCAAATCGCCGTACAAAGGCTAGACGACCAGGTAGAAGAGCTTAGGGACGCCCTCGAAAAGGAGAATGTGGAAGACGGGCGTCTCGACGTACTTAAAGCTACTCTTGAAGAGGCTGAAGAAGAGAAGCGCCTAAATGAAGGTTCCTATGCCGACAGTGTCAATGCTATGGATTCCATCATGGAGAAACTGAAAAGTACTAAGCGAGAAATGGCTGCCAAAGACAGTCAAATCGCTGCCTTGGAAGAGCAGGTTCGCGTTGCTCGGAGTGAAGAGGCGAAGGTTGTTGAGAAGCGCAGAAAGGCGCTGAGCGATAAGAATACAGCCGCTGGACGGGTCGATGACGCAAAGCAGGAAATAGAAAGAATTCAACTTAAACTGGAGCAGATGACTGCCCGAATTCTTGACTATAAAGAAAAAGCTAGTATGGTGTCACCACGAGTTCCCGTCCCCGAAGGTGAAACTCCAAGCAGCCTCGATAAAAAGCTTGACAGGCTCTACAGAGACCTTCAACGTTTCGACGAACAGTGAGTCATCTATGATCGTAATTCTGTGGCTTATGCTGACGTAGGTCAGGATGGGAGCTTCCAGAGAGGAAATCGCTGCAGAGGCAATGAACGCAAATAACGCATATGAACGAGCCAGGCGACAAATCACAGAGCTTGAAACACTTTCACAGGTACAAAACAATAATTCTCCCAGCCCTAAGAGATTCATTTTTCGCTGAAAATAGCCCCCAGATTTTTAAAGATACTCTCCGAAATCGAAGAGCTCGGTGGAGGTTATTTAGAGCTCATATTTCATCACGTGCCAAGGCACAGTTTACGTATCTCCTGAGCGAACGAAGTTTTCGCGGTCGTCTCTTGGCAGACCATGAAGGCAAGCTTTTGGATCTGCAGGTGCGAAATCTCAACACAGAGTTTGTAGATGTTGCAGTCCTAACGGCTTTCTGCAGGTTGAACCTGATATAACGAAGGACAGCACGGGACGAGGGGCCAGGACTCTTTCTGGCGGGGAGAAGTCGTTCTCTCAGGTCTGCTTGTTGCTGTCTCTGTGGGAGGCTATGGGATCACCTATTCGCTGCCTCGATGAATTGTATGTGTGGGACAACAGTCGATGATATATAGTATTATTTACTGGTTCTCCTGCAGTGATGTGTACATGGACTCGGTAAATCGGAAGATGGCCATCGATATGCTTGTATGTTCTTATGCTTTTCCTTCCTATGCCTCACATTGCTAACACTGAACACCATCAGATGCTTGCGGCCAGAAGATCCATCGGGCGACAGTTTATCCTCATCACTCCCGGGTCAAGGGCGGAGATCAGTCTAGCACCCGACGTACGAGTGAAGGAGTAAGTCCACCGTCTATCGATGAGCAGCTATGAACGGACAGGCCACGTGTGCTAATGGATGTCAACTTGTAGGCTCGCGGAACCGGAGCGTGGCCAGAGCACTCTGTCATTCCGACATTGATATGGCGGGATATCTAGTCTACAAGGGGAATTAGTGTAAGATATACCTGTAAAGATACGGTTGCTGAAATCCGACCATCCTCATCCCCGAAGTTGGAGTGCATATGTAATCTGTGGCGTCTCTAGGCTCCGACAAAGGGATAGTACTATGGGCATCTATCTGTTGTTTAAAGATTGGAAGGGTATGGGGAAAGAATCTCTGATGGCGGAACTAAAAGGCTCTGCATTTGGCAAACCAGCATTATACTAGCACCTCCATTAATCTGCCTTTTGAGGTTGCCACGGTGGCACAGGATGAGTATTACATATTATCCCAAGGTTGAGCAGCTGTTGGCTCAACTTGGATGGTCAGGTGCCCACTGGACTTCGGCGGCAACGCACTGGCCCCAAAGCGGCAAGGTCGCTGACCGAGGGTCCACAGGTCCAGTTCGACATTCAATCCTGCCCGACTTCTCCATTCACCATCCACACCACTTCCACTCTCTGGAGCCTTTTTTTGCCGAAAAGAACACCAAGACTCTCTCCCTACATCCACGACTTTCACCTTAAGAACAACTTCTCTTTGTCAACTCTCTAAACTCCTTACCTCCTTGAGGCTTTTTCTACCTTCTAAGACCCATCTGAATCGTCGATCAGACTGCCTCTTAGCTAAAGTCCCCTCCCTCTGATCTTAATCGCACTGCGAGGTCGACCAGGGTTTTCCTTTGTACCCTGTCCAATACATTTCATCTCTCTCAGGTATATGCCGGACCTTTTATCCTAGAAGAAAGACAGCATTCTTGACCTCTCAATCTATGTATGCTACTTTCACAACCTTTGTCTAGAGATGGAACCACAGCCCCAGACCATTTTTCGCTCTTTCCGTGTGAGGTGACGGGCAGGCAGCTAACCTTCTCCAGCCAAGGCAACTGTCCTTAAGAAGCGACCAACCAATTGACACCATCATATAAGTTGTCGTCAAACCTTTCGTGCGACCTGTCTCCTTAAGACAGTCACCTCTTGCCTTTTCTTGAAACCTGTATCTCAACCGACCAGCGTGACGACCCTCACAAGCCCAACGTCTCAACTCGATACCTTGACTCATCTCCGCAACCCTCTACCGTCTTTGTCGCCATGGCTGATGCACTTGCCGCGCAACTCAGCAATACAAAATTAGAGTGTGTTTCTCTTCGCCCTACAGGTATCGTTGAAAGGAAAGAAAGCTCACACAAGTCATGTACCAGGGGAACGAGTACAGACACTAAATGGAAAGAACAGCTGAATGTTCCACCAAAGGATACCAGACCACAGACCGAGGTACGTCTGCTGTTCCCGGCTGTAGGGTCTTGCCAAACTGACTGTGTTGCAGGATGTCACCGCTACGAAGGGTCTTGAGTTTGAAGACTTTTACATCAAACGGGAGTTAATGATGGGAATATTTGAAGCGGGTTTTGAGAAGCCATCCCCTATCCAAGAAGAGACGATACCAGTTGCCCTCACAGGCAGAGATATTCTGGCACGAGCGAAGAATGGCACGGGCAAGACTGCGGCCTTTGTTATCCCTACGCTTGAACGCATAAACCCGAAGAGTACGAAGACACAGGCACTAATCCTAGTGCCCACACGAGAACTTGCACTTCAGACCTCGCAAGTGTGTAAAACGCTTGGGAAGCACCTGGGTATCAATGTCATGGTCACTACGGGAGGTACAGGGTTGCTCGACGACATCATTCGTTTGAATGATCCAGTACACATAATCGTTGGCACACCCGGGAGAGTTCTCGACCTCGCCAGCAAAGGCGTGGCAGATCTCTCAGAATGTTCCACGTTCGTCATGGATGAGGCCGACAAACTCCTATCTCCCGAGTTCACGCCCGTCATTGAGCAACTGCTCTCATTCCATCCTAAAGACCGTCAAGTTATGCTCTTTAGCGCCACGTTTCCATTGATTGTGAAATCTTTCAAGGTACGTATCTCTCGGGCATTTGTTTCTGTGCTCAGCGGTTAACGAGTTGTTCAGGACAAACACATGCGTAACCCCTATGAGATCAACCTTATGGACGAACTTACCTTGCGAGGGATCACGCAATACTACGCCTTCGTCGAGGAAAAGCAAAAGGTCCACTGCCTTAACACCCTCTTCTCGAAACTTCAGATCAATCAGTCCATCATTTTCTGCAATTCTACGAACCGTGTTGAGCTTCTAGCGAAGAAAATCACCGAACTAGGCTATTCCTGCTTCTATTCGCATGCACGGATGCTCCAGCATAACCGCAACCGCGTTTTTCACGATTTCAGAAACGGCGTCTGCAGGAATCTTGTCTGCTCCGATTTACTGACACGAGGTATCGACATTCAAGCGGTGAATGTTGTTATCAATTTCGATTTCCCGAAGAACGCCGAGACTTATCTCCACAGAATCGGCCGATCTGGTCGCTTTGGACACCTGGGATTGGCGATCAATCTCATAAGCTGGGATGACCGCTTTAACCTGTACAAGATTGAACAGGAACTGGGTACCGAAATACAGCCCATTCCTCAGACTATTGACAAGAAGCTTTACGTGTATGACTCGCCGGAGACAATCCCTCGCCCCATTTCCAGCGCTCCACAGCCCCGTCAGACTTCAGCTGCGACCCAGAACGCAAGTAACGGAGAGAACCAGCAACGTCGCCACGGCAACCATACGAACGGTGGGCATTACAACTCAAACAGAGGTCGAGGATCTTACCGTGGGGGTCGCGGTCAGGGTCAGCGCCGTGGCGGACAAGAAGACAGGAATAAGTCAATCGGAGCGCCTGCACAGGCAAGCGGAAAACCGCAGCCCACGCCAGCATCCTAATCCGGCAGCCGCCCCTCGTCATTGATTCGATCCTCTGCTGACTTCATATTGGCTGATGCAACCTCTGTCTCATGTCTTTTCGCGTTTATTTCGTCTCCAACATTTCCTTGGATTGTTCTCATACAATTGAAGTGGGCGCTTTTCCCCCTTGAAGATTCTTATCGTCGATCTCCAGCTTTATTGTCTAACACGACTGTAAAGCCCTGTTGATCATGATGCCATGGTAATGTCTCCACCTATGTATCATAATTTTTTTCTCTTTAGTTTCATTTCTCTGAGTCTGCAAGTCCGGTTCAGTCGTGAGATCACATGGGGGTCATCGGCTGTTACGTGTCCGGTGCTGATTGCTCTTCTCAACTTGCTTCGGAAAGTGTGCACATATGTCAGCTGTTATTGATCCTTCATGGGAAAGTGAAGGGTGGAAGATGGCGTTTTGGTTTTATGGACAGTGGGTTTTTTCGGCGTTTGCTAAGGTGGGCCATGCGCATACTTCATATTGAGTTCTCGACTTTCCTTGTTGTTTTTGTTTCTGCTGGGGGACAGCTGGGATTAAATCTAGATCCCACTGGTGTCGTCTTTGGGCAGTGTTTGGAGGAAGATCGCTGTCGGTATTCCGTCCTGACTGTTTCATTTGCCTCAACCAGCCATTTTACCCCTTTAGCATAGTTTACCATTTTGTTGTTTGTTCGATACTGCGACCAGGGAACCCGTCCTGGATTCATGACAACATGGCTCCGCTGGATCCTATGTTGTTCACCCATGGATACGCGATCCCTGCCTGGGTTCCAGGCTTGTGTCTGCCTGCCGAGGGAGGGCAGCTACTCTTATTCTCCTCGAAAGACAATGTCTGTCAATTTCGTGAAAGCTGTTGGCGTTGACTCTTTTGGAGTCCATACGAAAGCCTAGACAGAAACGGAAAGCTTGCAAGAAACTTTAAGTTGGACAGAACCCTGTGAGAAGGAAGGACAATTCAAGGGACAAAGAAGGAATAAAGGAAAGAAAAAAAAATATAAGTAGGAGGAGCGCTAGATGCGGGCAGCTTGACAAGCTACATGCGAACTTTTATACGGTACTGTGTAGCATCTAGTGAAATGATAAGAGTTCCCTCTGAAACTGCGGGTATGCTTTCCAGTGTAAGCTTCATAACTTGCCTCACTAGCTTCAGTCTTTCTATCCCCTTGCTGCCCAAATTGAGACCCCTCGTCGATTAAATCATTCAACCGTTAGTGTACTGTAACAGTTTACTTAAGGTATAGTTAGGGAGGTCCCTAAATCTTCAAGTTACCTAAGTTTTAACATTTCCCTTAAGATTAGTAGCTCTCCTAGGTGACCATACTAAAGAATAACTGAAAATCACCACTCAATGTCGCTCACAGAGCCTCACTGCTCCAAAAAAAATGGGTATCGAATTTGGGCAGCAAGGGGATAGCAGAGACTCTGGCGAGATGGAATCACGTCGAAAGCAATGTCTTGCCATTAGTATTGTACGAATATACTTGGCATTAGGGCTCATCATTTCTCCTCGGTGAGGTTGCGTAGGTGGTCGTTGTTGGCTCCCGTACAAATTTGGCAAGCATCTCGCCGATGGTCGGCCATTGCGAGATTCGGTATTCTGAATCTCGATTGGAAGGACGACACTCTACTTGTCAGAGGCGTCCATGTTCCTGGCGCAATGGCGACCACAGAGAAAGATCAGAGGCCAAAGGTTTGTTTTCGCAATTGCCCATTTTGATTTCCCGCTTCTCACTGAATCTCTTCTAGCCTAGCAGTCTACGATCGATTATTGCCGGCTCTACAGCTGGAGCAGTCGAGATAGGTATGAGCCATTCAAAAGCATTGAGTCCTCAGGCGCACAGTAGTCTTGCTTATTTGCTAACCACTGCCGTAGCCATTACTTACCCTGCTGAATGTGTGAAAATTCCATGCTCCCCGAGTGATCTTCGGCACTGACCATAATACACCAGTCGCAAAGACACGATCACAGCTCAATCGTAGATTACCGGATGGGAAGAAACTCCCCTGGCCGCCGTTTGGGAAACAGTGGTACGCAGGGTGCACTACATTAATTGTTGGGAATTCTCTGAAAGCAGGGATACGTGAGTACGGTCGCTTCCTTTGGGCCATAGCCGTATATATATTATATATGTCCCAGTGTGATTTCGGCATTGAATTGCTGACATTATAACTTCATATTAGGCTTTGTGGCTTTTGATACATTCAAATCACTGCTTCAGGATGAGAATGGCAAGATATCTGGTCCGCGGACAGTGATCGCCGGCTTTGGCGCAGGTTTCACTGAATCCCTTCTGGCAGTCACACCGTTTGAGAGTATTAAAACACAGCTGTTCGTCGCTCCTGCCTTCCAATTGACCGCAACTCGACGCTAGTATAATATCCAAATTTCTCGATGAATACCTTTTCTGACCTGATCTTTTCCCTGGCTCTAGGATCGACGACCGGAAGTCTGCAAAGCCCCGGATGCGTGGCTTTCTACACGGCAGCAAAATAATCGCCCAGGAACGGGGGATTCGGGGATTCTTCCAAGGCTTTGTGCCAACGACAGCAAGACAGGCAGCCAACTCTGCAACGAGATTTTCGAGCTATACCACGTTGAAGCAGTTTGCAGAAAGCTATGTTGCACCTGGCGAAAAGCTTGGAACGCTGAGTACTTTCGCTATTGGAGGCATGGCTGGCCTAATTACCGTGTAGGTGGATGTCTCAAATGTTCATGCATAATATCGTATACGCATGCAGAGGTGGCTGATGTCTGAAATATCTAGCTATGTCACGCAACCGCTTGATACGGTGAAGACTAGGTGAGGCATTGATGTCTGAAAGCCTTCAAATTCTTAGTATGGCTAATATGGGGAAAAGAATGCAATCAATTGATGCAAGAAAGAACTACAAGAATAGTTTTGTTTGTGCGGCGAAGATCTTCAAGGATGAAGGCCTTCTTACCTTTTGGTCCGGTGCCGTTCCACGTCTGGCAAGGCTGATTCTAAGTGGAGGCATTGTGTTCACCATGTATGTGTTCCAGATGACTTCGTCATTGAATGATTGTATAGCTGATCCATTGACAGGTACGAGAAAACTATGGAAGCGTTGGATATCCTGGATCCGCAGAGGAAGTACATATGACAGGCGATATCGGCTGAGATTGTACTAGGATGGACTGCATAGATTCCATCCTCCGCTTCCCAAAAGGCTTATAAAATTTAAGGAAAGCTAGTATCCACCAGTACAAATATAAGATCTTCGACGTCTGCAAAAGGATATCGTCTATAGTACAAACCGAGGCAACAGGCTCGCTGCCTGGGAAAAAAAAGATGAAAAAAAAGATGAATCAAGTATTCTTCTTACTGTCCTTGGCGTTACTTCTGGATGCCTCTTTCGCCGCTTCCTCTGCGACCATGGCTTCTACTTCACGGTCGACGAGCCAACTGCGGACACTATCCATGACTGCTTCGAGACCCTCGCCGCCGTCGAGGACGCTTCCCAGGTTATGTATTGTGATACCACTTCGGTGATCGGTGCATCGGCTTTGGCCCCAATTGTAAGTGCGGACCTTGTCACCACGCCCCATCTTGGCCACCCCCCCCATAATTCCTCTTCTAAGCTTCACTAGTTCTTCTTCTCGAGCTTCTCTCCTCGCCTCTGCCAATTTTGCCCGCAAAAGTTGCCATGCTCTTTTGCGATTTGTATGCTGCGAACGTGAATCTTGCATAGAAACAACGATCCCAGTGGGGATATGAGTCAATCGGATGGCTGATTCAGTTTTGTTTACATGTTGTCCACCAGCGCCGCTGGCTCGCATCTTCTCAGTGCGGACTTCCTGGGGATCAACGTAGTAATCACTATTTGGATCATCGAAATTCAGTGGACTGTCCTCGCCACCTCCAGGCTCGGGAAAACTGGGGAGGACCATGACACTGACGGCACTGGTGTGCGTACGGCCTTTCGTTTCTGTGGCAGGGACTCTTTGCACCCTATGTACGCCAGATTCGGTCCTAAGAATGTCGTAACTGCCTTCGGTCTCCACCTCCATAATCGCCTCGGTGAGGCGCTCCTCCACGGTTCCAGGTTCCATGTCTTGTTTCAGGATGCTGGTGCGAAGCCCCCGCCGGGAGCAAAAAGCAGTGTACATTCTGAGGAGTTCAAAGGCAAAGAGCCCCGCCTCATCACCGCCAGCACCGGGCCTGATTTCAATCAGACACGGAAGGTCCGCAAACGGGTGGCGTGGAATAAGGGATTGCTTTAATTTATCCGAGATTGCCAGTAACTTGGCCGTGTTGCTCTCTAGATCTTCAATGGCAAGAGATCGTAGTTCAGAATCAGTGTCAGGGTCGTGAATTAGCGATTTGAGTTCCGATATGGACTATGAAAACCAGAAAACTCGCGTAAGTTAATGAAAATAAGCCTATTCCAAAGGAGACGACGCACCTCGTTTGCATTATCCCACTCTTTCAAGGCGTTGGCGACCGGAGCGAGCTCGCCGACTCGTTTCGCAACCTTCGCATCAAATGATTCCGCCAGACTGGCGGAGAGGGTAGCGTGCTCCGTGGCCAGAGATCGGGCCCGGTTGAGCAGCGCGGCTGAGAGACCGACATCTGAAGCTGAATGTACCGTCAGTTTTGGGCGCTGTGAAAGTGTTGGATCGGACGGTACCTGTAGAGTAAGACTGGCGTCGCAGAAGCGGTCGCTGTTTCAATGCAAGCCTAAACGACCGCGAAAGGCATCTGGAGCATATCCAGGGGGTGTTGAACATGCTTAATGCTGGAAAGAAGGGGCAACGGCCCATGAACGAATAGACAGCAGCGCTACAGAGATAAGAGGTACACGGCGTAAGGTTCGAACGAGGCGACGGAAGCCCGGACACTCCTCCGAGTCTGGAAAGTAGGGCTTAGGGCTGCTCGTCAGGTGACTCCAGAGGGTACCGTACCGTACGGTACGAGACGCCGGGATGGGCGTAAAGGCCAGCTTGGAGGCGCGCAGGGGCGACGGCGACGGTGACCTCAAGCGACCTTCAGCGGCGCATGCGACAACCCAGCCATTCCCTGCTTGACAGCGACAGGAATAATGTGAACGGTGGCCAGTCCGAGGGCCCTCCCTGTTTTACTTCATTCCCCGTCGAGCCTGGATCTTCTCTCAACAAGCTTCTCTGAGCTGGCCGGGTCTACTACATCTCCCGTCCTTCAAAGCCTGCCTACATAGTTTATGTACCTTTGAAGACTGATAACCTGCCGTTCTGCCGTTGCGCGCCCCTGTTATTGATTGTCCGTTTTAACATGATCGTCCCGCTACAATCCCTTGTCATTATCCTGGCCTGCCTCTCAACCGGCCATGGCTTGCAGGCTCCAGACATCGCCGCGGACACGCCGTTGTCGTCCTTGATATCCTCCGCAAAGGCTCACCTCGCAAATGGCTCCCCTCGCGATGCTCTCACTTATTTCGATGCTGCCATCGCGCGCGATCCCTCGAATTACCTCACAATCTTCCAGCGTGGGGCGGCTTACCTTTCTTTGGGGAAGAATACCCAGGCGATGGAGGACTTCGACCGTGTTCTGAAGCTCAAACCTGACTTCGAGGGTGCCCTAGTACAACGGGCCCGGATCAAGATCAAATCCGCAGACTGGGATGGTGCAAAGAAGGATCTCGACAGTGCTGGCAAGAAAAACTCAGCGGAGTATAAAGAACTAGAGGAAGCGCAGTCCGCTGCGCATCTGGCAGAGGAGGCGGAGAAACGAGGCGCCTGGGAGGCCTGTGTGACACAGGCTGGTGTGGCCATTATGAAGGCGAGCACAGCTCTGAATCTACGGCAGATGCGGGCACGGTGTCGCTTCGAGAAGGGCGAGATTGAAGAAGGCATCAGCGACCTCGCCCACGTCCTACACATCTCGCCGGGCCTGGTAGAACCGCATCTGCAGATGTCGTCGATGCTGTTTTACGCACTGGGAGATACCGATCGTGGTGTCGCTCAAATCCGGAAGTGCCTACACTCTGACCCGGACTCCAAGGCCTGTAGCCGCCTCTTTCGCAGAGAAAAGCAACTTGTGAAGCGGCTGGAGAAACTCCATGACTTCATCGAGAAACGAAAGTTCAACAACGCTGTGAACTTGATGGTCGGGACAAAGGAAGACGGCGGGCTGATCGACGATATCAAAGAAGATGTCAAAGAGGCCAGAGAAGCCGGCCATATCCATCCTGCAGCTCCTAATAACCTGTACAAATTTCTGATTGAGAGCACTTGTGAAGCTTACAGAGAGGTTTGTAACTTCAAATTCCCATTTCGTCTTCACCTTGCTAATTACAGCTTTTGTACAGTTGCACATGCCTAAGAAGGCGAAACCTTATTGCTTCGAATCCCTAGCCCTTAACCCGCAATCCCTTCACGGTCTTCTATTTAAGGCCCAGGCCGCGATCGACGAGGACAGGTTTGAGGATGCTGTCAATGTGCTCAATACTGCCAAGGAATATCATTCCAATTCCAACGAAGTCCAGAACCTTTTGCAAAAAGCACAGGCCCTACTAAAGCGCTCTAAGAAGAAGGACTACTACAAGGTTTTGGGAGTGAGCCGTGACGCTGACGAGCGAACTATCAAGCGCGCGTACCGGCAACTTACTAAACAACACCATCCTGATAAAGCTATGGCTCATGGTGTGACCAAGGAGGAGGCAGAGAAGAAGATGGCAGCCATAAACGAAGCGTATGAAATTCTTTCCGATCCTGAGCTAAGGGCGCGTTACGACAGTGGTGATGATCCCAACGATCCTGAGTCTCAGAGAGGGGGTAATCCGTTCCAAGGCCACCCATTTTTCCAGGGAGGCGGCGGTCAGCAATTCTTTTACCAGCAAGGCGGTGGCCCACAGTTCAAATTCTCCGGTCAAGGCTTCAACTTCCCTGGTGGTTTTCCGTTCCGTTGAATCTCGTTCTCCTCCCCAGTTGAGCTCTTTTTGTTTTTCATAAAAACGATGTCGTTTCTTTCCTCCAGGTTTGTCAGATTTCTGATTTTGCCTATTCCTTATACACGTCCTATGTATCTAAGATTGGTGTTTTCGGGCGACGTTTGGGTATACTGGTTGCTCATGGTCCGTGTCTCTGGCATTGGAAAGGCGTTGCATTTTCGCTTGTTAGGAAAAAAAAAAAATAATTTGTTATTATTCTAAGATGGCCCTTTATGACCCCTTCGCTGATGGCTAGATGGTTTTGAATTCCGCTTCGAGATCTACCTAGGATATTCTCCTTCCTTGACGGTAGCCAAAAAAATCAGAATACCCTAGGTGGTTCTTATATATACTGTTAGAGGAGCCGTGAATACCGAATCGCTACTTGGGATCGGCGACGGGAGGGGGTATCAAAACTCCGTCGCTCCTATGCTACTGGAAGCCCTATTTGATATATCATTGTTCACAAGTGCTCAGTGGTCCTTCCGATCAGAAACTAATGCTTGATTTCTGCCCTCAAAGAGAGAAGAGTAGCAGTAAACTCCGAGTAACTCCTGCAAATACCCTACACCTCGCTTATCTTTTCGGTGGATCGGTCAGCGGCACATAGCTGACCGCAAAGACCTTCTCCTTGTGGATAGATCCATCCTTCCTCTTGTCCACGATCCAGATATATTGTCCTCCACCCAACCCGAGCGCGCTCAGAGCACCACCTCCGCCTTCGGATTGAACGGGAATGAACATCCGTCCCGGGGCGCGGAGCTGCTCGATCAGAGCAGGATGAAGTGTCTCAGCTGCCGCACCAACATGGATGGCATCATAAGGGGCTCCCTCCTTCCAGCCCTGCCGTCCGTCCCCAACGACGAACTTGACCTTGCCGGACTCCAGGAACTTGCGGCCGTCCGCAGACTTGGACATGTTGCTACGCGACATGTCAACCAGCTCTTGGATGTGGTCGATGCCGATGACATGGCCGTCAGCCTCGTTGGGCGGCGACGACGAGTCGGTGATTAGGTTCGCAAAGACATGCGTCAGGTAGCCGGAACCAGATCCGATATCCAGGACCCGGGCGCCCGGGTGGAGGAAATCAATGAGGTACTCGCAGGCATGACCGTGCATGTGCGGAGCAGAGATGGTCGCTCCGTAGCCAATGGCCTGGGGGGAGTCAGAGTACGGGCTCGAAGGCGCGTAATGAGCCCGATCGACCTTGAATATCAACCCTGTCAGCTTGCTGCCTATGCCATTTGCGGAGTAACGAAAATATATATATATATATATAGTAAAATTTCCTAACGACTGGGAGTTTTGGCGAAACCCATCAAATGCCCAAAGCTAGAGAACAAAAAGGATAATCAAGCAATGATCCCTGATAAAGTAGCTACAATGAGGACGGGATGAGGGAGCTGCTTACGCCAAGCATGGCCTTCTTTACTCGTTCATTCTTGATGAGGCCCGCATTGTACAAGTTCTCGATCAACTCGGTGTTACTCGAGCCGGAGCAGTACCACGCCATGGATATGGCCCTCCTTGCGATCCGATTCAAGGAGCGGTTGGTTCTGCCGGAGAGTATGTGATAGAGAAGCGAGTTGTTGCTGAGTGTTCCCAGCAGGTGAACCGGCATATAATTGCCAGTACAGCTGTGCAGGTGGAGACGAAATATAGTAGGCTGCGAGGAGACAGCCTGATGGCTATCAGGGAAGTTATCCTCGTCGCAAGCAGAGATGAGGGGTTGTTAGCTTATCCCTGAATGGCACAGCCGAGGGACTGCATGAAGACGGAGACGAACAGGAGCAGTCCTCAGAAAGCCGACGCGTGGTCTACGGTGGATCGAGAGGCGGAGAGCGAGATATATACGTAAAATCCATGTATATCATGCTCAGATCATGGGTGAAGCCCCGATGACGCCAGAGTAACATATGTACGTCTGTCACTACGTCTATCACGTGATGCGAGGTCTGGATATCCTGCACTGCAGTCTCTTGTTACACGATCCAAAGGCCGAGGTCTGACACGCCATTGCAAGTACCCTCGTTACGTTAAGATGGTGATTATCATTACTATACACGTGGACAAAAAAAACTATAGCATCGCCACCTCGTCCGCTTCCTCCTCCGCCGCCCCTCCTCCATCTTCATCTCCCCCAGACTCCCCGCCTTCGTTTTCGCTCTCGGGATGACCACCCCACTCGACATCATGGTCGATAGGATTGGTGAAGAACTCGTGCTCTAGCGCCTCCTTGGCGCTGAGTCGCTTGTGTGGGTCAAGCTCCATCAAGCCGGCCAGGAGACGTGTCGCCTGCTTCTCACTCTCCGTCAGCTCCTCCACGCAACTTGACCAGACCACCAGCTTCTCCCAGCTGTATCCCTTCTCCCCAATCGTGGGGATGTTCGTCTCAAATATCTGCCCATGCATCGCCGCAGCGGCCTTCATGCGGCGGGTGCCGAAGATGCTTGCCATCTCAATCAGGGCCTCAACATCGTCGGAGGAATTGAAGAATGGAAACCGCCGTCCGAGCAGGGTCAGCAGGATAACGCCTGCCGACCACATGTCGATCTTCGTAGTTTGAGACGTACACTTGAAGAGAACCTCCGGTGCACGGAACCCACGAGTGCCGGCTCGGTTGGCGCGCCGCGATGGCCTTGGATCGTTCTTGGGATACCCCACCGACAGCGTCGACGACGAATGGGTAGAGTAGTAGCTTCCAAGTATTCGAGCACGGCGCACGTGTGGTGGATTGACACAAAGACATGGCGGGGAGTACTCGGAACCCTCCCGCTAGAGGTCAGAAGTCAGCCGTCAACTGCCATGTCTCGCCGGGGAAGAACATTAAAAGCGTACCTCTGCCAGACCAAAATCAACCAGGACGCCCTCTCGACGTTCGGGATTATAGAGGAAATTCCTGAGAAGTCCATTGAGGTTAGGGTTAACGGAATAACGAAGCTCGCGAGGGAGTAACGCTTACGTAGGCTTGATGTCTCGATGGAGGATGTCGTGCTTATGTACTGACTGCAATGCTGTGAATAGCGAACGGAAGTAGTGCCGCATGTCAGCGACCATGAAGGTGCGATATTGAACACGGAAGTCGGTGTGAGGGAAGTAGGGCAGGACGGCGATGACCTGGTCCTGGTGTCGGAATGCGGTGATGAGGGGACACACGGATTTGCATCCCCGGAGGTCATGCAGCAGCTCCAGCTCGTTCTGAATCCTGAGGGGGCTGCTCGTCACGTAGATCTTCTTCAGCGCGACATATTTGGGTTTCCTGCGGTTTCCGGACCACGACCGGCCGCGGTCGTCACCCAGTCTCCGTCTTTTCGACGGAGGAGTCGCCCATTTATCATCTTCATTGTCTTGGTCAAAGTCCCAATAATCGTTCTGGTAGTGATCATAAAGCAGGTCTTCCGCCTTGTACACGGTTGAGAAAGTCCCTAGTGGAGATGCAGCGTTAGCAGAGGCTTCGTCGGGGGGAACCGCAAAGGCATATACCCTCTCCGATCCTGTTGATCAGGCGATACCGCTCCGAGATGCCGGGGAAGGTCTCCTCGAGCTTCCGCATGTCCTCCCTGACCGACTCGTCGACCTCCTCCGGGACCTCGTCTTCACGGTCGTTCTCTTCGGCATAGTTCGAGCAGGCGTCGGTGTCCGTGGTTGCGCCGTCGTCCGCGCCATGCTTGGGCCGCCCGGCGTGGTCCCCTCTGGGGGCAGTATCCCGGTGTATCTCGAATACATCTGTCGCAGCCATGCGTTGATTGGACATGGTACCCGTCAATTGGGGGTGCGTGAAGGCGCGGGGCCGGCACGCAGAGTCAGCCGCGAGGGCGCGGGGGGCAGAGGATCTGCTTGGGGCTATGATCAACCAGTGAATAAAATATATGACATGAACAATGGGCAGCGTCAAAGCATCGCAGGGGTGGAGAGACGGGCGAGGAGGGCGTGGCGCGCCGCCGTCGCGAGCAGAGCTGTCGGTCAGTGTGTCGCGATGATGTTATGTTTATCGCCGGGATCGACGGTGTCTGGCGGCGTGCCGAGAGCGCTCAGGGCGGCGGGCAGCGCTGCCCGATGGGGAATGGCGGTTCTGACACAGTACGGCCGCATGACGGTAACAGACCTGTAGGTAACAGGCCTGCAACAACAGACCCGTAACGGGCGGTATCGGGCGCGGCGCCGCCTGGAGCGCTCAAATGGGCAAAACACAAACAGCATCACCTCCAAACTTCTCCCCGCTCCGCCTTGATCTCCTCCGTCCACCGCACCGTCGCCCGCAATGGAGGACAGGATCCAGTTCGACCTCAACGAGTCCCTCAAGTACTACCTCAGCGACCCGGCGTCCGTCCCGACCCCCGAGGCCGATTCGGAGCTCCTGGACTGCGAGAATGACCCCGACCAGCTGTCGACCGCCCTGATCGATTCTGTGCTGAACCCCATCGTGGATGCGGTCGCTGAAAGCCCCGAAGGCCTGGCGAGGCCCGCCTTCTTTGACTCTCTCCAGTTTCTGCTCAAGTGCGCCTCATCCTCTCTCAGCCCCCCGCAAGACTGTTACCCTGGTGAGCCTGACTCTGAACGCTTGACTCACTCCAGATACTGCGCCGCGATTCCCTCCAAGACCCTCAGCAAGATCCTCGACCTGATCGTGTCGGGCCTGGCGGTCGAGGCAGATGTCATCCACAGCGACCTCGAGGCCGACGAGCAGGATGCCGTCCAGCACCACAAGCAGCTGCTGGAGATGTATGGCTTCCTGCTCCAGTGGGCTCTCTCGGGCGTCGAGATCAAGGCGGCAGAGAAGCCCGCCGACGCTGCCCCCGCGCCCGCACGCAGAGGCCCTGGCAAGTCGGCCAAGGCCAAGGCGACCGCAAAGGACGGCAACTGGGACTGGACGGCCCAGATCCAGATCTCCATGGAGACAATGTGTAAGGTGATGAAGCTCAAGCTGGGCAAGATCTTTATGACCACGTCAGATCGCGATGCCTTCGTGAACCTGTTCACCCGCTCGGTTTATCTCATCTTGGAGAGCGAGCAGCGAGTGAAGAATATGGCGATCCGGATGCATGCGTTCAAGGTCCTTTGCATTGCGGTTAAACATCACGGCCATGCATTCGGTATGTTCCGGAGATGTTTGCACTCCCGCCGGCCTCGCTAAGCTGATGTTATGCAGGAGCCCAAACGTCTATCGTACAGAGCTTGACTTACTTCGAGCATCTTTCGGAGCCCATGGCCGAATTCTTGCACATTCTCGCGGAGCAGTACGACTATCCGCAGCTCTCAGATGAGATCTTGAAGTATGCAACAACGCTACACGGGGGGAGGATGTGAGCTAATCTCGTGTCCAGGGAGCTTGCGAACAAGGAATTCAACTCAAACGACACAAGAGGTCCCAAATCTGTCTCGGCGTTCATAGTCAAACTCTCTGAGCTCGCCCCACGGCTCGTCATTAAGCAGATGACGCTGCTCGCGAAGCAACTCGATAGCGAGGTACGCCCCCAACACATGGTCCGACGACCTGGCCCGCCGCTGACGCATCATTAGTCTTACACTCTGCGCTGCGCTATTATCGAGGTCTGTGGGAATCTCATTTCAGATCTCAGTAAGCAGGAAGAGAGGAGCGACAACTACAACACGCAGATAAATGCGTTCTTTGACGTCCTTGAGGAGCGGTTCTTGGATGTCAATCCCTACTGTCGCTGCAGGACGATTCAGGTTTATATGAAGCTCTGCGAGTTGGAACAGAAGTTCCCGAAACGAAGACAGACTGCTGCAGAGTTGGCGGCGAGGAGTCTAGAGGACAAAAGCAGCCACGTCCGAAGGAATGCGATCAAGCTGCTGGCCAAGCTGGTCTCCACCCATCCATTCAGCGTGATGCATGGCGGTCAGCTCTCGCGCAAAGATTGGGCTGCGAGACTGGAAGCCGTTGAGGCCGAGCTGAATGCTTTGAAGCCCCCTCCAGAGACGCCCGGCCTGGGGGAAGGTGCCTCACATGTTGACAGCGAGCTCTTGGACGATGCGACGCAGATGCCGGACGAGTCGCCATCGAAGTCTCCGAGAATGACGGAAGAGCAGAAGGCTGCCGCGATGCAAAAGGCGGCAGAAGAGGCTGCCACGTCCGAATTGCTCGCACGACTTCAGCTGACGAGGAAGTATTATATTGAAGCGCTTCGCTTTATCGACGTCTTGCACTCAGCCTCGGGGATCGTTTTACAGCTGCTGTCATCCAAGAACAAGAGCGAAGTCATTGAGGCGATGGACTTCTTCGTGGTGATCGATGCATTCAAGGTCGAGACCGCGCGCACCGGAATCCGCCGCATGCTTCGACTCATCTGGACCAAGGGGAACAGCGACGAGGGGAAGGGTGTTCAGACACATCTCATCGACTGCTACAAGGGACTCTTCTTTGACGCGCCCGACTCGTTCAGTCCTAATGACGCCGCCAACTACATCGCTCGAAACATGATCAGTCTTACATTTGGCTCCACGCCGGCCGAGCTCACCTCGCTGGAACAGCTCCTCAGCATGATGATGGAAGCTGGTCATATCTCAGATGCCGTTATCGCAAAACTCTGGCAGGTGTACAGTGTACAGAAGAGAGAGATTTCAAGAACCCAACGCCGAGGTGCCATCATCGTTCTCGGCATGCTTGCCCTGGCAGACCCGGAGATTGTTGTCAAGGAAATCGAAGCAATGCTGCGAATCGGGCTAGGAACTCTGGGAAGGTCTGATCTCGTTCTCGCGAAATACACTTGCATTGCACTGCGGAGGATGGCCCCCGGACGGCAGGCAAAGTCCAAGGACGCAGGAGTCCCTAGGCTATCCAACGACCATCCTGTCTTGACCAAGCTTGCCGCGATGATCGAGATACCGTCGGATAGTAAAGAATGGTATGGCATGGCGGAGCAGGCAATCGGTGCGATTTACGCTCTCTCAAAGCATCCGGACGTTCTCTGCTCTGAGATTATTAGGCGTAAGACAAGGAGTGTTTTCCAGCCGCATATGCGACAACCTTCTCCGGGGAGCACGTCTGTGGCAGCAGATGAGCAGAGACCGGGCACAGCTTCGAGTGACGGTCAAAGTCTGAAACAAAAGACTACGTCCTGGCCACTGTCGCAGCTGCTTTTCATAGTTGGCCACATTGCGATCAAGCAGATCGTCCACCTTGAATTGTGCGAGCTCGATTTCAAGCGCCGCAAGGCGGAGCACGATAAGAACAAGTCTGCCAACGCAGGCCCGCAGAAGAAGGGCGAAACTGCCGGAGATGATGAGCTCGATCTTATCGGCGGTACGACCGAGGATGACTTTACGGAAGCGATGGCTCACATCCGTGAGCGCGAGCTCCTTTATGGAGAGAACTCCCTGCTGACAAACTTCGGGCCCCTGGTCACCGAGATCTGTGCAAATAGCAATGCCTATCCTGACCGTAATTTGCAGGCCGCCGCGACGCTGTGCATGGCCAAACTCATGTGCGTCTCCTCGGAGTATTGTGAAAAGAATCTCCCGCTCCTCATCACGATCATGGAGAAATCCGAGGATCCCATCGTGCGCAGCAACGCGGTCATTGCTCTCGGTGACATGGCAGTCTGCTTCAACCACCTCATTGATGAGAACACCGACTTCCTTTATCGTCGGCTCAACGATAGCGATGCCTCTGTCAAGCGAACCTGTCTAATGACCCTTACTTTCTTGATTCTGGCTGGCCAGGTCAAGGTCAAGGGACAGTTGGGCGAGATGGCGAAATGCCTGGAGGACGAAGACAAGAAGATCGCAGACTTGGCCCGCATGTTCTTTACGGAACTGGCGACCAAGGACAATGCTGTCTACAACCACTTCGTCGACATGTTCAGCCTTTTGAGCGCGGAAAAGAATCTTGACGAGGGAGCTTTGAGGCGCATCATCAAATTCCTGGCTAGCTTCATTGAAAAGGTACGTATCCTCGACGGCACCTTATTTTCGGTTCGATGGCTAATCCTACTTGGCCTACAGGACAAACATGCCAGGCAACTTGCCGATAAGCTTGCAGCTCGCCTTGCAAGATGCGAGACAGAAAGGCAGTGGAACGACGTTGCTTATGCCTTGTCCTTGCTATCGCACAAGAATGAAGAGATCACCAAGACCTTGAACGCAGGATTTAGGGTGGTCACAGCAGGCGCGTAGCCATACTCGGTCGAGAAAGGGAGGTCCTGGGAGCAAGTGACGACAGTCGCCCACGGAGTTACAGGCATCGGATTTCCTGGCTTTTGATCTCAGTTTTCTTCTTGGAAAGAACATTTGGTAGCGTGCTGGACGGGGATATGACATGACATGGTTATGACTGACCTGGGTTTTTATTATGGTTACTAGGTTTCTGTTACTGTTATTTACTTGGGTAGTATATTATGCCAGCATGATTTGCACATAGGCCGGTATGAATTGCTTTTCACGTTCCACGAGCGAGCTCAACAGGTTCAGACGAAGCATGTGACATGATAGCCCTGTGAAACTGGGGTTCGTATACCCGCTGCCATGTCTTGTTCAGGCAAGGATCACTCAACCCATGTTGTAGTCAGGTAAAGCAATCAACCAAGCAAAGGCGAGAAAGAGCCATGAGGTCCGCTGGGAGATATATATATATAGAGAGAGAAGGAAATGTGGCCCCTCAGAGCATCCTTTTTCTTTTTGTCTTGGATCGCATTGGACTGGATGAACGGCTGGGTAGACAGGACAAGTACCGATACTGATATCAGGCGCTTACGAGATGGCAGCAAGCAGCAATTTCGCGAAATGCTAGCTATTCAGTGGCTCTTTTTCTATTTTTGGAAAAGGAAGTGCGCCTCCCCCATGGATATATGGTATATAGGATCGAGGACCTGAATCATTTGATATTTATCTATTCTGTCGCAACTCCTCGACGTTTCCGTACACCACATACACATACATACATACATATATATATATATATATATACATTCAAGACCAGAAACGAAACGGGCAGAAGGAAAAGAAACTGCCTGGACTGGCCAGCTACAGGGAGGGGGGATCTATAGAAACCGTCCTTTCTTCTAATGGTTCGACGGTGGGTTTTTCAACAACAAAGAATGATAGTTGGAAAGAGGGGGAAAAGAATTAGAAATAAAAAAATAAAAAAAAAGACACAGACAGCAATTAACCAAGGTAGTCGATTCAAACCATGTTCTGCTCCGCACCACGCACCGCATACTGTACATTAAAACAGGTGGCAGCCGACTTATGCTGTGACCGCGGAAAAACCCCTGTATATCTAGATAGATAACCTAGTCGCAAAAGGAAGGGAAGAAGTGAAGACAAAAGCCTCGGAGGGAGAAGGTCTAAAGCTAGTAGGACCAAAAACGCCAATCTAGAGTTGGATGTCGATACAATCAATGGATCGCTCCGCGGTGTATAGATAGATATGTGCGAAAATGTGATGTGATGTGATGGGGCATCTCTAGCTACCAAGCAAACCCATCTCTATGCACCAGTCACCCGACTCTCTTCCAGTTTGAAGTTGCCCTCGTGCATCATCCGGAGGACATTCTTCCCTTCCTCGGTCAGCTCCGGCTTCCCCGGCGGTGTCACGACCCCGGTGAAGAAGCGCGGGACCCATTCCTCGTTCCTCTCCCTGCGAGCCGCGGCCTCTTCCCGTTGGCGCTCCTCAAGATCCTGCTTGAGCTTCGTCGCCTGGCTGTACCGCTTCTCCAGGATCGCGGCCGTCACCTCGGACCAGAACCGGCGCGACTCGTTCGGCAGCTGGTCCTCCTCGGGCGGCACGATCTTGCTCGCCGGGAAGAGAGGCGTGATGTCGATCAGCAGCTGCGGCTCCTTCGACCCGGCCAGCGTGTAGTATATCCGCTCCTGCCACGAGCCGCTGATCCGGGCGAGGATATCGCCATCCGGCACGTCGCTGATCTTGGTCCGGTTGTCGTTGTCCGGGTCGTAGCGGAAGATGACCCCTTCGACTCGGTTCTGGGCCCGACCAAGCCATCCTTCTTCCAGGTACTGCAGGATGACCTTGATGCGCGTCTTGGGGCAGATCACGTAGCACGTATCCACCATGGAGATGGAGAGGGAGCCCCTCAGCAGACCGCCGACGTAGGCGTGCGGGTGCGTGAGCTGGTACTCCTCGTCGCCCCAGTTCCGCAGGGTCACGAAGATGCCCAGGTTATGCTGGCCGGGACCGACGCGGATGCTCGTACCCGTGAACTTGGCGCTGATCTGGTCGAAGCCCCGGGCCGAGATGCCTCGTTCCGGACAGTCGACGTAGAAGGCGGACACCGGAGGGTGGTGGGAGGTCTGCTCGGTCAGGAAGGAGACCCGGACCCGGCCACCACCGTCTTTGCTGTCGCTGATCCCTGCAGCGGTGCCATTCGTTGCGCGGCCTCCGGAGGGGGAGGAGGAGGAGAGTATAATAGGGGGTGCAGTGTCTTCGGTCTCCCAGTTACACTGCGAAGAAGAAAAGAAAATCAAGAAGATCAGCCACTCAAAAGTCCGACGGGAGTTTTGTCCGAGCCTGATGCACCACCAACCCTAAAGAACTCTCCAAGAGTGGAATTGTAAGGTTTGCAGAGTTTGCCCTTGATATATTTCTGCCGCCCGTTCAGCAGATGCCGACTATAACAGGAAAAAAAAGAGGGTGCTACAAAGGCATACCAGATCCTTGGTGAACCAGAACCGCAACACCTCGAGCATGCGACCCAGCGGCTCATCCGACTTGCCGATGCTGTAGTGATGGTGTCAGAAGGGGAAGGGGTCCTGTGGAAGGCAATGGTACTCTGACCTGACAAAGGTCTCCGGTCTGTCGAGGTAGGTCCAGTACTCTGGGGATCTGGCGCGTCAGCTCCATGGATGCTCCAGCTGGTTGTACTCCGTCTTCGCCCGTTGAAACACACGCCGAACGACGCAGGCAGGAACTGACCTAGGTTCGGGATGGGCTCCAGAAGCTGTGCTGGCAGAGAGAAGCGGACGCTCGCGATGTCAGCGACCCCGATGAACCTGTCCGGCACAGCAGGCCATGTCAGCGGATGTTCCCAGATCGACATGTAACAGAAGGACCGGACGTACTTGCGGAGGATGGACAGGAAGGTCTTGATCTTGGACGAGTCGTCGGGGGCTTTCTCGGGGGCGCTGGAGGCGCCGACAGAGGCGGCCGAGCTGCTGCTGCTGCTGCTGCTGGACATGCTGGAGCTGGCCGCAGACGACGATAACGCGACGAAAGGAGGAGGAGGAGGAGGAGGAGGAGGAGCAGGCGGAGAGGACGGGGCGCCTCCAGGTCTAGGGCGACGGGCGCACGGTCTGCTGTCGCGTTCCCTGGGAGAAGTCTTACATCGGCCTGGCGGTGACGTTTGTCGCCTCGACGTCACGAAAGCCGCTTTATGCACAGTACAGCGAGACAGGTACCTCTACGGAATAACGAGCAGCAGGAAGACAGACAACGCAACAACAAAAATATCATTTATATCTCTATCGTGTCTGTACATCGCCGCTGTTCACGCTTTGCTCCTCAAAAGAACGAGTAACATGTCCGAGTCGCTCTCTGGGAACAGAGAGCTCTCGTCCAATCAGCACCCCACGCGGACGACCTCGTCTCCGCTCCGCCCGTCTACCACTTCTCTCAGCACGGCCCCGTATATCCGTATAGCCGCCAGAAAATGTATATAGCTCAACCCGCCTCGCCAAAGTCGTAGTGCCCCGTCTGGGCCGCGTGCTGCGTCGCGCCCTTCTCGCCGACGAACATGCCGCCGCAGGTGTTGCAGCGGATGCGGAAGCTGGCCGTGTCCGTGTAGTAGTGCTTGCCCTGCAGGATCCGGCAGAGCTCCAGCGCCTTCTCCAGCACCAGCGGGTCCGCCGCGTCGAAGACCTTGGTGTCGAACTCGGGCGGCGCATCCGCGTGCGTGTAGGGAGGGTCGGACGGCGACAGCGCGATCGTGTCGTAATGGATGCCCGAGTACACCAGGATGCACCGCATCGGCCGCCCCTCGTTGAAGCGGTCCACGCGCAGCGTCTGCACGTCGATGGAGCAGATCTCGATGTCGAAGTGCTTGCTGAGGATGCTGAGCTCGATGCCGCCGCCCCAGGCGTTCTCGCTCTGGATCCAGCGGCAGTAGTCGTCCGGCCGCTTGTCCAGCACCGCCGCCGAGTAGATGTCCGGGTTCTCCTGGATCGTCTGCGCAACGATCGCCCGCAGCTCCGTCATCGTGTCCATGCCCCCCATGACGGCGCTGCCCACGGCGCGGAAGAGGCACGAGTTGTCGTCGGGCATGATGCGCAGCACGAACGTGCCGCCATGCTCCGGCGACGGCACCTCCGGGGGGTCGTTCTCGACGTTGCCATGCTGCTGGCGCGACAGCGACAGGTGGCCCGGAGGCTGCTGAGGGTTCTCACGCTGGGCGACCGACGGTCGTGCGCTGCTGGGGGGCACCGGGGCGCCGTCTTTGCTGGTCACGATGAGCTGCTCTCCGTTGAGGTTGACCCCGATCTCCGTGAGCTTCTGCGTCGGTTCAAACTGGTCCAGCGGCAGCGGCTTGAGGTCCGGATAGCCATACTTGACGACGAACGCCGCGAGCCCGGTCTTCTCGCTGATCTGGCTCCGGAGCGTGTCGACCGTGGCTGCTTCGTCGAGCGTGATGGTGGACTGCCCCGCAGGTCCGCGGACTCGAATCCTCATTCTCTGCGGACAACGGTGGACCGGGGGTTCCCAGAGTTCTGCCGCTGCCAACACTGCAAGATGCCGGATCGAAGGGCTCAAACGAAGCTAGCCGGAGGGGATCGGACGAAAGCGGTCAGGCGTCGACAGGGGACAACCAGGGGGGGGGGTTCTTCTCCGGAGGAGTCTATATAGGATAAGAGACACAGGAGACCCTGTTCCAGACCGGGCCAGGCGTGAAGCACAGCACAGGAGCCGGGAGGGCGAGGATGCGCTGTGCCATGACGAGCGGCGGCGCTGGCTGGCGGACGCGCGCGCGGGGGCGGGGGCCGAGAGGTGCAGGGAACAGCGCTCCGGGGGCGCGTCCGGCGCGCCTGCGGCCAGCGTCGCCGCGCTCGTCAGAAAACTCCCGGCAAGGACGAGGAGATGAGGAGATGAGGAGCGTCCATCCTGACATCTGGAGGACAGACGAGGGGACGAGCAGAGCGCAGGTCCCTGTCTGTCCTGTTCTACATACAGGACAGACAGATGCCCTGCCGGCTTATCTTATCGCGCCGGCGTCTCGTCTCGTACCGTACCGTACCGTACCGCGCGGCGCTGCTTAGTCATCCGCCGCGTCGCATCCCTCAACGCCGACTCTCCCTCGCAGCAGCAGCGCGACGTTCGGCCGTTCGCATCGACCGGCGCTCTCTTCTCCCTCCGGCAGGTCGTCCGTCGCAGTGCGCTCGACTCGGTGCAGACATGGCGAAAGCATCTGCGGAGCCAGAGGCCCCCGAGGCCGCGTCGCAGCCGCCGCCGCAGCCCGCGCACGAGGAGCCCGTCAAGTCGGTCGAGGACGATGGCAAGGGCGACAAGGCCGCCGACAAGGACAATGAAACCGCGGAAGCCCCCGAGGAACCCGCCAGCGAGGTCACCGAGGAGCAGTGGAAGGCGATGATGGACGTCGTCATGGCCATCTACAACTACAGGGAAGAGGAGTGCGTACCCGGACCACGCCCCGAGAAAGCCCTCGTCGGCACTGGCTAACATGATGGCAGCGGCCACGACCCGTCACGCCTGTTCCAGCGCAGCGTGAACAAGCGCAATGTGCCCGACTACTACGACGTCATCAAGGAGCCCATGGCTCTCAGCATCCTGAAGCAGAAGATCAACAAGCGCGAGTACAAGACCTTCGCCCAATTCGTGCGAGACTGTGCATTGGTGAGTGCTTGTTGGTCGAGCCCTCCGCGCCCACAGCTGCTGACCGGAGCGATGGCTCTCTTTTTAGATCCCCCACAATGCGCAGACGTACAACCGCCCCAAGTCGCAGGCGTACGAAGACGCGCTCGTCATCAAGGTGGGTGGACCGCCGAAACCCGCTGCTGCGGTCGACAAGGGTCTGACAGCCCCTTCTGCCTTGCAGGAAGTCTTCATTGCCGAGTTCAAGAAGCTGGCGGAGCAAGGAATCATCTCCCCCGAAGTCGCCGAGCTGCCGGACCTGGGGGAGATCCCCGAAGCGGACCCTCTTCCCGCGGACGAGGAGGACGAGGACGAAGATGACGAGGACGAAGACGATGAAGACGCCGACGACTCCGACGACGATGGCCGCCGCAAGCGGAGGCGCACGACTCGGTCGGCGGCCAAGCGAGACGGTGGGAAGGACGATGCTCAAAAGGCCAACGACCCCGAGCTCAGGAAGAAACGCGGACGGCCGCCGCGGGTCGACACGCCCATGGAGGCAAGGATCAAGGCGATCCTCAAGGGCATCCGCAAATTCAAGGATCCGAGCGGCCAGCTCAAGGTCCGCCACTTTGAGAGGCTGCCCGACAAGGCTGCGTATCCGGACTATTACGTGGAGATCAAGGAGCCCATCGCCATCGACATCATCAAGAGGAAGGCCAAGCGGAAGAAGTACACCTCTGTCGACCACTTCATGAAGGACATGGACCTGATGTTCAACAACGCCAAGGCCTACAACCACCCCGACAGTCAGCTCTACAAGGATGCCGTGGACCTGCAGGCGGAAGCGCACAAGTTGGCAGAGCAGGAGAAGAAGAAGCCCGACAGCGAGTACCAGATGGAGGACGGGCGCATCCCGCTGCCGGACGGCATCATGCACAACGGGGAGCTGTGGAAAGTGGGCGACTGGGTGCACATCCGGAACCCGAACGACGTGACGAAGCCCATCGTCGCGCAGATCTACCGCACGTATCAAGATGCTGAGGGCCAGAAATGGATCAATGCCTGCTGGTACTACCGGCCCGAGCAGACCGTCCACCAGTACGAGAAGCACTTCTATCCCAACGAGGTGATGAAGACCGGCCAGTATCGGGACCATCGCATCGAGGAGGTCGAGGACCGCTGCTTTGTCATGTTCTTCACCCGCTACAACCGCGGTCGGCCCAAAGGTTTCCCTCCGGACAAGGAGGTGTATGTCTGTGAAGCCCGGTACAACGAGGAGAAGCACAAGTTGAACAAGATCAAGACCTGGGCCAGCTGTCTCCCCGACGAGGTCCGGGACAAGGACTACGAGATGGATCTCTTCGACGTCCCCAGGAAGATCAAGAAGGTCCCCAGTCCGATCAAGCACCTGCTGCCGGAGGGCGCGAAGGAGACCGATGAACTCCCGAAACCAACATGGGGCGCGGAGAATGCGCCGCCCATTGTGGGAGCAGTTCACTGTCGTCCCAGAGAAGAGAATGTGAGTGCCAGATTGTTTCTTCTCCCTCTCACAACGGTCCGCTGAAGCTGACACAAACGTTCCTCTGCTCCCAGGAATCCCCTCCTCCAGAGCCCACCCCATCTCCTCCCCCTCCAGAGCCTGCACCCCAGCCTGCACTTCCTCCCGCTCCTCCTCGACAGCCTTCCGTTAGCCACCCACCACCGCGCCAGAGCGTGGACAGCCAAGGGGACACCAACATGGCTGGCACTGCTCCTCCTCCTCCTGCTCCTCCGCCTCCTCAACCTGCACGTTCGCCGGCCACGCAGGTTCCTCCAGTTCAAAACTCGCCGGCCCCCGTTCCGCCTCCGGCTTATCATCAGCCCCAGGCGCCACCTGCACCTGTCTACCAACCCCCCTTCCCGAACCGCCCCGGCGGCTACGCGCCGCAAGCACCACACCCGGGTGTCTACCACCAGGCCCCGCCTCTCCCTCCCCAGTACTCGGCCGCTCAGCACGCGTACCCGTCTTACCAGGCGAACAGAGGACTCCATGTTCCTCCGCCGCCGGTCTACAGCCCGAACGCCCCGCGGCCGATAGAGGTCTTCCACCTCAGCGATGCTGCCAACGCAGCGATTCCGGCCGACATCCGCGAGCAGTTCCAGCGTGACGAGCAGGGCCACGTTCTCTTCTTCTCCACCCCACCGCTGGACATAGTCCCCCCAGTCCAGCGGGAGCTGGGCCACTCCCTCAAATATCTAGCGGCGAGGGAAGAGCGACAGAAACTCGTCCAACAGAAGAAGCGAAAGGACGCCCAGGAACGGGCGGAACGAGAAGAAGCTGCGAAGCGCAGGCGGGCAGAGGAGCAGAAGGCCCTCGCCGAGAAAGTCGAAGTGCTGACCGAGAAGGCGATCGACGTCTTCGCCAAGCAGATCGCCGCCGGTACCGACGAGTTGTACAAGATTCTGTACGGAGACAAGGCGGAGGAGGCCAAGCTGGCCGACATCAAGGAGCGCGAGCGCAGGATCCTCGCAGACCGTCTTTTTCGGAAGCAGACGGCCCAGATCCAAGCGCAGTCGAAGACGACGTCGCTTGTCAGCCTCAACGGCGGCTCCATATACCTCGATGACATCGACCCCCGGATCTGAGAATAGTCTCGTCCCACAATTCAGTCTTAGGGTTTTATGTAAATTTTTTCCGCCTTTTTTTTGAGAGAGAGAGAGGGGGGGAGAGAGTTCCAGGTGTTTGTTTGTTTGTTTGTTTGAGAGAGAGCAGACTTGGGAAAGCCGACACTCCGGGCAAGGGAGGAGGCCAGGCACGGTTTTGTTTGGGGCGCACATTACGGGTGTTAATCAATTTATTTCTTTTTCTTTATAAACTTGATCAATCAACCCTTTGCTTTGGTTTTAGATTAAAAGCACGTCCTTTTCCCCCTCTTGATGTATGTACTGTACAGCATAGCCATCAGAAACTCGAACAAGCATGGTGGTGAGCCTTCCCCATGGATTGAACACTTTGCGCCACCTTGTACGTAGTACGGTGTATAGTGAAATCCGCATAATCTAGTAGGTAGATGGATGCTCCATCCTCCGCAGGAGCCGGGACACAATACAAATACATCTTTCTGTATAATATATACCCCATATAAGCGCCGTGCACAATAGTATGTGGTATATACCACGCGAAATATCAAATACTTGCATAAACGGCGGTGACTGTGGCGGTCCTGAACCACGAAAGAAAGGACCTTTTGTGCATTTCAGAAGATATATCTGCAGGTTTCCGGGGTCGAGATCAGCCTTTTCATCGGATTGATATCTTTAGGGTCTAGAAAACTCAGTCAACAATACGTATATATGCAGCCACATGGGACGCTCGGAAAAGAAGAGATATACATACATACATACTATTACATACATATATGAAGATCCTGAAGCCGTTGAACATTTGAAAGAGTGACGATTTCCCCAATAATTGATATTGAAGATGTTAAAAAATATTTTTCTTTCTCTCTTTCACCTCCATCCAATGCGTCCGATATCTAGATATCTAGATGGATATAAATGGCAAATGTCATCCATCCATCCATCCATCCAATTCAATCTAAGCCTTTCAACTCGTCCGGTCGCGTCACCTCCGGAATCCGGAAATTGAAGAACACTCACTCTCTTGTCATTACTTGCTCTCGTGCACCGGTTCTTTCTTTCTCCATTGTATTGCGTACTCCGTATGTACAGTACAATGGACGTACTGTACTCTACGTACACAGAAGGCCAGATACTAATAATCAAATAAAATTAAATTAATCATGGAATCGCCGGTCGTATTACTCAGCTTTATTATTGGTCTACCACCTACCGATCAAGTTAAATGTGGGCGAGTGTCTCAGACCACTCAAGCAAAACAAACAAGACTTCCTCCCTTTCCCTTCTCTCCTTCCCGTCCCCGGGCCCTGCATATAGATAGGTAGATACGGGAAGATGCAGGCAGGGCCGTAGCATGTATATATATATAAACACCAATGCCCAACTTTCTTCATCAAGATCATTCCAAAGGCCTCAGATAGACAATAGTCTGTCAGATAATGGGCCAATTTTTAACCAACTTGCATGGTACACATGCAAGCCACATAGATAGATAGATAGATAGATAGATCTACATCGCATCGGCTACAAGCTCCCTACTGAGTAGTCTTAAGAACATTCCGGATGAACGGAGCTCTTGAAGTAAGTTTGAATGAAAGAGGTGTTCTCGCCGATGTACTGCAGACCGAATTAAATCAGGGCTAGATTTCCCTTGTAAGACGGTATGATTTTCATCATCACCATCTTTCATTTTATCCTATCCGACCAGGTAGTTTAGTTATAACAATAGATCGATTCAAAAAAAAAAGGACGGTTAAATTGCTCCCAATCACCGAGTTGCTTATCGTGAGAGTAATGATACTCCACCTACTTCCCGGATCCAATAGATAGATTACCTAGGTACCTGTACCTGCATGGGTAGATATCCAGTAACCAACTGCTTTAGCTACAGCTACTAAATCGAATTCGAAGATCTAAGGACAAGGTAAAACCGGAAGGCGACGCCACATATTATTAAATAGCATGAGAAGGCAAGGCCAGAATCAAATGATAACCACAATTACTTATCATATTTGCCGGTTCTGTGTACTTCGTGATCTGCATTCCCGAGTTATTTAACTGCAGTTTTTCTTTTTTCTGTCTGTGCCATTCTTTTCTTTCTTTGTGTTTGTTTTTGTACGCACTGTGCAACCTTGAATAGTCAAAAAGAGACTAAAAAAGATCCAGGCATCATATATTTCATGGACAGGGAGGATGAAGTAGTCGTGCTCAGAAGCTGCGTCTGAGAAAAAAAAAAAAAAAAAAAAAAAAAAAAAAAAAAAAAAAAAAAAAAAAAACGGGAGAAAAGGGAAGGGAAAATGTACATACGATGCCTGCGAGGAAAGATGAAAAGGGAAAGTTCTCATATTCAGAGCGATTGATTCGGTCTGAGATCACCCAGCTACTGGGAATTAAGGCAGAGGTAAGACGGTCAAGTAGACTGTAGGACTTTAGGAGCTCTCCAACACCGTTTTCCCCAAAAATAAAAAACAAGTGCTGTATCTAAGAAATGACCGCGTGCAAAGAGGATGACCAAGAGATGTAAACTGTGGGACCGCTGCACCGTTCTATGCAGGATGAGTGCCAGGAACTAGAGCTTTCGAGGAGCAAAAGAGGAGCGCCATGCGTGCCACGCCAAATATACACATAGATTGGACGGCTGTACCCTGTCCACAGGTATGCAGACCGCGACTCTCCGCTCCATGTAGAGGGATTGCTTTATCATCAAGGTTTGAAGTCCGCATCCTGCGCTGGAGTCGTCTCCTCACCGCTCGAGGCAGGCTTTTTAGAGTCCCAGACACCACTGCTCCGTTTGCCGTTCTCTTCCTCCTCCATCGAGAAGACAAGGTCACCCTGCTCCTCGTCGATCTTACTCGTAGTGCCAGGTGAAGAGACAGTACGATCAGGACGGCTGCTGGGACCCGTGGAGGAGGAGGAGGATGTATGCTTGGCGGAACTGGGGTGAAGAGACAGGCTGCTGAGCTGCTGGGATATCATAGACATCGACGACTGACGCGCAGGGCTCGAGACGAGAGGACAGAGGTCACCAGAAACTGGGCGGCTGCCGATCGGGCCCAGGCTGGGGCTTGAACCAAGGTTCAAGGAAGACTCGCGCAGAGGAGACCCAACATGGCTGAGGGCGGAAGAGCCGCGGGCTTCCTCTTCCTTCTTCTGTCGCTGTTTGGCAAACAGCGCTCCGAATCTCGATGGACTGGAACCCAAGGGAGACCCGATTTTAGCCGAGCTTCCTGTCAACCCTAGACCACTGAGGTCTCTGTGACTCGAGCTCAATTCGTGCTCTGTGCGAGAGAGTCTCCTCATCCTCTCCTGGGGGGTCAGGACCTCGTCGTGCAGATTAGTCGGGAGATAGTCTTCCTCCATCGCGAAATTGCCGTCGTCCCAATCGTCCAATACCGTCGTCGGACGGGGAACGCTAGCCGAGAGCAACTTCGGTCTGGCAAATCTTGAGGAATGGAGGAATCGTGATCCAAGCGGATCGTCCGGGACTGCAGGGGGAGAAGAACCCAGGGTTGACGACGCCTTCCTCAGATCAGAGTCGTATGCAGTATCGCGTAGACTTCTGAACGCATCCGAGGCACCCCCGAACCTCTGAGCAGGGGGTGACAGTTCGAGGCCGAATCTCGACGGCATTGAAGCTGCCACGGGGCCATACCGGGCGACGTGTGATATTCCTTGGCTGTCGAATGACGCTGGGAGGGGCGCATCGAGGGCTGTGAGATGCTTGGGAGACGCGGGGTGCCGAATATCATCACCTGGCGACCCATACTTTGATCCGGTGTCAGACGCGAGTCCCGTGTCGATCGTCGGGATTACATCGTAGGGAGGTTGCTGCTGCTGCTGCTGGGGCGGCGGCGCGTGTAGAGCCGCGAACTCGTCCTGGCCCGTGAAAGGATACGCATATCGGGGATCGTGCCCATTCATTCGCTGCTGGGACAACACCGAGTTTGTAAGCGCAGAGTCCTGGTTGTGATAAGCCTGCGGATTCACCCGGCCACCCAGATTCAGATGCCCTCCACCCATCCCCAGGCCAATGTTCGGTCTATTCACCCGTCGCCCATCCGGCAAGATATGCGCCAGCGCACACTTTGCTCCAAACTTGCAGTTGCCCTAGATCCATCAGTTAGCCCGTTCGTATTTCAAATCCAGCCGGACAAGGCGGACAGAAACGGGGGGGGGGGTATCCCGGAGAGAAAGGGAATTGGGGCCCACGGGGAAATGGATGATGGCAACCTGCGGCCAGCGTACCTTTGTGAAGTATTTGCACGGAGTCGAGTCGACAGAGGCATCGGTCGAGTGCAGGAAGGGACAGGCAGGGCCGGCCTGGCACGCACCCTGACGGAAGAACTTGCAGGGGACATGCTTGGTATCTGGATGTCGACGGGGTGAAAACGATCAGCTCGGCGAACAGACCAGCGGACGAGCAGACACTTGAGAGCTCTTACTGCTTGGGTTGGGAGGCGAGCGGGCAGGCATCTCGAAGGACATGGCCCCGGAGATGTTGCGGGCGTGGCCGTTCTGGAGATGGGCGCCCGGGCCGGAGGGCACGGGGAGGGGACCACGATTCCTCATGTCGCTGGACAGGCGATTCTGCGAGCGGGCGGCGCTGGGGAGAGGGCCAGGAGGGTTCCGGGGTGCTGGCAGCGGGTGCTGGTGCTGCTGCATCGCCAGGGAGCGAGACTCGAGAGACGGCCGGTCTGGAGGGGTCCCGGCTGGGAGATTTTGACTCGGGGCGGCCTGGTGGGGGGTTGCAACGGTCGACTCGGCGGCGGAGAGAGGGCCCGCCGCGGACAGCGACAGCAGAGGGCGACGCTCGTGGTGGTCGTGCTGGCGATGGAGATCGACGAGGCTGGCGGCGGACATGATCTGTATCTCCTCCTCCTCTTCTTCTGTCTATCTCGTCTTCCTTGCCTCGTCTGGCTGGCGGCCCCGGGAGGGTGTGTCGGTCCGGGGGGTGGACGGGGCAACGGGGCAGAAGCTCCACGTCCAGGAGCGGTTTGAAGAGAGAGGAGATGGAGCAGATGGCAGATGACGGATAGAGAGATGATAGACAGAGGGAGAGGGAGAAGAGGGGGAGGACCCGGGCGAGGTTAAGACCAGCAGACCAGCACCGGCTCCTCTTCCCGGATCGCCTCCAAGAGCATGCAGACTGAAGCCTCGGGCTCTAGCGCCTGCTCAGATCTGGCAGCAGAGCTCCTGATATGGATCGCTGCGGAGATAACGCATCCCCGTGAGGGGCTCCATGGTGATGGACACGGTCTGGTGGATGGTGATGCGGATGGGATACTGCACAGCTCCAGCATCAGGCTTCTCCGTCGTGTTGTCTACCGCTGTGTCCCATCCAGGCCAGAAACGGGGCATCGATGCCAGCCATGCTGTGGCGTCTCGTCCCATCGGATGCAGTGCCATATATACCTCATCTACATACACGGTGAACACTCCTCCTTGTTCTGGAGAGACACTCCCATAACATAACAATCCTTCTGGACAGCGCCAGCTCCCCTCTCCTACGCAAGATCAACACCGCCTGCTGCTATCTGCTCTCACATCCTCATGGCTCGCGTGGTGAGGGATGCCCTGGATCCCTGTCAGGAGCTCTGGAGCTCGGTCAGGGTTCCATCGTCCCCCGCTCTTTGCGTCAATCGCGCTTCGTCTTGATACATCCTACATCCAGCGCCAGCAGGCACGCCATGCCAAGGATGCATGCGATTAGTCAAGGTGCCTGGTCGCAGGCGGTCAGTGAGATATCCCCGACGGTGCAAAGAGACGCTGTTTGCTACGCGGATCTGCAGGGATAAGACAGTGCACAGCCCAACACCCGGTGGGTCGAGACAGGGGTCCTGATGGTATCCATTACGCTGTCAGGCTTTGTGATCTTCGTTCATACATTCTCCAGGTTTTACATTCTGCCACGAGGACGACTCTTCACCTGATCCCCGCGGAGAAGCCAGGCCGCCATGGATTTGCGGAGAGGCTGGAATGGATAATGATATTGCCATCTTAGCCCCATGTGGCTCCTCCGCTCCTGTCCATCTGATCCACCTTTCACTCCCTCACTAGACAGTCAGCTTGTGAGCTTCATCATCTAGGAAACATGCACCTGTATCGACACACCTGCCCGCATCCATATCCCCCTTCCTCACTATCTTGTGACACTTTGACGATAGGGTTGCTGGCTGCAGATGGAGCTGTATATAGGAATGCCTCAGTCCCAGTCGTTTGTATCTTAGTCCTGATCGCCAACTTATCTTCCCAGGATATACTCCGTATATTCCTCAGAAAGCCCCTTCAAGCCCCAACGACTCCTATGCTCATTGTTAGCACACACGCAAAAGAACAGCGAGGGCCATCAGCTCGTACCCATAGGTCCTCTTTGGTCGTATCTTCCGGTAACACCTCGGTACACCTCTCCCAGAGGTCTCGACAGATCTTCTTCCGGACATGGACATGCTTGCGCCACTCCTTCCACTCCCTTTCGACCTGTGCCCTCTGCTCCGCGGACACGAGAGCGCCGTCGTCGTCGTTGCGTAGTTTTGCCAAACGGCCAAGGGTCTCGGCCCTTTCCGCTTCCAATCTCGAAACCTCCTGTCGCAGCTCGGAGATGGGAACTTTCGAGCACAGCATGGCCAATTCTCCCCGCAGGCTCTTCTCGCTGGCTTTATGGGCGGCAAGCTCGTCCTGCAGCTGTTTGATTCCGTCCTCAATGGCGGCAAGAGCCTCTGGCGTGGCGTCGTCGGCCGGATCCTGAAGAGCATGGTAGACAATCTGCTTGCCTGATTGCAAAACCAAAACGAGACAAAGGGTACTCAGCTCCCTCTGCAGACAACTTGGTCTTATCGCACTCCATATGAAAATGACGCGGATGCACAAATCAGAAGAAACAAAAAACTAAGGGACTAACCGGAAACTCTTCCTTCGACCTGCTTCTGCTCGTGCATTTCCTTCAAGGCTTTCGCCGCATATGCTATCCCTGTACGTCAGTGGACAAGGCTCTATGCTGATCCAGACGGAGTGCAGCTCAGCTTGGAGTTCGCCTGACATTTGGTGACCTTGTTGTGTAGGTTGGCTGAGATGTCGATGGCCTGCAATCAATTGACTCGTATTAATTACTGTACAATGGGGCCGGTCACAATCCCACAGCAGCGGAGGTTGGCTTCAGAACGAACCGAATAAGGACGACTAGATGGAACGTCATTTATTGAACGTAGATAGAGACATAGATCCTGCTGAGGAGCGGGCGTCTTACTTCTGCTTCCCTGCCCGCGGCAAAAGAGGGAGTTAGAGAACCACCTCCACCCTGGCATTGCAGTGTCAACCATCCAGACCAGCGATACACTCACGGAGATAGTCCAGTATCATCGCAGCACCTTTGTTGGCCATTGTATGTGAGTGCAGTACAACACCTCACTGGCATCACTCTTACCATCCTCGGGGGCAGTCTTGTCTGCCTTCCCTTTCTTCGGTGCCATGGTGGGATATTCAGAGAATGATCGTTTACGAAGGTCGGAGCAGATATTATTTAAGATGGAACGGAATGCTATTAAAAAGACCTTACAAGCGAAAATGACGATTGAAATCTAACAACATTGGACACCCTCGCTGTGAAGATCAAACACGGAAGGAGATTTCTAGACCGAGAATATATCACGTGCTATAACTTTACGGACGCGGTGCAAACACGGCAAGATCCAAGTCCAACTGACGAACAGCGATGACGGACATGCAAGAAAACTTTGCGAGATGTAGCAGAAAAAAATAATATAATCTGATCGGCTCGCTGCCACTCGTACTTGGTGTGCGTACTTGGTGTCTCGTAGTTGGCACACTCACCAAAAGACCACAACCAATGCAACTCATCAAGACATTTCAAGCAAGAAAACCCCAAGTCGCTGTACAGCAAATGAAATGACTAGTCGGTGGCAGAAAATTGCGTTCGGGGTATCACATGACGACCTGATAACAAGTTAACTTCTGAACAGCTAGAGACAACGGGCACCAGAAACTTACGCATTCGCTTTCTTGTTTGACAATCGGGACTCCCATTTCCTCAAAGGTCTTGGGACCCTTCCCCTGAGGTTTCGCTGGTGGTGTCTCAGGCTTCTGTGGGGGATTGTTCGCAGGAGGCCCGGAAGGCTTAGGTGTCGATGTTGCAGAACCTCTTGACGGAGGCTTGGAATCGACTCGCGGGGGATAGGGGCCAGCAGATGGAGCACCTGACGGCCGAGGAGACTGCGGTAGCCCCTGCGTCGGACCCCCTTGCTGGGAAGCAGGCGCTCTCCTGTCCGGAGGAGGCCGTCCCCTGCGATCGGGACTAGAAGGAGCAGAGTAGCCGATATCCAGTTTTGGTGCACCAGTAGGGCTGTTCATATCACCTGGCGGTGCCGCTGGAGAGTGCCTTGGAGAGTTCGGTGGCCGGTAACCTCCATGGTTTGGTGGGGGTGCACCGCCGTAGTTCGAAGGGGCCGGACGGATGTTGGGATTGATACCGAAGGCAGAAGAGCTGTAGTTCTGCTGACTAGAAGTGCGAGGTCGTGCGGGTCCATCGGGGTAAGGTGCGCCCCCCGAGCCAGGACGCTGTGCCATCGGATCATCATCTGATATCCTCATTTTTGAAGGGTCGGGCATTTCGAGGTTTTCCTGAATCGGCGCCGGAGCTTGAGAATAGATCGAAGAGTTTCGAGCGTGGGACCTGTACTGCGACTTGATGCGGGCGATAGCAACCCTCTCATGGTCTTTCCTGGATAGCGTCTTTGATCGGGATATACTCTCGATTCGGGACGTGGCATCCTTGTTGCCATTTGCAGCAGCTTTGGCGTACCAACTCTTCGCTTCCTGTAGGTCGACATCCACATAAATACCAATCTCGTAGAAATACCCCAGGGCGAACTCGGCGGTCGGAAGGCCACTTTGAGCGGCTCTCTGGGCGTATTTGAAGGCCAGTTCATCGTTCTTCTCAAATAGTCCCTCATGACCGCAGAGGAACCACTTGCTGATCGCCATCTCTGCTTCGGGCTCGCCCTGACGCGCGGCCAAATTATTGTAATGCAAGGACAAGGCGGGATTGAAGTCGCAGCCAAGCTGGCAAAGTTCATATGCAGCGCCCATCTTGACTTGGGCTTTCGCAAATCCATGGTATGCGGCTTTTTCGATGTTTATCCGGGCGGCGTTGAGATCGAGAGGGAGATACTGATCCGGAACATTCACCTGTGGCAGTTCTCGTGCAAGGAGCATCCCGTATACCTGAAACATGCTTCGTTAATACCATGAAATTGAGGAAATTGAGGATACAGGCCTGGTTACTTACATAGGCTCCCTGAGGGGCGTTCTCATCGCAAGTTTGTGCCGCCATGCGGATGTAGTCCAAACCGAGCTCATAATCTTGGCGTTGGCCATGCTGACCAAGAAGGATCATCATACCGAGCCGCTGTTACAGCAAGTTAGCGGGTGTAAAGGGGTATAATGGGGACGTCTTACGTACGTAGTATGAAGCAGAATCGCCGAGAGAGACGCCCCTTTCGTAATGCTTGATAGCCTTTTCAGGTTCGTTTGAACTCTCAAATTGCATCCCCATCCGATACTCAGCTCTGGCATACCCCTTCTCGGCAGCTCTGGCGTAGCAGCGAAACGCCTCCTTTTTATCCACTCGATAACCAAACTTTCCAAATTCGAGCCACATGCCCTTGATGAATTCAGCCCTAGGGTGGTGCTGATCCGCCAAAAAGTTTACAATATTCATCGCATCTGTCCTCAGCTGACGCTCGATCGGGGGCGTCTGCGGTCTGGGAGGCTGGACAATCGACATGCGAAGTTCGTTCTGCATCGCGACCTCCACGTAGGAAAGAGCGTCTTGAGCCCATGCAAGTTGTGCTTCCGGGTCATTGGAGGAAAGAACTGCCAATCTGGCCTTTTCCAGGTTTGCTTCCCTTTGCTCATCTGTGGGAGGTACGTTCGGCGGGGGGTTCCGCAGCACAGGAAACGGGGAAGGGTTGGGATGATCCATGGTGTCGTACGCGGCGGACTGCTCGTATGAATTGGCCCCGTTGCTGTAGATATTCTGGTGAATCCGAGGTTGGTGAGCGGCGGATCGTGAAGAAGAGTGACGGGCTTCCTGCTCGAGATGCGCAATGCTGTCCTGTATGTTCTCAGGCACTTCAGGCATCACCCTGGGACTTGGTCAGCGATACACGCCCCGCACCCAAAGGCACCTGGGGCAGGGAGATCGCATTCGAACCTTTGGGGAGACGGGGATATAACTTCTGGCATGTAATAATCGTCCGAGCCCCCTGGATAGAATGTTGCACCTAGCCGTGGCTGTCCGCCGCCAACCGGCCTACTCATGGTCAGAGCGGCACGTTCTTGGGTATGCTAGTTGCTGCTATTCGCGCAATGGGCTCTCCACGAGTGGTAAGACGGTCAGACGGTGCTCATCAGATATATATATAAAAACGCAAGCCGATACGGGATTTTTGAGAGAGTATAGCAGAGACCTGAAGGCTTTCCGAGGCTTTGGCGGAAAAGAACCCTGCGCACAGAGAAAGGAGGGGCACAAGTGTCGGAGGTTTGGGCGCTGACAAGGCGTACGGCCGGTTTGGAAAGGTATGTGGAGGGGCTTCACGACAACCGAAAGCCGTCCAGACGCCTATGGGAGAGACCCTGGACAAAGGAGAGAGGCGGCTCTCGATGAGATCGGGGACCCCCTCGCAAGGGCTGTCGGGCACTCTGGCACGAAGACGGACTGTCGCTGTGTGTTCAGACTTTATGATGGTCGCCTGAGCGTTCGCACAGGAAAAACCGATCCTGTCCGGCCTGCGCCGGTGTATCCCGTCGCTTCTGCCATGCGCTCACTAGCGATGGGGGGCCGCGCTCCAGCCACAAATAGGAGAAAAAGAGGTAACCAGAGTCTATTTGTCTTACCCCTTCCATGCAAGCAGCCCCGGAGATCTGGATGCGGCTAACGGTGCACAGCCTTTTCTGACATCTTCAGACGTCGTCAGCTATGGCAAATCTCTGCACCTCGCGCAGTCCAAAAACAGTGGGAAAAGCGCGTGGGCCATGCAGCTCGTAAGCAGAATGTTGCCAACAACCCTCAACCTGCTGCGCCCCCTCAGCTACCTCTACTATTGAGAAACCAATAATCTGGCGCCACCGGTGTCTTCCGCGCATTGACAGCTCCGCGAGCAATAATACAATAATAGAACCCGAGAAGCGCGGAGACAGGAAAAGAACCCGCGAGCCGCCATGGAACTGCGGGCGGAGGATTTCCATCACCCCTATTCTCCCTATGACATACAGCTCCAGTTCATGAGAGCCCTGTACACATGCCTTGAAGAGGGAAAGGTCGCCATCTTTGAATCGCCCACTGGTAAGCGCAGCAGGCCTGCCGTGAAGCCGGCATACATTTTCTGATCGCAGACTGTAGGTACTGTATGTGATCATCTCTATCCCTCGCGATCGCACTCAGATTCCCCTTGTTAAGGAGGAAAAATGCCCATTATACGGGGAGAAAAGGGGGCAGTAGGGGGGAGGGGCAAAGCGTTGAGTGCTCCACCACTGCTACCAAGAGTATACGAAGAGCACTAGCTCCTCTTGGACGCACCTTCTGTACACCCAACAGCTTTCTGTTGCTGCATGCTGACTCTCCTCAGGGCAAGTCCCTCAGTTTGATATGTGGATCCTTGACATGGCTTCGAGACCACAAGCGCAGAGCCTTCCTCAAGACAATCGAGGATCTTTCATGTCAGAAACTTCTACGTACTCGGCGCTTCATAATAACTAACTCTGGTCTAGGCGACGATGAACCGGAATGGATGCTGGAGTTCGCGAAGCGCGAGAAGAGTCGGGCACTTACAGAGAAAATAAAAGAGCTTGAAGCGCGGCTGGAAAAAGCCCGAGCGGAAGAAGAGAAGAAGCAAAAGGAAGATTTCTTTGAAAGGCCCAGAAAGAAGCAGGTAAGACATGGACTGTTCGGTTAGTTTAGAGGTAGAATGTGTATCGCTTATTGCGAAGAAATTTGATTTGTCTGCGGCGGAGTCAGACTCGCAAGATGAAAGTCAATTCGAACTTGAGGAATACGAGAGTGACGGAGAGGATGGAAAGAGGTTGTCGACTGTGGGGACTAGCAACATCGATGGTCTTTCTGCAAGCACTCTGGAATTGCTGGAGCGCTTTCAGGGTCAATTTTCGACGCAGAAGAGCTCCTGTGAGGGCGACGATGACGATGAGATAAAAATCTTTTATTGTTCAAGGACCCATTCTCAATTGTCGCAGTTTGCTCAGGAGCTACGTCGCGTCACACTTCCTCCAAGCTTTCCAGATGAGCTGTTGAAGCTCAATGGACCAGAACGAAAAACAGAAGGAGGAGGAGGCGCAAATCTTGAAGAAAGGGTGAAACATCTATGTCTTGGGTCTAGGAAGAATTTCTGCATCAATACGAAGGTATCTGCTCTCGGAAATGCTACGGCAATAAATGAACGCTGTTTGGAACTACAACAGCCGGGGGTTCCTGCAGAGCGGAAATGCCCCTATCTGCCGTCGAGAGAAAACGAAGCATTAGTGGCTGAATTTCGTGATCGCACTCTAGCAACAGTTAAAGACATTGAAGATATCGGAAGGGTAGGCAAGCAACTGGGCATATGTCCATACTATGCCTCTCGTTCGGTCATTAAGCATAGCGAGGTCAGCTTCCCATTTATTTTACCCCTGTTCTGTTGCTAAATCGCAGAAGATTGTCACTCTTCCATATCCGTTACTTCTTCAGAGAGCAGCTCGAGAAGCCCTCAACCTCTCCGTTAAGAATCATGTGGTCATTATCGACGAGGCGCACAACCTCATGGATGCGATTTCAAACATCCATTCAGTCACAGTTACTCTTGGTCAGCTACGGACTGCACTCTCTCAGTTGCTGCTGTATGCGCGGAAGTATAAAAATCGCCTGACAGGAAAGAATCGGGTCTATGTCACCCAGGTTATCAGGCTCGTCAGTTCCATTGCGGATCATCTCCAATCGATATCCGAAACTAGCAAGTCATCTGAAGGTTCTGTGCTGCCTTCAGACCTTATGGCGGGAAAAGGAGTTGACCAAATCAATCCGCATAAGCTATCTCGATACTTGCAAGAAAGTAAACTAGCGAGGAAGGTTGATGGATTTGTCGAGCACTCTCAGCGAGAAAAAGGTACCCAATCCAATGAGAGAACTACAGTTCCGGTCTTGTTCCATGTCCAGAGTTTCCTCCTACCGTTGATGAATCCATCCGCGGAAGGAAGAATGTTCTTTGTAAAGACGGAGGGAGACGTGCAACTTAAGTACATGCTGCTTGACCCGACAAATCATTTTCGGGAGATAGTCGAAGACGCCAGGGCAGTTATTTTGGCTGGAGGGACGATGTCTCCTGTAAGTGAGCGACTGCAATATTATTTTTTCTTATTCTGGCGGGTCGTCGTTGACGGACTCGACAGATGTCCGATTACGCGGACTATCTGTTTTCCTACGTGCCGCCTAGCCGCTTCGACACATTTAGCTACGGCCACGTCATTCCGCCGGAGCATCTAACGGCACGATCTCTTGTTCGGGGTATCCTTGACTCCGAATTTGACTTTACTTACGAGACGCGTAACTCCGAAGCAATGGTAGGTTATATTCCTTTAATCACATGATGAACATGTGCGACAAGTACTCATTCTCACATTTTATCTTCCAGATCATCGATCTTGGGCGAACGATCGCCGCGCTCTGTCAGGTCATACCTGACGGAGTTGTGGCTTTCTTCCCCAGCTATGACTATCTGAGTCAAGTTCTGAGCAAGTGGAAGAAGTCTGTTGTAGGCGACAAAGGTATGACTGTTTTTGCACTCATCGAGAAAAGTAAACCTGTCTTCTATGAGTCTCAAGATAAGTCCACAAAAGCGGAGGAACTCCTTCAGGAGTACTCGACTGCAATTGAGTCCGGTTCGGGGGCTCTTCTCCTGTCTGTCGTTGGCGGAAAGCTGTCGGAAGGCATAAATTTCTCCGACAAGTTGGGAAGAGGAGTGCTTATGGTCGGCCTGCCCTTCCCCAACATACGTAGCGCGGAATGGCAGGCGAAGATCCAATATGTTGAACAGAGGGCTTACGAGCAGAGCACTGGTTCGGAGGAGAACAGGAGAGCTAGGTCGAAGGCGGCAGGGAGGGACTTTTATGAGAACGCTTGCATGAGGGCAGTGAACCAATGCATTGGGAGAGCGATCAGACATCGCAATGACTATGCTGCCATTGTCATGATGGATAAGAGATATGATACAGCCCGTATACAGGGTAAACTACCCGCGTGGATCAGGCAGAGCCTTGTCACTGACGGTGCTATGCGGTCAGCGGGGAGGACTGTAAATGACCTTGCGAACTTCTTTCGAAGACGAGCGAACTAGATAATATATAGGTATCATAAATTTGAAATGGCGCTTGTCATCCAGGCATAAATAAGATCAAAGCATGCATGACGGGTTGAGCAGCTGAATGTTTCGTCTGTGTGGCTTAGACGTACAGTACAGTAGGTAGCAGCAGTCATGACCTCCGGCCTAGTGGGCGGAGTTAGTTTCCCTTTTGATGTTCCCCGGATATCTGAACGGAGCCCGAGCACGTGACTTTTCTGCGGCTGCCCTCGCCAAGGAAAATCAGGGTTTGGCCCTACCCCGAGCAAGCGAATGGTTAGCGCACTAGCCCAGCCCCGAGAATTCAACATCTGAGCCAGCAGCACACCACGACCGCATAACCATCGCCAAATTTTCAGACCGGTCTTGTCGAGCACAGCACCGTCGACAAGATGCCTACCCGCTTCAGCAAGACCAGAAAACTGTGAGTCAAAATTACTTTTCGCCCCTTTGGCACCCGGTCGCAACTCGATTTTTTCCCGCGGCGCGCGGGAGGGGAAGACATCGCCATCTTAAATTGTTCCCCGAACGACGCTTTTCTTTTCCTCCTTCGTGAAGGTCCTGGGTAATTGCTGACTGTTACTTCTCGCTCCCACCAGCCGCGGTCATGTCTCCGCCGGTTACGGTCGCGTTGGCAAGCACCGTAAGCACCCCGGTGGTCGTGGTATGGCCGGTGGTCAGCACCACCACCGAACCAACCTCGACAAGTTCCACCCCGGTTACTTCGGTAAGGTCGGAATGAGGTACTTCCACAAGACCAACCAGCAGTTCTGGAAGCCGACCATCAACCTCGACAAGGTACGTTCTCTGGGGGAATCAATTCCGGGGGGAGGGTTCATTGAGGAGGAGGATTTGTACGCATTGCCGGTCCTGGGGTCGGAACGGGGGGAAAACGGGAACAATTGAGGACAGAACTATATATGATCTAAGCGATTGGTGGACAATTGGGGCTGATTTGAACTCTTCGATGTAGCTCTGGTCTCTCATCCCCGCCGAGACGCGCGAGGCCTACCTGAGCGGACAGAAGACCGACACTGCGCCCGTCATCGACCTGCTCCCTCTCGGATACTCCAAGGTCCTGGGCAAGGGCCGCCTCCCTAACATCCCCATCGTTGTGCGCGCGAGATACTTCAGCCGCGACGCCGAGCGGAAGATCAAGGAGGCTGGTGGTGTCGTTGAGCTGGTGGCGTAAGCGGGAGTCATGATGAATGGGATGTCTTGTGGGGAAATGCTGTGACTTTGGGTCTTTGTGCGGAAGGGTCTGTTTTTTCTCGAAGAGAGAATACAGAACAGATTCAAGAAAACAATAAGAGCGCGGATCGGGGTTCGATTCGGATGCTTTTTGAGGGTTTTTGTGTGTGCAACGAGCATAGCATAGCCTCCGGACGTCTTACGATCTTGTTATTTACTCAAAAATACCATAAGGAGGATTTCTTCATTTTTTTTCTCTCCCCATTTTATATCCTTTTTACTCCCGTCAGAGTTCTTGCTACGCCAGGTGGGAGTTACAGGTGCCTCACGCTTTGTCAGAAGTATGAAGCTATACTTCACTTACCTCTTGATAAGTCAGTTTGACTGGGGAATTTCAGTGCCCTTGTCTACGCAACACAACCTGGGGAGCATCCTTTTGATCAAAAACAGGTTACCTGCAAACTGGAAATTGAATAGGTATTTTGATTCTATTGTCATTCGGTACATATGCCTACAAGCAGATCTGCGGTAATGTATAAACAGGATAGCTCAACGCCTAGTTGACATAAGGTCTGTACAGTTGATAAAGGCATGCGGAGGTTTCCTATTTGATTGCCGCAGCGTGATCAGAGCAGAATCATGTCACCTACATCTTTGATTCACGTACAGAGCCAACTTTCCACGGGCCGTCGTCGCTGGCAGACAAAGTCTCAGCGATGAATCTGATGGCCTCTTCAACCATCCGAGCGGTGACCTCATGGCCCGCATTTTCGAAGATGATATCTTCAATGGAGACGCCTCCATCAGCGAACCATCCGCCGGGAGCGATAGCCTTCTTCAGCCATGTCAGGATCGCCTCGCCCCGATGGTACGGCACCAGTTTGTCAGCTCCTCCGGAGAGGTTGAGGATCTTCTTCCCTGCCAGGCAGCGGGTCAGGAGTGGCCGCAGAATCTGCTTCTCCTTTTCCGACGGTTCAGGCAGGGGACCGTTCCGCAGGGGCTCGTCTTTGGAACTGATGTCCGTGTGACTCAGGAGGAGACTGGCAAGGTCGTATTTCCGCACCGTTTCGAGGAGAGAATGCGGGAATGCTTCTGAACCCAGGAACTGGGAACCCGGCGGATTGCTCTCGGTCCAGGACGGCAGCTTCGACAGCCGTGCGCGATCCGCCATCAGGTTCACGTAGTCCGGGCAGCCAATGATGACGACCCCGGCGCTTATCCGAGGCTCGTGGAGTAGACAGCTCCATGTCGCGTGCCCTCCCAGGGAGACGCCAAGGGCGAGATGGGTCGAGATCCTGCGCTCAGACCCAGGGAATACGTAGGACGGTAGATAGTCGATCAACAGAGACACGTCTCGCGCGGTACCCTCTGCACGGGAATTAGCTGGTGAAGGAAAAAGGCCTACTTCTGCAACCAAACTACAGTAGTATGCAAGGAAGCCAGAAAATGTATACTTAAATAAACAAGACGATGGTCAAAAGAAAGAGGCACGACAGCAACGGCTAACCGGGAGGTTCCACTCACGGAAAATGGAGAACATGTCCTGCGCGTGCCGTGGGTTCCCCTGCTTCCACGCCTCGTTGGCAAGAGGATCGACGAGTCTCGTGCCATGATTGCGCTGGTCAAACGAGACGGCGATCAGGCCCTTGACCTGCTGGCCGGGGCCAGCACGGCCCTCGCGGATCCGGGTGTTCCAATCTGCGATGACCGCGTGGGCGATGGGAGCCATCCGTTCCTGGGTCGCCAGCCTGGGATGCAGCAGCCAGAGGCAGGCGACCTCCGAGACATGCGAGGGGAGCTCATCCAGCCCGAAGACGGTGGTGAGGATCCCCGCAATGGGATAGGTCTTGGTGGAGACGGGCGGCGGGGTGGATGCGAAGGTCTTCTCCATGGGGTCCAGAGGGTTTGCCATGGCCTTGTGGCTCCTTCACTTTCGATGGACACCGCGCAGATGGTCGAGATGATCGCGACGGATGAAGTTCGAACCGGGGATCCTGGCGGCGGGGCGTCCCGCGGCTCTCGGAGAGCGTGCCGACGCCCGGAGCGGAGGCGCGGCGCGGGCCCGGGCCGGTCACGTGCCGCATGACGTGCTGAGATAAGCGGCCTCCGGGTGAGACAGGGCTGCTCTCGTGCGTCGTCTCCATCAACCGGCTCCATCCCCCCTCAGCTCTGCCAGATCATCACACCACGTAGCAGGCGTTGAGAGCGCGCTGCTCCGTGCAGAAGGCCGTTCTGATCCAGACTACTCATCGTCGACGTCTCCAGACTCCTGCGCCCCGTGGAGTCGCGGGTGTGGCGCACCAGCTGCGCGCCCGCCGGCCGAGGCGCGCCAAGCTGCCCGGGCGCCGTTAGCTCGTGCCCCGTCCGCCAGTCTCCGTCCGCCGACCTCGACGGGGTCCCGACTCCACCAGCTCCGACAGCAACCTCTCTGGGGCTTGTCTCGACGTTCCCCTGATACCAGTCGTGCACCCGGAACCCTCCACGATGGCTGCCCTCTGAGCACGCCTGGGCTCCTGGCACGGTACAGCTGGCGTTGGCATGTGCTGTACGTAATGCGGTCTCAAACGGCGTCGTAATTGTCTTCTTTGCTGACTAGTATTCCCGCAAAGGCTCCTGCGTCCCTTGTCACCATGACCGATAACGAGGTCGGTTCGTCTTCAGCTAGGGATCTGAAGAGTCCCTCCCTGCCGCCCGCTCAGAAGCATCCAATGCCGTCACACGACTCGAACGGTCCAACACTCTCCTCGCCATTGCCCTCCCCCACTCGAGCTAGACATCCGTCTACACGTCAATCGGAAGAAAGGACAGACCCTTCGAGTGGCCGAGATGCATCGGAACGGTTGCAGACGATGCGGACCGCTGGCCTCGGCTTGGACTCGCCCATACGGGAAGAAGGGCAAGTCGCCCACGAAGCACAGCGGAATCAGTCTCGAGACATGATCGATGGCAGCTCCGGTCAGCAGCCCCTGTCACCGGGGATGAGACGAGCATCGAATGGGTCAATTGAGGCCCCTCAGCAGGCCGCCGGCGCCGGCCACCATCCACGGCCGTCCATCCCGGAAACCCCGATGTCCCCTGGGCGCCGTAGTGTACAGTTCGCCCGCAATGCTTCTGATAATGAGGCTCAGCAACAGCCGCGGTCGACAGCTTCCTCTATTGGCGGCGATGATGGCGACCCTGCCTCGAAAGATCGCATACACTCGATTTTTACGAAGCTGAAAGCGTTTGCAGCTTCGCCGTCGTTCCCCTCGCATTCTCGCTCCGCCAGCGGCGCGACGATTGGTGGGGCTTCGAGTGATCAAAGACACATGGCAGAGGCTGCTACTCCAGCCTCCGAGAGGGGAGAGTTCCGCTTCCCAAGCACCTTAGAAGAGGAGGGGAGTGAGGCCGATGCGGATGCAGAGGAGAGTGCTGGCGAACAACGCGTCCGCCTGCGGAGGAAGAAGAGAAAATCTCGACGGCCCCAGGAGAGTGATTCAGCCCCGCAAACAGCACCGACGACTCCAAAAGCGAACGCGCGGCCGCCGATTTATTCTTCGAATTCGTTTACCCCCGACGGTTATCGTCCCAGCTTCTTCCCACGGAGAGCACTCACGGCTGAGTTTTGTCAACGTCGTGAGGGTGTTTCCGAGGATGAGGGCCGAGACAGGCTAAGCAGAGATGCAACCTGGCGACGACGAAGTACCTGGCTGGCCAGCGCTCGTGGGTTGACCTACGGCGCACGACAGGAACAAAGTCAAGAGGACAAACGACTCAGCAGCTTCAGAAGACTGACGGGACTTGCTGGCCCCTCGGAGACTGCAGACGGCGCTGGACCATCATCATGGAGGCGCCATCGAGCTGACCGTGCAAGCCTTAGCGTCCAGAAATGGCGGCAACTCAAGGCTGGCCTCAGGATGATCGGCCAGCGGCGGAAGGCAGAGACCTCAGTCGATCAGGTGAAATCTGCCGAACTATTAGCTGAACTGACGTCTGGGATTCCAGCAGCTCTAATCTTAGCAAGCATGTTTCAGCGGGATGAGCACGGTAGCAGGCGCATTCCTATACTCCTGGAGCAGCTGAAAGTGAAGATTACGGATAGCCGTTTCGACTCCCATTCTGGTGATCGCCATCTGGTTTTCAGGATCGAGCTTGAGTATGGGAGCGGTATGACACGCATGAAGTGGGTCATCCACCGGACGTTGAAGGACTTCGCGAACCTTCATCTGAAGTACAAGCTGCACATCGGGACTCAGAAGTACATCCAAATGAAGAGCCAAGACGCCGGACAGAGCCTCCCGCGGTTTCCCAGAAGCGCGTTTCCCTATCTCAGGGGCGTCCGAGGCTTGGAGGAGAGCGACGCAGAAGATGACGAGGATGACGGCGGTTACGAGACCGGAGCAGAGGCCACCAGTGGTGGCGAAAGAGGGGGGAAGAAGAAGAAGCGGTCATCTGTCCCTCCCTCTCGAAGGCAGTCTAGTGCAACCAACGCCCAGGAAGGGGACTCTGTCGCCGGACCGTCTGGCACAACGGAAGGGGTGCCTGGCTCCGCTGCAGTCGAGCCGGCTAAGAAGGAGTCGTACCCTGAGCGTCAACGGAAGAAGCTAGAGGCCTATCTGCAGAAGATGATCAGGTTCCTGATCTTTCGACCGGACAGCAACCGTCTATGCAAGTTTCTGGAGCTGTCGGCTCTGGGCGTTCGTCTGGCTGCTGAAGGAAGCTATCATGGTAAAGAAGGTTATCTGATCATCCAGTCGGCGAAAGGCCTTGATTTCCGAAGGGCCCTCAACCCGTCGCTTATCAAAAAGAGACACTCCCCAAAGTGGTTCTTAGTTAGACACAGTTATGTTGTCTGCGTGGATTCCCCGGAAGAAATGCACATCTACGACGTCTTCCTGGTGGACCCTTACTTCAAAATACAAGCTCAGAAGGTCCGACTGAGAGATCAAAAGGCGAAGGATCTTGCCAAGTCTGCCAAAGAGTCGGCGGCGCATCCACAGCATCACACTTTGAAGCTTGAGAATTCCGAGCGGAAACTGAGACTGTTGGCAAGGACCGAACGTCAGCTCCACCAGTTTGAGGATTCCATCCGCTTCATGGTCGAGAATACGCCGTGGTCGAAGCCGAATCGATTCGATAGCTTCGCTCCTGTTCGACACAACTGTTTCGCGCAATGGCTTGTGGATGGTCGTGATTACATGTGGGTTGTGTCCCGAGCGATAAACCAGGCGAAAGACGTTATCTATATCCATGACTGGTGGCTAAGTCCAGAGCTTTATATGCGACGGCCACCTTGCATCAGTCAGAAATGGAGACTGGATCGGCTGCTACAAAGGAAGGCTCGCGAAGGTGTAAAGATCTTCGTTATCATGTATCGGAACATCAATTCCGCTATTCCCATTGATTCAGAATACTCCAAGTTCTCTTTGCTCGACCTCCACCAGAACATTTTCGTGCAAAGATCCCCCAACCAGTTCAGGCAGAACACATTTTTCTGGGCGCATCACGAGAAGATATGCATCGTTGACCACACCGTTGCCTTCGTTGGAGGCATTGATCTGTGTTTCGGGAGATGGGATACTCCACAGCATCCCCTCACAGACGATAAACCGACCGGATTCGAATCACCTGATATGCCCAAAGATGCGGATCACTGCCAGCTATGGCCAGGAAAGGACTACTCCAATCCGCGAGTACAAGACTTTTACGATCTCGACAAACCGTATGAAGAAATGTACGACCGTTCTGTTATACCCAGAATGCCTTGGCACGACGTATCTATGCAAGTTGTCGGTCAACCAGCTCGTGATCTCACGCGACACTTCGTTCAGAGATGGAACTATATCTTACGTCAGCGGAAGCCGACTCGACCAACTCCGTTCCTATTGCCCCCTCCTGACTTTGATCCTGCCGATCTGGAGGCTCTAGGTCTGGATGGTACCTGTGAGATTCAAATATTGCGGTCCAGCAGCATGTGGTCTACCGGAACGCCTGACGTTACTGAACACAGTATTATGAACGCTTATGTCAAGTTGATTGAGGAGTCAGAACATTTCGTCTACATCGAGAATCAATTTTTTATAAGTACCTGCGTGATTGACGGGAAAAAGATAGAGAACCTAATCGGGGATGCCCTGGTTGAACGTATCATTCGAGCAGCCAAGAACGGGGAAAGCTGGCGTGCCATCATCATGATTCCCCTGATGCCGGGTTTCCAGAACACCGTTGACAGTGAAGGCGGAACTAGCGTTCGGTTGATCATGCAATGCCAGTACCGAAGTATCTGCCGTGGGGAGACGTCTATATTCGGACGCCTCCGCGCTCATGGTATCGAACCAGAAGATTACATTCAGTTTTTCAGCCTGAGATCCTGGGGTAAGATAGGACCACACAAGCATCTGGTCACGGAACAGCTTTACATCCACGCCAAGTGTATGATTGTCGACGACAGAGCCGCGATTATCGGCTCTGCAAACATCAACGAGCGTTCTCTGCTAGGATCGAGAGACTCGGAATGTGCCGCAATTGTGCGTGACACTGATATGCTTTGGTCAACTATGAACGGCCGGCCGTATCTCGTTGGGCGGTTCCCACACACTCTCCGAATGCGCTTGATGAGAGAACATCTCGGCATCGATGTCGATGAGTTAATGGAGCACGACATGGAAACCGAAGCTGAGCTGCGGAAGCTCCAGGAGTATGAAGAAGGGGCTAGATCCCCCGGAAATGCAGACGAAGGTACCGATTCCGAATCTTTGATGCTGGAGAAACAGGAGGAAGAAAGAGAGATGATCGAGCGGAGACATCGCATGCAAGACGAATTTATTGCCCGGTCAGAAGAGATGCACAGCTTCAATCATGATGTTGACTGGGAACAGGAAAATAACCCTAACCTCAAATCCAACAGAAAGTTGACAGCGGATGCTAGGGTTACACGAAACATGGAACACAGGAAAGATGTGGACGGGGAAGGCACTGATCAGATGAATTCGTTTAGTCAGGCGGGACTAGGTAATGGGCGTGATTCTGAATTCGTGAATGGCAACATGGAAGTGCTTGTCTCATCCATTGCCTCGGAAGGGAAGGGAACAGTGGATCAGCCAAAGAAGTTACAGAGACAGCCACTTGCCGAAGGCGACGATGCAAAAGGCGTTCTCTCTCCTATCCCCAATGGAGCTGGGTCGCACACAAATTCGGAGGAGCCCCCGACTTCCCAGCTTCCAGCTCTCCCACAGACGAATGACACCGCTATTGGCGGACCCGCCTTGCCTTCCAAAGACACTCATGGGACCTCCCAATGTTCGCATCCTCTGGCTGCTAGCTTGAGACGTCCTTTCGTTGACAAGGACTGTATGCGAGATCCAATAGATGACGCATTTTACCTGGACATTTGGCAGACTGTCGCTGAGAATAATACCAAGATTTTCCGGACCGTGTTCCGCTGTATGCCTGACAGCGAAGTTAAATCCTGGAAGGAGTATAAAGAATATGCTGCATATGGAGAACGGTTTGCAGATATGCAAGCCCAGCAGGCCGCGGCCGCTCAGGGTCTTTCTCAATCTCAATCAAAGACTCAGACCGGTCCGCCTGGTGCTACCTCGGGCAAGGTGGAAGGAGTAGGAGAGGACCTCAAACCTGTCGGGAGTGCAAAGACAAATGGATCGTCATCAGAGGAGAAAATTCGAAACTGGGCGACGGAGGCGAACAGAGCTCAGATTGAGCGACAACAGCAGGAGCTGGCCAAACAAGAGACGCAATCAACCCAAGACGAGAAAGCGGCCCTAAAGGGGTCAGATACGCAGCTATCAAGCACCCCGCAAAGCGGGCAGACGGATGACAATGGCATGGCGATCGAGGAGTCTGAAAAGCCGCGATCGGGCCCACAGGCAGTTGGGTACTCGGATGCTGTCAACACGAATAACAATAATAATAATAATGCATCTACCCAGCCGCGAAAGCGGAGGCGGAGAGCGACAACGCTCGGTTCCAAGAAGGAGTTCCACGCATCTGACGACATCATCGAGCTACGTCAAGCCGAAGAGCTTCTGAACCTGGTACAAGGCCACCTGGTTCTCTGGCCCTACGAATGGTACGCTTCCATAAAAGATCTGATAGTGGTAGCACTAGCGCTGACTGAGAAACCCGTAGGCTGGAAAAAGAGGAACAAGGTGGAAACTGGTTATACACCCTCGACCAGATATCCCCAATCGAGATATAGTGAGTTTTCCCGAACCTTGCTGGTATGAAAAAAAAAAAAACAACATGCTGACAATGTCTAGCAATTGATACGTCTTATCGTTCTTTCTTTTTTTTGGTTGTACCTGTAAAGGAAACACTTTGACCGTTAGTCATTGCTAGCCGCGTTCCCATCCCTAGCTTTTCTTGACTTGTCGGTCCAGCGCTTCTTATTCCATCATTATTAGATTCTCCTTGGCTGTTCTACACCTAGATGTGGGGGCGATCTCATTGTCCTTGTTTGGCTACAGTTGTGCTCTCCGGTGGGCTGTGTTGGCGTTCTGGTTGGGTTTCTAGTAACCTGTACAGTACATTTGCTTGTTGTCCCGATAAGTAGATAATAATCATAGCTCTTCGATTCTGTGTCGGTAAGCAGGCAGGCATAGGCTCGTGAGTGTCTTCTATGGTTATGATGTACACATGTGAATACCTCTTGAGGCTAGGCGGCTTTATGTGATTGTATGCATGAATCAGGCGACGCTCGAGTTCAAATTTGATATCTATTTTTCGCTTTGCTCGCCGGTAGGGTTCTGATATGCCAACCGTCGCAGAATAATAATAATGGTCGCACAACACCACAAAAGAACTCGGATCAGAGCTGATAAAAGCATACTCAGACCCTTGATCCGCCAAGCTTTCAGACAAGCGTTCAATGCGCTCGTCCAACAGATATCACAATCATCTCTTGAAGTTTACAGAGGCCCGACTTGCTGAGTTGTCCTGGTAAGCTCTCCAAGGGCATTATTATGTGCCATGAGATTTTGTCGTTTGCCGCGGTGCCCTCACCACAACGGTTGATCCTCTGATAGGTAGCATAAATTGACGTTTTCCTGGCAGGACAACGGACGACGATTGAGCCAGCAGGACTCTGACTTGATAGAGGATATGCCAGGTCTTCTCTTAAGCACATAGCACTCGGCACTCGAGCCTCGTGCCGCGACTGAGGCGGCGTGCTGATGGCGCTCCCCTATTCCCCCACTTGGCATGCTTATAGTTCCCCTTGCTGTGGCGGGATGCGCGGCGCAACGCCCAACGGTCTCCGCTGGAGCGTGCGGGCCATCCATGACGGCAGACTCAGGCTCCACCGGTGTCGAGGCGTGCATGGATCATGGCCCTGACGAGACGATGAGTTGCAGCATGTATGCAAGCCGGGAAGAAGCCAAGGATCCGTGGCAGGGGGCTATCGGCCACACGATCTTCAGCCGAGGGTCTGCCACGCGCATCGCTGGGGCCCAGAGGCTTCTCTAGCAGGCTGGCATCTGATTGCCATGTTCGCCCGGTGGAAGGCGAGTGGGAGTGGGAACAAGACGGGGACTCTGGGGGGTGTGCGATGTGGAGGGAGCCTCAGGCCGGCGCGAGAAAGGGGAAGAGGATACGGAGACCGCCAGGAACAACACACTCTGAAATCGTCCACGCTCCGCTTCAGGGGCGTCGTCGTCCTGCGCGTCGACCTCCGCCGTTCCTTGTCCAGTGTCTTTTTGCCACCTTTCACAGCGTCGTTTCTGCAGCCAGCGCGTGCTGTGCTGTTCCCGCCCTACTCTCGTTCCCCGCCAGCGTGGTCCGGCGCCCATCCCTTGCGTCGCCGCGTCGCGCGTCTCTTTCCTACATTATTCCACACTCGTTTCTGGTGTTGTTAACAGCGTCATTCCCTTATTTTTTTTTTTCTCTCTCCCTTGATAAGCGCGGCGTATAATTGTCATTCCTTTTTGGAGCGGTCTGCCTCGCGCGTGGATCCACCCAGCAGCGGACACGCGATGGCGGCGGAAAAGATCTCGATCACCATATGCGGGGACGGTGGATGTGGTACGCGCGAACCGATCTGATTATATCATTATCCAGCATGAGGCATCTGCTGCTGCGGCGAATGGCACTTCGCCCGCGCAACTTGATAATGTTCTATCCGGATAAGCTGACCAGGGTCTGATGCCCATGCAGGTAAATCATCCATCACCCTGCGGTTGGTCCGCAGTCAATGGATACACGAGTAAGCTTATTCCGTCTTGATCTTTTTTTTAGAGGCTTTGAACAGAGTCGCGATCGTACTGACATTCGGAATTGCCCAGATATGATCCTACAATAGGTGCACTCCCTCCCGTTATTCATATACTTCTCAATCCCCAAGCTCAGTTTCAGCGATTTCGATACCTCCACTTGCAAAGCATACTGGCTGACCTCTTTCTTCACGGCATACAGAAGATTCGTACTCCGTCACGCGCACGGTCGATGGCATCCCATACTTCCTTTCCATCACCGACACCGCGGGACAGGAGGAATACCGCGGTCTCTGGGCGGCATCTAACATGAAATCGGACGCCTTCCTCCTCGTTTACGACATCACAAATGCAGACAGTCTAAATGCTCTGGACTATTTTATGGAGATGATCGACATCGAGGCGGAACAGCGGTTAGAGGACAACGAACGTCTGCGGAGAGAATTGGGCCCGGCCGCGGAGGGCGTCGAGGTCGGGATGCCGCCACCCGTGAAGATCATCGCAGGGAATAAGTGCGACCTGAAGGACGCCAGGGTTATATCGGCGAGGGAAGGACTAGAGTATGCGCGGAAACATGGATGCGGGTTCATGGAGACTAGCGCAAGGGAAATGGTCAATATCGAGGAGACATTTGCTTGTATGTTACCCTTTGGCCTATTGAGATTCTTCCTCTCTCTTCCATGCGAGGGACGTACTGTGCTTCTCATGATAGCGAGAGTAGAGAACGATTTCCTCACTTGGTCTTATCGTCTAACTATTCTGCAGTGCTTGTCAGACGTGTCGTTGAAGCCCGTAGACTACATTACCAGCAACAGCAGCCGCAACAATCCAATCCTTCCGACCAGAAGGTAACCTCGATTGCACGAACACCGGCCCTTCCTGCACCGGAGGCCAACGGTGACGGACACAACGGTGTTCGACGACGGCGTGACCGCCTGCTACGTGTGTTTAAGCGGGCCGGTAAGAAAAAGACTTCTGAAGACGAGGAAACCGAAGGAGAGGAGCATATGAAGGAAAAGTCAAAGAAAGAAAAAGATCGAGACAAACGCTGGTGGAGGAGGAAAACGCTCTGCTGGTGACGTCCCTGGGAGGGTGGTGTACCCTCCCGTTATCTGTTGTACATCTCTGCTTCCCGCGCATTTTCAGATATTACTCCTCGGCTTACGGCCTTTCTGCTTGTCTTTTCTTTTTCTTGGTTGCGCTGCGCTCTGGTGGTTTGGGATACCCCATGTTTCTTTGTGTAGCTCTTTGCGGTTCTCGTCTTCTGTTTTCTCCCTGGTTGATTCCCTCTATCGCATTTACCGCGGTTGATGTTCTTGATGCAAGTCAGTATGACGGTGGCCACCTCCTTTTTTTCCCCTTTGCTCCTTGATACCTCTTTCTAAGTACGCCAAAAATCCTGAGTGTGCACCTTTTATGTGTGCGTACACTCATGTCGTCGCTGAAACTGTTTCTTTTCTTTTCCTTGTTACATACCCCCTCGTTTTACTCTTTCCTTTTTTTTTCTTCATGAATTTGCGGCACGAGTACATTCTGCCGCTGTCATCATCAACTCCCCCCCCCCCCCCCCCCCGCTGAGACGAGAGACTTGGGACTTGGCTCCTTCTTTTTCCCTTGCTCCTCGTGATACCAACATCGTTAAACGTCTTAGCCTCTTGGACCCCCCACACAGTTGCAGTTTAGCTGGTAACAACGGACAGTCATCGGAGATAGAAAGAAAGAGGATGGAGGATAGGTAGAGTTAGTTGGCCATATACATGCATACATACCTAGCCGGTTACCTAGCTAGGGAGTTCTTGGTATCTTGGATAGATATGTACAGTTTGATTCACAGTGCTAGATAGATAGGCATGGCTTGCTTACCTTGCCATGCCTTGCCTGTCACAATACGGAATCCATGGATAGGCTCCTTGCGCTTGGATTAACAACAGGCGTGTGCGGTTCCTTTTATTCTTCTTCTCTGTACTGTACACATTGTACTGTATGTACATATCGCGCGTTATCCATTGATTATTAGATGGGCCCGTGTTAGATAGATAGACACATTCTTGTCCGTATAATGATGATCCTATTCTTTTTTGTTTCTTTCCTCAGTTCTCATAAGCCGGGGGCTATCAAGGTCAACAGTTTTTACTGAACCAGCTTCTTTGTTGAACAACAATTACTTCTTTATGAAACACCGTACTGCCCGATCCCTTTCCGCCTCCACGTCCGGGTCTGAGCGCCTAATGCAACCGGCTTGCAAGTGTAGATAGACATCATCGACCATATATATACTATGCTGAGGGAGGGAGTGAGTGAGTGAGTGAGTATCCCATGGTTCTCGTTCCCAGCTTTCTTTCCTGTGCCAACGGTGCGGTACCTCCTGTATCTACTGTGAGTGCATATAGCATGGAACTCGGCCATTCAATTTAATGCAATGCAATTCAATTCAATTCAAAGCAATTATTACTCACGGGCGGACTGCTTGCTACATAGCAAGGAGGAAGGAGGTGGGTGGTACACTCCGATTCATCGACAGACATATAGATGTATATGGATGGATGGAGAGATAGATAGATAGATAGATAGATAGATAGATATGGTTTGTTCCAACCATTGGAGTTATTGGGATTGGGATTGGGTAGATTATATACCGTAGGTATCTATTATTTTTTTTATAGCATGTTCGTTAGACAGGGAGCATGAATGGCCGTGATGGGGGAGGATCTGCGATGAATACAGACAGATAGATAGACAATATCGCCAACCAACTTGTACTGTACTTGTACTGTATACACTGTATATAGATCTCGTTGTGTGTTGCTGTCATGCAGCTGGCTGCATTCTCCAGCCCAGCCCTACTTGATGATGTCTCTGTCTGGGTTACCTACTACTACTACCTAGCTGCTTTATTTTTATTTTGATTTAATAATCCAAGTTGCCAGGTCATTCATGTGGGGGGGGGGGGGGGTAAGAGAGAGAGAGAGGAAATTCCACTTGAGGACCTTTCAAACTTCCGCCCCAGTGTCCAGCTCTCATCCTGCTGCTGCTGCCTTTTAATAAGAGATCGATCAATCATCACTTGGGCAGGCAGGCTAGCAGGCCGGTTGAATTGAAACACTGTGTGGCAGGTAGTGTACGTACATGTACATGTAAGCAGCCATACCCAGCCAGCTACAGGGTCCAATAGAATGTTCCCCAAGTTCTTTTGCAGGTAGAGGAGATGGGATCCGACTGGCAGATATTATTGCCCGCGGAACCCTTTTTTAGAAAGAGGGAAAACAAGAAGGCGTATTGACTTTGACTCGCACAAGATGTGGAGAGATGATGATCCAGTATGTAGCCATCAGAGTCCGCAAGTCAATCCATCAATCAAGACAGATGTAACGGAACAGAGCAGGGCATATCAGTCAGAGTTCAGGCTGTGTATGTCTGTCTCAGCTTGGTCTCCCACTCACGCTCTCACTCGAGTAAAACACCTGATGAGGGATAGAAGATCTCGTTCACTTCGGCGTTTTAGCAGTATCTGTCGACGATCAGATTGCCAATCGAAGGAAGTAAGTCTCGAATCTGCTGTCGACTATCGCCTGTTGGAAAGGCAGAGCAGAAATCATTCTGCTCTTTCCTTGGCATGAGAATGGACTTGGAACCAAGCTTATATTTATGTATTTATATGTACGCATATGGACCCATCTTCTGCGGATCACGCAAATGCAACAGACCAGATCGCAAATGGAATCCATTCTTCTCAACGATATCGGGTTCCAGCACGCGAATATTCTTCGATTTTTAACACCACAGTCGACGAGGGATCTGACCCGGAGGACGAAGACGACCAGAGTTGACTAAACAGGTACTGTACCTGGGGGTTGCCTTTCTGTTTTGATGACCAAAATATCTTTAATGAATTAAGTGACGGCTCTCAGATCAGTGGCTCGCCTTGTATACACAAACAATCTCTCTTTGAGATCTGCAAAAGCGTCTGGAATGGAGATGTTTAGTTCGTTAGGACAGGAATATGTCCCTCAAACAAAAAATCATCAATCACCACCCTTCTCAACTGTATAGTCAATGCGGGTAGTATACAAAAGGATGTAAGTACGGAATTTCGGGATACCACCGCAGACTAGAGATGTAAGGAACACACATCATCTTGATGTACTGCAGTCAAGAAAGCTCGGCCTGCTAGAGAACTCAGGCTGCAACACGCTCTTCAGAGATAGGCAGACACTGTCCTCTGTAAGCATCCAACAGTAGACTAAAAAAGAAAAAAAGAAAAAAAGAAAAAAAAGGAAAAAAAAGGAAAAAAAAGAAAACGAATGGTCTAGAATTTGAACTCGTTAGCCTGCTGAACAGGAGAAATGTAAGCGCAAATAGATCGTTTCCCCGAAGTCAGCAAGACGCATTATATATATACGCAAATTGATGTACGTATTATGGCTTTCATCGAGGCTAGTCCATCTCATGTAATCACCCAGACAAAGTCAGAAAGGTTGGAAAGGTGGCTCGGTTGAGAGAAAGCCCGAATCTGGAATCCAAGTCAAAATCCAAACGCAGAGAAAGCGAAAGCTGAGGGCAAAGTGCAATAAGGACCTCAGTGGAATGTATAGTGAGCAAAACTACATGTGAAGGATAGATCGAAGCCCCGAAGGAGAGCCCACATGTCCAGCCACAGATAAAACCACAATGGGCCCGAATGTGGCACTAAAATGTTTATTATGCGAAAGAGACGATAGCACATCACATAAGAAAAAGTAGATCAGCCGTTCTCTTGAGAAATTCCTCCAGATGGAGGCAGCGGCTGGGCTTAGGACGGATCAGACGCGTCGGGCGCTAAAGCAGCATGGCGTCCTTGGGGACGGTCAGGTCCTGCCAAGAGTCCTGTGAATTCAGGAGTGGTAATTGCTGTTCTATAGAACATCTCATTCCAGTATAAGCACCATGATCAGTGGCCAGACGAGGCGTTGGAGATCTTGCTGCGATCGAACCTGGTGCTTCCGCTTACAGAGCCGGCGGGCTGCTTATATCAGCAGCGTGGGAGTCATCACATCATGTAAGCCGCGCTAGACCCGATCCGCGAAGCTGAGCTGGGGTCGTCTCGTCTGTGGATCGACGATGGAAAAGAATCCCTGACGGCGACTGCGAACCTATACACAGTACTTGAGAAGCTCTACCTAGAGACGTGGGTCTGCCAAGGAAGATGGTCGCGCAGCTGTACGCTGTATGATGCGTCTCTTATTTGTTATCTACTCACCTCTCGGGTTTCCATGGCCAAGCCTGGCTTCTGATCCACCATTGCCATTGATAGCCTCGTGGGGATAAAGATGGCGCCAATCCCCGCACCCCAAGGTGTCTGCCGGGCCATAAATCGCCTGTTGATCGGACGTCGTCCATCAGCGGCCGTATCACAACGTTCTCGGCCGCTGTTGGCAAGGATGCGATACTGGCGACACAGAACCGGCAGCCTAAGCGCACCATCGACCGCGAGGAATGTGAGGTGACGCTATCGCGACATCCTCCATGTCGAGCAACAGGCAGTGTAGTGCAGCGTAAGCGAACAGAGAGGCTTGACGGCATTATCCAATGAAGCAACCGGAGCGTCTATAACAATTTGTCCATGCAAAATCACGCCGCAAATTCATTCAATCCTGCACAGACCCTTGTGCGTAATGGAGCGCCAATATCTTCATACATATTGATTTTCGCTTTTCATTGCTCATGGCTCTCCAGCAGGTCGCACAGGAGACTGGAAATGACCGTTTCTGGGGCACGGGCGAGTCTAGAACGAGCAAGGTATGCGACAGAGGGCATCGATCTCGGCGATCGACCATGGTCGAGGACCGCATCCTGAAGATGCGATCGATGAGGAAGTGGCGCAAGAGTGAAGTCAAAAAGGGCATCTGCGAAGATGGCAGAGTTCTGGGGTGCCTTCGAGGCACGCGGTCTCTGTTGATTTGATCTCCAGTGCCGGCGAGTAATGTCCGAGGGGAAAATATCCCGTGGCAGGCCCTGTCATGACAGGTCCCTTTGTCATCCTCGTGTTAACGTCATTGACAGTCATGTCGAGCAGAGCTGGGGACGACGTCGCGCGCCATTATTGGACGGTCCCTCAACTCTGAAAGCGTCGAAGCAAATCGCAGAAAGCTAACAGCTGGGCTAGAAAGCATCCCTGCTGCTGGCATGCTGGCAGAGATCATACTGGCGCAAAGCTTCAGGGCCCGATTACCCAGGACTGCGAGTTGACCATGAACGGGCTGAACAAGTATGTACAGTCTGTACAGTACAGGCAACGGGCTGAAGGGGCCGATAACGTGTCACGAACCAGGACGGCTGTTGCCCGTACCGAGTAGCTGGACTGGGAACCTCCATGGCCGGCAGCCTTGCCGAGTGTGCATAAGCCGGCTCTTGTGCCGGGTTAATGCCTCTTGTGCAGCGTCCGTCCTGTACGGGCGTGACGAAAGATTACCCTGTCTGTACTGCCACGAACGGCGTCTGTACCTGTTTCCGGCCTGATTGGCTGGAAATGGCAGACGTCCTGAACACTAGATGCTAACCCTCAAGGGCGGCGAGGGATCACCGTGGGAGAAGGGCCCCGTTATGCTTCCTCGGTCCCTGGCACTGGGGACGGCCCCAGGAACCAGCATACTCTGTCTGTGCCTGCCCTCAGATCGATTTGACACATCCCGACCTCATTCGATGTGCTCCAAACAATGAAGGGGTCTCCTGGGTACTCAACAGGTCGGGTCGAGACCTCTCTCCAGGTATCGTCTCATGTCAGACGTCTGGCCGCAAGCAGCAGGGTCTCAGACTTCTCTGGTCTCCTTGTCCAGGCGTCCCGCCTGCTCAGCACGAGGATCATTGTCTATTATTCATCGACTCGGATGGATTACCAACACCGAGTCAGAGCCCGACGCCGCTTAGTCAGGGCGGATCGCGTACGTACGGTACGGTCATGACGGGGCGTGACGGCCGCCGAGCGCTATTTCCGTGCTCCGTCGCTTCTCCGAGGCCCCGAGACCAGCCTCATAGCGCGACGTGCGGCGGACCAAAACGACGCATCGTCCGTGTCCCGCTCGTCGAGAGCGTCGACGCCGGAGGCATTTCCAAGCTGGCAGGGGTTCCACAATGCCCTCCAGTCATTCTGTCCCTGTGATCAAGAGGCGATGCAGAAGCGGATCTGGGACCGTTTCTGATGTGTGGCTTTCGTCAATGATACTAAAGCAACCAGCCCCCCCTCCCTCCTGCCGCCTACCTTGGAAGCATCTTAACCTTGACTCCAGCCCTGCAGCGCATACATACGTTTGCGACCTGGGGTTCTGTGACTGCAGATCTGCCGTCTGGGATCCATCTTGTCATTACATCTTCGCTGATGCCATTAATACCATCTGAGCTTAGCACTGCTGCTACGCCGTTCTTATATCATTGACACCACCGCGCAGTTGCTCTTGTCCATCACGGGTCCGTGTGTGGTTGCTTTTTCTACTAAACAGCTTCGTCGTCTTAAATCCTGATCCTTGTATACCTGCTGAATTCATACACCCGCCTGTCAGCCATAACCCGTTCCGTGATCTTCTCTTAACCCTCCTTCATATACAATGACCGCGCGCCAGTCTACTCCTCCGTCAGATAACTCCTCCCACTCCGACACCAATGTCCGGAAGAGGGTGTGCAAGGCGTGTGATCGGTGCAGACTGAAGAAGTCAAAGGTAGGACGCTGGTGGACCGTGTAAGAATTGAAGCATTGTGCGCTGACAAAGATCAGTGCGACGGTGCCAACCCTTGTGGGCGATGTCGAACAGACAATGCAATATGCGTATTCGGTGAAAGGAAAAAGGCCCACGACAAGGTGTACCCGAAGGGGTGAGTTTTCCGTCTAGCCTGGTAGCTCCGAAAAGCTTAAATCACTGACTCTGCCCTCCGATGAAGATACGTTGAAATGCTCGAGCAGCAGCAGGCGTGGCTGGTTACTGGCCTTCAGGAACTATATCGGCTGGCAAAAGATAGCGAGCGCTGGCCGGGAGAGCCATTGAAGTGCGAAGCGAACGGCCATCCGCTGACACACGACGTGCTCAGCCGCCTGGGAGCATTGGACCAGAGCAAGGGTGAGCGCTTCGAGGAGAATACAGAGGTGATGCAGCAGGAACTCTGGAAACGGAACGCTGGCTACATGCAACGTCAAAAATCTTCCGACGGCAGCTCCGAGAGCGCGCAATCGCCGGTTGCACAATCTAGGTTCTCCGACGGCTTTTCCCGGCATCAGCTACCACCAACACCCCCGAGTTACAGCCCTTCTTCGCGAACGCAGCCACTATCAGCAAAGACAGAGCCGCAGATACCTCAGAGCAGTACAGCGTATTCGGCACCGATGTCAATGCAGCAGGGTGTGGTGGACCCGATCGCGCTCCAGGGGCCGCAGCAGTGGCCATCAAGCGGCTTCGGTCCCTTTGATGAGATGGACCTGATGGGCTCTACCGACTACACGAGCCTGTCGTTTGATGACCCGCAGGTGAACTCGCCCATGTTCAACCGCCAGATACCTCTGAATTGCATGCCGTCGGGGTCATTTATGGACACCAAGGGCGACTACGACGAGTTCAACCAGTTCTTGAATTCGAACCCGACGGAGATCACTTCGATCTAGGATCCGTCCCCACCCTCCTTTTTTTGTTTTTCTTAACGCGCCGTACGATGTGATGCATGTATACTATACATGTTTTTGAGTTCCGTTGCCTTTCGCTCGACGCGAGCCAGTCTGACCTAATATCGACTGTCCGATTTGTTTTTCATTTCCTATGTACAGTGGACCGTTTGGGGGGTTAGTGGACTTTTTCATTTCACTTGGTGTCAATGTCATGGTACGATTCTTGGTGTTTGGCGTTTGGAACGCAAAGAAGGCTACGGCCTCAGCGGGGATAGGCTTGGGCGGCTGGGCAGGCCCTACATCGGAGTTTCATCATTTGCTCAACCTCCGATTGTGCTGCTTGACTATGCATGTGTGTCTCATGTTTCTGTGCTAGTGCACCTGTGCTCACGGCTTTTGGGTTTCTCGATCATGCGCAGCATTGTCATCGCCATCATAATAGAAAGGAATTCATGTCTGCAAATTGAAGCTCTCCTGTCTGTCAACGTCATCTATCACCTATGTAGACTCACAGCAGGGGAAGTGTGACTGCGGTTCGCGGCCAGGACAGTCGATGACTAACGACGTGGGATAAAACGGGAAGAAAAAGAGTCCGCCACTCCTTAACTCCGTCGCGCAGATGCATCTTGCATCGATGATGCAACTACTAGCGAGAGGGTTGCCGTTTTGGCGACGTCCCCACCCGCCCGAGGCCGGCGCCGCGGATCGCCCGCCGAGCGTTTCTCCGTCCGGTCCCCCTGGTTTCGTCCGAGTCCCGGCGCCCATCCGTGCCAGCCCTGTCGCGGTTTCCTCGGCCCTCTGCTGTCCCCTTCGCGGCGTAGACCCGTTTCCGTCGTTTGCAGCTGTAGAACTTTGAAAGGATGCTTCCCACTGTAACCATCATCACTACTACTATCTTCGGAGGCTTCTTTCAGTTGTGGCTACAGTATAGTACAACTGTTCGAACACAGATCAACCTGGCAGCTACTCTTCTCTGACTCTTACTACGTCAGTCCGAAGTCATACCACTGCTTAGCAACCTGTGTATGTCCAGACGTACTGTGCCTACGGCATCAACATGGGAGCACAGACACACGAAGTGGAAACAGGCTTTCTTCAGGCTTCAGCCCAAACCTGCTAAACTTAGCGGTCTAGAGGACAAAAAATAGTAAGAGCCCGAATTTTGAAAACACACCCCATTTATTAATATTAAATATTCACCGCTCGCAACACTGAGTATGTACAACCACAATCACTCCGCGAAGCTTCCAAGTCATAGGATTTAGGAAACAAAAGAAAAGCCAAAAGATTAAAAAATAAATGAAAAAAAAAGGCAAATAGAACCCCAATTGCGACATATTTCCGAAAGAAGTGGTTCTTTTTTTGCACCTGCAACAGCACTCCTACTGAATGGCTGGAAAAGGCAGAATACGCCGGTCCCCTCCCCGACAGTCAGTCTGCACTCTCTTCACTTTTTTTTTGCAGGCAACCAGTAAAAAGTTGGCCAGGCTTTTCGTCTCCTCCCGCGCGGTTGTCAGAGATCAGTCTGCTACGCGAAGACGGTCTGGATGCTTCGATCCATTTTTCTTACAACCCACACACACAACTGTTGAACTGATCTTTTGGCATCTCCACCAAGTCAATAATAATCCACTGTTGACTATGATGATTTTATGGTTACGATAGCTATTATTGCTATTTGCGCCTGCTTGCTTTTTGCCTCGGTACTACTGTGCCGAATCGACTCGATCTGTTTATTATATATTACTAATCGAGCGGCGTGCGATGAGCCTACGTTTAAAAAAAGGTAACAAGTTGGATTACCAATAATCTGTCCGCCTCGGAGAAATTTCAACCCAAACGACCAAATCGGCACCGTACCAACCAACCAACCAATCCTTGGCCGTCGTCTTATCCTCTTCTCCATCGTATCTAATCATAATCGGCATATGATTCTGGATCTGATCTGGGATTAGGGATCTGTCATACGACACATGGCATGGCAGGACATAGCGTGGTACGAGCCATGCGTCTCTCTTGCCTAGACTAGAGTAGAATAGAGTCCACGGAGATGGTAGTAGTAGTCAGGTAGGCAAGAGAGAGAGAGCAAAAAACTTGATCCAAGTAGATACATCATGAATAATGCTGTACGACATGTTCTGCCATTCATGTCCATGCTTTGTCCATTGAGTCATTCCTCCCGTATATTATCGTTTGATTTCTCATTTTTTTTTAAAAAAAAAGCAATGACCATTGTTTGCAACAGTTACTAAGGCATGAGAGTTGAATTGTGAGAGGCATGCCAAGAGGTGTTGATGTCGTCGCTTGCCGGTTTCGCTCTCCCGCACCCCTGGCCCTGGTGCACGTTACTAACCGGTTCTGGGCATCTGGCGCAGGGACTCAAAGACCTAAGTAGGCATCTGTTGGGCAGCTAGTAGTACTCTACTAGGGACTGCTAAATTGAGTCTGTATTCTGTAACTGATTTGGGATTCTTGATAGACCCGCTAATTGTCGTTAGCATGGCTGAATTAGGCAGGTTAGGGTTTGTACAGTACAGTAGTCTGTTTGAACTTTGCTAGTTTGTGGGTTAGACGAACTTTAAAGACCACCTTTTTTCTTGTCTGGTTCTGTAGTTATATGAAAAATGCCTCATTATTGAACTGCACAGTGCGATGCATAGGTGCCCTGGTATATATAGCACCTTTCAGCAACATTAATGATATGGGTGTGTTTGAAATGGATGATTCTTTTCCCCTTCTTCTTTTCACATGTGGCTGAGTGCGCGATGAATTTTCAATATATCCGAGAGCCACAAGAAGGAAAACAGAAAGGGTCCGCATTATTCTCGGAGTTGGCACTTGGCACTACAGGGTATTATTGCTGTACAGAGCAGTTATCGCCAGCCTTATCATTGGTCAGAAAATCCCGATGAGTCATCGAGAAAAGAAAACGAACGCCTAATAATATATTATATGGGTTGTATGGGCTGGGTTGGTCAAAGCCTGAAAGGTATCACAGCCCAGCCCGGTCAGCCGTCGCCGCCAAACTGTGCCTGACGACTCGATCAGATACGTGTAGATCGATTTATGGCCCTGCTGTGTACTGCTACTAGTAGAGATGTCTTGCAGGTGGAGTTTTGCTCCAACAGGCAGGAAGTTTTTTTTGTTCGTTGCGAGAACGTACATGTACAGTACACTGTACGGCGGACATTAGCGTCAGATACGCGGTAACTCCGTACAGGTCACAGGAGTTACCGAAATACAGGCAAGTGCACCGGTATTGGGGTCGATCTCCGTTCCCATCACGTGTTTTCGCGACTCGGCTTTCGGGGAAAAAGGCGCGCGGACCTCCGACGACGCCGGACACTGTGACACCGGCTCGGAGGTTAAGGTAGGGCGTCGCCGTGTCGGTAGCTCCGTGCGTTCTCCAATAACATTCCAACTCTCAACGAAGGTCGCTTCCAAGCCTTGCTGCATACGGCTATGCGTACGAGTCGGTTGCTCTTTTTTTGCGTATATGATGGCTGAATCTGGATCATATACCCCACCGTGGGGGTCATGGCTATGCAGCTTGCGCCAGGCATCTCAGTTTTGGAGAGCTGAACGCGAGGCGCAGGAACCATGAGCTGCGATGATAAGTACGGTACGGAGTATTTAGGCGTTCTATGTCTGATCGAGTGGCTGGCTACCTCGCAGATGAATGGAATGGAAGATCCGTGCTGCTGCAGCCTTGGCTGTGCCTCCTTTCTGCTCCAGTTGTGACATCTTCCATTATCCTTTTCTGTAGGCTTCAGAGGATGGCAGTGCATGCTGCCATCGTTCTAAACAACCATTGATTGATGGGACCCATTACATGTATCGTGCATGCTGCAAGCGAGGTAAGCGAGTCGCAGACAATCTCCATTAAAGGGGACGTATTATCATAGATGCCTAATAATACATGATTCTAGGTATTAGCTCCTTCATGTAGCTATTCCTGGGTTTGGCAAAAGGCCTCCCGGCCTTCTAGAAGGGAGAGCTGAAGCGATAGCTGAAGGGTCCTTCCTGGCCAAGGTACAAGTGCGAATGATTCATAACTACTGAGCCTGGGCCTAAAGATAGGAGATAACTGGTGTAAATTGTACTCGAAACCCGTCAGCTGACTCATGTCGGACAGATATATCGTTCGAGTCTGCTCATTATTTGCGGCTGTAGTAATCGACATCTAGTTCTCGATGTCCTGTGGAGCGGCCAGGCCGCGGTCCTGGGATTACTGATCTCTAACGCCCGACAGACGGATAACAGAATACGAGCCAACTGGTGTCCAGTATCAACAAAGGAATATCAGAGAGATATCACTACCATGGTAGCTTTTTTATTCAGAATTGACCTAGGCACCAACAGGATGGAAGTTTCGATTCGACCGATGCTCAGCTGAAATATCTTTGGCACTTAAGAATTAAGCAGTGCTTTGTTCAGCGGTCAAGTCGACTGATATACAGGAAGATGCGCTCGCAGTTCCGGACACTTGGGGCTGGTTGTCAGAATCGTAGGATGCCCGATGCTGAGCGCCTCTTCGTCATTGTGATCCTGGATTTTACAGAGTAGCGAATCCTGAAGGACAAGAGGCAGCCAGAATATTGGAAATTTGTGGCGCATCACTTTAATACGCTTGGGAGATGAGGTACTGCCTCAAAACAACAGCTGAGTGCTATACTTACAGCGAGTCTGTGTCCCCGACACAAGTTTGCTCATTTCCGCAGACGCTGTTTTTAAGTGGAAAGTGAGCTATTTAAGGCGTCTTTGTAGTAGCATCACTTACTGCTCCCTACCGCACGCCTCTGAGGCCTGAACAACAGGGCGAGTAATGAGGACCAGACTAATCCGGTACTCGGGTGGAATCAAGACAATGGGCAGAATTATATTAGACTCGACAAAAATCTCAGGTCGAAGATGCCGGATAATGGCCATCAACAGTCAGATGCCCTCACCAGATGAGGCATTGTGTATGCCCCAGGCAGAAATTCGTTCACCAATCACGGCGCAGAGACCCCGCGGGTTTGATCTCTGATCTCCGATGACGACGTTCCTTTTTAGCCTAATAATAGGGCAGCACGCCGGTGCGGACGCAGTTAATGTGGATCGATATATCGTGATTTAGCCGTGAGAACAAAATAGAAGAAGCAGCTGGGCTGCCTTTAAAAAAATAATTTCATAACTTTCCCCTTTTGCTTTGCTACGCCAAATTGTATCCGTGCAATTACGGTTCGTATATGATCTCAAGATTGCGGGGTTGTGTTTTTGGCTGAGACGTCATTGCTTGTCATTTGCTCACCAGTCTTCGGATTTCCCCCCTTGCTCTACCTCTGCTGTCTACCAGTATTACTGTTCTACTGGACTAGTGAATCTGTTGATAAAACGGTGCACGATGTCTGCTTCTAATGAAAACGGCTTTTCGTTTCTTCCCCTCGGAGGCCATCATCAAGGAATTCCGCGTGGGCGGTATTAACATTGTGCAAGGCTTCCACACCCTGCACCAGTATATCAAGTACAACACCCCGCATTACGGCGCAACCATCGGTCGCGTTGCGAACCGGATCCAGGATGCCGTCATCAAGGACCTTAACGGGCGGACATACACTTTGGCGAAGAACAACGGACCCAATTCGCTACATGGCGGCGAGCAGGGATGGGACAAGAAATTCTTCGAGGGGCCGATAACCGTGAACAGAAATGGAAAGGAGGCAGTACTTTTTAAGTATTTGAGCAACGACGGTGAAGAGGGGTACCCGGGAACTGTGGAGTTGAGGGTGTGGTATACGACCAGCAAGGAGGACGTCGACTCTGCCATTCCGAGGATAGTCCTCGATATCGAGTACGAGGTCGAATTTATGGGAGACGAATGCCAGGAGACGGTCGTCAACGTGACGAACCACAGGTCAGCCAGCGTACCTTGGCCGTTTAATTCGTGTCCTGTTCCCATTCGAGGATGCTGACCATGCTCGACGCAGCTACTTCAACATCTCAGGCGGCCCGACGATCGAAGGCACCAAGGCACAGCTGTTCACCAACAAGTACCTGCCCATTGACTCCAACGGAATCCCCGTTGGCAAGGTGGAGCAGTTCACGCTGACCGATGTGACGAAGCCATTTATCATGCATCCGACGGAACCTGATATCGACGACTGTTTCGTGATGGATGAGGACCCGTCCAAGGTTCCTCTGGACACACGCTCCCGGCCGCTGAGACTCCTGGCGCAGTTCACCCACCCGTCCAGCGGACTGCACTTCGAGGTGCACAGCACGGAGCCCGCGTTCAGTTCTACACGGGCAGGTATATCAACGTGCCCGAGGTGGACGGGATTCCCGCCCGCGGGCCCGGCTCGGGGTTCTGCGTCGAGCCGAGCCGCTTCATCAACGCCCCCAACCAGCCCGAGTGGAAGCACATGACGCTGCTGAAGAGGGGCCAGATCTACGGATCCAGGATCCAGTATCGTGCATGGAAGGAACCTTGGAATGAGTGAAGCCGGCGATGAGGAGGAAAGGCAGCGGCAACGTGTGCGTCCGGCGCGGGATCAAGAACTTGGACAGTCTCCGTCTTGGCAGTGCATAAAGTTGGCTCTATGATAGTTATGTTTGTACGCCGGCACTGACTCGTCTCCGACCGAGATCAGCGAAGTCACGTACGGAGTTTTATACTGTGTAATAATAAATTACGGCCACGTGCCTTGTCTTGTCGCTCAACGAGACCAACTGCTCCGTCCGTAGAAGATTCCAGCTGCGAAATATTTTTCCATGCTCCTTTGACCGTGCAGGACCACATCGACGAATCAACAGGCAGGGCTGTCATCGTATTCGACGTATTCGTCTCATCCCCTGTCTAGAAACTTGTAAAGTAATTATCTATTATTTACTCTCCGCAAAAGCCCCACAATCGGAACAATTTAGAAATTAGAAGCGACATGGCACAAGCCTTCCCTAGTCCCAGGTCCCTACTCCGTAGGTGATTGTAAAACTGTTGCGCAACGGCTTATAGGAGCGGGAAAGGACAGAAGTAACGTTCGGACACATGGCATTATTATTTTCACCACTGATACACCATGAAGTAAGAGTTCTGACCCTCCTGAAAATAGCAACGACGGTTGCTGAAATACCCTCATGACTCATACCCAGTACACAGGACATACCAATTACTAGTCCTTAGTTATGTACGGAGTTCTGCACACGTCTCTCTATCATCACAACAACGATTTGATACTCGAATTGACAATCTTTGAATCATGATGCATTGCGAGCAGAATACAAACAAAAATGGCAAGACTGGAACTTGAACAAGTATCTCAGTCGGAAACAGGGCTTAAACCTCCATTATGATTCTCCATCCTCCGCGGAAACTCCGTCCGTCTGGGGAGGTCCGCGGAGAAAGCCTCCAGGTCGTCTACCTGTGTCCGTCCATAGCTGCATCGCTGCCGCTGCTGCTCTCATGACTACTGCTACTAACTTCGTTTTTTATCCGTCCCGTGTCATGCCATGCTAGACCCATGCCGCCCATGCACAGTGTCAGTACGTACAGGACGATGCGGTGAACATAGCCTATATGAGAAAACCCCTCACTCAACACAGGCCCCCCTTTACCCCCGCACTTATGGATGTACCCTTAACCCCGAGCCCGACTCTGCCCTTGCCCTAATACGTACATATATCCGCCCCAATCAGTAATGCGTCTTTATTTGTCTGTCGGTCGGTCGGTCGGTCGGTCGGCCTGAACGGAGCTTGCTCATTCCGTCCCGTTGTATGTAGGGTCTATTCTGTTTTGGTCTGTTTGGTTTGTATGAGGATAATAATGAACTGAGGTATATACTGATTATGCATACATACATTAGATTGTCCTGTTTAAGTAACTGCATATACGCACTATAATTGCCATGTAAGCAAAATGAATTGAGAATTGCTCTAGGTTAAGAAACATCTAGTGAGATCAGGCGACAACACCCAGCCAGCTTGCTGCTTGGGAGCTCTACCTGTAGGAAGCTGTTGGCCTAATTATACTATGATCATAGAAGTTCTTTCGACACAGCAAGATAATCAGGATAGATATGTAGATTCATCGGAAGGGACAGTTCATATAGGCGGAGATTGCACTAGGTTGGCATTCTGAATGTCGGTGTTCACATGTTGAGCTATCATTATTAGTACCAAACAGACGTGGAGAGTACCTGTCTAATATCTGAAGGGGGTTGCTAACATGGAGTAAGGATCTTGTATGGAGTTGTTTCTCAAGGAATTATTAATCGATGGTCATCGACTCTTCTATTGTCATCCGCAATCGTCTAGTCATCGTTATTTCTTTGTAACAATGAGGTTACGAAGGAATCCAGCTTCGGGACAAAGAAAATCATGATCCACCGAGACGCGTGCAGAGCAGCAATTATCCCCGGAACACCATCATCGCAAGACCCCGTTTAACAGTAATGGCTTGGCTTCTTGCATCATATGATTTCTGGGGTTAGAGGGCGACTGTCACGACCACAGTATCTTTCTGCCATTCTGTGGGGTTGCACAGGACGTTAAACAGGCACACGTGTGTGGCTCGTCCAAGTATGCAGCAGTCAGTAGATCAAGTCTGGGCAGCAGGAGAACATGACAAAATGCTTTTCAGGCGACCTTCCGCACTGTATACGACGTGAGGAGCCGGGAGTGGTCAAGTAATAATACTCGTCCATACTCGGGCTTCCAATCCTCCCACTGCTAGGAAGAAGCAAGAAGAAGCGAGAATTGAGGCTATGCCATTATGAAGACGGAGAAATAATAAATAGAGCACGCAGGATCGTACGCAAAGCACATTACACTAGCCACCGGGGCATGCTATCCCTCAAGCCCTCGTTTTCTTTCGCTGTTACCTAACTATACTATACATACGTAAAACCAAACGAGGGATGATGGGGCCGTGGCTGGGCAGATGTTCATCTGCCCAAGTTGGTAACATCTCGTCCTTTTCGCACGGCAGAAGCTGACCTCGCAACGTGGCCTATCTTGAGGCAAACTCCAGCCAGCCATCGGAAGGCCTTGTCCCTGGCAGCCCAGCGCGGACAAAGTGGATAACGGGGTCGAAGCTATGCAGAAAAACCGGGGGAACGGGGTAACACCGCGGACTCTTGGAGAGCTCCGAGGATGGGCGGAGACTCAGTGAGACCGAGACGCCGAGGCCGTACTCCGTACTCCGTGTTGCTCGACAAGAAATTGATGACGAGTAAGAGAGGAGCTGTCTTGCAGCCAAGAAAACACATCAAAAAATAGTGGCAGGACAGCTCAGCTAAAGCAGCTGGTCGATGAAACAGAGCAGTTTTCGACGTAAGCGAAGGCGGCTCACCGCCGCACGACTTCGTTTTCGTATTGTTGCCTACTCAGGTAAGTAGTCATCAGCTAACAGCGGGCCAAGACGATGGAAGAGAGGTCAGATCATCCTGGGGCTTGAGGTCCGGATACAGATCGACGTCGAGGTCGGGGGATGTGCATAAAGTCACGACAAGCACTCCGTGACGGTACGGTGTCCCGTCGTATGAAACAAGAAAGAAACCTAAAAGCGGCGCTGGAAACGCACGTAACGGCGAAATTACCGTATGGTTGGTCTTGCGTTTTGCCTCCCGCGTCTCGACCGACTCGAGTCTCTCGGCCGTCCCGATATGGACCGTCCTGGCATCCACTCGAGCCGCACCAGCGCTGCTCTGCGGACTCCACCGTCGCGAAAGAAGCTTCGACCATACCCAAGGAACCTTTTTCCAGAAGCTGCTGATCAACGCTGTGGCTGCCCTTCCTTGATGATTCACAATGTCTTCTGTGGGGATTGGCGATTGCTTGTCAGACGCCGAACTGGTGGATAGGGTATAACCCTGGTCGACCAACGTGTGGTATCCATCAATCTCTACCTCAGGTTTGTATAGAGCGCCGTACCCTGGATGCAGAGGCTTAATATCCATCTTATTAATCTTATCTTGTGGTTATGATGATGCCGATTGAATGCCGTTGTGACAGCCTCAGAGGCAAGTTCCCACAGAATGAGGCTGTGGAACAGTATCGAGTCGATTGATCTTCCACCATCTAAAAAAACATGGCGTTCTGTTGGTGCTACCATTCCCTGACAAGTGTCTTAGAAGGACAATATCGTCAATCTTCTACGGAGTACTACTGCGTACGGCTTAGGTACCTTAGGCAAAGCATGGGCGCGATCCCCAGGACACCCTGCATTATTTCCCTTTGCCAGATCTCAGCGATCGTCAATGTTATTTGATGCTAAGATGAAACAACCCAACAGGTTGCCAGCATGAAGGGCAGTCCTAGAACCCCTGACCAACGCACGAGTTGGCATCTCGGGAAAGACTCGGCATATCTCGGTGCCGGGATTCTGCGTCTTACTCTCGATTCTCGAAGTTCTCGAGCTTCACGTCGGGTCTCAACTTGGTTTGCTGACCTTGTTGTTCAGGAAGAATGTCACAACGTACAGCGGTTGTCTGTGTTCCTCGGATGCCTGCCCCGAGAACCTCTGTACAACGAACTTCATCTCCATACCCGTTGTGATCTGATACACCACCGAGTACATGCATGATACGGCAAACCCGCAGCGGGCCCGCGTGGTTTTCGCCAGTTCTGGAAAAAAAAATAATAATGTCTCACGCCACTGCCAACCGCGGAACAGCTCAGCCCTACGTGAAGCAGAGGCCGTAAGCGGTGGCTGGTACGAGGACTGGAGATTGAAGATGTTCGCGTTGTGCGCCGAGCAGCCGAGCGATATCGCCACGTGACCTCCCGATCCGATCTCGCCCGCGACGCAGGACAGGCAGACGGGATCAAAACCCAGCGTGAGATATCGCGGGCGGATCGCACACAGCGAGAGGCATCGCAGACGAACGTCGCCTGCCCGCCTCCGCGTCGCTTCAGCACTACAGCGTCTCGCGGTCCCGCGTCCCCACGCGTCCGAAGTCAGATCCTCATCGTACCCGATCGTCGACCTCATCTTGCCTCTTTCAGTTATACTCTCCGAACCTGAGCCTGGACTCATCCGCGAACCGTCGCAGAGCAGAGACCAGGAACGAGCATCGCGTATCCATGGCGTCATACCACGGAGATCTCAGGCACCTGCTGCCCGGCAATTACAAGCGTCTCATCAGCGCTTGGCTGGAGGAGGACTGCCCCAGCTTCGACTACGGCGGCTTTGTCGTCGGCGAGTCTGAGGGCGAGGCCCGCCTGCTGGGCAAGAGCAAGGTATGCTGATGCTGGCCTTGACAGACAGAATCCAACAAGGACTTTAGTCCCTTTTGTTTTTGAAGCATATGAATACATTTATATTGCATCCTGAGGTCTCTTTCGTGTTTCTATAATGGACGGGCATGAATCCATGATGTAATCATCGTTTGAGCGCTATGAATTTTCCTGTCAGATCCTTATACGTGTTGGTGTCACATTATTATCTCTGCTTAGCTTTTTGTTAAACTTTTCGCATCCAGCCCGGCATCTCTCCATAGTCCTGCTGACAATGTCGACCTGTGGATTAGGGCGTGGTTGCCGGCGTCCCCTTTTTTGACGAGGTCTTCTCGCAACTGGGCTGCACGTAAGTCCCTCCTATGAGAATTTACCTCCTTGTTTGCCATTCTCCGATCCTTTTCCACATTCAGACATGCGGACAAGGAAGAAAAATGCTAAACGTCACCCCTCCCCAGTGTCGAGTGGCACGTCAAAGAAGGCGAGACCATCGAACCCATCAAGCACTGTGCCACAGTCAGAGGTCCCATGCGGAAGATCCTCCTCGGTGAACGGGTGGCTCTGAACATCCTCGCCCGCTGCTCGGGCATCGCAACCAAGAGCGCATCCCTGGTCAAGGCCCTCCGCTCGTGCGGCTGGAATGGCATCCTCGCGGGAACCCGCAAGACGACGCCCGGCTTCCGCATCGTGGAGAAGTACGGCATCCTCGTCGGCGGCGCGGACCCGCACCGCCACGACCTCAGCTCGATGACCATGCTCAAGGACAACCACATCTGGGCCTGCGCCAATAAGAGCGGCGCGACAGACTCGATCAAGTCCATCGCGGCGGCCATCCCGATGGCCGTGCAGGCCGCCAAGGCAGCCGGCGGGTTCGCGACCAAGGTCGAGGTCGAGTGCCGCAGCATCGAGGAGGCCAACGCGGCCATCGCTGCCGGCGCGGACATCATCATGCTGGACAACTTCACCGCCGACGGCGTGCGGGACGCGGCGCGGCGGCTGAAGCAGGAGTGGGCGGCCAAGGGCAAGCCGCCCGGCTCGTTCCTCATCGAGGTCAGCGGCGGCCTGACCGAGAAGAACGTGGAGGCGTACGCGTGCCCGGACGTGGACATCCTCTCGACGAGCTCGATTCACCAGGGCACGCCCATTGTCGACTTCTCGCTCAAGGTGTCTTTGCGGTAGGCAAGGCATGAGCAGTCATGGACATTTCAGGTATAGTACACATGCAAATGTACCTATATGCGTACATACATACATACATACATACTATTGCATCGATGCATACGGCAAGCGGATGGATATATGGATATACGCCATGAACAAAGGGCCATACCAGAAAGTGTTGAGTTACGAAACGTGAAGTCATGCTATGCTACACTATGCTTAAGCATGTCAATCGAATCAACGAAAGCTCGAGTAGCGCGTATGAGTTTGGAACATGAATATGACATATAAGTACATGCATGCAAAATATCTACAAAATGAATCCGGAAAAGTACCTGGTAGAGATTCTCACATCTTAAAACATCGATCAATGTCAACATATCCTGGAGGTCTAACTAACTAGTTTATAAGAGTGCCTTGGACGCAACTGACAAGATACAGTATGAGATAAAAAAATATCTCAGATATATACGCCCCCGTCGGGAGGGTACATACAGCACATGGACACAGCTTCAATCAATCAGTCAATCAATCAATGAGTTAGCCTAATATAACACTGCCATCCTATGTATGTACAGTACTGGCAATGTATATACCACACATGGAATAGTGAACAACCCACCTTTTCTTTTTCTGCATTGCTTACTTACCTGCTTCCTTCACTAAAGACTTCACTAAGAAAAAAAAGATTTTATTTTCACCAAACTGAACTAATCTGATTTCACTCACCCACTCACTGACACTAACATCGACACTGACAGTGACAAGAAAACAAAGTCAGGTAAAGTTGTGCAACCTGTGCAGGGAGGATGATCATCCATCCATCCATCCATCCATCCATCTGTCTATAATCGTCATAAGGTAAGCAAGTATTAGTGAGTAGTAGTATGTATGGCATTAGCATGGCCAACTGTACCAATATCCTAGCTAGCTAGCCAGCGCTAGCCAAATACTCCAGATACTCTAGACAGAATACTCTCTCCAGGTAGAATATCTATCTACCTATATCTTTCTGCGAGATCAAAGCCGATAGATACCCAATAGATCGGATCGGATCGGATCGGATCCACTTAAAATACCCACAAGTCTATATATGTGCTAAAGAAAAAAAAATTAAATACCCTTATATAAAGGGGAAAGGGGAAATAAGTTGACTGATCATCAGACAGAACTCAAACAAACAACAACCACAACTGCATCAAGCAAGCCAAACCAAATCCATTTCTCCTCTCTCTCTCTCTCGTTCTTTCTTTCTTCAGCAGGAAGAGCACTGGACCTACTACTGATGGACCAGTAGTAATTAAGTTCCAATGAAGCTCTGTTGGACAAGTTCAGCTCCCCAGCAAACTGCAAACTGCAAACTGCAAATCCGCAACCTGATCAGTAATGAAAGCTGTCAATCGGTAATCAATTATTATATAATTGATGTTAATAGACTGCAAATACCATGTTGGATCCAGGGGCAATCTCCAACCATATTATGAATATTATCAGAAGGGACCTCAGGATTCAGGATTCTCAGGGAACTTCAGCTCTATATATATGATCATGACTTCAGGTCAGCAGGGCAACAGACTTCTTTTCCAACCAAATAACATCCATATCCACAGCACATTTTAGCCAGTCAGTCAGTTAGTTAATTAGTTAGGAAATCCATCTAGAAAATTGACTAAAAGAGGTTTAAAAAGAACATGGTTCAACCCCTCTAGAATCTATCCATATATCCATATGATATAGGCCTATAAGGCTATGACTATAACTATAACTGGAGAACAAATAATTCAGGATCCCAGATTTTCAATCAGAAAAATTCCAATGAGCAATTTAATTTTCCATGGCAAAAAAAGAAGCATATAAATAAACCTGTTCCTTATCTGATTATTCTAAAGTTCTCATTCTGTTTTCATCACCTTCTTGTCTATCAGTGAAATCCAGCCTATTCCTGGAGCGAATTCACCGTCCGCCGGTATATAACCTACTTTCTACAGACCAGCAACTTTCTCCCATGAAGGGAATTAATTAGATCGTCCGTGGTGGACACGAACACAAGTACAGCTCAGCTACCTAACCGTTCATTTTTATAAACTATTCTCGGTGTATATACACCGCTGTCATCTGCATACAACCACTCGACTATACACACATTACAGTTTACAATACTAAAGTGGAGGATATGTGAAATACACACCGAAACTTCATTCACCCAAAAAGAGATAAGCACTATAAACCTAATCCGTCCTATCCTACATACATGATAGATCAATGAAAAAAAAAGTTAAATAAACGAATAATACCTCGACGTACGTCGGTCATACAACTCGTCGTCCAGTCCAGGCGTCACGTCACGTCATCACATCATGTTGCATCAAGGACAAGACCAACAAACAAAACACCACCGTCATCAAAATGTAAAAAGCTGAAAAGGGAAAGGAGAAAAAAATGAGGTGGTCGAAGAGGAACAGAATCGTATCCACAAGGAAATCGAAATAGACAATGCCTGCTCATTCAAGAAAGGATGTATAAAAGGACCAACAAGAATGCCGCATAGAAAAACTCAAACCGAGCTCTTACCCAACGAAGAGAAGCAAAGCCGGTTGGTAATACACGAGGAAAGAAGGAACCAAGGCGGATTCGAGCTTTGAAGGTAGAGCCAAATCGAGGAGCGAAGATAAGTGGAATCGTAAGTTCGTCTCATCGAAACACAAAAGCGTGAGAGATGGGGAATCAGGAACCATCAAGAAACCAGAATCTCATGAACACCTCCCAAGTGGAAAACGCCAAAAGGGTATATATTTTGCTCCCGAAAAAAACCACAGACTCAGGCGCAGAGACAAGTCCACCGCTCACACCTCAATGTCGACAGTTATCCCCTCCACTCCATCCGAGCTGGTCTCATCCTCATCTCGACGGTACCTGTAATCGCCGCTACCACGGCTCCCCGCCGTCGAGACGCGCTTCTCCTCACCGTCAGATGTTTGGTCACTCCTCCGCCTTCTGCTTCTGGATCGGGTTCGAGAACGGGATTTGTCGGCTCGCTCCATCGCTGCTCCCCGTCGCATACGCTCCTTTTCAAGCTGCGCTCGAAGTTCTTCGTTCTCCGCGGTTCGCTCTTCGAGCCGCTTGCGAGCTCCGTTACGATCGAGCAGGCGCGCCTCCCGCTCCGCCTTCAATCTCCGCTCCAGCTCGCGAAGGCGCTGGATCCACTTCTCTTGGCTGGGCTCGCTGGAACTCTGTCCGTGCTGGGAGGGATGAGACACAGATTCGGCGCCGTTGACCAGCGTCGAACCCGACAAATTGGACGGCTGAGGCATTCCCGTTGCACTTCGGGCAAGAGTTCTATCTTGGCGGGGTGCCTGATGATTTCCAGAACCGTTTTCGGCAGTGGGCGAATTATGACGGACCAACGACGACGATGCCGTGCTTCTCATTGAACTGCGCGTAGAAGAGCGCTCGGAACCTTGTCCCACTCCGGCAGTTGCGTTCACAGCGGGAGCCGAGACGCGAGCTCTCGAGCTCGACTGAAGCAGGTTCAGCTCTGCTTTGAGGAGCCTGTTCTCGCCCCTCAGCTTGGAGAGCTCCGGGGACGAGGTGAGGGAAGAGGACCGCTTGTGCTGCTGACTCCGCAGATTCTTAACCGCCTCTTCCAGGCGGTCCAGCCTCTTGATCCGTAGATTGAGGTTGTGCTCAAGATTCTGATATTGCTTGGTGAGGTCGCGTTCGACAGCCTTGATGCGGGTCTTGAAGCCGGCAATCAGGTTCTCCACGGTCTTGACGGCCAGGAGAAGGTTGCGGCTGAACCCAGGCCAGAAGAGAATACTGCCGATGACCTCCTGGCTCGGAAGGTTGCCGTTGATGAGACTATTCGAGTGCGCCCAATCTGGACCGCACATGGCGGACAGACGCTTCCAGATGGTAAGGAACATCGCATTCCGCTCATTCAGCTGTTCCTTGTACTGCTGCTCGAGGTTCACGTAGCGCTTGCGCTCCTGGTTCCTGGCAGCCTCGAGGTCTGAAATCCGCGAGTTGCTCTGGCTCAGAGTCCGCGATGCCTGCTGGTGGGACTTGAGGGCCTGCTCAAACGACTGCTTGTCCGCACGGCGAGCCTGTCGCTCACGCTCCAGCAGGTCGGCCAGCTTGCGGGATTCCAGCGCATGACTCTCCAGAAGAGCCTCGCGGTTCTTCAAGAGCGACTCCTTCTCGTCAAGCTTCGCCCGGGTGCTTTCAAGCTCCAGCGCCGTCGATTCCAGCTCTTTCTGCAGCTTCACGATGTTGTTCAGGAGACTCGACCGGGTGCCGTTCAGATCGCCGAGGGCTTCACGGAGACCATCCTCGAGCTCCGTGAGCCGCTCCTTCCAGGTCGTGGCCTCGATCTCCCGGGCGGAGAGGTTCTTCTTGAGTTTCCTGACCTCCTCCTTGGCGGCTGAAGCCTCGCGGTTCAGTTCGTTCAGCATCCGCTGGACCTCCTGTTTCTCCTTGGTTGCGATGACCTCCCGCTGGTGTCTCTCTTCGATAAGACGGTGCTCCAATTCCTTGGTCTTTTCCTTCTCGCTTTGCAGACTCATCCGGGTCGTCTTCAGCTCGGACTCCAAATCACCGATCTTGATCTTGTCGCCATCTTGCTCTTCGCGGAGGAAAGCGATCTCGTTCTGACTCGACTCCAGCTGAACGGTGAGTCTCTCGACCTTGTTGTTCGCCTCGAAGAGGTTCTTCTCGAGCGACTCGATCTCCCTATTGGCGTCCTCCAGCTCCTGCTGCACAGACTTGTACTTTTGCAGGTTGCTCTGTGCATCTTCTTCGAGCCGGATTATGCCCTCGCTTGCGGAGCGCATCTCGGCCTGCAACGCCTTGAGATTTTCCTCCTGATTCCTCAGCTGTTCCTCCAGACGCTGGCACTCATCGATCTTCTGCTCTAGCTCGTCTCCAAGGGCGTCAATTTCTTCCTGCGCTTCTGCTCTCAGCTCCTGCAGGGCAATCTCGCGCTCCTCTGCCATTCGGAAACCGTGGTCCCTCTCCTGTTGCAGTGCCCGTATCTCCTCCTCAGCCTGTTCAACGTCGGCCTGGTATGCCTTATCGAGGGCCTCCAGCTCGCTCATATACTCGTCGAGCTGGGCCCGGAGATTCTGGTTCTCCAATTTCAGCGCCGATACCTGATCACGCAGCTCTCCGTTTCTGATCTCCAAATTCTCACGTTCCGTGTCTCTCGCCCGGTCGCTCGCGCGAGAAGCAGAGCGCTCGAAGATGCTGTCACCAGATCGGCCGCCCTCGCGGCGCTGGAGTTTCAACTCCTCGATTTCCTGGTAAAGCCGTTCCTTTTCGCGGTTTCGAGACGTAAGCATCGACGTCTGAGCGCTGACTTCTCTTCGCAACTCCGCGTTCTCCTGCTTGAGAAGCTCCAACTCCACAAGAGTGCTGCTCGAGGCACTGCCAACGGCCAGGTTTCGGTCGCCATCCCGTTCGGAGAGGGTCGAATGTGAGAAAACCGAACCAATGCGGCCGTGGCGTCCTGCACGGCCCGCACTTGTTTCGCTCTTCAAGCGCAGTATCTCATCCCTGAGCTTCCTGTTCTCCTCTTCTGCCTGCTCACGGGCAGCGGTCTCCGCGTCGAGCATGTCTTTCCACATGTCCTGTAACGTAACGTTAGAATCAAAGGCAGCCACGTGCAGATGGAGCCTCCCGGAAACAGAAAAACCCGTAGACTTACTCTTTCCTCTCTGGCACCCACGTCAGAGCCCACTTGCCTGCCATCTCCCAGCAGCTTGACCATCTCCGCGAGTCTCCGTTTCTCGCTTTCCCGTGTGATGCACTCTGATCTCAGCCGCTCGATTTCAGCCTCATACGACTCCAACCGCTCCCTGAGGTAGAGGATCTCCTCTTCGTCGGCCGCGTTGCGATCTTCATCGTCGGAGCCGTCGGGATCGTTGTTGACCATCGATTCCTTGTCTGACGGCTCTTCCTGATCCTTGAGCTGTTTCTCCAAGTCACGGATCTTTTTTCTCAAGTGTTGGTTTTCCTTCTGCAACTTCAGCTTGGCCGACTTGAGCTCGACGTTTTCGGATATCATCTCCTTGATCCCTTCCTCGGAGCGCTTGTTGAGGGCTTCATTGAGGAAGTGGATCCGCATCTTCAGGTCAAAGTTCTCCTTCGACAGCCGGTCAATCGTGCTGCTCTGCTCCTTGAGGGTCATACTCCTGGCACTTCTTCCGAAGCCGGGCGTCGGGGCTCCTGGATGCTTCTCGGGAGACAGTGCGTGACCGTAACTCTCACGGAACTGCCGTGCAAAAGCGCCCGGAACCTGTATGTCCCTGACATGTTCCGCAACGACCGTGTCTGTTTGGAAAGGGGCGTCTTCAGAAGGCTTCGCCTTTGGTGTCACGGGCGTTGATTCCTCCAGCTTCGCTGCCTTGTGCGATGATCCCGGGCGTGTTTGAGCGCCTCCGTCCTCCTCATTGAGGGTATGCAGGCCGCCGTCGGTGGCTCCGACGAAGTTCCGTTTCTCCAGGAGGTTCTCATCACTGTACCCGGATATCCCAGATGCCATGCTGCCCAAGCTGATGGATCTGGACAAGTCCTGCCTGCTACTTTGGGAGTTGCCTCCATTGCCGGGGACGGCACCGCCCGACTGCAGCGCATAGTCCGCACCGAGCGTTGCATCGCTGTGCGTGGTATCTGTGTCGCCGCTGGCGACCGAGGAGGAGGAGAAACGATGGCTTGACTGACGGCTTGCCAGGTACTGGGGTCTGTTATTTTGTCTCCGCTCCGCAGTATCTCCTTCACCGCCACTGTGTTCGTAGAATAATCTAGACCCTGACAGGGCAGGCGACAGACTCCGCCCCAGCGTCCTGTTCTGGCTAGGTGCTGACTCTCTGCCATCCTCCACAGCACGCTGAGAAGATCCACCGTTCGACTGCAGCTCCTGTGGACGTTCGCCGGTGGACTTTGATGCCGTAGAAAGGGCCTTGGATGCGGATCGCGCTGCTGCCGCTGCCGAAGGCGACGAGGAGATCGTCTGCGGGGATGTGGTGTTGCTCTCGTCCTGACCCTGGTGCACAGCCGGCGTGGCATCCGGGTCCACCTTCGTATCCTCCCTCTGCTCAGTGGTTGGTGTCTGTACGCGCTGGTCTCGATCCGGGGTGGGTGTCCTATGCGTGCCATCTCGGGTGGTGGTCGGCGACAACTGTGATGGGTCGTCCATCTGGGACGAGTCCGCTGTGTTGTCGTCCGGGGTCACACCGACCAGGTACGTATCGTCCGCCCCGGCATGGGGACCCGCAGCGGCGGTCCCGAGGGTCGAAGGCTCCGGCAGGAAGCTCGACTCCATCTCCATGAGCTTTCTCCGCATCTCTTTCTCCTCGAGGAGGGTCTGGTTGTTGTTGCGGTCGTGATACTCGTCGCTGGTCGGGGGGAGCAGGCTGCTGTCGTCGACCTGGCTCAGCCTGCTCTCGTCGCCATGCGCTGTCAGAGACGGCTGAGGTGGCAGCGATGCGGAGGAGTCGTCGTGGTGGTTGTTGTTGTTGTTGTCGTCGTCGTCGTTGCTGTCGCTGCTGTCTGGCTGCTGCTCTGTCGCCATGTCCGCATTCTTGACGTCGGTACCTTCCCCTTTCGCAGCATCGTGGCAGGTGTTGCTGTTGCTGTCACCGTTGTCAGTCTGCTCCCCCGGCACGTCGTCCCCGGCCATGATAATAATATCGCCTGCGTCGTCGCCAAAGTCCGCCTTCTGGGGCGAGAGGTCGTCGTCGGTGTCGAAGCCGCCGGGCACACGCGATGGCCGTCGCTGGTCGTCTTCAGCCTGGGGGGTTGATGCCGCCAGCTCCGCCAGCTCTGCTGTCGACATGGCGACGGCGGCTCCTCCAGCTCCTTCTCGGCTCCGTCTGGCACTTCTCCACACGCGGATCCAGGCTGATCCTCTCTGGGCGTTAGCGTGGGCTGGTCGCGCCAGGCCTGCAGCAGGAGTGGTGTCGCTGCTGTGTCGCGGCGGGGACATGGAATTGAATTGAGCGCTTTGCACGGCGCTGGACGGCTCAGGGCCTTTGTCCAGATCGCACTGCGGCCTTCTTTCTTCCTCTCTTCTGTGTTATATAAAAGTGATGGATGAACAGAGGATGGATCTGGATGGAGGTCTCCGATGGTGTTCCTGATCCAGGCGCCGTCGTCCACCGGTTCGCACAGGACGCCCAATCAGGCCGGCGCGTTTATGCCTGCCGCCCGAGACGCACCGCACGCCGTGCGCCGCCCGGTTCCACCGGATGCCACCTCAACATCAGTGTTTACACAGTAGGAGCAAGTCTTGGGGATCTATCTATCTATCTGATTACCATCCACAGGGACGCGGAGTGAGTACGGAGTACAACAGTACGGAGAAATTTATGCTCCTGTGAGGACGGAAAGAGAGAACACGACAAAACTCATTGAGCATGTATTTTAAGATTAATCCTGTACTCCGTATAGCAAGTAAATGTACATACATAAAATGCCACCGTAATATCCGTCCCAGATGTTTTCATAAAGCCTGTAAAAAAAAAAGAAGACAACGGAAGTTAAAAGCAATAGACATGAATCATTGGGCCGGATGGACCCAGATGATATCAATCAGCGACAGACAAGAAAATTCCATAAGAATAAGGGCTTTTAGGAACAAAACCGTGTACACGAAAGGAGAAGAAGACGCCATGAGAAGGCACTAGTGCCGGATCATGTACAAAAGAACCCCCACAATATGGAACAGTGCAACGGGATGCTCAAGCGATCTGCAAGAACGCCCAACATGCCCCACGAGTCAGTGGACAGCCAAGGTAAATATATACATTCAGAGAGGGTATGTCGGCTGTTCGACAAGCCGCTCGCTGCTGCCGTGGGAGGAGTAGAGGGTGTTCACACTGCTCTCAGACTCTCCGGGACATTTAATGAAACATGTGATGTAGTCGAGAAGAAGAAGAAAAAGGGTCATAATCATCAAGAACAACATCATCCACTATGTCGAGACGCTTGCAGCACGCTCTTTTTCGACCGGTGGATCTTCAGAACGTTGTTCTGAAGGTCGGTCGTCCTTGTTATCGTCGTCGTCGTTGTTGTTGTCTTTGTCGTTGTTATTGTTGGCGTCACGTTGCGATGCATAGATCTTCTCCTTCTGCCTCTGCGCCCCTTGCAGGGCATCGATGTATGTGCGGAACTTGACGATTTCCCGCAGGAGGTACGAGGACTTGCGCTCCCAGTTCGCCATGGCCTTGGCCGCGTTGGGGTGCCGTGGCGAGAAGGCGAGGACCATGGCCGGCCGGAGCTCGTTGTGCTTCTGCAACTCGGCTTCCACGCTCTTGACATAGTCCTGCAGTGCCTTCAGCTGATCAGCCTCGGAAAGGGTCGAGGCCTGCATGCTCTGCTGAGGGGGAGTCCAGTCGCTGATGACCACTCTGTCCGCCGGGAGTCGGGGTCTCACGATCCCCTGGTCGATCGAACCCCGGATGGAGCCTTGAAGGCTCGGCCGCGGTGCTCCGGACGAGCCAGGCGGAGAGCGGCTCTCGGGATTAAGCAAAGCACTGTTGATGACCGCGTCGCTCCATCCATATTCCATGTTGCTGACACCCCCGATGAGCGGCTCTTTGGATAGCCTCGCGCTCCAATAGTTGGCCGTTGAGACCCATTCCTTGACGATCTCCGGGGTACCCGCCTGGAACAGATGTACGGCGCCCGTCGGTAGGCTAAGAGCCCACACATGCGGTCGGGACTTGGAGTATCCAGGTGGTGGGAGAGCACTTGCGATGGTCTGGCGCAGCAGGAACTTCCATATTTCTTCCGCGTTCTCCGTCCAGTTACCTCCACCGACCACGACACCGCCATTCGGACGTTGCTTTTTCTGCTTGGATGCGTTGAACGAGAAGAGGCGCATCCAGCCCTGCTGGATGACGGCAAAGCAGTCGTTCCAATTCCGATCCTTGGCTTTCTTGTCGACGCCGTCAAGGTGGTGCTTGTGCTTCAGACTGCCTTCCTTGGCCCAAGGTGGCCCTGCGAGCTCCAGCATCTCATCCTCGAGTAGAGGCGTGCTGCGAGTCGCTTCTTCCGCACTCAATATGGAGTTGGAATCCTCACGGATGATGGCCTGACTCAAGGCGTTGGCAAAGCCAATGGATTGCTGGTAATCGCCCCGGACGTATTCCGAACCGAAGGAATCAACCGACATCGAGGTCAGCGTCTTCCCCAACGAGTGTTTGCTCCACGTGCTCGACGGGGAAGGGGTCCATATGGAGGATCCTTCGTCCAGACTGGTACGGCTGGAGCCCATATTGGAGGAAGGATAGAGCCTCGCCCGCGAACGGGGCTTGGACGAGAAGCGGGCAGTTCCATAGCGAGAGTCAGCAGAGCGGCCTCGCGGGTAGACGTCGGAGCTCTTGCTGAGGGTGCTGGGGGTTCTGCGAAGCCCGTGGCCATAGGGACCCAGAAGATTGCTCGATGCGTGCTGGGATTCTTCCGTTTCAGTCGAGGCCCCGGACAGCGGGAGTTTTTCTTTCTGGATGGAACTGTAGAAATTTTTGAGCACGGCCTCGACTTGGGCTTCCCATGCCCTCATCGTTCCATTGAAAGGTGCATTGACCAGTGGTCCGGGATCGGCATCGGAATCGGTGGCGGATCTGCCTGCGGCAGGCGGCTTGGAGGACGCCCTGTTTGAGCTATCCACATCCCCCGAGCCATGTCCAGAGTCGCCAAAGGATCGAGAAAGGGCCGTTTCAGAAATATTGACAGGGAACTTGGATTTGCTAGTCCGGACAGTCTCGAAACCGTCAGGGGCCGCATCAGCCGCCACTCTGTGAATCGTGGGCATTGTATTCCTGATGAATTGGCCCCTCGTCATCTTCTGCTCGATGTCCGCCAGATGAAGATCGGTGTTCAGCAGAAGGAGAGAGTAGCAGATCGTGTGAACGACATCTAGCAGCGGTTAGAACGGGAGGGGGGAAAAGAGGAAAAAAAAAAAGAAAAAAAGAAAAAAAAAAGAATTCGGGGTCTCAGTGGAATCACTCACCCGTAGCTTTGAAACCGTGATTTGGATTGCATTCGCACCATCTCGTCGAGAAGGCATCTAGAACTCTGTCGACTTGCTGCGTCTCGCCCTTTAGCGCCAGTCGAGTGCATAAGCTTCGCAGGGCGGCGAGGATGTTCATATTAGACCAGTCGAAGAATTCCATATAGGCTTTCCTGACCATCGCACAATCAGGATTACCCAGCCAGGCAGCCGCCGGCTCTTTGCCTATAAACTGCACTTCACCCTCGAAAATCTTCCGAGCTTGCTCTCGGTCTGCCTCACTTGGTCTGTCCTCAACCTCGTCGGTGACAGAGTCAATGTTGGGCTCTGCAGCTTCGCTCGAATCCGTGTTTGGTTTCGACTTCGGATCCTCAGTAGGAATGACAGGAGTGTTAGATGCCGTATGATAGTGTGACACATCGGAATTCGAGGCCCTGGGAGACTCAGGGGGGCCTTCGATTGACACAGATGCCTTGCTCGACTCATCGGGATGCTCTTCAGAGATGGCTGAATCAAGCCAGCCTTTTCCGTCCGGGTCCGCCTTGTCCTTCGGGGCGAGTCCGTCCCTGGACGATCCAGCAGGAGCGGAGCCCCTTCGAATCTGCCCGTCCGGAACGCCGCTCGAGGATTTGTCCCCGTCCGGCGATGACAGGCCTGTCCTCGAGTCCCTCTCGTCAATGCGCGGAAGATCGCTGTTTGCGAAAGACTCCCGGGACTCGTCCAACGACATCTTTTGCGTGAGGCCGGGGGCCTCTGGACTGGTCTTCGGTCGTCGAGATCTGTCGATGGAGAGACGAGAGCTAGAGGCTTTATGGCTCGACTTGCCGTTAGGGCCCTCGTTCTTACTGCTGTCCGCGAGGAATGAGTCGCTATGATCGACATCAAGATTAAGACTGTACTTCGGCCTCAGCACGCCATTTCTGGCGGGGGCGCTTTCCCTTCTCTGTCCGTGGGGTGGGCGAGACGAGTACTCCTCAGTAGGCGAACCAGGAAGATCCTGCGCTCGTTCACCACCAGACATGTCGTCATTTGCCTGGTCGGCGCTGGTATCCCGACCGGGATAATCCTTAGAGTCAGGAGGGAAGATGGGTGACATGACGCTCCCGAGATAAGGCTTCATGACACTCCTCAGACTGGCCACTGGGCTGGGTTCCGGTCTGAACTGGTCCAACGGCTTCGAGCCCGTCTGCTGAGGGAGCACAATGGGAGGGGGAACGTTATTATCGGCGACCGACTTCTTCCGTCGACGGAAGAAGGAAGGTTTCTTGTTCACGACCGGCAGACTGTCGCGGTTCGGAGTGCCGCTCCCTGCAGTCTGCTTCCCACTCTTCGGGGTGACATTGTTTTCGTCCTCCCGCGAATACGGCGATTCGCCCACAGGGTGATGATAATCGGCCTGTGCCGGAGACGAGCTCTTTGACGACCCAAACACGCGCCGGAAAAAGCCAGGACGCTCCTTGCCGGGCGGCGAGTCCACCTGGGGTAAGATCGGCTTGTTGAATCCGATGGTTGGACTGGGGGCACAGGGGTCCGCGGCGTACGAGGGCGGCATGGGTGGCTGAAGACCGCGTCCACTTTCCCGGAAATTCTTGGAGTCACCGTCGTTGCCCTTGATGCTTGCGTGTCCCAGGGTCTCCGAACGACCTCTCCTCGTCTGGGTACTTCTGGCAGATTTATTGCTGTTTCTGCGGGACAGAGCCGGAGCCGGCGGTGGTGGGAAGTTGTGCACCCCTGCGTAGTCGCCGGTGCTTCGCGGCCCCGCGGGCACGGTTGGCATGGGAGCCGCGTCGATGTCGTCGGGCACCGTGTCCTGACCGGCCATTGAGCCCGAGTAAGGGAAAAACGGACCCCGGGAACCGTAGTCGAAGCTGGCCGACCTCCTCTCGGCTCCTGGATTCATCTGCCCGAAGTCGACGCTGGAGGAGGCACTGCTGTTGCTGCCTCTCCGTCCAAGAAACGAGCGGCCCCCCTGAGACCTCTCCGCAGAGCCTGAGGCCAGCTGGCTCCGAATCCCTAGCCCGTCCCTGCTGCCGACACTGGTGATCCTCTGCAGGCTGGGCTGGAAGGTGGCGCTGCTGTTACTCCGGTGCCCTCGCGGGGACTGGCCGGAGTAGCGGCCAGAACTGTCGTCCTCGACATCCGACGACAGAGACGATGAAAAGGTATGGCCCCGACCCCGACGCGGCGTGGAGTACCGAAAACCAAGCTCGTATGGATCCGAGTCTGCAGCCGAGCCAAAGTCGTCGAGGAAGGACGAGCGGGCCGCGGCGAACTGGTCGAGGGAAAGGAGCATGTTATCCACGATCGACGTCCGTGTGACGTGCTTCGGAGAGAGGGCGAGATCGTGAGGATCGGGCTCGTCTCCGGAGTCATTGCCCCGGGCGTTCTCCGTCGGGCCTATGTCGTCGAGAAAGGTCTCGCGCGTGGAGGGCTGCAAGGTGCGTTCTGACTGGGGGGATCTGTACGGGGCACTCCGGGAGGGAGGCGTCCGCGGAGGAGAATCGCCTGCGTACGGATCATGCTGCGAAGCCTTTGTGGTTGTCGAGTGTGAACTTCGGTTCCTGGACGACCGCTGGGCGCTCTCGAAGGCCATGGCGTCGACGAAAGCGGAGAAACGGTGTGTTCTAGAAGCCTCGAATCGGACGGAGGAGCCTGGTCAGCGTAGCATATGTGCTTTTTTTTTTTTTTTTTTTTTTTTGCGAGGGAGGACGGACTGTGACCAGCACAATCACCGGCACGTCCGGGGGGAGCGCGCTGAGGGGATGCTGAAACTGGCCGAACCCGGATTGGAAATGGACGGACGGGTCATCGCATGGCGGGATCAGGCGTCAGGACGCAACCGGAGCAACGCAGCGAGGTGGGTGAGGACGAAAAGCCGCACCGTGAGCGTTGTGCAGGGCCCAATTGACCCGTGGAGAGGGCGAGCAGGTCGAGACTTGGGCGACGCTTTTGAAACGGGACGCTCTGGGGCAGGGGACGGCGGCTCAGGGGCTTCTGGCCCAGCGCGGCCCGACCGCCCGCGCCCCGACCGCGCGCCCGACCTCCTCGCCTGCTCGTTCTCCGCCCGCACGCCCGGCCAGGCTGTCGTCGAACGGTCGCAGATCTCTTCCTTGCGCAGGAACCTGAGCATCGCGGGCACAGTGGGACGTCCAGGGCCGCAGCCTTGTCAACACCATGCGCGTCCAGCCCCGGGATCGGACGATCATGGCGCGAGAGACGCCGGCGCAAGGCCCACCGCGTACCCGCCCGCTGCTGCGCCCGCTGTGGACAGGGTCTCCTTTCCGACCGAAGAGACGGGAATTCTCTGTTGCCAGGTGCTGTACGCTGGATGTCGTCCATCTGCCCAGTTTGCTGACAGGGTTCCGATCTCGAAACAGAAACACGCTGATCTTGCGCATCCCGGCTGGCCCCTTCGTCTTGTGAAGTCTGATACTCGTGGCGCGCGGGGTTGCCCTCGGTGGAGACGCACCGGGACCCGTCCAGCCCCGACGCTGGTATCAATGGGCAGAAACTCCCTTCGTTCGCCAGACGTCGGACGATGCGCGAGCCACTGCTGATAACTCGATTTTGGAGATTTCCGGACACCACCAGCTTCACCGCGCGCCATACGCATTGTGCTGGATGTCGGGATCGCAGTCCGGCCAATCTACTAGCCAGCCTTGCGCTGGACGCACGACGCAGGATAGAAAAGCCTCCCCTCCAGTCCTCCTGCCTGCACCGGGCTCATCTGGCTGCTTGCTATCTCACGACTCGCAGCCAGGTCAGGCTGAAATGCGAGACTGCTTCAGAGGCTGAGTGGGCGGGTGTCTAGTGGAACGGGATATCTTTCCGTCCAAAATCTGTATGGTCCAGGATGAACCGGGGTTGGTGCGGACCCCTCCCCCTCCGATAGGGCTTCCTGCTGCTTGATCGACGCTGCGAAGCCTGTCCCAACCGGAACAATCCGAACTGGGAACGACTGGAAAGGGGTTATTTGCCAGCGCACTTTGGCACAGGAAGAGCATCCCGCAACGGCTCGCCAATCCAGGGTCTCTGTCTCGTGCACATTGCGCAGGGGACCGGCGGTTCTCGACTCAGGTGCTCGCTTGGCACCCTGACAGTCCCTCTTCTCTTCACTCAGTCCCGACAGGGCATCCAGATGTACATGTACATATCAACTTTCCGCATCTGAATCCCCACCCGAGGTACTCACCCGAGCAGAATTGCATCTGCGGATTGCATGCATTAATTATTAACCCGAACCAGAGCTTGAATGGCAAGAATGGTATTATGATCATATAGCAGCATGCGGGCTGGACTAACCCATCAGACCAATCAGATGTCTGTACTGATGCAGTTTCTAACCACAGTCCTGGCCTTTCCAGCTGCATCTCTCAAACACACCACGCGGTCTTTGACGTTGGCCAAAGTACTGCATAGGTACAGGTGACAGGGAGCTGCGAGGCTCGGAGATTTCTACTTTCTACGTAATTGTCATTACTCCAGGCACGGGGCTCCACTAAATGACATTTCAATCTGATCTGACGTGCTTCCGCGCGTTCTCTTGGCGAAAAGCAGCGGCGCTTTTCTGTCCTTCTTTCTTTCCCGACAGACCCCCAGCATGGATGCCTCTATGGATGGCATTTTGCTGCATTTGTTTTTCTTTTCTTTTTTCCAGGTTACAAACGTACGGTTTTCTAATACTTCGCAGAGAGCAGAATGCATAATAATACGTTCCGGAACTCCGCACGGCCAAGTCCAAGTCGCAGATCTATCCGATCGCTGATAGCCCTTGGGTTATGCTGGCTAGGTAGTTGTGTTTTCAAACGGACATATTGATTCTCATTGATACTCATTGAGTGACTGGTGGGTTGCTATCTATAGGTTCCAAGTACTGGACAGTACAGTACAGTATGAGAAACGATAATCTGATCAGCAATGGAATAATGAATGATGAATGGATGAATGAAGGATACTACTGTAGATAGAACTGCTTCCGGGGTCCTCAGGTCCTTCCTCCCTTGTACAATGCACAGGAGATTGGTACCTGCTGTACTGTATCGTACATACATTAACTCGACAGCTGCCTGGACTTTGACTACGATCCACCCAGTCCAGTCCGTCCTCAAAATGGAACAACCAGACAAACAGAATAATGTCGATAATAATAATAATAATAATAATAATAATGGCGGAGTTCTAACCAACCCCGGAAGTACTGTACCAACGAACTAATGTAATATAATATGATAGTCACACTGTACAGCTCATGTCTATATCTAATATCTAGGCATAAATGAATCAGCAAAAGATGGTGCGAATGACATGAGTGAGAGAGAGAGAGTCGCTGCTGACAACGACCATCATCCCTGGCGATGGCGATGATATATGTATGTATGTATGTATGTATGTATGTATGTATGTATGGACTATGAAGACTTCGAGCGAAAAGGGAAAAAAAAGCTACTGATCTCCGCGGTGTGACGGCGCTCAGTCATAGTATTATTAGCTAGAACTATGGTAGCTAGTCATACAGAATCGAAAGCATGAGGGGAAAGGAAAGAATCTGCAGGGCTTCATGTAGTGTGATATATGTAGGCAAGTAGGACCGGCAGTATCCCAGAGACAAAGGGATGCTCAATACCGCCCACCTTACCGCCTAGGTGTGCCGCGCCGTCACACGCGGTATGATGGTGATGATGATGATGCCAATTGATATCTCCAGCAGCGTGAGGGTGATATGTACATGGTAATAGATAATAGGTAGCGGGTTTCCAATGTACAGTACAGTACAGTACAGTACATGCAGAGAATATGAATATTAATGTTATTGACAGGTAGAAACAGCCCGAGACTCAACACATCAACATTGACGTAAAACAACGTTCCCACTGCAGTTAGGTCAGGATATTATTATTCTAATAATGACGGGTACGTACATACGTAAGTAGGCAAGTAATTATCAATATCCTAAAAAAAGGGTTGGGAGGGCAGGGGGGGGGGGGGGGAATTCAGTAGCCTTAATTTGAATATTTTTTTCATTTGAGTGGTAATCTGTAGTTATGATCTGGTTTGCGTCAGTCGTAGTGCCTGGAAGAGATGTCGTATCTACATACAATATCTACTGGCTTCGAGCGAGATCAGTGGCGGTCTTAACTACCATACATAAATCTTAGTTGAGACTTGGGGATATATATATATATATATAGGCGGATCCTCTGTCTAACTCGTGAGTACGGTAGATATGTAGTTGTAGGACATATACTACCCATGTAAACTGCGAGACCGAACTAAGTACCTAGAAATCAGCAATCATGTGCCGTTTTCTATCTATCTATCCATCCATCCGTCTAGCGAAGTATCCATCTTATCTATCTATCTATCTATCTATCTATATATATAGGTATTCTTCAGTGTATGTCAGCTAACTGAGCATGTATATACATATAGGATAAATCCATCAGATTCTAAGAGTTTCAACTAGATGTGAGAAGAAAGCAAAATCACCGGACAGTCTCTCTCTCTCTCTCTCTCTCTCTATATATATACTTACTTCCTCCCCTTCTTTCTTCAAATCATCACCGTCTTGTTGAAAGACGGCGACCGATCCATCCTTCTGTTGAATGAAGGACCATAAATCTCCATGACACCTCACCATCTTTCCCTCCTCAAAATCTCAGACTAAAGCCACGTCTTAAACACCCGAACATACACCACCTTCAGCAGCTGCACCTCGAGGCAGTACAGCGCCAGCTCCGCCGCCAGGAACCCGACGAACGAGTCCGCCGGCCGCACGAACCCGAGCGCGCGCCGCAGGGGCGGGATGTACGGCAGGGCGAAGCCGACGGCCATGATGGCGCACGTCGAGGCCGCCAGCACGCGCGACGCGCGGCTCTGCAGGATGGGGATCCTGGCCGTGCGGAGGAGGTGCACGATGAGGGTCTGGGTGAGGAGGCTGTTCTGAAGTCAGCGGGATGTTTTATCTTTTTCATTAATCTCCTCCGAGAGAGAGAGAGAGATAGAGAGTGGAAGTGACGAACCCCTCGAGGAACCAGTGCGTGTGGAACAGGGAGACCGCAGCAGGATCGCTGGCCGTCCGGATGCCGTAGTAGAACCAGCCCAGGCAGAAGGTGCACATGTCGATTGTCGAGCTGGTCGGGCCGAACACGACGATGAAGCGCAGGAGATCTGGTAGGGCGTACTCTCTGGTCAGTGGTCACATCTTGGAAATAGAATTATTGGAGACGATTAAGGAGTAGAGGTATGTCTACCGGTGGCGTTCCACTGTCTTGGTTCTCGGATGTACTCCTCATCGACCCGGTCCCAGGGCAACGCAATCTGGCTGATGTCGTAGAGCAGGTTCTGGACGAGAATCTGGAGACTGGTCATCTGGAGACGGTAACTTCGTCAGCTCTGTTTTCACCATTGCAAGGGTGGCTTTCTTTCTTTCTTTCTTTCTTTTCTAAGGGAAACGAGAAGAAAAAAAAGGTAGTAACTCACGGGCTGATATGGCAGCCAGGCGCTGGCGATGAGAACACTGAACACGTTTCCAAAGTTCGAAGAGGCGACCATCTAGAATGTGGATCAGCTTGCCATGCACCATGGGAATCGACTTTGTCTAGCAGTAGTTCAGACCTTGATATATTTGATGGTATTTCCATGGGTTACCCGGCCGGTGGTGACACAGTCCACGATGATATCCAAGGCTTTCTCGGTGAGGATCACTGGGTGAAGCGCGTCAGTACCAAAACACGAATTCAACTTGAGTAACAGAATTGTAGCTTACCGTCCGCGCAGTCCTTGGCAACAGTGACGGCCGAGTCCACGGAGATCCCGACGTCTGCAGCCCTGAGTGCCACACAGTCATTGATGCCATCGCCGAGCATCCCCACGCAATTCCCGGACCCCTTCAGGATCTCAACGACCTGGCTCTTCTGGTGCGGCGTCAACTTGGCGAAGAGCTTGCAAGTCTTCACGGCATTGGCAAACTCCTCTGTCCCCTCGAGCCTTGCGAGTTCAGGGCCGGTGATGGCCTGCCGGTCATCGCTGTCGGCGCTCTGGATGATGTTCAGAGTCTGACAGATCTTCAGCGCAGTCCCCAGGCTGTCGCCCGTGAGGATCCTGACGTCCACGCCCAGATCCTGCAGCTGCTTGATAGCAGCGGCGGCGTCCTCTTTTGGCGGATCCAGGAACGTGAGGATGCCTTCAACCGTCATGTCGGACTCGAGTTCCTCCATCAATTCACGGTCCTCGACATCGGGGAGTCTCAGTTCCTTCGTGGCCGTGAGGAGGACTCGGTAGCCCTCCGAGTTGAGGCGGGAACATTGCCGAGACAGTGCTTGCTTCTGTTCCGCGTCGAAGGCCGTTATCTGGTTCCCGACACGGACGCGGGAGCAAAGAGCCGACACTTCCTCGTATGCCCCCTTGCACATCAGGATGACTTTCCCTTCAGGGCTTCGGACGATGCAGCTTGATCGGCGCCTCTCAAAGGTGAAGGAGATTTCCGCAATCTTCTCATACGGCGGGATCGACGCCGAAGTCCCCGTGGCTAAGAGGAAGTTGATTATGGCGGCGTCGACGCCGTTTCTCTTCCCGTCCTGGTTAACCGCATTGACGTAGGCGACCTCGAGGACACGCTGATCGGGATTGCCCTCGCAGTTCAGGTGGTGGGAAAGCGTAATCTCGTCTTTCGTGAGAGTACCAGTCTACATCATCGCTGTCAGCAGATCCGCTGGTGTGTGTGATCTCGATAGAACAATAGTGTCAGAAGGCAGAAGTATGTACCTTGTCGCTGCAAAGAACAGACATTCCACCGAGATTCTGGATGGAGTCCAAGCGCTTGACGATTGCCTTCTTCCTCGACAGCCTGAACGCACCCCGAGCCAGATTCGTATTGACAATGGCCGGGAGCATCTCCGGAACGAGGCCGACAGCCACGCTGACACTGAACAGGGCGGCACTTCCCCAGTTTCCAGATACCTTACCGGAAATGACGAGGACCTGTACGCAGCCATCAAGTCATGGTCAGTCCACAGAACAAACATCTTTTGCCGGACTGTACTCACGATTGTAACCATGATCAGCATGAAGGCAACCATCATGTAGGTCACATTGCGAATGCCCCGTTGGAAAGCGTTCAATGGCTGGCGTCTGTTCAGTTGCTTGACAATTGTCGCGAGGAATGCGTCTACCAGACGAGAAAGAGTTCTTAATGACTACTCGCCTTCTGATACCGACAGAGGGAAAATACTTACCGTCACCAGTTCTCGCCACTAAAGCCACGCCCGTGCCCGAAATCACGCTCGTGCCCATGAACACGACATTTTCGAGGTCGAACAGAGCGTCATCGTGCTTTTCACCGCTTGTGTGCGCGCTCTTCTTGACTGGGTAGCTCTCCCCGGTAAGACTCGACTGACTGATCTGCAAGTTAGTGGACTCGAGCAACACACAGTCCGCCGGCACGTTGTCTCCGGGGCTCAAGACCAGGATATCACCGGGGACAAGCTCTTTCTCGTGGATGAGGACCTCGGACGCCACCAGTGTCTCAAAACCTTTGTCCAAGACGGTCTTGGGGCGGCGAACTTTGACATCCATCCTCACGGAGTTCTGAAGCTTGACCACTGCCACGGCGCTGCGGTACTCTTGCCAGAAGCGCACCACAGACGAGATGACGATCATGACGACCAGGATCACAAACGTGGACTAGGTCATGCATCTATCAGCCCGTCCACTTTTTGGAAGTCACGCATTACAAACAGACCAAGATATGGGCCAACTTACCCACTGCGGTGGAGGAGTTGCTGCACTGATGATGGCAAGCAACGCCAACAAGATATTGAACGGGTTGGGCAGCACAAGGAGCAGCAGCCGCCACCACGTCATTGGCTTCTTGGACGGTAACAGATTTGGCCCAGTGACCGCCAGCCGAGACGCAGCCTCACGCTCCGTGAGGCCGTTGATGTCAGAGTTCAGCTGGCTGAGAGCTTCGTCGGATGGAAGGCTCGCGAGCCGCCTGAGAGACGCTTCGGGAGACGCATCATGTCCACGAAGCACGTTCCTCCAGTCGCCCGGAGGGCGGTTGTCTGCACTACAGTCAGTATTTGATAGGACGACAGGAAGATCCGGTTGAAGGGCTCCGTACCTGAGAAGCCCAATTCTAGATCCCCGAACGGCCCTGGATTCCTTGACCTGCGGGAAACCAACGACGAAAGGACAGACGGAAAGGATGCCGGGCGAAACATGGCGAGTGTGCCTATCTATCGGAATAACCAAAAAAATCGACGGAGAACAGGATTGTCCAGCACTGCCATAGGCGGGAGGAGGAGCAGGAATTGAGTCGGGGTTTCGCCGGCCGGCCTGCCACTCACATATCCGTGGATGTCAGATAGCCCGGTGTACGAGAAGACGGTCTCTCAATCAGCCCTTGGCACTGGACATGCAAAGGGCCTCCTAGGGAGGTCGCGTCTGCTGCAGTGGTTCATCCGCCGGCACACCCGTGCCAGCTGAGCGCGCGTGAAGCGGAGTGGTCGCCAGAGTTGTAGACGATTACGAGACCTCGGTCTCGTAATCAGCGGAATCCAGCAGAAAAGACGGGAATAGGCGTTTGAAGCCGGAAGAGAAGGGAGTGGATAGATGTTGAATGTGACAGAATATGAGGCCGAGAGCCGAGAGGCAGGAGAAAGGAAGGAGAAAGAAGGCCGCGGAGCGAGGGTGTGTGCATATCATTTTTTTATACTTTTTATATACTTCGTTTTGGGCAGCAGACGGGCGGCGGTGCGCTAACACGTTCAGGGAAACCATGGAAATCCCTCACCAGCCGGCGACACCGCGCTAAAAAGCTTGTGCCGTTTAATCTACACTGGCCGCGGTGCTGATTGGCCTGCAGGGCTCCACGGGCAGAGGCTTGTTCTGTCCCATGCTGCCGCTCGGGCCCTTCTCTGCCGCATATCTCACCTCGGTGCTGTTGAATCCGCACTATATCTCACGGCCCTGATTGGCTTCCATGCCCGAAAGGCTTCAAAAAGGTGCCCGGACAGTGGATCTTGGGCCTGCCGTCGCAGGAGGAGGTCTCACCGCTGCCGTCCCGTGTATGTATCCTGGCTTTCGGGTGGGTGATCTGTTACAGTGACGGCTTGGTCTATCAATCTCGCAGCGACTGTCGCCAGCATCCAGATTTCATATGTATTCTCCAGAGATCGAGACGAGCAGTGTCTGTTGCTGTTCAACTTGTTCTCCGGGGGTTGAAGGGAACGCGTCATCCCGTCTGGTTGCGGGCCAATGGTACCTCGGTATACCCGCGGGAGATTGAGCCCCATGGCGGATGCAATAGCGTGGTAAGCCTCAGGCCATCGATGCCACGCCATGTGTGCCTTGCTGGAGAATTGAACGCTGGTCTTGGGAGGAGGTGCGAGGAGAGCACGTTTTTACATGCCTTGTGCAGAAGGTCGTCGCATGATCACTAGCCCTAGCACCAGCATGAAGCTGACTGCATGTCTACACCTCCCAAGTGCTGGTTTGCGCCTGACATTAGCTATCCTTGATTTATCATTGCTCCCGTGGAGTGATGTCAGAATTTTATACCCTGGGTCTTTGACACCTATATTTCTATTTACCCATCGATGGGTCTCAATCGTCCCATCTCTCCTCTTTCAATTTGATCTCTCGGTTCCGGGAAGCGTTTTACGGAGTACATAGGACTAGTGTTTACAACTACAGTCACGGAATCTGGTTGTCCCACTTCGAGCAAATTAGTAGTCATTATGATTTGTGCCAAATAGCAGCTCCCCAGTGTTAGTATACAGAAATGCTTCCCCACAGCCACATACCGAAGAAAGAACCCTTGAAGAAGAAAATAAACAGTCCCAAAGGGCAGTGATGGATTAAAATCACCGCTGCGCAGTACCTCGCCATCGTCTAATCCAAAGACGGGTGGATGGTACAATGTCTCTCTCCGTCCATGCCTCGTTCTCGGTATCAGGTATTCCAGGGGTCATCTCAACCCCGAAGCACTGTACATGCATGAGCGCACTGCCTGGCGCTTATATGGCCTTCAGACCACAAAAGCTCCCATGTGCACCGATGATTCAAGCTCCTCTGTTACAGAATCGCCAGAGGTGACAGAACGAGTACTTCCTCCTTGAGGACGACGGTCAATTTGAAGTCTTGAAAGCAGCAGCTGCGGTAGTTCCTGTCCCTGAATAGAACCTAGTTCTAAGATGCCTACCCCAAAGTTACCAAAGTTAGCGCCTACCTAGTAGGCAGTACCTATGTACATGTACATGTGTATCTACTTAGGGTGCCAAGAGACCTTCGAGAATTATTGTGGTCACCCGTCTCCGAGGGCATATCAGCAGCTCGATTATAGAGCTTCATCGATGCGGGCTATGTGAGTAGCAAAAGAACGATTGTGATTCCTTTTCGCTTGTTTTCGGCGAAGATTCGCATGGCGCCGAGAAATTACCTTCCTGGGTTGTAGAAAATAAAAAAGCGGGATGGCGGAGGCGGAAAGGAGTGCTCAAAGTGGAAATTCCCCGCATGTGAATCGGTCTCATCCTCCGCAAACCTTCATTCAGCACAGGCCAGAGGGTGAGATATGAGCAATACATAGGCACATGCATCCTTCAACCGCTGCGAGTACTTGCCGGAGAAGATAAGTGAGGTACTTACCCTATGAATAATGACGGGGAGCAAGTGACAAAGAAGCGTCGGAGCCGAGATGGCTGCTGGACGTGCAGGACACGGTACGCCAGTATTCCATTCTACTCTGATGAAGGTATGTGCCAACCTCGGGCAGGAAGAAAAAGTGCGATAGCAGAACTTTCCCATGCGGGAACTGCACTAGATTAGGGCTGGTATGTGAGTACCAGACCCGACTCGTGTGGGAAGACGATGCGAGAAGGGAGGGGATGCGGAGGAGAGGACCTCCAGCGCATAAATGGAAAAAGTCAAGGCTGTTGAATCCCGCGAACAGCACTGCAGGTTCTGGAGCGGCTGATGTTGGCGCAATCGCTGCCATGGAGTGTTCTCAGCCTGGAAACGACTCCGAGTCCTACCTGGAGACAAACAGCGGGGGCAGCGCGCAACCAATGCCAGGAGAGATGGCCCAGTGGCGCCATTTATCGGGATACCCGGACACTCTTGATGCGACAGAGTCTCTGCTACTTGATCATTACATACGACGATTTTCAAGGACCTACCCTACCTTTTCTGGTCCGACGAATCCCTTCTTGTCCGTGCTCCTACCATTATCCATGCAGAACCGAGTAGTCCTTGACTCGCTACTCGCACTCAGCGGCGCTCAGACTTGGGACGATCGTGGATTCTGCATGGAGGAAGCAACGCTCAAGTTAAGGCAGCGCGCATTGAGAGGCTGTCGAAAATTGTTGATGAAGCATGGCACACATTTTGGACGAGTCGAGATGCCCCTGTTCAATGCTCAAGTGACGAACAGCGACCCCCTGGCGAATATGAGCGAAGAAGATCTACTTTTCCTCTCGACAAGCTGTGTCTTGTTGCTCCTGTACGAGAAGATTGCGGGCGAAGGAAAGGAAAACTGGACGCCCCATCTTGAATTCCTTGCGCGGCTCTTCTCTCGCTACTCTCATGACTATATGGGGAATGGCTCCAGCGGTGCTACATCGACAACTGTTGAAGCGTTCCGATTCCTATATAATCTCTTTTTGTACAATGACCTTGTGCGGTCTATATCACTACAGACATCTCCGCTTTCCGATTTCTACCTGCGAGTCGGGGAGCCTTGCTCAACAGATGGCGCTTCTTTGCCCCGATTCTTTTCTTTCCAACCGGGTCTTGAAGCAGGACAGGACGACGGTCGCTACTACTATCCACATCTTATAGCACGAATCAGCGCCGGAGACAGGACAGTCACGGACGCCGATATTGCTGCCTGGGATGGAAGAGTAGACTGGCTTCCGAGTTTCGCCCTTACAGGAGTTCATGGAGGAGGAATCGATAACCAAAGTCCTTTTGGTGGTATATCTGTCGTCACACAACCTCCACAGGGTGATCGGAAAGACGCCAATGGGCTCGGTGAGTGGGAAGAGCGAAGAATCATATCAGAACTGTATCGCGTCGCGGCGAGAGTTTATCGAATGCAAGTATTTTGCAGAAGTGAACCAAAAGACGAAACTGTCTCAGCGAGTATAGATGCTCGTGAATCGCAAATCAGCATCCTGGCCTCGTGGGCCGCTCGACTCGTGCAGCAGCTTCCCGAAGGCTCCGTTTTCGAGAACGCCCTCCTATGGCCTATTGGGATTGTCGCCAGAGAGTTGACTTATGAAAGTGCTGTGGAAAGAGAGTATATCCTCTGTCGCCTTCGATCTCTAGAAAGAAGATTCCAAATGAAGCATTTTAGGCGTGTCCAAGAAATCTTGCTGAAGCACTGGAGGAAGATTGACAAAGAAATGATCACTAACGCTGGTGATTACATGCCTGGATCAACAGCAGACGCGATCCTGGTTGGATGACGTGGTCTTCAACCTCGCGAAGATCTGAATGAATGGATTTTTTTTAATACACTCAACCGTCAACTACTGGCCAAGAGGTCTCATTTCGTACAGCGTCTGCTTTATGTAGTTGATCTGCTCATTGGCCCACTTCTCCATCTCTGCGACGTTGACCGTCTCAACACGACACAGCCCCTTCTTTCCTTCCTCATCGGTCTTCTTGACATTTTCCTCGTACTTTTTTCTTAGGGCTTCGACGGCAATGCGCGCACGCTCCGCCAGCACTTCAAGTCGGTACGTGGTCCACTGGTAGTAGAGCTCCGTCAGATGCGATTTGTTCCTGACATTTGCATTTGTCGTTTCGTCCAGAAGCGTGGGGTCCCTGGGTCGGAATGAAGTGACGATGGTGATACGCTCGGGCATATTTGCAGCCGGTGCTGCGGTATGAGTGATGTGACGCCCCTGGAGTATCACAGCACAGCCCTATTCATGCCTAATCAGCATGCGCTTGTTGTATTGTGCCTACTGGTTCACTTACCATTTGCGGAGACTTGACCTTCACCGTCGTCCCATCGGCTTTCAGAAGCTCTGTCTCTCCACCAACCATGTGTCTGGCATCGGACAGCATGACCACGCAGACGAAAGGGTGCGAATCCTTGTGCCACTCGATGATTGGTTTGGTCTGATCGGTCACAGCCTGGGGTTCAGGCTTTTCCTTCTCGAACTGCGCGATTGCTTCCTCGGTGGCAGCAGGAGGCTCCACGGGCGTTGCCCTCACCCCAGCGATGCCATCCGGGCCAAGCTGGACATTGGTGTGGCAGATTTCATAGTCCATGGCGGGGACCAAGTCGACGCCCGCATTCTCGCTTATAATCCTCAGGACCTCTGGCGAGTGCCAGAACTGGTGGATAAAGGGGGCATAGCGGGGAGCCATTCCCCGGAGCTGAACTGACCCCGGTCGGGTGTGATGGAGGCAGTTGTCCAGAACCTCCGGGGTGAAGAGCTCTCGTCGATGCTCGAGCACTGCTTCATACGAAAGCAGAGGGAAAGGCTCGGTGCAAGCAACCGACGAGATAGCTGTAGAAGAGAGACCCAGGTGTTCCATCTTGAGAATCTTTGAGGGAGGAGAATAGGCAAGGTGTTTCGCTGGGTCGAACTGAGCTGGTGTCGTCTTCTTCGACGAAGCTGCATTTTGCGAGGATGTGAAAGGCTCCGTCGCAGCGATGCTCTCAACCGCCATAGGGGGAGTCATGGTGTTTTGTATGTTGAACAGAAATACTTAGATGGAAAGATCGATTCACATTCAAGGGATGACAACTATATAAGAAAAAACCGGAACTTGCTAGACAACCCTAAACAATAGGCTTTATCTAATAAGCACCCACTTATGAGGTATTTATACTTTTCTATGCACATGTTGAAATGATCGCAACTGACCTCATCTCCGACCGGCTGCCACCTAAAGCGATTATTCTAAGCGCCCCGCATTGCATACTCTTCCTTTCCCCATCTTTGCCCCATTTTCATGATAGAAGTGGAGATGCTGTAGAGGAGAGTGCCCCAGGATGTTCCTGAGCGGAACCGTTGAACCAATATCGCGAAGGAGCGCCTATACCAAAAATGGGGTATTTGAAGCGCCGGGCCAATTATATCTAGTAGAGAGGTACTCTGTAGGAACACTCATCCCGATGGAACATACTTCTAAACCAGAAATGGCATATTCAAGCCGCTAGAAAACATCCCACCCCCCGTGTACCCATATCTTCTTGTTCCTCGTTACACTAGCTAGCTATCTGATCATATCACCGCACTAGTGGAGCCCTCAGGAGCAATGCCAAGGTCATCGTCGACGATAATGACGAATAGAGGAAAGAAAGGCCCGCCATCATGATGAACCTTGCTCTCTAAACTTGCGGGGAGATTGCCCAAACGGTGGTATTCTTGCCGCCTAACAAACAACTTCTGAGCCTTTTCTCTACTTGACTCGGACGTCTTGGCTTGTGTTTTGACATATCTGTTGGGTGATATTACCGGAGGAGGAGTAGAAGAGAAATAATGGTACTACGTACAGTACATACTCAGATACCTAGGTATCAAGTAGATAAAGCATCGATTCAGGACATCCTGGCCTTCCTTCACTTGTCATAGATGATGACTCGCAGCTTTGGACTGTTCAACCTGGAATCACTTCATAATTTCCGAAAAAATTCTGCAACCTACAGTACATCATGAAACACGCAGTCCAACAATTGAGAATGCTGCTATCCCTACAGGGCTCCGCAGTCCCCGTTAGCGACGCAAATAATTCCAGTTTCTATGAAAAGGGACCCGTAACTGGTCATGTCGAATACCACGGCATCCCCGCGTCCATCATCAGCGGCTTCACTTCACCGTCGACATGAAGAGCGCATCGGACGCAAAGGGGCACCGGCACTATCGCCTGCCTCTAGAGGCACACAGGCCTCTTCCTCCATGTTCCTGTTCACCCACTCCGCAGTATCATCTATCTCCGTAGTACGCTTAAGCACTAGGTTCACTAGAACTTGGTGCTAGGAACCGGATCAGAGGCAGTTACACGAGAACTGCAGTTCGACTGCTGACTTTTCCAGACCAGGATGTCTAAGAGTAACGTAGTCATGATATATTAACGTATGAGCAATACGGCCTAAATGGACAACGTAGCTTCGATTAGCATCACATTCCCATCTTGACCTGCAACAGAGATCAATAGAGCTGGAGTAATTTTTCCCTTTATTTTAGTCATGCGCGTCAGCACTTTCCTCCGTATCCAAGATGAACTCTTGAACATCATTTGATAAGATAATGCCGTCATTCAGTTACTGCCATTTTTCTTTTTCTTTTTGTTTTTCATCGGATATCATAATCAGAATCAGATTCCCCAGAATAGCCCCTCCACCGCGCTGCCATGCATCACCACACCCCACCCCAGAATCAAGCTCACCAGCCAGAGCACGGCGAATACCAGGATCGGGATCAGCAGCAGCTCCGTGTTGTGGAGGAAGGGTAGCGCATTGTACCCCAGGAAGGTGATGTAGGTGTAGTACGTCAGCGCGGAGAGGTAGAGCGTGTTTCCGAGGAAGGTGGCGAGGAAGTTGGTCGGGCTGCGCGTGAGGATGGGGAGGAGGAGGAATTGCAGGACGTAGAGGTGGAGGTAGAGTGGGAAGAAGGCGCGGTTTGAGACCTAATTAATACACGTTAGTGTCTGAGAGCTGCTGAATATAAAAGAAGAAGGGAATATATATGGCTGAAGAGATACTTACATCGAAACAGTACCCGAATTCCACCTGCTCCTTCTCCCCGGGCTGCATAAACAGCCCCTGCGCCGCTCCTCTTCTGCGGCCCCTCGTCCCCCTCAGCCCGGTCAGAGAGGCTGCCAGGCCATTGGGCCCGAATATCCGCCCCATGAGGAAATATGCCAGCGTGGAAATGAGCAGCGAGGTCCCGATGAAGTGTACGAAGACGAAAAGAAGGGCCAGGCGGACGATGGCGCCAAAGGAGGGCGCGTACGCGACGCCCCATGCCAGGGCCGTCAGGATGAGGAAGAAGGAGAGGAGGTAGATGAAGGAAGGGTCCGGACGGTGCCAGGTATTTTTCGTTTCTGTGAACGGTCAAGGAATCAACCTGTCAGTCTGTGAAACCTTCCCATCATGGCATTGAGGGACAGGAAACGGGGTCGGGGTATAAATGCAATTGAATTAGATGGGGTCGAGGAGCGTTCATACGTTTCTAGAGAACGGAAAACTGACAGTCAGAAATATTTAATCTACGAATTGCCACCGGAATTTTAGAACAAGATACTCACATGGTAGTACATGGACTTGAAGACCTTCTTCGGCGCAAACAGCAGCGATGTCATCTCCCAAATGGCCATCTCGAAGTCCATCTGCGGGAACTTGAACAGCCTGGTAGGCTCGTCCGGCAACTGGTCAGCAGCAGTCCACCATTGCTGTCCTCCTCAACTCCCTCCGGCTCAGGATGTTCTGCTGCGCACCTCTTGAAGAACCGTGGCATTCGTATCGCGGATCCCCGGCTCGATGGGGTGGTGCCGCCGAAGCTCGCAGGGCCGCCATGCTGTCGGGGAACGTTGATGTGAGGGTTCATCGCCGGCGACGAGGTGTGCAGCCGGTCCTGGGAGCCGGGCACGGAATGTTCATATGGTTGGGCAAAGACAGACTCTCTGTGGAATTGCGCGACGTCGATACGCTGAGGTTGCATGCCTGATGCCAACGGAGCTGGGCGTATGTCATTTCCGGCTAGCTTCGGTGGGCCAGGCGCCCGCAGACCCAAAGCTCACTACTGTAAACAAAGACGTCACCACTCAACTCAAACACTCTCTACAGTACTCTGCACATGCGATATGTACCATGCACACAGGAACCAAGGAAAAAAAAGAAGAGATATTCGATATGACTATCCAAACCGTACCTATTTACTACCCATCCCAGACAGAAGGACAGGACACCGCGCCATGGCAAAAGTCCAGCCCTATTCAGAGCCCGAAATTACTACCCTAGTACGCTATCATACTTATCCAGTCGATTTCAGGAATCACTAGAAGCTGGGTCATCTCATTTCTTCTTCTTTGGCGCACCTTTCTTGCTTCCCTTGGCAGCCTCGCGCAACTTTTTCTCCCTCTCGAGAGCCTCAGCGCGTTCCCTTATACGCGCTTCCTTTTCTTCCTTTTCAGCTAGCTTGCGTGCCCTCTCGGCCTCGCGGCGCTCACGGACAATGGCCAGCCGTGCGAGGTCAGCACGAGCCTCCTCCGTCTTACCCTCCAAGTGCAGCTTCATATAGCGGTCCCGCGCCTGCTGCGCTTCGATGGCTTCACGCTCACGACGCGTGAGCTGTGAGGCATCCCCGGTCTTGGAGGTGCCGTTTGCAGCCTGTGAGAGCGAATTGGCCGTGTGGTTCGGGTTCGGGGGCAGATCATCGTCCGAGTCCTCTTCCTCCGACTCGGATGGCGGTAGGTCACCGGGCTGTGCGGCTGCCTGTTCTTGTTTCTTCGCAATGGCAGCCTGCTTGCGCGCCTTTGCAGCAGCACGACGCTGTTCGCGGGTCATCTCCTGCGGTTGCGGTTGCGGTTGCTCGCGGACGGGCTCTCCCTCATCCTCTGAAGACTCTTCCTCGGATCCAGATTTCTCTTCTTCCTCTGATTCTGAAGGGATTTCGTCGTCGGGATCCTGCAGAATTGAACCTAAGTTAGCTATTGTCTGGAGACAAAATCTGACCACAGGGTGTTGTGCCACAAACATGGGAAATCGTACCCGCCACATGCTCACAGGATTACCATCCTTGTCGGTCGGGAGGAGGTCGCGGCTGTAGTGCTTGCCACCTGCAATTCACCGTCAGAAGCAGAATCCTCGTTATAGATGTAAAACGACTCTTTCCGCCCGACATACCTCCTCTAGATGGCTTTGACAATTTTCCGCGGGGAGCCATAGCGGGCGATCTGTCTCCTTGAGAGGGGATCGAGGCGACAAAGGGGACGGCAGCAAACTCAGCTAGGCGACGAAATGATATTAGCAACAAGACCCCTGTTGCAGACAGGTGGCGTGGTACCTGTTCTCTGTGCTTTGAAATGGGCGGCTGCTCAATGGCACGAGGTCTAGAGATGTATATCCACTAAGGAAGAGTCGCGAGTCGTGAGCGGTGGGGTATCGTAAATAAGGTTCCAGGTATGTGTTAAGAGGAACGATGAAAAGAAAGACAGCACCGGAGAGACGACACGGGTCCCTGAAAGGGAGAATAAGAGAGAGAGACAGAGAGGCGAGCACAGCAGCAGCTTCAGGATGCAGATATCGCGGTAGAGAGAGATCAGACTGGTTGACACGTCGAGTCACGAGCCTCGCCGGAGGGGTCCAGGGCGGCGGCGCGGCGGTCACGACCCCTCGCTCCTCTCTGTGGCCGGAGCACCTCGCCCCGCATTGTCTCTGGGCCAGCGATCGTCGACACAGTCCGTTTGCTATCAGCATCCTTCTCCGCCATTCGTTGTCCGCCACAGAGGTACCCTGGCATCAGTCCACTCTTGTTCTGGTGGTTGGGCGAGTCGAGACTCGCGGGGTTAGCCTGTCGTCCTCTAAGGGACGCCATAGGCTAGGACGCCTGCTCCCAGCCATGCGACATGACGCGACGTCGACGTCTACAATTGCTGAAATCCAACCTAGCAGCTTGGCGAACGGGGACTAGCCATTGGTGTTACAAACGCCAATAGTGTCTATTTCGATGGTGGGGATTATCGTTTTCGATCGTCCCTGGTATTGGGAAGGTCAAGGAGGTGTGGTACCATGATCCGAAAGAACGACCATCCGATTCGACCAGGAACTCATACCTGCATTGTTCTTATTGACGGTGAGTCTCGCCTCATTGATGGCATTTTGTTATGTTTTATATGTTTTGCTTGCCACTTGAACTCCGGTTTTGCCCTTTTTATGAAGCTGCCGGCAAACGACGTCGATGACATGTGACAAGGCAAAGGGTAGCAGGTTCTTACCTTAACATCTGAAATGGCTTGGACATTGCACGCATTCCCAGGTATCTTATACCTACTACTGGCTTGAGCATGACGTATATAGTTGGATTAAAATCCTGCAGCATACCGGAGACTCTCTTCATCAGTTTTGTGTGGAATAGCTGTTTCTTGTCCCTGATATCCACCAGTCCGGCAATTTCCACAGCTACTTTTCATAGAACATCCTGAGGCATGTATGACTGGCTTTCTTACCACATCACTCTTTCTTCTCTGCTGTAAGAGGACGCGGACAAAGAGAGTTTCTTATGAGTCATAATCGTTCCAGGACCGCCATAAGACTGTATTCGTCGGGCCTGATTGACGAAGAATGCCGCCAAATATCTTATCACAGAGCACCTCCATAATGGAGGTATCTTTCAGGTTTGGAAGGCTTTTACTCATAGTATTGTGTTTTGATTCGACCCCAAGTCTGCGCTAATAATTTTGGTATATTCTATTATATATTATCTGTTCTATTTAACTACCTTCTCAACATAGAGCTGATTAATATTCGTGCAATACGCCAAGTCCGATCCATGCAGAAAAGCTCTCCCAACTCCAGCCCAGTGCTGCTCTCACTCGATGCTAATGATCTACCAGCCCAGACATCACAACATTACCATGCTGATAAACGATAATTACTTTTACTTCTTATCCTCTGGCCAAGGCCCACCCCAGCTTGGCAATTCTCGCTCCTGTCAGCGTCATGGTGCCTGCGATAATTGCACTGCCCATGAACATCTGCGCGTACAGATAATGTCCTTCTCCCTTTTGCACCAATGCTCCCGCGATTGGAGAGCCTGTGAGGGTTGCGAAGCTTAGAAGGCTCAATACCATCCCCATTCTGACGCCGACTTTTTTCAAGTCATCGGTAAGGGTGCTCAGCGTCGCGGGGAAGAGGGACTGAAGTCCAGCGGCGAAGAAGCCGTATATAACGGCGAACACGTATAGTCCCGCGAGGCTCGTGACGCCCGCCCAGCTATACGCGAGCACACCGCTGAAAAAGCTGAACGGAATGAGCATATTCAGCGGCCCCGTGTGTAAATCCGCCAACAGATTCGGAATAAGGCGACCGACAGTTCCTAGTCCGTTCATGACCATGAGCAAATCCATGGAAGTCGATTGCGAGGCCCCGATGATGTCCCGCGCAAAGCTGCTGATATAGAAGAATCCGACGTATAGGCCCCAGAAGTTGAGGAACATGCCGATCGCGAAGAGAGCATAAGGCATTTCCTTGAATGCGTCCCACTCGACAAGCGGACCGCTCTTGCGAGGAGGGAGTCGTTGTCTCAGGAAGAAGAGGCTAGGGATCTGAGTAGCCAGCGTGATGAACCCCAGCGTCCGCACCGTCCACGCAAACCCAACGCGGGGCAGGAGCCGCATGACAACGGCGGGAAAGACAAGGCCACCGGTTGCTGAGCCGCAGGCAGCAATTCCGAATGCGATGGCACGCTTTTTGGCGAAGTAGGTTGGAAGCAGCGCCATCGTGGGACAGAACATCAACCCGCATCCGATGCCCATGCCGAGCCCCTGAGCCAGGAAAAGCTGCCAGTATTTCGTGCACAGAGACGTCATGAAGATGCAGACAAGTTCGAGTGTCGCGCCCACCGTCCAAGTGAACTTGAAAAAGCCTGCGTCTGTCGCACGCCCTGAGAATGTCCCGATGAAGAAGAGGAGGAAAATCTGGATGCTCCCGACCCATGATATGTCTGACGGCGGGTGCCCAAGGGTCTCCGTGTAGTAGGCCTGGAAAACGCCGAAGCTGTTGATATAACCCCATGTGTTGAAGATAACCAGGTGGGCGAGCGCAACTTGTGTCCAGGCTTTGAAGCCCCCATCTGGAGGCGGTCCCGGATCTCGACCAGATTCCCTGGTGCGGACTAGAGATAACGTTTTTGCCAATGCACCTCCCTGGCTAGCGTTCGTGGGAGCTTTTGAAAGAGTATCCTTTGCGCCTGGAGCTTCATCGCCAATCCGCGATTCTTCGTCATCGCGGTCCACGGACAATGATGAGGACCTGTGACTGGTGGGACGACCCTGGTCGGGGACTTCCTTCTCGCCAGTCATCTCTTCCAAGAAAGAATCTTGCCGTCCTTTTTTTTCAATTTCTCTACAAGAGAGCTACTCGACGGGTTCGTTCAGTTCATCAAATCTTAGTCGATATCAAATGGGATGTCATGTGAGAGCTCTGTTATTCCACTAGGGTGATCTGATCGAAAAGCCAGAGGGGTACAGCTGCTCTGAGGAATCTCACCCCCATGAACAAATTATGGGGAGAGACCTTGTCTGTCGACCAGAAACCGAGCAGGTATCAGCTTCGACAATGTCGCAGGTTGCAGATCAGCATAAAGCACAGTATATTCGCAATAGGGATATGGACGAAGACAATTGGATGGGAAAAAAAAATAAAGGCGTGAAAAGCGAAGGAGCAGTTCGCGTTAACGAATGCACAATTTATATGGGAAGAGACATGGAAAACAGGTGAATTGAGCGCGTTCAAGACGCAAAAAAAATTTTTTTTTTTTTTTTTTTTTGATTGATAAGCGGACACGGGTGCAAGCCTACGAAGATCTCGCTGAGAAAACCGACGATAAAGTCTGTTACCCGAGCGCAGGCCCCGACCAGAGTTCGAAAACATGGAAGCACCGAAGCCACCCAAAGTATAGTAGCCAACGGCACAGGTCGATCTGTGCAATGATTCCTCTTCCGATATCCGATTTCCCAACCAGGCGGTGCGGTTTAGACCATGTGCCGTGTGTATGCAACCGGGGTGTTATGGTAAGCCCTTATGGTTACTGTGAAGACAGGAATCGAGATAATTATTAATAATATAATAAGAGAGCGAATCTTGCACCCCAGCCTAACACCGCCAGGATGAGAAAAGGATCCAACAATGTTTGAATCTTCCTGACACGGGGTACGGATGTATCCTACATCGCTACATGAGCCTGTGTCAACGGCCAACGTCTTGACTGCGTCAAGACATCACTTCCTGTCAAAGAGAAGACAGGCAGGCAGGCAGGAAAAGCATTGAACCTACTGTAGAAGGCTATTGTCAAAGAACCTGGGACTACAAAGCCATGAGGAACGATGGCCTGGCCCCGGGGAGAACTGCGATGTTCGCTGACTCTTCTGTGTGTGGGGCGGGCCGTTCCATGCAGCGTCTCTGCGGCGGCCCGTGAGTCACAGCAGGCCTAAGGTGTCCTCTCACCGCCCAGCCTCTGCCGCTTCTATGCTACTCAGGAATGAGCACATCATGCAGATTGTTCGAAGGTTCCCCAGGTCTTCGAGAATAAATGGGAGAATATATATTTATATACCTGATTATTATACGTATATGTCTCTATCTATTCACAATGGGCCAGCAGACTGGTCGTGGAATTGCATTATCTACGGAGTAAACGCCCCTCGGCTAGAATCGGAGGAAAACTGATCTGATAGCGGAAGAGTGTCCACCCGTCATCCATGGATATGCCATTTCGGTGTAGATACGCAGATTCTCTTTTTTCTGTCTCACAATTGAGCGCTCAATTAGTCCCAGTTCATCCCCTGCTTTAAAGTATGATTACAGATGCTTTTTAATTGAACAGAGATGTACTCTGTGCAGGAAGATTCACACTTCATTTCGATCTCTCTTGACAAATTCAAGAAGTTATCTGGTTGATCATAAAGCCAGAGCTGCAAGCAACCGGATCTACAGGAGATTAGCAGTGTTAGCTAGCGTATGGACATGATATCTACCCTTTTGTTTGTTTTACAGAACTGCATGGGTAGGTACGCATAATCTAGTCTTATCGATATTATTATTGTTCAAAGAATTAAAAGAAGGACAGCATGGATCTACCTGGATTAAGTAAGACGCATCAGATAGCTATTGGACGGAATTCGGAGTCTTTTTTTTTGGATCCTTGTCTCAGTATTCAGTATCAGTAATAATCAAGTTCTTGCCCATTGCTGGCATTATTGGTGAGTTCTGTGATAATGGCAAACTGGCATTGGTCCAATCTTGGTAGAGCACACTACTGTGTCGATGCGTTTTTTGTTACTAGTCTCCATCCTTCAGAGGTCAGGGGCACCGGATCGTTACAGAGCAGTGCTCCTTTGTTATGTAGGCCTTTTTCAAGGAGGTCTAGAGAGTACTATATACATATACAATTCAGACTGATTCGTTTTCGCACGTAAAGAGCGTGGGCTGAAAGGTCAGAGTATATACCAACCTAGCAATAGACTGCGTTAATGATATCATAATAATGATGATAATAGTGAATAACTATGGCAATAGTACACTACAGCAAGCATTGTGAGACTCTTTGTTCCATTCGACGGTGATATGATTCATACGAGAGGATTCAGGAGATCTTGAGAACTGAGACTCTGTCGGCCTTACTGACACCAGCCTGGAAGGAGACAGGGGAAAAGCAATAACATTCTTGATGCACTTTTACGTTCACTACGCATTTCGTGATTTCCTCTGTTACTGCGAGAGTTGGTAGACATGACACGACGACATTGGTAGGGAAGGGAATTAAGCCTTTGCTCTAATAATGTGTCCTTGGAATCTAAGAATAACCGAATGGACTAACTCGTCTGATCTACTGGCTTCTTTCTCCAATCCAGCATGGATGGAGCAAAGAGGAACTTATGGACGTAATGAATGAATTAATGGGTGTCTTGCTGGGACTTTTATAGTATGCTGTACAAATTATGTTACAGGCTTTGGATAAGCAACATGGAGACTAGTACAGTATGAGTATGTGCATATTAGGCGTATGAATCATTCTTGTAGGTGTTCTACATAGCATAGTAGTGGCTAGAGTTGGAGAATCCCATCTACTGTATACTATATACCGTGACAATTAATTCTGCAGATCAGCGGTGTCAGAATTCTCAGGAGATTCATACCAGATGGTCTATATACCTATAAATCTTTTTATATACGGTACTATATCCAGCTCCACTCAATGGCCCTGGAACGATGAGGATGAATTACACGATTCCTAAGGGCCATGTGCCTTAATACCTTGTGAAAACAGGTGAATATTGCAGTACGGTGGTACTACTCAACTGGACATAGATCATTCTCACCCATCTTTGGAACCTGCCGTTGTGGGCCTTATCTCTGTCTTCCGACACGTTGAGATCAAGGCCATTTGGCTCTCTGGTTGTACTTTTCGAGGACCGCATAGACTTCGGAGATGAACACCTGGTTTATCGGCCCGATAGAGGACCAGCATTTGTTTTTCCAAGAACCCCTAAAGGATAATCTCGATTAGAGAGACGGAAGGCGACGACAGGAAAGTGATATACGTTGATGACACTGCCTTTGGAACCGCAGAACTTGCTCCTCTCTAAAACCCTAAGTGTCGCTGCTACTGTGAAGGAGTTGGCTGCGAGGTGTGACGGAATATTCGTCTTTTCTGGAAACTACATTCCCGGCTTATCTTTGCGGTAGATATTTGCCTCGCTAATCGAAAAAACCTCATATATATTATAGATTATGAAGTTAATTCCTTCCTTAATCTGGTTTCACACTTAAAATGATTATATACCAGATTTCTTCGTTCATGCATTGCCATCTCACATTCTTTTGCTAGTTGACTGATTGCTTGACTTGGTGGGCTCTGAGAATTGCAGTTAACTAGGCATTTGATTAGCTGCATCTGATACTGCAGATTCTGAGTTGAATGTGGTATCTGGATGTGATAGCACCCTATCTGGCTGATAGGGTACTAAACCAGTAGCAGCAAATCCACTTTGTATATTAGATGCAGATAGCACCCGCATGTGTGTATATTGATATATAGCCAGGAAGTCTGGCTTATCAATATGATTGATGCCAAGCTGTGTGCTGGCCTGAGCCTGCTGGCCATATATTTGCTTTAATGGTGCAAAGCAGCCAACATCAAGAGGCTGTAGCCAATGTGATGAATGAGATGGCATGCAAAGAGATATGATTTGATGCTCCTTGCAGAAATGATCAAACTCTGCAGTTGCATTACTCCCATGATCATCTAGAATCAGTAGGTGATATCTTCTAACTGTATGTGCTGCTGCATGCTTGTCAAACACCTCTTTTAATCAGGCCATATATAGCTCCTCATTGGTCCATCTATTTTCACTCACACCAATCACCCAATCATGTGGTATATCTTGATACCATGTAGATTGATGGATCTTGCCAGCAAATATGATTATTGGGGGTAGGGCCCAGCCAGTTGCATTGATTGTCTCAATAATTGTCACTCATTCTTGATTGCCTGGCTGCAGAGCTCTAACACAACTAGTAGTATGATAAGAGTCAGTAACAACCTTTGCTGTAGATGCCACACTCATTTGAAAGCCAGTTTCATTGAAGTTGTAGATATTTTGTTCCAGAATACCATATTTTTGTATGGTATTATGAACAAGCTGGAACCATTCTTTGATAATCTTTGGATCTTCACATTGAGCTTGTTGATCATCATATTCGCAATTGTATTTAGACCAAAGTTCTTTATGGCATCCAATGAATCTTGTCACCCATCTCTTGCTGACTGTTGAAGATGCTCCTTTCCAATTAGATAGTATTAGATTGGCCATATTGTGTACTGCACCTTGGCATGGTGGTAGGCCCTGTTGATCCATATCCAATATCCATTTGATGAGTGAAGATTCTTCAGTAGTAGTAAGCTTTTGACTGTTTGGTGCTGTATCTACATGTGCAGTATGGCACCTGACGCGGTCAGCAAGTGTAGATCTAGGCACCCCATATATCTCAGCAGCCGCCCATACGCTTGATATCTGACCAATTTGATAGGCTTTAACTGCAAGTAAAATACGGCCTTCTTTATGAGCTGAAGAATCTGCTGTTTTGGGGGACATCTTGATGGTAGGTTGAAGCTGTTGAGTGATAGTTGGGAGCAAATAGGAAGGTCCGTGTCCGGCTCGGCGTCCGACTACGTTATCTGATAATACGATATGCTTCGGCTTCACCTGCCACCCAGACCAGATTTGAAACCACAAGGAGCGAAGGAGGTGCGAAACAGAGACCGGTAGAGCTGATGGCATTGTTGAGTCGAGACTTTTTTCTCGCTCATGTTGCTGGACCCCGGATGAACTGCATCTTCCCTACTCTTAAGCTTGCTTAAACATGGCCTTTTGCGTTCCTACGCGGATCACTACTTGGCCAGTCAGTTAGAGAGAGATGCATCTCACGGCTGACTTCTCGTACGTGAACCGAATCGGAGTTCCATCAGAAGCAGGATAAGGGCGGGACATCGACCTGGAGGGTCGATTTTCAGGGTTCCTGACTTGATTTTCAGACTGGCACTGCATAATGCTTCCTATCACACTTTGCTGTACTTCACGTCATCCAATATCATGTTGTTTCCAGGTGATATTGGTGCTAGTCAATAATGCCCAAGATGGAACTGACTTCCGTCGCATCATTAATGAATTAGTCTTCATGCATACTGGCCCCTGCATTGTTGAAATATCTAATACCTTAATGAGACCTGTCAGTCTAATAGTAGTAGTAACAGTGGTAGTAAAAATGATTTAAAACCGAAAATATTTGTATTTGAAATAGTACATCCAGAGTGTTCAAAGGCAACAGAATCCAGCCACAAGAATCTCATCCAGAAAGTCTGTCATCAATATCCGTTACTAGATACCCGAGGTTTCACGAGTGAAACATCTACACCGGAACCTGAGCCTCAACTATGCCTATGGCATCGCAGTTACTTGCTTTAGGACGCAACGCGGTGACTTGGGCTGTCCTTTGAAGATGACAGAGACCTGACCACCTCTGCCAGATCTACTTTGCCGAGCCTCTCCGCCATTTGTAGGGCTGTCTCGCCATTCACGTCGACGGCGCCGACGAGAATTCCGCGATTTACCAACAGCAAAATAACCGGCTGATATTGATCAAGGGCCACCCCTGGCCGCGGCATCAACTAATTGATGCAACACGGTCCACCCGTTTGTTTTCGCGCATTGATGTTCGCGCCAGCGTCTAATAGGACCTCCATTGTGATGAGAGCTGGCCACCAGAGCGGTCGATACCCTTGACGCCCATTAGGTGCAGTCTCTGTGAGATTCACTGTCTCAAATAGCGGCGTAGCCCCATCACTGTTTCTGGAGGCCTCCAGATTCGCGCCAGCCTCAAGAAGCATCTAAATAATGGCAACATTCTGCTCGTACACTGCGATATGGAGTGGCGTTTCCCCATTACAATCCTGGGCATTGACATCAAGTCCCAAGGAGAGGAACAGTTTGAATGCCTCACTGCTATTCTTTGGGCATGATTTAAGAGCCTCAGCGAGGGTGCCTTCAACATTTGGGTCTGCAGACGGCGTGGATTCTTGAATGATCCTGTGCAGCATCGTCTTACCATTGTGGTCCAATATCCTGACGTCTGTGCCGCGTGAAATCAGCATTTGGAGAAGCCTGAGTCGCAGGTGAACACTTTTTTGTTCTTTTCTTCTTGCTGGTAAGACGAATTCCATGTGATTTAGCCCCCATATTGAGTGATGCAATATAGAGTCCCCATTATCGTCCGTTGCATTGATGTTGGCCCCTAAATCGAGGAGAAGCTCAACAGTGGATATTCGACCCCAGTGAGCAGCTTCAAGGAATGGTGTCATACCCCGCATGCCTTCTGATTCTGAAGACCTAGCCTCGAGACTAAAGCCGGCATCGAAAAGAAGTTGAATGGCGTTATTTTCCCACCCTCCGCAGCTTCGTGCATTGCTGTCCTATTATTTGTTTCCGGCGCTTCTGCGACAGCGCCTCTCTCAAGGAGTAATGTCATGACATCCAATTTACCGCGGTTCGCCGCAGCGTGCAGAGGTGGAAAGCCGTCCGTTTCTCTCCTAAGTTCCGCCCCTTTGTCCAGCAGGCATTGCACCATCTCAACTGTGCAGTACGTCGCTGCTATGCTGAGTACACTTTGCCCTCCTTCAAATCCAAAGGTCGTAGCATTCACATCTGCCCCCTTCTCTAACAGCATATTAAAGAGTCCGCTATGCTTGTATCTGATGGCAGTCATCAATGGGCTTCTCCCATCCTCACCATAGACATTAATATCATAGCCACCACCTATCAGCAGCCTGACGATTTCTCCATGTGCTTCTGTAAATTTATCGCCATCCCTAATAATAGATACAATTTCGGGGAGTGTCTGCGTGATTCCTTCAAATCCTTTTGTCTCTGGGTTTGTTTTTTTTCTCAATCAGCAGTTTTGCTACCTCGACATGGCCCTTCATGGCATGCTAGAGTAGAACACTGAGGTTTCCTCCAGATTGTCAGTGCTGGCACCATGTTCCAAAAGTAACTTTACAACTGCAGCACGTCCTCTCCTTGCAGCTTTGAAGAGCGCGGGTAACCCGTCCCAGCCTTTGGATTCAGCTTCAAGCAGTCTGTAGTTGACATCAACACCGGCATCCAACAGAGTTTGCAAAGTCTTGACATCGCCGACTTCAGCAGCCTCAAGGAGTGCCCAGGATAGTTCCTCGCTGGAAGCCATGGTTCATCTCGAGAAACAATGTGAACGCGGAAGAGAGAAAAGAGAAGCGGGAAGAAAGTTGAAAGATAGGAGGAACGTCAGAAAAGGAAAACCGCTGGACGGGCAGGTGAGACTGAAATACATAAACCACGTGACAATATGGCGTTGCTTTGAGATATGCGCTGATTTAAGTCCCTTAGTCTTCGTCTATTCCTATTAAAATGACCAGTTATTACTATGCATGAATAGAGCCAAGCTAAACCATTGCAAATATCCCACTAAAAGTCAGTAGGGAAGGTTCCCTCTTGTACATATTTCTTCCAAAATGGAAATCATATCTATCAGATCTCTTCAGTTCAATGCCAAGACTGTCCATTGACTACAGTTTCTCATCAAGCAGCTCCAAAATAACACGCCCTTTAGGTACTCTTCTCGGGACGGCTGCAATCAAAAGTCCTCCAAACACGCTTGACAGTCGTATATAACTTTGTTATGGCCGATTGATCACTATTATCTGGCGTTCCTGAACCGACCACTCTCAGCTTGGGGAACCATTCCGTACGGAACTTTCGACATCCATATTTATTCGAATTCACGAACTGTTTATGTCGCACGGATTACGAACCTCCTTGTTTGCGGCTGACCACGCGTAAATTTGACCCTTGACATCTTTTGTCCAGCCATTTGCAACATTCCATTCTCCGTGATAGTCCCTCGATATGTATAGTTCTAACGCATTGAGCTCTCCACAACTGCCATAATAGTTGTGCACATTTTGTATGCCGTCTTGACATGCTCGAAACATATCCCTGAATTTGGAAAATAACTCAATTGGATCATCCGGACTGATTGGGTCGTCAAAAACAAGCGTCTATCGCCCGTTATGGAGGAGGCAAAATAGATATACCCCTCATCAAGGACCAGAGCACTCATGACGCCAGGGAGATGGCGCTCCTTTCCGTATCCATTTTTCTTGAAATCTTCCCTCATCTCTTCGTACGCCAAGTGCAGAAGATTAATGATTTTTCTGGGACTGTTCTCGAGTCTTTGAAGTCGTCACTCTTAAACTTGATGATCCCAGAATAGCTGATAGTGTCCGTTTGATCTGGAAAATCTCTTTGGATTCCGATAACGGGCGTTGTTGTAACTGCGATATTCCAAATGACCAGCAAGGCAAAGCCTACTAGCCAAAAATTCCAAAGCATATTTAATGGTCAAATATTTTTGGACTGTTTCGAAGTCTCAAGAAGATGAACAACCGAGGCTGTTGTATACCAATGATGAGACGAGGAGGAGCGGATAGGGAAAGGAGTGGTCACCACAGAAAAGAAGATATCTGGATCTCTGAATATTTGCGTTGTAAGACGGCAAAGATATGTAGAGAAGATTAGACGAGCTGCCCGAAGAATCACAGCGCCGCGTAGCCAACAAATATAATATAAAAACAGGTGTCACTTCCCTTAAGGACGTATAATCTCATTGCTACATCTCCCTACTGTCTGTACAAGGATTGTGTTTCACGAGAAGCCGTGCTACCAAAACGTAGATACATTATGGCCCTCATAGGATCCCTCGCCTCGTTTGGAGATTAACAAATGGCTGTCATGTGTTGATCGGGGGAGGTGCACATCACTCGTTCTTTCAGGTCCAAGCGCAAGGTTATCAGAAATGAAGTGGCCAGAGCTGATCGTAGTATATAAGGTTGATTACATTGTAGTGATGTGCAAAGATGTTTCAGAGGGTATACCTAGTGAAACTGGGAAGTTAAAACCAGTATCTAGTTGACATGTGGTGAGAAAGGTAGTGGTGGTATGCTCAGATGAGCTGAGGGCGCTTAAACTCTTGGACCTCAAATGGATGCAGCACTTGATCAGAACACTTCATAAATAATCATAGGCCGAGTCTCCCAGCCTTGTTATTGACTCGGCCATGAGCAGCAGTGTTTGAAATCCGCCTGGTTCAAGGGGCTGCCGAGGACTGCGGCGCAGGAGCAGCTGTACACCTACATCCTAGATGTCTATGTAACTAGATATATCTGTAAGATTGAAATGCTGTATTCATTTACCATGAAGCCGTGTACTTGATGGATCTGTTGCTTCGACTGGAGTTTCTTAACTGTTCTTATCTCACTTGCTTCTCCAACTTATGCATTCTACCAAAGGCAAAAACCAGAAGATAAAAATTGGATTAAATAGATCGCTCCCCTTCCTGTTTAGATTCTTCGACAGGTTCGAAATTCTCCTTTTGAAGCACAAACAATTTTCCGTATTTCTCTTTCACCACCTGCGAATATGCTTCCTCTTTCCTCTGGGCCTGTGGGCACTTCTTTGGGCCACCGCCGATGCGAGCCCTTCTTTCCAGGGACGACAGCAGGTCACTTTTCAAGAACCATTCGACCACTCCTGGATTACTGAATGGGCAGCCATCGGAGACTCCTTCGCGAGCAGAGTGGGATCCGGGAAGCGGATTAGCTGGTGGTGTTCTCGATACGATAATGCGTATGGGAGTCTTATCAACAGCGACATGAGCCTTGGGGACAATCCCAATCGCAAATTTCACAATCTAGGCTGTCTAGGACACACTATTACCGATATCCTCAGCAAGCAGGTCAAGAGCTTGACCAACGGTCAGTCGATGATCACCCTCTCAGCTGGCGGCAACGATGTTGGGTTCGCAGACCTCGTGGATGCTTGTATCTACCAATATGACAAAAGAAATTGGGAATGCGATGGGCAATTAAGAAAAACACGAGAAGCCATTGAAAGCGATGCTTTCAGAAACAACTTAGATAAGCTTATTCAGGCGACGGTCAAGAAGCTTCGGTATTCCAACTCGAGGGTCTTCTGGACCGGCTATGCCAAGTTCTTTGACACGACTCTCTATGGAGTTCTAAACGTAGCATGAGGGAAATATCGCTATATCAAGGTTATCAGAGAACTATTATAGTGGCTATGCTTCCTGCCGTATCAGGTCCAGGCTATCCCTGTCCCCATTAGAGCCAAGGGGACACTGTTAAGACATGTTGTCAGTTATGTAGTACAGACATGCTGTAGTGCCGACGGCTAGGCACAGCCTAACAGATGTGTCTATCCAACATTCTGTTTCCAACTTTGGATCAAAAGACTTGTACTGGGGCTGAAACGATGAACTAGACTGGAGTACGGAATACTCCGTACTGCGGTACGCCTACTCTGACAACCTCCCCCGGGTTCCCTCTATCCGCTGCCCGTTTGCTTAAGTTGTTATTTGCTTTGTTTCATACCTCAGTTGCTTGGCAGGCAAGCAGCCCTTTATTGTTTTCAGTGCTCCTTGCTCTCTCTCTTTCTCTCTGTTCTGGGAATTTCCATTAAGTTACCTCGAATTGTCTCGCGCCACCGAACCTCGTCAATCCTCGTGTGTTCAGAAAAGGTTCCATGATTCGGAGATGCGGTCTCCTTGCGTCCTCATCAACGCGATCTTCTCAGCTGCCTCTACGCGGACATTCTCCATGAAGGCGCAGGATAACGCGTCACCGGCAGTAGGGAGAGAACAGAAGCCTATACCACTGGACCGTGCATCTCATTCGAGATCCATCCATGCGAATCCTATCACAGCAAGAACTGGAGACATCCATCTTGACCCATATTTTGATCATGAAATTCTCCCAGCATATATCGAAGTGAGTGAGTGCGTGAATAAATGATGGGCTAACAGTATCCAATGGGTCCTTCCTCGTCGGGTTTCGTTTGAAGAACTACCAAAACCTCCAATTCTTCGCGGATATCAGTATCGGCAACCCTCCCCAGACATTTCAGAGCCTCATCGATATCGCCTGGTCGGACCTGTTCGTCCCATCTGCCGCATGCCAGGATGAGGAGCTTCAAGGCCATTACAAATACAACTCCTCGTGGTCTCGCACCTACGTTGCCAACGGCTCCGAGTCCATGCTGAGGTACAACGGCATCCGGGCAGAGGGACACCTGTCCCAAGACATGCTCTATGTGGCCGGCCTCGAGATCAGAGACCAACTGTTCCACGAACTGGTCTCGTACGTGAGTCTGCCGACCATTCTCTGGACCCAGGACTTTGATGCGGTCCTGGGCCTGGCGCCCTTCAACGATGCGTCCTTTGCCGGCATCCAGAACCCGTTTCAGAACATGATCTCCCAGGGACTTCTGGATGCCAATATCATTTCCCTCTCTCTCGGCGGGACTACCGCGGGCGAATCGATCCCGGGGGAAATCATGTATGGCGGCATCAATTACGACCTCATGGAAGGGGAGCTGATCCGCCTCCCTGCCACCGAGACCTGGGACGCTGACCAGGGCAGTGAAGACCGTCTGGAGATCGGACCACCAGTCCTGAATGGCACATGGCAAGTCGAGGTGCGCGGAATCTCCTGGGGCGATGAATCTGCCGGTGAGAACTACGAATATAGGAACCTGAACGGGTTCGCCGCGATACTGGAGACGGCCAGCCCATGGATCATTCTTCCCCCTGAAATATCGGAACGATTGGACCAGATCCTCGAGCCCGAGTATGATAACCCATGGTTCGCCAAGACAGTGGACTGTCTGAAGCGGGATACCCTGCCAGCTCTGACGTTCAATCTGGCGGGGTACAACTTTACTCCATCACCGTACGAGTACACTATTGAAGTGTCGATGGGCGATTACGGGTACAGCTGCGTCGTGGCATACGCACCGCTGGAGAGGGAGATGGTCCCTCCCGATGAGCCGGGCTTTATCGTTCTTGGTTCGTCCTTCCTGAGGGGCTTCAACAGCGTCTTTGACTTTGATCGAAAAGAAGTAGGCTGTAAGTTTGTTCTTTTCTCTTATCTCTCCCAGAGAAACCTTTGTTCGGTACAAGTACTGACAAATACTTACTAACCTATCTTCTTGTCCCAAGTTGCACCTGCTAAGCACAGAATTCACCATCTGTGTTCCCTAAAGAAAGGGGAAAAAGAATTTGAGAATAGTAGACTTGACAAGATTCAAAACTTGAGTATGACCATTAGAAGCCTAATTTCAAACCTTATTCCAAGGGCCATCCAGTTCCCAGGCATATCTAAAGCATATGTACAGTGCTTGAATAACTCACGATAGAAAGAATTTTGTGGGAGATCATTTAAGCCATACCTCTTCATACATAGGTACCTAGTCAAAGAGCGAAAAAGGTATGATTGGTCGCCCCAAACACTGTATATCCCCGCCAACATCTATCACTCGTCTATTAATTATAGTATCCTTGCGGAGCAAACCGGATCAGTCCCGGATAGTTGAAAATAGGTCTTGTAATTGTGCATGTCACGGATCCTTTTACCCCGTCGCTGAGCCCAATAGTTACCTAGTCTCACTCATACAGAGCAAGAAGAAGGAATAGAAGAAAGTCTTTAATCTAGTTACTTAACTAGACAGACTACCATTTTTCCAATAACAAAGCTCATCTGCCTGTCAGCCCATTATTCTAGATGATAAATAAAAATTAACATGACAGATTCCAGCTTCCTTGTCATGAAAAGAGGCAATTCCATGAGAAAGCTTGAAGGAACAAGAAAAAAAAAATAAACACTAACTCCCAACCAATTGCATACCGAATTGGAGTCCTCCCACTCATATGCTAGAATTCCCAGAGACATACCTAATTAATTGATATATCAATTCTTCAGCTGCTGTGCTGAATTGAATTAAAAATTTTGAGCCCCCAACCTAAAGAAGAAAACAGCTCTGATAATAGAGGAAGGGCCCTCGACTCGTTCTGCCGGCTTCCTGGGATATCATTGTCGCTGCTCGCGTCAGAGGGATATTAGAGCATTACCTACTTAGTAAAATTAAGCTTGCGATCCGAATACGAGGATCTGTATAAGTTAGGTGGCACCGGAGGCAAGCTTTTTTAGCCGCAGCGCCAAGCTGTAGGTACATGTACATACATGTACAGTACATAATCTGCGCCTCTTTGCTTGTCAAAGTGGGCCTCCGTCGAGTAAATGCATCTACTGCGCATAACAAAGTGGCATACGAGGTATGTACTGTATATACAACGGCAACGGAGATTGCTGAAAGAGATACATAAACCGAACCATCACATTCCTACAGTAAACATCAACAACTATGTATGTAATGTACTGACTACATAACCCATCAGCTGCTGAATTCAGGCTTTTTCCCCTGCTTTCCTCGATGCTCATTCACTCGATGTTCTCCTCATCCTTCTTCGGTCTCAACCCAAATGTTAAGCGGGGCGTCTGATGGTTCGCTTCGGCATTGAAGTACTCGTCGTCCACGGCGATTGGGTCCTCTCCGAGCAGGTACATGAACCAATAGTATCCGCCTTGACAGCGAGGATTCGCTTCAGCACGGGCTCATCCATGTCTCTCCGCGGGAAATCAAATGCGAGGTGCAGCACTTACCACAAAACAGAGCTCCGCCAATAATGTTCCCCAGACCGGCGGGGATGATGCCCTTCCAGATATACAACCCGACGCTGAGGCCCGGCGTGCCCTGCATGATCCCAAGCGGGATAAAGCACATGTTGGCGACGACGTGGTCCAGCCCGAGGGACACGAAGGCGAAGATGGGCCACCACATCCCGACCACTTTGGAAGTGAGGTCGCGGCCCTGCATCGCGAGGTAGCAGGCGAGGCAGACAAGCCAGTTGCAGCCGATGCCGCGCAGGAAGATCTGGTGGAATGTCGGGGTGATTTGTTTCTTGGTCACGAATGAGATCACTTCGGACTTGAATGGTTCTGCGTCGAAGATGCCGCCGTCTGGAGAGAGTGACATTACTATATCTGCTGCAGAAAAAAAATTACGGTAGGATAGGTATTCAGGGACAACCTACATTTGAAGATGATGGCTGTCACGAATAACGAGCCAGCAAGATTACCCCAGAACGTGAGGAACCAATGCAGGAGCATCCGCACCAGCGACAGCCGTCGATGAAGAACCGCAACCGTGGTGTACTTTTGTAATGGAAACGTGTTAATAATTTCTGCACCCACTCCATTAAAATACATCCAAGTGTGATGTTTTCTCATACCATAAAAGTCCCCGTGCAAAGATCCGCGCCCGTCAACACAATCAACACCAATCCGTACGGGAAGACAATCGCACCAGCCGTCTTGATCAGGCCCGGCGCATTTTCCTGGAACCATGGCGCGGTCATCGTGCTGAGCGACGTCGCGGCGGCGAAGGACAGCAGGCATCCGGCGGAGACGGCGCTGAGGAAGACTTTCTCCGGGCTCATCAGGCCCTTTTTGACGCCCGCCCGGGACACCAGCTCGATGGTCTGAGCCGGTGTGTAGGCATTGACGTTGATGCCTCCCATGTTCGAAGTATGCAGGGTGGACTGTTGGCTCGTTGGCGGTATTGGTGTTATAACAGCACAAAAAAGATCTAATTGGGTAACCACAGCCTCGTTGGTACGGGACCAAGACGAAATTTGTTCTGAACACAATAAGTATGCAAGCAAATCGAATCAGACTCGAGTCGTCGTACTGTACCTTTGGGGCCAAGCCAAGCAATAATAAGATATTTCAGTCCCCGAGCGCAAGGGTCCAAGGTCCGTCCCTGGCAAACCTCAAGCGGGGAATCCTGGGGAAGAGTACGAACCACTCCAAGACCCTATTTATGCGTACGGTGAATACCAAACCTCCAGAGTGTGGGGATGTCTTCTCCGCAATCGATCAATCAGGGAGGAGGACGTGGTATGGAGAACGTCATATCGTAGTAATAGGGGGGTAAAGATCCCCGCATGAGGAGACTGTCCTGCTTTCCATCTATTTATTTATCTAGCTGGTTTGACTGAGGCTCGTGTGGTGGTATGAGGAGTGAGATGGAGGCCACGCCAAACGGCCACTTTGACTTGGGTGGGACTAGCTCTTAAGCTGTGAGGAGTCTAACTGGGGAAGTCGGCAACAACAAGCAGTTCCAACGTCCGGGGGATTGCAAGGATGGGTCGTTCTAGCGCACTAGCTAAGGAGGTAGTGTGCGGAGTACTATTACTGCGTACTGGATTTCTAATGTTTGGTCAATCTCGAAGAGGACTGAACAGTTGGACTTGAAAGTCGTATGGTCGGGCAGAGCCAGTGGTTGAACTATCTACCGCGGTATGACAGACTAACTGGGGATACAGTATCTTATCTATTAGCTAGTTGTCTGACAGGTATGTCCTTGACACTGTGTAAGCTGAGGTTCAACTTTCATGCTGTGCAAGAAGCCAGATTCAATCCTGAGACGAACATTTCATTTCATGAGCACATAGAACGGACGGGAACTGCAGAATTTCTTTTTCGTTGGAATCGATACGCAGTATTTGCTCCGTCTTGCCCATGGATAAATTAACCGTCGAGTTTGGAGCTGAAACTCGTCTCGTGCTCATTTATAAATATCATCTTCGACCATGTGATTCAACGGAGCCAGCGTGACGATACTGACCTAAGACGGTGCGTAGCACAGTAACGTGAGGCAAGGAGATAAAGCAACAGCTGACAGCTATCTCCCTGCTGCGTCTCTGTACTGCATAGTCGCTGAAGATGGTTCTGGATCATTCATAGGCTCGTTCCGTGCCAGTGTGGGGAAGGGCAAGTCAGATCGCTGATGCAAGTTAATAAGCAAGCAGACAGCAGACAGGTGACACTGGTCAGACAGCGACAAGCTGGATGAGGGGAGAGCTTGTTTTCAGCGGCAGATGAATATCTCCGTACGGAGTACTCCTATCCATCAAGATTCGAGATCGCAGGGGGTAACATGGCACTAAAGTAGCAGAGTTACGTCGCCCTCGAGACCTTGTCAGCTTGTCCTCTCCTGCGTCCGCATCAGACCTTAAACGCTTAGGCTTGCCACCCAGGACACTGAACAGTACACAATAATAGTAAAGCCTGCAAATAACGAATAGTAATCAATGAATCCCATGTCTGCTTCTTACGTGTGGGCTCGGTGCTTGCATTGGCCATGACCCATCATGCAAGCTTGGGCAGCAGGTAGGTAGGCATAAAGCGAAAATGATCGAAGAAATAGAGAACTTGCTGAGATATCGAGGATTGTACCCCCACTGCAGTTTTCGTTCATGCTGTTTCTCCGGCATGTGGAGCAAGTTCTCTGTGCATATGGCACAGTACTGTACAGCAGATAATCTGGTGGAGAATCTGATTCCAGTTAGCAATGATCACAGAACGTCCATCTGTCAAGATATTCACCGAATACCTTGTATCCGATTGAAGCCAGAAGACCTTGTACAATCCTGCGGAACGGATATCCGGTGGCAGAGAGACATGCTCCAGCTTGACGCATGTTCCGGCTGTGAATCGTGGCAAGGCTGCACACGCCCGGCGCCTCCGCTGGCGCGTCCGTCCGCTCCTTATCGAAAAACACAAGCGACCACTGGCGCCAAGAGGGCCGGCGGCGGGCACCGGTTCTTTGCATCGAAGTCTTGTTTGTTCGTGCTCCATGCTGGCGGTGTGTTCTGGCGGGTTACTGGATGGATACGGGGTACGGGGTAGGACGGTAGAGACACCCTCACTCGGCCGGGTTGCAGGCATGGCATTGCTCCGACGCTCCCAAGGGACTAACTGACTTACAGTGTCAAGCGACAATCGTAATAATTTTCTCAGTGTTTCCCTCTATCTTGATTCAGGTCTCGCTAATTAACAAACCGCTCTATTATGCAAAGAGAGGCCATGACCACTAATTGCAGTCAGAACTGCTATTATTTCCGGTCAAGATATATCTACTTCCGCCCCCGAAAGCTCAAAAGTTCGAACTCTACACTTCCAGCCTTGACTTAACTCTGTTTGGAGTCGTGTGTACTCCATAGATGAGGTGTCAGCTATAAAAGGTTCCCGGAATCCCACAGTTGAGTTGTAGGCATCTTCCACCGCAGCCTTGTTAATAACAATACTAGAATAGAGCAGATGACTAGAGAGTATCGATCATCCTGTGGATATTGTGAAGCTATTAGCGTTGTCCCATAAGTATGAGGCAATAATTAAGTGCACATCGCGCATCGCGCATTTGATATGGTATTTACTTAGGTTCTGAGATTATGAGGTCTTTTTCTAAAGAAGAAGAAGAAGTTCACTATTGGCAAGGGTTCTTCGCCTTGTTTCCCCCTAATTAGCTAGCTATACTACCTTAGGATAAATCCCACTTGATGCAATCCGAATCTCAATTATCAAGGAGTTTAAACTGAATATGCAGGTCTTGCGGCAGAGACAGAAAAAAAAATAATTATATATATCTATCTATCTGCACCGCAATCTGCAGCCGTCTGCAACAGAGGAAAACAAAAAACCAGGTTCACTTTCAGGGACACCAGCCCCAGTAATAAAAGAGAGAGAGAGAGAGATAATTCCTCGACTTGACCAGGCAAATGAATGCATCATCCAAGATGCAGAGTAAGTAGCGTTCATGTATGTATGTATGTACAGTACATAATTAGACAAGTGGCTCTTAATAGCAAATCGCTAAAAACTCAGGCCGTTATCTCTCACATGGGAAACCGGCTTGTCTTGCCTATTTCACTTTGGAAAATAATGTACTGATCAGTACCTACTGTATATATGTTTAAACCCCTATTATCACGAGGTTTCCTTTCCCTACCACGATACGGAGCTGGAAATATGTAACAAATATCATCAGAAATTGCGCTATCAAGCTGCGTACAGTATTGTACAATCATCACTCTCAGTCAGCACCATAAGCAAAACCAAAAAAAGGCTCGGAGAGAATGAGATGAGAGGTAGTAGTGTTATTTTAGTAGTATGTACAGTATGTAACCTCTCAACCTGACCTGACTGGGGTCAATTGGAACTCGTCAGTGATAATCACACAGCAGATACTTGCTCCATCCTCCATCGGAGTCAGTCGGGACATAGACAATAACTCTCTCTCTCTCTTGATAATCAAGAGACACACTACAAGCCTTAATCGAATCTAATCTAACATCAACAAACCGAAAAAACTAAACCCGAACCAAAACAAACCATTCACACGAGTATTTATATATATATATATACATATATGTATATATACTCTATCCTACTTCTTTTTTTTCTCATTTCTTTTCTTCCCTCTAACCAATTAAGCAGGTACATAGGTAACATCATCAAGTCCAATTTAATCAACTCAAATCAAGTCTATCTATCGACCTAAGTAAATGTAATAAGGATAATAATAGATAAATAGACCAACAATGCAGGAACAGGAACCAACCAGGCAGGGGCAAAGAAAAAAAAAGCAAGACCACAAGCACAAGCACGAGCAACCGCTAAAGTTTCAACCAACAGACCAACTAACCAAGTGAACAACCACAAAAAATCCTTGCTATGTATACTATCTATCGACATTGCCTCGATTTGATTCGATAATCAAAAAACTCCACATTTATTCATTTTTTAACAAAACAAAACCCACCTGGCTGTTGCGCGCATGCATGCTACCTGAAACCGTTCTATCTGCTTTTACTCCATGAATATAAATATGGACTGAGAATGGGAAGAACAAGAAAACTCGTCTCGCATTCACATACACGACACATCCGTAAAGGGAAAAACGGATGGATGAAAAAAGGAAAAGCCAGACCCGATCACCCCTCTATCTAGTACTCTTGAGAACAAGAGCTGCTGTTCAACATCGCTACTGTGGCGATGACGTCGGCAGGCTCCAACAGATGCCAGCTCGCTAGAGTCTGCTTCGAGCTCGCACCAACGGTTACCGAGAAGACGTGGTCGGACGGGAGGTCATAATCCCGGAGTGCGCGGAACATATCTGAACGTTGCGTCAGCACAATTCGTCTGAGAGCGCAAAACCTATCAGCAGTCAGAGAATAAGACTCACCTTCATCCGTGAAATCATCTCCCAGGCACAGGATGAACTCCGGTGCCTGGCCCGGGCCTGTGCCGTATTCATCGACAAGTCTTTTGGCAATGAAGCCCTTGTTGACAAACGTCGGCCTGACCTCGAGGTTCGCCTTGCCTGCCATGACCTCCACGTCCCATTTCTTCGCGACCGTCTCCTCGAGGTGCTTCCTGCACTCCTTGGCCTGGAACGCACCGTACTCCGGGTCCGCGCGACGGTAGTGCCATGTGAGGGCGACACGCTTCCGCTCGATAAACGAGCCCTGCGTCCGTTCCGTATAGTGCTGGAAGATGTCCATCACTTCGCTCTGCCAGCTCATGTCCGTGCGCTCCGCCAGGTTCTCCCAGTCGTCCGAACGCGGTTTGCGGATGAAGCAACCGTGCTCGGCGCTGAGTCCAAGCTCCGGGATGTGGCCCATCCACTCATCCAGGAACGCCTGATCCCGTCCGCTGATGATCCAGACCGCGTTCCTGGGGTCTGCTGCCAGGGTCTTGATCGTCCGTAGTACCCGGTCAGACGGGATTGCCGCCTGCGGGTCCTTGACGATAGGTGTCAGTGTCCCGTCATAGTCGAACATGAATAGTCGCTTCCGTGCTTTGCGGTACTGTCTCAACAGCTTCGCCCTGTCCAGCGCGGGAGTGACGATGGACTGGTCAAAGGACGAGAGGTTCGTGAGCAGGCGGTGGATGAACTGCTTGGACCAGGCGGAGACGGTATTCGTGGTGACATGCTTGTAGAGTTTGGTATGCTGCGCCAGCTTTTCCTCGGGCGTCATGGTCAATGCCCGATTGATCGCTGCAGCGACGCCTCCCAGGTCCCACGGGTTGATGTGGATCGCGCTGGGCAGCGTCCCCGCGGTCCCGGAGAACTCGGAGAGGATCAAGGGGCTGTGGTTGCCCTGCTGGCAGACGATGTACTCGAGACTGGTCGTGTTCATACCGTCTCGGACACTGGTGATCAGGCCAACGTCGGCCACTCGGAGCAGGGCGAAATACTCCTGCTTCGAGAGATACTGCGGGTAGTACTGGACGGGGGCGAAGCTCAACGACCCGTAGTGGCCGTTGATGGTGGCCACGAGATTGGAGATCTGGCTCGCGATCTTGTTGCCGGGATCCTCCTTCTCCTCTTCGACGCTGGTCGGGCTCGTCACCTGAATCAGGACCACCCTGTTCCGCCATTCGGGGTATCGCTCCAGGAACACCTCGAACGCCTGCAGCTTCTGGGCCACTCCACGGACGCTGTCCAATCGATCGCGGCCAACGATGATCTTCTTGCCCGCATACATCCTCCGGATGTTCTCCATGGCCTTCTCGATGTCCGGCGAATCGAACGCGCCCTTCTGGACCGCTTGCGCATCGATCCCGATCGGGAAGACATCGACCGCGACGTGCGCTCCGTACGCGTCCACGCCCGCGGAGTTGGAATCGAACCCCAACACTCGCGTGCAGCAAGAGGAGAAATGGCGGGAGTAGGAAAACGTCTGGAAGCCGATCATGTTCGCACCCAGGACGCCCGTCAGCACCTCCTTCCGCTTGGCGAGGCAACGCATAAACTCGCTGCTGGGGAACGGAGCATGCAGGAAGAACCCGACGTAGACGTTAGGAATCCGCTGCCTCAATAGGCTGGGCAGCAGAAACAGGTGGTAGTCGTGCACCCAGATGATATCGCCCGCTTGGTACGTCTGCGCGATGCGATCCGCAAACAGCCGGTTCAGTCGAATGTAGTCGGCCCACCATTTCCGCTCCGATCGGCCGTCTGTCGGAGCATGTTGCTTGTAGTGCAGCAGAGGATACAGTTCGCGCTCCGCGTACCGTCTCCACCTTCCCTGGTCCTTCAGCAGGATCTCCTCTTGAGGCTCCTCGGACTCGTCGAACAACCACACCGGAAGTATTTTTCCATACCGGCTCGACTGCAGCTGAGACTCGAGCCGGTCTCGATCCTCTTTCGCCACGGTTATCCCCTCGAGAAGCGGATTCGTGGGCGGCTTCTGATGGGCGTCCACCGGAACGGGCGCCGCTGCCTTGTTCAGCGGAAGCGAAGCGCCATTGGGAACGGCTGCAACATTCCCGCTGGCATTGACGGAGATCGGCTGCAAGGGCACTTTTGCATTTTTAGGTTCAATCTCACCAGTCCATCCCACCAGGATATGCTCCCATTTTGTCTCGGGGGAAGCGAGATATGCGAACGAATCGAAGAGGGCCGAAGTTCCCGGACGCGGGTTGAGTTCCTTGGGCAGAGGTCAGCTTCTGCAAGTCAAGAGAGATCACGTCGAGAGAGATCGCGCCATACCCAGTCGGAGCCAGGTCGATAGCCCAGCTTGTACGGTATGCAGAACGCCGCGCTGATGATCCTGCCCGACAGCTGCAAGCCCGGATACGCGGTCCGCGGGTCCACGTCGGGCGAGATGGGGGACATGCCTCCCACAAGACTCAGGCGGCGCAGGAGCTCTGGTCCGGACGTCGCCTCTCCCACCGCCTCCGCCGGGGTGGAGGGGGACTTGACGGGGTTGTCTTTGCTCCCCGGAATCTTGTTGAAGTAGGAGGGGGCATCGCTGGCGGTCTGATGCTGCTTGTCGACATCGAGGCTGGGAGTGGCATTGGAGGCTTTGAGATAGGCGCCCTCGCCCAAGGTCTTCATCCCCGGCCCGACAATGACCGGGTCGGGCTGGCCATCGGGCACCCTGCCGGGACTCTCGTCGGAGGACGACATGGTTGTTGGGAGGGAAGACGGGTGGCGACGGGGGAAAGGGAAGGATGGATGGTTGCTTGAATATAATGACGAAGCGACGTCAGCAGATCTGGTCTTCAAAGAAGAAAAGGGGGGGCCAATGGCCCTGTCGCGGGCGCAATGATGCAATGTCTCAGGATGCGGAAAAGGGAGGCGACGGGGAGGAGTACCTTGAAATGAGGAGGTCTGAATCAGGGGGACCAGCCGCAGGGACGCGATCGACGAGGACGGGCTACCAGCCGGCAGCGCAAGCCATGGAGGCGCCGGGGCAGGCTCAAAGGGCAGGATATCGAGACGGCCTCGGGGGGGAGAAGCGGCAACCGGGGACGCTGAGGCGGGCTCGGGGGAGGAGGAGGAGGAGGAGAGGGGGCGGGCGGGAGCACCGCAGAAAACCAGACGACGCAGGCGGGTGCGCTCTTTGCGCAGGACGACGGCGGACGGACGCACGGAGGGGACGCTTATCTGACGGAGTCGATCGTCGCGAGCAAAAGGAGGAGTGCTGGGGCTTCTAGAAATAGCAGAGACGAGGGCGATGGGCAGCAGGTCGAGGCCCGGCGAGGGCTGGCGGGACGCGGACCAGGGTGGGCTGGAGGCGGAGATGGCCACAACGCGGTGCCCGCGCCAGCGCCAGTGCACACCAGCGCACCACGCGCTGCAGGAAGAATCACAGGCAATGATGTCCGCGATCAGGGCGTTGCAGGCGGTCCGGGATGCGATCCCACAGGCGCTCGCACGGCGGAGCGTCCACGGCTCGGGGGGACACAGGGCCAACCCCGCGCCAAAAGGACGTCATGGCGGATGCCTTGCGGCCTGAGGAGCACAGAGAGAAAGGAGGCGAACGGCGCCGAACCGCTTCGAGGCGCTTCTGGCGCCGCGCGTGGCGCCCATAGTCACGTGTGGGTCAGATGACGCCGCCAGCCCTAACACGGTCATGTGACCACCCCTCCCGACACCCGCGCTCCTCTCGCCGACCCCCTCTGTCGCCAGATCGGGCACTGTCTCGACATCGGGCATCAACGACTCCTCTCGAACTCTTTTTTTTCTTTTTCCTTTCTGTTTTCCTGCCTTCCCTTCCGCCGAGCTCTGACCGGCGTCGCTCCCCACGTCGTCCCAGGTGCGTCCTGCACATGTCCAGCTTGGGTCTGGTGCCCCAGCCCAGGTCCTCCCCCCTCAGCCCACGATGTCTTCGCCTTGTTGAGTGCGCCTCCATCCGCCATGCCTCCCCGTGGTGTCGTCCGTTCTGCGATCTCTCCCCCCGGGTAGCGTGCACTGCCCCCGAGGCTGCCCGGCGGCCCTTCCATGCCTCCCTCCCCCGCGCCAAGGACTACATCCGTCCCAACAGCCTTCGAAGGACCCTGGAGGTCCAGAGGGCCGCCAACCGATCGGCTCTGATCCGCAAGGTGGTCTACGACGACCCCAGCCCATACGTCTTTCGGCCAGACCTTCCACCGGAGAACCTTGCCGGCCAGACGTCACCCGCGTCGGAACGTGACTCTGCGAAAGAGTCCCAGCGCTTGGGGGTTCCCCCGAAGCGTGAGTCCTCAGATTCTGCAGCGACACAGCCGCAGGGACGGCCTTCGATCAGAGATGGGGTCCCGCGCGAGTCATCCGCCGGGGGGAACGACGTGCAGCACCCCGCCGCCTCTCTGGAGTGGCAGAAACGAAGCGGGGAGCTCCATTGGGAGGTCAGCGAGAAGGACCAGCGGCCCCAGCAGTGCCCGTGGCTGGACCATGTGCGCCCGGTCGCTAAGATCACGGACGGTCTCGCGCAGCTGGACGCAGAGATCAGAGCCCTCGAGCGATACCTGACGCCCACGCGCCAGGAGCAGGCCACCGTGGGCCGCATCGTCCGGAGCGTGTCGACCCTGCTGGCGGGCGTCGTGCCGCATCCTCCCCGGGTCATTGGCTCGTGGCAGACCGGGATGGCGCTGAGCCACTCCGACCTGGACCTGATGCTGCCTGTAGACGACGCCGTGGACGATCCGGTGCGGAAGCCCAGCCCTACGCGGCCGGAGATGGTCAAGGCGTATACGGAGACGCTGCGGGGTGTCGACGGCCTCCTTCGACAGAGTCCCCTGTTCAGAGCCCGGGTCGACGCGGTCGACTGGCGCATCCCGACGCTGACGGCGGTGCACGATGCAACGGGCCTGCAGCTGCAGTTCTACTGCGGCGAGGGGCCACCGTCGTCGATTGAGTACGTCAAGGACTACCACGCCGAGTATCCCGCCCTGCGGCCGCTATATATAGCCGCGCGGATGATCCTGGAAGTCCGTGGTGCTTTCGGCCCACACAAGTCGTCCATCGGATCCTACGGGCTCCTCATGCTCATCGTGGCATCGCTGAAGATGAACCACGGCCGGTTCCTGCGCCCGGACAACCTGGGCGAGCACCTCCTGGACATCCTGCACACCTACGGCAAGGTCGTCGATTTCCGAAAGACCGGTGTGTCCGTCGACCCGCCGGGCTTCTTCGACTCGTCGACCATCAAGGAAGACGAGAGCAACCTCAGGTCCCGGGACCCGGACCAGGCGGTGGAGGAGCCCGCGTACCTCCGCGGCCAGCGCGCCCTCCTCCACGCGAAACGGACCGCCGCGGTGAGGCGCAACTTCCCCGTCGCCGGGGCTGTGTGCGTCCAGGACCCGGCCAACTACATGAACGACGTCGGCAAGACGTGCCTGCGGCCCGCGCTGCTCCAGCAGACCTTTGCGACCGCGCACAACCGGCTGCGCGACGCCATCGCCGCGTGGGACGAGAGCGAGGGCACTGGCAGCGGCAGCGGCAGCATCCTTGCGCACGCGCTGAGGGCGAATTTCGATGACTTTGAGCAGCTGCGGAGCCAGATCATGTTTCCGGCTTGGACGGATGCCGAGGTGGAAAGCCAGAGGGGAATGCCGCAATAAAATCATGGCTTCTTTTTTTTTCACAAGCCGCAACTTCACTGGATATCCTTCGACACTGTATTACTATGTCAGATTTATTTCTGCGCCACCGGACGGGCGTTTCACGCGTAAAGACCGCCTGCTCTTATGTTTAACGACTTGGATACGACATACATACCTACAGGCAGGGGTTGCATTCTCCTGTCATGAGCATCCCCCATTGCGACTCAAAGGCAGGATTATCTACCTGTCGATTCTACGGAACTGTACGAGACCACTATGTATACGAATTACACCGGGGACCAACCATTTTGTATCGAACGATAACGACAAACTTGTGACTCTGTACAACAGCTCTATCTCCCTCCATACAAGTGTGTACATGTACATGAACATGTACTGCACCACCCAGCTCAGCTCAAATCAGGGGTGCTGGTGCAAAGCAGCTACATCTGGCCAACTATGTATGTACATACATTAGGTACCACTCACTGCTAGCAGTGACCCCGTGATTTGATGGACAGAAGAAGAGATTGACTCTGTATGAAAAAAAAAATCCCACCTATCTACCTAGGTACCTACTCAATAAAGCATGCAAGATAGAGAAGGAAGGTGGCAAGCACGCAGGGCAGGGTTTTCTAGAAGACAAGACTAGAACTCATTCCAGAAGAACGAAAAGTCTTCCAGAACTCAGGTCAGGGTCAGGGGCTCATTTGACATGTGGAGATCGTCTTGTTAGTGATGTACATCTTCTTATTAAGGGGTGTGTCCTAACTAAAGAAAGGGGGGTGGGGTGGGGTAGGGAAAGCTCCGGCCCCGGGAAGCTTGGGCGGTGCTTGTGCTCGTGCTCACGGAGCCCACGGAGCTCCTGTGGGGGCACTTGCACCGGTTGGGTTGATGATAATAACTGGAATAATAATGGATACCTATAAAGTTGATTCTTTGCTACGGGTTTTTTAGGGCTGGTGCAGAGGTCTTTTTTCTAATCATAGCCATATTACAGAGGAAGTACTATGCTGCTTCTACGGAGAGTAATAATAGTAATTGTGTTAATAATAGTAATTGTGTTGTAGACTAGTTCCCTTTTTTTAACCTCTTTCATCTGGGGCATGACACGGTATCAATGCAAGTCATACTGTGTATACAGTAATCATAATCATAAGCCTAAGCTTCCACCTCCAGCCATGTTTCAGAACCATGTGGTTAATATTAATGGTTAGCAGTATATAAAATTAGTAGCAATAATGTCGCAAGAGTCAAGCCACCTGACTGGCATGCGTGTGTCCGTGCTGTATCCGTGGTAATGGAATGATGGAAATCTCGGAAGTCGGAAAAGGGGGAGACTCAGTGTGGAGCAAGCACGCAAGACATAATGATAGATAGCTGGACCCTGGAGAGATTGCGGATAGACTATCGACTCGCTGCCTACCTTAAATTTAAAAATGGAAACATCAAATACGGTAGATGTATGTAGATTGGGGAAGCATGCGGCTTGAGCTTCTGACTCTAGCGAAAGGAGGTGAACCATTACTATGGTCCTGTGGACGGATGGATGGATGGATTGACGCACTTGAATGAAATTGAGATTGGGCGCTTCTTATTCTATTCTCTTCTCCTTCTCCTCCTCCTGTGAGCTGTCTACCTCACCTGACGACCTAGCTACCTACCTAGGTAGGTATCTTAGAAGGGCATGGCAGAGTTCAAGCTTGTGATGGAAAGACTGCTACCTACTACTGTAGGGTGTATACTGTCCCTCCATAAGTTTCATGGTTGTTCTTGCCGATTAGGGTACTGTACTGTACAGTACATACATAGAATGAGCCAAATGCCCGTTCCATTTATATAATAGATCCTTCCTCCTCCTGCGTCCGATTCTAACCCATCATCTTGATTTAAGCCTGGTGTACAGTATTATTGTATCTCAGAGTAGCGATCCAACATGTGATTAAAATCAGTGTGCCTTTGGCCTCCTCTTCATTTCCGTTGGACCTTGAACAAGAATATCAATATCATTGAATAAAAAGAGTAACTTCGTGATGAACAAATTGATCCATCGCAATCTAGCTACATACGGCAAAAGCAATGGAGAGCAATGAAGAAAGAACAGGGGCTTCCTAGAAGTGCAGTATTTATATTGAATTCCCTCCTGTGACATAGACATACCCATGAATATTTTATTTTAGGAGCTGTACATAGCTGATATTTTGACCTTAATCATATGTAGGTTTCACTGCCTCCTACTTCCAGAAACCAGTCCTGACGAAGAAGTCGGTCCAGTCCAGTATGTTTCTTTGACGGAACTGATCGAGATCTCGGATGCGGGCATGCACATGGGGCTCTGCTGCGGACCGGACCCATGCAGGAAGCGGCAGATGGGTGGTTCTAAGACCGCCTCGTTCTGTTCGACACAATTCTTCCTCCTCCTGCTCCTGCTTCCATCCCATCATCTTGATTTATCCTGCTGCATCTTAGGGTAGCGATCCAACGGAGATGAATCAGTCAGTGCTTTTGATCTCCTGATTTCCGTTGGAGTAACAAATTGACCTGTCAGTACATCATACTGCATAAGTACAGAAACTACTGCGTGCTATGGAGGAAGCCGTAGAGCAAGTGCTAAGCTATAAAAAATATAAAAAAAAGGCAATGATTTCCCTGCAGGGATCAGCTTTACTAGAATTTTACAAGAGAGAAAGGTTGCAGGAAGTGGGAATTGCACGCGGGATCAGTTTGTTCACCTCACCAAACTGGGCAATAACCTGTTGAACAAAGACAACACTACTACGTTGCTTTTGCAAGTCTTTCGACCTTGATACGTGCCTGCATCTCAGCACTGTCTCGGACGGGTGGCTGCATCGCCTTCGGGCGCCTACTATAATATAAGTCTTTGAGCTCAGTGGCCGAGGAGCAAGGGCGCAGGATTGGAGAATAAATTCTGGCTCGCCGCATCGTCACCAGGGAATGTCACTGATCCGTGTCTAAACAACGTACCTCCTACCTAGGTACCTCCCTACGATAGAAAAATCAAGTTGCATCTTATTACCTCGTCAGAATGCATACAACGGTCGACGACACAGAAAATGGTGCTCTGCCTCGCTGAGCTCCAGACAACCCTCGGCCGGAAAGACATGAATGGGCTTCGAAGGTGCGGCAACGACACAACAAAGAGCTCTTTCTCGATCACAGCCTGGTCGTTTTCCATCAGCAGCTTTTCCAGAATCGGGTAGGTATCGATCGCCCTGAGAAAGCATGCATGGCATCCATGTCATATCATGTGCCACTGACAAAGAGATAGCACCATCCGCGAACGGAAGGGATGTTGCTCCCAAGACATCGGACCAGGAGCCATGGAGGCCACATACAGACCCTGTGCAGAAACTAGTCCTCGAGCTGGAGCTTTTCAAGGACCGCTCGAGGGAAACTGACCGCTTCAGGCCAGGGCTTTTGATCAGTGTCATTTGGCCTGAACCTATGAGTCAGGATAACAGTGATTGCGATAGGGGTACTAAAATCATCGCAAAAGGTGACACGGGTAATAAAATTCACAGCAATGTGCATCACTTCATTGTTGTCGAGGCAAACGCACGATCCTGCATCTGTATGTATGTCACAAACATTCTTTGAAATAAGGAGTCACTATAAATGAGATTGTGCTAACTTTAGTCGAGGCCAATCACTACATATGGAGGTCGAGGCTGCCGGAAGGAAGGGATCAATGTTCAGGATCACGCTATAGTTGCAGATCGAAGAGCAGGTCCCGTGGAACTTCCGGGGGAGCCGGTGTTGACGAAACCTCCCATCTTGGTTAATCTTTTTCGTGAAAGATATAGGTTGAGACCGGAGTCCCGAGCCAATTTTGGAGACTGGACGACTGTTCACTACAACCTGAAAGTAAGTTCCTAGGGCAGGTCTGCCCACCGTCTATCGCAGATCTGAGTGCGTACCTACCCGATTCCAGACACACCATGCAAGAAATGGGCAGCCCTCATTGTCAGGGTGGGCAGTCTGGTAGTGTTCAGTGGCTTGGTAATTATCCAGTTGTCCGGGAGGATGAGACACAGGGTCCGAACGACATTGATAAGAGCAGGTTTGAGGAGCCAGACATGCATTACCACGCACCACCTCGCCAAGGGAATACCGCGAAGCCTCCGCTAAGGCAGGAATCAGCTCCGGAAGACCCGAGTGTCGTGGCGACAGACGACGGGACGTTGGTAGACGCGTCCAGCGAGATTGAAAGCATCTTTTCCGACAACGCCTCCATTGCATCTTCGTTTTCCTCCACGAGCGAACTCCGTCTCAGTGCTCTTTCGCAACTCGTTAATCTGTTTCTCCACCACGCAGAACTTAAGCCTCTGTGCACGCTTGCTATCTCAAAAGTTGGCCCCGAGAAGTTTCAACGGAACTTCGGCGCCTTTTGCTACATCATGGCTGATCTACAAAACGAAGCCTCAAACCCGCTGGAAATTGAAGCGGCTAAGTTTGTCCGCAGGTCCGCAAGACACATCGCAGGAGAATTAGAGGCCTTTTGACCCAAGATGTCGAGAAACGAGATGTACAAACGGAAGCTAGTGCTCGACTGGATGAGTAGTTGAGAAACCTGGGAGGTGATCCGGCAACTCCAGATGCGAACAAGGACTTGTCGGGCGACAGTGATTCGGATAAGTCCGAAGTTCACGATACTCCATTCTACTCACTGGAGGATGTGAAGAGCTTCATGATATCAGGTCTCGCCTTCACCAATCTATGCGAAGCATTTCGACTGTGGATTCAGCCAACTGCGAATCAAGAGAGACTTGCACGGAAAACGTCCAATTCGCAGGGTCGGAATGATGTGTCTGAACAAGAGGAGTCGGCTGTCCTTGGAATTGGTCACAAAATACGGCTGAAGGATATGACACTAATTCTGTTCATACATCTCCAAAGCCGCCGGATGACCTGGAGAATCCCGTGCTCCCTCCGCTCGAGCTGCTGCCCGGGAGTATCGGGCAGGTGGAAATGGCACTAATTCAGTTGAGTTCCAGATGCAAGGGTCCACATCCTCAGAGAAGCATTCAGCAAACGAGATGGGGCAGGATAGTCACCCATCGCCGCTTCCAGATACAATGCATCTCACGAATCCGATCTGTTGTCCCGTCCACGGTCCATGGACGCAAGCCTCCGGGCGTTCGACTTCAATGGTACTGTGACCCAATGGCTCAAGTATCCAGTTGAAATGCTTTGGTCTCTTTGCCAACCTCCAATTCCACCAGGATATGTCCAAGTATCATGGACCTGTGTACGTGATCTGCTCTAATCTGCTGCACATCAACTAATGAAAACCAGAGATGCGGTAAAAGACTGCGTGCCAACTTCGAAAAACAATATCAAGCTGCTGCAGTTGCATTTGCCAAGGAAGCAGCAGGTCCATCAAACTCGTCTACTGTTTCGCCAAGAGACTCTGGCAGTGAGACAATGACAACGTCATTTTTACGGCCCGGGAGCTCAAACTCCCTAATCTCGTCACGAAGTGACGCGTCAGGAACGACGCCTTCAACAGCCCCATCGGACGACGGGCTACAAGACCCAGTAATTCCTCTTGGAACAAAACGCTATATCCTCTTGTGCGTCAACAGTTGGTGTCCACCGTATAACCCTCACACATATCAATGCGACATAAATTGGAGACGACGAAGTCCTGTTTCACAAAATCAGGGCGGCATACACTCAGCAACGTGGGAAGAGTATGAAGAATGCCTTCATTGTGGCAAAGACCATGCAATATATCAAGCTGCGCAGCTGACTGTCCCCGAAATGTGGTTTAAAAGCACCAACCTCACCAGTTTGAACTCATACTTCGTCACAAATCCGGGGAATGTGTGGGCAACTTCGAGACGGACTCAATACCGTCCAGAGATGAGGTTATCAACGCCGAATACGCCTTCAAACCCTGCCCGCCTAGTATTGGCAAATTACCGATCCTGCCACATATATTCATATATTCATGCACTCCTTTCAAGAGCCAGGTGACCATACGGGTCCGCTGGCCGTTGAACGACTTCCCAAGAAGCTTCGCGAGGAGCTCAGCTGCTGTAACAACCAGCTCAATGTCCCAATTGGATGGGGGATCTAAATCATCGAAGGATACAACTGGAAGCTGGTAAGATGGTGCGTTGGGTGTGCTGTTCTCGCCATCTCTATCTTCACGATGCATTGGTGTAGACTTCAAGATGTTCAGGAGGCCACGGGGATTGGTCCGTACACCGTTGCTGCTATGGCGCTGGTGTTGAGCACTTTTTATTCGAGCGTACTTGACGTGAACTGGAAGAGCAGCGATGTAAGGAAGGGTATTTGCGCGAAACCATCTTGCTAAGATTCGCCAACGTCCCGGAGCGAAAACATTGTACCCCCAACCCTATTGATATTCCGAAGTTCATGTAATCCCTCTTGACACCGTTCTGGCCCGCTATTGTTACCAAAGTATTAGACGTGACGATGTCCACAAAGGCAACCCCTTTAGCGCCTTATCTTCACGAAGATTCCCGCCCGTCCAATCACTCACACCCCCTGATATGTCCAACAACAGGGATAAAAAATGGCATGACATTATTAACAGGCCGCGGAACCCAGACAATGGAACATCCTGCCGGACCTGTAAAGGAAACCGCGTAAAGGAACTTTCAAGTAGGACTTCTCATACGGAGACGCCTAACACGAAAATGTTTCCAGTCGGGTAATAAGAAGCGAAGATGCTGTATTTAAAGCCCCTATGTCTTTCACTGTTAAGGATCCTTTAATCCTGAAGAGCAGATTTCAGCCTTCTGCAATCTGTAGTGGAAATTTGATATATGATTGTTAAAACGATCTGTGAAGAAAGAGAAACATGTCAACTACTGGGTAAGCAGTAATTGCTATAATTGATTTAATAATTTTTTTCTCAAAAAAGCACTCGGATGTTAGCGTTTCAGAGGACTTACATTGCAGGTTCATAATCCAGATACTCTCGGAGATGGATGACTCTCAACGTCAATGGGTGCAAGTAAATCGGTTAATATTATGCCGAGATCTTTGAATGCAGACTGTTGCAGATACACCGGAACATGGAAATTCATAAACAAGAAGCGCAAAAGCGGGCGATCAAGCAACTTCATGGACTTTTTGCTTTGCCATAGACATACCGGCTGTTAAGCTGCTTCATCAGCATTCGACTCGCTCCGACTGGACGGACGTCGCATCGCTGTTTGCGCTGTTTGCCTCGACAAACCCCGGATGGAGACCGCGGGCTTCACGTCCACCTCCGCCGGCAGATATATCTCAGGCCAGCAGATACACTTCCTCTCTCTCAATTGCTAAGATTCATATGCCTCGATGATCGCCGCCGTCCTCTGCGGCCGCGGCGCCGTCTCCGCCGCGCGTCTCCACGCTCCGCCGCTCGTCGCGCAGGCCTCGTCCTGGTCTTGCGCGCGGCAGCACCCGCGACAGCGACAGCGATATTATCATTATTACCTTCATCTCCGCCAGCAGGGCAATGGCGGTGGCATTCAGCTCCTTGGCCGCGTCGATTCGCGTCGGGCGCGCGTCTTCATCTTCACTACAGAAATCACCAGGCGACATGCCTCCTCATCGTCATCCACCAAGCACAAGCGGCCCCCCTCCGCCGCGCAACCGCCCTCGCGCTCTGCGACGCCGTCCACCTCCTCGACGGCGTCCTCCCCTCTGCCCCTAGACGAGGTGAACCCGCCCGCCAGCACGCTCCCCGCGGACCTCGACATCCCCCCTCCGGCCGCGCCCGACGCCTCCGCGGCCGACCGACTCAAGCGCTACATCGCCGTCGGCCGGGCCTACCTCTCCTTCTACAAGACAGGCATCAAGAACGTCTACCACAACTACCGCGCCTCCTTGCCCCTGCGGCGCTCGCTGGGGCTGCCCGCGTACCTCCCCACCTCCCCTGTTTCTTCCGCGAAATCCTTGACAAAGACCGGCTCTCTCAACCTCACGCGCGCAGACTTCCAGCTCGTCCGCCGCGCCGCCTACGACATGCGCCGCCTGATCCCCTTCGCGCTGATCCTGCTCGTCTGCGGCGAACTCACGCCGCTGGTGGTCCTCGCGCTCGGCAACGCCATCACCCCTTACACCTGCCGGGTGCCGAGACAGATCGCGAAGCAGCGCCTCGCCAACGCGGAGCGCAAGCACGCCGCGCTGGCCGCGCACCAGGCCGCCCTGGGGGGGTCCGTGACCCCCATCCCTCCGGGGTCGAAGGAGGAAATCGACCTGCTGGCAGGCACCTACGCGGACGTGGGCGCCATCGACGACTCCGCGCTGTCCGCGGAGCAGGTCCTGCGCGCGTGCGCCGTGTTCGGCCTCGCGCGCTCGCACCTCCAGCCGTCGTTCCTCGTCCCGCTGCTCTACCGCCGCCGGCTGCGTCGGTGGGCGGCGTACCTGGACCTGGACGACCGGCTGATCGTGCGCGGCGGCGGCATCGCGGCCCTGAGCGCGCAGGAGGTGCGCATCGCGGTGGAGGAGCGCGGCGGGGCGGGCGTCGCGGCGGGCTTGGGGGACGGATGGGGCGCGGAGAGGGAGGAGCGGCGGTGGTTGGAGCGGTGGCTGGCCCGGAGGGGTCTGACTAGAAAGGAGGTTTAAAAATGGCCTTTTTAGGTCCTTTTTGGGATGAGGAGTTTTTTTTTTTTTTTTTTAAAAAAAAAAAGGGGAGCAGTTTCTTATGCTTGTTTATTTTCTAGCACATTGTATGGATATTAGAGTACTTCTTTGAAGAATCCCTGCTACGTATGTATGGTCTCTGATCTGATGTCTCGGTGATATCTGTGTTAGAGATATATGGGTATAGATCATGACATAATGCGGAGACAATGAAAAAATCTGATGACATGCAGTATTACTTACTATATCTGTCTTGATCAAGAATTATGTTTACTATGCCATGTCATATATATATATATATATATATATATTCAAATTATATCTCAACTTCTTTTACTCATGCGTCGCGTCGTTCCCTTTGATTTGAGATCATTATTACAGATAGGTATAAATATTCCACGGAGCACCTAGCAAAATTCAAATAATAATGCTCGTCCTGGAAGACTTCCTTGTACAGTGTACTATATAAATCAAGAAACTCGCTCATGATTTTTTTTTAAAAAAAATTCCCTTCCCTCCCAGATCATGCACCGATCAGATTCGGCATACATCTAGTCATATATATACAGCTACAGATCAACCTTGACAGCAACCATCCTCTCCGCCAAAAACCCCGTCACGAACAACCACCCCTTCTTCTTGCCGTCCTCCAGCTCCGGATCGATCGGCACGATAACCGCCGCGCTCGCCGTGCGGATCCGGCTCCCGTCGTCCTCGAACAGCAGACGCGTCTCCCACCGCTTCCCCGCGGGGTCCTTGCCGCGCTGCACGTACCACACCAGGACGCCGTCCGTGGCGGACGGGTCGGTGTGGGTGCGCGGGAGGTCGACCGCTCGAGTCAGTCCCGGGACGACGTAGCCGCTCGCGTCGTCGTCGTTTTGGCGGTACGGGTCGGAGAAGTAGCTCGGGTTGTCGACGGTGGAGTTGATGAAGATGGCTTCGAGTGGGGTGAGGGTCTTGTCACTTTCCTTTGACGACGGCTGAATGAGGTAGAGGAGGCCGGACAGCGAGCTCGTGAGCAGGATCTCGTCCGGGGAGGAGCCGCGGCCGATGCCGTTGTTGGTCTGGACGGCCTTCAGGGCGACGGTGGCGGTGATGCCAGCGTCGGATTCTGTGGACTTGAGATCGGAGATCTGCACGTGGACGACGTTCGACCACTTCGCCTCCGTCACGACGTCCTCGACCCGGCGGAGGAGGCCCTCGCGGTAGTAGTGGTCGTTGGTCACGTAGAAGGAGCGCGGGCTCTCCGCGTAGATGTCGTTGGGGGTGGTGATCAGCGGGTGCCAGATGGAGCGCACATGCGTGGCCGACCTGGAGCCCAGGGCGTGGTGGAAGAGCTCGATCTGCGAGCGCGCCTTGGGAACGCTCTTTGCTTTGCCCTCGGATGTTTGGAACTCCGGGTTCGGCAGATGGTTGACAGCGAAGATGTACACTGCCGTCTCTGGCGCGTCGGGATCGGCGATGACATCGATCCCGTGTGTGATGAAAGGTCCGGAGAAGTTGTCCAGGGCCAGTCTTTGCGATTTCATGGTCTTCCCAGTTACAAAAGTATTAGCCTAGCGTTCCTGCCTTGGATCGCCGGGAGAAGAAGATGGGTTCTTCTTCAGTTAATCTTTCGCATTGTCCATACCTTCGGATCAATAACATGGATGGACCCCTGCCCCGAAGCAGGGCTCTTGAAGTTGGCCAGAGGCGGAAACCATTCAAACCGGGGCGTGAAGGAGTCCTCGCACGCCGTGAACAGCGTGTTCGTGAGCGGGTAGTAATGGAGGTCCTCGCACTGCATGGTGTCCTCGATGGTGACAAAGTCCTGCTCCGCGACCTCCATGCGGGCCGGCTTCCTCACGACTCCCAGGACCTTCAGGCGATGGTACAGCGGCTCGTAGGCCAGCGCAAGCAGGCCGGCCAGAAAGGCGAAGCCGACCCATCTTTGCAGGGAGCCCATGGCGGTTGAGGATGGCCACCTAGGCAGGCAATTAAGGATCTAGGGGGGTTGTGAAAAGAGCAGAACCTGGAGCATCGAACGGAGGAATCGAATTATATATAAGAAAAACCCCGCCGACAGATCCGTGTGGGGTATGGAGAGCAGGATGCAGGTGTTTTGTTACCGACGAGAGCTTCAGAGCCGAAGCGCTGCGGAGACGAGCGGCACGTCACCGGGCGATCGCCGCTGGAGCGTCCCCTCTCCCAGATCTGCGCTGCTTGTTCCGAGGACAGTTGAGCTGGAGGATTCCACAGCGTGGCGGTCAGCATGCCGGTTGAATCTTGATGCATCACAGATTCACAGATCTCTTGATCGGCGGCTTCAGAGCTTGCGGTGGGTCATTAGCCTTCTTGAACAGCATCCGTGGTTCCTACCACTTACTTACCCGCGATCATCACAGAGCAACCTATCGACCAGCATCGTCTCGATTCTGCTGCAGGCGTCAAGCCAAGGCTTTGCGCAGGTCTCTCGCAAAAATTAAGGAGAACGAATGGGGTGGATGAGACCCCTGGCAGGGCTGCGAGCCGAGGCCGAAGCCGCTTGTGCCTGAGGCAGAAAGGTGTCAATTTCCCGTTCAACGCAGCCATCTACAGCGTGCAACGTACCAAATACTGATGATGCCGACTGATGCAGTTGGACCATTGTTTCTGCGCCTATATCATTGATTACTTAAGCCTACTCAGGTAATTACGTTGCGTACCGGAAGGCCACAAAGCTCGGAGGAAAAGGATCAGGTTGCTTAGATACCACCTTGCATATCATAGCAAATATCGTACGAGAGCAAATTACTACACCGCACACAGCAAAGCAGGCAAGCAGGGAGGAAGGTGCACATTAGGCCATAGAGCAAGGAGCTCGGCTCAAGCAAGTCGGAAGGGAGCGAACACGTCCCGTCAAGTTGTAACCCAAAAGAGAGATATCCATCGCCAATTCATCACCCTGTTTCCCATGCGCTCAAACTTTCGCCGTCCCTCGGAAAACATGACAAATAGCAACCGAAAAACTGAGAGTGGAAAGAAGGTGACCGTCACCAGACGCAGCTGGCTGGCCATCGGCTCGCAAGCACTTCCGTCATGCGGAGCAGGGGGGAAAGGAACCCAGTAAGACCTTAGGGAGCTGCCAAGAAGTTTTAGACATCAACCTCCATCATCCCTTTCCTGGCTAGTCAGCTGGACACACATCGAGACGCTTTTCCACCGCTGTCTGTCAGTCATCATGCCCATTGCTCCCTCCAAGACACATCCCCGCCAGCTGTGTAGGGAACGAAGAAAAACCGGAAAAAAAAATCGACAGTACCACCATTGCAAATATGATTTTCGTGTCAGAGGATGTGAATAATGGAAACTAGTTCCCAGACTGCCTTGCGTCGAGGAATTCTTGATCACTGGCATCGAGGATGTCATATTCATCATCAGTGAAGAATGTGTCTCCATCCTCAAGAGTCAGGCTCTCGACATCTTCCAGAATATCATGCTCGTCGGCGTTTGACAGGGACGGCGCAGCGGGGGCAGCGGTCACGGCTTCATGGGTGCTTGTAACGGGAGACTCCTTGTCCAGCTTGGGGAAGATCATGTCGCTCCCGGTGAGCTCTGGCTCCTTCCTGGCCTCCGAGGCCTCCTGCTGGATCTCTTCCTTGACCTTCTTGGTCTCAGTCGCCTCGGCCGCAGCAGGTTCGGGAGCGTCCGCACGCACTTGAATGTCACACCACAGCTTGTGTCCGAAAGGCATTCCATCGGGAAGCTTCAGGCGCCAGTACGAGATGGCGGTGCCCTCGCGCTGCGGCGTCTTCAGGGTCACAGTGAAGTCGGCACTCTGGCCTGGCAGCAATGGGGCTGACAGCGAGTTGCTCTCCATGGCAGAGGTGATATCACTAACGCTGGACGGTCGGTTGGTGTCGACGTTGAACATCGAGTCTCCACCGACGAAGCGGACATTACAGCCCGCGGGCCAGGCAAGGGGCCCAGGGTTGTACAGAGTCCAGGTTTGCTGGACGACCTTGTTTGGTGGAAGCTTGGTGCCATCAGGGATGGTATCACGGATGAAGAAAGCCTGGTACCCAGAGACCTGAGCCGAAGCGGCCACCAGGTCGGACTTGATCTGTTCTCCCGAAGTAGCAAACCCGGGCTCCTCCTTGGGTTTCTGCTCTTCAGTCTCCTTTTCAGTCTTCTCAAGAACCGTCTCGGGTTCCTTCACTGGCTGCGCCTTCTCTGCCTGATTCTTCTCAGCATTGCGCCCAGGAGCGGCGGAATCATTGGCATCCGATAGGGCCTTGTGCTGCATTGTGGTGGTGGTCACCTTGTCGCGGTCACCCATGGTCAGCACCGTACCGTTTCCACTGTCGCCGTATGTGCTGACAGTGACACTGCGAACTGGAGTCTTGAACTTGATCAGAGGGTGAGTGCGGTTGTGGGGGTTAGTTGGCAGAGCTTCGCAACTGGCACAGAAGTCGGTGTCATGGCAGACTACACACTTGTACCGGTCACCGGTGATGTAGGTGGACTTGTTCTTGCAAAGAGGACCATCACAGAAAATGCCATAATGGGTTTCTACTCGTGCGGGCGGCTCGGTGATTGCTTCATAGATAGGGACAAAGCGATGGCCCGGGTGATTCTTTGGAGCGTCCTGAATACACTCCCAGCAGTAGTCCCAGTCCGGACAACTCAGGCACTTGTGGCGGACACCCACAATGCGCTGGAGGACGTCAGCTCAGTTCAATTGTTGGCTAAAGAGGGAAATCTTACCTTGTCACATCCATCACAGATGGCTGCATGGTGATGATGGCGTCCGGGACGGCAGCGAGACAGCACCAGACTCTTAAGGCAGAAGGTGCGATCATGGATCAGGGAGAAGGTGTGAGCGGGGTGGTGACCGTGTGCATCCTTGAGCAGGCACGTCAGGCACAGATCATAGTCCTCGCAGTCAGTGCAAGTGACCATCTTGGTCTCATCAAACTCTGATAAGAGGTTAGCATCTGATGAGCAGCAATTGCAGACAGGAAACACTCAGTACCTCTGAAGCATGCATTGCAGGTGCGCTCATTGACCTTCTCCTTCGCCTCTGATGGGGCAGGGACAGGCTCGGGAGTCGTCTGCGTCGTCTTTGAAACTACGTCAGGAAGAGCAGATACTGGCGTCTTATCTTCCTTCTTGTCCTCCTCAGGTTGGATTTTCCGAGGAGCAACAGTCTCAGTGGTGCTTGTGGTCACAACACCATCAACAACGAAGCGCTTGATCAACCAATGGCCGTCACCGGGGCAGGAAACACCCGCCTCGATGCAACTGGGGCACAGGTCGTAGTCACCATCATCGCAGATGCTGCAGTGGTAGTGCTCGTTGGGAATGGAGCGGCCACAGTTGTTGCAGTCGATGAGGAACGTCCCACAGGGGTTCTCATCGGGAGAAACAAAGACTGGATGACTCTTGGTGTCCTGCCCGAGCGTGAATACCCGGTAGCGGGGCTGCGCAGGGACGGTGCCGACGGTCGACGGCTGTGCGACCTGGCTGTCGGCTTCGGCCGTCTTGGTAGTCTCGTTGGTGAGGTCCGGAGTCGAGCTAGAGGCAGCGGCGGGCTGTGTCCCAACTGTGGCAGGTGGTAGCGCTGGCGGAGCGCTCAGGACGGTATCAAGGTAGCTGTGTCTCGAAGAAGACTGCTGCTCGGTTGCCGTCTCCTCTGCAGCGGTAGGCTCGGGTGTAGGCTCGGGTGCAGCCGCGGGCTCCGCAGGAGGCGGGGTGACGACCACGGCCTTGATGCGAAGCTTGAGCTTGGCCTTTGCGGCACGGTAGAGCTGCTTGTAGACAGCAGGGTTATCGCTGTCAAGGCGGACGTAGGCTGCGGCGCTGTCGGAATAACGTTCAAAGATGACGTTGATATCCGGCGGGATGGCAAGCAGCTCGCGGAGCTATCAGGCCAATTGAATATCAGTATATACAGCAGAAACAATTCAAGATCAACGAACAGGGAAGAAGGAGTGATCTGGCGATCACCACCATGCGCATCTGGATGCACCGTGTGCCAGTGATCTATGGGAGATGGATGTTCGCGACACATGAAACTGGAGCTGCGGTCGGAGCTCCGGGACGGACATACCTTCTGTGGCAGGACACGAGCTCCCAGGTCCTTCAAGGGGATCTTGAAGCGCCTGTTGATGTCATTGTAGAGGACCTTGACCGTGATCAAGGTATCCGGGCCGACCGGGCTGGCTGAGGGTGCTGGAGCAGCCATGGTGTAGGGGAGGGTGTGTCTTGAAGGTTGTATGAGCGGTCAGTCAGGATGCGGAGATGAGCTCAGTCGATAAGGCCGCTCACCAGGACGGGCAGCACACCCAGGTGCACACGGGACGCACGATGGACGGACAGATGACTGGAAGATGAATATGAAGATGACTGCAGGCTGGAAGAAGGAGAACTAGGATGGAGATGGGATGGACGGGAGGGTGAGGGGAGGATGAGGTAGAGACGAGGCGTCCGGGGCTGTCTCAGGGCTGCCTGGATCAGGACGGGCGGTGACACTCCTGGCGCAGTCATCTGCCGTCACTCTGCTGCACTGCTCGTGACCTGGACCGGCAGCGCCCGACCGCCTTGCCGGCCGCTAGCTCGCTTGGGCCTAGCGTGCACGGGGCTGACCTCCGGAGGGAGATGACCTTGCAGGTTCTCTCAAGAGGTATGCCCTGGCCGCCTCTAGATCCGACTGCCGTCGGTGGACAGGATCACTCACTTGCAGAGTTTACCACAGACGGAACAAGAGCTCACTCAGGAGATAGCATGCCATGCCATTTGACGGCGATCTACGCCCTATCTCTGCCTCAAACAGGTTCATCCGCAAGGTCCTAGATACATCCAGTATAAATTACTTTTATTTTATGCCTACCTGCAGCGTACATTCGCTCGTCCATGTCGCATTGCAAAGAACGACCGGAGAAACCATGAGAAAAAAAATGTAGACCTCATCAAAGGGGAGAGAAGACAACGCGTGAACGCGATCATCAAGGGCCACGGGACGGGAAGGCTGGGAGGATGAGGCACAGGGGACAGGGAGCGCAAGGGTCTCCAGTCAAGGGGACCCCATGCGGACATCAAGTCGAGCTAAAGGGAAGGCTGGGTGACGCCCCAGGCAGAGCCGGAGAAACACCCCACAGAGAGAGAAAGAGAAAAGGAGATGGAGGAACCGCTGAGATGCATCAAGAGCCTAATCTAACACACGTAAAGATGCACAGGCGCAAGAAAAAAAAGCAGCCCCAGAACATACAACAGGAGAAACCAGGAGGCAAAGAAGAAGTGAAATGCAGGCACAAAAAAAAGAAAGAGAAAAGCCCAGGAACAAAAGGAAGAAGAAAAGCAGACAAAGTCATAAAAATATGGCAAAGATATAGCATCTCCACGGATAAAAGAGAAGAGAAAAGAAGGCTGGGAAGAAAAGAGAATAGACGACGCCAGCAAGTTCCCTCACTGCGTCGTGTAATATACACCCCCCTGGGGCTGCGGGTAGTAGTAGGTCGTTCCCGGAGGCGTGATCATCCCACCCATGCCCACAACACCGCCCGCCGCCGGAGCAGGCATGGGGAAGGATGGGGCAGGGTACATCTGTGTGGTGTCGTAGTAGTAGACCGTCCCGCCCGACTCGTGTGCCACGGTTCCAGGCTGCGCGGGCTGCTCGGCCGTTGCTGGAGGGACGGGCATGACGTACGGGACCTGCTGTCCCGGTGGCATGAACGGTGGCGCAGCAGCTCCAGGAGCAACGGGGGCGCTGTACGGTGGATATTCGGCGCCAGAGACGGGGTAGAACACCGTCCCCGGCGGGTAGGCAGCGGCAGGGTAAAACCCGTGAGGCTGCTGGAACCCGTACGGCTGGAACGGCTGTGCATGGATCGCACGCTCCGGGATATGTGACAGAGGCGTTCCCGACGCCTGGCTGGGGTGGGAAGCGTGGCGAGCGTGAGGAGGGAAGGCAGATGCGTCCGGACCGTACACGGACCCGTTGACAGGCACCGGCGCCTGCTGGTGGAACGGCTGTTCCTGCTGCGGCTGAGGCGGGTTGAAGGGGAGGCTGGCGGGACTCTCGATGTCGGCGACGGAAACCGTCTTCTGGGGACGGGGCTGGTGCATGGGGATGGGAGCAGGCCGGCTCTCCCGGTAGTTAGGATTCTGAGGCTGGGGGTATGATGCAGGCGGAGGGGCGCTGGCTGGAGCAGCATTCGAGCCAGCGTTCGTCGTCTGGGGACCCCCGGGCGGTCGAGCGGGGGGTGGCAGACGGACAACTGGCTTGCCATTCTCAGTCGGAACCATCGTCTGCCGCGAGAGGACCGACGCGGCGGGCGAATTGACTCCTTCCCGAGAAGCCCTTCCCACCGAGGACCTTCGGCTCATGGGTACGCTGGGCGAGTATGCACCAGGAGCATAGAGGCTTGGCCTCCGGCTACCGTAGAAACCGCCACGCCCTCTACCGCGGAAGGCTTGTTGGTTCGGCCGCAGCGCTCGCGGGATAAATATGAAGGACCGTTCCGTTGAGGGGAAAATGTATCTAGGCGGCTGACCAGGTAGCGATATCCGGACTGGTTTATCCCGACGCAGGGGCGGCCGATGCTGAGGGAGGCGCGTATGCTGTCTCTTTGGAACCGCGGAGTAAGGGATCGGGTTTTTCATTCCCGGCAGGAATACCACCACAGGCACATTTCCAATCAGGACGGTGCTGGAAAAGGACCTGTTTGGCGGCGTCGACCTGGGAGCGGTCGGAACTGGCTTGGAGGAATTAGGCATGGCAGGAGTCGATGCTGCGGCAGGGGAGTTTGAAGCTGGTGGCTCGTCTCGAGCAACCGTCTCGTGAAGGTCGTGCGTCCATGGTCCTTCACTAGCAGCATCTGTCTTGGGCGGGCGTCTAGAGAACGTGAGTAGACGAACAAGCACGGGGCAATAGGTGGAACAGACCTTCCCACGTTACCGTCCACGATGAGGCCGTACGGTCTCGACTTGGGCTTGGTGGACGGCTTGTAGCCGTTCGTATCCGGCTCCGTCGAACGCTTATCGTGAAGGAAGAATCCACCGCGCGTGGGGACAAACGCTGGATTCTCATCCCGCTCCTTGATGTACTCCTCGTGCTCCCGACGTTTCCTCTCCGCAAAGGTCTCCCGCTTGGATTCTGTAGGCGGAGGCGCCGACGGCGTCCTGCCCGCCTGGCCGTCCGGTTCCTCCTTCATGTCGTCAAAGTGTATCTCCGCCACCTCGCTCGCCCCGTCCGACAACTTGAGGCCGTTCATCATGGCCTCCGTGTCAGACATGGTCGACGCGAAGAGTCGCTTCCCTGGAGAAGCGGACCTGCCCTCCGGCGGCGCCTCCTCCGCCTCGTGCACACGGCCGTTGACCTGGCCATTGCTCTTGTCTGCCTGCGGGGAGTCGGAGGCGTCGTCCTCGCTCGCATCGCTGCCCTCCCCGTCCGCATCATCATCGTCCTGGTGGCTGAGCACGGAGCCTTCGCTCAGCGAGTCGTCTTCGAGCGCTCCGTCGATCGAACCTTCGTCCTCGCCTTCATCTTCCCGCCTTCTCCTTCGGCTGGCACCGATGCGGTGTCGACGGTGAGGAGCCATCTAAACGGTCTGGGACAGGTAGCGCCCTGTTGAGGACAGGAATCGATGGTAAACAGCCTTGGCGTGCGTCGAAAGCGTCAACACGCACGCGCACCAACCACGGAAAGGCTGCAAAAGTCCACGCGAGTGGATGGACAGAGAGGGCGGAAGAAGCTGCCAGCCAGGTGCTTCCTTGATCGCCAATGGCCGGAAAGAAGAAGAAGAAGGGTGAGAGGAGCTGCACGTCGAGGGAGAGGGCAGATGGTGCAGGGCAAAGTCGAGTTTGAGATGGAGACTGGAAGTTTGAGCATAAGGCATGACATCTCTCGGAGAGGCCGAGATGTCAGCCTGCCCGATCGGGACTAGCGCGCCGGCGTTCCCCAGCTGAGCTCGCGCGACGGCGGCGGTCAGCGCCGCGGGTTTGCAGCAGCAGAGACGAGTCGGTCAAGGGAGATGCCGTCGAGTGCGAGCTTCTGGCGGATTTATACGACCTTTGTTCCTTACAGAAAGCACAGCACGGGTGCGGATGGAGGGGCACAGGGTCGATCCTACGCTGTGGCGGACGGCTTTGATTACTAACTCTATGTCGATCTACGCTAGCATGAGGTAGGACTATCATCTCCGCAGCCACATATCACATATCGGGGTATCAGGCAATCTATATGCTCAGCCTTGAAGCCATGCAGCCCCAGGCCCATGAACGTCGATATATATACTACTTGCGCTGGTCAGGGATATTTGTACATTGCTAGCAGGCTTCTACAACCGTCTTTCAGGCCGTTTTATCGCCACACATAGCAGGGTATCATGAGCCATGTTCAACACCAAGGTGTCCAAAAGATGTTCTCCCATCGCGCAGTACGCCTTCCTGTGTGAACTGGCGGAGGCCAGAGAGAACCCCTTAGACATACAGAGGATCCCGCGTAGTCCGCACCACGCGGCGAAGATGCATGTTTGGGCCCGCAGTTCAAGGTGTTGCTGCTGCTGCGTTGGAAAAACACGTAGTTTCTCAGTCAAACGTAGTCTTCTTGCCTTGCGGCTCGACGATTGCACCAGTCAGTCTCTGCACAGTCTCCTTGGAGTACCTTGAATGCGACTCCGTCTCCTTTTTGGCCTTCTTGGAGCGCTTTTCCTTCTTCGCATGGGCCCGTTCTGCGCCAGTTCCCTTATCGACAGCGCCATTTACTTCGCTCTGTTCGGTTTCAACCACCGCTTCTTCCTCGGAATTCTTATTCTTGCCTTTGCCTTTCTTCCCAAAGCGCTTTTTGTACCTGGTCGCCGGGTCTTCCGCAAATTCCATCCTCAACTGCCGACCGAGGAACCGATTCACCCATACCTTCTTGAGTTTGGGGGTTTTGGCTTTGGTCGGCCCATTGTCTTCGTAGTCAGATCCAGCGCTCTCATCTTCAGAATCCTCTTCCGGCTCCTCCTCTTCCTCCTCCTTGACCATTGCGAAGCCCTTCACGGCTGCTTCGGCCGCTTCTTGATCCTCAAACTCAACCCAGGCATAGCCCTTGCACTTCCCAGAGTCCTCAAATGTCGCGACGTGTACATTCTTAACTGTTCCACATTTTGAGAAATGCTCTTCAAGGAGTTCTTTTGTTGCGTCAAAGGCCAGGTTTCCGACGAATATGCGCCTCGAGGGGGGCTTGCCGGCCGATGTCTTGGACGCCTCCCCTCCCTCCTGGGGCTTCTCTGGCCTGCCCTCAAAGTTCTTCGCGTCTTTGATAAGTACGGGACGGCCAGAAAGGAGCTGCTCGCTCAGCCCTATCGCCTCCTCCACGGCCTTGCTGTCCGCCAGGTCGATGTAAGCGAATCCCTTGTTCTGAGGCTTTCCGTTCTTCGCCGGTCCGGTCGGAAGGTGGACTCGAGTAATCGTACTGTCGCCGAAGGAGCAATTATCTGTGAGGAACTTGCGGAGGTCGGCTTTGGTCACGGAGAATGGCAAGTTTCCGATCCAGATCCCGTATTCCGAGCGCTGCTTCTTCTTCTTCTTTTTCGCAGGCTCTGTTTGGGTCTCGGAAGGTTTCGTTTGAGGTTCTGCAGAGGTATCTCTTTGTTGTTCAGCGAGCTTTTGCTTCTTTTTCGCTTTGCGGAGAGCTTTCTTCGAGGGTGGTTCCGGCGCATTGACGTCGATCTCGATTTCTTCGACGTCTTGCAGTTTTCGCTTTTTCTTGTTTTCCTCCTTGGGACCAGACATTTTGAGAGTGAATGGACGTCTGGTAATGCAATGAACTCAACAATTAATTCAAACCAAAGGCCAATCGTATGGGTAAATGTTCGTCTTGGAAAGCGAGAAAACTCGAGCTCTTCACCGTGGGGAGGAAACTTTTTACGGCGGTCGGAGCCGCCTGCGCGTGCAGCCCCGACGTCCTTTGTCCCATCGGGGGCCGGCCTGAACACTGACGTGCCGCGACTCGAAGTCGAGGACCGCAACCTCGCCCTCTCAACCTCTGTGCTCTAACTCTCATCCTTGCTTCATCTACCTCCTGCAACAAGCCATCACCATCCCCCTTCCGTTGTAGCACCTGTCCCCCACGATGGCGCAGGAGTATGATGAGTCGCAATCCATGAACGGGAGCTTGCCTGATGCGCCGGCACCAGCCCCTACGAAGCAATCGTACAAGTCGTTCAAGTAAGCGCATCCTGCGAACGGTACTCACGACTCGACGCTGACATCTCCTTACCAGAAAGAAGTATGCGAAGCTGAAGATAAGCTTCGAAAAGGCTATGAGAGAGAGTGAAGCGCTCATTCGCGAGGAATTGCGCATACAGGACTTGTCGAAGAGAATACAGGAGCAGAATGAGTAGGTGGCTGGGACACTTTTTTCACCCCTTTTGGTGCGGCAAAATCGCTGAAGTGTTATCCGTCTACAGTCAGCTCCTCGAGGTCCTCCTAGAATTCAATGAGAGCCTTCACGTCCCCCCACATCTCCGATACGACCTGAGTGTTCCGGGAGAGCCTACCCCATACCGTCCATTTGACGAAGAGATACCGCCAGCTTCCTACGATGTTCCGACAGCCAAGGCAGCTTTGAAAGAAGCCAGAGCAAAATTGGCATCGGGAGAGATCACCACTCATGACTACCGTCGTCTGGAGGAAGCGGTGAAACGGAGCAAGGCATTCGCACCGGGAAAGCAGTACACGTCTTTGCTGAAAGTGCCGCACACGGCGCCTGAACATACAGACAAGACCTCTGCTGATGCCGAGCTCGAGGCCACTTTAGGATACCTCACTCCGGAACATGAGACCGAGTACTACTTATCCGTGGATGCGAGGCTTGGTGATGCGCAGGCGGCACTGCAGCTCAGTCGTGCTCCTGAGAAGCCTACACTTGCAGAGCGGGAACGGGAGGCTGCACTCCGGAACCCCAACTCCGTTTACAATTGGCTGCGCAGGAACCAGCCACAGGTTTTCCTGCAGGACAATGAGATCGCTTCTGAGAAATCTGGCTCCCGGCCGACGAACCTACGCTCCTCGAAACGCGCATCGACCCAGTTGCGGAAAGAAGAAGATATGTATGATGAAGATGGTATTTTAATGGACCTGGGACCCACGCCGGGGAGCAGCAGGGGGAAACGCAAACGCGATGAAGATACGGGATATAGACCCAAGGGAGGCAGTGGCCGCGGAGGCCGGAAGAAGAAGGAAGATGCCACCTACAACGGCAGACGAGCCTCGAAGAGGTCGTCAGGCGTTGGCACTTGAAGATCGTAGGCCATTGCGTTTCGCTTCATGACGCCACATGTATTATCTAGAATTTGTGTTTTCGGGTGTGATGCATTTGACGGGTTGAACGGGTCAGCCGGGCTGGCGATTTCGGGTATGCAAATTGAAAGGGTTTAATATGTTTTCTGCCGGTGATTTCTCTATCTGAAGTATGGGCCGGCTACCTAGATACTTGTTTAATGCTACTTGCTACCTTTTATGTTTAACACCAGTATGCCGGCTAATGACGGCCTGCCGCTCCCATAGCAATCTACCGCAACGTTCGTAGCTAATCCTCCGATAGATCACAGATCTATCCATCTTATATGCCATTAGGGAACTCTTCGTTCAACGGACACAAGTCCTCGTCCCGATCCCGACACCGGCTCGTCACGGTCCCTCATTGCTCGTACTCGCCTTGAAATCAGCCGGACTTGCATATACACTGGATTGGGTTCTGTAGGACCTGTTTTTCGTATTTCCTCCTTTTGAGAAGCTGACTTCATATCTCAGCCACGAACACTCCGTGTCCCGAGCATCTAGTCCGTCTTCTATGAGGATTTCGCCGTTGAATTGGTGAATGCGAGCTGAATTCCCAGCCTTGTCTTCACTTTCCCAGGTCTATATGGACGTGCGCTCAAATCGGCTTAATATATATATAGATCTGAAGTCCTCTGAGATGCTATATCCTCTCAGTTTTATCCAATCCTCTACATCTCACGTCTCTTCGCTTCAAGTCCAAACCTTGGGTACTTATCTAGCCTATCATGCTATTTCCCTTTCCAACAATAGTCCATATCTCTCTCATCCTCCTCTCCAGTATCGCAGACGCCAAAAATCGACGTCGATGCTCCTTCGGAGACCCCTGTTGGCCCGACGACGATACATGGCAAACCTTCAACGCCTCCATCGGCGGTCGCTTGATTCGATCCACTCCCCCGGCGGCTGTCTGTCACACTGAGCACTTCAACGCGGAGCAGTGTTCTGCGGCGAAGGAGAACTGGTTTAACAGTTTCTGGAGAACGAACCAGACTGGTGCTTATGCTGGTATTGTGTGGGAGATGGGGGAAAGGGGACGGTGTTTTGTTGATACGCCGCCGGAGGCGCCGTGCGATGATGGACTTGGTAAGTAGGGAGCAGACATATTTTGAGTACAGTACTGTACATGTACATGGCTGGGTGGAATTAAAATTTTCTGACTGAAGGCTAGTACCACATTATTCCGTCGGGTGCGCGACGTTGAGGATATCCAGAAAGCTGTGAAGTTTGCCAGCGAGAAGGATCTGTACCTCGTGGTTAAGAATACCGGTCATAGCTAGTAAGTACATGTGCTATATACGATGTTGCTCCATCCAGTTGGAAACAGGATGACTCAGTGCTCCTCCCCAGCCTCAGTCAGTCAAGCGCAAAGGAGCATTTTCTATTTGGACGCACAATCTGAAAGGAGTGGAGTGGCATGACTCGTTCGTTGCAAAGGGAGCTCCTTGTGGCATGAAGGGTGTCCCGGCTGTGACGGTACAGGCGGGCGAGCAATCACTAGGTAAGATAATAATGCCGCCTTCTGACAGTGCTATATATGTTGCTGATAGATGTCCCTTAGAAATTTATCGAGCAGCAGCCGAGAAAGGTGACATCGTAGTGGGAGGTGCAGCCCGAACAGTTGGAGCGGCTGGGGGTTATGTCCTGGGTGGTGGCCACTCGCCGTTCGCTCATTTCTATGGGCTTGCTGTGGATAGTAAGTGCCTATTACTAGATAGAGGTTCCTTTTCGTCCAGACTTGCATGACTTAGCCAGTTCTAGATCTTCTTGAAATGAGCATCGTCTCCGCGGAAGGCGAACACAGGACTATCAATGCATATTCTGACCCTGACTACTTCTATGCCGTACGAGGAGGCGGTGGTAATGCATGGGGTGTGGGTGACCGATATACAAACTCAATTATTTTCTGCCCTGATCTAGATTTTGCTCACATCTCAACGAAGGTCGTCACTTCGGTCACATACAAAACCCATCCAAATCCCCAGAACTTCGCCATCGGTCTCGTACGACTGAATGCTAGAGATAACTCCACCTTCCGAACCATCGTTGAGAAATCACTCAAACTCCTCCCATCTATCACGGAAGCCGGCTACACCGGATACGGCTCGATATCAGGAGGCTTTGCAGCCATATTCGTCCGACCAAATGGAACCGACGAGCTGTTCAATTCCACCTTTTCCCCATTCTACGAATTGGCAGCTCTTCCCGGCGTGAATGGATCCGTGACTGGGTTCGGCAATCTGACTTGGATCGACTATGCCAATACTTTCCTGCAGGATCCTAACATCGCTATGAACGTTCAGGACGCCTCGCGACTTTTGACTGCTGATGTGCTTGAGCATAAAGCGAGTGAACCGGTCGATCTCATTATTGAAAATGGTGGTGAGGCGGGTTTCAACTTCAGTATGTATCATAATTCTGCTTGCATTAGAAACTATTTCTTGCGACGTATAGTATTTGCATGATGCTAACATTCAGATCTCAGTCGGCAAGGTCAACAACGATGAGCGCGACAACACCGCGGTACACTCGATCTGGAAGGAGAGCCATTACCTCTTCAGCATCTCAGTCAACTGGGCCGACGACGCACCTATCTACGACAAGAAACAGAAGACGAAAACGCTTGTTGAGATCAGTAACAGACTTACAGGTATTGTTGGCCCTGATGGAGGCAGGTACATTAACGAAGGGAATCCGTCAGTTTGACCCCTGCTCTCTGTCCATGCACAGAAATAACGTGGCATATGCTAATTGTTCGGTGTAAACTGGTTCAGCTATGAGCCGGATTGGCAAAAGGTATTCTGGGGCGAAAAGTACAAACGTCTACTCTCGATTAAGAAGCGAGTTGATCCAACAAACCTATTTGTCTGCAATCGGTGCGTTGGGACTGATGTCGTTCTGGAGCCTTGACTTTTCTGGAAGTATATCCCGTATGCCGCTAGAATATTTCGTGTTGTCCATAGACACTAAATATCACGAGAAATCTGAAAATATGTATACTACTACGCAATCCAGGACAACTCGGTAGAAATCTATGTCCCTAGTTAATGTATGGAATAGAATCTATGGATGTAGAATACAGATGCACAAGATTGTAGGGCACGAGCCCTCACGTGCTCCTCCACATCCTCTTTGCCGTGTTTGCTTTTCGAACTTTGAGATCCGCCGGGAAGCTTTCTTCAGTCGGACGAGAGAACAAGAACAAGAAGACCGGGCCTTCACTCCATCTTAGACAACTGGTCCCAGCATATATCGGTTCCTCTTCCTCGCCGGTCTTCTTTTCTCTCTCCCTGCCCCGTACGACTTTGCGTCCCGCGAGCCCCAGCAATGGCGATCACCATCCTGCCCCCCGTTGTGGAGGACATCGACGTCCCCCAGGAAGACTCGGACGTCGAGTCTATGGACTCGGAAGGGGACATTGACATGACCACTGCGCGTCGTGCTAAGCGCCAATGTTTGGCAAAACGCGGTACGGGGATCGTGACACCGGGCGAGGTGGTGACGGACGATCCGCAGTGGATGAGGTGGGTTCTTTTAAGACCTCTGTTTCCTGCTTCAGACCTTCAATATTTTTGCGTCTTATCCGCGGGATCTACAGATTTTGCAATCGAACAGTCTTAGTGCTAACGATTGCGCAGAGGTCACGGCACCTACACCACCCCATATACCACCTCGATCATTGCTACCGTCGCCGGCACGGTACACAAGACGAACAAGCTCCTCTCGGTGCACCCGCTGCGCGCACGCTACACGCCAGAGATCGGTGACCTCGTGGTCGGCCGCATTGTGGAGGTGCAGTCACGGCGATGGAAAGTCGACGTCGCCGCCCCTCTACTTGCGCAGCTACCATTATCCGCAATCAACCTGCCCGGTGGAATCTTGCGGCGGCGGACGAGCGCGGACGAGCTTCAGATCCGGACCTTCTTCAGCGAGGGAGATCTGGTGGTTGCGGAGGTGCAGAGCGTGCACTCGGACGGTTCAGCATCGCTACATACCCGGTCCTTGAAGTACGGGAAATTGCGGAACGGAGTCTTCCTCGCCGTCACTGGAACCGGAGGAAGCGGTGCGTTGAGCACGATGGTCAAGGGAGGCGTCGTGTCATCCGCTACTGCGGCGACAGCGGGGAGTGTTGGAGTTGTCCGCTCCCGGAGACAGGTCTGGACGGTCAACACGGCCAACGGAGGCGGCGAGGTAGACGTCATCCTCGGCGTCAACGGGTATATCTGGATATCGAAGCACGTAGATGCCACCGCCGTGTCCGCGTCGGAAAGCATCTCGATTACCCGGATGGAGGAGATGGTGTCCAGCTCCATCTACTCCAGCCAGAATGACGAGATTCCGCCCCAGACGAGGCGAGAGATCGCCCGGCTGTCTCAGTGCATCCGTGTTCTCGTCGAGGGCGGGGTGAGAGTCGACGAGGAGACTGTCATGAAGGCGTACGAGGCAAGCCTGCAGGTGGACCTGGAGATGGCAGACGACGAAGAAGAGGGAGATGAGAGACGGCGAGTAGGGAGGGAATATCTGGGCGGGGAGAAGGCAAGACGGATCCTGGAATTTGTGTTACAGAAGTAGAGGGCCGGTTGTTCCAGCATGAACATGGTTTTCTTAATCTCATGTGAACTTTGAGGAATTGATAGAGATACCCCGGGCGAATAAAATAAAAGGATGTCATGTGTGTACATTGTGGGTTATCTGTTCCCGGCATCATGGTATGCTAGGAGCCTTCTCTTGAACTGTATCTCTCTACCTCCGCACGTTGAGGTTAATAGAATTGCTAACAGAATAAGAGCCAGAAGCCTGAATGGTCCCGGATGACTCTCTCACTCTCCTCAATCATATACGGAATCAAAGTGCAGACAAGAGATATCCCTGTCTAAGGTGGATATGTATAAATCATCACAAGGCAGAGAAATTAGCACGCCCTTCTCAAGCACGGCAGCCTTAGTATACGACCATCCACTTCACTTCAGTGTCTCATACTGCTTTGAAGAGGGCTAATAAGTCCATACCTATATAAGTACTGATGTACTGTACTCAAGTGCCTAGGTACCTGCAATAGAGATAGATCACAATGCCCACTCACTCGCAGTGAAGCAAAAGTAAACATATAACCCCCTTTCACCACTCCCCATCAACAGAACCCGGGGCCTTATGGTCTAATGGTTAACAGAGCAGGTTACTGCCTGCCTGTTATGTTAACCAGGCAACAGTCACAGTCACAGTCACAAATCACCACTTGCAGGCTCCGGGTTCGAATCCTCGTTGCGGCCAAGGTGCAGCGGGCTCGATCGTTATCGAGGCCCGCTAACAGTCCGATGAAGCTGCGGCTGCAGGGGAGTAAAACCCCTGCCCTCCAGAAGCATAGGTTGGGGTTTTCGTAGCATCCCCTTCTCCTGCAAGGAGAAGGGGTGTGAGAATTTTTGCCATGGGTGATGAGATTTAGGGATTATCTTTCATTTGCAGTCCATGGTATGCCATCCTGGAACGCGTGGAACTGAGTAAAGAAAAACTAACCTGCTAGAGTAAACTAAACACATACATGACTGTTTTAACAATGTACATACATATCCCACAATAAGCATGATCTTGCGGTATTTGAATTAAGATATGTTCTGCAATCTTGATCTAGGCGAGATAGAGACCCTATCAACATCCTTGCGGCCATCCCGTGCTGCTGTTAGTTCTGCTCCAGTTAGCACTTACTTCTAAGATATCTTCCACTTTTTAAATGGAATAATCAGAAGGCCGGCATGCCCAGAAGATGTGTTTCTTGCATCTTTGGAGTATGATATAGAAATTGTCTGAAAATACTACCTCAAGACACATAAACGCCTTTCTTCACGAAACAGAGTACTGACAGGGTAATTCATATCCATTTCACTCGTTTCTACCTTGTTCCTGCCTATTTAGGCATTCATCAGAAAATGAACTTCACAATGCCCATCTAAATCCATTCTCTTTAATCCTGCTCATGTGTTCCTTCATGTATTCCAGTAATAATGCACGAATTTAAACAAACAAATATGTTGTTAATTCCCTCCAGTACTCGAGGGAAACTGAGTAGAAGTACTCGTCATCTACGAATAGGGAAACAGCTGCAAGAAGTGACAGGTCGTTGAATACTCATTGACATAAAATTGACAAAACGAAAGCATGGCTATGGTGGCTCTCTGGCGTAGAAGAATACGCGTATATGGACGAGCGTCCGCCCGTTTTCAGGGTCTACTGTCAACTTGGACTTTTCCCCCACTCAGTGCTCTGATTCACTTGGATTCATTCACCGTCACTAGGGACAGTGGCAACAAATAATCAACCAAACACACGCGTTCGAAGAGACAGACTGCCTACTTACGATACCTAGTTGTGGCTCTTCCAGGTCTTTTTTCCACCTCATCGTTCAACTGAGTCTGCACTCTGACATCCCTCTGGATTTCTAGACGCCAAACTGCCTGTTTGTGATCGCTCTGTCATTCTCACCATCTAGGTTCAAGGACCTGCTATCAGTGATCCCAATTCTGACAGTCACAGGCTTCATCTTATACCAACAAGCCTTTCAGACGGTGCCTCGTCACATCAGTGATTTGGTCTCTTGTGTGATCTGCCCTGTCCTCTATCTTTCTTCGGATAGGCTCTTTACCATCCTCATTCTGGCATTATAACAACAAGATGCTACTGACAAAGCCTCCCTGCGCGAATGTAGGAAATTCCGAAACACAACCCTGTCCAAACGCTGGATCAAGGGCATGTTCAAACTGCTATTTGGTTCAGGTTTGTGTCTCTGACCTAGTCTGGGTGTTCAATAATACTGACAGACGAGATTCAGTACTGCAGTACTGACTGCCAGCGGGCGCATTGGCCCACACACAAGAGGGATTGCAAGTCGCCGCTGATCAGAACTAAGTGGAAACCGTCATGGAAAGTGGAAGGACGGAGGCCAGCTTTCGTCGCTCAGACTGGGGGCCACGACATGTATGGAATGAACAAGTATCTGTGGGGGAATATGCCAGCCCTGGACATGCTAAACCTTGAGCGGGATGAAGGATCTGAGTATGCTGGAACACTGGATGTGCTCTTTGCAGGTGCGTTGGAACATGCCTTAAAAGATATATCCTAATTGATAAGTGACTGACTGGAGTCTGTTAGCATCTGGGGATATACGGAATATCGTGAAGACACTTGCCTCACTACCAGAGAACTTCCATGGGAAATGCAACTTTGTAGTCAACGACAAGGACTTCGACGTCGTCTCCAGGAACGTAATGCTACTCCTGACCTCGCTGCACTATGAACCCAGCCGAAGCCACTCCGATGTTGATCCACATGTGGTATTCAGCTTTGATTCCTGAGGACATGCTGCGCTCACTCCGCGATAACATCCTGCCTCTCATCGAGGAAGTGTGCGTCAAAATTGAAGGAAAGAAGGAAAACGCTCTTCTCGCAAAGACATGGAAATTCGGCTCCAGATCGCTGCGTCTGGTTCTCAGGAAAGAAAAATGGAGCCGTCTTCGTCAGTTTTTCGAAGTCCTGAAAGACCCTCTCGGTCGACGAGGCTCAGGGCATTCGCAAATCGACAGTACTGGCCCCGCATAGGAAAGACCACCTTGACCGTTTCTTATTCACAAAACCGCCGGCATGGCGTGTCTGCGCGATGAAGTTCCGCGAGCATGGGGTTCTGCTGCCGTTTGGCGCAACTCAGCGGGATTTTGATACGCCCAATCCGTGAGTGTAGTCAATAGTCTGCTTTCGAATCTCACCCTGACCTAAGATTGATCTAGAACGCTCTATCGAACAAAAGACCGCTGGCCGATGAAAGACTCAGCGGATCCTCTCGAAGGCTGGCCCCTCGATGAAGTCATATCGAAAGCAACTCTCGCGAAGAAAGACATTTACGGCAGTTTGTTCTTTTACCTGCAGGACTTGCTTTCGCGTTATTGCCGGAGACTCGGCGCGATGAGTATTATTCATCTGTTCCATCTTGACGCAGTCAATCTTCCCAGTTCCCTCAAAAATGACGGCGTCAGTCCCTGCTCGTTTGATGGAATCGAGGTAAGAAAACACATCCTTAACCTACCTACCTAATAGTACCTACTAAACAAGCTGATTTTGCACGTTCATTCCCTCACGAGAAATTCAGTAACTAATATGTCATCTACCAGGTCTCAAACATCTCAGACAGTGCCTACCTCGGCCCCGGCAAAACCCTCAGCGCATTCAACGCCTTACTAAAACCCAAGCCCCAAAGCATGCACGCCACCCTCCTTTGCCTCTTCCTCAACGCAGTCGAAGAAGCCTGTACCCCAATAGACACCCTCGCCTGGTTCAAGGTCAACCTTCCCCTCCTCCGGCGCTACCTCCCCATCACTCGAGGAGTGCTCGACAACCCTGCCAGAGGCTCTGACGCGGAATTTCTCCGCTTGATAGCCGCGGCGGATATGTCCCGGGACTTTGATGAATTATTCGACCGGTACATGCTCCTGCATCAATTCCCAAAGATTAGCAGAGACGCAGGACTGGGGATGAAAGCAAGGAACACGATCGTGCTGAAGCCCTTTCCGATGCAGCTGAGGGAGAATGCGTCGCAGGAGGAGTTTGATCTGCTGCATGCGTCGGGGCATGATGGGCATGAGAGGTATGTGGAGTGGAGGTGGGTTGACTAGGTAGGGTATGCCACGGACTACTAGGTGTTCAAGTGCTGTTGCATCATATTACTCAATGGCTATTGCTGTTGATACATTCCCCCTTTCCCCCAATTGCCCTGATACTCCTATGTCGTCTCATTCCTTGCCATAGTGGCACCTTGGTTTCCTTCCATATCAGAATAATGCCCTCCTCTTGTTATCATATCGTTGATCACAGCCTCCAAGACCATCGATAACCATCATCCACCTGTACGAATAGTCATTTAGCAAATCGAAGCATTCCTCAGATTGAACCATGAGATTTAATAAACCCGTAAAATAAATCATTTACGTAGAATCCAGTCTTTGAGCTAGGTACCTAGAGGTTATTATTGTTTATCTTTGTAGAAAATAAATTGGATGGGAAAGATGAGCTTAGAACAATGGCAGATAGACTTCCTGGGATCTATTTTTCAAACTGATAAGGCGTTTAATGTTAATATATCTCTTTCTAATTACCTAATTAGCCCCGTCAAGTAATTGTTCATCCATGTATGTATATCATGTACAGTGCAGTATTCGACCCCCTCGCTTCCTTATTATTAAAATCATGATGAAAAAAGCGCCGTGAAGATTTAAATCACAGTCGAGAAAGAAGAATTCAGTTACATTAATAACAGTACATACATGAACAGTTGCAGACTTTCTTTCCTTGAAATTGCGACAACAGTCGCATTCAAATGTGTATTTTTAAATAATGCGAAGTGCAGTACCTCTTCTTACTATAACCTACTTTGATTAAGTGTATATATCGGATTAATCCGAACGAGATCTCTCGAATCGGACGCGCCTTCGACAATACCATGGACGATGAACAAACATAAATTAAACGCAGAGCTTCATGCCTTTGGTCGACGACTCCTTGCCGTGATCTCGATTGTTCTCCCCAGGCATAGGCGGAGTAGTACCCTCTGTCCCATCGACGACCACCGTCCCATGCATGGTACTATCGATATCAACTGCCTTAGTCTCAAACGCAAGGTGCCTATCCTCATCATGACCGGGCACATTCCACGCCGCACAGATAACTAGGTACGCGATCCCACCCACCACGAAACTCAGCACCCACCCGAGATCAAACATCCGCGTCGCAGCCGAAGCTGCCCACGAATCCTGGCAGCGGGAGGAGGATTCCGACGACGAAGGCGGCGAAGGCCCGCATGTTGGTGCCCTTGGTGTAGACGTATCGGCCACTCGGGAGGGAGCTGAAGAGGTCTGTCAGGTGGATGTTGCCGCGGCGGATGAGAAAGTAGTCGGTTAGCATGACGCCGACGATGGGGCCTTGGAAGATGGAGTAGCCGCTGAGGAATTGGAGGAAAGTGTTTGGTGTTGTGACGATTCGCCTGTTAAGATTAGGACGTGGTCTGTTGCAGGAACCCATTGAGGGGCTGTTGTGGGACTTACCAAGGAACAATGGCAAATGCGATGATGAGGCAGATGACCTGCCCGCGGATGATGTTGATGTATCGAGGAACCCGGCAGGTAATTTCGGCGGCGATGGGAACGATGTTTCAGGCAATGGTCGTTCCCAGCGCCGCGAGGGCAAGGGAGATTGAAGCGAAGAATATGCCTGCGCGAGCCTGGGAACTGTACGACCGATCAAGGATGCCGTTCAGAAGATCATACAGGTTCCAGCATGGTTCGCCGTACATGTTCTTAACTGCTGACTGGAGAGGAGATCAGTCATTGGTATATTCAACATATATCGACAGTCGATGCTGCGGGCCCATTCGCTTACGGTAGTGATGATCCCAGACGCAGCGCAGATCGTCTGAGATAGCGGTAGTCCCAGAGCCTGCCCATACAACTGCGCCCGTTTCGTCTTCGAATACCGGGCGAGATCCGGGACCGTGACGGGCAAGGCGCTATTGGCGCCCATGACGGTGTCGAATTGCGCGATGATCTCCCATGCGAAGACCGCAGTGGACATCCTTACGGATTTGTCGACGAGGTTATCAGCGGAGACGCCTCCATTTGCTGCCGTCGCCCAACACGATGCCGAGTCCGGCCAGAGGAATGATCACAGATTTCACACTGAACAAAAGGCGGATTTTTGGTTGTGTGGACGAACATGAGAGGAATGGTAAAGACGAATGCAAGGAGGAAGCCGACCATTCCCTGCGTCGTGATGTGTTGGCTCTGGAGTTTCACATATCAGCGGCGCCTTAGATTTGTTTTTAAGTATACGTCGAACCTCTGGAATCCCATTGTGAATCCTACTCCAGCCTGAAAAGATGCAGCGGAGGCAGATGGAGATAAATTGGCCCTCGTAGTATAGCTGTACGCCCCCCCCCCCCCCCCCCCCCCCCCCCCCCCTCCCCCTGCACAACGGATAGATATATTAGGAGGTTGAACTCTTTGATGAGGAAGGGATAAGCAAAACCCCATATGATGCTCAGAAGAGCTCGAAGGACGACCACAAAGTATTGTCCATATATCCCGAAAGACACTCGAGACAATACCGGATAGCCCATATGATAGGTAGCCGCAGCCCTTCCATTGAGAATAATGACCGCAGATGACAGAATATTTGCAAAGAGGACGACGAGCAATGCATCTCTGATTGTTGCCCCCAATGTGATCAGGAGGAGCCGATCGACCATGTAGCTATCGCCCAGGACTCACTCCACCTAGATCATAATCAGGAATGCCAATCTTCGGAGCATTTGTACTAGTTAGTATATGAGTGTGGAATCTAAATCAGCTCACCAGTAGGAGAAGAAATCCCACACCGTCCAAGTCCGCCGCTCTGCGGACGAGGGAAGAAGATCCTCGTTGACGAGAGCAGACGAGCTCTCCAGCTTTAAAGCATTATGGAAAGCATGCCAGGATGTAAACACGCTGAAGCGGGCAGAGCGCGATCCACCCGCGGATGCAGGCGCAGGCAGTTTGGAGAACATGGTGGGCCAGCTGCAGCTTGAACAAACAGCGTTTGCTCTCTGGAGCTGCCAGGTGTGGGGCTGGGACATTTATATCTAATATCGAGTCCATCTGTTCTGGATAACGCTGCCGTTCCGTGTTATCGCAGTCGCTGCGGGCCGTTTGCTGCGTGGGATGTATCTCTCGTCTTGCGCGAGCGGGGATCTCCGCACCCCTCTCGGAGTCGTGACACCGGAGGCTTCTGCACATTTGCTCCGCATCTTAATCCCTTGTCCAAGGTTAGTGTGCATCAGCAATTGCAACGTAGAAAGCGGTTAAATATCGGGACGTAGCAAAGGAAATCCGAAGGGGTGAACCATCTTCAAGTCGCGGAACTACAGACAACATGACGGAACCATTGGAATCGATCGACGGCGGGAAAGCCTGGTACTACTGCCGCAAAGGGCCCATGGTCCTCGGCGAGGCCCCAATATACAGGGCCAGCGACTCGACTCTGCACTGGGTGGACTGTCTCTCTGAGCCTCCGGAGCTGCACATCCTCAAAGTCGATCCGGAGACCGGTGACCCAACCGGAGAAGAACGAGTATTAGAGCTGGAAGAGAGCGTCACCGTGGCCTTCTTCCGGAAGAACAAACCAGGGAGCTATATCGCCGCGTACTATCAGGGGGTCTGCTTCCTCGACGAGCGAACGGGGAAACTGGAGGTGGTCAAGGAGATCATCCCGACCGATAAACGGGACGAGCTGCGCTTCAACGACGGAGGCATCGATGCCAAGGGACGCTTCTGGCTGGCGGAGATTGACAGGAAGGCGATGGCGTATGGGGCCAACAAACTCCCGGAGAGCTATGGGAAGCCGAAAGGACGGCTGTGGAGGTACGATCCGGACGGAAGTCTCCATCTGATGGTCGACGGCGGTATCATCTGCGGAAATGGTCTGGCATGGAGCCCGGATAATAAGACAAGTGAGGGCCCTTCAGAATAATACCCCGATTTGCGGAAATCGACTGAGACAGAGCAGTGTACTTCAACGACTCCGTCGGCATGATGGTCTTCGCGTATGACTTCGATCTGGAGACGGGCAACATCTCCAACAAGCGTCTCCTCATTGACCGTCGGAGCTCCTACGGGGAGCCTGACGGGATGGTCGTCGAGTGAGCAATCCGCATTTCTCTTGAATCAGTGATACAAGCTAATGGATGTCCAACGCGCAGCACCAACGGCAACCTGTGGATCGCAGTGTATGCGTCCAATCGAGTGATGGTATTCAGTCCGGAGGGGAAGCACCTCAAGGACATTGTCTTCTCCGCAAAGAACCCTGCTTGCACGACATGGGGTGGAAGGGATCACAACATCCTCTACGTCGCGACTGGGAGGGACCGGAGCCCAGACGCAAAGCCAGACGATGAAGGCGGGCACATGTTCATGTACAAGCCTAAAGATGCCAGAGGACAGCCCAAGTATGAATTCGCGGGGTAGGAGACTGGAAGGCCTGGGGAATGATGGAGCAGTGTAGCATGCTCATCACATGCGTGCGTACGGAGTCCCTCCTACATACCTCTAGTACCTATCAGGTATCTAGTGAGGTATTTAATTAAAAAAAATTCCTGTCTGTGATTAGATAAACGATGGTTTATCTCGAGGAGACCGAGGCTTTAAAAAAAAAAAGTCGACAAATTAATGCTTTATTTCGTTGAAATCGTTCTTCAAGGTCATCACAGCGGCCAACAGTTTTATCTGTCTACACGTCCATCCACAGATATCGATCCCGTCTATAGGCTACAACACCGCGATGCACTCGATCTCGACATCCGTGTTCAGAGGCAATGTCTTGACCGCAACGCATCTATCAAAACGTCAGCATTCTCAACCTGTATAGAACACACGACAGTGAAACATATAAGGGATTCAATTCAGAGAGGGAACGTACGTCCGGCATGGCTTGACATCCCCCCAGTACTGCATGTAGACCGAGTTCATCTCGGCAAAGTCGTCCATGTTGGCCAGGAAGACGTTGACCTTGACGACCTTGTCGATGCTCGAGCCGGCGGCCTCGAGGACGTGGGTCAGGTTCTTGATGCATTGGTGCTGGATTCTAGAATTAGTCTGATTTCGGCAACATCTAGATATGTACCTATAGGTATGTGTTCAGTAAGTAATGGGGAGGTCGTACCGTATGAGCCTTGATATCCCCCTCGACCAGCTTGCCCGTCTCCGGGTCGAGCGCAACGGCACCGGAGCAATAGACGACGCCGTTGGCGATGATTGCCTGGTTGTAGATGCCGGGGAGCGGCTTGGGGGCCTTCTCGGTGAAGACAGGCGTCTTGACGGAGGACATGGTGGTGAGTAGAGCCTCTAATTCTCAGGTAGGTACAGTAGTACTCAAGTTCCCTACAGATTGATAGCAACACAGAAGAGCACTGTACAGACAGATACAGAAGAACAGAAGCAGACGCCTTAAGATCATGGGACATCAGAAGCAATAGTCATCCCATCACCCCCTTATGTCTCCGACACCGTTACCTAACTTAATATGTATCTGCGACATGCTCCAGAGCACGCGATGTGATCGTCCAATCTCCGATCATCATCTTCCATCCCACCGTCGGGAGCGGTCATGTCTTAGCAGGACCTCGGGACTCGAGCAACCAGTCCGCGGGCAAGAAACCCTTCCAAATTAAGGACCAGGCCGCATTGCATTTCCCGATATCGTATCTGCTTGTGACGGACCGGGCTTATCATATCAACCCCGCATGGGACGGACCCCCTCCCTTATCCCACATCACGAGCGGGGAAGAGAAGAGTACGTGGGTATGTGAGATCAGATAGCGCAGGTTACTTCATAGGTAAGCGGTAGTCAGACAGAGTGGTAGTGGGAGACTTGACTACAAGAGGAAGGTTGCATATTATATCAAGTACCTAGGTATCCAGAAAAGGCGCGCTGGAGCGTCCTTGTCTTGAGACGTTTCACCACTACATACAGAGGTACTACTTATACATACTGCATTCGTTCTCCCTGTTTCCTACAGCACGTTATATGTATCGATTCAAATCAATCTGATTTAATTCAGGAACATCATGTCGACACAAGTAGAAGCGGAAACGCAAACCCCCCAACCGCCCTACCCCCTCCACCCCTCCGTCAAGGACAAACTCCACCCGGAATACGTCGCCTTCTACAACCAGCATGTCATCGACCAGCAGCAGGTGCACTACCAGCCCGTCGAGGCGTCGCGGACCAGCGGCGTCTTGATCCCGGGGGGCGGACCCGTCCTCGAGGTCGGCAAGGTTGAGGATCTCTTGATTCCGAGGGCGGAGGCAGACGCCGGGGAGGAAGGGGAGATCAAGGTCCGCGTCTTCACGCCCAAGGGTGAGACGCCGGCGGACGGGTGGCCCGCGATGCTGTACTTCCACGGCGGGGGATGGGTGCTGGGGAATATCGATACGGAGAACACGGTCTGTAGCCATCTGTGCGAGAGGGGGAGGTGTGTGGTTGTTACTGTTGATTATAGGTTTGTTTCCTTCCCTACCTTTCTCTGCCTATATTTCATATACATTTCACCTACCTACCTACTTAGGGTAGGTAATATATAACAGCAAAAGCTGACTGATCGATATAATGGGAAAATCAAAAAGGCTAGCTCCAGAGAACCCCTTCCCCGCCGCCGTCCACGACGCCTGGTCCGCCCTCCTCTGGCTCACCTCCCCCGAAACACAAACCAAACTCTCCCTGAACCCATCCAAGCTCGCCATCGGCGGCTCCTCCGCAGGGGGGAACCTCGCCGCCGTCATGGCGCACAAGGCGGTCCGACACAACCAACACCTTCAATCCTCTCCTCCTCCACCATCAGGACCAGAGTCAGGGCCAGAGTCATCAGCATCAAGTCCAAAACCGATCAATATCGCAGTGCAACTCCTCTCCGTCCCCGTCACCGACAACACCGCCACCGTTTCCAACAACCCGACTTACGCCGCCTACGAACACACGCCCGCCCTCCCCGCCGCCAAGATGCTCTGGTACCGGCGGCACTACCTCCCGAACCCAGCGGAGTGGTCGAACCCGGACGCCAGTCCGCTCTTATACCCCGATACCGCCGAAGGCGAAGACGACAACAACCTCATCAAACACTGGGCACAGCTGCCCCCGGCGTTGATCCTGGCCGGCGAGCTCGACGTCCTCCGGCACGAGGGCGAAGCGTACGCGGCGAGGCTGCGGGACGCGGGCGTGCGGGACGTCGAGCTGGTCGTGATGGAGGGGATGCCGCATCCGTTTCTGGCGATGGACGGGGTGTTGGAGGCGGGGCGGAGGGCGATCAGTCTGATGTGTGAGCGGTTGGAAAGGGTGTTTCGGTCTGCAGAGTAGGTGATATATATATATATATATAAGGACAGGACAGGATAGGATGGGATGGGATGACGTGGATGTTTGTATATACCGTTGGTTATACTATAGTAGTTACCTGGGGGTCATAAGGTTATGTATATTATGTTGCCGAAAGCGGAACGATATCCACATATCCACTCCGCCCGTACAGATCCATGGATCCAAGGAGCAGCCCCGATTTAAGCTTAATTCTGATCTTACCTGCGCCGAACCCGAGCCCCAAAAGAAGGACGGATAAACCCTAACAAGGCTACCGTACGAGAGGATTAACAGCGTCTACCAGCATTCATGGATTACGAAACAAATTACAACTCTCGTACACCATCACCGTCTTAATCCAGACAAATTCTTAATATTCAACCTTCGAAGGAATCTTCAATTTTTTGCTAGAAAAAAGGGGTGACTTCAAGTCCATTGATTGAGGGTATTCGATCATCATCACATGATGCTGCGATACGGTTACACCTTGTCTCCTGCTACACGAACGTCGACGGCAGCCCGTGCGGGATGGCCAGTTGTCAATCGATCAATCAATCAATGCATACACGCTGGATCCGGCGTTTACATCAGAAGTCGTGAGGAGAGAAGAGAAGAAAAATAGAAAATGAAACCAGAGACACGGGGAATATGAAAATAGGAAAGAAAGAGATGGACGCCTTGCTATGTGGGAATCGAGGAAAGAAATCGTTAAAAAAATCCCTCAGACACAGGTCATATACATGACATAATGGGAATTGTGATCAAGAAAAAGGGGGGGAAAGAAGAAAGGGAAAAAGGGAAGAGGTTACAGCACCGGCGCCATACGGACCAGATCGGACCAGTTATTCAACAACCGAACTCATGGAAAACTGCCACAAACCATATATCTGGAAACACGACGTATGCAAGCTCTTCCCGGAAAAAAAAAATCGCCTTCATGTTCTATACCACATGTATATCTCTTTGATCGCTGAAGCTTCGCATCTCGCTCGATAAATGATGAAGCAAGATATCCCGTTCATGCAGGACTGCGCTGCACGGTCATGTCAAATCAGGTTGTCGCCGCGCACCTTGTTCGGATAGGCTCCCCGTGACCCTCCTGTAGACACTGCCGGGGGAGGCTGCAGATGATTTGAAGGCGGCGCTGCGCGGATCGGCAGGGTAGTCTGCAGTTGCGACCTTGTTGAGGTGTTGTGCGAGCTCGACGAGCGAGGGCCCAAGGTAGGGCGTGCAGGGGGGTCGGCTGTCGAGAAAGGGTCACCAGGGTAGAGGTGGTTACTACGGCGACTGTCACTGCTATGGGGATCCCTTGTTTCGAGGGAAAGGTGCTCCAGCGAAGGAGGCGGCGGCGACCTTGCCATCATGATCGGATTGGGAGGAGGTTTGGAGTGAGAGTTGTGGTGGGACCCATGCCCAGCAATGTCACTTGAGATGTTCAGCGGGATTTCGCCGGAGGTCGGGGCCTGGTGGGCCGGCTTCTGCAGCCCTTGCGAGGAGCGCGAGGTTGAGGTGGTTGGCGGCTTTGGTGGTGGCTTCGGCGACGCTCTCGAACCATCGCGATTGAGAGCCTTGGGTGCTGGAGGCGCCAGATGCGACTTGCGGTTGGACTTTTCCATCAGACTCATGGCCCATCCCTGGAGATCGACTGGCGTTCTCTTAGCCGCTTGCAGGAAAGCATCGTTGTCCTGTTGACAGCAATCACGTCAGAATCCACGTCTCCACGGCTAAGACGAGGGATCGGAGGAATTCTTACATAGAGCTCCCGTGGAGTTGGTCGCTCCTCGGGCTTCTTCAGCAGACACTTGGCAACAAACTCGTGCAGGATGGGAGGGAAAGCGTCACTCTTGGGCAGCTTGGGAGCCGGCTCGTGGACGATCTGCTGGAGCAGATCGAGGATGCCCATCGGGCCCGCGCTCGCCCGATCTCCCGCAGAGGAATCACCCGTGTCGAACGGGAAACGTCCGACGGCCAGTTCCATCACCGTCAGGCCCACACTCCACACGTCGGACCGGACCGTGTACTGTCCTCCCTGAATCCGCTCGGGCGCCATGTAGGTCGATGTCCCGACGAAGGTATCCGCGATCGAGTTGACCGTCTCTCCCGCGACACCGAAGTCGCAGAGCTTGATCTGACCCCGGGAATTGACCAGGACGTTGGACGGCTTGATGTCTCGGTGCATGATGCGGTGCGTCTCGTACAGGTAGACCAGGCCACCCAGAATGGCCTCGGTGATCTTGCCCAGCACGTCGACTCGGATGGGGCCGAACTGCTTGGAGATGCGGTCGAGAGAGCTGCAAGGACAACCGTCAGCCATCGGAAAGAGAAACATGCTATATCCACGTTCCCCGGTGAAACGTGGGCCAGCCCACATACCCGCAGTCCATGTATTCCATGCACAACACAATGTCTCTGGCCTCGTTCTGGAAGGCGCCGTAGAAGGTGACGATATATGGGGAGTTGCAGTCGTGGCACACCTGCAGCTCACGCAGGATCTGCTTCCTCACGTTCTCCTTTGCATCGACCCGGATGATCTGTTCCGTCCAGTCAGCCGGGGCAACGACTGCAGCAGGGCCGGGGAATTGCACGTTACCTTCCTCGCCATGATCACCTTGGTCGTGGCATGCATGACCTTGGACACGGTGCCGCCATTTCCCGCGCCCACCTCCTTGAGCGTGATCAGGTCCTCGCTGCGCAGGTCGAGCTTGAACTCAAGGCCAATCTCGAGGGTATCGGTGCGGTCCGTGTTGCCAATGGCGCCCGGGATCTGGGAGTCGCCGTCGGACGGCTTGGAGGCCGTCTTGGGGGGCGTATTCAGGGCCAGGCCCTTGACATTCTTGCGTTTCAGCGTGCGAACCTGGAAACCCTCCGTCATGGCTGACAGCTGCGGAGAGGCGATCTACAGATGCAGCAGCAACGGTGAGGGGGAGGAGAAGGATGGAAAGAGGTCTCGACACGAGGAAGACTGCGCCCTGGGTTTCTTCTGTTCGTGCGCCTTTTGTTTCTTCTTGCTTGGAGCTTTTCTTAGAGCACGGCGGGGCCGGGATATCGTGGATCGGCCAGCGCCAGCCCCTTCCCCCCCCCTTTTTTTTCCCAGCGCAGGCGCGAGGAGACCGGACAGGGCTCGTGGGTTGGGCAATGAAGACGGCGGATGCAGGCAGCGCCAATCAGAGCCCCAGGGGGAGCCGCTGGGGACGTCGACGGCCGGACGCTCTGCAGAGCCAGCAGGAGAGGTGAGTGTGAAGGGCTGCGGGAGAGCCTTCAGCGCGCGAGGAGGATGGAGGAGAGCAGGAGGAGAAGGTCGACGGCGTCGATGATCAGGCTGTCCGGGCGCTTCTGAGACGGGAGGTGAACCGTGGGCGCGACGGGGGCGCCGGCGGGGAGAGAACTCCGTACCGGTACGCGGGCAGCACACACACACCGCGCGCCGCCCAGGTACCGGTACCTCCGCCGTATCCACCGCGCAGGGAGGGCCGCGGGTCGAAACAGCTACGGATGATATGATACCTATCGTCAAACCTCCGTGCGGGAGAGCACCCTACATTAGGTTCTCTACAGTAGTCCTTTCGTGATCTGGTCCTTGGACAGTCCTGTCAAACAAAGAAGACAGCTCGTAGGCTGGGCTCGGTGTGCGCTGCGCTGTCCCCTGTACCACCGGCCTCCCCTTGGCCCTGTGCGGTCTCACAGCTGTGGACTCGTGCTGCACCGTGCCTACATGCGTCTTTGTAACGTCCCGAGCTTCGCTGACAGATCGTTTGTCTGGTGGGGCGGTCTCCAGGGCTCCGTTGCTCGTCCATCGTCGTCTTCTCGACTCTCCATCCGTGCTGGTCCAGTGATCCGCGGTCCCGTGAGCTCCCCCACCAGCCTCACCCACCAGCCACATCTATACCGCCTCGGGGCTGGCGCCTTTGCCACAGCCTGAGCCGCGCTTTTTCGTCCCTGGTGGTGAAGCTCGACGGCAGCGCAACGACGCCGCCCGTTCTGCAGAACACTCACATCCGCTGTCACCCTTCCTGGCGTCCGGTGCGATCTGGCTCGTGGTGCTTCCCGTGCTATCTTCGCCCCTGTGACCACGCGCCGCCAAGATGAGCACCCACGACCTCATCGAAGGCGAGGCCTTGCTGGACGAGGAGGAGAACGACGAGGAGTTCGACGAGGTGACCGGTGAGATCAAGGAGGGCGCCGGCACCGTCGACCCCTACGTCGACTCGAGCGAGGAGGATGAGGATGAGGATGAGGACGACGAGGAGGCTGCCCGAGCGGTGAGTTGACCCCCCAGTCGGTGTGAACTGCGATTCCCGCCCGGGGCTGTTTACTGACTGCCAATCGGCCAGGTTCGTGAAGGATTCATCGTCGACGAGGATGAGGAAATCGAGGAGCGCACGGAGCGCCGTCGGGAGAAGCGGAAGCGCCGCAGGGAAGAGCGGGAGCGCGAGGACGAGGGCCTCGACGAGGAGGACCTGTACCTGATCGGGGAGCACAACCCGGGTTTCCAGCCCCCAGTCGCGGCGGAGGTACGTCCAATTGCCGACATCAGGCCATTTTTACTTTGTTCTAACTCTGTCTTGCTACAGTCCAAGTTCAAGCGTCTGAAGCGCGGACACAAGGATCGTGACCGCCAAACCTCCCAAGGCATTGACGACATCTTCAAGTCCGACGAGGAGGAAGAGGCCGAATATGGCCGGAACAGGAGAGGCATCCACGATGAGATGGACGACTTCATCGAGGAGGATGTCTTCTCGGACGAGGAGGTCCAGCGGGCGCGCGAAGACGAGGAGATCGCGCGCCCGACCCGCAAGGGCATCTCGGGTCTGGGCGTCACCGATGCGGCCGGGCTGGACGAGAACGCCCTGGAGGATATGCGCGCGGCGTTTGGAGACGGCAACGAGTATCTGTTCGCGCTGGAGATGGAGGAGCAGGAGGAAGAGGAGCAGGAGGACGAGGAGAGGCACCTCGACCTCAAGGACGTGTTCGAGCCCTCGCAGCTCGCGGAGAAGATGTTGACCGACGAGGACAACGAGATCCGCCTCACCGACGAGCCCGAGCGGCATCAGCTTGCGCGCAAACCGTACAAGCACGTGCTGCTCACGGACGAGCAGTTCCGGGAGGAGGCCGCCTGGATCTCGAACCTGATGCTCCTGAAGAAGCGGATCGAGCCCGAACTGCGCGAGCCGTTCCAGCGGGCCGTCGCCAAGGTGCTGGAGTTCATGGTCACGGAGGACTGGGAGGTGCCGTTCATCTTCCAGCATCGCAAGGACTACGTGATCCACGCCACCAAGGTGCCCGTCTCGCCGGATCCCGCGAACCCGGATGCCCCTCAATACACGATCAAGGCGGAGAAGCTTCTGAACATGACGGACCTGTGGGACATCTTCGACTACGATCTCAAGTTCAGGGCTCTGATCGACAAGCGAAACACAATCCAGAAGACGTACGACAATCTACAGAGCTTGTTCAATGTCAAGGATAGCGTCTTTGAAGAGATGCTCCCCGCGGCCGTGACCATGGAAGAGCTCCAGGACGTGCAAGACTACATCCATTTCCAGTATGCGTCGCAGCTCAAGGACATGGCTTTGACGGCGACGACGAATGGCGCATCAGAGACCAACGGCAACGGCGAGGCAGCTCAGACAGCTCACCGGAAAAAGGCTACGACGAAGACGTTCTTTGAGCGTGTCCGGAATGGCAAGGTCTACGGTCTCGTCCGCGCGTTTGGCATCACGCCAGACGCTTTCGCTCAGAATGCCCTGAAGGAAGGGCGTCGTCAGTACACCGAGGATCCCAGCGAGCGGCCAGAGGAGATGGCAGACAAGATGCTCGACTCGGACTTCTCGAGCGCCTCCCATGCCCTGAAGGCCGCAAGGACCATGTTCGCAGAGGAACTCGTCATGAGCCCCAAGATGCGCAAAGTGGTCCGCCAGGCGTATTACATGAATGGAGTGGTCGACTGTTTCCGGACCGAGAAGGGTCTCAAGAGAATCGATGAGCAGCACCCATACTACGAGTTCAAATACCTGCGGAATCAGCAGCTGAGCGACATCGCTCGCCGGCCAGAATTGTACCTGCGGATGTTGAAGGCCGAAGAGGAGGGCCTGGTCGAGGTCAAGGTCCGTTTCCAGAACTTTGAGAACTTCCGGAAGCGTCTGTACTCCGATATCGAGTCCGACAACCAAAGTGAAATCGCCGACGCCTGGAACCGAGAACGCCGCGAGGTCCTCGATATGGCACTCACGAAGCTGGAGAAATTGATGAGCCGCAGTCTAAAGGAAAACATCCGACAGGAATGCGAGAATCATGTTGCCAAGGAATGCAGAGAAGCCTTCTCCATGCGACTGGACCAGGCACCATACAAGCCCAAGGGCATGGTTCTCGGCACTGTCCCTCGCGTTCTCGCCCTGTCCAACGGCTCCGGCATTGTCGGCAGAGAGCCCATCCACTGGGCATGGGTCGAAGAGGATGGACGCGTGCTGGAGAACGGCAAGTTCACGGACCTGTCTGTGGGCGACAAGGACCGCAACATCAAGGACGGGAAGGATGTGGAGGCCTTTGTGGAACTCGTCGAACGGCGAAAGCCGGATGTCATCGGTGTCTCCGGGTGGTCTCCTGAGACGCGGAAACTGTACAAGCTACTCACCGAACTCGTGGACAAGAAGGACCTGCGCGGCGCTCCATACACTGACGACCGCGATGAGGAAGTCAGCGACCGGTTGGAGGTCGTCATTGTCAACGATGAGGTCGCGCGGCTCTATCAGCACAGTGAGCGGGCCAAGCGCGAGCATCCTGGGTTTGCTCCCTTGACGCACTACTGTGTTGCGCTGGCGAGATATCTGCAAAGCCCTCTGAAGGAGTACGCCTCGCTTGGCCGAGACATTGTCTCGATCCAGTTCAAGCCCGGGCAGCAGCTTGTCTCGCAGGAGCTCATCTTGAAACAGCTGGAGACGGCACTGGTGGACATGGTCAACCTCGTCGGTGTCGATATCAACGAGGCGATTACCGATACGTCCACGGCCAACCTCCTCCCGTATGTCTGTGGGCTGGGCCCTCGGAAGGCTGCGCATCTGCTGAAGATTGTCAACCTGAACGGTGGCGTCGTGAACAGCCGGGTTGAGCTCCTAGGTGTCAACGCTCAGTACCCCGCAATGGGCGTGAAGGTGTGGAACAACTGCGCCAGCTTCCTTTACATCGACTTTGAAAACGCGGATCCCGACGCGGATCCCCTGGACAACACCCGCGTCCACCCCGAAGACTACGATATCGCTCGGAAGATGGCCGCAGACGCCCTCGAGCTGGACGAGGAAGATATCAAGGCCGAGACGGATGAGAACGGCCAGGGTGCCATCGTCCGCAAGCTGTTCAAGGAAGAGGCGCAGGACCGAGTCAACGACCTCATCCTGGAGGAGTACGCGGAGCAGCTCGAGAAGAACCTGAACCAGCGCAAACGGGCCACCCTGGAGACGATCCGCGCGGAGCTGCAGCAGCCGTACGAGGAGCTGCGGAAGCAGTTCGTCTTCCTCAGCACGGACGACATCTTCACCATGTTCACCGGCGAGACCCCGGACACCCTGGCGGAGGGCATGGTGGTCCCGATCTCGATCAAGCGGATCACGGACACCCACATCGACGGCAAGCTGGACTGCGGCATCGACGCCTACGTGCCGGAGATGGAGCTGACCGACCGGTACGACATCCCGGTGCGCAGCCTGTACCAGCTGCACCAGACGGTGCAGGCCAAGATCCTGTACCTGAACCGCAAGAACTTCACGGCCAACGTGTCCCTCCGCGAGAACCAGGTCAGCCGGCGGTACCGCAAGCCGGTGGACCGCATGCAGGGCGAGTGGGACGAGCGCCAGGAGCAGGAGGACCGGGAGGCGCTGCAGGAGAAGACGCAGGTCGGGGGCCGCCAGATGCGCGTCATCAAGCACCCGCTGTTCCGGCCGTTCAACGCGGCGCAGGCGGAGGAGTTCCTGGGCAGCATGAGCCGGGGCGACGTGGTGATCCGGCCGTCGTCCAAGGGAATCGACCACCTGGCGGTGACGTGGAAGGTGTCGGACGGCATCTACCAGCACATCGACGTGCTGGAGCTGGACAAGGAGAACGAGTTCTCGGTGGGCCGGACGCTGAAGATCGGCGGCAAGTACACGTACAGCGACCTGGACGAGCTGATCGTGAACCACGTGCAGGCGATGGCCAAGAAGGTGGACGAGATGATGATGCACGAGAAGTACCAGAACTGCAGCAAGAGCGATACGGGTGAGTTCCTCTCTCTCTCTCTCTCTCTCTCTCTCTCTCTCTCTCTCTCTCTCTCTTCTTGTCGACAGAGGCTGACATCCGACAGAGCGCTGGCTGACGACGTACACGGAGGCGAACCCGAAGCGGTCGGCGTACGCATTCTGCATCAACCCCAAGTACCCGGGCTACTTCCACCTGTGCTTCAAGGCGGGCCAGAACGCGTCGCTGCAGAGCTGGCCGGTCAAGGTGATCCCGCAGGGCTACGAGCTCCAGCGCAACGCGTATCCGGACATGCGCGCGCTGTGCAACGGCTTCAAGCTGCTCTTCACCAACATGCAGGCCGGCAAGCGGCGGTAGCGGTGGTCTCTGTCTCATGCACGGCAGCGATGTTCTTGTTTGGCGGATTATCTGTCTCCGGTACATCTTCTATTTGGTTCCCTTGAATTTTGATACATGTTGGCGGGATCATACAGCGGGAGTGGAGCGATGACTTGTGAAGTATACACCTGCATGTTATCTGTAATTCATATCAGCTAGGCATCTATTTACGATTTCTGGAGTGTCTGCGTCTATGTGATACGAAAATAGCACCGTCGGTACCGTAGAAGCATGTAGACGTCGAGGAGCGGAGAAGATGTGTACTCCTGGCCGGCTGCCGGAAGCGCTGGAAGCCGTAACGGGCAAAATGCTCACCTCCTGCGCCACACGCACACACAGCCCTCTCTCCTTGTCTCTCTCTTTTGATTCCTCTCTTTCTCTGTCAGACTCGCTCTTTAGATAGCATCTGCTCTTTGGACTTCTCTGTTCTGGCCGGTGCTCTCTCTCCCCGCCGTCACGTCCCCTGCGATCGGCGCTGGAGCCTCGGCGCCCCGGCTTACCGAGCGCCGTCTCCAGACTCCAGCTCTGGCCAGCGCCAGCCTCCTCGACTAACGACGCCGTCTCCTCCATCCCAGACCATCTCGATCGATCCCAGGCCATCAGGCCAGCAGCTGCTTCTTCCTGTCTCTCCCGGGCCCCGCGTCGACTCAGTCTCCCGCAGCCATGGCGGGCATGGAAGAGCTCGAGATCCACAGCAAAGTACGTCCGCGGTGCCCAGGGAGACATGTCACGTAACAAGAGAGCCAGCAAGCTGACATGAAATCCTCTGACAGTCCTATCTCGTGCGCTGGGTCAACGTCAAGGGCGAGCACACCATCTCCTGGAGCATCCAGCCGCACAAGCGCTCCATCAACTTTGGCATCTTCAAGCATCCCGGCCAGACGCCCCTGCCCGCCGACGCCCACAGCACCGCCGACTCGGGGGAGAATCACAATGCCACCGCCAACGCCAGCACTGCCAACAACCTAGCAAACCCGCGCCAGAATGCGTCGACGGTCATCGAGAAGCTCAGGGCCATCGGGCTCAAGCCCATCCAGTGGATCGGCAAGTGCGAGGCCGACAAGATCTCCCAGGGCACCTACGACGTCCCGCCGCACGAGGGCGGCAACTACGCCCTCGTCTTCGATAATACCTTCTCCAAGCAGACCGCCAAGACGGCGACCTTTGTGCTGCTGACCTACCCGACCGGCATGCCGCCGCACTCGGCCCACCAGGTCGTCCATCACTCGCAGGCCGCCGCGGGGGCGGCCCCCGGCGCAGGAGCTGCGGCAGCGGGCGTCCCTGCAGAGTCGATGGAGTCCCTCAGCAAGCAGCCTACGCGCGGACGGTCCAACACGAAGACCGGACCCCCCGGGAGCTCAGGGTCGACCGGCAACAGCGCCCCGGCCACCGTTCATACCGGAGTGCTGCAGAAGCGGCGGCGGAAGAAGGGCCAGGGCTATGCGAGGCGGTTCTTCTCGCTCGACTTCACGTCGTCGACGCTGTCCTACTACCATGACCGCAACTCGTCCGCGCTGCGCGGTGCCATCCCGCTCTCCCTGGCCGCGGTGGCCTGCAACGCGGAGACGCGCGAGATCTCCATCGACTCCGGCGCGGAGGTCTGGCACCTGCGGGCAAACAACGACCAGGACTTCCAGGCGTGGAAGCGCGCGCTCGAGAAGGCGTCTACCACGCAGACGGCCGCCACGGACGACCAGCAGTCCGACGACATGCTCCGCGTCGAGACGCAGTCGTCGCCGCAGAAGGTGGTCAGCGCGGGGGGGCCGGACGACCGCGAATGGGCCCAGATCGAGGCCCTGGTGGGCAAGGTGTCCGGCACCCGGGATGCGGTGCGCCGGCTGGCCAGGGACACCGATCCCAAGTACTTCACCAGCAGCAGCACGGCTGCCGTGACGCCGGGGGAGCGTCGTGGCCGCTCGCCCAGTCCGCGCCCCAGTCCCGGCGAGGCCAACGGCGGCGAGGACTACTTTGACAACAACCAGAAGCGCTCGTTCTGGAAGTGGAAGCCCAACACCACCACCGCCGCCGCTGCCAACGCCAATGCCAGCGCCAACGCCAACGCCAACCCGCTCGCACAGCGCCCTGCCGTCGGTCAGCTGGCCCCTCCGCGCACGGCCGGCGGCGACACCGCGTCGATCATGAGCGAGAAGAAGCCCCGAAGCGTGGAGAGCCACCCAGACCATGAAAACGAGATCCACGAGCACCTGATGGCCGTGCTCCGCGACCTGGACAATGTGGTCGCGGAGTTTACGGCGCTGATCGCAGAGAGCAAGCAGAGGCGGAGCACGAAGGCAGCCCGGCTGTCGGTTCAGTCGCGGATGAGCATGGAGTCGGACGTGTCGCAGGAGTTCTTTGATGCTACGGACGGCGGCCAAGAGTCGCCGCTGCTGACCATCCAGCACGACAGCGGCGACGAGGCCCGGAAGGGCGAGGAGGAGGTCGTGGACGACGATTCGCATTCTGGGAGCGAGGTGGACGACAACGACAATTTCGCCCGCAACGGCTTGCGACTCGACAACTCCTCGTCGCTGTTCGCTGCCAAACCCCGGTCCCTGGCACCGCTGCCCCTGCCCGCCGTGAAGCGCCGGACGACCATACCGCCGCCGACGGTCATGCCGCCCAGCCTGATCGGTTTCCTGCGGAAGAACGTCGGCAAGGATCTGTCGCAGATCTCGATGCCGGTGTCGTCCAACGAGCCGCTGTCGCTGCTGCAGCGGGCGGCCGAGACGCTGGAATACTCGACGCTGCTGGACAAGGCGGCCAGCGCGACCGACAGCCTGGAGCGCCTGATCTACGTCACGGCGTTTGCGCTGTCGCCGCTGTCGAACAGCCGCGTCAAGGAGCGCGCGATCCGCAAGCCGTTCAACCCGATGCTGGGCGAGACGTTCGAGCTGGTGCGCGAGGACCGCGGGTTCCGGTTCATCGCGGAGAAGGTGTCGCACCGCCCCGTGCAGCTGGCGTACCAGGCGGACAGCAAGGACTGGAGCATCACGCAGTCGCCCATGCCGACGCAGAAGTTCTGGGGCAAGTCGGCGGAGATCATCACCGAGGGCAAGATCCGGCTGACGCTGCACTCGAGCGGCGAGCGCTTCAGCTGGAGCACGGCGACGTCGTTCCTGCGGAACATCATCGCGGGCGAGAAGTACGTCGAGCCCGTGGGCGAGATGTCGGTGCTGAACGAGACGACGGGCCAGAAGACCGTGTCGACCTTCAAGACGGGCGGCATGTTCTCCGGCCGCAGCGAGGAGGTCAGCGTCAAGGCCTACGACCCGCACGGCGACGAGCTGCCGCTCGGCCTCAGCGGCACCTGGACCGCCTGTCTCCAGCTCACCGAGCACGGCTCCGTCACCAACAAGACCATCTGGTCCGCGGGGCCCCTGGTCGACCAGGCCCCGAAGCACTACGGCCTCACCACCTTCGCCGCCTCCCTGAACGAGATCACCCCCATCGAGCAGGGCAAGCTGCCGCCGACGGACTCGCGCCTCCGCCCGGACCAGCGCGCCCTCGAGGACGGCGACCTCGACCGCGCCGAGCAGCTGAAGGTCCAGCTCGAGGAGAAGCAGCGCGCGCGCCGCCGCGAGATGGAGGAGCGCGGCGAGTCGTGGAAGCCGCGGTGGTTCGCGCGCGTCGAGAACAGCGGCGGCGCCGACGGCGGCAACGAGGTCGTCTGGCGGCTGAAGACGGGCAAGGACGGGTACTGGGAGGAGCGCGCTCGGGGGGAGTGGACCGGGGTGGTGAATGTGTTCAAGACTTGAGTCGGTCGCAGTTCTCTCTATCTTCTCTCTCTATTTATCCATCGATATCTATTTGGTTTTGTCGGATCGAATCAAATCAAAGGTCGGGAGGAAGTCGAGGCTACCTGCCCTGCACGGCGATAACACAGACGAAGTGCTCCGGCCTGGCTTTTGATTTGCTAGCGCCTTTTAGTCTCTTTGCTGGAAGTCTGTCTCTCTTTCTCTCTGTATATAGGCGTCCATACATACATACATATATGCATGCGCTCGTATATCATGCATCTTTTTTTGCGTTGCATTGCATTGCGTTGCGTTGCGTTGCGTTGCGTTGTATCGCATGTCCTGTATATGTTGCACATGTTCGTGATCGGAGATCAACCTCCAGAGTATGATATTGCATACCACACTGTATAGCCTTGGCGTCCTTGTTTGTCTGTCTATCCGTCGTTTTCCTGCCCTAACTCGGCCTTGATTGCCTGCGTTGTGTTGCAGTGCATCGCATACCATACCTGCCTAGATCTAGATAGATACCTAACCAAACCCTGGTTAAGATACCTCTGTATGTACTGTACTGTACAGTGCTGCATTTGCCTACTGAACCTTCCTACATAGGTACCTACCTATGGTATCTAGATGTAGGTCTAGATAGATAGATACCTCACAAATAAAACATGTTAGACTGTCCATGCCATAGTATAGATGAATAAAGAAAGAAAGAAAGAAAGAAAGCAATAGACAGATTGATTAGCTATCTGGTACACCTATATAGATACCTATATCTAATCTAGAAGATAGTACAGAAATAAGTATAAATACTGACAATATACATAGTTACATCACATGTCTGCTTTTTTTCATCTTCTTACTTGATACAGTAGGGGAAAAATATATATAATATATATATATATATATATAACTAAGTAAACAGGTGTCGAAGACCAGGGAGGATACAAGTAAGGCCATGAAAAACAGAACAGACAAACACAGGCCTGTGACAGTCACAAGGCAGGACCAGGAGGAGGAGGAGAGATTGATGGCAAGTACTGGTTTTTCTTTTTTTTTCTTTCCCTCATTTCTGCCTCCAAATTTCTAAAATATCTTACTTGGCTCTATTGCTGCCATTGGGGGAGGTTGTGTTTACGCTTTTTTTCTTTTCATGGGGGGCGGGATCTGTGATACATGTATTATAACTGCACTGCATATTCATTTCCAGGTCCAGGTCCAAATCCAAATCCGAATCCGAGGAGATCTGGATCTTTCTTTTTCTTCTTTTTATCCTGTGATATCTCATGTGATGGTACGGTGGATTTGGTTTGATTTGAATGGATTTGATTTGGACTGTGATCAAGTCTGATAAGTGGACAGCTAACTGGCATGCCCGGATACAGTGTATGTACAGTATATACATGGATGGGTGAGGACAACGACGAGGTTCCACCGTTTGTCCAGTCCATTTGTTTATCTATCGCACAGAACACTGTATCCATCATATATAACAACAAAAAAAAGAGGCCAGTCACCCAACTAATGTTTCTAAAAACAAACCAAACGGTGCAGACAGATCAGATGAAAGCCATAAACATAAAATACTGAATTCCACCAAATTCACAATGTTGTGCTTGTACTGTATGTAGTGTATTATCAACCCCAGGGTGTGTGCGTATATTGTATTCGAGACCCCCCGATCTAATCCGATCGATTCCTGTATTCAGTCGTCCATTCGTGCTGTGAATCATAAAGGTCGTATTGTTCTTGTTCTTGTTCTTGTTGAAAAGTCGGTCTATCGGCTTTTATCGCTTTATCGGTGTGGTATACGGTATATGGTGTATCGTGTATCGTTCATCGTTTATCGTTTATCTCGTTGGATCGTCCAAGTCCAAGTTCAAGTCAATGAATGTCCTCCGTCCTCCGGAGAGTGTTTGAAGATAGATCGATGGATCGGTCCAAGTGTCTGGTCCGGTCTAGCTCCCGGTCTATTCCTCTTCGTCGTACTCAGTCTCCCACCGGCGCGCGCTGTTCCTCGCTCGCGCGGCCTTTCGGGCCGCCAGCCGATCAAGCTGCTGCGACGACGCCGACGGCGACTCGCGCATCATGACCGGCAGGCTGTCCAGCACGGCGCGGTTCCCCTGGTAGTAGTGCTCGGCGAAGCCGCCCTGCAGGATGCGCCGCAGCGCGGCGAGCCGGATCCACTTCCACCAGCGGTCGATGCGCATGACGCCCTCGCGGCCGATCTTGACCGCGCACTTGCTGCCGTAGTGGCGGTTGGTGTCGCGGTCGATGGCGGTGCTGTACATGGGGCCCCGGCGGGGGTTCTCGACCGTCGTGAGGATGGAGGCGAAGTTGGCGTGCAGCGACTTCTTGTCGCGCTTGTTGATGCGCTTGCCCGAGACGGTGGCGAGGGATTGCAGCTGCTGGATGAGCTCCGGGGTGTTGTGGTAGGCGTTGTAGCGCTTGATGAGGCGGGGGCCGTCGCCGTTCTCAACGGAGGATACTACGGAGGAGTCGTCTTCGGAGTGATCTTCAACGTCGTCGGCGTCTTCGTCGTCCTCCTGCGGCGTGTAGCTCTTCTCGTAGAGCAGGGCAATGTTCTCGCCCGCGGCGATCTGCACGCTGGGCTCGGAGCTGTCGAGCTGGTCGATGAAGATGCCGACCGCGTCTTCGCTTTCGTTCTCGAGATCGTCGATCTCGGTCGCGAGGAAGCCCCATTCCTGCAGGGCCGCGGTGACGCTGCCCGCGTCGTCGCCCGCGTCGATGGAATGGCCGTCGGACGCGACAATGTCGAGGAAGAAGTTCATCTGGTCGAAGAAGGCGTCCTCTGTGGCACCGCCGAAGAAGGTGCAGGCGCCGAGGCAGTGGATGGCGGCGGCCTTGACGATGTTCGAGGTCGAGTCGCGGATGGTCCGCGTGAGCAGCGGCTCGACGTTCTCGTAGATGGTGTTGTCGGAGGCGGTGATGGCGAGGAGCTCGAGCGCCCGCAGGGCGAGCGTCGTCTCGCGCACGCTGGACTCGTACTTGATGCTCCGGGTGAAGGCACCCAGCAGGTCTGGAATCTTACTTCGGATCTCCTCCTCGACATAGTGGTATTTCGCGAGGCGACAGAAGGCGGACAGCGACTCCTCGCGGCCCTGGACGCTGCTGCGTTTGCGGTCCAGGAGGTCCTGGATGCGGTCTCCTAGTTCCTGCGCCCACTCCTCGTTATCCTGCTCTGGATTATCCGCCAGATCATCCATGGAAGCGGCGCTGGAGGGTGAGACGGTCAGTATGTTATTCATTTGTTTCGCTTTTCCTTCTTGGCAGCAGTGACATCACCCCGAAGAGTTTGCGGGAACGGGTATCCAAACATGGAAAAACGCAAAAAAAGAGACGAAAAAAAGAAGAGCTCACCTCCAAGCGTCGCTCTGGCTTGCGATCTCATCGTCATCGGAGGGATGCCTGCTGGCAGTGCGAGAGGAGGGGCGCGAGTTGTGGGCGGAGCTGGCGCGGGAGGTTGCGCGCGAGGCCTCGCGGGACTGGGCCTTGCGCGAGATGGTCTTGCCGCTCTCGAGGGCCTGGCGACGCAGGTCGTGCATGCTGACGATTGCGCTCAGGAAGGCGACTATGGGAAAAGATGAAGGGAGAATAGATATAGGAGGATCTCCCCGGATCCCCGCAAGAGGGAGGGGAGGAACGTGGAGTGCGGTTGTGTTTCTGCGCTGTCACAAAGCACGTCGGACCGGGGTGTGCCGGCAGCGGGATGCTATCCTATGGGAACAGAGGCTTGATCGACAGACTTGGGACAGAGATGACGGGTCGAGTGTTCCATCAGGCGGCGCACGAGAGTCTGGATGAGATGCGACAGACGTGAAGATGGCGATAAGTGAGCGGTGAGACGATCAACTTTTCCCCTATCGCTGCGCCGCTTATCTCCACGTGATCGCGTCTTAGAGCGCCAGGCGTCGCCATCAACCAAGAGGTTCAGGGAGATGCAGCCATGTCACCCTCAGGACGATTCTGGATCAACATGAGCAGCAGAGTCAATCTGCAAGAAACCCAATGGACACGATCTGCATGGCTCCCATCCCGCGGGTTCGCGCCATCCACGTTCCTCGCATCTTCACCAATTCCCTATCTGCCAAGGATGCCAATGCTAAGCCATCTCGAGGCGTTCCCTTCTCTGGTAGGCACGCAAAGAAGTCGGAGTCTTCCAGCTGAGAAGGGCATACGATAGACACCTACTCCCTAAGTGGAGTAGGTTGGTACCTAGACAGGTCTTGGAAGACGTTCAGCTATGCTGCCATCACTCCTTCAACCTGGTACCGCGGGAAGGATGTATTTGATGAAAAAAACCCCCATGTCCCTTTTGGATCAGATGAAGCTGGAGATCCTCAGCTTGGAGTGATCTCCAAAAGGTACTCAACAGCACACGTGAGCCGTGTGCTCCCACCCCCTATGGTTCTACAGGAATGGACAAAGTCAACTGCATTGTGTTCCACGGACGAGAGTTGGTGACTTTGCCGATCTTGTAGCTGCGCTGCTAGTTGAAGCCAAGGCCCAGGTGCTGTATATGGCTACGTACAGAATCTACTACTTAGCCAGATAGTTGAAGGAGACGGGGGACTGACGCAACTTTCAGAAGTCAATACGGTGCCGAATATCCCCGACTTTGGCCGAGATCGAGTCGGCCGAAAGGTGAACCGTTAGACGCCCGAGGTCGGAATTCGAGTCTGACGTGAGACGTCTGCATGTATACTCCGGACATCGCGGCCAATATTACCTACCTATCTAGGAAATTTAATAACAGCCACAGTCCTATCAGCCATGATGTCAGCCGCAAATGAGGCTTGGCGATCAATCAGTATGGATTCTCCATCTGGAAATATATACAATTACATAGTTACGGCAGCTTTTTTTGCCGTGGATTTAGACGCATGCCAATGCGCTGTCACTGCAGCAAATGGATTCAAGATTGCCGACGCCGTTACACAACCCCTCAGTTGCCATGATTCCTCTCTCGCGGATCCAGGTCTCTTTCCTACCTCATCTCAGTACTGTGGTGTCTCTTCATTTGACGTAAGATTTTCCTGCAAAATACTGCGCTGCGCGGACAACTGACCTAATGGACGGAGTTAATCCGAGGTAAGTAGGCCTCGCGACGCTTGATTGCGTTGCTCTAAAATGAGACTTTCCCTGGAAATGACGCTACTATATAATGAAACCTTGCGCGAAATGATAGTAATATCCTGCTTATCGACATGCAACTCTGACCTGATCCCTGTGATATAAAGAGGCTAGGCTGACCACAGTCCCAGGAAACAACCTGGGTCTCTGAACCTCAACTCCGGAAAGCGCACGCCTGAGTGTCCGGACTCTCCAAGTCTGCTCAATATGGAATTGGACGCTCAGCCTGAAAGCAAATTGCTGGCTAGTGTAATTGACGAGAAGGCGAAACGGACTCCCGAAACCACCTTCCTGCGGTATGCGGGTCCGGATTGGGAGACGGCAGGATACAGGAGCATAACATGGAAGCAGCTCGCTGGAGCCGTTAACAAGGCGGCTTACTTGTTAGATGAACTTCCAGGACAGACCGGACGTTCTCAGACTGTGGCGTATCTGGGCCCCAACGATGCTCGATATTTCTTTCTTCTCGTAGGGGCTATTAAGACGGGACGACGGGTGAGTTGCCGGCTTTACGTAAATGGCTCGACGACTGTGAAGTCCTCCATCACACACCTACTTTCCTGCTAGCATGCTGAACGAACCATGCTGACCTTTGTCTGAAGCTCCTGATCCCAGATGGTCGAGTCACAGTTGAGGGCACCTGGAGTCTTCTCGATCAAACGCAGTGTAACGTTTGGATCACTACAAGCGAACAAAGAGAGAAGGCGAAAGAGTTTGCTGCCGCACGACCAGGACTAACGATATTTACAATCCCGTCGTTGGAGCACTTTCTAGACAACGAAAGCACGCCCCACTATCCATATGCCAAAACATGGGCCGAAGCGAAAGACGAGATAGTCTTCATTATCCACACATCTGGAACGACAGGTACGGCTAGCGCCGCTCCGTTGAAGCTCGATGCTGTCATGAGTTACTGACCGCATACACCATTAGGCCATGCGAAGCCCATCTACCTGACAAACGCGTACATCTGTACATACCAGGGTTGGCATTATCTTGCCCAGAAGTACAAGCCGAGGAGAATCACATTTCAGAACATGTTTGGTGCCTGCATGTTGACCACCTGCCCAGCGCAGTGGGCTGCCGGTCTTGCATCCCTCTTCTTAGCAACTTATATAGACACCGTTATCGTCACGCTCCCCACGGACATGACCTTCCCCCTCAATGTCCACAAGATCGTAAAGATCATCCAAACGAACCGTGCCACTGGTCTCGCCACGCCTCCATCCCTGATCGAGGATTTCTCCCGCGACGAAACGGCCTTTGCGGTCCTCAAGAGCCTCGACTTCGTCATCTACGCCGGCGCCCAGCTGGACAAGGCCGTAGGCGATGTCCTCAGCCAATACACCAAGCTGTCCCCCCTGATCGGCTCCACCGAGACAGGCCCCCAGCCGTCCTTCGAATCGGCAGACGTCTCCGCCTGGAACAGCTTCGACTTCGTCCCCGAGGTCGGGGCCCGTTTCGAGCCCGTCTCCGACGACCTGTACGAGCTGCACCTCGACCGCCGGCCCGGTAGTGAGCGCTTCCAGGGCGCCTTCACCGTCTTCCGGGAGCAGGACACGATCGCGACCCGCGAGCTCTATTCCCCGCGAGTCTTCCGCGCGGACAACAACAGCAACATCAACAACAAGCACAACACCACACGCTGGGTCTTCCGCAGCCGCACCGACGACCTCGTCAAGCTGTCCTGGCTGGCCAAGTTCCGCGCCGCGGACATCGAGGACGCCATCGCGCGGCATCCGCGCGTGCGGTCCGTCTACACGGGCGGCGAGGGCCGCGAGGTGCCCTTTGTCATTATCGAATTACACCACCACGATAACGACAAGGAAAAAGATCATCGGAATGGTCTATTGGCCGCAGAGCAGATCGCCCTCCTCGACGAGATCTACGACCAGGCAATAGCCGAGGTGAACGCGCGCGACGTCGGCGAGATCCGCATCCCGCGGGAGACGGTCGTGCTGGCGGATCCCGCAAGGCCGTTCCCGCGCACGCTGAAGATGACTGTCATCCGGAAGGAGGTGGAGAGGTGCTATGCGGAGGAGATCGAGGCGATGTATCGCCGGTGGGAGGAGCGGAAGACGAAGAATAATGTTTCGGACTCAGGCTCAGAAGACTGCAGATAGATGAGTTGCGCTGCTATGAAGTGGTGTCATTTTCGGCTTGCGAGAGAATGGGTGCCTATGTAGGTAAAGTTAGGTAGGCAGGTATCTACTTAGGTATGAAAATATCCAGTGACCGTCTATTCTTGCTGTGAAGCCTACGTACCTACATGTACCTAGGTATCAGGTACCTAGGTACAGCACCAAACCTTAGATACTTAGTAGGTGGGCAGTTACATAAGCCACATCCAATCCAATCCCAGTTCCAAAATGAATGAATGTACCAAAGAGGTACAGCACATACAGTGTAGCACATACAGATACATCCATAAGGTTACCTAGGTACCGTACCCTACATCGCTCCTACTCCGTAGACTAGATAGGTAGGTAGATTAGGTAGATAGGTAGATATATTGTCTCTTGTTCCCGATCTGATCTGATCCGATCCGATCCGATCTTACTTGCTACCTATCTACCTAGTCTAGCATACCATATCCTACCCTACCCATCTCATCGTACCTCATCTTCCATCTTCCAATCCACCTCACTTCAACAACAGACGATTCGGCCCCGTCCCATCAGCGATAGTGCTCCCCGTATTATACTCGATCAACACAGGCACCGACCCCTCCACGGCAGTGTTGTTCGCGTTCCACGTCAGGCTGTACACGACCGCCTCGTCATCCGTCGTTGCTGCAGCAGATGAGGTGTCAGCAGTGACCGGCGCTGCCCAGAAATTCTGCACGATGGTGCCGTCGGAGTCGCGCCAGGAGAGCTGGTTGCCGTAGAACATGAAACCCGAGGTGGAGAGGGTTGTGTCAGAAGTGGAGGAGACGAATTCGACCGGGTCGTTGGCGTTCGTGGTGGGGTTGAGGGCCGTGAGGAGTTTGGTGGTGTTTGTGCTTGTGGTGTTTGTAGTAGTAGTGGCGGATGGGGTGGCGTAGAGGATGGTGTTGTTCAGGGTGACTGTGTTTTTCGGGTAATATGTTAGTAAGATAGATATATAGAGAGAGAAAACATATAGGGAGCGCGGTGAGTAAGGGACGTACAAGTCACGTTCATGACGGTCGAGGCACCCTCCGGAGCGACGTTGCCGATGTATGCCTTGCCTGTGGAGAGGAGAATCATATGTTAGCCATCAGTCATTGATATATCATATAGCTCTACCTATCTCTGGGGAGGAAAAAGCATAGGTGGTTGTAGGTACAGTACGTAGCTTCGTACGCAGTACCTATCTCTGCTCTAGAGTAAGGGAAGTAATATGAATCTGACACTCACCATCCGCGTAGAACACCGGCAGCGCGCTGATGTTGGGACCGAAGGCGTAGAGAGTTGAACCGGCCGGCATGGTCTTGAACCTGTGCGCTGCAACTGCTGCACCGGCAGCAGGGGCAGACAAGGAGAAGAGGCCAAGGGCCCAGACCCAGGTTGAAAACATGATGGACGGTAACGAGTGCATGGCTTTCAACAGAGAGAGAGCGTGTGTTGTTTGGGGCGTGGTTTGATCAAAGGAGCGCTGTTCCAGAAGTCAGTAAGAAGTAATAATGTAGTGGCAGAGGTACTGGCTGTACTTATGGCAACTGGACAATGTAGTAAAGAAGCGAATGTGATGCTGCGCGCAGAAGGCAGACGAACGGATTGGATTTCCAGCAGGAGGGGAAGAGCGGGATAATATCATAGAGTAAAATGAGAAAGGACCGCCATGTTATAAGCCCTTGGAGATAATAGTATGCTCGAGACTTCGTCAGCGGCCGAGGTTCGTCGTCATGTGTCTCGTCTCCCTTTGCATGGACGTGTCTCGACTCTTCGTTGCCTCCGTCCCCTCCATCACCCTTTTTGCCGCAGAGGAGACATCGCCATCACATCTCAGCGGTTTGTCCCTGCCATCTCCGTCCACGCCAAGGCCGATAACGGTGTTGATGGCGGTGTAAAACCGCGTGTCTTGTGCCGAACAGCCCAAAAAAAAGCACTTCTCCTCCGCGCGCATACGACAGCGCTGTCGTGGCCCCCGCCTGCCCGGGGTTGATAGAGATCCCCTGGAGAAAAGGCAGGTGTATGCTCCGTCCTAGCTCTGCCTGGAGCTGGAACAGCATGACAAGAAACATCCACCGGATGGAGGGGATTTGACGGCCACTCCGTCCGTGTCGAGGGCTCGGGCAGATCCCGATGCTCGATGCGCTGCAAGGTCCATCCAACACGTGAAACGCTGGAGGAGGCGCAGCTTAGCATCTCGCAACGGGCATGACGAATTGGCCTGGCTGCAGCCGTCAGTCTCAGGGCTTGCTTCTCCACCTTTTGTTCGGGTTAGGGTGCGATCCAGCACCCATCTCCCCTTCAAGCTTACTCCTAGTCCGGGCACCTCTCGCCAATCGCCGTCCATGCTCCAGCGCGCGTTCCTGGCCCGGAAGCATGCTAACGAGGCCCACATGCGAGATGCGACATCAGACATCTAAAGTTATCGGCCTACTCCGTATATACTAACGTATACCCTAGCCGCGATCTTTCATGCGATTATCATGCGTGTTTAAGCTCGTCCCTGGCGTCTGGTTCGGCCCTACGTCTGCGGTTAGATCGCTATCGCTATCGACAACCTTATCCTGGCAAGCCAGTTCCTGGCATACCGCTCCCTGATGCTTCATGCTTCGACAATGACGAGTTCATCCCAGACGGTTTGCTTCGCGTGGATGCAGGACAATAATGGATTTACATGGTCATGTGCCATGTTGCCCCTTCTCTCAAGCCAGGGGGAAAATGCAGAAGTGAATTTTGATCGAGACTTTTCGAGCGCCCCTGCCGACACACGCGTCAACGTCGTCAGCAGTGTTTTCTTTTTATCGTTGCATGATATGGACATTTCGGCCTACGTGTGTCGAACATGCGTTAAGCGGGCTTTCGCCTATTCCTATTCTTCAAGGCTTGTGTGGCTGGGTTCATTTCGGTTGACCTTAGCCGAAGAACTCGAAGTATACTTGAAGTACGGGGTATTTTCTAAATTTGCAAGCGTCACCGCCCCGTTCGAGCTTTCGTCAAGCTATACCCAAGCTCTTCACAGGTGGATTGCGTGGAGACGTCGGATCAATGCCGCAAGAGAAGAGCCACAAACGTTCTCCACTGTTTGTTTCTTTTAGTAGTTCAAGAATTAATGACAGGGTCGACTCCCCCAATAATTGGTTCCTTTCTTTTTCGTCTTATCCTCTTCTGTCTCTGTTGTGGCTTCTATCTCTGTTACTATTTGCCAACTTCTCTTCCCCCGCCCACATCGACAACTGCGGAGTACTGGAGCAGCAAGGTTGAGACAGATGCGCCACGATCACAAACCCACGGTATCTGTTATAGGAAAATTATAGGCCTGACGCGTGGCCAGCACGGTGTATCGCTAGCTCTGCTTTGCTTCGAGAACACACCTCCTTTCTGAGACCTCCTCCGACTCCTGCATTCGTGTGATTGCAATGCGCTACGTGCAGCTTCCTTTTGTCCGTCTCAATATGAGACACCTGAGAGATATGGCCTGTATCTGATAAGATACCTGAAGGATATATAAGTGTACATCATGGCTGCTAACCTCTCTGCAATCCACCGATCGACATCGTCGCTCTTTCTATCTTGATAGTATTCATATTCATTCGCTCCCTAACATCCAAGATGTCTTTCGTTAACTCACTATTCCTTCTCTTCAATGTCTTAGCTCCTGCTGTGTATTCCATTCCACACCCGGGGCACCTCTCCAAACGGTGCACCAACAGTGCTACTGACCGCAGCTGTTGGGGAGACTTCGACCTGTCAACGAATTACTACGAGGTGTCCCCCGACACGGGTGTTACTAGAGAGGTATGTACATACATCTCCCAGACTGGAAAAAAAAATACGTCTTCGTTGCAAGATTCTTCTGCTGACAATTCTCACAGTACTGGCTTGATATTACGAACACGACCGCCGCTCCGGATGGAATAGAACGGATTGTCTTGACAGTCAATGGAACTGTACCAGGCCCGACCCTCTACGCTGACTGGGGTGACACTGTTGGTGAGTTCCCCTTGTAGTCCTTTAATTGTATGGCCACACTGCTGATAGCACCGAAGTCGTCCATGTTACGAACAGTTTAAGTGCCAATGGCACCGGCATTCACTTCCACGGCATCAGACAGAACTACACCAATCAAATGGACGGTGTCCCGTCTATAACGCAGTGTCCAGTCGCTGTAGGTTCTTAGATCGTCAACGAGCTGTGTGTTTCAAAGCTAATTCCAACGCTTCTTAGCCCGGAGACTCGATAACATACACCTGGAAAGCCACCCAATACGGAACCACTTGGTATCACTCCCACTTCAGTCTGCAGGCGTGGGAGGGCGTCTTCGGTGTGCTTCACTTTCATCAATGTCACGGCCGTCGAGCGCATATAGCTGACCAGTGAGCAGGTGGCATTGTCATCAACGGCCCAGCATCGGCAAACTATGACGAAGATCTCGGCCCCCTCTTCCTGTCAGACTGGACGCATGAGACCACTTGCGCCCTGTTCACGCAAGCGGAGTATTCCGGCCCCCCGACAATGGACAATGGTCTGATCAACGGCACGAATATCTACAACAACAGCGGTACCATTGTTGGGTCGCGCTTCCAGACGACCTTCGAGTCGGGTAAAAGCTATCGGCTGCGGCTGATCAACGGGGCGAACGACTCGCATTTCAAGTTCAGCATCGACAACCACACCATGACCGTCATTGCGAACGATCTGGTGCCTATCGTCCCGTATGAGACGAACGTCCTCAACATTGGCATAGGTGAGTTTCTACCGGACGGTCCTGACTACTTAATAGATGTGTTTCTTGGCCTTTGATCATATTATTATATACCCTCCGGAAGGCATATCTTACTGAACCAATACTCTACAGGCCAAAGATACGACATCATCGTCAACGCAACCGCTACCCCCGGCAACTACTGGATGCGCGCGATCCCCCAATCCTGCAGCGACAACGCCAACGGCGACAACATCCGCGGAATCATCCGCTACGATGCCAGCAGCACGGATGACCCGACCAGCACGGCGTGGGACCAGGAGGTCTCGGATTGCGAGGATGAAGACTCCTCCAACCTTGTCCCGTACCTGTCTCTGGATGCTGCTGAAGAGGACTGGCTGGCATCCCTTACGGCAACCGTCAAGGGAACCCCGTTCAAGTGGTACCTCAATGACACCACGATGGCTGTCAACTGGACCAGCCCAACCCTCAAGCAGATCTATCTGAACGAGACAGACTGGGAAGACAGCGAAGCGGTGTACGAGCTGACTACTGCGGATGAGTGGGCGTATATCATTATCCAGAGCTCGGCTGGTGCTGCGCACCCGATCCATCTGCACGGTTAGTACCCGTCGCAAATAGGCTCATTGAAGTTATACCTGATTGCTAACATCAAATGTAGGCCACGACTTCAACGTCCTCGCTTCCGGCTCCGGAACTTTCGACACCTCCACCTCCCTGTCCTCCCTCAACCTCTCCAACCCGCCCCGCCGCGACGTCGCCCTGCTGCCCGCCAACGGCTACCTCGTGCTCGCCTTCAAGGCCGACAACCCGGGCGCGTGGCTGATGCACTGCCACATCGGCTGGCACACCGAGGAAGGGTTCTCGCTGCAGATCGTCGAGCGCATGGACGAGTTCCGGAGCATGATCGACTACGACACGCTGAACCAGACCTGCACCAACTGGGACGCGTTCACCTCGGAGACGAGCATCGATGCCGTGACGGAGAACTCGGGTGTTTGATTGTGTTTTTTTACTATCGTTTATCATGTGTTTGGTGTTATATACAGAAAGAAAAATATGTCTGTAATTGTTTGGATGTTTGTATTTAGTTTGTTTAGTTTGCTTGTTTGAAGTTGCAGTCACCGTGAGCAATGGAAGTCCTTTATCGATGGGTTAAGAGATTGCGTCTGTTCTGCTCTATATAAGTAGCTGCTTCTCTGGAAAGACGTATACATTCTCAAGACGTACAAGACCACAAATACCGAAAAACTGAAAACAATATACGAAGGGTATCTAGATATAACGAATGCATATTAATAAATTACCTAATTAATTAATCAGTATCTATCCTTCCACATCTCAACATTTAGGGCACTATCACTGTCACGTGAGAGTAGGAGACAGCCAGGTACATGTACCTACCCAGGCAACTAGGTTAGGTACCGAAAGCCTGGGCCTGCAGTAGTGCTGCTGCTACTACTACTACTACTACTACTACTACTACTACTAACTCGGACATGTTATGTCCTTCAGAGTCCAGGTATCCAAATAGGAAGTAACTTTCAGCTACGGAGTACATGCATAAGACATACTGTACAGTACTGTACTGTAGATCATCACCGGACCCAGAGCTCAGATTTCCATTAAGTTAGTAGGTACCGCACTTACTAATTGATTGATTGATAATGATGCGCCGGACACGTACCGGTCGGGTTGTGGGTTGGTCTATGTTCTACGACTTTATATCATTTAAACTCACTTCGCTGAATGGCTGATAGCCCGCCCACCCCACAGGCCGGTGCGACAGTCGCACGTTGTTCACTCGTGGTGTTAGTGGCCGTGTAGTGCGTAGGGCGAGACACTTGAAACGAGATACGACTCACACGCTCGCAAGGATCAAGTATATGGATCATTCTTCGAGCCACTCGCCCTATCTGCCTGCCGTCACTGTTTACGCAATGCGTTCCGCGCAGTCGGAACATCCGGTACAGCCGGTACAACTAACTGCTCCTAGCGGAGTCGGTATACAGTTACGAGAACAGGACAGGACACGACGACGACTCCTTTGGGCAGGTTTCTGTCGGTTTCGATACATCCACGATCATGTTGCATTCCGAGTATATCTTGTATATGCCATGGTAAATTACTTTAGAGGTACCGAGATCATACTGCATCCGGAAGGCCGCCGATGCGCACGGATTTAGCACTGTCGCCGCAGAAGCAATATATAACCGTTCCTTTCTTCAAGCACCAAGTCCTTTTTCCCATCGTTTCCCGCCGCAAGAGTAAATAAATAAATAAACAAATAAACCAATGTCAAAAACGTAGAAATGGAATTTACATTTTTTATCCATTATTTAGTAGTTGAAATGTACCGCGCAGAAGAATCCTTGTCGCTGGCTTCTGATGATGAGTCTTACTTAGCCTCGGAGTTTCTCGTTTTTCCGCTTTTGTTCATACAGCGGCCGCCACCAAATAAATCCCACAAAAAACCCAACCCCAACGCAACAGGTATAAAGAGCAAAAGAAAAATAGAACTTATTCAACAACGTCGCTACAAAAATCCCCGATAATAAAACACTGTATTTCTATGAGACGACAGAACGTATTAAAAAAGACGTTCAGGGTAACAACAAAAAAGGGACACACGGTCGAACCGTGTTCGTGTTCACCCCCGCCGGGACTCGAACCCGGAATCTTCTGATTACCTATCTTCTAAGCTCCGATGGGAGGAAGTGGTGATAGAAGTCAGACGCGATAACCATTTCGCCACGAGGGCCTGTGTCCCTGTTTACTCGGGCGCCGAACGTGTCTTTTGAAATTGGCCGACACCACCATTCACTAACTACTACGACTTGTGGACAACGTTGCATTTTTCCGATGAAACTACACCGTGGAGTACACTACAGTAATGCGGTACTTACTGGAGAACCTCCTACGGTTCTTTTTTTCCCTTTTTGGGAAAAGGAAAAAAGAAGGATAAAGATAAGAGATTATCTTTCTTATCTGATGATGCTCGTGTCTGAAAATATCAGTCTGCGATTCTGATATATATTTTCTCCGGTGGTCCACTCGACTGCTCTCTCTTGCTCGTACAGTGCCTATTTCACCTCTACAGCCTCACGGCTGCCTTTTTTTTCAGCCGAATAATCTCACCCTCCGTACTCCGTACAGCAGGACAAGTTCTCCCACAATGCGCCGGGTGCATTATTAACCGAATCCATACGCGACAGCCAGCTGGGAAGAGGCAATGACGCATCAGATATATGTATCTACGGACTTATACACTCTACATATCACAGCTAAGGAGCCCCGGAGGTCAAAAGTCGCAACAGGATTTTATTTGAAAGGATCCAGCCCGAGATAGATCTAAGGTGTTGGTATGTACACGTAGAACTTCCCAACCGGTCTCTTTATCTGCCATGAGACAAAGAGGGACCAGTAGTGAACCGTCCCGTAATAGATACCAGTTCTAGTCTATCCCACCCATTGCGATCGATATCCATACTCAATCCATAGAGTAACTCCCACATCTCATAATACCTCATACCCTCTCTGGCGTATTCCTTGCTGTATTCGAGTTCGCTCCGCTGGCCGCCCAAGGGCTCAGCGGCTGCTTGAGGAATCCTTTATCTCCGCTGTAAGGAAGACCGTCAGTTCTGTCCCGCATCGCTCAACGATCAGCTCGACTTTTGATAGTAGTGTTCTCAGAGGGTAGGTTTTAACTCACCAGGTAAACGAGACGACCGTTCTGATTCTCAATCCGGTCCGCCAGCTCGATACCCTGGCGCTCCCGGTAGCCACCGTCCCGCTTGGGCAGGTCGGCGGTGAGCTTCGGGCCCCTCTCGCCCTGCTCGAGGCGGATGTTATGAGCGCTCTTGGTGAAGTCGTGTCCGTCCCAAATGAACCAGCCTGAGCAGGTCACAGCCGTTCAGTACCCATTGAACTCGTTTCCAAGGCAGGGGACAGGGAAAGGCCGTCTAGACTCACCATCGCTGTTCCCGATGAAGTCGTCAAGTCTCATACGGTTGGGAACCCAGTTCCCATTGGTATCCTTAGAGGCGCAGCACAGGTAGGTGGCGTTGCCGGGCTCGACCTCAATGCGGACGTCGAGCGAGGTGACGTGGAAGGACATTTTGTTGGTGGTAGGTGGTAGGAGTTGTTGTTGTAAACTGCTAAATTGTAGAGAGGCGAGAAGGTTCAAGTACCCTAAGAGGTGACTCGGTCGTAGAGAATTGAATTCTAGAGGAGAGTTGAAGATCCTCAAGGGTCCTTATTTATACCCTGAATCTCTAGAGTGCCCCTCCTTTCAAGCCTAAGTCCCCGCGGAATACTGGCGGTCTGATTGATGGGGGAGTTCCCACCTCGGGATGTATGTCTGTCTCCAAGGCTAGCTTGGCAACGAGCGATGTCAGTCTACTCCGTAGTCCACAGCACCGGTTCAGTTAGTAGGCAATGGATCAAAATTAGGTAAGAGCTGCTCTTTTACGGCCGTTAGGTTAGGTCCAAGATAGAAACTAGAATCTAACATCCATACAGGACGTAGGAATGGGGCAAGTGACAGACACCAATTGGTGTGAACAAGAACACCGGGGATTCATAGAGGCATACTCCGTGCCTATTCTAGGAAGCATCTGCAACTTCGGATCGCGCCGAATCGACCCGAGGAAAGAGTAAACTTCAATGGCCGCTTGACAGCGAGGTGCCCCTCCACTCCACGTGAAGAGAAGCCGTCCTTGGCTTTCCAGATCGATGAGTTTGCATTTCCCCTCACAATTAGTGGGAGGCTAGAGGGGCTCCAAGTGGAGAGGTTAGGCAGGTATTCGCTGGCCCTATGATGGCATTGTGGGTTTGGAGCGGATGTGCAGATACTACATATGGTGTAAACGTGGACCATATGGGGAAGGCTACGTAAGTAGCTGGGGAGCTGAAACCATTAGTACGTGCGCGGGAGTACTTAATCCATAGTCAGTACTCCGTGTAGGCAGCAAGATAAGACGACGACTCGGTAAACACTCTGAAGGAGGAAGTTAGAATCAGAACCTTTGTAACATGCCAGAGTCTTTGAAATGTATGCATGTATATAAAAGCAGGATATCCAAAACTCATTATTCTGAGTGGCTACTTTTGCCTAACGAGGGGTCAATTTGAATGCGATCACGTCATGAAACTCGGAGACATACTCCTTATGCCTGAACGCCCTAGATCTGCCATGATCAGCAACCAGGATTCCTAGTGGACAGAACCGTCCGAAAGACCCCGCTCACAATTGAACCGATAAGTTATCAATTTAACGCCCCCCACTTGGTCGACGCAGCCCGAGCCAACACAGCTGCTCTAGAAAACGAAGACCGTGTCAGTTGGCCAATAACAGCCCACCACAACCGTGCCAGCTGATTTGGCGGGCAGCCCGGGCCTTCATAGTAACATGGTTGGCGCGCATAATAGCCCTAAAGGGCTGAGTTGTCGACGAACAATCGCGCTTCCAGAACTCAGGCCTTTGTTGACCGCTGCCGCGGAGAAAATAATCCACATCCTCTGCCAAGTGTCGGAATGTTAACCCGACCGGCTTGGCAACCCTTTCGACCGGCGGACGGCGCACGAGGGCGCCTGTCAAAGTTCAAACGCTTGACTAACGCATGTCCAACTGTTGCTCGCATGGAAGCTTGTTGCGCTTCGAGTCCTCAACAGTTCCCATTCGAGCGCTTGCTGCCACCAGGATCTGCATCAGGGGCTGCTAGACCAGGATCACATCATCACTCACAGGGCTTCGTTGCGGATTTGACCCTCACTCTGCCTAGGTACTCGTCGGGGCGTCGTTTCTAATTCCGACCGTCACGGGCCGACAGCGAGGTATGTGTAGATATGTGGCATGATTGAGCGCCATCCATCTCTAGGGCTTCGGAGTCTCCGTGGTCCATTCGAATAGCGGGCCCGTTGGATGCATCTCTTGACAAGGTAACCTGAGTACTCCGTACTTTCTGTACAGAGTACGGTGTACGGTTCGACTTCAGCATCCAAAAGTCAATGACCATGCCTGCGAAAGGACCATCGAGATGATAGAGTACACCGCATGAATCATGATCCTCACGCAGTCGACGGAGTGGTCTCCCGCTCTTTACCCATTTCGAACAGGGGTCCATATCCTTTTGAGCAGGATCTCTAGGAACCTGGTCCACATTCAGGCCAAAGTTCTCCCCACTATCAAGCGGAGGCGCCCAGATTTTCGGCACCGTTCAGATATTTGGGGTCCGATTCGGTGTTCCCTTGGCTCCGGATACCGGGATCGAGGCAGAGTGGAGCTTGGAGGCGGTTGCTCCTTGAAATTGTAGTCGCAGTCATCTTTAACCGATTCCCATCTCCCTCCACAGCTCCATCTTGTTAGCGGTCAGTTGAAACCCCAGAACGAGAGACAAGGATCCAGACAATCTCAGAAACGTGTCAGATCGATGATTCGGGCTGGCTGGGTTTGGACAGATGATGATTCGACAATGAAAAAAGCTTCGTGTCCTAACGTGAGCGGCTAAGCAGACGATGTTGAGCTAGCTGTTGCTGGTTCCCACGATCTTGCGGTCTCCTCTGGAGTTTCTTCGATGTGTTTTCTCTTGGATTAGCTGTGCTTGGCCCGGCATGGCCTCTCCACTTCCTGAATTCTGGTAGCTCCAATACGGAGCACCCCGTAGTTGCTGCCTTGTCAAGTGTAACGAAACTTCATTCATCACAGCTGTAGGAAAACCGCTCTATTCAGCGGAGTGCACCACCGGCACGAGGAGAGAGATGATCAATCGATGCGAAAGGCCGAAGCTCGATGATCGATGTGCTGACTGTTTGGGGATTGGTAATATGTGGTCAATGTAATCAAGCAAACTCGGTCTCCTCACCGCCAAATCGATTTCTGTATGGTGAGCCTACACCGTGTATGACGGTGACGGCAAGCTGCTAGAGCGAGGCCAACTCTAGAGTTGTGGGGAAAGGTCGATCAATGGTGCACCGTCCAAGTCAACAACAGCCGTTCCCGAAGGTTGTTCGTGGGGATTGCCTTGTCGACATGGGTTGGGGTGGTAGCACGGGTAGGGATGTACGCAGTAGGATGATGTAAAATCGAGGTGCACGGTGCACGTGGCGATCCTCGTACAAACGAGACGCCAATCGTTGATGGAATGAAGAACCTTCCCGGGACATGCCACAGAATGCCAGTATACGCATGGTATTTTGGGGATCTGTAGGAGCTTGATTTTTTTTTAATGAGGAAACAGAGTCTACCTTACTCTGGAGGAATGGTTCAGTTGCGGAGAGACTACGAAGTGTTTCTATTGGATCATTCTCACTGTAAATATGTTCAGCAAGCTGGGAGCAGTCACCGGCATGAAGCAATCAATAACGCCTGCTTGCATCTTCAATCAAGACCAGGCCAAAATAATCTTACTTATCTACTGACTTGCGTGGTAAATTAGTAATTGTATGTGGTAGTGAAATTAAATACACATCTCCAACTGAGATAACATATTGGACAAAAAAAAGGCAACGCTTCCCTTTTTGTCATTGCAAATTTCCGACCTTATATTCCAACATAACATAATATCTCCATAAACGCCAAACTTAAAAAAAAATTCCCCCACTACTAATCACTGGGTAAGCCCCTTGAAGATCCAGTTACCAAATTTCTCCAGTCTCTGCTGGCCGACAGAAACCGCCCCAGGCGGTACATCAATATCAACGATATCGGCCGGCACAACACCGAGCAGGAGGAGGTCGAGCGGCATGACCAACGGCGCGGCCGTAACCTGTCTAGCGGTATGGTCGTACGAAACTTCCTGGACTCTCCTGCAAGGTCCCCTCCAGGTGCTGATGGCATAGCGTGTTGCCGTTGCCATCGCTCCAGATTCAGAACTGCAACATATTGAGGGCCCTGGTGCGCGAGGTGTTGCGCGGATCGCTCTTCGAGGAAGGCACTGAGGCTGTCGAAGCCTGCCTGCAGAGGCGTGTTGCGCCAGAGGCGGGATGCCATAGTCGCGTATCATCATTAGGTCTGAGAGCAGTGGTACCGGGTGTTGTTTGCGGAGCCTGTGCCGTTGTTATTATTACGATTGCTCTGAGATCTGGAGTCAAAGCTGGCAGATAACATTTTGACTTTGCCAGAGGTATGTACAGTACATGCTAGTATACACGAAACGGAAACGAGGAACTGTCGGAGTAACGATGACGAGGAGATTCGATCCATGGGTACGTACATGGCTCTTAAGCACCCATATACCCGGTTCAGCAGCAAGATAAGCAACTACTACTGCCTGAATTATTACATCTTACATCTGGCTAGGCCGTCCACCTCACATTTTCTCACCAAAGGGATATATAACCCATCACGACTTCTACTCCCTTCACAACGTGTTACATGTATTAAACCAAGAATCCGGCTCCGAGCAGTTTTGTCTCCTACTTTCCCTTTTGCCTGCCATGGTCCTCAGAACTGGAACATTTCGCGCGCGCATATTCAGAGAGCCTCGACTCGACGATCATCATCATGTCGAGCAGCGCCTTTGGAGTTCTCGTGCACAATCCGTTGCTGAAAGTTTACTGGCGACGCGACTGCGTCTAAGTAGTTACACCCTGAGAACTGGTACAGTAGTTAAAGCCTTGAGGTCAGCAAGTGCAGTACAGAGCAAGTATCATTATTATTAGCAATTACAAGGCCGATTCTTCCTAAAACACTGAAGTAGAGCTAGAAGATACTTATGTGACAGCAGCGGCAATGTGAAAGAATATACAGTACACACAACGGCTCAAAACAAATCAAGTCAAAAAAAAAAAAAAAAAAAAAAAAAAAAAAAAAAAAAAAAAAAAAAAAAAAAAAAAAAAAACAGCGGACCTTCTCAGCTCAGGTGTCGACATAGATGATGGCAACGAGAGACTCTCGCAGCCTCTCACAGGCACGGTACGAAACAAAGGCCATCTGCATCTCACCACTTTGCTTCGGAAACCGCTTCTGCTTCCGGGCCAGATGCTAGTCCTCCGACATGGGCCCGACGATGATATCCGCCGTCCGGTGCCGGGGAGGCATGGTGATGTCCTGCAGCGGGATCTTGATCCAGTTGGCCGTCAGCCTGTTCCACTCGTCGAGATTCGGCTCCCACACCGCCAGACCGCGCTCGTCGGGCTTCCGGAAGGCCATGATCGCCCCGTTGCCCCTGGGTGTACTTCTTTGCTTCTTCCAAGTTGCTCGTGGCGTAGATCCCGGGGCCGAACTCGTTGTCGGCGGGGTTGGAATGAAGGATGGGGACGAAGAAGGTTAGGCATAGCTCCAGGCTCGATAGGGAGAGACCGCGGAAGACCGGCGCGTCACTCTGGAGGTCCAGGTCGTCGTCGTCGTCAAAGTGCTTCATGGCCTCTTTTACGAATTTTGCTGCGGTCTTGGTATTCTTCAGTCTCAGACACCTGACCGATTCAGTGTCCGATACGGGCCGACAGAGGGGGTAGAGATCTGTAATTCGATGTGTCGCGACCGTCGTCGTGACTGGGGAAGGGATTGAAGGCGCGGCAGAAACTCCGATCCCGAGATCCATGCGTCCCGTCTCGCGGAGGACCGTACTCCTGGGGATTTTGCCTTCCCAGGAGTAACGGTCGAGAAGACACGAGGCCGGAGAACAGCCGAACGGGATACCGACGATCTCGTCCTCCAGTACGTACGCCCGTCGATGATCTGCACGGCATCGTGGAACCCACACATGTGGAAGATGCTTCTGGTTGGTCCCACCATCTGATATGCATCTAGATATATATATATATATATATACACATATGCGTAAGACTGTTAGCCTTCTCCGCGTTTCTAGGTCCAGCATCAATAATATGCAAGTGGTCCGTATACTGTTACTGACCAGAATCGTCTAAAAACTCCTGGACCCCGGCCGGGATTTCTCCCGGATACCCTTGTTCCCTGATCCACACTGGCTCAAAACGTGTGTAGTCCATGTCGCTTGTGTCCCGTGGGACCACTCTCTCCTCGCTTCGGTCTTCTGAACTGGAGTCCATTTTCTTTCTTTCCTCCACCTCTGGAGAACCAGGACGACGGGATCGGAATCGACGAACGCGGGGAAGACTTGGGGGAACCGGAGAGGCTGGAAGGCCTCTCAGGGCGGCGAGAGCGGCGCGGGCCTGTCATTGGCAGAAATACTCGAATGTCTATGACGCCAGTATGAACCGTCGGTAGAGCATTGTTGGATGACGGTAAGAGCAGGGTCCCGAAGTCCAGAGGGCACTATCGAACTGCTCTGAGCCGGCGACTAGTAGCTCAGAATGAGGTGGTCCCTGTGCTTGCTGAAGAGCCGATTCACAGTCTCTACTGCAGTCTAGAGACAGCAGCGAGCAGGCAGATGAGGCAACAATCGAGGGGAGATAAGTTGACAGTCGACGGTAGATGAGGCGACAGTGAAGGGTAGATGGCAAGAAGCATGAAGGAGACACGGTCATGGCAAAGAGGTGAAGGAATCAGACAAGAGATGTCCAAGGTGCGCTAGAGCAGTAGTCAGGAGCCGGTGTTCCTGCTGGGAGTTCTGCTCTTCTCTTTCTCAGAGAGCATGAGAGTCGATTCATCCAAACCAAAAAAAAGATGAGCACTGACGACAGGATATGGGCAGCGATAGCAGGTGGGACAAGGCAAGCTCTCGACACCGAAGCAAGTCAGCAAGGCAGGCAAGCCAGCAACCGCAGCACAGTTCCCAAAGGACCAGATGGACTCGGATAGGATATCCGATCGACTGACTAACTGGCTGATTTATCAACCGCCATAACATCACCGGACCAGACCAAAGCAGACCACACCGGAGCTAATAGTGCAAAAAAGAAAAAGCAATAGCCTAGACTAGCCTAGCATACAGTACGTATCTGTACATACAGTAAAGACTCGACTCGGTGCGCAGGCAGACAGGCAGCGACACGGCGGTATAGACGCCGAGTGCGCAGCTCACCTAGCAACATAGATAGATCATAAAATAACAAAACACGGCACATCTAGACAGAACAGGGGAAACATCGACATCACACCGCAAGATATGTATGTATGATATGATACGATACGGTGTGGTATGAGCTGCAATCCACTGGACAGAATCTCGATTCTCAACGGTTACTGATCCATACCTCTCCGCACCCGCCCTTTCTCGACGCCAGACCCGACTGCAAGTGTAGCACAGACGTAAAACACAGACACACACACACACAGAGACACAGACACAGCCAGACGAGAAGAGACGTATTTCCGGGGAAAAAGAAAAGAAAAATATGGAAATAAAACAGATAAAGAAACAAAAGAAGAAACATAGCAAGCCTCTCTCTCTCTCTCTCTCTCTCTCTCTCTCTCTCTCTCACATCTCATCTCATGCCGTTACGGATGCTGGCCCGGCATCGGACCCGGCCCCGGCGCAGGCATAATCCCCAGCAGGCCCGCCATCGTCGTCGTCGTCGTCGTCGTCGTCGGGGTCGGCGTCGACGTCGCGGTCGAAGTCGGATTCGAAGCCGACGGAGCGGAGGTGGCAGACGCACCGCCGCGTCCGCCGCGACTCCCCGGCCCGCCGCCGCCCCGGCCGTGTCCGCCGCGTCCGGACGATGCTCCTCCGCGTGCCTCCTGCGACACGGCCGGCCTGTCCGGCTGCTCCGACTGCGTGCGCGCGGCCTTGCTGATGCGGGGTTTGCGCGTCGTCGAGCCGCCGCGCGAGCCGGGCCCGCGCGCCGGCAGGCCGCTCTCCGGCGGGACGGGGGCGGCGGATGCGATGGGCTGCTGGTGGTTGTGGGTAGAGCCGCGACCGCGTCCGGATCCGCGGCCACGGCCGCGGCCTCGCTTGATGGTCCCGTCGGCCCTTGGGGGAGTCCGTTAGCCATGGCGGATACGACAGAATGAAGGGAAGAAGAGAACGAACCTCTCGACTTGGACCTTCTCGCCCTCGGGCACGAGCGGTCCGCTGTAGACGAAGAACCCGTCCTTGCTGGCGGCGGCGTGCTCCTGCCAGGCCAGCTCGCTGTCGTCGACAAAGGGGTCGTCCCGGTCGTAGTCCTCGATCTTCTTCTTGCGCGTGCGCTTCTTCTTGCCGTTTTCCGCGGTCGTGCCCAGGCCCGTGTCGCTGACGGCGCCGTTGGTGGCGGCGGTGGTGGTGCCCATGCCCCCCATGGCGACGTCGCCGTCCAGGTCGCTGTCGCGGTCGACGTCGACGCTGAGGTCCTCCTCGGCGCTCTCGCCGCCGCCCCTGGCGTTCTTCTCCAGGGCGGCGCTGGCGGCGGCCACGCGGGCCAGCCGTTCGCGCTGCGCGGCCAGGCGGGGGTGGAGCGCGGCGAAGCCGTACTGCTCCTCGGCCATGCGGGCGAAGTTGATGATCTTGTTGCTGACGCCCTTGAGCGGGATGTGCAGGATGATGTTGGGCGCGGACTTGGCCCCCGACGCGCCCGCGGCGCCGTCGACGCCGAAGAGGGCGCCGGAGATGAGGCCGGAGCCCTGCGGCAGCGGGGGCGGTGCCTCCTTGGTGGTGGTGGTGGTGGTGGTGGTGGTGGTGCGGGCCGGCTTGGGCGACGGCGCGTTGGACGGCGGGCCGGTCGACGTTCCCGTCCCCTTCTTCTCCCTTGACGGCTTCACGGTCTTGTCTGTGTCGATCTCCATGGGCGCCGGCTGCTGCTGCGGCTGCGGCTGCGGCTGTGACGGCGGCTGAGTGGTGTGCGGAGACGCGTGGATGGGCGACGGCGCGGGCACAGGGCGGTCGGCCGCAGGGGCGCGGGAGTAGGGCAGGGACGGCTCCGGGGGATCGATGATGCTGGAGATGGCGGGCGACGCGCTGGCCCGGAAGGAGGTGCGCGGGGAGATGGTGGTGGTGGTGGTGGTCGTGTTGTTGATGTTGTTGTTGTTGGACGACGGGCTGAAGGGATGGTGCGCGGTCATGCCGGGGGAGGGACCGGCCGTCGGCCCCGGCGGGTGAGCGGCGGAAACGGGGGCTGAGGAAGCGGGAGGAGCATGATGATGAGGAGGAGGAGGAGGAGCATGAGACGCGGGCGAGGAGGAAGAGGTGTCGAAGGCGGAGCGGATGGGGTCGTAGTTCTGGCCGCTGGAGCGCTGGGGGGAGGACTGCGGCGGCGGCTGCGACATGAGCGGCGGGAGCGACTGCGACTGCGACTGCGACTGCGACTGCGGCAGGGGGAAGGACGGGGGGGCGGCGCTGGCGGGCGGAGGAGGAGGAGGAGGAGGAGGAGGAGCAGGAGGAGCCGGAGGAGCGGCCGCAGGAGGAGGAATGGCGTTCGGGGAGGCGGCCGGCGACGGGCGGGCGTCGGGCGGGGCGACCAGATCGGCGACGGCGGGCTGGGGCGAGGCCTGCTCCAGCCTGGGGCGCTTGCGCGCGGCGGGCGTGGCGGCCGACTTGTCGCGGGGGCGCCGTGTCTTCTTCTCCTTGTCCCTGTCCCGGTCCCGGTCCTCGATGTCCTTCCTGCGCGCGCGGCCGCTGGGGGCGGAGACGCGCCGGGCGCGGGTGTCTCTGGCGTCGGGCCTGGGCGACACGTCCGAGTCGGCCGACGACAGCGACGACTCGTCCTGATCGGTCGACATGGACTCTACCGCATCAGCGGGGGGTCTGGAGGCTGGATGGGGTCGACGGCACCGGGCGGCGTCGAGGGAGGCGGACGGAGAGGCAGGGGGGGAGTGCAAGGGAAGAAACGAGGGTCAGACGGAGGAAGACAGCCAGGAGAGCGATGGAAAAGGTCCCAGGAGCAGGGCCGGACGCGGAGGCCGGACGCGTGGAGAGGAGGAGCAGAAGATCAGACGGTGACGTGGAGGCGGTGGAGAGCGAGGACGAAACGAGGAAAACGAAGAAAACGCGAGGGAAAACAGAAAAAGAGAAAGGCAGGGAGCAGGCAAGCAGCCAAGGGGCCACGGACAGGTGTCTCTGCACACATCCCACACATCCCGACGGCGTTGCTCTGCTTTTTCTCTTTTTTCTTTCTTTTTCCCCCCTTTTTCCTTTTCTCTCTCTCTCTCTGTCTCTCTCTCTCTCTTTTTTTTTTTTTTTTTTTTTTTTTTTTTTTTTTTTTTTTTTTTTCCTGCCTGGTCGGATACCCCTCTGACAGCTGTTCTCTCTCCCGGATCCTCGTTCCAGATCCAGCGACCGTCTTGTCCGGCCTCTCCTGTTCATCCACCACGCTGCTCAGCCTCTCGATCCTCTCGATCCTCTCCTGGCCGTCATCGTACGGAACAGATACACGAAGCAGACACCGGTCTGCCAGCTACACGGCTTGACAGATCAGAGACGGCCACTCGCGGCCATCCAGCCGGCCACCTGGGCTCCCCGGCAGATCCCTCGCCCGGCGGCATCTCGTCTCGCCACCCTCCTCCCTCTCGCCGTCGTCGTCCCTCCTCTCCTCTCCTCCTCTACAGCTGCATCCCCAGATCCTCCGATCCCAGATCCTCCGGTCTCCCTGATCGATCGCAGCGATCCGGCTCCACGAGGCTAGCCCGACGCGGCATAGCGCCCTGCACGCCCTTGAGCCGCATCGTCGCTCCGTCTCGCCGTCTTCATCGACATCTCCGTCCCAGAACCGCAGCCATGGCCTTCCGCGGCGAGCGCTTCGTCCTCGACCTCGACGACGACGACGACGACCACGAGCGCCATGCCCCCCCCTCCCTCTCGCTCGGCCTGATCGGCGACATCAAGGAGCGCGCCCCCGCCGCCGCCGCGCCCCCCGCCCCCAGGCCCCCCTCCGCGGCTACCGGCTTTCCTGCTCACAGGAGGCGCGTCGGGCAGTCGGCCTTCAGGCAGCGTCGCGCTGCCTCGTCGCAGCCGTCGTCCGCGCCGACGGACCGCCCCCCGTCGCTCGCGGAGGAGAAGCGCGCCATCGACGAGGAGAACCGGCGGCGCATCGCCGCCATGTCGCCCGCGCAGATCGAGAAGGAACGCAGGGAGCTGATGGCCGGCCTGTCGCCTTCGCTGGTCGAGCGTCTGCTCCGCAGGGCCACCATCGACGACCCGGACCAGACCACCGAGCCGCATCCCAGGAAGACGGCCGGGCAGAGGACGTCCACCTCGGACGAACCCTCCCCCGCCCCGACCTCACAGCCCGCGACGACGGCAGCGTCCATCGACGACCTCCCCCCGCCCCGTCCGCCGGAGGACCTCCGCCCGGCCTCGGAGGTCCCTCCGCCCATCCACTTTCCCACCCCGCCGCCGCGCCAGGGCCCCATGCCCAACCTGGACCCGTCGTCGCCGTCCTTCCTCGAGGACCTGCAGTCGCACTACTTCCCCGACACCCCGCACGACCCCTCCGCCCTCTCCTGGCTCCAGCCGCCCTCCGCCGACCCCGACGACCCCGAGGCCGTCCGCTCCGCCTACCACCCCGCCAGCACCGCGACCGCCGTGGCCCCCTCCGCCCTCCGCTTCTCCTTCCGCGGCACCCTCCTCTCCCCGTCCACCGCCCTCTCGCTGCCCCCGACCCTGGGCCTGCACCACCACGCCGCCGACCCCCTCGCCGCCGGCTACACCATCCCCGAGCTCGCCATCCTCGGCCGCTCCACCTTCCCCGCCCAGCGCTGCATCGCCTGGCAGGTCCTCGGCCGCATCCTGTTCCGCCTGGGCAAGGGCGAGTTCGGCGAGCGCGGCTCCCCCCTCGTCGAGGGCCTCTGGGACGTCATCGAGCGCGAGCGCGTCGTCGCCGGCATGCTGGCCGAGGCCGGCGACGACAGCGGCAAGGACGGCAGGGCCGGCGCCGGGGGCAGGGGCGGCATCGGCCGCCACGCGAGCGCCAGGGCGTGGGCCCTGGAAGGCGTCTGGCTCTGGCGCATGGGCGGCGGCGGCGACAGAGGCCTGCCGCGCGACGGCGGTGTCGTCCCGTCGCAGTAGCATGATGTCGATTAGACTCTCTATTCTCTCTCTCTCTCTCTCTCTCTATATAAAAAAAAGTCTTCCCATAATGAAAACTCGAACCACGGAGTTGCAGTTGATGTTTCCCTCAAACAATGATAGAAAGAAAAAAAAGTGAAGCCTTGAACAGGCTAATTTGGTGTGCTCTTAACCTATGTAGGTTGTCTAGCTATGACCACTCGTGGCGCCATCTCTCTCCCATGCATCGACAAGGCACGCATATTTATCACTTGATCCATGCATTTCTCAAGTTCCGGTGCCTTTTTTTTTTCCGGAGACCGCCATTTGCACATACACATTGCTAGCGCCTAGCAATAATGCCCACAACAGATTCGAAATCACGAGCACTCTTTCCGAGAACTCGCAACACCTCGACTACCAGTCTCCTTTCAATTTCTCAGTCTCCCCAGACGCCGTCGTTACGGAATCTAATGCTCCAGATCTTCCATTTCGCCTCTTCGATGATATCCCTCCGTAGCCAGAAGAGTCGATTGTTGTTCCAACCGGTCCTGGAATTTGCGTCCCCATCCTGTTTTCCCCGAACATCTTGATTATCCTCCCGATCGACACCGTTATCGATCCAGTCGAAAAGGAGTCTCAATTGCCAAAAATCATCTCTACTGATCTGACCTAGGCCACTGCCGCGACGGGATGAGGCAGCCTCGATGGCGTTGTGGACCGTAGCGTCGATGATAAGTCTCGTGTCGGCCGCGGAGGGGCGTAACCAAGGAGGAGGAGCAGAAGTGTTGTTCCCGTCGAGAGCGTAGAGTGAACAGGTTTTAAATGGAAACGGAGTCATAACTAGAGACTTTTCCCGGAGATCCAAGCCCTGTAGAGAAGGAAGGAAGAAAACCCAATCCCACATACCGTAAGATGGTGACTGGATTTCGCTCGAATTGCGTCCCTGGGAAAGAACGGCGGGGGCATTGGACAATTGCGCTGACGGCCCTTTGGGAGCAGCCACCGAGGTGGAAGATGATGGCAGTACATCTTGCGCTTCGCTGAGTCCCAACAATGTGGAAGCAAACCCAGAAAATTCAGATGGATTGGATGTCGCCCTTCTTTTCAGATATATGAACTGGTCACCGTGGAGAAACTTCCTACGGAGTCGATCATTGCCGCCGAAGTCGAGAACGAGTGGCCAATATTCGGGGCTCAGTACCTTGACCGTCGCTATGTCATTCAAGTCAGGGAGGAGACAAGGTGCCGTTGCCTTCTTTGTGACACCGTTCTTCATTGTCAGTGAGATGGGGATTGAGACGGGACGACGGGTATCAACATCCCTCGGAACGAGACAACGCGGCTCGGCTGCTAGAACCCACATATGGCGGAACGCCTGGAGGTGGCATTTGTTATCAAGCATAGTCGTAGGGAAGACCGGGTAGAAAGCACACAGCAGCGACGCTATGGCAAGGTCTGAAGTGCCAAGAGTATGGCTTCCTCCCCCCAAGAAGAGCATTCCAATTGCCATATGAGCCGCCATGTGGCTTCCATAAGGCGTATCGGCATCAACGCGACCATGAAGGGAACGCAGACGCCGAAATAGCGCAAGATCCCCTGTTCCAGCCATGATTGCCGCTGCGGAGAGCGCAACAACATCTTGGCAGTTACGGACAGAATTCCGTGTTAGCTTCCCATCATAATTGAGAGCCGGAAGTCGACAGATTCTCATAAACTGATCAAGATATGAGAGGACAAGGTCCCTTGCTTGTAACGAAGCTGAGCCAGCATAGCGCAGACCAATAGCGAAACAAAGCCCGGCGACGATATTAAAAAAAGGCATGTCATCGCTGCTTAGCCGGTGAATGCAAGTGAGCCGATATCTCCGTCGATATTTACTGGGAAGGCTTTGACGGAGCCACTCGTGACTCGCACGGACACTGTCCCACATTATGAGATGCCTAGCCAATGTCCGAAGCAGGAAGATATCTGGTCGAATGTAGTCAAACTGCACGGTTGTATCCGGGATGTCGATCTTCTCGGCGAGAGCCGAATCGTTGGTTTTCATAAAGATAATCATGAGAGCAACGGTGGCACCTGCAGTGGCTTTATCGAGGACATGAACAAGGTCAGCGTTCTTCGTTCCGGCGGCTAGTACCAGTAGTCTTTCAACTATATGCATATCTCGTAGTCCTCTCAAGTCCTTGCCCTTTCCGAGGTTGATGAGTCCAAGAGCAAATCCGGCAGCCAGACGGTAACCTTCACCACGCAGGTCCTCTTGAGAAGCTGTGCTCTCTTCATGTTCCAGGTTTTCAATCTCCGAAAGCATAATCTCACTCATTCGTCTGTGCTGGGAATTGCAGTAAAGCAGTCCGATTCCCATTAACCCAGCTGTTTGCGTCAGTTGAGACACGTTCAATTCAGCAGCACCGGGGGGAAGCATCCTAGTGACATGTACTGAAAGAAGGCGCGTTATAAGACTGTCCATGGTGCCTAAGTAGGAGGCTGACAAGCCTAGCAAAAGACCGATCGATGTCATCGTATGTTTCGGAGTCAAGTACTTGAAAGCAACCCACTTGGCCAAGGACTTGAGGTGACCGTTCAGACCAAGGGCAAGCAAGAACCCAGCATGTCTGTTCGTCAGTTCCTGAGGCTTGTTGAAAAGTATCCAAGAGGTATCGATGCCTTTACAAGCCCTTGATATTGCAAGGCCCGTTGCGACACCGTTATGGAAAAAAGCCCAACAGACTTTCTCCTCACTGAATGAAGCTCTATCAGCGCTAATAGTCACGTTAGAAGGTTTCATGACACACTGCAATGAAAATGATGGAATTGGGAGTTTTTCAGTCAATAGCGGTAGCCGTCCATTGAACATGAACATGGCACGGCCAGTTGGGACTGAGAGGGTCCTCAGAGTTACAAGCTGAACGAGCTCCTTCTGTGCTTCTAATAAATCTGACTCTGACCACTCGGGTTCTGGAATGCATTCTGCCACAGGGGCCTTTGATTGGTTCAAAAGCCTCGCTGCTTCCACGAATCGTCTGTCTTCACGGAAGATCAATTTCATGATAGAGAATCTATCAGCCTCTGCAGAAGCCTCGAAGGCGTTGATCGTGTCAATTTCCAGCGCCGAATTGCTAACGTGGTGAAAGTCACGCATGGCATCATGTACCAAGGTAGGCTGAGGCCGCAGGACAGGAGGACAACAGCAGTTATCGTTCATTGACATATAGATGTCGTCTCGGTCGATCAACCTCAGAAGTTCCGAACCCCAGGACGTCGGAGGATTTATCTGGCAGCTGAAAATTGTTTCATAGAGTGGGGCACTAACACCGTCCGGCAGGGTGTCGATAACATTTTCAGTCAGTCCCCAGCGGAATAAAAGCTCCACCTTCTCAGAAGCTGTCCGCAAATCGCGGACTCCAGAAAGGAAACCATTCAGTGCGAGAGTCCTCGGAGTAATGGTCAAAGCCTCTTGCCACAGTCTTTCCCTTCCAGAGATACGTTGTGGCGCGGAAACAATATCGAGTAGAGTGAGAAAAGACGACGAGGGCTGGCGCCAAAAATTCTCCAGAAAAGAGAATATCGATGGGGGTGCAAAAGGCTCTGGAGGAACATCAAGACTCGAAATCTGAGCCTCATCGTACAACCAGTTATCCATGTTGGCCATTTCGAGCCCATAGTAAGCATCGTCCTTCCACGTCCAAGAGTTCCACCCCAACCATCCACCAATCTGAGCTAGAATGGGAGCTAAGATGCCTATCTCCTTGCAGGGGGACTCGGCTTCATATATGGAAAGCTTCAACTCTTCGCGCAAAAGATGTATACCAACAAGGATGGTGCACAGCACAGTCCGCCGTGTATTTTCGCTTTGGGAAATGGCAGTGGGAAGATATCCTTCGGAGCCAGAGGCGGCTTCGCCCTGGGGGCTTTGAAGGAAATCCCGGGCCAAAGCTGCGCATCGTATCAAGTACGAGTTTTGTCGATAAGCCGTCCGAGGTCGTAGTAATTCGATGACGTTTCGTTGTTCCATCTTTGATCCTTGTCCTTGACGAGATGAGTCATCAATATCACGCGCATCTTGTTCCACAATCCAGCTCCATGAACTGCTCATCATCCACGATGGGAGGGCTCCGGGTGAGCCGGCCTCTTGCTCCAGCATATTTTCCCAACTTTGTAAGTCAATGTGGCTTCCACTGTTTGATCTCATGAGCCGTGTCTTTTTCCGGTTCAACTCCACTGGTGTTCTTGTGTGGTTGATCTCAATGAAATTAACGGCCATTGTAAACAAAACAACTACCATTGCTGTCCACTCCAGATCCTTCTCGCTCACTTCTCTGGATTGTAGCCATTTCAAGACTTCCCACCATCCGATAAGTATGCTGTCACCAGCGAGTGCCGAGTGTCTCAGGACAAACGTGCAGACCTTGAGGATCTTCCTAACCAGAACATTCCTCGGTTCCATCTTAATTTGGATCCTATGTCTCCTTCTCTGGGAATCGACTACATCAACCTTGCCCTGAGTAGATGGATGAGATAGTCCGATCAAACTGAAGGACGCACCACTCATGGCTCTTTCCATTGTACCATCCCATGAGCGATTTGGAGGTTCGGAATGTGATATTCCTGGCTCGTGCAACATCAGGTTGAAAGGCAGTTCAACTGTGACCGGCGTACTCCATGGTGATTGTAATGTTAACTCGTTTCGCCCGTTCACCGTCGTGCTCAATGTTAGAATTCGAGAAACCTCTCCGTCAACTATCCTACAAGCATCCACTATATTAGAGCCATGCCGTATTCCAGTTGCCTGGACGATTAGAGAGCGTTGTTCCGGGATTTGTTCTTTCGTCGAATCTAGAGACCCGGTCTCTTTTTGACGATGTGTGACTCTCTCGACCTTCAGACTGACCACGACTAGAGATTTCGAGGAATAATCCAGAATGCAGACGGCTATCGCAGTACAATCTCCGTGTCGCAGACTTTCTGTCTCATAGGAACGCAAAGTAAATATTCTATATCTCGGGGACCTCATTGATGTGGGAAGTGCATTAGAGCCACCGGTAAGGTTCGAAGGGAAACTCTCCACCTTCGTAAGTATCATTTCCTTTGGCAGACCTGACATTGATTCTTTAAGGCCCATACTCTCTAGGCACTCAGGATCACCACCATCCTTGAGTTCTTCAAGAACCTTGTCAACGGGAGCATCAAGAATGCTGCTGTTATTGCTGTAAATAGAACTATTCGCAGGCGGTAAAGAACCTCTAGGATTGAACCCAAAGCTTCCGCGATTACTGTAGGTCCCCGTGGACTGTCTTGTCCCGCCATATAGCGCAGAACCTGCCTGATTTCCAGTAGCAAGATCTGAGAAAGTCGCCCTATCCTGACTAGTTGCAAGGTCAGCCCGCGCAAGCAACGAGCTCACCCGCCTTGATGTTTTTAATGGAGCTCCAATGTCTCCAAATTCGCGGCCAAGCTGAGAGGCAATATCATCTGCTTCATCAGCTCTTTCCTCAGTTTGAAGATTCTGCGAAAAAGAATAAGAGGTTCCAGAAGTGTCACGTCCGTGGCCTATAATACCAAAGCTCTCTCTTACAGTAGACGGTCTAGCAGCAGGGGTTGATACACCTGTCGCCATACTGAAATGTGAGCTTCTTCTTTTAAAGCGAGTATCACTTGTTCCAGATTCCTTTTTCCTTCTCAATTTTAGACAGCTTTTCGTCTCTTCAGCGTATCGAGCCGTCCAAAGTGTGTAGAAGCCGGTATTTGCATTGACGGTCACGACGAGCACCAAGGGATAGTCAGAGTGCGCATTGTTCGTACTTGGGAACTCATCTTTATGAGACACATATAATATCTCATCGGCCGGGTCTAAAGCATCGAAAGGGTCGGTCTTGTAACTCTCAGATAGTGGACGAGATGAGTTCCTGGACACAACTAAACCCATCTCAGAATGGGGGTCAGTAAGACAAAATACTCTGGGAAGATCCTCATTTTTATTAGACTTTGAGGCCCGTCCTGAGGACTGAGCAGCGGGGACAGTCGAAGAGGGACCTGTTCCTTTCCCTGTCGATATTCTTAAGGTCTGGGAAGAACAAGAATCCACTTGCGACAGTTTTGAAGGCACAAAAGAGTTTGGAGGTGCTATTGGAACGGTTTTAGAAGTTCCCTCATGGACTTTTCGCTGAAACAAAAGTCCTCGTGGAGTAGGGAAAACCATATCGACCTCGAAGGGTAAAGGGATGACATGGCTGTTGCCAGCCAAAAAAAAGATGTGTGCTTGAGACTTGAGAACCACAACCAAAGCTCTGGAGAGCCCATTGAGAGCTTTGTAACCCCTTTCTGCTCTTCTGTCCCCATTGATATTTGAGATGATCCGGCATATCTCGGATTGCGATTCCTTTCCCTTCGGTTTGATTGGCCCTCCACGACCTAGATGGACGCTGCTACGTTCCTGGGATGGTTCTCCAGTAAAGCTCCGGGGCGCGTGGCCACTTCTCGTCTTGGTCGTTCCCGCCGGAAAATACGTAAAAAGAACATGGCGGATTTCCTCCTTTTCGAGGTCAAACCTGTAGACCTTCTTCACGATACCGCCTCGAGACCAGACCACGCAAGTTCTTGTGTATACAATCTCTTCATCCGCTGGTCCTTCGGGCCCATCATCGTCGATGCCTGTTTGCCATGTATACTCCTCTTCGGAGGGGTCGGGGGGAAGCAGAGATTCAGCGACTAGGAAAGGGATTGCAGAGGGTTGGTGCAAGCCAAGTGACCGCACCGACGCCATTGTCGACACAGTTCTTGAACGGGGCCTCTGGCAGTCCGGCTGGAGGCAGCAGTCATCCGATCACGTCCATTCTCGGGACTCGTAAGGCATTGGTAGCGCGAGTTGTTCAAGCGCTTCGTAACTCCGAGGAGTGGTGCTGTCCTTGCTCCGGCATGCGCGGCGCGGCGCGCCACTGCTCGCTTTTCCGTCAGTGAACCAAAAAACATGGTCTCGTAGCCGCCACTACTAACTGCTGTTTCTGCCACCACACTACTCCGTACTCCGTACCACGACCATAACTGTCTCTCCGAGACCCTATAATCGTCGATCGAAAAGTTAATCGCTGCAGACCATTGGCCATGTACTTTAGTAGTGGCCGAATCTGACTACAACCTCCTCCCATCGCCGCGTACCTCAACTTCGATACACCGCGAATATCCACCATCATGTCTATTCTTTCCACAAGACCATTGGTACAACCAAGGGACGATGTCCTGCAGCTGAGGTATGCGCTCTCTCAGTCGCTACAATTCAATGCTTTCTCGCTGGCTGACTGCGGTCCCGTCTCTAGCTATCATCTCCCTCACCGTGTCTACTGCGCGAAAGCCTACCCTGTTCTCTCCCCCAACGGCTCGTCGATTATCATATATGGCTCCGAGACCGGCCTGAAGGTGATCTGGAGAGGGGGTCGTGACCCTAACCTTCTGCAGGACCCTGTTTCGACAGAGGGAAGAGCGAAGGAGAAGCCTGATGGCCTCGGCAACGATGATGCAGTCATGGTCATCGATTCAGATACGGAAGCAACTCCGGAACTACCAAATTATGAGTACCCCAAAGTTCAATTCGCAAATGGAAAGGCAGAACGACCTTTCGACGATATCATTGGCTATGTCGATGTACCACTAGGGACAAAAATTCTCGATTTAGCAGTACCTCGTTGCATCCCCGACATGGCACGTTCATCGCTCGGTGTTTTCCCTCCAGTTTTGTCTCAGATGATTGTCATATCAGCTATTTGTGCAGACTTTTCTACGCGAGTCGTCGCCCTTCCCCTTGCTCCTCCTCAGGATACGAACGCAGATGCATCCCAGGGAGTCCAGACACTTTCAATCAGTGGCAGCGGGTCTCACCAAGAAATTCCTAAAGGAGTGTCGATGACATTTACATTCCGGGGTGATGAAGAAGGTCAGAGCAGAGTCCAGATCCAAGGAGAGCTTTGCAAAGACAACTCCTCTAGAACCCAAACGGAAGGGCGATGGGATCTCTTGGTGGCCACGCATTCAGCAGAGGCGTCTGGTACTCTTCTGGTATACCGTATTCCTATTCTTGAACAGTCGAGTCAAGTCGAGGCTAAATACTTCCTCCCTCAATCTCACATTCATCCCTTTCAGAAACATCATTTGCCGGCTCCTGCCAGAAGTATTTCCTTCAATCCATCCCCCTACCCCTCATCACGCCACTCCAATTTGTTGGTGTCATTCTCCAGTGGTTACGTTAAGGTCTACTCTTGCCTCGCTCCTAGACAGTGCAAAGTCTCACGCAGTCAGCGGGACCTGAATGGTGACGCCGATGCCGCCGAGTCTCGAGGGAGATGGCTAGTCACCTTGTACCCCGGATTTGAGCAGTGTTCGACGGAAGTTGCATGTCGAAGGACTATTGTCGATGCTGAATGGGTCCTTGGTGGACGAGCTGTAATAGTCCTCTTGGCCGATGGGCAGTGGGGTGTTTGGGATATTGAAGGGATAGGTCCAGGAAGTGAAGGCCCCCTGCACCACAAGTCGAGTGTGCATGGAGTCACCGGCGGTTCTCTTACGCGATTTGCTGTGAATGGCCGAATCATTGGGACGCCACAGGCAAAAGGCTCTCAAACGGCCGATTCATTGCCTGAACAACGAGCCAGATTTGTTCCTTTGACTCCTTCTACCAAGCGGATGCGGGAAGATACACTGTTCAAGGGCTCTCATAGTTCCTCTCAGCCCTCTGTGTGCGGTGAAATATCTGTCATACAAACTAACTCATTGAGAGATGCAGCTCCTGAAGAGTCGATCCTGATCCGACATGGAAGTCAGAGCGTCGTTATTCCGAGTCTCCTGTCACTATGGCGAAATGCAGTAAAGGCCACAGGAACATTTGACTCCTTAAATCGCTGCAGAGTGTCTTGTCTCGGGAATATGGACATTCTAGGAGAAAGAATGACTGGAATTGGCCACTTGCCTGTCGCCCCTCGCAAGACAAAAGAAATAGGATGTCGAGAGTTCGATATTCTGATCACTACGGAACATCGACTCATTATTCTGACCCCAAGGCCCGTGGAACCGGAGCAAGAACACACCAACCCGACAATAGCGCAACAGATATCCAAAAGGTCTTCTGTAGAAACTGATCAACTTATGCTCATGAAAGGAGAACTTGATGTTGATGGCGTGGATAGAGTATTGAATGAGATGGTTAGTCCATATCGACCACATGATACCGTCAGAAGTCCACTCGGAAGGACCCGCATATTTTCTTAGGAGTTGGTCTGCAGGAGGTCTCGATCAGGTAGGGGATGCGTGAGTCTGCCTTTCTTTTTCTTCTGTCTTGGGCGGGGTGACGATGTCGAAATGGACCAGAGATACCCAATATTCCAACTTTCTATTTATATCTCAGTACTCTGGGTGATTCTCTAGCGCAGTGAAGTTCTACAAGTTTACAAAGCTAGTGTGTATTGAAGCATCCTTTTTGGCCAGAAAGTCTTGAGTGAGGAGCGATATGAGCTTTGAGTTTGTGACACTGTTTGTGCAGTTCTTATTCGCGACGCAAGGTGGAGCGCAAGGCGAGGTCCATGCCTTGAAATTCCTCTTATCTCTTCTCTAGGAGATGGTAAATAAGAGGGATAAGCTCTGTATTCGACGCGATACATCAAACAGTCCGACTTACACCCATTCACAAGGCAACTCCACGGTGGCTTGACTCCATATCTCTCTGTCTGGGTTACCTGATTCCCTTTGGTACTCCTTGCTAAAGTTGCCAACATAGTATCGTATTTAAGATCCTTTAGCTCGTGCTGAAGTTTGTAATTGGTTACTATACATATTAACGCTTTTGTGCTTGTGACTATAGCGAGGAGTAGTGGGGCCACAGGTATGCCACATGAAGGGGACATTGTGGAATGGGACATCGTAAGATAGCAATGTCAGGAGCTGGAGAGGGGGTCTCTAGACAAGGAAGTCTATAAGGATAGTGGCTAGAGCGTTGCAATAGTGGGTAGTAAGGTTGTGTATAAGACTGATCCTTGTCCTCCTGAACTACCAAGAGGCCAAGGTCATATATAATACATACATGCAAGTCATGGTGCGTGGGTATGCGAGTCACGATGACTTCGCAGTGAGTCACACACAAGAAGACCTAGCCCTAAGCCCTTGTTCCTGAGCCAGTCCTGACACTTGCCCCCTTCCCACCCCCCCTCTCAGAGGATCCGACCCCGGATCCTGTATAGCTTCACTATTGCCTTTTTTAGTTTGAGGTTTGTGCTTAGAGATGGAGTTGTATGTGCATATCTTGGGCCTCATGGAGGGTCTGAGTAGCGAGGACGCTCCCTAATATGGATTATTCGTACAGAATCTACGGGTTTTGCGCAAGCTAAAGTTAATAATCAACACGAGATGATGTATTGTGGTCTCATGAATCATGCTCTGTTTGGCTGTGCTACGAATATGGCGTCATACGTGAAGTGGTGAAACTGCTGGAGGCAGTTTTTATAAAGCGCCCGAGGCCAGCGCGCGCATACTACCTTCTAGCTGTTGATTGAAGGATGGCATTAGGCACGTCAGTTTTGGTAAGAAAAATCCACCTCATATTCTGTGAGTAGGCTTAATAAAGATTTGATTAATCTATCACATCATGAGATTCTCCAACAAAACCTCCGTAGAAATCTACTTGGTATCGTGCATTCAGATTGCACAGAACTGATCACATGTATATAGCCCGACATTACACATTAAACTGAAACGTCCATTCTTTCTGTTTTAAAACCCTCTGCTCAGCGATGGGCTATGTCCGTCACTTACACATCTAGTGTAAATCTCATTGCTTTCAAATTAACCTATCCGGATCTCCTCTAGCAGAATATTCTCATCAATTCATCTATATACGAGAGCAAAACCAGCCAAAATAGACAGACGATCGGTGAACAGCGGCCACGATCTCATTCGGACTGTAGATGTTGACCTGTGTTCACATTCAGATTGCTCTCTCAATATACGGGCCAGCCACTTCCTCTACCAAGTCTCTCCCAAGTCGACCTGGCCTTGCTGGACTTTGTTATCCGTTATACCCAAGACTCTCTAGTTCCTTTCGCACTGCCTCCTCTGTCCGTATCTTTTTCAACTGCGTATCCTCCAACTTTTCTCCTGCAGCCAGACGCATCTTCAGCTCCTCAATTGCACGAATCTTTTTCAACAAGCTCCGGATCCTCTTATCCTGCGGAGTGCTGCTGCTACCAGGTGTTTCTGGAGATGCAACAGCGGGAGCAGGAGGCTGTGCAACAGGACCACTCGCCTTGGTGTTCAGCCTGCTAGAATCCGCAGGAAGTGACGGCGTACCGTTGGGTCGGCCCGCATTGCTGTCGTTGCGATCGTGATTCCTCCGCTGGTTCGGGTCCAGATTGTTGCTCTTGGAGTTGCTTCGCTCGTGGGCCTTTTCGCCTCGACGGTCCGGACTCCGAGACGGCTGCTGGCCGCTAGGCGGGCCCGCAGAGCCTTCGAGTGCTGCATTCTTCTCCGCGTTCTCCTTCGCCTTCCTGGCCTCCCTTTTCTTCTTATTCTTCGCAGCTGACTTGGAAAGTTTCTCCTCGGCCTCAGCACCGGGAGGTAAAGTCACACCACCACCAGGGGCAGCTCCGGGAGGCAAATATTCCCCGGCAGGTTCTGCTCCAGGTACTTCACGCCTCCTCGGCTTGCCAAATCCGTTCATGGTGCTCGCACCGAAGGAAGACGTGCCATCCCTGACGAAAGCTACACCGCCTTCATCCTCCCGTTTGAAGGCCAGAGGAGTGGTCTGACCACGAGCCCCTGGTGGCCGATAGGCACCTGCAGGCTTCGAAGGAGCTTTCATCCTTCCGAGATAGGCCAGAGCTGACGCGTGAGGGGTAGGCATAGGGTGGAAAGGATCTCCAAGTGGATGCTGCACGGTAGATTGAGGCCGCCAGCAGACATAATAGAGTTCGTTCATATCTTCGTTGTACATCAAACCACCACTAACATGCCAAATTCGAACACCGTTATCGACTCTGAGCCGCGGACTAGTCGTTGCAGTCAATATGTGCTTTCCATCGGGAGACCATTCGCAAACGCTGGCATTCGAAGCTTCGATGGTTGCGACCTTTTTGTAATCCTTGTCCAAATCGTAAATATCCATCTGGCCAGCAAGGTTGCCAAAACCTGCCACGAGCACAAATCTACCGTGAGGAGAAAACAGAATGGTATTCCGAGGTGCCAGAGAAAAGCTATGCATTGGCACTCCGCGCATATTAAAAATTGTCGTCTTGGCGGGCATGTAACCGTACACCACTCCAAACTCCTTGGAGTTGGGAGACCATGTCACGTCATGAATGGGGCCCTCTTTATCTACAAACATATCCATAAGTAATAACGTCCAAAGTAATAGAAAATAGCAAAAACTTACCAAGCTCGATCCTCGAGTCGAAGCCACCAGTAGCACTCAGCAGATACAACGTTGTCTCTCCATAGTAACTCTTACCGGTCTTGTCAACGTCGGTTTGGGCGAGCACAACCAATGTCGTCCCGGAGTTATTCCATTTCAGCTGAACCTTATCACCCTTGAAGAAGGTCTTCTGCGAGACCGGCACCCCAAAGTGAGGCACGCTGAACACCTTGACCGCTGCAGGTTGACCCTATAGTTGGGATATGAGCCATAGCGCAGACAAACTGTTGAAATGGGAAGCAAACCTTTCTTTCAGGTACAAACACCGCGATCGAATGGTTCTTCCCAGGTGAAAGCGCGAAATCGGCCACACCCTCCACCCGCAGCTTACTCCAGACCTTTGAGAGGTCGTTGCTGTGATAGAACTGAACCTCGTTGGTGACGATACGAGCACACAACCGTTCGTCTTGCGTATATTGCAGGTTCCAGCCCGTCTGCGACTTCTGGACGAAGCATCCCACCATTGCGTGCTCGTCGACCTCACCACCGCCCTGGGAGTTCTCCACAACACGCCACACCTTGAGGTTCTTGACAGCGTTGCCATTCTCATCCTTGGACGGACGCTGCCAGGTTATAATGTACGTCCCGAGCGGCGAGAAACCCAGCTCGTAGACGTTGTCGGCAGGAAGGGTGGCGATAATGTGGCCCACGGATGGATCGATAATGGTGACCCTGAGAGGATGTTAGTATATCAGAGACCGAGCTATCAATATGTACCGGTGAACGCACCGCTCCGGAGACGCCCACGCAAAGTATCGGCCACATGGGGAATAAGCACAGCAGCGGAGATTCCCCTCAGGCCTGGAGAGTACGAAGCCCTACACATCAGCACTCTCGTTGACCAAATCAACGTCGGAATAGATCTCAGAGAGCACAGGGCTAGACGAGCATACCTCACAAACCCCGACAAAGGCTCATAGACAGGAGCAGCATCCACGATGCCGATTCCCTTCGACGTTCGGACTGTGGCGAGTCAACATGCAAGCCTAGAAAGACAGGTATGGAAAGACCGCCTTACGCAGTCGGGCCGCAAGGAAAGGGAAACCCACAAGCAAACTGTGTAGGAGCCGCCATGACTATCCAAAGCCACAGCAAGGCGCGTCGGATCTCCAAGATATCGCGAGGCTAGAACCGCACGAAGGCGACTTCCCGTGTGCTCCAAGACACCAGAAGACCTTGGAAGGATCCGGGCACGTGTCTGTTATCGTCGAGGGACCAGACGATGCGTCGACTCTGCGTTGTCACGCAAGATTCGTCCTTGCCACCGTAGCTGTTGTCAGCTGTCTGACGCAGGCAAGCAGCGCGCACACAAAGGGACCGGTGGATGGCTGCTGGGCCTTGCCCGGGAAAGCTGGAGGGTCTTCGGTCCTGCGGTTCCCCGTGCTTGACAAGTCAATGCCAGCAGTGAGAGGTGGACGGGAAGACTGTCTGGACGAGAAGGGAGAGGGTGAGCGGTGGGAGAGGCGGGAGGAAAATTTCGGTGGCCGCGGAGCGTCCCTCGAAGGCGTACCGCAGCCGCGCGGCGGGCGGTGACGGGCGGGCCAAGCCCCCAGGAGGATACGATCCAGCGCGGAGACTATACAAACGGTCATGTCGCCGATTCGATTTCTATGCTCACTTCCCTCGGGTCTCTAAGAGTTTTAGGTGCCTATCATCCCTCGTTTGCTAGAATCCCGATCCCGGGAAATCCTTCGAGGACTAAGTACGTTCAGGAAGCTCCGGCACTGTGGCCCTTGTACCTGTTCTGCTGCGTAGAATGCCTACTACCTAAGTCAAAAGGGTCCTAGCAGTCGCTTCTTTCACAATCCCGTCCACTCGTAGAGTCCCCGGTTGGATGCTGCATGTAAAAGGGTGCCGCGCTGGTTCTGCTCGTCGTCGGGCTGCCCAGCAAGCCCGGGCGTCCTCCAGCGGAAGATATCCTGCTCAAGGCACCGTCCGAGACTGGGCCACTGGCTGTACTGCTGGCGCCTTCCCCGAAGCCAACTATGCTATTGCCTTCGTCGCTGAGCCCGTCGAGACTGGAAACACCATCGTCTAGCTCCTCGCTCTTCTTATCCGCCTCAAACGCATCGCTGCTGCTAGCCCAGGTGGTGCATCCGCCAATGCTGCTAGTGGCGCTGGCGCTGCCAACCGTGCTCCTCTCCTTAATCTGGACGTAGCTGTCGAAATAACCCGGGGGGTGCGCTTGAGCGGCGGCGGTAGCTGCCTGTGCAGTATTCTGTGTGCCCCCGGCTCGGGCAGTAGTCACACGCTCCAGTCCCGCAAGACGGGATATTCGATCGGCTCGTTCGGCATCGAGAGTCGTGGTCGAGGATGCGGATGCGGAAGAAGAGCGACGGCCATGGCGATTATGTGATTGGCTACGGCCCTGATGGCCGTCCTTGATCGCTGTCGTTGACAGAGCAGACAGTGAAGTGGTGGCAGAGTTTGGGGTACCTCTGGGATGTACAATATATGTCTCTGTTAGTACAGCCACAGCACAATCCAAGGGATTGTAGGACGCAGAGACCAGGCGCTTGGATAAAGAAGGACAAGTGGAGATCTTACGGGCCCATGTCTGGAGGTGTAACAGGGTCGGACGGAGAAGAGGGCAAGTTGATGAGACTAGGCGTGGATATGTTCCGGGATATCATTTATCCAGGCATGCTATGAGAAGAGGTCCAGGGAAGAAAGATGGAAGCAACGGAGAATATTGATCTGCTCAAGATTAGTATCTCAGGGGTGCCGAATACAACATTCAAGTTCTCTCATGCAGCTGAACTGATCAAGGGAAACTCAAGGAGCTTTTCTGTCAAGCAGCGAAGCTGTACCGGATCCAATTAGGAGATATGTATGCCCACCCAGTCTTCGCACGAGTGCAGCGGTTCGTCTAAAGATAATGAAATGATGAAATATGTAGGTCGACAGATGTGAATGTGCGGTCTGAGCTTCAGCTGTCGGAGCTCATTCACCGATAAATGACTTGATGATTTTTGGAAGATGATGGGCAGACTGCAGAAGATCAAGGAGATCAAAGATGGAATGACGGACAGAGAAGCCTTCGTGCCCCTGCTGCAAGTTTTCAAAGTCGCACTGCCGGGTATCTGGTCGATATCTGGACTCGGTCACGTTGATTACTGCCTATACTTACCTAGCTACGTCCCACCGAGTGCCTATTACTGCTGCTGTACGGAGTGCTGTGTACATCTGTCTGGTGGGCGAGGCGGACCGAAGACGTCACTTACCCCGGGGACGGCAGCCAATGGAGCTTCCCGACGGCGGGCGGGTCTTGGCCGAGGTCTCACCCTCACCTCAGTACTACTGTATGCACTATTACTGGTCGCCTCGCCTCTATTCCTCGTGCCGGAGCGCCAGCTTAGCTTCTTACCAGACTCAGGCGGGCTCTTTAGTGTGTGGGATGTTTCAAATATTATTGCGTACCTAGGTACAGTACTTACGTAGGGGTGTACCTCGGTAGGTACCTACCTGCTCAGATACAGTCATTACTCAAGTAACACGTGAGGTAGATGCTCTTGCAGCGTTGAAGTAGCAAGGAATAAACTGTACTGTTTATCCAGATGAGGATATCACAACTACAACTGGACCAACAGAACATTATGATACCTTATGTTGATCATGCAATCGTCAGTGTGCAGTAGCATTTACTTGAAATCGGGTAGTTGATTACCTAGCAACTTCTGTCAGGTTTGCTTAAGACTGCCCTTTTCCTTTAAGGCCAGAATAGCTCCTTCGGATGATGCAACCAAATTGGCAAATCATAAGTAAAAATTGCTGCTAAATGTATCTAAGCGAGCCTTCTATTTCTGAAACAGAAAATGCTCATGATTTAAGCATCAATGGATAGTAATACTTCATGTACTTAAGAAGCTTCATATCAGGGTCAGATTCAACTTGTAGTAACCCGGGTGTCGAAGAGCTCAGAAGAGATCAGCGTTCCATACCTGTCTCAGCTAGTGGCTATGAAGACTTGTGGCTCTCAAATTATCACCTCAAATCATACACCTTCTGCAAGCGTAACAGATCAGCAAGGAGTTATTGGTATCGAATTGATGGGGAAGCAATTCGTCGTTCGTTCTATTCTTCTTGTCTAATTGATAAATTGTAGCACAGTGCTCTCTGTACTGTCCGTATTGCTCCTCAAGGCCCTGATGCGTCTTGGAGGCAGTGGAGGTGGTGGCAAGTCCGGATTCGATGCAATCACGCGGAAGTCTCCAAACTCGTTCTTAGAGATGATATGGACGGTACTCGAAGGTGACTGGGATGTCCAACTCGACGTGTTGTCTGCTTGGTGAAATACTGTCTACATCCGTAGTAACTTTTACCGTCGTCATCTTCTAGCTCATCATTGTCACTCGCGGATGATTCCAGAGAGATGGTTTTGATAGAGATTTGTCATCTGAACGCAGGAACATACTGCCCTACTGGGGCTGAACTGAAATGAGTTCCAAACGGACGAAAGATATTGTCATCAAGTCAAGCCAGGTATCGGGACCGCTGCCGAAATAGGCCCAGGGGAGGCAACGCACACTTTTTTTTGGTACGGGCAATAATGGAGCTGCAAAAATCCATAACGGTCGATACAAATTTCAATTCAAAGGGAGTGCATTTACTCAAGGAGTACAAATACCCACCTTGAATCTCCGCCGTTGGACTTACAGACGATGCATCGGTTATCACGTTGCTCTTCAGGACGTTTGGGAAGATCTCGTCTTCTGACTTTTTGTGGTGGAAAGGACTTGAGCCGGGTATCGCGAAGATACGCTCGTCCAAGCATGAGAGCAGGAAATGGCCCGGTGGGCTTGTGGGAAAGGAAATACAGAGTAAATGCCGCATGTCACGAAGTAAGCTGCCAAAGTCAAAGGACCACCACCCGGGTGAAGCTGCCATGAACTGCTTTTGGCAACTCCTAACCACGGCTCAACATCCGCGTATCACCATCTCCATCCTGCTATTGTGATTCTTCCTTTCCGACCTAGAATTACCTGGATTGGCTATCTTAGAGCGGCAAGAGAGAATGTGTGGCAATTTGAAAACAGAACTTGGACCAAGCTCTTCTCTGTGCAAAGGCAAACTTGATGCGAACAATGAAAACCCGCGAACTCCTTGTTTTCCCATTCGAAGCTCCACGATCAAAAGGTATCAACCCGGGATCCACAATTAATATTTATCCACCCTAAAACTGCATTATTACGCAGGTTTTGCTACAATATAACTGCAGCTCCTATGCTCAGCAGCTCAGCTCTCGCTATACACATGCCACTGCTGGCCAGGCCCGAAGAAAGCTTCTGCTAATCGACACCCGCTCTCTGTGGGTTGGCTGAAGGCAATTTGATCCTTGGGTATGTCCATCCCGTAAATGAAATTGCTAACCACACAATCGAGGAGATCCATTGCGATACCCTTTCGCCGGGAGGATCCTGACGTCCAGATGCGGGAGATTCCTACGACGGCCGGATGAACCTCATCCCCCACGGCGATGGACGAGCTGCTCGACCCGTCGCTTCCAGATCCGTTCGCAGGTACGCGCTTTACCGGTCGCGATTCCCATATGCGTTCCGTAAGACACAGTCCAACGCACTTACTGTCCTTCATGTGGAGGAAGACTTTATACCGGTCCGTTTCTTCCTTTTTTCCATTCTTTCTGAGATGCTTCGGGGGCTCCGTCTGACTCCACAGGACCGCGTCATCAATCTCAGGAGATGACAGTTCCTTGTTGACCACCTCAAGCACCTTCTTCGCTTGGTTCTTTGCCGCGGGCGAACTCTTTCGGTCCACAATAACTATATAACCTTCGTCGAATCGTGCTGCCTCGTACACCCAACGAGATGCATTCGCCTTCACAAAAGCTTTCCCGAGCTCAACTCCTGTTGAGTTCAAGTCGTGAAATTTTCTATGCAGCGCGACGTCTTCCGTATTGGAGGGTGTGTATTCCATGCCGCAGGAAGAACATGTCTTTCTGACCTCGCCCCCAAGATCTATCTGCGTCTGTCTGAGAATAGGCTGCTGTTGAGGCTTCTTCTTCTTCGGTGGGTCCACCGAGGTTCGCACGCTGTTAGAGTTTACCTCGGTCAATGGCGATCCATTACCAGACTCTTTGGTTGATGGCCGCTTGCGCTTGAGAAATGAGAAGGTCGGCTTTCGCGCGGTGACCGGAGGGGGCGTGGGTCGCGGCGGCGGAGAAGAGGGTGGCGTTGAGAGATCATCATCATGTGTCCCCTCAGAGAAAATGGCGGAGTTGTGACGCGAGGGACTCGAAAGGATCGCAGCGGAGGACTCCCGTATGGCGTGTTGGAGGTTTGTCTCTGCTTCATCTGAATCGTCTGCGGGCTGCACGCGTCGCTTCTTAGCTGCTGGGCGCAAATCGTCATCAAAGACGCGCCGTACAGGTCTCCCGTAGGTTCTCATGAGGCCACTAGAGACTGTCAGTGGTGGTGCTGTAAGATTGCAGGCATCACGTAGATTGTACCGTTTGAATGAATTGGTCACAGTCCAAGGCATCTCCCTAAGATCCGAGGAGTAGCGTCCTAAGAGGGCATGGAGTGTCGACCGCAAGGTGTCTGGGAAGGGAGGAATGTTTACTTCTGTAACACGGGCGGAATTGCTGGATAAGCTGAGCAGCGACGGGAACGCGCCGGAAGGCTAGGCCCCATTCGGTCATATTACTGCTGCTCCCCAGGACAAAGCTGTCAGTGCTGTCACTAACCGCCCATCGCGGGCAGCTAGTCAGTTCTGACCTCTTCGCGTGGCGCGGTGTTATTATTGACTCTCGTGCCAGGGCAATAATAGAGCGAGTCACGGCAAGTCGGTTGCTCACAAGTCACCCCGAGGGGTGGCAAAGCAGTCACCAAGACAGAGAGGCAGCCTATTCGAGCCTTGAATGTTGCTGCGTATAAAAACCAGGAGAGCCCGGCACCGGAAGCAGCTCTTTTATCTTCTCAGGCTCCGTCGGCGTTCAGGACTTTTAATGCAGAAGCCTGCGCACTCACCGTTACAGTACGTGGGACTCGAGCGGCACCGGCGACACCGGGGCTTTGGACGCCTCATCCCCCCTGCCAGGCTCTCCTGCATCAGCATACCAGCAGCTCGAGACAGTCAGGTCAAGGCTGTGATCGTCCCTTTGGCTGGATTCCGAAATCTGCCTGGTGTGGGTTGCGGTCTTGGCGGTTTCCTTCCTCCTGGTTTACGCAGTACAGCGAGACACTCTCTGCGAGTGGACTGCCAACATTCCAGCTAGGTCCATCGAAGGAGCTCTTAACGCACTGCGGTGACACGGTATCAAGCCACGCGTGAGTGACGAAAAGTAGTAGTGCTTCCGCACAGCGTTCTCTTGACTTCGAAGGTTATCCTACCTGTAGAAACCCATTGCATGTATTCTATTTGTGCGTCAGGCAGCGTGGTTCGAGGGGACTGGTCTGCAGCGCAAAGCTGGACAGGATGCACCTAGTTTGACAACGAACAGACTCCACCTTTTCCTCAGGATTTTTTTTTCTTTTCTGGGGGATCCATATCATAACCCTAGCATCATCAGAGGTTCTGTCCCTTCATGTGGTCTCCAGCTGCTGGCACAGCTATGCAAGGCTTCTTGACGTGCCAGCTGTCCACCCGTGGAGCTTAACCTGGGGTCGTACCAGGTATAGATCTCACCGATATGTCACTACTTTTAGGAGCCATCAGTTCTCGAAAATTGCCCTTTAGAATATGTATATATAGATAACAGCAGCACGGTTGATTTCTACGTCTACAAGCCCCCATGAACCTGAGCTCTGAGACTTGAACAGTGCATTACGGACTGAATTGTCAAATCGCTAGCATATATCCCTTAGGGTATGGACATACCGCAGCGAGGGATGACTTCTCTGGTGTCGTCTTCATAGACCCGGAGCGCGATGGAGTTCTCGCAGCGAGAGAATACAGATGAAAAATACAGCACACCGACCAAGTCAAGGGTGACGCTTGTATACCCCTGCAGAAGAACATATCGACTCCCAAGACAAAGTAATCGTATTATAATAATAACAAGAGCCAGACTGACCGTTGGAGGTTCGCTTGGATGGCGGACAGCACCTCCGTCGCACCGTGCTGCTCGTGATGCCGCACCTCGAATGGTCCTCTCAAGACATGGGCGAGACCGCAGACGCTGGAGGGCCGCATTGTTCCCAGCTATTGTAGCAGGTAGGGAGTAGAGCTCTATTATCGTTATTTTTATTATCGCAATAATAATATTGACTGCCGTAACTTGCGCTGCTTTTTTTTTTCTTCGCAGGCCGCTCGAGGCGGCGGAGATCTCACTAATAATAATAGGCTTAGGACATGCTCGCTACCTGAGAAGGCTCTTCTTGGCATCTCAGCGTCCACTTTGCAAAATCCTTCTCTAACCCTCCAATTCAGCTGCACGTTTCCCTCGTCGCCTGACACCTGTCGTCTCCAAGTCAGCGTTTCCTAGGAGCGTCGGACCGCCCTGGCGTCCTTCACACAGAGCGCCAAAAAAGCCGATTTCACGTTCCTCAAGAGCCCTGCCAACTAAGGCTAAGCTTTGGTGACTCAGTTGTAGCCGCAAACAACCCAACTCGCACGTCGGACCTCGTCATTGGTGCCCTATCGCGCATCATGTCGAATAATACTCAGATTGCCGGCAAGAGGAAGAGGCCAAGTAAGTGTCGATTTGACATCCGCCGTTTTTCCCCGCGGTTCTTCTCATCGAAGGCGTGAAAAATCCACTCACCGGCATACGCCGCACATGCGCATTCCCTGACTACCTGTCAGGTTCGCCATCTTCTCCCGCTTGTCGTCCCTGGGTGACACATCACTCTCCAAAGAGACTGTCCAACTCCATTCCCAAATTGAAATATTACCTCTGGCTCAGCAGGGGCTTGCGAGGCTCTTTGAAACAAGGATGGCTGACCAGATTCTACTCTCAGGGACTCAGTCCTGCCCTCCTCCAGAGCTTCCCCAACTCGTAGCGGAACAGCATGTCCCGATTGCGTCCCATGACAAGGATACAAAGCGCCTCATCGTCGTCCTCTCAAACGCGTGCCTGGAAACCTACCGTGCTAGCGGGCGGGACGGGAAATACTCGCTGCTCAACAGCGATGAGCATATTGGCGTCATGCGCAAGATGAACCGAGACATTAGTGAGGCTCGACCGGACATCACGCATCAGGTTTGGACTTCTTACGCATCTGTTGCCGTCTGATCGTGTTTCTATTCGGGTTGCTTATCAGTCTGAGTCCTCAGTGCCTCCTCACGCTTCTCGACTCTCCCATCAACAAGGCCGGAAAGCTCCAGATTTACATTCAGACTGCCAAAGGCGTTCTGATTGAGGTCAGCCCAACAGTCCGCATTCCCCGAACGTTTAAGCGGTTCGCCGGCCTTATGGTTCAATTGCTCCATCGACTCTCCATTCGCTCCACGAATTCCCAGGAGAAGCTGTTGAAGGTCATCAAAAACCCGATCACTGATCACCTGCCGCCCAACTGCCGGAAGGTCACTCTGAGTTTCGATGCACCGGTGGTGCGTGTCAAGGATTACATCGAGTCGCTTGGCCCGAACGAGAGCATCTGCGTCTTCGTTGGAGCAATGGCAAAGGGGCGCGACGACTTCGCAGACGAATTCAAGGACGATACGATCAGTATCAGCAACTACAGTCTCAGTGCCAGTGTGGCATGCAGCAAGTTCTGCCACGCAGCAGAGGAAGCATGGGACATTGTTTGACGATGATCCGGCTGTGTCTGCCTCAAGCAGGCTTGACGAGGTAACGAATCCCTATCTGGCTATTTCACTGATGACGACAGCGCTTTCAAACAAGAAAAAAGGCACATTCTGTACATAGTCTTTGCCTATTGCTCTTTCATCCTTGGTTCCTCTTTCTTTCTTCTTATTCGACTCTTTTTCCAAGTCACCGACGGCCTTGGAAAATCACTGAAGAGAGTGCATACCCGACGGCCGCGATCACAACATCAAGGCCCCTCGGGTGTGGACCGTGTGCAGAACGTGCCCGGACAAGGGTGACGGCTATGCATTGAGGGTTCTGTTTGGATCTGGTTCAGTTTTTGCAACCAAAACGTGCAGGTTCAACAGCCTCAAGGCGGGTTCAAATTCTACTATCGTCCATAGTTGCTCCCGCGCTAGCTCACTGTGGAAGCACTTCAACTTGCTCCACGCTTGCAAAGGAAATAGGGATAGCGGAAAGAGAGGAGATCGAGATGCGGGCGAGTGATTGCTCTGGCATGTATGCTGAATTGCACAGCTGGTCAACGGGACCCGCAAAGCCTCGTTTGTTTAGATAACGTCTGGAGTACGTGTTGAAGCAATGTGGAAGGAGCTTTGAAGGAAGAAAACGGTGGACGGTAGTCGTAGTGTGTCCTCGTAGGCATCATGTAACTCTTGCGACCTGAAGCCATGGGCCCTGGCGGATCGCGCCGCTTCACAGCCTCGACGAAGCCTCGGGATGTACTCCTTGGCTCATCATGCGTGTTTCACGGCAGCAGACGAACATAGCACATGTTGCTTTTCCTACGCCGTCCATATTCGGTGCCCCCTTCCGGTCCTGTTCAAGCGGTCGATACCGATCACTTATGCTTGCTTCCGTAGGGCTTCCAGCGGCAAATGTCACGCCTCACAACTCGGTCAATCAACTAAGAGAACCAAAGGAGGTCCTCAGCTTCTCATTACTCCCATCACTCCAAGTTAATCTCTCGCGTGCCGAGGCGACCGAGCAAGTTCGATGAGCCAGTCAAACTGGGTGACGGTATCAGACAAGTCTCGACGAATATGTCGTCGTCACTGCAGCGGATAATGAAGGCAAATAGAAGCACGGCTGGGCGTTCGAGGATCGGTTCAAAAGCCAGCTCTAAGAAGTGAAGATTGAGATGATAGAAATTCCATTTCATGGGATGTCGTTTATGATTTAGCAGCAAAGTCGAACTGACAAGACACGTCCCATCAGATAGATTGGTGAATGTTAGGGTCCTGCTTTTCCTAATCGATCGTTAATCTGTTCTTCTGATTAAGCCTGGCTATGGCGGTCTCTTTCTCTCTATCTCTCTCTCCCCCTACATATATATATATATATATATATGTCTGTGTGTGTTTTGTGAAGCTGCTCATTCTTTTGCGGTCTGGCTTGGCTTTCTCTCCTCCACCTCTCTCCACAAATATATAATCATAATGGGTGCCATCACTTGTTTCTATTGGGTTAGGAGGGGAAGTAAGCGAAATGTGCCAGAGCTCTACAATAGAGCACGAACACGTTGCAACTGGTGCACCTCTAGGAATTTTTTCCACACCAATTCTGATGTAGGTTTTGGCCCCGCCGGCACTTATTCATGGAGAAGATGCCATTGCCACTGCAAGCAGGTCGTGCTCCAAAGACATCCCTTAGCTCTGCTGACTTAAGTCTTCATCGACGGTAGCCGATGCTTTATCAGTTTCTTGTACATACTAACTTGAGTGGGCACATTACACAATGCTTGCGCTGACCTCTATAGAGCCAGTGCTAAACCGCATGCTAGGAGAGGGCTGGCCATGGCCTGCTTGGCTATCCCGGTATGCAGGTAGGTGTTTAATTTAGAAGATGAGCTGCAAAAATACCTACCTAGTGTACCTTGACGACTCCTAAGTACAGTACAAGTTGTAAGCGTGGCAGCATGAGATCCCCGGCAGATGTCTATGGTCAAGATATCGTCAAGGCGATAGACGTTACTCTACTTAGGATGTGGTAGCGATCAAGGCAAGGTGGAGAGATCTACGGTGGTCTACGGAGTACTCCGAGGTATTTACAGTACAGTACAACCTACAAGACCCTGGTTCGGGTTCACTTTACTAGACTACTATCGTGATAAGTACGGAATACGTGGCCCGTAACAAAGCTTTCGGCGATTTCCCTCTCGGCGTTCAACATCTGGAAAGTGCAGTCCGTTCCCAGCCGGTGTTGGAACCACCTAGTACATTGGTCAGGACTATCAGGAAATATGTGCGGACATGTTAAATGATCAAGCGAGTGCCGACACAGTTAACGAAACACAGTAGTACCAAAAGGAGGTAGACAGCAATCGTGGACATGTCTAGCCGCTGGCACATACCGGGGCCGACCAACATCCAACCAACTTTGAAACGAGCAATGAGAGAAGAGCGAGCCGGATGCAATTAGTGCTTTTGACCTGATCAATATGCCTTGGTCTTCGTTTCGCTATCTGGGATAATAAAGGCCACTTCTCTTCTTCACTCCTTATCCCCCTTGTCCCTATCAAATCCACGATGAACATGCATTCACGACCATCCAAGCACCGGCAACATCCTCACCCTCTCCGCCAATCCGAGAAACTTGGGGTTCATTTCAGCAGCTTGCCAGTCCGATTGTATTGTCAGGTAGATACCCATGCATGTATGACGAATGAGAATTGGTCATGATGATTGAGGATACGAAATTTCCCGTCAATGAGTTAAAAGCCGCAAATAAGGTTCACACGGTAAAATGAGAAAAGGATCCACAACCACACGACGCCAGGCTTCAAATCGATCTAATGAAGCAAGAGGGACACGGAGACCATGGAGGAGACCGAGGCAGCCGTGCGGGATGTGCAGCCGTGATCAGATGGCGTATTTGCGAGTCCATTCGCGGGCAGTAGCCTCGTACCGAGGGCGGTCAGTCTTGTAAACGTGGGCGATTTCCGGAACAAGAGGATCGTCCGGGTTGGGATCTGTGAGCATGGAGCAGATAGAGAGAAGCACTGCAAGCAAGAATGAATCAGCATACAGAACAGAACACTACCGGGCGCACACTGACCTTTCGAGATTGTGAGGGCAGGGCTCCACTGGTCCCTCAAGATGTCAAGACAGATGCTGCCATTGGAGTTGATGTTGGGGTGGTAGATGCGGGTGGTGAAGTTGACCTTCGGGGGCTTAAACGGATAGTCGGTAGGGAAGTGGATCGCTAGGAAGAAAACACCACCCGAGTATGGCGAGTCACCCTATTATATAAAAACACCGTTAGATACCCGGTTCGCTGCCCTTCAATAACGCGTGTGATGGTCCCTTGGACGAGGAGATGGAACGAGGTGGTCGGTGTCGTAGAATCCTATTCCTATCGCCGGCGGCACTGGGAAGGACGGGAACAGAGCACTTACGGGACCCATGATCGTTGCTTGCCAGTGAAACTGTAGTTGTCTCCATGTTAGCATCGTCATTCTATCCGTCGCATTCTTTGTCTCGCGTGACTCGACCCCGCCACGCCGACGAGTACACAAAGCGGTGACAACTCGGTGGGGAAAGAGCATACCAGGTCATCTCCGACGGGACCAGCAGAGCAGGAGGAAGGGGGGTCACTGCCAGAGATATCAGCACCAGTCTTGACGAGAAGGCCGTGGACGGTCACTCCAGAGAAGCGTCCGGTTACCAACCCCGGGTTGGACATCCCGCGGCACGGTGGGGGGCTGCCTCCCCAGAGGCGGGAACACGGGAAGCGATCAGGCAGGAGATGGAAGGGGTTCGAGGATCACTTACCGCCCCAAGTCTGCGAGTTCCTTGTTGATTCTCTTGAGAGCCATGTCGAAAGGGAGTGATGTGGGCGAGAGGGGCGGTGGTAGTGGTGGGCACGCCTGTTCTGCTGGATGTGATGTGATCGCGGGCTCAGTTGCGCTGGAGTAAGTGGTGGCACTGCCCAAAGGGCCAGAGTTCCCGAGTCAGTTCTCTGGGTACGGGGCCGATGAACGGGGAGGAGAGATGCAGCAAGACTCACAGGTAAGATGGCTTCAGTGGACGACACGGATTGCAGGCAGTATTGGGGGTGTGACGATGCAGAGAGACAGTGAGCAGAGCTGGACTGAGGGAGACGGAGAGGAAGAAGATGAAGAGGTGCAAAGAGCGTCCCGCCTGACGGGGGTCGCGGTAAAGGGGTCGTTGCGTTACTTACGATACGGCTGCGGGTCGGTCTCGTCCATACGCCCGTCTGCCGGTCTCCGGCTGCCGCACGGCCCGCGGTATCGAGTGATTCGCGCCATCCAGGTAATTTACCGTCACGTATGTACGGAGCGCTCCGTACGGTATGTACATACCGTACGACCTTACGTAGGATCTCGGGGCCTGATGATGCCTGGGGCAGCGCAGAGCGTCGGCTGACTCGGTGACTATCGGATTATTTAATCGTTCAGCCTGCCTCCTGCTTCGTCGTCATCATCGTCATCACCAGCCGTGGGGTCCATGGCATCTCCAGCAGCGCATGCTGCGGTGTCCTCCGGGCGCTGCACCGAAGACAACAGCCGTGGGCATGACTGCTTCTCCTTAGCGAAAGTAGTGCAGAGAGGTCTCCCGTAACCGATGCGGCCTCGCCACTTCCAGGCGCCGCCTCGACTCGGGGCGGGTAATGACCTAGCCTGCCCAACCGGTCGATGGCGGTGGCGCGTTCCCAGCGAGAGCTCTAGCCGATCCCCTGACAGCGCGGTCTACCCTGTGATCCGTCCGCAGGAGTACGCAGGACTGTGCCATCGCCCTATTCATGATACCAGTCGTGGGTCATGGGAGGTGGCTCTGCGGTGACGGTTCCGTCAAGTCCAGGTTTCTGGAACTCGAGGATTCTACTCTACATTGGGTATTGTTCTCAATGGTATATGCCTAGGTATACACAACCCAATATATCCCGAGAAAAAAAATAATCCTGCTGCCAACGGCAATCTCAGACAAATGCCTGAACACCTGTGATCGCGCGTCCGAGGATCAGAGCTGCCAAGGGGTCAGCATTCGTCGCGAGAATGGCAGGTTGTCAAGGAAGGGCTGTGCGCTTGAGGGACACTCACTATGAATATCACTCTGGCCCTCGTACGTCTGCGTGACAAAGAGGTTGGCTACATGCCGTCCGATATGGTACTCGTCACTCACGGCGTTGCCGCCAAAGATCTCCTGCAGCCTATTCCACACAAATCAGCGACCCATCCATGGAATTGGTAACTGAGTTTGACATGCATACACCCTTGCATTCACGAGCGCCCGATCGCAGTTCTGCCGCTTGACCATCGAGATCATCTCCGGTGTCATCTTCCCGGCGTCCTTTAGCCTTGCAACCTGCGTCGCGGCCAAAGTTCCGTACGCAGCGTCGGTAACCGCATCTGCGAGCTTCTTCTGCACCAGCTGATACCTGGCCAGTGGGTTACCCTTGAACTGCCTCCTCTCCAATGCGTATGTCCGTGCACGGTCGATGCAGTCCTCCAGCGCTCCCATCGTTCCAAATGCGATACCGAGCCTTGCACTGTTGAGACAGGTGAAGGGTCCCGAGAGACCCTCGATGTTTGGGAACATGTTCGCCTCTGGGACGGGACAGTCATCCATCCGGATCATGCCGGTGATGGAGGCTCGCAGCGCGCTCTTATTTTTAATCGCAGGAGTCTCTAGAGTGCCGGGAGGGCATTGACTGCGCTCGATCAGGAACCCGCGAATTTTCCCCGTGCTCTCCAACCTTGCCCACACCAGCAAAAGATCCGCGATAGGGGAGTTGGTGATCCAAGTTTTTGTTCCAGAAAGCAAGTAATATCCCTTTCTCGAAGGGTGCTCCCTGGCCACCGCCTCCATGGATCCGGGATCCGAGCCGTGATTTGGCTCCGTAAGACCAAAGCAGCCTACCATCTTCCCCTTTGCCAGTAGCGGGAGAAACTTGTCTTTCTGCTCCTGGGTCCCAAACTCGTGAATGCCCGTCATCACGAGGGAGCTCTGCACCGACATGCCCGACCTGTATCCGGAATCTACCCGTTCAACTTCCTTGGTGATCAAGCCCGATGCGACAGTACTCACCCCTGCGCAGCCGTAGCCATCGATTGTAGCACCGAGGAGGCCCAGCTCGCCCATCTCTTCGAGAATCTTTCGATCGTAGTCTTCATTCCTGTAGGCATCTAGTGGGCGGTGTATGGTCAGCTTCTCCCTGTTCTTCATCTTGAGTTCATAGAACGTCCGTCAGAAGCAAGAGTCGCCTCCTACAAGACGTACCTAGCACCCTGGGCAGCAACCGCTCTTGGCAGTACTGCCTGGCCGTATCTTGGATCGCCAGCTCCTCCTCGGTGTACAGCTCTGCGGCCGCGAGTGGATCCTCCCAATTGAACGCCCTCGAAGAGGCATACCGACAGCCGCGGACATTCCTTGAAGCGATAGCTGCAGTACGAGCGCGGTCCACGGACAGAATGTGGCGTGAGACGGCGCGGAAGACTGATCGATTCATGGTCCGTTGGGAAGTGAGGAGAGCAAGGAAGAAAAAGGATCGCCAAGGGAATATACAGGAGGCGGGCAGAGTCAATCGGGTGCGGTAGTGAGACCTCTGTCCACTTGTTCGTCCTTATCGGACTTATCCCAGAGCAGGGAGGATGCGGGGATGGGCGCTTCGGAACAGGTTAAGCGGAGGCGGTAGACGGTACGGAGGAGGCCGTTAGACAGCTTGCCCGGCGGCAATTGAGTCTTTGACTCAGGATTTCGGGCTGGATCCAAGCTTCCTCTGCGGCCGTCGCGGGGAAGAGGTAAAAAGCTCCCAAAGAACGCAGGCGTGTCGGCGTTCCAAAGAGAAGGTATCTCGAGAAGACAACCTCGGGGAGACCTCGGGCCGCACAAGTCGGCGCCGGCACGATAACTTGCGGAACCGCAGCCGGGCAGTCACATACAGTAACAGTAGTACCTAGGTATACACCTCCATAAGATATATGTATAGTACATACCTAAGTGGATGTTGGACGCGATATGCATATAGCACGTGGACGCTCAGGTATAGATCGTATTAGTCCCCATTTACTACTATTATTCTCATGCGAACACATGGACTGGGAATTTAGGGACCACAGAAGATGATAACTCTCAGAAGCAGAGGTCACAGACTGACATATCCGTCAACAGACAAATGGAAAGCATACCGTCGCTGTTCCAGGCATGCAAAGCACAAAACTAGCTTCGACTCCTCCCTTCTTCCCCTGCTGATCTAGAAGTTCTCTTTGCCCCAGACAAAACTGAATCCCGGTTCTGAATACATATTACACTTGATGTGCAGTTGGCTCCCCAAACCTTTGGGGCCACAGAAAAACACTCCTGCCTCTGCCGGGGCGTGAATTTTGCGGATAGATCGGAATATCATATCCCAATTTGGACGGCCAAAATTCGTCGGGGAGCGTAGTCCAGTAATCGCATCTTGCTCGGCGTTTGCATCATTGATCATGATATTAGTCGCGTCATCAGCTTTGATCTTAGCGGTCAAGTACTGTTGCAGTTGTTAGCTTTGCCATATGCCATACGATTTGCAGCCTTGGAAAACAACTTACTGTGTGAATTTCGATACGATTCTCTAGGTCCTGCGCTTCAATAGCAAGAAGAAGGGAGCGGAACCACTCGAATGAACCGAAGTCACGGCAGATCCAGAAGAAATACACCTTTCGAAGTCTGGTTCTCTTCTGTGGGTAGTTCATGCGATACCAGATACTCTTGAGGATGGATGCAAACGGTGTCACGCCAATACCAGCACCCACGAGGATTGCAATCTCATATTTGAAGACATCCTCGGAGGCGCTCCCAAAAGGGCCATCGATATATACCCGTGGCAGAATTCTGCGAATTGTCGGGTCGACGTCGTCATCGCTCGCTTGTTTATTGACTCCAATAACAGTCGACCCATCATTTTTCTCGCCCTTGCCGGATTCGAAGTTGCAGCCAAGAGCTTTTGCAAGAGCTTTCGTAAAGTCTCCAACACAACGGATATGAACAGATATGTAATCCTCTTCCGGAGCGCTGGTAAGCGTGAATGGATGGTATTGCCAAATGGACACTTCTGGACAGCAAAGGAAGATATACTACAGCAAAGTGGTCAGTATTTCGGTATCTGAACCAAACAAACGCACAAACAGAAACTCGACTTTCATTCACTTACCTGCCCGGCTCTGGTCTTCGTCTTTTCTTTCTTGATCTGTATTTCGACGACGTTGCTTGGATGCTGGATGACCTTTGAAATGAAAGTCTTATGGCGTCCTCGAACCTCCCTCATAATCCGCTCTAGAAGGTAGATAAAGCCTCCGTACATCCAGTAAAGCCAAAAGACGCCAATCCCAGAACAAAATGGTGGTGTATCTGTCTTGATCATGCAAAACGCGCCGTGGAATGACCAGAAAAAGAAAAATATTATGAAGAGGTGGTGCGTATACCAGAAGCGCTCATAATTTGCCCGCCTCGGCTTCTCAATTGATGTAAAAACCATCGCCATTAGTGCAATCAGCATGATCCAACCGGTCCAGGTTGGACCTGTAATAAAGCCAGCCTTGAGAAAACCAATGAAACCCTGTTTGTTGACAGCGGAAAATTGGGCCACATTGTTGATATGAGCAATAGTATGAACCCATGAAAAGAAGACAATAGACCAAGCAGTAACTGCGAAAGTTAGTGACATAGTCTCAACAGACCCGACGACTGGTGCAACATACGCTTATGAAATGTAATATTTTTGTCTGTATTCATAGGTTAGTTGCAGCTATATAAACTGGGCAAATGCGACCCACCAAACTGGATAATGCCATTCAGGGGCGTTTGTCTGGCCAAAGAAATGAGAGTACGGCACACAGCTGTTTGGTATTAGCGAGAAATATCTCACAAAACAGACAGAATACATACGAAACAAAATAAGCGCCACATCGAAGTGCAGGACCAGTGCGGCAGACCTTGCGATCATGTACGTAAATGAGAAGGTTCTGCGTGCATTCTGGAGATTATCCTGTTCATCCGTCAGTGATGAGCTCTTCAGGAAAGAGAAAAAAAGGCACCTTAAGAGAGTAGTTCATGAATGCAAATGTGAACACCATTGCGTGGACGAGCATAAAAACTCCAACGAATCTAGATACTTGTAAGCAACGTTAGAGAGCCAGGTTTCGACTTCACGGGTCAATACAGTCTTCTCCAGCCTTCATTGATCATCCTGCACTTCGTCAGCCTTAAAGTAACTGGTATTACAAGATGTTGCAGTGAGTACCATCGATCAAACCTCTCCTTCAATGTCAGATCCCTTGGGGGTTCACCACTCATTTCCCCTGACATCAACATTCTAGTCAATGGAGGCCACCGGGACCGCTCTGATTTTCCAGGCATCGAGCTGCTCTCGAGGATGAGGGATTTCTCCATGATTCCGATCTGCCCTCCAATAAACTAATGCAGGTATACAGCGATAGTAAAGTTCGGTCCCAAAATCCGTCTGCAGATAGCGGTCACACCGTGGAAGAAAATCGAATCCAGAGTCTCAAAGCCAGCTTGAGCCTCGGCAAGTAGGTACCTAGGCAGGTGGGAGGCAATTAAGAATTTCGCGGAGACGAGCGCACACTCGACAGGACGCGTCTGCCAGCCGATCCAGTCAGCTTTGCAATGTTTCAGAACAGAAGCTGGATCATAGCATTACATACCGCCTGGTGCCTAGACAAAAACCAATTGAGAAAAAAAAGAGGCCGTAGACTTGGCCTTAAAGTAGCGATGACAAAAGAAAATCAAGTAGTAAATGGAAAGAAAAGTCTTGAAGCAAAGATATAACAAAGGCAGAAAGAACTTTGGGATTAAAACCTTGCGAATCAAAAGCTCTTGGTGGGAAATAGTGGTTCCAGGTAGGAGGCAAACAGGAGTAGTCCATACTCAGTAGATAGATGGCGCAAGATGGTGTTTCATGGAGTTACAAGTATACTATGGTGTACTCCGTACTCCATACGGAGTTCAGCATGATCCTCAACACACACCCTTATGGCGCTTCCACCAGTGAGCAAGGGGTTGCCCAAGCAAGCGAATGAGATATGAATACCCACTCTGCATTCTGTACAGACACACCTTGGTTGTCAGACCATCGACATGGGCGCGACGTGAACTCCTGAATGCAGACGGGGGCGTTGCGGAGCCGGCCGACGCTGAGCATCATCGTGTCTCGCCAGTGCCTCAGAACCAAACAGGGGGTTCGACAGCATCCCCTCGCAACTTGTTACAATGCTCGTAAGACTTGACAAAACAGTGTCGCCTAAGACCACAGCGATATCAGGTATAGAGGGACTTAGGGGTCCCATATATGGAGCAATTTTGTTTCGTGAACTTCTGATCTCCTGCAGAACTTAAGGGGTTCCGCGCTAATACTGGAGCCAGCTGTTTACAGTCAGATTCTGCAAATGTCAAACACATTATGATGTCACATCCAGAATTAACAGAGTGAGGCTTTCTCCTGTATTCTCGCAATAGCCTAATTCTACTGTTAGATCATGTACTGCAATTATTTGTTTCTGCAGTGATGCTTACACATGGCTTAAAGCCCCTGGATTAGAGGGTAACATTCATGTGTGAATATTCAGTCACACATTCTGCCGACTGATCATGTATGAAAATTCCTGCTCCAGAATTAACATTTAAGGCTTTTTATAGTTTTCACCTCTCACTTGGCTCTACATATTTCTATTATCCTCAACAAACTGTGAATGAAAAATTGCCACTTACAGTGTCAGACAAGTACTCACGCACTATATAATAATGGGTAAATAAATGCATCCCTGTGCAGCGCCTGTTGGATTTTAATTGGATTGTTGTATCTGCTAGAATCTACTGTTAAACAAGTATGAGCTTATAAGCTGAGGGCTGCAGTTATACAGATGTTTGCACCTTCATGTTGTAGTTGTCCACAGGGTTTTTAGATAACGCAATTTACGCAGTCCTAAATTCAGGTGATCAGCTCCTGCCGCACATCAGTAATCCTGGAAAGGCAGTTTACCAAGATTGCCATTGGATAGTTCGACATTGTGCAAGTCAAAGAGACCTGTGGTCTTACAAATTATCCCCTTGGTAATCAAACTTAGTACAGAGATAAATATCTTATACTCTGGAAATATGAGATTTGTTTAGAGGAAATTAGTGGCGAATCCTTAGTGCTGGCCTGCCTCTCCAGTCAAGCATGCAATGCACCATTGACCCCTGCCCCTAAGAGGATATGTATTCAGGCTTGTGTGAAACAATTTCAGCTTGTATATATGGAGTACGGAGTAGGTAGTGAACTGCTGTAATCTGTAAACCTCGTTGTAGGAGGCAAGCTGATAGGTAGAAGGGAAACAAGACTGGAAGATCGGCTATAGATCAACCCTTGAGATGAGGAATAAGGAAACGAATTTAGGAAATCCTTTCTTATCAGCTAGTTATTAAGAAACAAGAGAAAGAAATGATCCAGAGGACAGCTAGGTCTGCCATATACCCAGCAAAAAATCCTCCTAAAGTATCCTCAACAACAAAAAAAAAATGAACACATCACACATAATGGCATACGCACACACAAAAGGTTAATCTTATAGAAGGAATAGGTTTGCCTAATAAGAGAGGGTATTCACCAAGGGCCCGCCTCCCAAATGGGGCCGGAACTATCCTGACGCAACGCCTCAGTACAGTAGTAATTTCCCCTGAGTCTGAAGTCTTTAATAGCCATATCAATCATAATGACTTTGGTAATCTCTATGATAACCCCATTCAGTGTTTAAATCTGTATGCATATTAATGTTTGACAGCCTAGGAATCCACAAATAGCAGTAATCAAGTAATATAATTTGCGCTAAAGACATGTCTGTAGTTGCATATATCATGGAAAAGTTGTCATTGATTCTTCTATAGGGCCTAATCATACTTAACTATATCAAATCTGTACTTGCTCGCATCTTATTCACTATTTATAGCCTGCCATTGAATAACGTGAACAGATTTTATTACATTTACATGGAATGAGGTATGTAATTCAGCCTAGTCTTTAGTTGTCTATTTGGAATTTGACCTGATGCAGGACAAGGGCCTGTGGGGACCCTCTAGCCCATATTAAGGGGTGTTACTTCACTTTGGCGTCAAAGATCCGATGCGTACAGTATGTACTATCGCTTGTAAGAGCTCCCAGTTTTGAGGGCAATCGTAACCAGATCGTAGATAGGGATCAAGGAGCTTCCTGACTAGACTCGGCCAAACTGTTAGAACGCTGACAGCCGCGTAGTTCGTCGATACAAGATGTCCCATTTTGGTCCGCAAAGACGCATTTGACTACGGAGTACATGAGATTGAACTGTCTGGCCCAGATATAATTATCGTGCCTGCTAGATTTGACATATTCTTCGTAAGTGACACTAATATATCCATATACGCACCTAATGCGTGCAGCATTAACTACTTTAGAGGAAATTCAAAGTAATCAATAATGACTTTGTTCCTTTAAATCGATGAAATGTTGAACAGTCTCTCTCTTTCAGATATCTAACATTGCGCGGTATATATCAGCCTGGACCACTGGCACCTTGGTGGTTTATTCATTAGTCTGAAGTCACTTGGTATATCAGCTGTTTCATACACGCATCTGAGCTATGCCGTGACTAAAACGGCTGGCTTCTTCGCAATTGTGTCTTAATTGAAAACTTTCACTCATGTTTGGAAGAATCAATTTTCCTATCAGAAGTCCGAAAATTACTTCATGCAGATATTAAACAATTAAGTCTGCCGTCATCATCGGTCCCAAACAATGAGACAGGGACTAGAAACCTGCGTTGAAGCTAACAATCCGGACTGTAATTATCGCTCAGCCTAATTCTATTGACAGGAGCATTATACGTATAGCTGCCACATCGGCATAATCAGAAGGGGGAAATGCCGCGATTTCGAGTCCTGTTTGAAGCATTATGACGTATGCGAGCTCAACCATCACCCAAGCGACGTCTTAGGTTGGCACTGTGCGAGTGTATTCGGCTTGAAGGAATCCTGCGTGCAGGTTGCCGTCTGATTCACTGTTCGAGTGGTGAAGGTTCCAACATGTCAAGATATTCGGAAAGCCCTGTACTTGACAATCGAGTTCCGAAGGAGATGCAGCTATGTTCTGGGAGCTAATCATAAAGGGGATTGATGATCTGCTAGTCATTCTGTACACCAGACTCTTGAGTCCTGTGGGTTCTTCCACACCTATCGAAATGACATTACGTGGGCATACTTTCTGCATGCCACAGAATCTGTCTCATCCAAGGACTCTATCTTAAGCTCTGCTGTAAGAGTGTTCTCAGAGGATCACGATCTGATTTTCACTTTTTAATCAGACAATGTCTTATTTAATTCGCAACTCTAAGCGGGAATCTGCAACTCTAGAAAGTCGAAGACAACAGTGAGGAAATACTCCTCGTCAAATCCCACAGATCAGCCATCATAGGGTCAAGGAAGCCCTTCAAGAGATCTGTTTGTTGCTTTACCTGCGCTGTGATGGGAGGGAATTCATTACTCTGCTCAGCGGAGAGAGGAGCACCCCCCAGCAGAGGAGGTGGTGCATGGAGTATCATATCCCGTTCGCCCAGCATTTGCGAACTGGGTAGAGAGGATTTGTAAACTGCGGATGCCTCCTGTTGCCAACTCTGCTGCTGGTGGTGGTTATTAGAGTTTCTCCTCCTGGCACCCAGCCAGCATTTTCTCCAGTCCGCGGGCGATGTGATGACTAAGATGACGTTCGCTTGCACATTTGCTGCAGGACACCATCAGCTCAACAATTCGTTCGACCAAGTTCCGGATGTAGGGCACGTCGATGGAGAGACCAGCTGACGCAATAGAGATTTGTCGACTACAACATCCAGGAACACCACTTGAGAGTCCTTTAACAGTGATCTTGAGCAGGAATACAGCAGCGAAAGGGATCATGCTGTGCAAATAGAATGGGACTCCTACAAGCCCTTTGCATGTCGACTCATCCAGAACAACATTGAAGTGGAAATCGCGAAATTGATAGCAATATTCGCATGCTTCTTGCGTTTAGGAGACATGGCCCGCGTGGAAGTTGAGGAGTGATAAGTTCGCAAAGCGAGACAGTTCGATTGAAGTTGGGAGAAATGGTAGTGCAAATAGACGACCTTATAAGGGGACGTACCGACGTACGGGCTCTCACCTGCTGTCGAGGGAGTGAGGGTCTCCCCTAAAGTACTTACGTAAACGCGGTAAGCAGGTTATCTGCCAACTCTCCGGTCTGCATCAAATTATGTGAATCTGCAGCAGATCACCTTCCGCCACCTCCAACTCGACATCAGGACCAAAACCATGATATATCCGGGTGAGTATAATAAACAGTGTAACTTGACTGCGCATGGGAAGGTCAGATTATGTCACGGTCGGCGAAAGGGTGAAGGTGTAGTGATCTGTAATTGTCGAATCTTCATGGATGATTGGCGGTCGTCCGTATGAGATCGACAAGTGATGCTCCACGACCTATCCAAACTTAGTGATGTGTTCACATATCCAGATCAAGAGAGAGTGCAAACATAGAGTAGATACTAGAGCCGGGCTTGCACTCTGTGCTCTGGGGATCCTTGCACCGCCTTATGCTCCGTGGCAATCCGCACGGTGTAGCCCGACAGCTTCCAGCTAACATCGGCCAGCCAAAACGCCCCGATACACAACGCATAAAGGTAGTCGAAGGTATGCTGCCAGTTCGGCATCGAGTCCGATGCAAGCCCTGCAAATTCGGTGTAGCAAGTGTCGGGAGTGCATTCTTTATGTGGTATATGAAAAGCCGTGATAGTGGGTATGGCAACAGAGTGCAATGATGATCTCCACGCAGATGTAAGATCCTCATGAACTAGCCTTATACCATCCCATAGATAATGATTCAACAAACTGTCAAAGTAACAGAACAACTCTTCCGCTTCCGCCTCATCTACAACACCTCGCGATATTGAATCAGTAATGAGGGACTGGTCAGGAGCATACTGACGCCCAGGGGAGTCTTCCCTAGAATGACTCAACTGCGTCACTTCATAGAGACTTCCCATTGGTGCGGTTACAAGGGATGAAGTTCCCGCATCTTCTCTATCAGGAGAGTAGCGCAACCGCCCGACACTAGTGTCGACGAATCTGTTCGCCCATCATTATAAGACGGGACTGCCGCGTCGTCCAGAGATACTGTTGAACATTTACAACCCTTCTGCTCCAAGGGGATCTCGGATGATCTCCCACCGGCTTGGTAGTAAGATAATCCCGGGAGCTGCACTTTCCTCAGGATGTCTGTGACCACAAACTCAATCATGGTCTTCCATCTGCAATAGACACACGGGCCGCCAGCGACATCCGGTCCAGCAGTCGCACGAGTGCCAGGTTCGGCGGTGGACAAAGGATAGTATGTACTCAGATTCATCTCCAGCAACGTCTGGAGACTTCTATAGATGATACATTCTAGGCGCATGCGCCAACACTTCTGGCAGACCGAAACGTCAGTTTCCATGTCACATCGGACTTTTGTGGCACTTGCTGGCGGATCTTCATCTTGCGCGATATCTCGGGGATGTACCTGGGAGCATGCTGCAAGTCATTGTCCGGTGGAGCAGGCGCTGGAGCGCCGGTGGGAGAGGCGGACGAAGGACCGTCATTATTGAGCTCGAACTGGACTCGATGCCGCTTCATGGTGGAGGACGCCACCGACCATGCCGAGGGCGCGGAGAGGGTCACATGACCCGTGCCCCTGCGTCGCGCCGGTGACGCTAACCCTCACGGGGTCTAATTGCGGCGCGCGCGCGCGTCGTGGTCGAGATCGACAAGCGACTGTTAGCTTAGCAGTGTTCTTTTCCTCCATCCCCGGTCGGGCTGAGACAGTCATCATCGTGCAAGCCTGCTCCCGGGTGGTGCTGTCAAGATGGGTATCAAACGTAAGACTCCTCATTCTCTGGAGCAGCTGCTCGCAGCCGCAGCTCAGACCTGACCTAAGAGCAGATCTCTACCAAGTCATCGCGGAAAACGCGCCCGATGCCGTCAAGTCCGGGGAGATTAAGAACCACTTCGGCCGCAAGGTCGCAATCGTATGTGGTACCTTCCGTCAGTCCTTCGCCTGACCGGTGACTGACTTATGAATGATCTGCAGGATGCGTATGCCCCTTACCACAACATGGCTGTCAACATCCGTGGGTGTCCATATGCTAAGACGGCGCAGGTCAATGAGCATTTATAGTTTCCTGATCGCCGTCCGCTCGGACGGTCAGCAGCTCATGAGCGATGCTGGCGAGACGACTTCGCATCTAATGGGCATGTTCTACCGCACGCTTCGCATGGTTGACAATGGCATCAAGCCCGTTTACGTTTTCGACGGTGCACCTCCGAAGCTCAAGTCCGGAGAGCTGGCTAAGCGTACCGCTCGGAAAGCAGAGGCTGCTGAAGCCCACGAGGAGGCGAAGGAAACGGGTACCGCCGAAGATGTAGAAAAGTTCTCAAGACGTACAGTTCGTGTTACGGAGGTGCACAATGCGGAGTGTAAGAAGCTCTTGAAGCTCATGGGTGTCCCGTACATTGAGGCTCCTACGGAGGCAGAGGCGCAGTGTGCTGCTTTGGCTCGGGCCGGAAAGGTCTATGCTGCCGCCTCTGAAGATATGGATACATTGTGCTTCGAGGCGCCTATCCTCCTACGACACCTCACATTCAGCGAACAGAGAAAGGAGCCTATCCAGGAGATCCACCTGGCTCGCGCCCTCGACGGACTGAATATGGATCAGAAGCAGGTAAGTACCGAAGCCATATACTGATTAGTTTGAACCACGCTTAGCCCGCGCACCTAGTTCATTGATCTTTGCATACTACTTGGCTGTGACTATCTGGAGCCAATCCCCAAGATTGGCCCAAATACTGCCTTGAAGATGATCCGCGAGCATGGGACTCTGGAGAAGGTGGTTGAGTATATTGAGAACGACCCGAAGAAAAGGTACACTATTCCGGAGCACTGGCCGTACAAGGAGGCACGGGAGCTATTTCTCCATCCAGAGGTCCGTGACGCCAACGATCCTGAGTGCGACTTCAAGTGGGAAAGCCCGGATGTGGAGGGTCTGGTGGATTTCTTGGTAAAGGAGAAAGGCTTCAGCGAGGACAGAGTCCGCAACGCTGCGGCCAGGCTGCAGAAGAACCTCAAAACCGCCCAGCAATCACGCCTAGAGGGTTTCTTCAAACCAGTCGCTAGGACGGATGAAGAGAAAGCCGCCCTCAAGCGGAAGCACGAGGAGAGACTCGAACAACAGAAAAGACGCAAGAAGGAAGAAGCCAAAGCCAAGAAGGAAGCCAAAGCAAAGCCCCGCGGTGCCGCTTGAGCCTCTCTTGCGCAGAAGCTGTAAATCCCTCGAGACCCAGGGCGCGGAGGCGGAGATAAACTTTAGGCGGCCGTACTTCGCATCAGTAGATTTGCGCATGGCGGTTTGGAACTGGTGGTGTTCTGTGGGATAGGGGTTATTTCGGCTGTGTCCCTGTACATTCGACCCCGAGGGCGTGTGACAGCAACGTGCGGACTCGGAGAAGCCCATATTTCTTTCCCGTAGTGGATAGGTGAGGGAGCTCCATGGATATTACTCGCATAAAGGCCCTTTATACGGATTCGGAGCGCTCTTGGACCCAATGGGCTGGTGGGATCAGATGCAACAGTAAATATGACCTTGGGACGTCGGCAACAGCAACAGCAACATGGTGATCTCCGATCCCAAGGGATAAAATGCAATGTAAAACCTTTCTCGTCTCTGCCTCGCAAACCTTTACCGTCTATGATACAGTTGTCCTGGCCGCCCCCGACGGTTCCAAGATGGAACGTCGGGGATGCAGTGCTCTCTCAGGTCTACTACTTTTAATCTTCTATGTAGAACGACACTGATCTTGATGCGGCGCTCACAGTAAAGGGTTCACGGATAGATGTTTACAGCGTCGATTCGAGGCAGCAAGTGTCCTAGGGAGTCAACAACACGAGAGGGCTCGGGATCCGGACGGGATCAAGGATCAGGGATTCCATCTGTCAACAAGCACCTTTTTTGATGTAGCCACGGAGTAGTGCGGAGCATAGCACTACGACTATCATCACACCTAACCCTGGCTGTGGCTGGGCCCCCGGGCAGTTGCTTGCTCCGCGGGCCTGGGCCAAGCCAGGGCATTCCAATTGGCCGCGCAAAGCGCGCCGCGTGCGGAGTATTTAGCTCCCGACCTCTGCTCTCTCTCTTCGGACGAGTCTCCGACTGATCGACGGAGCACAGGGGCCCGGTGTATGATATCACATAGAAGAAGCCGAGATCAAGACTGCCAGGGCAGAGCCCGATCTTCGATCCGGGGGGGTAGAGCGAGAGGATGGGGGGTGATGTCGTAGCTCGGACGGGTAACTCACGAGAGGAGTCGCCACGCGTCATCCGGAACCTAGGCTCGTGGCCTGCCCGTCCATCTTGGAGAGGGCAAAGGAGACGGGAGCGTTGCTTCAGAGGCTGCAAGCGGGAGCTGGATCGAAGCCCATGGGCGGACGGGTCCAGAGGGAGAGGTTGGGAATGTCCTGGCCCTGACGGGAGGAACAAGCACTGACCTTGGCAGTATGTCCACAGGCGATGACCGGGAGGAGAGGTGGAATGGGCGTACATCCAAGCACATACATCGTAGCAGAGAGGAGATGAGGCCGGGCGGGGAGTGCGATGCTCTGCATGCTTGCATCTGCTGCGGCGCGTGAGCGACGGGTGGTGATCCTGTGTCAACACCCGCGGCCCTATAAATAATCGCGCTGCCCCGCGGTCTGTCGCCCCCCTTCCTCGTCCGACCGACCTTCCTCTCCATTATTCCCTCCCGCGCCTCCTCCCACGGTCGCGACAGTCCATCGAGCCCCTCGAAGCATCTGCTTCTGTCTGACATCCCCATCTCCCACAGTCCACAATGCCTCCCAAGAAAGCTTCCACCGGCGCCCCGAAGAAGGCGGGTGGCTCCGCCTCCCACGCCTCCTACAGAGGTATGCTCCTGCTGATCTCTCACCACGCCCGCGTCGCGTCGTGGCGATTTGGGTGCCGTCGTGATCGCGAGTCGTCGCTGATTCATGCCATGCAGATATGATCAAGGATGCCATCCTCAGCGTGAGTTGATCACCTTCGCGCCGGAACGACCCTGCGGTTGGTGATGGGCGCTGGCTCGACTCCCGACCGGGACGTGCCTTGCACCAGAGCTTATCCCAACGGGCCTTGGGCTCGCGTCTCTTCATCGCAAGATGGTACTGACGTCCCCCTTAGCTCAAAGAACGCAATGGCAGCAGGTAGGTCATCGTCTTCGCTCATTCTGGCGCTCGATCTAGACTGGTCTAAACCCCCAGCCCGTGCTCCTCGTGCGTTTTCTTTTCCATGTATACCCAAGGCTGATCTTGTGGCCTGTGTTGTCCTTCAACAGCCGCCAGTCTATCAAGAAATACGTTATGGCCAACAACAAAATCTCCGTCGCATCTCAGAACGCATTCGATGCCCAGTTCAACAAAGCAATCAAAGTCGGGGTTGAGAAGGGCGAGTTCATCCAGCCAAAAGGTATGTATAACGGGAGTCTGCCTTCGAGATTTTATTCATTCCACGTATTCGCTCCCCTGATCCACGAGCATGATTTCCACGCGGAGTCATGTCTTCCCTTGCAACTTTCCCCCTTCTCTGTTTCGCTGACGCATTTGCTTTCCAGGGCCTTCCGGACCCGTGAAGTTGGCCAAAAAGGAGCCGACGAAGCCTACTGTCAAGGTACTTGTTGTTCCGTGTTCCTGTAGCCGTCAAGGACTTGGCTGACTGATGCGCGAAGACGACTGCCAAACCTTCCGCCAAGAAGGCGCAAGCTAAGAAGGCCGAGAAGCCTACAACCAAGACTGCAACTAAGAAAACTGCTGCCCCCAAAAAGACTGCTGCTAAACCTAAGGCGAACACTGCCAAGCCTCGCAAAGCTTCAGCCTCTACTGTACGTTGTCCTCATACCCCATGCTGTAAGACTTGACTGACCCCTGAGGAGGCTCCTGCTGTCGTTGATCAACCCAAGGTCCTCGGTAAGACCAAGTCTGGTCGCGTAACGAAGACTCCTGTCAAATCCTCGGCCAAGAAGGGTGTCCCGAAAAAGAAGGCATCCGAAAAGAAGTCGGCGACACCCAAGAAGACAGAGACCTAGATATATATATATATATATCGCTGTCACTTCTGTTCATGTTTCGCTTTCTTTTCTGTAACGCGCGCGCTTCCATTTTTGGGTTGTACTTTTTTTTTCCTTCGTCCTTTACGCTGGGGGTGCTCCTGGGATATATGTTTGAGTGCAATTGTGTTCTCCAAAGTCGGTATAGGCGGCGTCATGCGGTATGCTTTAAAGGGAAATGTCCATCATGTTCCAAGGTTTCTCAGCTCGGGACTTTGTCACGAGGCCAGGACTATAAGTGAATTAGGAACATTGCTTTCTTTACATAGGTCTTGATAATGTTCGTATATATCGGTAAATGTGCGTGCAGGGGCGGCGTGGCCCCAGTTGTCGGCGATGCTAAGTGATCTCCGGGGGAATATGAACATACCATGCTTTCGTAATATTAATATCCCCTCGCATGATCCGAGCAGCTGCGTAGATCCCGAACGAGGGTGGACCTCTGCTGAGTCCTGAACTCGATCTAGCCGAGTGGCGAAATCAACCTACGCAATACAGAATCGATTGACGAGGCCCGCCCGCTCTCCAACCACGATTGCAGGGCTTGCAGGAAAAAACATAGAGACATGAATGGCAGGTTGCTACCGGGCTTATGGAGTCTCTGCTTCTGTCGTCCGTACCTGGGTGTTGGCCCTGGGAGCCTGGGGCGGTCGACGGCGCTGGGCTTGGCGCTGCGAGCCCGGCGGCGAGGTGATTGCGGCTCACGCCCCAAGCGCCAGATCCCCATCCTGGATCCTTCAAGTCCTCCGTACGTACCGTCTGTCCCTGGATCCCCTAGGCACCTACTCCATAACTGTACTTCTCCGTGCTCCAGCTCTCCTGGACGCTCGACAGCAGAACCCCAACGACAGCCCAACGCCTCCTCCCTGCGCCAGACCCCTCCCCAAGTCGCCCAGAGCCGTCATTCAGACCCGTCCTCCAAGGGGTCTCCACCTCGCTCACGGTCACGTCCATGCTGCTTCGACAGCCAATCTCTTCATCCTAACATGCTTATCGGCCGCTGAATAGTCTTCCAGGCCCTCCCGGCTGGGTGATCCGGCTCGATCCTGGGCTGCCGCCCTTGTCTCCGTGGACGCCATCTTCACTGATCTCTGTGCCGTCTCAGGAGCCTTCCAGTGTCTCACGGCCTCGCACGCCCGGCAGACATCTTGCGATTGCGCAGGTTGACGGTCCACGTATACCACACGCCGCTTGCTCTCCGAGTCGACGACCATGCCGTCCTTCTCCAACGATGGCCATTCTCAGACGGCCACGGCAAACCCCTCTCCTTCACATGACCAGCCGCAGAGGAAATCGCACGACAAGACTCCGGTGGGAAACACCTTCCTTTGGACCGCCAGCCCTGATGGTGACACCGACCACCTCGAGGCCCACCAGCCCGATCAACAGCTCGTCACCGACCTGAAGAATGGCAGCGCATACTCTCTGAACGGCGGCCGGTCGAGTATCAGCTCCTACAATCGGGAGCTGCCCTATTCGAAAGATGGGAGCACTCATTCCCTGGGCAGCGGATCAGGCCGGGGTAACAGGGAAGGCGAAAGGGAGCAGACGACATTGGACAAGCCCGTGATGAATCAGTCGACGGATGCTACTCCCGCCACCGATTCGGCTACGACTTCGACCGCGGTCCCGCTGGTCAATGGGAACTCGAGTCCTATTTTGCCTAGCTCGAAACCAGCTATCAACGGCGATTGTCGAACGTCGACGGATAACTCCGGCTCCTCCGAGGAGAACGCCACGACCACTGCCATCCCTCTAGCAACTCAGCCTCTGCCTGAAAATACTGATGGACTCGTTCCAGAGCGTGATAAAATTGTTCCCGGGCAAAAACCCTCTCCTCATCGATATTCATCTCCCGCCGCCACGTCTGATGTGGATGGTAACCAGGCCGTAGCTTCCCAGACCAGCTCCAAACTCCCACATCGACATACGCTGCAAGTCCCACGAGCCACGACCGGTCGTAAAAACAGCCGTGACCTTGATGAGAATGCGACCAGCAGTGGTCGATTATCTCCAACGGCACCTGGCCTGCGGAGGACGTCTATCAGCCTGCCCAGGCGGGCTACGAAATCGGTCCATTCGGACACCCACCCCGATGAAGCCCCTCCCGACGAAGATGCAGCACGTTGGGCGGAGGCGATCAAGCAAAAGAGGGCATGGAAAAAACGTCGCGAGGAAGAGGATGATGATAGGGTCATTGTCGGGACGAAGGTTGATCAGAATCACGTGAACTGGGTGACTGCTTATAACATGTTAACGGGGATCCGGTTCACCGTGTCGAGAATCAACGCGAAGATGGACAGGGAGCTCACCCCTGCAGATTTTGAAGCCAAGCACAAATTTTCATTTGATATGTAAGTAAGAGTTTTCCTCGTTCGCGGTGTCTTGTCTCAGTCTGACCAGAGCAGAACTGGCAATGAATTGACGCCCTCCGCCAAATACGACTTCAAGTTCAAAGATTATGCACCCTGGGTGTTCAGACGATTGCGCGCTAAATTCAAGCTCGACCCTGCGGACTACCTGATGTCCCTTACGAGCAAGTATATACTATCCGAACTGGGTTCGCCGGGGAAAAGTGGAAGCTTTTTTTACTTCTCGAGAGATTACAAGTACATCATCAAGACGATCCATCACGCCGAGCACAAACTGCTGCGCAAGATCCTTCCTCAGTACTACGAACACATCGAGAACAATCCAAATACGTTAATTTCGCAGTTCTATGGGCTTCATCGAGTCAAGATGGCATATGGTCGAAAGATACATTTTGTCGTCATGAACAACCTGTTCCCGCCCCACCGGGATATCCATCTTATGTTTGATCTGAAGGGATCAACGATTGGTCGTGACCTGCGGGAGGAGGACCTTGAAAAGAATCCAAGGGCTACTCTGAAGGACCTAAACTGGATTCGAAGAAATCGGCATCTCGAGTGTGGACCGATGAAAAAGGAAGTTTTCATCGCGCAGCTGAAGAGGGATGTCCAGTTGCTACAAAGACTTAAGATCATGGATTATTCGCTGTTGGTAGGTATCCACGATTTGTCAAAGGGCAACGAAGAGAAGCTTCGTGACAAGACATTGCAAGTGTTTCAACCTGGAGGAGATCGCGATGAGGATCCCAACCCGAACATGCTTATCAGGACCCCTTCGAAGCTGGAAAATGCACGCAAGGCCCGAGAATTGCGGATGATTATCAAACGGGAAAGACCCGTACCGCTGGAACAAACGACAGCGAAAATGCCAGACGAGATTCTTGATGAGAGGAAGAACCTTGTCTTCTATTCTGACGATGGTGGATTCAGGGCCACACATGAGAATGGTCAGCCAGGAGAGGAAATATATTATCTGGGGATCATCGACTGTCTCACTTACGTAAGTTATTAAACTCAGTTCTTCCTTTCTTGAAACTGACCCGGCCAGTACGGTTTCCTGAAGAAGGCAGAGCATTTCTGGAAGGGCCTTTCGCATAACCGATCGCAAATTTCTCCGATTCCTCCAGACAGCTATGGTGAACGCTTCCTGAATTTTATTACTGAAATAACCATGTCTAAAGAAGAGGCAGAGCGGCAGCAACAGTCTCGTTCAATGGGCGCAGCGTCTGCCGATACGACGAAATCTAGCCAAGGTTTGCAAGATTTGTCCGCCGAAAGGACGATGCAAGCGGCGGAAAAGCAGGCGACTAAGGGTGGACCAGAACCACAAGTAGGGACCTTATCCACGATGCAGGACCCAACAGACACTTCTAGTCCGGGTGGAGCCTCCACCCTACCGGTCGTAGAAGAGGTCGGAGAGGCTGGCAGTACAGAGGGACAAAGTCGGCGCAGCCTGACAAATCACGAACCTCCTCCCTTGGAGAAAGATGGAGACGCCGTGACGAGCGGCAATGGTCAGGGCATAGCCGACGCCTCTTGCTCGGGAAAAAATTCCCAGCGTCCTGCATCCCCGAAAGGTAAGGGGAAAGAGAAGGAACACGTACGGGAGCGCGGAAGACGACTTTTTCAGTTCAGGCGATGAATCCTCGTCGCCCCCTCGCATCTCCGCGCGTCCTCCAGTAACAATAATAAGGTCTTTTCTCTGCCCGACGCTGCAGCAATGCTTTTCTATTTCCACGCAGTGGATTATGGTCGGTTTCCTTTAATGTCGTATCTGGGCGCTCCGTATCTTTGTATTCCCTTTGTTTTGCTTTCAGCTACACATTTCCTTTGGGTTTCCAAAATGGTCAGCACCTCTAAGGTATCGGTGTTGATGTCACGATCCACGCGCTTCTTTTCTCGCTGCCTTCTGGCTCTATTGGTGCAACTAACTTTGTCTTTCTTAACCTTGTCATTCTCTTCTTAACAGAGCTTAGCTAAGGACAGTGAGGCCATTTTTGATCTTCTCGAAACCGTACATTCGAAAACACATGATAATGCTTACTTGAGCCCTGATTTCTTTACCCTCTCTAAAATTCCTCTCGCTTTGTTCTATGTCGAAAATCGCTGTTTTATTCTCATGTGGAACGTTTAAATTGCCTGGATAGACTGGTTTCATCCCCCTCCTGTCTTTTATTTCTCACATTTTTTTATCCTGTATCACACACCTGTCTGCATATTACATTTGTGGAGTCACCTGCTCAATTTCATTTTCATTCCTCGTTTCATCAACTTCGATTTCACAATGCCGTATTGTCACAGCTCTTTTTCTTTTCTTTTCTTTTTGAATATGTCCTCTAGAGCATGCATAGAGGGGAGAAGAACGTCAATGTCTCTGAAGGGGAGATTGCTGTTGAGAAATAGAATAACAGCAGAGAAAGCATCAGAAATCACATCGTGTCACGGACGTCCGCTGTTGACACCATTGGCTGAGTAATTCGAGTTACTAGATCCGTAGTCGTTACCGAGATTCTCTTTGTTCTCCTTTGGATATGTCGTCGGTTGTTTGTTCGATTGCTTGACCGACTATCGTTCTTGGTGTTCAAAGGAGCTAGGAGAGGGAGAGGTAAATCTGTATGTATTCGCTTTCCTCATTACTTGATTACTTGACGCTCTCTGCCGTTATCAATTTCACAAGCTGAGAGAGACTGTTCTTTCTGAGAGAACCATGAAATTAGATTACATCTGATTCGGTCTTCTTTTCCTTTTTTTTCTGGCCATCCTGGTTTCCAGCACCCCAAAACCCGATAACTCCGATCAATGCACGCCGGATACCCCAAAACTCAACGCCATTTCAAATACATAGTTTCAACGATTCTCTTAACATCGAAATCACGCAGATACAGGCTACACACGTCTGCGAACCAAAAACACTCGCGGAATCTGCAGCCATGCGGAAGCAGAACGAGAACCGAATCTTGAAAACAAGCGAGAAATCACTCAGCCTTGCCCTGAGTCACCTTGGCGGCCTGGACAGCGGACATTTTCTGAGTCCAGCCCTGTGCAGGCTGCGGTTTCCTGACGGTGCGGAGGTCATCGGTGGAAAACCCAGAAATGCGCATGTTGTAGTTACGCTCCAGTACGAGCTGGATGTCGCGAATCTCGAGTGTCGAAGACGGGCGAAGTTTGGCAAGCCGGCAGGCCGCGGTGATAACGTCATCGACAAAGTCGTCGGCCATTTGAAGGATAAACTGTAGTCAGTTAGTCATGGAACGTTAGAAATTCACTATCTATAGGACAATAGAAGATCGTATCCCGACTGGAGACGCTGGAACAGGTAGATGACAAGCTGTTGATGGGGAATATAAGGTGTCCAGTATCTTACCTCTTCAGCATCCGGAGTGAGCCCTTCGCCCTCTCCTCCTCCCGTAACCTGGCGCACCAAGATATCGAGCATTTTCTTGCTCAAAACCCGCTGCCCCTCGCCCTCTAGCACGTAGCCAGGGTGTTTTTGGATGGCAGGCTGGCCCATCATACCCATGGCACCGTGGCTGGGTCCGCCAGAGAGAGTAGGTCTCGCAGGACCCATCGCGACCGGCTCGGGAGGAGGGACGTTCAGGTTCTTGGGGATCGCCATGTTGACATTGCGTGTTGTATTCTCTGCGGAGCGGTTTCCTATGTAGCCCTGAGGGTGTGCATGCGGATTTGCGGCGGCCTGTGCCATGTTCTGCTGGTTAACGTTGGAGTAATTCTGTGCGGCTTGCGCCATGGCGGCTTGGTGCGACAAGGGACGTGGAGGGCCCTGCGGATTCGGAGGCTGAGGGGCATTGCCCGGTGCGGAGGAACCGTCTGCTTGCGGACCTGTCACCTGGCCGAACGGAACCTGAGGCCCTGGTGTTCCATGCTGCGGAGTCGACGTCGAAGCCTGGGCCTGCGAGGTGGGCGTCTGGCCCGGTTGCGAAGTCGAAGGCGACATCGCCGCCTGCCCTGCCTGGTGTCGCGCAGCACTCACAGCCGAGTTGATTGTGTGAGGAGCAGGTGCCTGAGCCTGCCCTGGATGTATCTGAGCTGGAGCGTTCGCTGGACGACCCTCACCACCCGCAGCGGTAACAGCAGTCTGGTCGCCGCTTACCTGGGAGGGCTGTGCCTGACCTGGCACATTCGGCGCCGTCGATCTGCTGAGCTGCTGGTTCTGTTGCTGCGCCTTGAAGCTCTCCTGCTGCTCCTTGAACTTGTTGAGAAAGTCGCTACCTTCGCGATACAGCTTTTCCGCCATGAGCTGCCGATTCTTGAGCTCCTGCATCTCCTCTTGCGTCAAGGTGCCTGTACTCTGGCGCTGGGCAAACTGCTGCCGCAGCTCATTCATGCGTGCCTTTCCGATCTCCTGCTTCTGGAGGGCGATTCCGTAGCGCAGCCTGGCCTCCGGCAGCCACGTCTGCGCCTGCTCCTTGCTGATGGTCGGGGGCAGGAAGAACTGCAAACTGTTGACCCTCTGCTGGATCTGGGGAAGAAGCTGGGCAAACGACTGCGGATTGGCAGCTTGGGGCCGCTGGACCTGCTGGCCCTGGGGGGAAGCGGCAGCAGCCTGGGCCTGCTGATGCTGAAGCGCCTGCTGTTGGCGGTTCTGCTGAAAGAGTCGCATGCCCTTCATCAGGTTCTGGGACAGCTGGGTAAGCTTCACATGGGCATTCTGATATTCCGGGCTCTGGGGGTCACGGCTGTTGAGAATCTCCCAGAGGTTGCGGACGAGCTGTGTGTGCTGGGCCTTCTGCTGGTCGTTCAGATGGGGCAGCTTCTGGACCTGGTCTGTCCGGATCAACGATGGCTGTTGCTGAGGAGGGACGACGGGCTGGTTGGCAGCAACCCCAGAGCCGTCCATGATGCGGACGGCTGTGCAGGCCGAGGAGAGGCCGGCGTTGGGACGGGTCTTTGTGCGAAAGGGTCGAACAGGGACGGCGGACGAGGGGAGGAGACAAAGAAACAGCGCTGGAGGTCGGGGGAGCGATGAGGATGGAAGGGCGGGCGAGCGCGACGGATGGCGGAGGGCGTTGGGCGAGGGCGGAGCCGCGCGGGTCCCGTGCTCCCGCCGCGCCGGCGCATGTACATAGACATATACATACATACATATACATACGCATCTCTACGGTCGACTCTGCTACGGTCTTGCTGGAAGCTGGACTATTTCTTGCACGCCAGACAGGCTGTTGAACCCCTTTTCGTTCCGTTCCGTCGCAGTTGCCTCGACGTCGACAGAGGACAGGACCATTCTGCCATTCTAGTGGTCTTGTCGACAGGTAAAAGGGCAACGCGCCACGGAACAGTTAGGTAGATCAAGAACATGATCCTGAAGAGCCCTCATCCCCTGAGACCACCGAGATCTCTCTCCATCCCGGTCACACGGGCCTCCAAAGTGCGTTTCCTCCGTTCCAGCTCCCGGATCTCTTCGAGCTCGCGCTCGAGATCCTCATCCGTGACGCCAGCCGTCTCTGGCTGGGATGGCTCATAGTATTCATCATCGTCTCCATACGAGTGGCTCATCTGCTCCAGTCTTGCGGCGTTCCTGGCCACTCGGCCTTCGAGCTGGTCAATAGACTCGGAGACGCGCTGATGGCGGTATCGAAGAGCGGAGATCTTTTCGGAGGCACCAGCAATGGGACTATACGGACGGTCAGAAGCAGTGCGCCGAGATGCGCCACACAACTTGTTATCAGGGGAAAGCGGGATGGGGGGCCACGGACTATGCGTTGCATAGAATCTCCGCGCCTCGAAGAAGCACCTCGACGTTGATCTCGCCGCGAGGCGGCCTTGCGGACGTACCGCCGGATCTTCTGATCTCTTCCATCATGCCAGCGCCCAACACCCTCGCCACGGCCGACTGGCTCCTGTTGCTTCTCGCAGCGTAGATTCGGCTGGCCAGGGACTCGGCGTCGCCCTCGGCGGGATATACCGTGCCTCGTCGCGTCGCCCGCCTCTGGGAGGACTTGAGGGGCTTCGCGGAGGGATCGATGGAGAACAGAGCGCGTTCATGCGACTCGGTGTCCCGGATCAGGGCGGTGATATCGTGGGAACGCAGCAGGGCGTTTGTGAAGATCTTGGGCGGGGGGAAGCTGGCGGGCACAGTCAGTACGCGGCCGGCGACGGCGCGGACGGGGGACACGCACGGGAGGTCGTGGATAGCGCTGGCAGAGAGCGCGATCTGCTCCAGGTGGCTGCTGAGCAGCGCCATGGCCGGTGGTGCTGAGTGTGTCGTTGTAGTGTATATACATCTGGATGCGGATGCGCTGGTGTCTGCCAGGCTGAGTCAGCAGCCTCTGCTCTCTGCTCCATCGCCCGCCTGGCCTTCCTGACATCACCCCGTCATCAAACCTCCTCCATCGCCCTCGACTCCTTCCATCGCTTCCGCCCTCTCTCTGCTTCTTGCAAGACCTGCCACCGTCGCTTGCCCCTGCTCCTGGACCCTTCTCTCGTCTCCCCTCCCCCCTCCCTTCCTCGCTGGTGCTTGCGCTCTGTCTGAGCTGAGCTCCACCCTGGAAAGATGCCGGCCGAGAGGCGTTCCCTGAGGTCCAACAGCAAGTCGGACGCCTCGTCCTCTGCCAACGGCGACAAGGCACGCTCCAACTCGCAGAGCTCCGGTTCCAACAAGGACAAGCCAGCGTCCGCCCGCGCCGCCGCTAACAAGGCCAAATCCGCGGCGCCCAAGAAAGACGGCTCTGGCAAGAGCGCCGCCAATTCCAGCATGGGCGGCCACGACAAGCCGCACGCCGACGGCTCGGATCTGGTGGAGAATGGCGTCAACGGTTCCGAGGATGTTGATATGCAAGAGGATACGGCAGGTGGGCCTACATCGTCAATCAAAACCAACAGGGATCGGGATGGTGACGAGAAGATGACTGTTGTAGTGCCTCCCTCCAAGGGTTCCAGGTTATCCGGAGAACCGGGTCAGGACAAGGAAGATGTCGCCATGGAAGGCATGGAGGACGCCGATTCCAGCAAGAGTGAGTCCGACGTCGATCCCAAGGCCAAGGCCGTGCAAGGTACGCGTCGCAGAGCTCTTCTCCAACGGCAGTGCCGTCCCGATGTCCCTTGCTGACCTCGACGCAGACATCAGGAACAACTTCTCCCTTCTCGAGCGAGCCGTGGCCCACTTCGACCCCAGATTTACCCTCCGCGTCCTGCGCTCGATATCTTCCATGCGCAAGCACCTCACATCGGATGTGCTGGCCGAAGTCATAGTGGAAACATACCCGAGCTCGAGCTCCACGGCTTCCTTCCTGCTGGAGGCTATAGGTAAGGCGGGCGAGCTTGGAGGTGCCCCGTCCAGCTCGAGGATGGAGGTGGATTCGGAGAAATCCAAACTGGCGTCCAGGGAGATCCTCCCGGAGATAGATACGTACATGTCCATCCTCGTCCAGATCTACCTCTACGACAAACGGGACATTGAGAATGGCGCCAGGTTCTCCAGCAAGCTTGTCGAGCGACTGCGAACCCTAAACCGCAGGACGCTCGACTCCCTCGCTGCTCGCGTGTATTTCTACTATTCTCTGTTCTTTGAACAGCTGGCTCCTCTTCCTCCATCTCCGGCCGCCGCCGTCGTCTCGATCCGCCAGCCTCTGCTTGCGGCCCTCAGGACGGCAGTCCTTCGGAAGGACGTTGACACTCAGGCCACGGTGACCACGCTTCTGCTGCGTAATTACCTGTCGACTTCCCACATCTCGCAGGCAGACCTGCTCATCTCGCACAACCGCTTCCCTCCCTCTGCATCCAATAATCAGATTGCACGGTATCTCTACTACCTGGGCCGCATCCGCGCCATTCAGCTGCGATACACGGAGGCGCATGGGCATCTTATTGGCGCCACGCGGAAGTCGCCCTCCAGCCACAGTGCTGGAGGCTTCTACCAGGCCTCCACCAAGCTGCTTGTCGTTGTTGAGCTTCTGATGGGCGACATCCCGGATCGTTCAATCTTCCGCCAGCCAGCCCTGGAGCGCGCCATGCATCCCTACCTGTTGCTCGTGCAGAGTGTGAGCGTCGGCGACCTGGATGGGTTTCTGAACATCGTGCGCACCCACGGCACCACCTTCCGGAAGGATGGAACATACACACTCATCCTGCGTTTGAGGCAGAACGTGATCAAGACGGGCATTCGGATGATGTCGCTGTCCTATTCCCGCATCTCCCTGCGCGACATCTGCGTGCGTCTGGGCCTGGACAGCGAGGAATCAGCCGAGTACATTGTCGCCAAGGCGATCCGGGACGGTGTCATCGAGGCGACCCTGGACCATGAGCAGGGGTTCATGAAGAGCAAGGACGTCGGGGACATCTACGCCACCCGGGAGCCTGGCGAGGTGTTCCATGAGCGCATCCGAGCGTGCCTGAGTCTGCACGACGAGAGCGTGAAGGTATGTGTGACCACCCGGCTGCAGGCCATGCCTCCGGACACAGACGCTGACTGCGCTTAGGCCATGCGATTCCCGATGAACCAGCACCGCCTGGAACTGAAGAACGCGCAGGAGGCACGGGAGAGGGAAAGGGAGCTGGCCAAGGAGATCCAGGAGGGAGACATCGACGACGACGACGCGGGCGGCGACTTTGACGGGATCTAGCGGGGTGTGTTTAGGCGTGTGTTGCTTTTGGGTGTATGTACAGCCATGGTTGCAACGTTGTCCTCTGTCCACCGTGTGTGTACACTGTAGTTGTCCTGTAGGCGTGTGTCTCGCTGTACTGTAGGCGCGTCGGCCAGGGTTGTTCCGCGCCGAGGCGGGCTGCGGAAATTCGGGTGTCGTGCGCTCCGCCAGGCCTCGCGACAGATCTCCATCCACCGCGCTCCGCCGCTCTCCGCCGTCCCCAGCATCTGTGCGGCTCTCGTACGCCCACTGTTTGACTCGTTCGAGCCGCCCAGCATGAGAGCTCGCCCCGTCCGGGCGTCCGGGCTGATCTTTGCTTCTCGAGCCGCGCCTTCGACCGCGGTCTGCTCGCAGTGTCTCCGCGATGGCCTCCTTCCCAGCCCACGAGACAATGCCCGCAGTTATCACCCGACCCGGCGGAAAGACGTCTCCCCGCTTGGGGCCGCCGTCTCCGCGGCCCAGAACATCATCTCCAAGGGCCTGCCGGACCCTCCGCCCGCCCTCTCGGTGGACCCGTTGCGCATCGTGGGCAAGGAACTCAAGTCTCTGACCAAGAATATCCGCAAACTCCTCGGATCGGGACATCCAATGCTGGATAAGGTCGCCAAGTACTACACCCGGAGCGAGGGCAAGTACGTGCGTCCGCTGCTCGTCCTGCTCATATCCCAGGCCACGGCATCGGCCCCCAGGAAGCCTGGCTCGACGGCGCAAAGCGCGTCTAGGATCAGCGAGCCCATCAGCCCGCCGCTGGCGCTCTCGGATGCGAACCCGGACATGGGTCCCCTCACCGCGACGTCCATGGACGCCAGGTACGACTTGTCCGAGGACTCCAACATCTTGCCCGCCCAGAGGCGGCTTGCAGAGATCACCGAACTCATCCACACTGCCTCCCTTCTCCACGACGATGTCATCGATAACGCCGTCACCCGTCGCTCCTCCGCCTCCGCAAATGTCCAATTCGGAAACAAGATGGCAGTCCTGGCCGGCGACTTCCTCCTGGGGCGCGCCTCGGTCGCCCTCGCACGACTGAGGGATTTCGAGGTGACAGAGCTCATGGCGACGGCGATCGCAAACCTGGTCGAGGGGGAGTTCATGCAATTGAAGAACACCGCGCTGGACGAACCCAATCCGGTATTCACAGAGGACACCATCTCGTATTACCTGCACAAGACGTATCTGAAATCGGCCAGTTTGATCAGTAAGTCGTGCCGTGCGGCTGCGCTGCTGGGTAACAGCGCCCCGGAGATCGTCGAGGCCGCATATTCATACGGACGCAACCTGGGGCTCGCGTTTCAGCTCGTTGATGACATGCTTGACTATACCGTCAGTGCGACGGAGCTGGGAAAGCCCGCCGGCGCGGATCTGGAGTTGGGTCTCGCAACGGCGCCGCTCTTGTTCGCGTGGAAGCAGTATCCGGAACTGGGTGCCCTCGTTGGCAGGAAATTCGGCCGTGAGGGTGATGTACAGAGAGTAAGTTCCCCATTGATGTATTCCAGGAGACACATGTGTTCTGGCAGGGACAAAATCTGAATGGTGTTACCTCTGCAGGCCCGTGAACTCGTTGCTCGAAGCGACGGTCTCGAGCAGACCCGTGCTTTGGCTCAAGATTACGCAGATAAGGCCGCCGCTGCCATCGATGTTTTCCCTGACAGTGAGGCCAAGGCATGCCTCATCGAAATGTGCAAGAAAACCATGAATCGCAGGAAATAGATTATAGGGGAAAATCAATATTAGCGAAGGTATGGCGTGGCGTTGTGTCTAGAGTTGAAACTTTCCGAGAAGGAATTTTGTCGTCAGGAACAAAAGTTCGATACTACTGTAGAGGTGTCGCATCTTTAACTGACCAGCGAGCTGCCTTTTTTCCTTGTATTCTTTAGGTTGTTGTCTGATATTGAGGTTCATGTCATCCATCGCCTCTTCCTTACTTGGGTGGTCGATTCATGTCAAGTCAATTCGCCGTACGGAGTACCTGATAGACAGCTACTGATGGGTAGTATATTAGAACTTGTTTCCGTTCCTTTGCTTGTGGTCCGCGATGCCGATTCTCCGGATATAAAATACATAAGTAGATACATAAAGTAGACGCAATAAGAGATGAAGTGTTAAAGCAAAAGAGAGATAACTTATCTCATCTTCAGGTTATCGCCGGTAATTTTTTCACAACATTCAGTGCTGTTAGGACGAAGGACTCGCTAGCTTTAATATAAACAGGAGTTTATGTGCTGAAGAAGCAGCCTACTGGTAAACTATATAGCTGGTAGGTCTCGGCGCTGCGTGCTTACATATATCTGAACAGGCTATCCTCAATTGGTGAATAGGAAGTGCTGAAAGTCACTGTCTAGTTCATGCTCAAACTATAGCAGATACAATAGGTTACCAAAATTTTTGTTACACCTACATGCCTGCCTAGCAGCTTGGTAGACTGTTTTCTTATACCCACATAATTTTGAAGCTCTCTAAGAAGTAATCAAGCATTATAATAGATAACAAGCACCATAATAGATAACAGAGCCTAAGTTAACAAAGTGAAGTCAGCCCAGATTATGATTTACTAATTGCAGTGAGCTACAGTACAGTAGATTGCCAAAATTTTGGTTACATCTACATCTCTGTCTCAGCCATGTAGCTTGCTGCTATTAGTAAATCATAATCTGGGCTGACTTCACTTTGTTTGCTTCAGTTCTGTTATCTAATAATGCTTGATTGTCTTTCAGAGAGCTTCAAAAATCACATGAAATAAAAGAGCAATCTACCAAGCTGCTAGACAGCGATGTAAGTGTAACAAAAAAAATCCTAGGGCACATGTGCATCAGGGCGGTGCTATCCCCGGAAACGTCTCTTCGCCAGTCAGCCCTGCCCGTTGATGCAGTCCTAGTAAGCCTAATCCAACGGCAACAAAAAGCTTCTTTCCACTCGTAATTCATCTCAACGGGATTAAACCTATTTTGGTATTGCAGAGAGGAAACTTAAGAAACCATTATCGACTTACAGGTTCGTACACCTGTTAAGAACGGGAATTAAGTTGAGGGTTGCATATTATTGTTCATTTCCAATGCTGTCAAAACATATATTCGATAGACAACTAAAGTCTAATAATAGGGGCATAGCAATAGACTCATGGGATGCATTAATACTGTGAAAGGTCTGCAAGATGCCATCCAGAGGGCTGATCTCCTGGAGACGTGTCGGAAAGATGGTGTTACAAGCATCGCCGAGTCATTGCAGACCGGTAGCGGAGATATCTAGACCCCAAAAGGAGCACGTGGCATGATCACTAAGAACACATGAATGTTGATCATATTGATCGCCCTGATCAGAACAGCCGCTCGTGAGCATGATCCATTGATCACCTAGCTTCCTGTCATGTATATAGCAATGCTCCTCTCAGGCAGATTTGGACCCTTGTGGTCAACTCAAGATAGCAATAGCATTCTATTGTTGGTAACTACGGCCTACTTCAAACTTGTCCTTACCCAACACCCTTGTCTCTTGTTTCCAAGATAAACCCAACGACCCCTAGGTCTACTTTAGGCCTGTCGTTACAGATGGTAAACGCCTAGCCTAGCGTCGACCGCGTCGTTCTTCTGTTCGTCTTTGAGCGCTCCGTGTGCCCAGCAGCCAGCTCGGGAATTGCTGCCGGCTAAGCATCGTACTCCTAATAATAGGGAGGTAAGGGGCGCCGTCATGGAGAATCTCTTCCCAGAAGCATGCGCGATGCGACCTGTCAAGGGTTGTGCGATGGGCGTGCAGGGGGTGCAGGTCCGGACTTTTGTTGCGCGGACGAAGCCGGCCTGGACCTGGTACGTCGTCGCAGCATGAGTCCTGACGGATTATTACTTGCTACTGTACTCCATGCCATCGTCCTAAGCTAAGCTAAGCGGCTCTCTCAGTGCCCAGCTTGTCTTTCGGTAGGTCGATCGTCTGCGGGGTGTGGACAATGGCCCGATTCCTGCGCGAAGGCGGTCGTACAGCGGTCGCAACCGTTATCGAGGTCCAGTTGTCCAGTTGTTCTTTACTATTCTGTGTGGAGTAGTATGTACTGCGCAATGCAAGGTACTCCCTATGGACATACATGTAAGCTTCAGCAGGGCCGCCGGCATCTTAGCCTCTCCGAGACCGTTCCAGGTCACTTCAATTCGTTAGAGCTTTCTATGTACGACGGATTGTTCTTGAATATACGCTCGACCAGCAAGACACCGTCTATATGTAAGGCTAGTACGTCGAAGAGCCACGGCCACAGCAAGCGCGAGCCTATGTGGCAATTCGGTACCTCCATATGTAGCTAGGATCCGCACAATAAAAGCGCAGGCGATGGTTTTGGGTGGTGATCGACCTGCGGAAGAGCCGGTTGGAGAAACGGCTACAGCCACATTTTGTGTTTGGGACTCTGGTTTTTTCAGCTCCGTGTCCAAAGATGCTCAAATCGCGCTCCATGGTTGATGTTTCGCTGGGTGATAGACTCGCACAAGATCGCTGTCCTCGCGGCCAGGAAGCCTCGAGGAGTCAAGGCATCTATTTGACTACAGGGGATGGTGCTCATCAAACCGAACGCATTTAATAAATGTGTAGCATGCTTAAATTAAGCGAGCACTCATTGACATACGATTTTGTTCTTTGGCTCTTGCTGTGCATCACGTCACCCAACATGTTGCTTACAGCTATGCTAGATAGAACTGACGCTAAGGTAAGTCTCTCTGCACATGGTTAGACAGCGTGCAGTCCATTTCGGAACCGTTTCCTAGGCCGAGGCTCCGATTAAAATATGCAAGTTCAGTGCACAGCAAGCTGAAGACAGAATATACAAAGAGAGAAGATGGTGGCCAAAAAAAGGACCCAGTGAGGACCTACAGAAAGCCAGGGAATCCATGGAGGGGCATCGAAGTATAAATTGGCAGTGAAAGATGCGAGGTGACAGACGAGTAATTGTTGAGTCCAACGCAATATTTTTGTAGCATCTTTGTTAGAACTTGCAGACTCAGCAAAATCTGAATTACATAAAGGGGTAAGGTTTCGAGGCGTAGCCATTCACTGATAATTGACAAGACACCTTTCTTTTCCGTACGAGTGATTCCGTGCACCTCTCAGCTGTCTATTTGCGAATTTCATTTGGTTCCCAATGAATAGGCTCAAAGTCCTGGTTGAGGAAGTGAGCTTGGTTGTACGGCGAGCTGAATCTAATAAGTAAGCGAGCTACATAAACCTGCTCTCGGAGTTAACTCACTTCTTGAATGGGGCCGTGACGGGAAGAGAATGGCTCAAATTGGGCCTCATCGCCAGGGGATTCAATCTGATTTGCGGCCCTTCAGACAACTTATTCGATACAGTCCTCAGGGGTAAGTTTGCGGGCTCCACGGGGGAGGCAACGGCAGGATGAGACTGAGTGTTCATGGTTGAGGCATAGAAATTATCGCTGACAGATCCTGCGTAAGGATCTTGGATAGCTGGCGGCATAGGTGCTGCACCGAGTGGAAAAGAAGGATCAACCATGAGATTTGGAACCGACATTAAGTGTGGATCTGCATCGAACGGTAATGCACCTTGATCCCAAGGGGAGTAATTAGATGTCATTGCGTATTGGTAGTTGACCACTGGCGCCACGTTGACAGGAGGTTCGGCCCGATAAAGAAGATCATAGTGTCCGCTGGGCACAATTAGCTCGGTTTTCTTTCAATTTTTGATGGCCCGGCGGACTCACGGACGGTACAATAACCTAATCGTCGCAGGGCTCGGTCTGTTTGGTGAAAGTAAGTGCGGTGTAACAGCATCGCCCTGGCTTCGATCGAGATATAATATCTCAACGGCTAATCCGGAGCCTTCGATGATTCCATCCACCAACGCCTGGAGGCCAACTTCATCGATCTCTGTTTTGACCGTTTCCACCCTTGTTGCACAATATTGATCGAGAGGCATGGAAAGGAAACATTGATACCGGTGCGGGTTCAGCTTCATCCACGCACTTGTCAGAAGCTATGAATAGGAGAAACAGGTCAGCCATGTCAAAGAGAACACACGGTAACTGTATACAAGAAAGCTGAGAGTGTATCTTTTTTTTCCCCTTATGGAACTACTAACCCTAAAATGGGTAATAATAGCATTTGAATTATATTCAGAGTTGAAAGCATCCAGGAGGAACGAATCTTCCTGGACTCCTTTTTGGATTGCCTCTGACAGCTGAACAAGGAGTCCCTCAGTGGCCTCCACGAAGATCTCATACAGGTGCTCCTGTTGACCCACTTGATCAAGCAGTCTATTCAATGACTTGATCCGAACGAGTTCTTGTTGGACTCTGACGGCATCGCGGAGAGTAAAGAGATTCTCAAAATAGCCGAAAGCAACAGCTAGGCTGAGTAAGCAATTCAATAAACAAAGCCTCCGGTTGTTCTTCCTAGATCATACCTCTCCAGCCACAGTTTCCATCCCCTTTCATGATGCGAAAGAAGGGGTGTGTGACGGCAAGTGCCTAGAAGGATGTCAGGACTGGTAATATAAGATCTCAATGATTCAACAGACGCTGGTCTTGGTCGCAAGGGTAGGATCTGCATTAGCATATTCCACGGAAATTGCATAGCTCGGTAGTTTCTCTGAAACAAGAGGGCCCTGTAATCGAAAGTCAGCCAATTCTCAATCTAAATTTGGAATTTTGACTGCTCACTTGGATATCCGGTTCATATTCATTTGACAGCTTCTGGAACCATTCCATCTCGTCTGGTGATAATGGCTCCATGCCTGCAAACCTGGGATCTGTGTGCGAAAAAAAAATAACTTGAAAATTGAAGAAGTCGTGGTGCACGTGAGGCAGCAGGAGAGCCGGTATACTGATAGAATCTAGAGGTAGAATATTCTCTGTGAATATTCTCTGTGAGCAAAGTGGCCGTAAGAACCGAGTTGATTCCAGGGAATATCCGACAGGTTTATCGATCGCATAAATATCTTCGCCGGAATCTAGGCTGGGGCAGCAGGCGATTCACTTAGTTTGAATCACTGGGGGAGAAAGCATGTTAGCATGGTACCTTGAACTGAAAAGTGGAACCAATGAGCCAGGTGGAGATGACCAAATATGCTGAGCACGCACGTCAATTGAGCGTCGAAGATAGTCTCTAGCACGTAGAATAGGAGAAAAAAACTCTGCCGTGATTAAGATGGCAAGTACTCAGAGTGCAAGCAGTCCGCCGATGCGCATAGTATTACCTGTCTCTTCACCTAGGCAGAGAAACTATCATGGCCACGGCACGGCACCCGGCCTGTAGTCAAATTGGGCCACAGGATACCAGACAGCTGTGTTTCCTACTTCTTCAAAGGTTCAGTCCCTCAGTCGAGTTGACGATTGCAATCCTGATCGCCAGAGATATATGCTTTTCTCCTCTTCTTCTTCCAAAGCCTGGACGGCTTGGCCGTGACGAAACGATGCTCCAAAGGCTCCTGCCAGAGCGAAAGCGCCTTTCTTTGACACTTCCAATGGCCCAAGGCAAATAAGGGATATTCTAGGTCATTGCAAGAAATCAGCTTGGACTGCCTGATACGACGGGATGGAACAACTAAAGGTCACAAGTGAGGACATGAAAGCGCAAACAACGAAGCGCAGAGAAGATGGATCAGCAAGGCCTTCAGTCGGATGGCAGAAACGAGGACGCGGAAACCGATTTTTCCATCAGAGAGTCATACAGCTCATATTTTGTGAGGATCCGCTCCAGCACAGGGAGTGACAGAGAGGAGTTCCCCTGTCTCGGATTGACCCGGCGAGGCGAGACGGGGTTGCTGAGAGGCGTCTTGGGTCTGGGAGGAGTGCGGGGTTGCTCTGACGGGAGAAACGACGATAACAACGCCTGTCTGTAAGAACGGCCTGGCTGTCGAGGGTCCCGGAGAAAGGCAGCTCCTCTCTCGAAAAGAGAAGTTTGCGCTCGGTGATCGACCGGGGGACCAGGGTCGGGCGCTTAGCCTTGAACCACAACGGGGCGGACGTCAGGATGAGAGCAGTGCTGTAGGCATACGCGGGCCTCGTCCGCTTTCGAACGCGAGACCAGCCTCTTCGCCCATCATTGGTTTGGCGTCGCAGCAGCGTCGAGGGCGTCCAGAGAGGGCTGAACGACGAGATGCACCGTCTCGACACCATCCGTCGCCCTTCCACGCAGTCGAGGCCACATGGCCCAACAAGAGCGCTACTGGAGCCAGGCGTCTCTGCAGCATCCCGTCCGTCGCGTCGAGAATTCACACCGCACGCCTCTCCTCCGGCGAACGACGTGTGATAGACCGACGGTCGACTGTCCCTTGGCCCTTTGTTTTCCGCTCGCGTATGCCCTGCTTAGTGTCACGGCCTGGCGTTACCACTGCGATTGATATTATTCTGGTTCTAATCGCGGAGCGGGGTTGCAAGCGGTCTCGATCTCATCCCGTAGCCCTGTCCACATCTGTAGCGTACCTGTCTCCTGCCATCCTACTCCGCACGGTGGACCTTCCGGAGCGCGCAGGTTCGCCGGTGCAGTCTCTGTCATCGTCGGTCGATGAGTTTGTTCGTTCGGCGATGTCACGGTGATCCCAGAAACCCAACAGCCACACCGTTTCCGAGAGTCACCATGCAGTCCAGGGAGCAATGGTCGGATGCTCATATACCTGCTGGAGGCTATCATACCGACTATCGGACGAAGCAACACCTGGAAATACATACAGACGAGTGCCAATGCACGTGCAGGACGCTACGACTCGACTGGGGAGGGCGCGAAAGAACATGTTCGAGATGCCAACTACCGCACGAGCTAGGGATTTGTCGCGAACTGCCGCACCGGTGAACGGATACGATTTCAATAATGAAGAGCCTGAAGGAGCACTGTCCTATCCCGAGCTCCGGCGACTGTTGATCTGTCATACGCTCTCTCCCGTTGCGCGACACAGTGAGGGTGTTGCATCAGGACAGGACAGACAGCGCTGGCTGTTAGCCAATTGCACCCGTATGCTTGTCGCTCGTATATCGGAAACTCGGGTCCCAAAACAGAGGATGTTAAAATAAAAGACACCGAGTACACATCGAATAACAATAATAATACAACTACGAGCCGTTGCACTTCCAGCTACCGAGAGGGCAGGAAAGAGACAGGGAAAGCTAGAGAAGGTAAACAGATTCCCACGGTCAGTTATCCTGGCTGTTGTATGACGGTTGCTTAACTCGTAAACGCAGGTACGCCGGGTTATGCCGGACCCAAGACCCTGAACATGTCTGCCTCAGATGATTTTCGTCCTAGAAGGCCCCAGTAAAAGCTTTCCCCGGCCCTGGTTTCGCTTTCCATCCACCGCGCAGCCTTGTATTAGCCGCACGGAAACCTCCCGGCCCTTCATCGCCAAAACCTGACTGGAACGCTGCGCTGGTTGCTGAACCGAGCTGAGAGGCATCATCTACCTTGAATCCTTCGCCGTCATCTAGGACAGTGCGCCAGAGCGTCCTGAGGGAAGAAGACCACTCTTGGAGAGATCGAAGCCGATCCGAATCACTGGCGCTCTCCACTACCACAGTTCCGTTCTCCTGGTCAATTTTTGCATTGAGTTTTTTGTCCATAATCAGGAAGCTCAAGATATCTTGGACTTCAGACACTGAGATGTTTATCTGCTTCGATATAAAGCTCAGGTTGAACCGTGTGTACGGCGCAATGAGTTTGAGAACAGCCTTGGTGCGCATGTTGCGGCTCACCTCGTCGATATTCTCGGCGATGAACGGGTCGGCTAGAACATCTTGATTTTTGCTTAGAATCGCCTCATACGCATGAATATCATCCTTCTGGAACGCATCGACAAGGTCAGTCATAGCTGAAATACGAGGATCGTTTTTGTAGGGTTTCGTCTCTTGAGAGTCGAATGGGTTGATGTCCGACTTCATAAGCATCGTCGTCAATACGAGGTACTTGAGAACCTGAATACGTTGCATCGAGCCGGCCTCGTCGTAGTTGCGAAAGGACTCGAAGAAGTCGCTCTGGGCCTCCTCCCAATTCTCCTCGCTCATGTGCATTTTGCCTCCGCATTCACGAATAATTCCCATGATCTTAGGGTGTGGCACAGCGGAACGCACCCGCAAAGCTCGTTGATACAGAGCCTTTAAACGCTTGTTGTTCTTCGTCTCCGCGTACATTTGAATTTCCAGCGCATACACCTCGAGTGAATAAGTCCCCTTGCTGGGATCGTCCGATCCGTCCTCTCTCTGGCATGCACGGTGCAGCTCCCGTACTTTCTTGCTCAGCCGACCATATTCCTTCCGATCCAGCCAAAGACGCGCAAGCTTAATGTTTGTTTTGAGCCATAACCGCTCGTTGTTGGTGCTTTGGAAGGAGTTGAGGGTCTGTGAATAGAACTCCTCCATGCACTGGTAGGCCTTTTCGTCATCCGATCCTTTCTCGATGAAGTCGAGCATGTTGTTAATCGACTTTTCGGAGTAGTTGCGTGTGACAGCAGACTTAACATACGTGAGAAGTTCGCGATAGTGTTCAATAGCCTGAGGAGAAGGGTTAGACGCATAGACAGCAAGCGAAAGTGGGAAGGACTTGCATCTCTATATCTGCCAAGCTTGAATTCGAGTTTTATAGCTTGTTTTAGTGCTTTGAATCCCCTTAAAAGGCGTGTCAGAAAGCATTACTCCCAATCGACGCAGAACACTCACCATTCGCCTTTCTCTTCTTCCATGGCCGGTATTCCCAGAAACTCGTCAATAGCCTCCTCCGGACTGTCCGCCTTTATCTGCTTGGCGTTGTAGTATTTATTCTCGATTCCGACATCTCCGGACTCATCATCGTCGGCATCCTCGTACTCAAAGTCGTAGCTGCCACCCCGTCAGTTAGCGTAAGCCTAGGCCTCGTGGGGTGCAGATGCAAGGACGTACTCTTCATCTCCCGAGTCTTGCATGAAATCGTCGTCGTCCGACATTTTGTCGCTGTGAGAAACGAATAAGAGGCTCTTCCAGGACGGTTTCCGTTCTGTATGAGTCGAAGATAACTCCAGCGTCCGCGGGTCCGACCACGTCTCAAGTCGAAGCTGGCCGTTAGGAAGTTGAGCGTTGTATGTGGCGGGGATCCCAGCTGAGCCCCCGCGTCTATCGGCGAACCCTGGGGGGACTTAGGTAATTCCAGGTTAAGCGCTTCCGGCGCTAGAAGCCGACTAGCGCCCGGTCCAGGTCTTCCGCTACAGGTGGCTCAAGACAGCATTCACTTCCCGCCTTCAACGGTTCAACCTCCTCCGGAAGCCTCTCGCCTAGCTCGGAATATTGATTAGTCCAATGAGAGCTAAGTCTTAGTTTGAGCCGGAGGACTCTATCCTTGTAGAGGGATCCAGTCAGGATCAATGGCGCCTACTATGTACATACTACCTAATCAGTCCCATTTTAGGACACTTTGTAAAGAACCAGGAGCAGAAGAGGAAGCGCTCGGGGAGCGCAAGCACATAGACCGGATGATGACATCGACAAGGCTCGTCAATACAGGAGCTACAAGGAGATGCATTGAGGCTGCCGGTGGCGAAAAGACGTCAACGGGATGTACTCGGGCTGGCGAGTGGACAGCTGGGCGCTACGAAGAGGATTGATGGCTTTGTCTCACCGGTCAAAGGCAGGGAAAGGCTAGAAGTTAAAGAGATGCGGAACTAAGAGTCCTTCATGGCGTGCCGAATGCGAGCATGACGAGGAATGCAGCTGCTCTATGGCCCGAGGAGATCCGATAGTTGCTATGAAGAAGCGAGACTTGGCAGGCTACAAAGCGATGTTCAATAATCCAGTGGGAAGGAGATGGTTTCTCAAGGCTGTAGGGGCCGCAGAAGAGGTCTGATAAGGAAATAATATCATCGAAGAAATTATCAGAGAGATGATGAGCAAGGGCATTTGCGAATGCCAAAGCAAACATAATGTTGATGAGGAGAACAGGACGACACAACACCACCGGCTTCAGCTGCTTCAAGCTTTGAGATCGAGATCTCTGTCTATCAATGCGCACCAAGCCAGGTCCCATTCTTCTAATTGGCAGCGATCGCATGGCCCCCCTTCTCCGCACAGGCACGGATCCTCATGGTCTCGATGAGTCGATCTCCCTATCATCAAGTACAGGTTTACTCGCCACAACTTCGGCGAAGAAGGGTTCTGTACCCCGGAGAGACATGTCACTGCATATTAGCCATGGCTGCACTGCTCTCGGTAGTCACATAATGCCATCTGGAGAGATAGGAGACCACCAACAGACAATGACAGTGCGGCCAAGCTAGCAGTTATGTAACAGAAAACAGATGGTCCGGATTGAATGCATGCGGAGAAGTTGGAGGCTGCTGATGCTTGGGACAAACCGGAAAGGAGAGGTGAACAGCTCAGGTTCGAGTCTGATAAATTGGAGGTAGGGAGACTTTTACTAGTGACCTACCTTGTCGGCTGAGCAGGAGACCCGCACCTGTGCAAGAGACGATTCAGGGGCAGAAGGAATATCAAGAGGGAGCGGAATGTCGACCAGTGGAGTAGTACCGTGTCATCACGGAGGTTTGCAGGCAGAAATACTCTTGCATCATTGCATGATGGTCGAGAGATGGCGACGAAAAGCTGGCGTGCAGGGGCGGTAGGCCCACTACGCGGCTCAGCATGACTGATCGTGCGAAGCGCCGGACCCAGCCTCAGCGGCCGCGGTGGAGTCTCCGACACGGCTGTAACTTGCCTCCGCCTTTCCTCAGGGGGGGCCACTGTGGCTTGGATATTATTATCATCCAGCAGTGACACTGCACCCGCTATTGTTACTATCACTGTCACCATTCCTGTCCCAGACTGTTTCTTGCAGAGCCTGCATGATTGTTGTCTAGGCTCTTCAGCCGGCCAAGCTCCGTGTAGGTTGGAACCCCCGCTAGCTAGAGCTTGCCTATTTGCTGATGTTTGCAGGGTTTCGATGTCATCGTCTCAACACGATCCAAGAAGCCACACTTTTTTTCCCTCGGCATCTCTCCAAAGACCCCTGCAGTATCGTCCGCAATGGCCCTGTGCGGGCGCCAGAAAATTGTCCAGCGCAAGATGGTGCTCTTGTCAGTCTGACATATGTAATTCCATTTGATCCGTGGAATTCTGACGGGAGACGCAGAGGAGACGGTGCTTGCGGCAAGACATCTGCCCTGAATGTGTTTACCAGAGGGTCAGCAGTGGTACTACTTCTTTCTCTCACGAAACCGCTAATTTTTTTTTCCAGGTTCTTTCCAACTGTCTAGTAAGATCCGTTCCGCCTGGCATTGATTGCACATGGAAGTATTAACTGGCTCCTCCTCCGTTCCCCCTCTCGACAGTGAGCCTACTGTTTTCGGTGCGAAGTCATTCCCAGAACTGGTCTGTGAGCTGCGCGCTGACCTTTTTGTTCTCCCAGAAAACTATGTCCATGGTAAACACAGCTCTGCTGCCCTTAGATTTGTCTCCTTCGAATGCCGACTTACACCCTCAAAGATATCTTTGTTGATAACGTACACATGGAGTTGTCGCTCTGGGATACAGCCGGCCAAGAAGAGTTTGATCGTTTGCGCGCGCTCTCATATGAGGACACCCATGTCATAATGCTTTGCTTCAGTGTAAGGACATATTCAGATAGCCGTATATAATGCATGGTAGCTGATGATTGGTGATAACGCAGGTTGACAGTCGGGATTCATTCGAAAATGTATCGTCTAAATGGGTCGCAGAAATTGCAGAGAACTGCCCCGGGGTCAAAGTGGTTCTTACTGCTCTCAAATGTGATTTGAGAAAAGATGAGGACATGAACGATAATCCCAACGCAATCACATTCGAACAGGGGCTGAACAAGGCAAAAGAAATCGGTGCCGTCAAATATCTCGGTATGCTCCGTGCATCGTAACACCGTAAATACATATAACCTGGAGATGGCTAACTCTGGTCGCTCATGTAGAATGCTCAGCTATTCAAAATCGTGGGATCAGGGAAACCTTTTATGAAGCGGCTAAGGTTGCGCTTGAAGTGAAGCCTTCGGGATCAAAAGGTGGCAAAGCCCGATGTATCATCCTTTAGACCGTTTCCGTCCTATACCTACTCCCATTTTTCGCATCTGCGCGATTTTCTGTCTTCTTTTCTGCGTTACCAATTCCTTGAGGCCGCAGCTACCGCTATATTTCAACGGAGAAGCGTGGGATCGTAAATGTCGCGATCTGTTGGATGCTGATGGCTTCATCCCACGTGCCCTGACCTGGGCCAAAACAATTTCCACATGGGTGTTTCTTTCCGCATTAGGAGCTTGTTTGCATGTCGGCGTTGCTATAACTTGTTATGATATCCGGACCATGGCGGCGGGAACTTCAGGGAACGACTTCATTCTATATACCTTTCTAATCAGCTTAACCGCATCCGCAGTGTTCGGACCTTAGCGTTAAGTTATATTCTTGGAGATTCCGCAGACATCTAAATTGTCATTTACCATTGGCAATGATTGTCCGGTCACCTTATTGATGTATGGCAAACGGTCACACTTGGGAGAGCAATGATTCGTACTGGAAGCACAGCTCTTGATAGCAATATGAACGTCTATTCAGACTCTTAGCGATAATATTCTTCTATATCTACCCTCTACCCCTTACCCAGAGAGATGAGAGCAACTAAGTCTCAATTGGACACAACGTATCTATAACGCCTTAAAGAGGTATCCGGTTGGTCACAATAGCCCGTAAGGAGGATCTTTGAAGAGCAGTCGCATATTCTGCGTGACGAGAATGGAAAAGTCGCATCTCCTCCTTTTTATCGTCTGAGAATATCCTCCTCCTCAACTCGGTACACAGATTCGATTCTCTCCCCTTTCGCTCCCGGGCGATAGAAATCTACATTCAGTCTCTTGACGAAGGAATTCACAAACTTCTCTGCAACATCCTCCATGGTTATCCCTTGCACGCCTTGACCTTCCAGGCTGGTCGCCTCCCGCCCTTCCAGCCCGCAGGCGACAATCTGCCGGAAGAACCACATTGGTTCCTCAGTAATGTTAAAGCCGACCCCGTAGCTGCTGATATTTCGGCGAAGGTGAACGCCTACGGCTGCAATCTTTTTTGGCTCACTCTGTGAAGATTTGGAGTCGGAGACCCACACACCGGGCGCCTCGGTCACAAAACCCTTGATCCCAAAGCTATCAAGGACATCAATGACGCTGTTCTCGAGCAGTCGGATATGGTTGCGGGGCGTCAGACCCAAACGGTGGAGATCGAGTATTGTGTACGCGACCAGCTGACCGGGACCGTGGTAGGTTGTCTGCCCGCCGCGCAAGGTGGGATGGTATTCTGCTCTGGGAGAGCCATTAGTAGAGGTGAGGAGGGAGCGGACGGGTTCAAGGGATGGCGGCAGAGAGAGAACAGAGGAGGATCGAGACTGCGGCGGAGAAGTATTTGACGGCGGCAGATCCCGACGTCCTGTCGTGTAGACTGGATTAGGAGTAAAGGTAATAATAGCCGGGTCTGGCGGGGCGGACGAAGATTGATGGGAGGAAGCAAGGGCTGCGGCCTTCTTGTGCGCAAGGAGACGGGTAGCAAGAGTCTGTTGAATACCCGAAACATGGGCGAAAGGCGTGATGTTTGGGAGATGAAGATGTGCGAGTCTCATAGTGACGACGGCGTGGGCCGCAGAGAGAAGGATTAGAAGAGTATACACCTGGGCAAGCCGGAAGCGGCTACAGACCATACACAAAACGGAGGCGACGCGAGAAGTTTTCCCGAGTCAACTTGTCACGATGGAACAGAGAACCGAGCAGTGATCCATTGTGTCAAAAATGATGCAGATGATCAAGGCGACCTTGGCACTTGCAAAGTTGATGCTTTTTGGACAGCTTCGTACTGTATGCGCGGAGATACTCAGGTTTAGAGTGGATGAATTTCAATATTTCATGAAATGTGAATTCTAAGGGTTTTTTTCAAGTCTCAAATCACATGATCTATTGTGGGTTCATATTAATAACCTACGATAACCACTCAGATATGTAGTACTGTATAAGCAAGTGACCATGAACAATGACAATATTTGCATTATAAGATATACGGGTACAAGGCCTCCATCCATGTCACATGACTCTAGAATTTCAAGGATTTTTCTTTCACAAATTTAAATTTCATTCCTGAAATTGAGAAGACCCACTCTACTCGGGTTTAAGCCCGCGGTCATGTGATGAGGTGGGCGCCGGCCCATTAATTACCTAGGTAGGCTACAATGTCAACGTAGCTGCAGATCCATGAAGGAAATATCTACTGCAGCGTGTCCTGGAAAAACTGTCTTCTTCTAAAACTCAACTTCCGATCATCCATTCTCTGCCATCAACTCATGAAGCAAAATGGGGGGGCTCTTCTCCTTTTCGTGCGTGTCTCCTACAAAACAGCTTGATACTGCTTTCCAAGGGTGGGTTGGGTGTAGTGTAGCGAGTAAAGGGCAGCGCTCAACAGCTAAACACATCTCCGACCGCAGGCTGACTACAGCCTGGTTGGATGAACAGACTGTTTGTTCATCCCACGTGCGCTGAGCGTCCGGACCAAGGTCAGGATACCGGCAATGGCTCAACCCCATTGACCAGACCGGCCCTCTCTCGGGCCGCGCGCTCCTCGTCCTCCGAGACGACCATCCAATCCCTGACGCCCCCTTTCCAGTCCGCGATGCGTCCCTGTTGCACTCTTACTGTGACGACCCGGACAGCGTCATCCATGAGAGCGCCCGTGTCGGTCTCCCCACCGTTCCGGCGCCGTCCAAACAGGCCCATTTCCTCGCCGGACACGAACGTGTTATTCTCGAGATGCCGCTCCTTGCACCAACGCTCCTCCTCGGAACCGGGATCCAGGAAGCGCGCCGTGCCGGTGATGGTGGTAGAGATGCTGGACAGAGCGCTCGTATTGATGTTCAGCAGCAGGCTGGCAAGGGAGGAGCGAGTGGCAGCGGGAGGCGGGGAGCCGTCGCGGGCGCCGCCGGGGTTAGGAGCACGGGTGGGCGGGCGGTGCGACACCCAGTCATGGACCAGGAGAGAAACTCGCGGGTTAGCAAGAAGGTTGAGGGTCTTGCGGGAGGCGGGATTGGTCGTCATGATGATGGTCGGGTGCGGACAGAAGGGGGTCGAGGGGAGGTAGGTGTAGGACATGAGGGATACGTGGGGAGTCTGGCCGTCGCAGGTGGCGAGATGCAGCTGGGGAGAGTCGAGGGGTCAGTCACAGTCCGCAAGGGGGTGCGGGTCAGGCCAGGGCGAGAGACAAGCAGAATGGGGACGGAGGACATACGAAGCGCGAGTTCTTGAGGCAGGAGACAACCTCTGGGGGGAGAGTGGTGGCAATGTGCGGATGGGTGGTCGTGGCGGAGGGCTCGTATGTGAGCGGGGGGTTGTGGCCGTCCGCCATGATGCTGTGCGACAGGCTGGGCTTGATGGAGCAGAGCGAGACGCTGGGAGGATGAGGGGCGCGGCGCCTCGGTGCTCTTAACGCGGGGGAGGCGCCGGCGGGGACCGGGGTCCGGTGGCCCGTGCGGGATTCCCCGATGCGGGAGGCTGACTAAGACGACGTCATGCGGGGCAGACATCGAGACGCGTCCCCAGCTTTTGCTTGCGTCCGCATGCGTCCCAGCCGTCGACATGCAGTACGGCAGGCCTCTACCTCCGCCTCCCTGCTCGGCCGATTCCCTGTCTGCGGTTTCCTGTCGCGTCTCGATACCCTGGTCCCTCGATCAGCCCACCGCCGTGCTTCTGCTCCTCCCCCTCTCCCTCTCTTTCTACCATTGCCTGTGACCCTCTTCCCAAGCGTCATCTCTCCCTCAACCGTCTCGATCGCCTCCTCTGTTGACATCGGATCAGCACTCTCCCTCCTCTCTCTATCGGGCCCGTCTCTCCTACGTAATCGACGTCGCTTTTGCAGCGTCCTGGTCGTCCTGCCCGTCATGCTCGCACCGCGTGTTATCCGCTTCCGCCGCGCCTCCCCTCTTCTCAGGCCCCTCTGCTCCTCTGCCGCCCGTAACCGTGTCCCCTCGATCAGGGATATCACCCCCGACTCCGCTGCCCAGTTCAATGCCCGCCAGAAGGAGTTTCGTGAGAAGCTCGAGGCGGCCCGCAAGAGAAAGGAACAGCAAGAAAGTCAGTCCGCCGCTGCTTCTGCTTCTGATTCTGCCTCTTCATCTGCCCCTGTCTACCCCCGTGGCGTCTCCGCGAGTTTACCGCCGCTCCCACTGCTCCGCCCGTGAGCAATGCGAGCGGCGACCACCCGCTCTGTCATTGACGCCGCTGCGACCCTCGAGCAACTTTGGGCTCACTTTCCACCCACCGCATTGTAGGAGAAGAACAGCAGGCCGAAGCCGCCAGCCAACCTCCCAAGCGTGGCCCCCTCTCTTCCCTCATCTACGGTACCAAGGAAGGCCAGCAGCTCGACAGGGATATCGAGCGCTCCTTCTCGCAGGTCCTTGCCCGCGGCAAGTACGTCCATTCGATCGTCTTCCATGAGGTCAAGCCCGACAAAGTGGACGAGTATGTAGACCTTGTCGGCCAATGGTATCCTCGCATGGCCGCCATAGAAGAGAACAAGGTCAACCTGGTGGGAAGCTGGCGAACGGAAGTGGGAGATAACGACACCTTCGGTACTGGATGCGACATAGGCCTTCCCCGCGTGCTGCCACCCGTTTCAGAGCTAACTATCTTGAGCAGTCCACATCTGGGAGTACCAGCGCTACACAGGCTACCACGCCTCCCTACACGCCATCTCCCGCCATCCCGAGTTCCCCGAATTCGACAGGAGGCTCAAATCTCTGATCAAGAGCAAGAGCACATCGCTCATGCAGGAGTTCTCCTTCTGGCCGACGACGCCTCCACGGCGCCTGGGAGGACTCTTCGAGCTCCGGTCATATACCCTCCACCCGGGCAATCTTCTGGAGTGGGAAACCCATTGGCGCCGCGGCCTCAAGGCGCGCCGGGAGGTCATGGAGGGTGTCGGGGCCTGGTTCGTTCAGATCGGTGATCTAAACACAGTGCATCACCTCTGGCAGTTTGCGAACCTGGAAGAGCGCAAAATACGCCGCGAGCAGTCATGGAACATCGAGGGCTGGGCGGAGACAGTGCACAAGACAGTCCCGCTCATCCAGTCGATGAAGAGCAGAATTCTCATCCCGATGCCATGGAGCCCGGTGGGATAGACCGTCTCCGACGGAGGAACTAAGCTAGTTCCTCCTCCCCCTGGCTAGCGTAATGCTGGCATCGTTTAATCAGAGAGACCTGTTGAAGTCACGTCCGAGTCCATGCGACAGGATCGGCAATATGTAAGTCGACAGAATATAGCCGACACCGACGTCGGCACTTATCGTCGCTTAGGAAACATCTGGTCTGGAGGTACGGCTTGGGAGGGGCGATGTCTTGGACTTCCTGTAGTCGTAGGTGAGCACAGTATAGCCAGCATCAGATAGGTGTACACGCGTCAATTGCAACGTTCAACTTCCTGCTATAAAGGATGAAGCTCGCGTCGTGGCCGAACCGCCTTGGCACTTTGATCAAGCAGCAAGTATGCCCGTGCGCGCGCATTCAACGCCGACCCGACCCGACCCGCAACCGACGGACAGGTCGGGGTCCCGCGGCTTCCCTGTCTTGGCACTTGCTCCCGCCGGCAGAAAAAGAGAGCCGGCAAGGATCGCGTGTCGTCTTTTTCTATCCTCAGATAATAATAATATTGTCTCGACCGGACGGACAACAATCGCTCCGCAGGGGATCCGAGCCAGATACGGTGTCTTCCCTCTCTCTTCTGCCACCATTCGTATTCTTCCACGTTCTCTGCTATCATCAAATTCAACCCCAAACACATCGAAGCACCCTGCAAAGGGCCTTGACGGCCTTAAACCAGAGTGACATTTGGGGCAAGGGTCAAGATGGTCTACATCCGTCAGCGGAACCTTCCAGGACTTGGGGAATACCGCTATTCTGGAGTCGACCACTCTCTGGTCAGTCGGTATATTCTCAAGCCGTTCTACACAAAATATGTGATTAGGTGGTTCCCGATGGGGATGGCGTAAGTGGTTTCCCTTCTTTTACTCCTTTCTGCTCTCGGCCTGTCACTTCCCATAGTGGGAACAAAGATGTATGTAGATTGAATGAGTTGAAGCTGACGAGGTCGTGGATTCTTTGCATAGGCCCAACGCCGTAAGTCTCTCCGTACACCCCACCGCAATCGTCCTCTCAAGCGCAACGACCCGATCCAGTCGACATGGTAGTAACCTGCACCGGTCGCTTCTAGGTTACTCTTACTGGCTTCCTATTTGTAGTTGTGAACTTCCTCACAATGCTGTGGTATAATCCCACACTGGACCAGGATTGTCCGTCCTGGGTCTATGCCAGTTGGGCCCTCGGACTGTTCCTGTATCAGACATTTGACGCAGTGGATGGGATGCAAGCGTATGTTACCATAGAGACAATTCTTTTTTTGGTGTGTAGACTTGCTGATGCCCAGCGTGCAGGCGGAGAACAAGGCAAAGTGGTCCATTAGGAGAGCTCTTCGACCATGGTAGGTTGCGATTGCTTGGTGTGATCTAGGAAAAGGGCCGAGACTAATGGTCTTAGGTGTTGATGCCTGCAATACTGCGCTAGGTGTTTTGATCTTTGCTGCGGCAATGAATCTTGGCCAGACCTGGGCCACAGTTCTGACTTTGTTTGGATGTATGTTCGGGATCCTGTCAAGAACTGGCTTCATGGTGATATACTGATGCCACTAGCCACTATGACCTTTTATGTTCAGACCTGGGATGAGTACCACACTCAAGTTCTAACACTGGGGATCATCTCTGGCCCAGTTGAAGGCGTCCTGACTCTTTGCATCGTGTTTGCAATCACAGCCTATAAAGGTGGTGCCAGCTTTTGGCATCGCTCAATGTTCGAGACAGTTGGTATCCCAAAGTCAACTTGGATCCCAGAAAATATCTACAACATGCCCTTCACGCAGTGGTATATGATATACGGCGCTTTTATGCTCTTTTTCGCAACAGGCTCCAGCATCTTGCATGTCTTGAGCGTCCGCCGGCAACGGGGCCAGGATCCGTACAAGGCACTGCTCGGCCTCCTCCCCCTTGTTGCCATGTGGATTCTGATTCCAGCCTATTTGTTCCTGCATCCGGAAATCCTGGAAAACCACCTTGTCCCGTTCGCCCTGTACGTCGGACTCGTCAATGCATATTCGGTTGGTCAGATGATTGTCGCACACCTTGTAAAGGATGACTTTCCCTACTGCAATGTTCTCCTGTTTCCCCTCCTGGTCGGCGTCATCGACAGTCTTGGATCGTATCTTCGTCTCTGGTCTAGCGTCCTCGGCGATGGAGTCTATCAGGTTGCGTTTGTATTTATGTGTCTAGGAATAGCGGTGGGGGTCTACGGAGGTTTCGTGGTATGGAACAACCAGAACACGCAGATGTCATTCGCAAATACTGACTCATCTACAGTACGACGTCATCACTACCATATGCGACTATCTTGACATCTGGTGCCTCTCAATCAAGCATCCATACGTCGACGAGGAACAGCAAAACGACAATACCAAGAGAGTCTCAAAGAAAATGAAATGAGCAAGAGACCTCCTTCCTTTATATAGTACAGCATCGAGCATTCGAATGACGATAGATCTCGGGGGAGCCTATTAGCAAGAAAGGCCATGGAAGAGTCTTGCCTGTGAGATTCCTTGTCGGGAGAAGACCTGGGCGGCATCTATCAGACATTCCCCCATTTATGCCGCATCCTTATCACGCCAGAATACCGCCCCGATGAGAATCTGGTGATGTTAGAGCGAGGCTTGACATATCTCTGTCGATATTTCTATCATGAAATTATTGCAGGAACCATGGAACAGATCATGTCGTTCAACTTTTTCGCTCTGCTCCGTCTATTGCTATGGGACTGCACCCCAGGACTTTGTCACTGGCATTAATACCTCCTGCTGGGAAATTCGTTTTACTGTCCCGAGAGCACCGTAAATGCAGACCCGTTGTGCGCTTGTTTCGCCACTTGAAACCCCACATTATCAGCCTTCGTACCCTGTTGTAATCTGCACAGTACACCGGCTTCTGTCTGCAAGAGTTGCTGCGCAACCGGCTTAGTGCAGTTTCACGTTGTCCCCTGGATGCCTGGAAGAGATTATGCTGGGTCAATATTGATATTAGGACATCTGACGACCATTTCGAGGGCCCTTTGCTGTCTTCGCAATCTGTTGTGATTCAAGCGCCCAATGCTAGGAGAGAAAAAGGAGTTCGCAATTGATTGAATTTGCTTTCATCCTTCTTAATAGTATTTCCAGCGAGGGCAGAGCTGCAAATTCAACAGGAAGGGTCTTGGAGGTTTTCACAGTCGGATATCCCGCTGTAAAGATGGCATGCATTACAAACCAGGATGTGATAATTCACGACTGCAAACACTTATCAAGCGGACAGAGCAGTAATCGAGACGGCACAATTACCATATTTCGTGATGTAGAACAACAGGGGCATCATGATATTCTCACGTCTCCAAATTCGACCTTCTAAAAGGTTCGGCGGAACCTTACTTTCATACTTACTGGCCATCCTGCCTGTGCAAGATACACATTGCTTCGCATCCACCGCCCTCCGTTTTATCTACCTTCAGTACACCATGCTGTACAGTGTACTCCGTATGCCCGCAGTACGCTGTACTGGGCTGGACCGCAGCGAAGGGCGAAGCGGGATGCTGGAAATGGTTAGCTAAGCGAGGGCACAAACCCTACCCTCCTCTGACTTGTCCGCGCTGGGCGGCTCCACCGACATTCAAGTTTGATTTTGATCGCTCCAACCCACACCAGTCGCTCCATCTCCATCACCACGAGGCCATCTCTTCCGTGCTCTACGCTCTTCAGATCATCTCCCCATCAGCGCTCAACACAAATAAATCTACCTCGCTGATAGCAGTCTCGATCTGTCAAGATGGTGAGTTAACCTTTGCTTTCACAGTAGCGGAGGGCGATCGACAGTCGACAATCCTGCGACCCTATCTATAGTAGTTTTGTGAAGCTCAAGGCCGTTGCATTCCCACTGAAAAAAAGGAGATTGTAGCTGACTGGTTTTCGTTCTGTCTTAGGTTCTCGCGGTCGATCTCCTCAACCCCACGCCGCAGGCTGAGGCCCGCAAGCACAAGCTCAAGGTGCGACCCAACTCCCCGCGTCAGTTGTCGTCTTGACACAGCTCAGCAACTGACCTGAGCTCCTATTTCCAGACTCTTGTGCCTGCTCCGCGCTCCTTTTTCATGGATGTCAAGTGTCCTGGTTGCTTCACCATCACAACTGTCTTCTCCCACGCTCAGACTGTCGTCATCTGCGCCGGTTGCTCCACCGTCCTGTGCCAACCCACAGGCGGCAAAGCCAGGCTGACTGAGGGTTGTTCATTCCGGAGGAAGTAGACTGCTACCGATCAGACTGAATGATGAAAAAAAATATGGCCTTCTAATTCTCTCGATGACTGATTTATCTCTCCTCGAATTTCTCAGCGAGCACAGATAGAAGACCAAGCTGTCGCCGCTCGCGAGAGACCAAAGTACATGTCACAAAAATTCAAAACGTTAAAAGAAAAAACATTTACGTGGATGGGAGTTCCGGTTATCTGGCAGACCACCGCCTATCATGTCAATTTAACTTTTTTTTTCTTGTGTTTGCCCTCTACTTGTACTAGATTGCTCAAACAAATGAAAACCTTGAAAAACCTTTTTCTCACGAGCGGGAAAAGTCGTGACATCCATATGGCTTTGCTTTGCTAGATAATGCAGGGAAACCTTATGTACAAAATCAACGGCAGACGGGCTGGCAACGTGCTAGAAAGGTGGATGGTCCCTTTGGGTATTGAACTTACTGCAGTATTGCTCTTTTACGCTGTATGCTAGCTGTCAAGACTGAACTAAGCAGTAGCCAGTCCTCGTCGCGATCTGTCTGCAGGCAAGCTCCGGAGCCACGTATGATTACCGTGACTACTTGCTCATTCCCGATGCAATTCTTATATGGCCAGGTTTTCTTGCTAGCTACTTGTGCCGAGACGATCATTGCCAATCCGTGCGGTCACATAGTTATAAGCTCCCCGGGCACAGCCTCGGCATTCTAGAAGCAGTATGGATCACTTACGAGAGCATGCTCGACAAGTAGCTAGCGAACTCGGCCTAGGTAAGAGTAGCTGAGGCATGCTCTACATGCAGACAGTAAGGAATCAAAAAGCAGCATTGGATTGTCATTATATTATGAATGATCTTTTGCGCTCCAAGTAGATATAAGGATACTTTGCTGTTGAGAACCCTGACAGGGTGACAGTCAATGAATTACAGACCTGAAGAAACTCGCCAGACCCTTCTAGAAATTAGTTTACACTTCCAGTATCCATTTTGATAGCAAGATCCGAAGTAGGAAATCCCGGAATGGTCTTGAAGAGCGCAATGAGCCTGCATTGAAGAGAGCATGGCTGGTTCATTCATCTGGACTAGGCATCAAAAAGGACTGTCGGTAGCCGTGTTTCACGGGGATCTTTTGTATATCTGGGGGTCTGCTAGTCAGCAAAAAGGACGGCATGTGTCAGAATGCGCCTCTGGTTATTCAGTCACAAGACACGGGAGAATGTGATCCTTGAAATCTACCGAGACGTGCACAATCCGTCAGAACAGATATCGAGGCTATATAAAGTCCGTCTGCCCGCAAGCTTCCCAGTGTCACTTCCAGATCCCCCGTTTATAAGCCGCGCAAAGGTCGCTCTCGGTGGGAGCTCAATCAGACCTCCAACAACGCCTGCGCCTTGGCCTTAATATCAGTATCAAAGTCCACCGGGCTCCGAGGATCGCCGCCGGTCATGAGAGCAAACTTGCCCGTGGTGTCGTTGACCAGGACATTGATGAAGTGACTGCGGCTGATGACATCAGAGGCCTTCTGTTTGGATTCACGGTCACCTGCGCGAAGCTTCTCTGCATCAATACTTTTGAGCGTTCTGTGTGTATTCCTGATGAAATCGAACAGGAAGAAGACCGTCGGGTGGGTGTTTGGAGGCTGCATGAGCGGGTGCGCTTCGAAGGAACTGAAGAAGACAGCCAGTCGTCAGTACAGCATAATCAGCTCCACTCAGAGACCCCGCGACATGGGCAGGAGAAAGACAGCCCGACGTACTCCAGCAGATCCGCCAGTTTCCCGTCCACGCGGTCGTAGTTGAACTCGAGCAGTTCGTCCGACATCTTGGGCAGAGGCGGGTGGGTGGTTGGAAGAAGGGGGGAGAACGGACAGCTGGCGACGATGTTTGGCGCGGGGAGATGACGAGGGCGGCTCTGCGCTCCGGCTCACGGGGCCACCGCGTCGACGAGCGACTCCAACCCCGCGATGTCTCGCGAGCGTCTGCTCGATGCGTCGGCCGGGGATCCGGCGGCGTCGACCGTCTCGCGTTTTCTTCTGTGCTCACCACTTCGACCGCCATGGCTCCTCGTCCCGCGGGAAACAGGCCGCCTCTGAAGATCCTCATGCTCCATGGCTACACGCAGTCGGGCCCCGTCTTCCATGCGAAAACTCGCGCTCTCGCAAAACATCTCCAGAAGTCGTTCCCGTTGCACGAGGTCTCGCTCAGCTATCCCACCGGCCCGCTGCGTCTCAACCCCGCCGACATCCCGGGATATACTCCCTCAAACGAGGCCGAACACGGGGAGCAACGCGAGACTGAGGCTTATGGGTGGTGGCGCCGCTCAAGCACTTCTGAGCCTCCGGAATACACCGGTCTCGAGGACGGGCTGAGCTGTGTCGCCGATGTCCTCCGCCGCGAGGGCCCCTTTGACGGGGCTATAGGTTTCTCGCAGGGCGCAGCTTTGGCCGCAATGGTCGCGAGCCTTCTTGAACCGAACCGCATGGATTCCTTCACGCATTTCTCGGACGCACAGACCGCATCCGAAGGCTTCGAACTCCCGGCCGGCCCTGTTTCGGGGATCCCCTTCCCTCCCTCCTTTGATCCGTCCAGCCTCTCCCACCCGCCGTTCAAGTTTGTCCTCTGCTATAGCGGCTTTCGGGCCCCAGGGCCCCGATATCGCGCGTTCTATGAGCGTCCGCCGATCCAAACCCCCGTGCTGCACGTCCTGGGCTCACTTGATGCAGTCGTGGACGAGAGCCGGAGCAGGGCGCTGGTCGATGCGTGCGCAGGAAACCCAGAGAAAGAGGGGAAGGTGGTTTGGCACCCTGGTGGGCACTTCCTGCCTGGCCAAAGGACATACCTGGATGCCGCGGTTCTGTTCATTCGACGATGTTTGGAAGGCGAGAATGGTAGCAAGCGCGGAGAAGCGGATCAGAATGTTGAGGACATGGATCTGCCATTTTAGGCGAGAGGTGAGAGACCGACGTTGATGTCCTCATCACTCGACCTAGGGTGGTTGGGATTGTCTGTGAGATTCTAATTCTCATGTAGAGCTCGATGACTATTAGAAGAAACATCGACTCCAGGCTCGCAGATGTACGGGGAGACCAATTAGTTTGCTGAAATTGGAACCGAATGAGTAGTACTCTCACGCAGTGATCACTACGCATCCGACTCGGTAGATACGATTACTAGCTTGCAGCCCGTTCTACCGCAGGATTACTTGACACATCACGCAAATTCTCCATATCATTCCTTTGTTGTCCACTTTCCAACCCGTCCAGGAAATGCCTAGTGAACTCTTGGCTTCTCGCTTTTGGATGGAAGGATCCTAGCCATCATCTCCTCCTTGGTGATCAGGTGATCGATGCGCTCCAAAAGACCCAAAAGACTCTTCATGTTGCTGCTCCATTCGTTCAGCACGTCATCGGCATCGCGGGGTCTAGCAAAGTTGACCACCCGTGCGGGACGGTCAATCTTGGCATATATGGTCTTCGACGTCACCAGCTCACTGATGTACTTCTCCGTCTCTTCCTCGGTTAGATCCAGGAGCTCTGTCAGACGGCTCATCTGGATACGAGTGTAGTACTTTGCAACTACACGCACATTGTGTTCAATGACACGTTTCCGTAGGTCCTGCCACCTCGTGTACGCCTGGGGGTCCGCAGATTCATTTTGTTGAGCGTCAAAGACATCAGTACTGCAAAGGTGGGGGCCAAACTGCTCAGCAACCATGGGCCAGCGCATCAGCTCATGTATGGTGAATAGCCTCAGCAGCCGAGCTTCAACTGGGACCATCGAAAGTCGGGTATCCTGTTGGATGCGGTGCAGTAGATCAGACTGTTCATTGTCATAAGGAGATAATACAATGTAGTAAACGATCCTCGCAAGAACCTTTCCCGCTGTCAGCAGTTGCCAAGGAAAAGACAAGAAAATACATACTGCGCGTAACTGATCTGGATTCTGTTCCACGGACTCTGTGTCCAGGACCTCCCGATAATGTTTGCAGACCTCGAGATACTTGTGTTCGTGATTGGCAAGAATGATTTGCTGTTCATAGTAGCGCAGCTTCAGATCCGTCACATCATCTTCTATCTCTGGCGGCGGTTCATCAGAGTTACGGGTTTTCTCCCTTTCCTCAGCTTCCTTCTTCTCCTTCTCGATCTGCTCAGTCGTCTTCTTGGGTTTGCGTGCAAAATATTTCTTGTTGATCTTGCGACTCAAAATGCCGGCCTGCGTCCAATCGCCCCGCTCTATGCAGAGAGCAACTTGTTCCAGGATAAACTCTGTCTTCTCCCTTCTGGACATGGACCCAAAGGTCTCTACTTGCAATTCGCAAAGGATGTCCGCGGCGGCGTTCAGGTCACCCTGGGATTTTTTGATGTCCGATAGGATACGAGTAACTCGAGCTCTCTCGACTTCCACAAATATCTGCACACTTAGTTAGTTGTTGCAACAAAGGACATGGCTCATCTGGGTATGGACAAGCCCGACCTTTCCTTCCGTGACTGTTCGTAAGGTTTCAATCACGGACATCTTCACATCCATGTTGGGTGTCTCATCCAGGAAGCCCATGACAACCTGCACCATCTTTGTTATGGCCTGTTTGAGCTGGCCATGTTTTTTTGAAAGAAGGAGAACCTGGTCATTCAGGAGGCTCCAGTCCCCGCTGTCTTTGCTAATTGTGACGATGGCAACAAGAACTCTGGAGGTGGTGGAAAGGTCGGAAGCCTATACATTGTACACCAATAAGCATTCATTAACTCATGAGGAGCAATGGCTTTCGCACCTGTCTCGCCTGCTTTTCCAATCCTAAAAGCTTGTCGATTGCGGCTTCGACATTGACCTGCCGGGAGACGTCGTCAGCACTGTAGCTCTTGGATAGGTCAGTGCCTCAAACCTTGGCAAGCTCATGCGCCTCGGGTATCAGTTTATCTGCATCCTTGGTGAAGTCCTTCTCGGGCTTGAAGAGCGCGCCTTCAGACATGATGAGTGCAGATCCTCGTTTCACCGTGACCAGCGACAGACAGCCGAAGGGCGGGCAGCTAGTATGGATACAAAAAATTTCAATGCTGATAGTCTGATCCAGACGCAGTTCCCTTGTCCCGTCGGATCGTGACTGTACTGTAGTGAATGCCCTTCGGAGCTACGAAAGAGCTGGTTGTCACCTGGGGAGCTCCCGAGCTGGACCTGTTAGGTGTTACGCTCGGCTGCACGTGATCTGGGCTGCTCGGCACTGGGCAGGACCTGATACTCTCCAGACATTTTGGTATTATTATTATTATTATTTATTAGGTACCTAATCTCCCTTCTGGACTGGTCTTTGCCAAGTTTTGGCCTGATGATGAAAGCTGCAACAAGGCCGGTGCCTAAATCCCAAAAGTGCTTGTTCTTAACCTCCACAAATTGGAGTAGTTGTGAAATCTTGAACGATCCCATGTATCTTCCCCACAGTTTGCCTCAACCTCTTTGACTTCTACAATTACACCTAACCCACTACAGACAGCAACACATACAATGTAAGTTGCCTAAGGCACTTGAGGTATCAGATGTATGTGAATACGTACTCATAATATTCGGTACACATACACAGCAGGGTGTTTTCAACACATCAGGAGTATGGTTCGCTAAAAAGAGGGCCGAAGTCTTAAGGAAGTATGTCCTCATCATTTACACACTGTTGGCACTGGGCGGACTTGGGTGGACTGGCCACTTTTGGAGATTGACTTGCAGTGGGAAGCCTAGGAGCAAAAAGCGAACAGAGTTCTTCTTATACGTATACTTAAATCCTTTTTTTTACTTGCCTTCGCACACTAGGTCAATATATAACCCTAACGCTTTCCCGTGGCTATATCAACATCCCATGTGTCCTCGAGTGCCCTGCAGCACTGCCAGGGTCAACTACCATTATTTCACACGATTGTGCAGACAGATGGATTCTGTGCTTGACACCGTTCTGCTGTGAAGGTAAACCCGATCTGGTACAGCTTATCTAAGCGCACTTATCGCCGTCACCAACCAGCGTAGAGCCGAATCACGCAATCTCCTTTATTATTATTATTGACAGCCCCGCGAGGAAAGAAAATGGGCCGCTTGGCTGCATGCGTCCATATGCTGCTGGTAAGCTTGATACTGCTGAACCTATTTCACTGTCATTGTGCTTCCGATTTGCCACAATCAGATTTTGAGAGTCTGGGATCGCCTATCTTTGGTTGCCACTGACCCCTTTGGAGGTTACCCCAGTTCCTGGCGCACTTTTCGCTTGTTAGAACTGCATGGCATTTTCCGCGGAAATCATCTAACAGCTCAAAGACTATTAAATGACTTTACTCGGCTGCAATCTGGCGTATCCGCAGTAAAGAAAAAAAAAAAAGTAAAGATATAACCACTATCTTTTCTTTGCTATTTGTGCTTCCTGCCATTTAATTTTTTTCGAAGCTTTGAGCTGTTATCAAACCTGCCAAAAGTGTGGTGGGCGTCGAAAGTCGCCTGTGGCGATATCTGCCACACGACACAATGAGATGCTTTGCGCAAGGCGAAGTCTCCTCAGCACCATTGCTTGCAGCCGTGGATGCAACATCACAGGTGCATTTGATTGTTGGTTCAAATCCCCTTGCAGCAACCAGGTGCGCAAAATGCCTCGAGATCGGAGCCAAGCCCATTGTGATCGCACCGGACAGCGGAGACATGCATTATACACTAGCTCAACGCATTGAGGATGGCTCGGTGCAGTGGATACGGCGGGATTTCAAAGATGAGGATCTGGAGACTTTGGGACGCGAAGATGTTGACCGCGTTGTTGATATGGTATTTGTTACTCTAGGCGGCAACAACCCATTGAGTATGCGACCATAATCACTGAGGTCATGCCGTCGGTCCAGCTATCGATTTGCTAACCCGTTTTCAAAGGCTCGCACATATCAAAGCTCTGCCGACGTCTAAGGATACCGGTAAATGTCTCTGATGCCCCTGACCTTTGTACTTTTACGTTGCTCTCAACGCACTCAGATGGCCCGCTTCATATTGGAATCACAACATCTGGACGAGGTTGCAAGCTTGCATCACGGCTCAGGAGAGAGATAGCTTCATTTCTTCCTCCTAACTTTGGGTCGGCAGTTGACAGATTAGGCTCAGTGAGGAAGCGGATCTGGGAGGAAGATCAGGCAGCAGGCCTAACCGAGTCGATGTTTGAAGTGGAGGAGGATGACTCGACAGCTCAGAAGCATACGTTTAATGCATTGGTGAGGAGCGAAGATGCCGCTGCAGCCAAAAATAGGCGGATGCGTTGGCTTTCCCAGATTTGCGAATATTGGCCGCTTCGCAGATTGGCGGCTATTCAGGAGTCTGATGTTGACGCGCTCCTTGCCGCTTTTTCGTCTCGAAATCCCGTGTCAGCACTAAGTGACAATGAAGCCGATGCCAATAGGGTCAAGGGAAAGATAATCCTCGCTGGCTCAGGTCCTGGGCATCCGGACCTTCTCACGCGAGCAACGTATTATGCCATTAAGCATGCGGACATCGTCTTGGCGGACAAGCTTGTCCCGGCATCAGTCTTGGATCTCATTCCTCGGAGGACAGAAGTTCATATTGCGCGGAAATTCCCCGGGAACGCGGACCAAGCGCAAGAGGAATTCCTCCGTATGGGCCTGGATGCTCTACGAAGAGGGAGGCAGGTGCTGAGGTTGAAGCAAGGTGATCCCTATCTTTACGGCCGCGGTGCGGAGGAGTACGACTTCTTTCAAAAGGCGGGATACACTCCTGTGGTTCTTCCCGGGATAACCAGTGCCCTCAGTGCGCCATTGTTTGCTGGTATCCCTCCCACTCACCGAAGCATAGCTGATCAAGTGCTCATCTGTACCGGAACTGGCAGAAATGGGGTGGCTCCGGAGCCTCCAAGTTATGTCCCGACGCGGACGGTTGTCTTTCTTATGGCTCTGCACAGGCTATCATCGCTGGTCGAATCTTTAACAACACGCCCAGCTGATGAGGAGACATCAAGGATTGTCTGGCCAAGGGATACACCTTGTGCTGTCCTTGAACGGGCATCGTGTCCGGACCAGAGGGTCATCCGTTCTACCCTAGAATATGTGTGTCTGGCTGTTGAAGAAGAGGGATCAAGGCCACCTGGCCTGCTAGTCGTCGGCGCCAGCTGCCATGTGCTGCATAAACCCAGCGGTCGGAAATGGGTGGTTGAGGAAGGGTTCAGAGGTCTCGATGAGCTGCGCGCTGAAGTCGATACGACCGTTATCGACGAGCCAGAAACGCCGGACTACAAAGCACGGTGAGGGGGATATCGCACTTCTGAGGGCATTTTAAGCTGGACGGCACATCTGCAATAATTACGAATACGATAGATACCAGATGTTGCAGGCTGCCGGATGTAGATAAAACGGGGCATTTGTATATACCTCATAGTTGGCTTGCTAGGTCCAAGGGCCGCTGTTCACCTACTGTACGTATATTCATTCCTCTTTTAGTCTTTCTCGGCCCCTGCCCGAGGCCGGGGACGAAGAACCCTGGAACCTGTAACATAATTTTACATTCTTTGTAGACCTGCCCAAGTGGTAATTTTACCGGTCCAGCCACGTTTCAATACGCCGGGGCTCGAGTCCGAAGTTCCGTCTCCGTCACAATCATAAGAGTCATCTGAAGTACTACCTTCACTCAGACCACCTAATACCCCCTATCTCTATCCTCCAGACCGTCCGACGTGCTCTTTGGCTTCCTGAAAGAGTGGCAGCGATATCCTACCATGTCTGCACCTAATACACCATACGTATCAAACGGAGAGGTTCTTCAAAGGTAAAGTCACGGTCCTCACCGAAAACCACAGCCGGGTCAGATCATCTATCTGGCTGGGCCGTCATCCACACAACGCAGCTGACAAAAAGATGCTCTTTTGGCATCATTGGTATAGCCCTCCTCTTTCTGCTCGCGTCATTCGCTTCCTCGATAATGTGTATTTCTTTCTGGGCCTGTACTTCGTGAGTCTGTTCTCGGTATGTAACCGGTACATCTTCCATCCGCCACTTGCTCGTTGCTTTGCCCGTATCCGGGATTGTGACACACATGTTGAATGTCTGCTGTCGTACTGTCTTCTGCTGTCTAGATTGACTAGAAAGGCAAACTCTAACTTCTGTTTCAGCTTGACCCGTATGCCGCAGCGCAGAATTCGAAGTTCAACATCAGCCGGTCGAGGAACACACACGATTCCAGATCCCGATGGGGTAGAAGTAGCTACAACGCAGGTGGAGGAGGCGGTGGTTCCGGCGGTGGTCCAAGCCGCAGTGGTCGTGGACCGAGAATTGGGAGGGTGGATGACATTCGTGGGCCTGAATGCGGCAGCTGCCGATGATGCATGGTTAGCATAGCTTCGTCGTTTCTCCAATGGCCTCATTCGCGATCTCTTCGGCTTATTTTTGTGCTGCGGGGGGAGGAGTCAAGCGTAGGGACAAGCGATGCTCATCGGATGCGGAACTTAACGCAATTGCCACACGACTCGTTAGACAGACTAGGAAAGTTCATTTCATTCACCGGGGTGCTGCAAGGATGTTCACAAAACTTTGGAGGAATTCCTGCATGTTGCCGTATCTAGAGAGACCTGCTCTATTCCCGAATCTTGTTTGTAGATCTTTGGCTAGGTGCTTCGTTGATTCGCTAATAATATACAATGCGAGCTAGAATTGAGAAGAGGAATATCTCTTGCTTGCCAGCAATCTCGTTAATTTCATGTTTTGATCACCGCGGTCAAATCTGGTCAATGAGCAGTGATTTAGAAAGTCTTGATGATGCAAAAGGGGCAGAAGGTTCTCCGTCACCAACCTTTCTAGCAAGACACCTGGTATTGCATGGTCTGTTGGCTCCGCCTAAAAAGGCGTATCCCCTTTCCTTTGCAGTCTTTCTGTCTTGTAGCAAGGACTGCCAGTCTCAGGGCTCGATCAGGCATCTCAAAAAACGTAGACCGTAATGGCGAGACTTAATTAGATACAGTACTAACGCAAAATAATCCGCCACCCCACCAAAAAATCGGGTTCCGACGCGTCCTTCGTTTTCAACCCAACAACATTCAAACCTCGATTTCAATGCCACAATGAGCTCCATTAACCCCTATATCTGCAAATAGGGTTCCTAAAAAGGATCTAAGTCCCTATCTTCGGTCAGTTATTTTTGGCAGGACCCATCCAGGCCAAAAATCAACCCAAATTGCCAAGGATCTTCAAATCCCGCGTGAAACAGTACGCGACACCCTTCTTAAGGATTCAATTCGCAATGAATCCAAATAACTTCATCGACTGGGCCGCCCACAGAAGCTTTCTCGCCCACAGAAGCTTCTTCTAGAGATGAACAACAAATCCTCAGAATTATACACATGAATCCCAAGATCACATACCAACAGCTTGAGGAGGAGCTTCTCATGACACCTATTATCAAATCCTTTGCAGGCACAACGAAACTAATTGGCTTGCAAAAAAAAACGCCCACATTTAACACCCGAACAGGCAAAGATTCGATATCAATGGGCTTTGTGTAATGACAGGCCTATGCGGCTAGACCAAAGGGTTGTTGGGTTTATCTTGAAGACAGAAAACAAGGGGGTGAGCAAAGATATGATTAATAGGCCTTGGGTTACTAGCAATGTAGGACGTCCGATTGCTATGTGAGTCAACGACAAGAGTTGAAATCTGTCTGAAAAAAGTGTCATTATATACATGCCTGTTTGCCTTGGATCAGTGGATCAGTGGGAGTTCTGGACTGATCCTCTGATCTCCAGATCAGTTGGCTCAGTACACTGAGGGTTTGATCACAATGATCTGGTCACATGATATTCAGTCTTCTCAGAATAAAGTAGTTCTGTCATTCATTATGACTCTGGCACTGTCTTGTAATATTAGTCCTCCTCTAGTGTAACGACAGGCCTAGATAACTAGACCTAAAAGGGCCGTTGGTTTATCTTGAGGACAGAAAACAAGGGGGTGAGCAATATAGAAGTGAGAATAGACCTGTGTTACTAGCAAAACCTATATATTGGGTTGTTGCGTGAGTCGACCACGGGGGTCGAAATCTATCTGAAAGGAGAGTCCTTATATACATGCTGTCTTCCTGGATCATAGTCTTCGATGGATCAAAACAGTAGATGGATCAAGATGGTAAATGGATCAAGATGGTAAATGGATCAGAATGGTAGATGGATCAAAATGAGCCTCCTTGATCCATATCACGTGACCTCCACGTGGCATACCCCTCCTTTATACCAACTCCGGCTATAACACTACCTCCCCTCTTAAGGATCTTCGGCCCGAAGATCCTCTTCGCTTCTGCCTATATCTTAGGCCTTTCTGCTTCCTGTGAGTCTTCCTCCACAAGTCCTATAATGTGGCCATGCCTCCTAAACGTCGCCGTGCAGACCAAGATTCTGAGCGCCTTTCCCTAGGTGCCAAGATTGACCTTCTCGGCGAAGTCATGCCTGTCCCATGTACCCGTTGTCTTTTACTCCAAGAGAAGGGTGAGAAGGTGGAATGCAAGGTCTCCTTGAATTACTCCCGCTGCGGAGAGTGCTGCCGCAGGGGTCATGCCAATTGTGATGCTTCTGGGGTGGAGGATTCCGACTGTTTGTCCCTTTCCTTCTTCCTTTCCTTCTTTTCCTAACCCTTTTCCTAGTTATCCGGTTAAAAAGGGCTCTGGATAAGGTTCGTGCCGACCGTGAGGCTGCTCGTCAAGCCCTTCGTGCTTCCATGGCTCGTCTAGAACGTGTCGAGAGGCAGGCTGAGTTGTTAGAGAAGCGTGGAGCTCTCATGTTGCTGAAGAAGGCTCAAGCTGTTGAGGATTTGGAAGAGCTAGAGCGCCTGGAGGCTGAAACCGGGGGTTCTGAGGGTTCTCGTTCTAAGAGGCCACGTCATGAGGGTTCAGATGCCGATCCTTCTTCTTCAAACGTTCAGGCAGTGGCTTCCAATTCGGCTATTAGTGCTGGTTCGGTCAATGCCTCTGATCTGGCAGGTGGGGTTAATTCGCCTGTGGATCTCTCCCGCCTTCCTTTTTGGGATTCTTCCTTGGCCGACCTCTTTTCCTCCGAGGTGGTGGATCCTCTGGCTTCGGGCGGTCTGGATTCCGGAGGTGGAACTCCTTAATGAGGTCCTTGCATCCTTCACAATTCTCCGGAGGTTCCCAGGTATTTTCTGAATCGTCATATCCTGCCCACTTGATCAGATATCTGAACTGACCATTCACATATCCACTGTCCAGTATCTTCTCCACTTCATATTCTTGATCTGCTTCTGGGTTTTCAGGCAGCATTTCTTCGGTTTCAGTAATGACTGTCGCATGGGTCGGTGCTGGTTCCAACAAAGAGACATGAAAAACAGGATGTATCTGCATATTTTCTGGCAATCTGAGTTTATAGTTCACTTTCCCTATCCGTTCTTCAATTTCAAAAGGTCCAATCTTTTTGAAATCCAATTTGTTGCTAGGCCTCTGTGTCTTGATGTTCTTTCTGAGGAGGTAGACCTTATCCCCCTTCTTAAACTCAGGCGCCTCCTGGTGCCGCTGGTTGTAGTACATGGCCGCTCGGTAAGCAATGAATTGAACATCCAGGCTCAGCTGTTGATGTAGCTCCTTCAATTGGTCTGCCTTGAGGATTCCTTTTTGGGCCAAGACTTTGCCAGGGATGGGCTCCTGATATGCTGTAGGCTCAAACCCATAGTTGGCATAGAATGGTGATTCCTGGGTGGCTTCGGTCTTCGCGCTGTTGTATGCAAACTGGGCTAAAGGTAGCAACTCAACCCAGTTATTCTGTTGGTAGTTGATGTAGCAGCGAAGGTATTGTTCCAGGGTTTGATTAGTCCGCTCAGTCTGCCCATCTGTCTGTGGGTGTGCTGTCGTAGACAATTTGTGCTTAGAACCCAGTTGCCGAGTCAAGGATTGCCAAAACTTGGATGTGACCAGCTTATCTCTGTCTGACACAATCTCATCTGGTAGGCCATGGTTTCCCACAATTACCCGTAAGAAGGTATATACCAAATCATCTGTATTGGCTGTTTTCCGGTAGGGTAGGAAGTAGGCATATTTGGTCAGTCTGTCCACAATGACCAGGATTGAGTCATATTTCACCTTGGTCAGGGGTTCCTGCGATTCTGGTAAGTCGGTGATGAAGTCCAAGGATATAGACTGCCAAGGTCTTTTAGGCGCTTCCAGGGGTTGTAAGTATCCATATGGGGCGTGTCTTGCAGCCTTGCTCCTTATGCAAAGGTCGCACTGGGAGACCACTTTCTGTACCGTCCTCCTGAGTCCTGGGAAATAGAAATTTCTAGTGATTTGTTCAATGGTCTTGTCCATTCCTTGGTGGCCATGCGCTGGGGCTTCATGGATGTCTTTGACCAACTGTTCTCGGAGTTTGGCAGGCACATAGACCAATCCTCGGTATAGGATGATGCCTCCTTCCCCCATGGTTATGTTGGGGTCCCTTTCCTCAGGTTCCTGTGTTTCAGACTTTTCTAGAATCTTCATCAGTTCCTGGGCCATAGGGTCATTTTTATAAGCCTTCTTGATTTCTTCCTCCCATGAGCCAGTGACTCGGAAAACCGGCGCTAGCTGTCTGGCTAGAACAAGTGCGCCGTCTGCCTTGGTTCTGAAAATTGCTGGCTGAATTCCAGGCTTTCCTGTCTCATAGTCTGGTCTTCGGCTAAGGGCATCGGCTCGGGCATTCTCCCTTCCCTTCCTGTAGGTAATCTGGATATCATACCGTGCCAGTTCTTCAGCCCATCTGGCTTGCCTTCGAGTCAGCTCCTTGGTGGTAGTAAAGTGAACCAAGTTCTTGTGATCGCAATATATCAAAGTCTGATGCTTGGCTCCTTCTAGGTAATGCCTCCATTCCTTTAGGGCTGCAACAATGGCCAGTAATTCCTTGTCATGAATATCGTAGTTCAGCTCTGGGGGCGTCATCTTCCTGGAGTAGTAGGCGACAGGATGTAGCCTGCCTTCCTCATCTGGCTGGTTGAGGCATGCTCCGATAGCATAGTCTGAGGCGTCTGTTTCCAATATAGCCGGTTTTTCTGGGTCATAGATCTTCAAAACAGGTTCTTCGCAGAACTTCTGCTTTAACTTTTCAAATGCTGCTTGCTGTTCTTCCCCCCATTCAAAGCTCTGTTTCTTCCTGGTGAGCCGTATCAGGGGTTCCGCAATCTTGGAGTAGTTCCAGATGAATTTCCGGTAAAAGTTGGCAAATCCAAGAAAGGATTGCACTTCTTTGACCGAAGTAGGAGTAGGCCATTCCCTGATGGCGGCCAGTTTCCTTTCATCCATCTCCACGTGTCCTGGGGTGATCACAAATCCTAGAAACTCCACTTTCTGGGTGTGCCATTCACATTTTTCTGGGGCCACAGAGAGCTTCCTATCCTGTAGAGCTCTTAGAACCTTCTTCACATGTTCTTTATGCTCTTCCAGGGTTTCCGAATAGATGAGGATGTCATCAAGGTAGGCCATGCAGAAGATGTCTAGATAGTTGCGCAATGTGTTGTTGACTAGGCTCTGGAATGTGGCGGGCGCGTTGGTAAGTCCGAATGGCATGACCGTGTACTCAAAGTGTCCTAGGCGAGTTCTTCCGGTTGGTGCTGTCCAACTCCATGGCATCTCCCCCGTTTCCAGTATGTCGCTGATTGGTCTGCCGCGGGGTATTGGCTTGGTATCGGCATTCAAAGAGGCGGTTGTCAATCTTGATGGCCAGGTTGATGAGCGCATTCAGGTCCTTGGGGTCCTCATGGATCATTAGTCCATTCTTGATTTCATCCTTCAATCCTCGTCGGTAGTGCTCCATGAGTGATTTGTCTGACCAGTCACCCAGGTATGCTGCAGCTTGCTGGAATTCCGTAGTGTAAGCGGCAACAGAGGTCTTTTGTCGGATTGTCATGACAGTATGGGTGGCCTTCCGAACTTCATTGAGGTCTCCAAAGTTCTGTTTCATCTTAGCCACAAAAGTAGGGAATCCATTGAATACCTCATTGGTCTCTGGTCGACGTTCTTCAGGTGCCCTTTGCATTCGGTCTCGAAGATAGGGTTCAAACCATTGAGCTGCCGTGCCTCGAAGATAAGTTGCTGCGAACATGACCTTTCTGTCTTCGTCCGGGAAATCTGGCGCGTTAAAAAAGAAGTAGAGTTCCAACTGGGAAATGAACATCTGGAGTTTCTTCCTTTCTCCGTAAAAGAGGTCCGGTTTAGCCACCTTAGTCCGCTGTGTCGAATCCTGGTTAGGGCTTGCTTCGATTGTCTGTCTTGTGTTGCCCTCATTCAGATGAGTTTGGTGCCCAAGGTATCCCATCTGTTCTCGCAGCCGCATATTCTCATTGACCTGTCCCTGTAGCTGTTCCTGTAACTGCTGAATCTGCTCCTGTAGGGCCCTTACCGCTTGGGCCAGTTCCTGGGTGGAGATATGCCCCTCCATGTTTGCAATCTCTTAGATGCCCACAACACGCCTTGCTTCCTGCAAGAAAGGTGGTCGAAGTGTAACGACAGGCCTAGATAACTAGACCTAAAAGGGCCGTTGGTTTATCTTGAGGACAGAAAACAAGGGGGTGAGCAATATAGAAGTGAGAATAGACCTGTGTTACTAGCAAAACCTATATATTGGGTTGTTGCGTGAGTCGACCACGGGGGTCGAAATCTATCTGAAAGGAGAGTCCTTATATACATGCTGTCTTCCTGGATCATAGTCTTCGATGGATCAAAACAGTAGATGGATCAAGATGGTAAATGGATCAAGATGGTAAATGGATCAGAATGGTAGATGGATCAAAATGAGCCTCCTTGATCCATATCACGTGACCTCCACGTGGCATACCCCTCCTTTATACCAACTCCGGCTATAACATCTAGGCAGCTTTTGCTCTGAAAGCTTATAAAAGGAGGCAGTTCTCTTTCTCTTCTTGGTCTCCAAAGATGTCTTTCACAATGTCCTGAAAACATTCCTGAGATACAACTGCTGACTGTCTCAATCTGGCCACAGCTATAAAACATTTTGGCTTTCAGATTGCTTCTTGTTTTGACTGTGTGTTATGGACCTTGCCATACAAAGGCCGGATAATTATAGGACCGAGAGTAGTAACTGATCGGCACATGACTGACCTCGATCACCATGATCACCTTGATCACCACAATCACCTTGATCACTATGATCACCAAGACTCAGGGAAACAGCATGTATATAATGACGCTCCTTTCAGACAGATTCCGACCCTTGTGGTCAACTCACATAGCAACCTGTCATATAGACATTGCTAGTAACACAGGCTATCCTCACTATTATATTGCTCACCCCCTTGTTTTCTGTCCTCAAGATAAACCAACAGCCCTTTGGTCTAGTCGCCTAGGCCTGTCGTTACACCCGCCTCGCGCTGGTCGGGTTGAGAGTCGGGTCGGGTTTTGCGGGGCGGGTTATCAAGTCTATATGTGGTCTTTTACTTCACATATGATTGGTTAAGTGGCTTACTAATCATTCAAAGGGACCCACATGTAGTCCGTGCATTTTTGAAATTTGAATAAAAATTGCTAAAATTCAAATTTCATGAAATTTTCCTTCAACTTTCTTAAATTCATCACCCCTAAATGCCCATCATAAAGGGTAGAACCAGAAAAGGGATTTCGCGATTACCTCGGAGGATGCCTCTACGCATGCTGTAGGTAGGTGCTAATGCAATGCCTATTCGAGATGATGTCCTACTTCGGGCCGACCTGGTCACAAGCGGGTTGAAATCTATCTACAGTATTTAGATCAGCAAGGGGATTGGAGTGCTTTCCTGATGTACTGTCTCATCAATTGTGCATTCGCCTGTGTATGAAGTTCTAGCAAATATGTACGTTACTCTACAGCAATCACGTATCCCACAGGACTCGGTTAAAGCGTGGGTAAAAGAGTGTTGTAGTCACCAGCCCTCTGGGTAAAGCTTGGCTAAGGACCCATACTAGCACTATCTCGTACAGTTTCGTTCTTTTGTATGTTCTGCTGTCACTACAAGCTGTTTGTTTTGGGAACAAGATAGGCATAGTTCTCTTATGGTACCAAATTTTAACAGCAGGTCAAATTCATATATTATGTCCAACTCGTCCTTTGTTCAATATTCCCCTTCTGAGTCTGCCCGCGCTTATCAACGTCTCAAATTTATACCTAGTTCGGTCTTCTTTGCAAATATCAAATCAGGCCTTCTGGTTTCTTGCCGTACACATTCATCGACTGCCAACATCTTTGTTCACTCAAGGTGTTTCATACTTTCCTAATAGCTTCATTTGCCCGATCTTATAAGATTTTTCACCCAGACGTTTTATATCATGGCATTGGGCACCTATATTTCGACTGCTTTCCAGCTAGATTATTATCCTCGACGTGGAGACCGGCTTTACGAACAGCCCACTGACAAGAACTCTCAGGGTCTTTTCCCGCCAGCCGCCTGTCTATTTGTTGGAAAGTGAGTTATAGCAGCAGCTATTTGCTCAAATTGTACTGTTTGAATGAAAGAGTGACATGTGGTAGTCTTTCAACCAGGCTTCCAATGAAAACACTAGCTGAAGATGTGAGAACAAAGTTCTCTTCCTTCGGTCGGTGTCATGTTAAGATCAGATATGATAAAAAGAGGGGACTACCTTCTGCCTTCCTTCAATTTGAGGTAGTTTATTTTTCACATACATATGCCGTGATTCATCTCTCGAATTATTGTATCTGACAATCATACAGAGAGTTGAGCATGCAGACGCTGCTCTGTTGTGCAATGGATCTGCCGTGCTGCATGGTCGTCGGTTAAGGATCGAGAGAGCAAAAGGAAGAAGTAAGAACTAACCTCTTTTCCTTCTACAAAATCCAGATGATTTCTCTGACCTCTTATGTGTGCATATAGGAACCGCTTTGCTTGGTCTCCGCTCAGGCGGTCCAATCTCGCCGGCCGATGTCCTCGAAGCACTGGAAAACAGAGGCCCCCTAGAGGCTTTTTGCATTAAACCATTATTTGGACGCTACAATTGGACTCTGGTTTGTACTGTTACGTTTGCATATGTCGACGACTGCAAGGATGCCATCAGGGTACGTCATATTGGATACGGCTTTCGTCGTCGTTCTGATACGGCTGACGTTCAGCAGCATTTCGTAAATGACACCAAGTACTATATGATGCTGCTCCCTGTCGATGGGAGTCCACTGCTCCCATGGGTTACTGTCTTCCCTACGACTCCCTTCTCGTCAAATTTCAACGACACCGAACTCATCACTACTTCCATCTCTGTAGGAGCCGCCATTAAGAAAAGTCCGGACCAAGAAGTCCGGAAAGGAAGTATTGAATCGAAATTTAAGCCGAAGACTGGTCGCACAATTGAGGAGTATGTCCGCGGTATGGCTCGAGAACTTAACATCAATCTGAGTGAAGAGGCTCTTCTGGATGTCATCCAAGAACTCGAAGAAGTGTGGGAGGATAGGATGTGTGGTAAACGCTGACATAGCCGTTCCATTGTCATTCTATCCTGCTTGATTCTTTCTACTTATGTGCCGTAGAAGTACCTAGTACTCAATATGTATAACCATTCTATCCTACGAGTTCGACACGTGAGTTAATTTTTGTGTTACGTCAGATACATCATCGGCAGTATATTGAATGAATATCAAAATAGATTATATTATTTCCGCACATTACGCTTCTTCCTCGCCGTCAAGTTACAGCTCCCTTGCCTATCCGAGATGTACAGATAAATACCAGGAAATCCCAGCCCGCCCAAAACTCCAAGAGCGCAGGGATCCAAATACTCTTCTCATCATCATCAAATAGGTGAGGAGGTAATTGAATTCTCTCTAGAGAAAAAGACAGGCAATTTCGAGTCAGTTTCGCAGGAATATCTCTTGCACGAAGTCCCAGAAATATGCAGAAATTATCCGCATGAAGTATATGTGGGAATGTATGCATGTACCGCATCGCATATGCATGATAATAATGGGTGGCTGACCTTCGGGGAGACAATTTCGAAAGAGAAACCATCTTTCTTAACTGAACTAACCTACCCTCTTACCCTCCGTGCCCCAAAATATCCCAGACCCACTGCGGTATCGTTCACGCCCATAATAGGAGCCGCGCCTTCTAGCATTTCCCAAGCACGCAGAGGGTAGGAGCCAATAGCACGACCGCGACTGTAAATGCGAAGACGATTCACCAAGCAACCTGGATCCTCAGGATGTCCCATTAAAGTCCCTAAAGGAGGCGGAGCAGACGACTGGGTAGCGGAAGATCCGAGAGGGAAGTTCGCTGATGGTGATGAGGCGGGGGTAGGTTGAGATGTGTTGCAATGGGCGACATCAGTTACAGGACCAAAGAGGTAGAGTAGTCGATGGTCATTTTGAACATGGAGGAAGGGTGGACAGCGGTCTTTCAAGAAACGAACACATTGTTGGCGAGCCTCCTCTGAGAGGGTGTCAACAAGTGAAGCAGCAACATCAAGAGCGTACGTCTGCAGGAATGCACCAGAGCGTTGTGTTGGCCATTGAAAGGGCCACTGTTGGGAATGATAATTGGGCTGAGATTGAGGCACAAGACTGGACAGAGGTCGTGACAAGGCAATGCAGCAGATCGCTATGAGTAGACGTGACTGTTCCAGCAGAGTGTTGGGCTTAGATGCCATAGAGAGAGTGTTGAATGCAGGGCGGTGTATGATGATCATCCGCAAAAGAGTGGAAAACCAAAAGGCAAAGTTCCTCTCGAATATCAAAAATGACTGAACTAGCTGGTCAGTCATCATACTACCCCTGTTTTCGCTGAAATTTTTGAAGTTCGCCTGCGCAATGATGAACTTTTGAAGTAACAAGTTGATCTTCTCCACAAGTAGGGGCGGAATAGAGGGCACACCAGATTCAGGGATACAGAATGCCAGCTCTTCAATGATGGTGAGGTACACCTTTGCAGTATCTTGAGCGCTGAACCCGTCAGTTATAACCAGAGAGTCACCATCAATAGGACTTTCGGACAGAGCAACGGAGAAGAACCCTTTCTCAGCTCGCTGTCGGATCTATGCAGGTCAGTATCAAAATCAACAGATGGCAATGCAATACATACCTGTCTCACTGCGTCCTTACTCATAAGTGCTACTAGATCAACCCAGCGCGACCTTCTAGCCCGAACATCTGTCACTGCGGCCTTAAACATTACATCAATAATACCGTTCCTAATCTCCTCCCCAGAATCTGCATTGAACAGAATCTGAAGTTTCAACTGACAGAAAGGCAGCGAGAAGTCATTTGCCATGTTTATAACCTTCTCCACTTCAGAAACGCTCGAAATTTGGCCTTCTTGGAGAAACAATCAGAACCAAGAACCACATATCGAACCGTGGCTAACAAACCTGGCTGTACCCTGAGCCCAAGTAGAAGGTCTAACGCCTTCTGCACAGCATCCATTGGTGCCGAATAAGAACCAGTGAACTTCTGCATGCAAGCTGCAGCTACAGATTCAGGATTGCGCACGAGCAAGTCACGAAGTAGTGGTATTATCCGGCTCTCCAAAGAAGCCCGCGCAGTATCCATTTCAGCTGGAGACGCTTGAGTCGAAAGGCAGGCTGCAGTATCGTGAATAATTCTAAGCGCCTCCTCTGAGTGCTTCGAGAGGAATTCTTGTTGGGCTATTTGAAATCGATACGACACCTTGATAGACAGTTAGCAAGTATATGGCGTTGCATCACACGAGTAACCTCACCAAGTCCAAGGATCCATTTCTGCCAGGTGTCATCGGAACTAGGAGTTCAAGCAAGTCTAAATGTAGTCCAATAATATTCGGAATGGTTGATGGCCCTGGTTCTGAATGTAAAAGCTTCTTCGTGAGGGAGAAGAATGCTTGCAGGGTCACACAGCCCACTCCGATGAGCGGAGCGACAATTTTCGAAACTTTTGGACGAGTAGATGATTTCAGCATACTACCAATCCAGTTGACTAAAAGTAGGTCGAACTGCTTGGGATTGAAGGACCTCAGCTGTGCGAGGTACCTGCAAGTATCGTTTGCGGACAACCTCCCTTCGCCATCGCCCGATTCAAGTTGTTTGGAGAGCGTTTCGAAAACCTTTACCAAGGTAGGTTCATCGATGTTATTACCCGAAGTCAGGAAACGATCCAAGTCTTCGTTAAATAACATGTTCACATGATCAAAATTCTCTGCCATACGCTCCAATATTGGGGAAGATGCCGCGAGCGTTGACTTACGTTCCAGCTGGGAAAGCTGTTGACGGAGGATAGCTACAGTGTTAATCTCATTAGAAAGACGGAGTCCCAGATTAATTAGAGAGAAGATCAGATCTTGAGCCAGCGTTCCAGCATTGTTCACACGGGTACAAGCCTCAGCAAAGTTTCTGAAGAGACCGGTTGTAGCACCAATAACATTAAACGAGTCGAAATGGTAGTTGAGAGTGTCGACGGCTGAAATCAGAACCATAATATTGTCGGAGTTGGAGGCGTGATTCAAAACGTCTGCAAGCATCGAGAGATCTCCAAAATTCTCGAGTAGATCCCTAACGATGAAGAACTCATCTGGAGTAAGAGATGAGACCTCTTCGTTTCTAGAGGGAAAATTTTCGACATTATCCCTTAGTCTTGTTATTAATCGCTCGGTAACCACTAACTCGAAACTCACTTTGTTGCGTTCTTGTAATGCTCAGAAATACCACGTCGTATCCATTGCCCGATTTCAGATTTTACTGCCCAGTTCAACTTCAGTTGAGTTACATCATCCAGTACGACAGTATCATCGTCAAATTCAGTCCGGAAAATCCCTGGAAGCCGCTGACGAACAGTCTTTTTGATTGCTTTGATGATGTAGTCTTCTTCCGATGCCGACAAGCCAGCGCGAGTCAGAAGGGTTTTACGAAGATTTTGCACGTGTTCGGAAAGGCGGCCACCAGGGAGCTGCGAGAGTACTTCGACATCGCTCATTACCGACTGCACGTCATGTAAGCTATCCGTCCCGTAAACTCTGAGGTTAACTGACCTGTCCCTCATGCTGATGACAACCAATGACACCCCTCGCCATCAGCCATTGCAAATATTTGCCTACAGAAAACGTCTGCGATCTAACCAGCTCTGAAATCACATGATATACATTGTCCATGTCCAGCCCAGTCTTCTCTCGAGTCTTCGTTAAGAAGGAAAGGATATGGGAGTCGATGTCAATTCCAGACCTTTTCCATTTCCGAAGCAGGCGTACAGCAACATATACGCGAACAAGGCCTTGGCGGAAAGGAGTGGCAGTCCATTCGAGGAGCTTAGAAACCAAAGCCGCCTTGTTTTCGACGGTATTCAGACACTCTTCAGAAATAGCATTCATATCACACATAGAGCGAGCAGAGTCAAGAAGACGGATGACTTGTCGCTGCGGCGAGGATTGAGCAACTTTGCGACAGCTCTTGGCTCGCTGCACGCGTGCATTGCGGTCTGCCAAGCTTTGGAAAATAGCCCCGTCGATACAGTCACTTGGATTCAAGCAAGAGAATAGAATATCTTTATACTTGTCCCATGACATGGGAAGAACAGCGGACGAGGTCTGTTCATGGATAAGCTTTTTAACAAAATGAGACAGTCTGTTAATGATGGGCTGCAAAGGTTCCTTTGGTCCAATTGTCTTGGCCTGCAAAGACCAGTCAGTTGAAAGGCCAAACTTCAGAAAGCAGGTTGGCAACACTTCCCTGTCGCAGTTTCTCCAACAGGAGTTCAGCCAGCCTTCTTCCTCGTTTCCTGTATCGCACGAGGCTGTCCCAGTAGATATCCAGCATCAAAAGCCAGATTGGCAGGCTGTCTAGAGATGCCATTTCTACTGAACACAAGAACCATTCCAGATGTTGGTCTTGGTCAAGCAGATTGTCGAAGAATAGCCGGGCGGTGAGTCTCGCCCTGTAATCTTTTAGCGATATCCGCATCTTTTCCAGCAGACACAGACTTACGCATATGCCATCTTTAATTTCCAGTCTGCCTTTCCACATGAACCAATCACCCCTTCAATAAACTGCTGGACATTTGTTGTCCAGTCCCGGACCCATTTTGTCTCTAGGCCAAGAGCCAACGTACCGCTTGTACCCTTTCGTTTGAAGGCACGAATCTCGTTGGCACCGACACACTTAGCCAGCCACACGGCCCGTCCGATGGGGATCCACTTGCTCAAGCACTGATCAAGAAGCACTTTGCCCCTTATGCCGTGCGGAATTGTACGGCTCAGTCTACGCAATGGTACGGACGGATTCGCGAGATCTCGAAGCCAGGCTTCCCGCTTGTTATCCGTAAGGGTCACTCGTGGTGGCGGTTTGAACGTAGAGGTAGCAGTGACCTTATTGCAGGTCTGCCGCTTGTCGAGCGCGGCAACTAAGACCGACGATAGCACCTGCAAGCCTGAGCGGTGTCTGAGTTGCGCGTACAGGGAGGGCCTCGCGGTGTTGGATTCATTCTGAGAGACCTGGGTACGATCATAATGTCCTTGCTTTGCAGTCTGCTCGTTCAAAACATCCTCGGGATGATTACCGGACCACGGAGAGAAGTCTGCAACCTCTACATGGAGAAGGTCAGCCGCTTCGCCTGCGCAATACCAACAGTGCACTTACTGTCGCCTTTTAAGACTGGAGCAACGGGAGGGGCCTCAAGGTGATATGGCGTGGTCTGCACCTCCCTCTCAGGAGAGCTCTCCCTTGACTCAGTCGCACTGTTACAGTGCCGTTCTGGAGCATGCTTCCATGGCCTCACGGGGAACGCAGGCGGGGACGCAGAAGATTTCAGTGCTTGAATGCCCACCTCCTGACTTCCTCCATAAGTTCCTGGACCATACATCTCCGACAGCAATTCCTGGAAGGACCACGCCGGCCGTACTCTCCCCGCCAGCGGAGGAGCTCTCAGTGTGGCAGGTCCAGATGCACTCCTCGTCTCCCCGACTTTGAACACAGTCTTGCCGTCCACCCCAGTCAGAGCCATACCGGTGCTGGAATCCAACTTCGGTCTCTTAGGCGGGCGCTCGCTTTCCTGTGCTCCGGCGTCGGTGGCCGTCAGGTCGATGACGGTCAACTGCTTGTTCTGCAGCTGCGGCGCAGCCATTGGAGAGCTCTCTGGTTGGGAGACAGAATGACTTGAAGCTTAGGAGTTTTGAACACGTCCACTATCGCACTGAGAACGTTAGGTTGATAGATCCGTGGCTGAACACCGGCGGACGGATGGGAGATCATCACAGGCAGATGATGTCCAGTCACCTAGGTAGATACTATGGTATCTAGACGACAGGCATGAGGGGGAAACTAGAAGGACTCCCTATCCAGGTGTAGACAAAAGATCAACTGAGAGATTGCCTGGTGAACTCCTTTTCTCAGCGGGACCCGATACCGAACTGATCGAGGATCAAGATCAGGCGGATGAGAAGATGTGGTTCAGGCTGGATAGAGCGAAAAAATGGCGAGAGCGAGTGCGGGCTTCGAGGCGAAGAGGGAGACCCTTCAAATTTTGCGCGCAGTTAAGATGAATCGCGAAGCAAAGTCGAGGTAGAAGGAAGAGGACATCGGAAAGGTCGCTGTGAAAGACGTAGCCGGACGACACAAAGCGATCTTTAATGCGTTGGTACACAGTACAGTACATCCATAGGTACTAGGTATGTACTGTACCTTTCTTACCTAAGGTAGTGGTAGTGGACAGAGTACTAGTAATCCCTCTATCTGACTCGTATTGTATTGTACAGTACATACCGCTTACGATACATCCCGTGCCAACTTGAGTACAGGGCTAGCCCACCCTAGTACAGAGTATTGAGCCTCCTGTGGTCGGTCTAAGCAATGTATGTTGTAGGTGAAGTGGGCACGGAGTACGGAGTATGCATGGTGAGTCGATGACTACTGGTATGGACTCTGGACTCTGTATGTACTGTACTGTACCTGACGACCCACCCTCCATCTCTCACTGAGGTTTTTTTGCTAGGTCATTTAATTTTGGTGCTATAGACCAATGGACAATTGAAGCTCTCTAGGCAGACGCAGTTTTCAAAGCTCTCCTCTATAGTATGTAGACCTCAGGGCGGGAAAGGTGCATAAGATATGGAGTTGGAACGGTGTACTCCGTACATTGGCATACCTACGGTATGTATGTACGGTACATACCTAAGGTATAAGTACGGTAAGGTCTACAGTCCGGTCTGATTTCCTGGAGTTGCCGCGCGGGCGGATTTGGCGGCTTTTAACACTGCAGATGGCCTATACCTTGTCAGAGCACATGAGCACAACGACTGCCTTCTCTCCCACAATCCGAGCTGATCTGGCTTGAAATTACGTTTCTCTGCAGATTTGCTAGCGAGTTTCGAGTGCCCGAGATGGCGTCCAAGAAGGATATGCGAAGGGTGGATCTCGGTACATGATGCAGACTTCTGTCGCGTTGGCATGGCAGCACTTCTACTAACCTGGACGTTGAGGGTTCAGTTATCCCCTATGTTGATCCGCCCAAGCAGAAGAGTGATGTTGATATGTCTGGTATGGGTGCTGGCGCTTTTTATTTACAGTTGTGGGGTGATTAATTGCGATTTCCAGGCGCTATGTCAAGCACCATGCCTATGGCTGCAGTATGTTCTCTTCATGACATTCCTCATGCTGCCCACTCTGACATTACTCTAGATGTTCACTAGGAACAGGTGGGAAGTCCACTCTCAAAGCTGTCTAGGAGAAGCCATCTCACAATTGCTGCTCACGCAGGATGATCGGATGGTATGCTTGATGTATCCTACTATTAGTTGATAGTATGGATAGTTGATCAATATACGCAGGGTGTCTCTGGTCTTTGCACTTCAAACCTGGCTTGCAGAGACTCCCGAGCAGCGCAAGACTGCAAACACACCCGCTTACATGTCTATCTTCATGTCCTGTGAGTTTCCCAAGCTTTGTTTTTGTAGAATGGCATAGACAAACCCTAATCGCTGATTGTCATTCTCGCTTCCAGTGATGGCCCTGGTAGTTGTATGTCCTTCGAACCTTCACTATCAAGGGAAACAGAATATCGTCCTGACCTTCCAGCCAGACATACTTCCCTCTCTTCCTTCCCCCGCCGGCCGCGCGCGGCAGTGCCACTGCGGCCCCTTAGCCCATGCCATCCCAGTAAGAAACACAGTGCTCTGTCGGTGATTCGGAACGGCAAGAGATAGATACGGATCAAATGGCACCTCTACTAATGTATGCGACGGGAGCAGCCAGGATGTGACAGGCAATGGTGGAAGAGAAGGGTAAAGGCAGGGCATGCGATGGAGAAGGTGCAAGCAAGTTAGTAGAATGCGATAAACGTAATGATAAGGGCAATTTGTGGACATCCACGTATTGATTGTCGAATCGAACGAGTGGCCGGTAAACCCCGGTTTTAGGGACCTACATAGAGGGTGACGCCACCAGATGGACTGTTCATCCTTCAGGGAATCCCTTCTACCTAGGATCTAGCCTATTTCCTCATACTGTGGAGGAGACAGGCATGGGCCTGTGGAGCAAGGGATGGGACACAGAGCACGACGGCTACTGCTAGTACCAAGTATGATGCTGTAGAAGATGCCAGATGCTTGCGGACGGCCCCTTCAACCAGTAAGCGGGTTGGCCACCGTTGCTGAGTCATCTAGTGGCCTCTGCCAGCGCCAGCGTCCGCGGCTCCACGGCGCCCTGCGCTGGCGCAGACTCCAGACGCCCCTCAAAAGGCTCTTCCACCTCTTCTCTTCCCTCTCCGCCTCTCATCTCCTTCTCCAACTTCCCGTCTGCGCTCTCGCATCTACGCGTCACCCCAGACCCGTGTTTCTTGTGCTCGCAATCACATCTGCTCCTCCGAGACTCAGATTCTCATCCTTCGGCTATCTTACTCCAGACCCCTTTCTGAGTTCATTTACAACAAAGGACGGGTTTATGTCCATCGAAAATCTCAAGACCTTCGGTAAGTCTTTGCCACAGCACCTTATCTCCCTTTTCGTGCTGTCCTCTTCTGCGCATCAGCTGGCACTTGTCCAGCTGATGCCGGGCTCTTGGCTTGGCTTTTGTCTCTATCGCGGGGTAGATTCATGGGTGAAGATCTGAGGCTGACACATGCACTTTGTCCCTATTGTAGACCCCTTCGCCGAAGCTGACGAAGACACCGGCGAGACAAAACAGTCTCAGAATTACATCCATATACGGATCCAACGTACGTTCCGAAACACCTGGTGGTTTTCAGCCGGAAAGTGGCTGGCGCTAACGGCTTGGTCTTGCAGAGCGCAATGGTCGAAAGACTTTGACCACGGTTCAAGGTCTCCCCAAGAAATTTGATCAGAGGAAGATTCTCAAAGTGATCAAGAAGAAGTTTGGTATGTTATAATATCCCGATCATCGCCTGAATAGCACGTGCTGACTTCTCGTCAGCCTGCAATGGCACCATCGTCCATGACAGTGAAATGGGCGAGGTGATCCAGCTGCAAGGTGACCAGCGCAAGGACGTGCAAGAGTTCTTGACCGATAAGAAGGAAGGGCTTGAACTCGACGCCAAGACAATCAAGGTAGGTGTCAAAAGCATCACAAATGACAGCCACATCCCTGCTAACGGCTTCAGGTCCATGGGTTCTAGGGTGAGACGCTACCTCCATCCCGCCCCTCGTCGCCCGGTCTATCTCCCCTGGTCGGTAGGAGTTTGGTCATTTGCCCTTCCCGCCTGGCCACACAATTCGCTTCCGGGATGTGCAGCGTCCACCTACACCTAATTTCTGTTCTTATTCCTCTGCGCTCGGCATGCTAGATTCGTGTGGAAAAAAGACATGCTAAGGCTGCGTTCCCTTGACGCATGAGAGAGAATGATGCTGAGGAAACGGCTCACTTCGACTAGTCTAATTGGAACGGGAGACGACGGGACGAGGCGTTGGTAGATACCCATGGTCTGCATAGATAATCTGTCTGTTTCACCTATTTGCTAGCTTGTTGATGGGATGGCCCGCTGGAATTAAGACTATCGTTGCGATAGTCTTTCCGCTCGGTGGATTAGTAGTTCTGCTTGATTTGGACGATGGTCACTCCCAGTATGGGCATTCCTTTTTCCTGTTTTCATTCTCTACAGTCGTTTCTCCTTCCCTTTGGGGCCACAGTATGTCAACACTGTCATTTCGAACAAGAATACAGTTTAGTTCGTGTCTTATTCCTGCTATCCGTCAGGATTTGTAAGCACGGAGGTTGTGGAAGACGACTCGTCGTCCAGATTTCTATCCGGAAACACCAGATATTTTCATTAAACTCGAACAAAACGTTGCTTTACGGTGCAAGACGCATGCCTCTTGCAACTCTGCTTAGGGACTGGTTGTATCTATATTGCAAGTCACTCCCCCGTTGTGTTCCTGGTGAGACTAGTGCAGTTTCAAACCTTATTATTGACAACACTTCATTCTTTGCAGCTTCAAAAGTGACAGTGGCTACACTGTCACACGGTGAGAAGCCTTTTTTTTTTTCCCTCATTGCTTTTAGTAAATGGGTAGTTTCATAAAAAAGAGGTTCGTTAGTTGCGAACATAGAAAGAATCAACTTCGAGTAGAATATGGATCATACGGACCGCCAGAGTAAGAAGGACATAGTTTGGTAGTTTGTTATCAGTTACATTTGTTAACTTGTATATTTGTTCTTTTGTGTATAGGTATCTCACCTGACACACCAGTTGCATGCAGGTTAAAGAAGACTTGCTGAGTAATTTGGATAACCTGAGAAGACAGATGGTTTCAAATGCTGCGAAATTCCTGTTACAGATGTATTCCCACAAAGTCTTATAACAAAATCAAAGCAGAAGCAGCAGGTGGCTAGTCAATGTGACATTGTGATACACCCTTCTACAAACTCCACCTCTTGGAAAGAAAGGGGAAAGGGGGAAGGGAGGAAAATCATCCCTAAGAAGGCAATAGAAAAGCGCCAAAAGTCTGTGCATGGGCACGATAAATCTCACTATCCTCCACCATCTGCATTCTCGGTTGTAAAAGACCCAACAATCCAGTCCCACAATCTCCGCCCTATTACGAATGCTGGCACCTCTGGCTCATTCTCCCGCGTCAAATGCAGCTGCAGAAGGAGAGATGACATGCTCACAAAACTAGCGACAGACAGGACAGAGATGGACGCTGTCGTCTCACGCTTGATCGTTGCGTGGTTTTGGGTAGCGTGATATATAAATGTCAGAGTCTGTTGTGTTGCACATCACCTTTGGTTAGAGATGCTTGGGTCGGGCAGTTTTTTTCCTTTCCATAGAGACAATGGGGACCCACAGTTGTTATCGAGATCCACGCCGGGAGCAGAAGGCGAGGGTCTGACGATGCGCCGGAGAGATAGAGGACCCAGGAGGTCAGATAGGCAATGAGACCATTGGTGGTGAGGAGACGGATCACTACGGCGGGGGGCGTGTAGTTTAGGAGCCTGTCGGTGGCATTGAAACCTTTAGTGGTCTGAATGGACACATGGATCGCGATGCCAGGGGAAAGATGACCGACCAGCGAGACATCATGCAGTCGGCGAAGAAGTAGGAGAGGTAGGCGGAGGCACAGCACTAGGAGTTTTCAACGGATTAGCGGAAACCAGTCGTATCCGGCATACAGGGCACATCTGTGACATACCCACATGATCGCCAATGCCACCTCCGTCACCCTGAATCTCCTCTCGACGTCCCAACCGGCGCCGGCGCTGCCCACTACAGCGGCCGCCCACCCGTCGCGCCACATACCGGGGCGGATACGGAGCAACTCGGCGAGGAAGGTAAAGGCACATCGCAGCCCCCACCACGCAGCCGGGGCTGTACTCAAGGCGCGACATACCAGCAGCGGCACGTACCACTTGCGATCGACTCCCAGAATGACGGCGACGCGCGGGTGCAAGGCCGACGAGAAGCTCAAGGTTGACTCATTGCGACCAGACGCGGTGGAGGTTGGGCCGGAACGGGAAGAAGCCGGGGAGGGCGGGACGATGGTGGAAGGAGAGGAGGGAGTTGCTTGGTCTTCGTCGTCGGGACGGTCCGGGGAACGGGGGGGAGAAGGCGCCAAGGGCGGCGGAGGCGTCGCAGGGCCCGAGTTCGACTGGGAGGCGATCACCTGGGATCGAGAGGAGGAGAGGGGGGTAGTGGGGGGCGAAGGAGAGGCATCGCAGCGGGTGGAAGCCAGCCTTGTTCTACGGCATGTACAGCCGCGGCGCGTGCGGAGGTGAGTGAAAGGAGGTGGCTTGGGATGAGCGGCCAGCGAGGAACCAAGGCGTGCTGGAGACGAGGGTGGTGGGAGCGGTGATGGCAGAAGCCAGGGTCGATGGAGGAGAGAGGGAGAGCGAGATGGAGGATGAGGGTGAGAAGACGAGGAGAGGAGAGGATGAAGAAGACGAGAGGGTAAGGGCGAGGTTCAGGTGACCGCCGGCGGGCGATGCGGAAAAGGGGACGATCCGGCACGCCGCGGTGCCCCTCAGCGGTTGACAGAGAAGTTGTGTACATCCATCGACAGACAAGATACCGATCCACATACCGAGCATCAAGCACACGACCAGCCTTTGCTGTCCCCGTCCCTGTTCCCAGTGTCCTTTCTCTCTCCTCCTCCTCGCTCTCCGTCTCCATCTCGGCCAGCCCGCCGGGCGGTGGATCACGTGCCACGCCCGCTCCCGGAGCACGCAAAAACACCGCGTCGACCCGCCGTCACGACCTTTTCTCCGCCCCCAGCCCTGTCCGATCGTCCTGTCGTGCGCCGTGGAGGATTCAATCCCCGCACCATGGCGTCCTCCCTGCACGTCTCCTCCAGTTTCCTCTTCTCCGCGGCCCGATCTTCCCCCGTCTCCCTGCTTCCGTCTTCGGTCTCGTCCGCCGCCGCGCCTTGTCAATGTCGGTCGTTCTCGAAGGCGCCCGCACTCAAGGTGCGCGGCATCCCACAAAAGATCTCGCTGAGCGCGCCCCCTCAGCCGAGCAAAAAGGTCCTTGCTAGTCGAGAATTAGCCAGGACGGCCCCGACTCAAGATTTCGGGCTTCTGCCCGGCACTTTTATTCGGCCGCTCTGGCGGGACATGCCTTCGTTCTTCGAGCAGCCTCGGCAAAGACTGCACCTGGAATGGCTCTCGTTGAAAACGGCGGTTCAAAATTTCCTGGGGTGGGTCTCACGCCTTGAAGAAGAATATGTCTTTTTTTTTTATCGCAGTAGTGACGTGAAAGGCGGCTTGTTCAATTGCAACGCGGGCGGACCACAGGATCGCTGACTCGTCGATAGAATTCTGGCGTACAGCAAATTTTTCAACAAAGGACTTCCCCTCCGTCTGAGGGAGCGAAGAAAGGCGGCTCGTGCGCTCCACCAGAGAATGTATACCGCATTTGCGGCGTATGTCCACACCTCGTTCTCACCAGCCTCCCCCACACAGGAAACTTTAACAAGCTTGTCCGAGCTGTTAATTTCCCTGCTGACTAAATATACTCATGAAATAGCGGTGACATCAACACGATTCGCAAAATCTGCTGTCCCGGTCTCGCCAAGAGCCTCAGCACCCGCATCGCCAACCGCCCAGGTCATGAGCGAATCACTTGGACGTTGGAGAAATATCTCCGTACTCCTGCCACATATTTCACGGGTGTACGCGTTCTTTCGGACCGTGCAACCGTGCTTCCGGAGTTGCCAGACTCCGGAGTGCGGCAGGTTGTCGTGCGGATTACGAGCCGGCAATCAATCAGCACCATATCCTCTCCAGCAAAGCGTGGAGTACAGGGATCCGCAGGAATTCCCTTCTCTAGTCCAGAGGGCAAGTCCGAATCTGCTACCTCGGAATCAACGACAGTTAAGCAGCAGGACTGCACCGAATACGTCGTGCTCCAGAAGCTCAGATTGATGGGGGAGGAAGATGAATGGCGTATCTGGGGTCATACGAGCCCCACAACAGTAGAAGATCTTGACAGTCCTTTCTTCGCAGCGGGCCTGACTCTTTCCGAACGTTTGGCCGGAATGAAGGAATTGATCGAAGGTCGGAAGTGAAACTGTGGGATCAGATTGAGTCTTCGTTCTGGTCCGGCTTTTGTGTTCTGTCTTTGAGACGGAACAACAGTACTCCAAATACGGATCCCGGAAGACGTCGGGAAATGTCTACATGTTCTGTTCCTTCTATGTTTATTTATTCGTCCTTCTGTTGTTTCAGATTTTCATGTTCTCTATCAATTACGGCATTCATGGACTGGGGCCTCTTATGTCTTTTCATTATCCACGTATCACGTACGTACATGCCAAGGTACATACTTATCCATCCTCTCAGGGAATTCAGATTCGACCGCCTGTCAAACGTCGAAACCATATCTGGACTAATAATTGCCAAGGCTTATGAGTTCTCTCTTGTGAACTTAAGAGGCCAGGCGACAACTTGCCCCACCGGACACCGATTGTGACCTAGACTCGGACAGCACGGATTCCAGATTGACATTCAAAAATATAGAATTAAAATAATCCTTTGCCCCCTTTAACCAAGACCGTCCCTTTTTGGACAGGTCTAACCTAAGTTTGGAGACGGTTTAGCTCTTGTTACTAAATCACAGATGAGTCCTCCTTGCTGAACAAACCACACGTCTCTCGTGTGCCAGTTCTCCTGCGGTTTGTGGAGACGTATTTCAGATTCTCTTAGAACTGAGGGATAATTTTGTGCATCTCCATCCAATACATGTCCGTGACCCTGAACCGAAGATGAAGAAGCTTTGATCCATCTCCTTCAGCTTTTTCTCTGAACTTTCAATCCAATGCTTGGGGACAAATGAATCAGGGTCTGGGAAGACATACAGATCTCAGTGCAGAACCCAGGCGTTGATGCCCATAGCTGTTCCTCCCGGGATGCGTCTGCCACAAATAGTGGCACCGGATTTGGGGACATGGTGCTCCAGGATCAGGCCCATGGATGTATGGAGGCGCATGGACTCCTTCAGCACCGCTCCAAGATAAGGAGGATGGTGATGGCTTTCTGGTATGAGACTGGACTGCTGAGTTTGCCTTTGTGGTCTGCAGCATCGATTTCTGCTTGCACTTTCGCCATCTTTTCTGGGCTGCGGATAAGGAAGTATATAACTGCGCGGAGGGTGATTGCTGTTGTGTCAGAGCCAGCGAACACATTGGTGGATAGGTGAACAATGACATCGCGCAATGAAAGTTTTCAGGATCAGCCTTGTGGATGGCCATCCAGTGAGACATCATGTCTTTCCCCCCGTCTTCTCGCAATCTTTGGGTTCACCATCCCGCCGCAGCGACAATCTCGAATTGATTGCTTTCAGGGTGGACTGGAGGACCTGATTCCAAGTGTCCATGCTTGGTAGAAGGTAATGGAAGAGCGGGTTTCCAAGAAAGAAAGGGTGCGCCTCAGGAACTTGGCCGCAGAGACTAGCATAGAGCAACATGACTTCTGTCGCTTTGATCATGCTGTCCACATCTCGGCCTTCCTGGAGGAACCCGAGTTTCTTGGCAAATGTAAACTCCCCCACCACGTCAAAGGTGTAATAGTAGTCAGGCACCAAGGTCCTCAGGAGTCGCGGAGTCCGCGAACTTTCTGAGTTGGGAGATAACGATGTCTGTGCATGAATCGACAGCAGGCTCGAGTTCGAGCAGCGAAGTTATGCTGTACGCATTGGCCACAGGTCGCTTCTGGCCGCGGTGGAACTGCTCATCCCGCGTCGAGAAAAGGTTCATCTGTGGCTTTTTGTTCCACGATATGCACTGGATGGGATAGAATGCGGTTTGGACCGTGTCGAAGCGGTCAGTCGATCCTCCCGCTCGCCGTGGATACAAGGCATGGGTTACAAGTCCCTACCTTGGTGAAACCGCCTTTCGAGCCGTAGATGACGGGGATCGCCTTGGGATCGCCGACGAAAATGTGCTTTGGGCCAATCCTCACCAGGGGTCCGTATTGTCGATGTAAGCGGATTGCCGTGTTGTGCGCATCACCCTTCCAGACATCGTAGAACTTCCAGAGCCGCGTGTAGGCGACGATGGTTGGTCCAGGGATGTTGGAAAGACCAGGCTTGAATCTATTCGTGAGCAGGCGGAGAATCACTGCTGCAAGGATGAGAGGGAGGGCATATGTCCTGAGGAAGGAAACGATAATGACCTGCGCCATGATATCCTCCAGCAGCTACCGCCGGGGGGGGGTAAGGGAAACAGGTGCCGGGAACGGGGGTCTTGAAAAGATAATCAACCGGTTACCTGATGCCGAGCAGGAGAACGGCAAGGGGCCGTTGGGGTGCGAGGGACAGGCCACACACAGACCGGAGCATCGTCGTGGCCGCCCGCGGGGGCAAGTAGCCCTGTGTATATGGACAGCGTGCATGAGCGCGGTCCAGGCCGGGCACGAGGCGAGGTACGGTATCCGAAGGCGCGCGGTCGCGGATCGATCCTCGTGTCTGTGGGGTTAACTCGGGGGTGCGGGGTCTCCGGATTCCACATTCCCGCCTCCGCCAGATCCTCAGATCCCCACACCCAAGGGGCTTCAGCCTTCAGGGCCCCTGCTGTCGGATGTCGGATCCGAGATCCCAATTCCTCCTTTCGATAGCATCGTTCTCCCTGTCGACCCGACATGCCTTCGTCGGGGCTCGGAGCTCTGCCGGCAACGACGGGTAAACCCGCAAAGACGGGTGTCAAGCCCAAGCTCACATCCTCGGGGACCGAATGATGATCACAGCGACATCAACCCCATTGCCGTTCCATAAGCTATTTACCAGAGATGAATTCTATATACACTTACGACTTCAGCAGGGGGATGACGCAACTAGAAGCTGATAACTTGCGTGGGAATCCCTGCTGAAAACAAAATATACATATGTGGAGGGCAGGCGAACAACCGCCGAGGCTAAGATACGATAAACGTAAGAAAGCACTATACAATTACAGGACACAACAGCTCCCCGAAAATCAAGACTCGCATGCTGATCCAGACCTTCTCCAGCCAGCCAGATCCTTATCCGTAAGACTCCGGCGGAGAATTCTCATCGAAGCCCGACAAGGAGAGTGGATGACTAGTCGTCGTCAAAGATCTGAAAGGTGTTTAGGAGGATCGTCTCGATTACTCGGGTTTGCCAGACTGCATCTGCGATATTGCCGCCGGAGTTGGCACCCATGAGAGTAGGCCTGTTGAGCATCAGTATCTATCATACTGACGGTATAAATATCCGGCTGATAAACTTACCCAAAACAGATTGCAAGATTACCGGCATTCATCCGATTGTGTATATAGTGTTCTTGGACCTTGTTGAGATGCTAGAGAATTTCTGTCAATCACAGGGCTCTACCGGTACTAGGCTTGAAACTCGCCGATATACTACACACCAGAATCAAAGCTCTCAATGTAGCATAATGGGGATCGGGTAAGTTGTTGATGATAGCGTGCAATGAATCCCGTCGCTCGATATCGTCGTCCAGGCCTGTATTTAAACGATCAACATACACACTCCGAACAGACAGGAGCTCCAGCGATGCTTACGGGCAGCATTTATAAATTCCGAGTAGTATCGCGATGTGAATAGCGGATCAGGCAATTCTCTGAAGAATTGCTTCAACAGTCCCGCAACACTGTTGACATCGTGGAAGAAGCTTTCTGGGTTCGTAAAATCCACTTGCGACGAATCTGTAGAAATCATGTGAGAACTGCATGGTGTTACGAGTATTGAGAGCAGTCCTCACCATTGTCAAAAAGAGATTTCATATAGTTAATATGGTTCGCACTTCCTGAGAGGCGGTAGATACCCTCCACATCAAGTCCAAAAAGTTCTACTGCCTGAAAGCACTGATAGACAATCATAGGAACAGCGGTCCCGTCCCTGCGGTAGAGATCCTCGAGTGAGACACCAAAAACAGGTTTCAATGGTGGCAAACTCTGCTGGTAAGTATTCCCGGGCTGTGTGGGTGGACGGCCCTGTCCTGCCATCAGCAAATGAGTCATATGATTCTGTTGTGAAAGTGACATCGAAGGAGGATGGTGCTGCTGTAACTGCTGCGACGATGAGCTTGAGTCTGTCTGCTGCTGAAATGATAACGGGGGGATCTGGTTCGTGTTTAGTGTTGATTGCGGCGACGTCTGAGGAGGAGACCCGGATTGCTGAGACAAAGAGGGCGGAGGAAGCATTGCTGACTGGCGTTTATTTTGCATGTTTTGCTGCAATGTCGCTGCAGGTGCTGACGCAGCTTGTGGTGCCAGAGTCTGGCCCAGGTAAGAATCGGGTATAAAAACTAGAAATTGAATTCTCCAGACCTACCGGATGACGTTCATATTTCACCTCTGCTGAACACATCACGCCAGGATTACTCAAGTGACTCAGGACATAGTCGTTAAAATCTTTTTGGTTATCAACCTGCTGAACAACCTCACGAAGACTTTTCGGACCAACAGTCCCATTGCTTTGTCCATTCTTCAATGGACTTACGCAGAGACCGCTGCCAAGAAGTAGCTTCTCATTAAATGTCGCTAGTAGCGGTCAACAAGATGTAGCGTTCAAAAAAATATGTTCGGAACATACCGAACTTCTGCAGCTGCAACGTGAGTCCAGAGTCGCACTCCATGATCAACTGGTGAATATTCTGAACAGCCTGGGGCCGAAGGGTGGAAACCAACTCCTGCCTAGCAGCTTGCGCAGCTTGCACTTTGGCTGCATAGTCGCTATCCGCATTCTGCACTTTGCGATGAAGATCCTCTTCATATTGGGCGGCCGATTTGGGACCTTTCAGGCCGAACTTCCCGGATTGCTTATCTCCGGTTCTGGCACGGTCGTACTGCTCTGCCAGGGAGTCATACTTGGCTTTGGCTTTCTCTGCCAAATTCTCAGCGTCCTGTACCTTCTTCTCCGCACTCAACCCTGCCTGCTTCCAGTATTTGCGACCACGCTCTATGTTCGTTGCAAGTTCTTGCAGGTCCTCCGCCATCTGCTGAAGAGAGACTGCAAACTGCAGCCCATGATCAGCCATGCGGTCATGAATGCGGTTAAGTTCCTCGTAGCTCTGACTGTAGGTTCCCTGGCGATTTTCAATGCGGTGCGCAGCCTCGTGCGCAGAGCGAGAGAGCTTCTTCAGGCCCTGGGCATGTTCCTCTTCGAGTGCCGCTCGCTTCTTGAGAAATGCCGCAAAGTCCTGGCCATGCAGTCAGCAAATACAAGCTGGGGGACAGTAGTAACTGCGACAAAGACCAGCCACAGACCCGTGCGGATGCAATGCTTTGCTTCAGCCTCGTCAAGAGCGTCGTGACGCCAATCTATCCAGCCGGTTGTTAGAAGCTCGACTCGAGTAGTCTGGTCATTGTCTTGTCGACTACGTACATCGGATTGCAGGACCTTGTCCAGTTGAGCTTTCGTCTCGTCCGCTAGAGCTCCAGGGTCTGTGAACTCCACCCCGCCTGATTTCCCAGCGGAGGGCGGACGGGCGCTCGAAGGCGGAACGTCGCCGTCCTGGCGCGAAGGCGCGCCAGACGCCTGGCCATCATCGACGGGGATGTCGATCATGGGGATGCTGGGATCCGGGGTGTCCCGCAGGAACGGCAAGAGACAGAGGAATTACTTCCTTGGGTGGACTGTCCAACAGGTCCGGAGGGGGACATGAGCGATATCCAACATCCACGGGCGTGGCTTTGCCCACGTAAGTTGCAACCAAGTTACGGGGGATCGACGGGCCGACGAGCTAGCTGGCGGGCACCGCCACACAGCCACATCACGTGTTGCCGGAGTAGAGCACCGTCCACAGTACATCGTCACATACATGTCCTGTGCAGCGGCAATCCTTGAGCCGACGCTGCGAATCTCTCTAACCACCGGAGACTCGAACGCGAGGGGCTCCCCCAGCATCAGAGAATACACAGACTGTGAAACCCCCGGAACAGGGCAATTCGAGTCTTATGAGGAGGACCCGCATTCTTCTTCAGTCTGCTTAGTAATCCAGTTGGTGATAGTCACCGACACAATCGCCGACTTGCGCCTCCACGTAACGTGACCCTCACTTCAGTCCGCATCGCTATGCAAATTGCATTCCCTTGCTTGAAAACCCCAAGTTCATAAACCTAAGGAGACATAATACAACATATGGAGCCGGTTCCAAGGCGCACCGTGGGTGCGAGTGAACTTGCGACGCGCGGTACCTTAGTTGCGCCTCCTGGAACCGACAGCAGTGTTCGGGGCGACACCAGAAATAGCCGCCCCGTAGCAGCTTCGGATTTTTCCAGCAGCACTCCAAACGGATGCCAAGTGGAAAAGGTCCAGCCAATTGCTCGGAAGCGTCGGGGCGGCAGTAGAAGGGCATGTAATGAGTGTAAGCAACAGAAGGTGAGCCTTGATCTGAAAGCCCTGACCTCGCTTCTGCTCAATAGTCGGACGACCCCCAGGTTCCAAACGCTGGCTAAAATGGCAACCTTGAGCATCGATAGCTCCGTTGTGACATAGTTCAAGTGCCTTCTTCGGCATGCTCACGCTGCAAGAGGCTTCAGATTGACTGCAAGGTCGAGCCTACCTTCAAGAGGATATCGAAGCGGAGGTAATAATATGGCCTCATAATAACTTACCTACCTATACCAACCCGTAAAAGTTCTGAGTCTGGTTGAAATGTCTGACATAGTTCATTACAGACGGAATGCGGAAATGGAGAAGGAGATTGCGGATCTCCGAAGGCGACTCGCAAATAGTGGCAATCAGATACCAACTGCTTTTGAAGCCAACACAATAGACCAATCCTCAGAGGATGTCTTTTGTGACCCTGATTCCCCTCCGTCGGCGAGGGATGGTTCTCTATCTGTCCCAGTAGAGCCGCAATCATCCACTTTACATACACCGTTGGTTTTGCAGAGGGCGGATGCGTCTATTCTTTTGCAGGAAGATAACGCGTGGAGACTGGAAGATATATCTCTCTCTAGAGTGAGAGTTGCCAGACTATTCGAACAGTAACATTGTCACAGGACATTTGCCGACTGCTTTGCCTATTCGCTAACATGTCTTAGGTTCTTCAAATATTATCATCCCTTCCTCCCTCTGTTGGATCCCTTGAAAGGACCGGATGAATATCTCCACCGGTCTGCCCTCTTGGCATGGACAATTATCTGTGTTGCTAGTCGCCGCGCACCGTCTGAACCTGGTCTTCTCAGGTCACTCTCAGCGCCGTTTAGCAGGCTCTTGTGGTCGACCATAACTAGCGTCCCGCAAAATTACCATGTTGTTAAGGCCCTTTGCCTACTATGTACGTGGCCATTACCCACTACAAGCCAGAGGTCGGACCAGACCTTCATGCTTAGTGGGTTGATGATGCAAGTCGCCATGCAACTTGGCCTACATCGCCCGGTTCAAGCGGAAGAGTTCACAACTTTCAGAATGGAGGTTAGAGGTGAAGAGTTGAAAGATAGATTGCAGACGTGGGTCATATGCAATATAGTAGCGCAGAAGTAAGTGTCATTCATTTCTCTCCCCTCCCTTCTTTTCACTTTCCAGTTTCGAGAAGAGACTAGGAGCTGAGCTCACAATCTGCAGCGTTGCCACTGGCTACGGGCAGCCTCCGGGCACGCTCTACGATTGGGCTCTTGAGCCAGCGTCCCTGAAAGATGCAGACTACCGTCTTCCCGATGAACTGAGGATTCGATTACGGATTGAGAAGTTCTGCGACAGAGTTGCAAAAGGACTGTACAGTAGCAAACCAGAACCAGCGGAGTTCGTCAGCGCAGAGAAGTTGGTGATGGTTCGAATCTTGGAAAGTGAGCTCAAGGAAATGGAGTTGGAATTTGGTCAAGATATATCACGTATGAAAACCCTGAAGTACTTATGGCTGTTTGCTGATATCTTCCCAGAAATCAATATGATACATCTGCGAGCGGCGGAGCTTCACCTGCGGTATTTTGTGTTTTTGAGTTCTAGCGCGAGGAGTGAGGACCTGATGAACCTATTTGTTGCAACAACGTCATTCCTTGGGCGGGTTCTGGATCTTGAAACGTCACCGGGGAATCTACTCAGTCATTCCAGCAATTACATACTCCAGATGATTGTGTCGGCTGCATTTGCCCTTATGAAACTGTTGAAGAGTCCCTTCGCCCGACAGATTGATCTGGAGCACGGCAAGCTTCTCTTCAACGGAGCGATATCAGCCATTAGAAGGATAAGTGTCATGGATCATGATCGTCCAGTCCGCTTGGCCGACGTCCTATCCCAAATGTGGAATGCCAATGGTTCAGAGTCCGCAAATGGTGAAGATGCGTTGCAGCTCAAAGTTCGGTGCAGGATGAGTATGAGCCACGTTTATGACACTGTTTGGCGCTGGCGACAAAGGTTCAAGCCAATAAAAGGCCCAGAGGACGTACAAAGTAGGCTTCCAGGTCTCTTGATACCCCATGCGTGGTCCTTTGGACACTGACCCCTCGCAGCTGTAGCAGCGAATCCGAGCATGCCGACGACCGGTCCAGCTCCCACACATCAAGATAACTCTATGAATGACCCAACTTTAATGCCATCGCCGCATTTTGGCCAGAATGAAGGATTTATTAGTGATGCCAGTTTTTCGGATGTTTTTGATTCCCTGAACTGGGTATTTGACGGTATTCCTGATTCCTTCTGTGCTCCGCCGGCTATATAGAGAGCGTATGTTATTGGTGCCCTGTCTTGCAAACCAGGGTGTATAAATGTCAATTAGTTAGTACGAAGGTCAGGACAGGCCTCCTGTGATGTATGCATATGCCGGAAGCTAAGACAGCACTGATCGTCAAAAAAAATTCCCAGAGAGAGTGTGGGGAGGGGCGGGGGCGGGGAAGGTGAATGAGAAATAAAGGCTGTTGATAGTCAACGGCATAAAGAGCTAATATCCAACGGAACTGTACAAAAAAAGGTATAATAGTCTACCAGGTTTGGGGGTTAATTGCGGCGACCATATCCTCCGCAGATATTGATGCAAAATGTAAAATTACAGGGTATTTTGTCTAACCTTCTGCTCTCATGCCTAGCCAGCAAAACACCAGGGTCTTATCACACTTATGTGTGATGCGAAGCTCGGAAAGAGTAGGTCACCTCCTATTCGGAAGACAATAATCTATGCCTCTTTCTCATATCATCACCCCCAGCATGAGTGGGAATGTACGGAACAGCTGAGCGGATGGAGCCTTTGCCTAGCAAACACGAGAGCGGCGTGACCCACCGTGCCCCTCCCGAAGCCTACACTCCGATTCTTCCTAGTTGCACAATGCGTGCTTGGATTATTGAATCAGACCCAAGCTCTCTTCTCCCCAGGCGAAGAGGCATTCCTCCCCGCTTTCGCCCACCAGTTCTCCACGATCGCCGCTTCTTAATAATTCGTGGTTGGAAACAGTGAATTGAGACGGTCTTGCACACCTCAAGCCTTGTACCCCATGTCCTCGCAGGAAGTGCACCTCGTCGCCACTTTCTACCCCAAACCGGGGAAGACCGATGAGGTGTGTACTGATCGAGATGGCTCCATCTCGCCGATTTGTGAATATCCGGCGACGAGCGGCTGACGGGAACGATAACCAGCTGATGGCGCTCATCACCGACATGACCAAGAAAGTCCACGCAAACGAGCCCGAGACCCTGGCCTACTATGCAATCCGAGTAGAAGGCAAGGACGAGATCATTTTTGTCGAGAAGTATGTCCATGACACCTTGGCCCGTTCTCCCGGTACAGCGAGAAACAGGGGTTGTAACAGTGCATACAGGTACAAAAACCAAGCGGCCGTCACGGCGCACATCCAGACACCTTACTTCCAAGAGTTCGCTGAGAAACTCCCGTCCTTAACTGAGAAGCCCTATGATTTAAAGACGGGTACTCGTATCGCTGGATTCGAGGGGAGGGCCGACATCTGAAGACCGCCTACGCTTGCAGCCATCAATCTTCACACCAACGGTTTGTGGAGAGCCGCATGAGACGGGACCTTTATACGGAGTAGATAGCCTGGGCATCTCGATGTCGACACAAGGACAACCGACAATGACTGGGGTCGACTGAGCCTCGAAGACCGCAGACGATCTCACATTCGGCATGACTGTGTAGATAGCAAGTAGCATGAGATCCATGCTGCAGTCTCCGACGCCAGCCATTGCTAGAGCTAGAGGGTCGTTTCCAAAAGCTGAGGATCACTGGAAACACGGATTCTGACCAACATCGTCCGATCCTAGCTGAGGCATTAAGTATCAGTATTATTAGTATGATTATTATTGATCTATACATAGTATTTCACCAACCCCCCCCCCCCCCCCCCCCCCTCCTTTTCGGAGGCGATCCAATACTCCGTAACTCCTGATACCACTCTCCGATTGGGAGGTCCGGGATGAACGTGATCCAGGGCAGGTTGGCAGATAACAGTGGAAACTCGACGGGCGGACGGGTAGAACTCCGCACATGAACCAGGGATCAGGATGCCGCCGTGAGCATGCTCCTCCTAACAATAATAATACTGGTAATGTACAGCCCCTGCGGAAAAGTAGACTCGAAATGGCGTGAGCCCTCCACGTTTCGCTGGGTATCGAGCTGTCTGGCCATGAATCATGCGTGACACTGACCAGTTTCAGGGCTGTCTGGGCGCACAACGACGGAGAATCCCAGGCGGACGGGTTGGCGCGCAGTGAGACCCTGTTCGCACGATAAGGGAGCTCTGGCCCACCGCCGCTCCCTGTTCCTCCTCTGATTGCTCCAGGCGACGCCCCCTGGCCGCCCTGTCTGAGCCTAGCCGCTACGCTGGACGGAGCACGCTCGACGGCCCCAAGCGCCAGCCCCTGATCCCTCCCTCCTCTCCCCCCCCCTCCCCCCTTCGTCCCTAATTCCCCATCTCCCATCTGCCTGTTCACCGCTCTCCCCATCGCCATCACCAGCAGCAACCGCTTCTTACCCTCAATCTCTCAAGCATTGCCATAATAACAATCCTCAACTGTGACCTCCCCTCTCGCCGTCACCATATTCCACCACCGTCCCCGCGTCGCGCGCCTCGACTGCAGAAACCCTCCCATCGCAGCAGAGTGCTCGTCGCCAGAGCCTCCTTCGGCAGCCCGTCTGCGCCTGGGTTGGATCCAGTCTCGCGGGTCTGCCCTGGTGTTTGCCCTCTCTGCATGTGAAGCGCTCCATCCGGCTCCCTGGGCGGCGCTCTTTTTGAAGGTCAGCCATCCCTGATGCTCACCGGAACACCTCTCTTTTTCTGCGGTGCGGCATCTTGACCCTCTTGTATAGATACCCTGGGATCCTCTCCAACTTCGAAGCTCGATACCATCTCCGCCCCCTGTCGTCCTGTTGAACTCAACTTGATCCTCGTCCCAGCCGCTGGGAATCGGAAGAGATGGCGTCTGGCCCGCCTACTCAGTCGCTCAAGGTTCGACCATGCGGTCAGGATGAATTTAGAGGATAGGCGGTCGCTAATCGATGTCCGGGTGCAGTGCGTAGTCACGGGCGATGGTGCTGTTGGCAAGGTCGGTTCACACCGCCCTGTCTTCAACCTCCCAAGGCTCTGAATGGCGATTGACAGCAGCCTAGACATGCCTCCTCATCTCCTACACCACCAATGCGTTCCCTGGAGAGTATATTCCTACAGTGTGAGTCCTCCTCGTGCGTGCCAAGGACGGGGCAGTTTCTCACCGGCGCTCAGCTTCGACAACTACTCCGCCAATGTGATGGTCGATGGGAGACCGATCAGCTTGGGTCTATGGGACACGGCTGGACAGGAAGATTATGACCGGCTCAGACCACTGTCCTACCCGCAAACTGATGTGTTCCTGATTTGTTTCTCCATCGTCAGCCCGCCCTCGTTCGACAACGTCAAGGCCAAGGTACGAAGCACACCTGACGCTCGACGATAGCCGTTAGGATCGCCTTACCCGGTGTGACTGACGAACGGGCAGTGGTACCCCGAAATCGAACATCACGCCCCGAACGTTCCCATCATCCTTGTCGGCACCAAGCTGGATCTAAGAGAGGACAAGGCCACGACAGAGGCCCTCAGAGCTAAAAAGATGGAACCCGTTTCATATGAGCAGGCCCTCGCCGTTGCGAAGGAGATCAAGGCCCACAAGTACCTCGAATGCTCGGCTCTTACGCAGCGCAATCTCAAGAGCGTATTCGACGAAGCTATTCGGTACGTGCAGGCGAAGCGATCCACACCATGTCTAGACGGATATGCTAATCGTATTAAGCGCCGTTCTCAACCCTCGCCCCGTAACAAAACCAAAAAGCAAGAAGTGTGTGATTCTGTGAAGCGTTCATCCGTTATATACCTAGCTATCTTGGCGTTTGGGCACTTGGGTCATTTATTTGCGACTTTATTTAAGCTTTCTTCCTTTAGCCTCATATTGAGTATTCAAAGAGCTCAAACGGTACTCTACTTTGTGAATCTTGCCTCATGTAACCGCTATATGCTAACCCAACAGACTTGTCCCTGTTCGGCAATTATAATGTCACCCTTTGCTTTTTGTTAAGGACAGATGAGCTGTTACCTGGGTCTCCCGGTCTGCCTTGCTTCTCTGTGTTCGTAAAAAGCAGGTGCTAAGTAGGTTACCTGGGATCTGGAGTCCTGCTTTTGGTCCCCTGGGAACACTGGGTAGGATAGCAAATGCCGGGTCACTCTTCCATTCGATAAATATCCCTACCTGCCATGATAGATTGTCCATGCACAACTGCGGACGTACGATGGATCTTCAACTGTGAAGCACAATCCACACAATATGTGACCTCCAATGGATTGTCACATCCACTTTTCTTCTCTCACGCTGGATAGATCATGTGCCAATCTTCAGCAACCTATCCAGGACTCATCTCCTGTTTCTCTCCCTCTTTACCTGCGCTACTGAACTGACGTTAAATTCACATAGTCTTATTTGTACTTTGTCACTCTGGATTGTGTCTGGTCTATCTACGTCCTTGCAATTATGACGTTCAACGGTTCTGTGCCTCTGTACTATCATGTTTTGACCCGCATCGTGCGCTAAAAAGAATAAGGATATTTGTCTCCAAAGAATGCCTTTCCCTCTCGGATGAGATTGTTTAGGGTACGCGAGGGACCTGAGGAATTGTCGACTAGGTCACCATGACAGCCCGAAGGCTCCAAGGCACTTAAAACAAGGCGTGATAGAGCGGAGCAGCGGATCGGAGGCCATATCCTGACACCAAACGCGGATTAATAGAAAAGCGGCCCATAAACAGCTTGTCCCGGTAGAGACCTTGGGAACATGGTGGTATTGTTCTATTGGATCGACAGCCCGTTGTCTCCCGCGTATCCGTAGGGCATGGTTGGGGACTCGAAGAGCAGAATCAGCAGTCAAAACGGGTAATCTTTATGGAATTGATGAGGAAACCGAGTGGATCCTCGAGTCGTGGTGCAATGGCAAGGGAGATGGATCCCGCCGAGTAAATAGTACTGCTCAAGCATCAGGCACCCGGCTTCTCCGACTCGGATGTACACCCGCAGAGTCTCCCTTTCTGTGGCTACTGGATTCCGCTCCTCTCACTTCAGCAGTTTGATTCTTTTCGCGCTTCTTTTGTTTTTTCTGCTCTTGTAGCTTCTTGGCGGCGCGTTGCCGTTGGGCCTCAAGCCTCCTATTCTTCGCCTCGAGTTTGGCTTTGCGCCTTTCAGACTTTCCGCCGCCTCCGGCACTACACATGAGTGTATCAGCAAAGAATATTATCAAAGGTATAAATCCGTGAAAAGGACCGGGTTGTCTCACGTCAACTCGACATTGATCTTCCTGGGTGGCGATTTGCCGTCGTCGAAAGATGAATGATGGTATAATTTCAAGCAAGTCTTCATGCGATCGTAGTTGTCGAATTCGAGGAATGCGAAGCCGCGGCATTTGCCACTATCGCCCTTCTCCGTGGCCAGACGGACCGAACTTGGCTGGATCTTCTCGAAATGCTTCATGACGGACTCGACTGTTGCACTGTAAGGGAGATTTCCTGTAAGTACGAATAAAGCGAGTTAGTTTCAGAAAACGCAAATGTTATCCCGGAAACGCAGCAGATGCTATCATGTTGGATCGGCGCACCGATAAAAACAATGAACCTTGGCGACTTGCGCCGCCCAGCACCCTCCGCAGCTACATGGACTCCTTCGTGGGGAGTGGCTTCATCCTCTTGTCGGCTATTAATCACGTCTCCGTTTTCTTTATCCTTCTCCTTCTCGGATTCGTCTTTCCTGTTTTTCGCAGACTTGGATTCGTCGAGCCCAGAAGCATCGGCTGCCTGCTCGTCCTTCTTTCCCGCTTGCACGTCCTCTTTATTTGCTGTTTTCCTCTCACCATCCGCCTCCTGGGCCGTTTTGTCTCTGGTCGCAGCCCCCTCAGCCAGCCTCTGTTCCCTGCGCTCCTTTTTCGCTTGTGCTCTCTTGGCCTTTTCCTCCTCCTTCTGTCCTACCCTCTGTTCTTTTTTCTCGCGCCTCTCTTTCTTTTCCTGAGCCTTTTGCTTTTGCTCCTCTTTCTTTAGGGCCTCCACGTCAAGGCCTTGCATTCGTGCGTTCTCATACTTCAGAGCCTCGAGGGCCTCGCGCTCCCTGCGCTTCTGTTCACGCTTCAACTTCTCGCGCTTGTACTTGTCGCCCCGCTTTGGCTTCTTTCTATCAGGCTCAACGATGTCCTCGGAGGAGCTGTGGGAACGCTTGCGCTTCTTGTCGCCCATTTTGCTCGGTTAACACAACACTGCAAGGCTAGCGGGAGCCCCTTACTCGAGAGCCAGGGCTCGAAGATATTTCTAAGAAAGTGAGAGAGAAGAAATCTCTTTAATAACGGCTCGCTTCTCTGAAAGCAGTTGCAGGGATCTCAAGAAATGCTCATTGTCCGCTTGAATAACAATACTAAAAAGTGCCCGGCGAACTCGAGGCGGAGAACTTAAGTCCTAAAGCCGGCGGTGGGACATTTTCAAAATTATTCTGCCAAGCGAAATGTAGGCGGTGAGGATCAGTGCGCGGAACAACCTTTTTGGCTAATACTCTACGGAGTATGTTCGGAGTGCTCCGTACGGTAGTAAGTACCTACCCGTCCTACGTACGACGGTGTTCCTACGGGCACCTACCTAGGTAGATGCCTTAGGTAGGTAGGTACTTATTTTATAATAATAATAATAATAATATGACTAGCCCTCTCCTGTTTCGCTTTGTAGGAGATGCCTGCGTCATCGCGAACATTGGAAGGAACTATTTGCATGTTGCTAACACTACATACTCAGCAGCCAGTCATATGGTCTTTGCTTCTCCTATGACGGTATGAAATTTGGTTACATAAGTATCTACATTGACGCATGTATTTGTATTCAACCCACCAAGACTACTCATTCGGTCAAGGCTTCTTCCATTTCTACGCCAATGCCCTTTCTGAGTCGAGCACGCAAGCATAAAAAAGAAATATTGAGAGAGAGAGAGAGAGAGAGAGAGAGAGAGAGAGACACTGTGTGTGAAGAGATATAATGTACAATTATATTAAGAGCATAGGCTTTCATCTTCCAAGGTTTATCTTCGGCCGGCCTTCACAATGGAGGTGTCGAGACCCTAAAGAATATGAGAAGACTAGTCACTTGCCCAGAAAAGCCAGTTGAGGTACCTGCTTGCTTTCTCACGTGCCTGCAGTGCTAAGTTGCGACTGAAATCCCAAGGACGTAGATATGTCCCGATTTACCTAGTCAGCGTCAAAACACTAGGATCTTGACTCCGTTTTTCTCTGCTCCGTAGCGCTCACGGAGCTCTGGTCGGGTGAGTAATTGCAGGAGAGGGAAATGCACCTCTTTTATGTCGAATATGCCGCGTTTCTTCTGATCAATATAAGAGCCATCGATTACGATGCGTTCCAATGCCTCCAGTTTGAGGGCCCCTGAACCCGAGCCATCAGTGGAAGAGCAAGTGAAAAGATGGGCGTTAGAAATACCTGATTCAATTAGGTCAATCAAGCGACTCGGTGTTCCAACACCAATTCCAATCCTGCAGAGCCGTTAAGCCTTCAAGCCCACTAGTCTCGGGGAATTGTCAATTTGTACCTTGTTCTCTGAAGAAACTGTTTCGCCTCTTCAAGTTTGATATGTTTCGCGAACAGCTTCCCGACGATAGCTCTTTTGGTTTGAAATATTCGCAATTTTCTGTAAAGGCGCTTTCCTTTAGCGCGCGAAAAAAACTGTACCGGTTTCAACTTACCTCACAAGGTCGGCAGCTCTGATAGCGGCGGAAGATATCACGAGAGTATGTGGTGTACCATTTCGTTCTGAAGCCTCTGATAGGCTCGAGCCATTATCTGGGCTATAGGTCTTCAGAAAATTTGGCAACTGATCCAGAGTCCTTGACAGTTCGAATGTTGTTGTATCAAGGAATGCATGTTCTGATACCAGTCAACGTCAATACAGTTCTACACGGCTTCCTGTTTGGATTACAGAGACAGAAGTCTTCAGATGCGGATGCTACTATCTCACCTGGGACATATAGGTCATTTAACTCCATAGCAGTCAGCTCCTTATTATGTCTCTTGGCCTGCTGACAAAAGTAATCAGCTAGCAGTCGACCGTCCATCTTTCTGATAGACTCGTCGATGCCACCTCCGCGATCATCATTTCTTACATCCCCTGCTGCTGGCTTGTTCCTGTTGCGCTTCCTTTTCTTCTTGCTGGGCCCCCCTGAACCATGGATTGGAGCAATGTGCGTTTTGTTCTGCTGGGAGGATTCCTCAGTTTGTCTCTTTCGCTTCCTGCTCACCCTATCAGACAGAGAAGATGAAGGGGTCCCTTCAGACATTTTCGATCAATCTTGAGGACGACAGGGGCAGTTTGAACAATCTGGTTGCAATCTAATTGTAATATGGACGATAGACTCGAAAGATTTGGCTCATGAAATTTTGAAGTTCAACATCTTGATTAGTCATCTATCGATAAGGGAAGCGCCATCTCGAAGGGACGCAACGCGACGCGCTTCGAACCTGACTCATTGCGTAAATACAGATCGCGGAGCGAGAACAACAACAACAGCACCATCGGTCATAGCCAGGTGGTTTCTTGGAGTTACTTCCTTCCTCTAAACCCTTTTGTCCCTTTCTTTAGACAGAACTGCTCTTCAATTAACAATGTCGACACCCATGGCCCGCGGCAAGCCAATGCCGCGAGGCACTGGGATTCTCGAAGATGCAGTGCTTAGTGCGGTCAGTCGCTCGGGAATGACCCTGTGCTTGATATGTATGAAATAAATAGTAACAAGAGCCCTTTGCAGACCCGAGATCATACAGACGTTGTTACAGAGCCTGTAACTCCCCGTCGGTTGACCGTCGCAGCATCGCCTTCCACAAACCGTTCAACCATTCGGCCCACGCCGCGCATAGGGGTTGGAGCACCGTCGACGCCTTATGGACTTCGAGCGATGCAGCGGCGTGCCACTAGTACTCCTGGACGGGACCGAAGAAAGAGCGGGCGGATGCAAAGAGAAACTCCGTTCGACATTCTGAGGAATCTTGGGAGAGGTAGGTGGTCCATAGATAAAGGAGAGTTACGAATATGAGCTTAGTGGGAGCGGTTCATAAACAGCCCTGGCCCCTACATCTCAGCCAATATGCTCGTCACCGGAAGAAGATGTCGGACTACAGAAAGAAGATAAATTCGATGATCTGGATAATGAGCCTGATATCGAGCGGCCGAGATTATCTCTTCCGATAGATGACTCAGTGGAAGAAAAAGACGATGATGATGACGATGATGATGAAAGTCCCGAAATCCAGCCTCCAAGACTTTCCTTACCGTTTGAAGAAGACACCACGCAAAGATCTGTCGAATATCCCAGGAGAGCATTGAGTGAACTAGCAAGATCCTCAAGGATGAGCTTTGGAGATGTTAGACTAAGTGAGAACTTTGCCGACCTGAGTAGGCTTGATGGTGCTTCTCAGGATGACGATTATGCTTCAGTACAACAAGACGAGGGTGATGAAGTCGGAAATACCACTATTATTCAGAATGTCTTCAGTGCAGGGTGAGTTACAACTTTTCCAATTCTCCAAGAACATTCGTTGATAGGATGTAAGAGGAGAAACAGAAGACCTTGGGCCATTCAAGCTTGATTTCAATTTCCCAACACCCAATGTCATGAGTACTGCTGTTCCGGATGCAGAACCTGAGCACAACGACAACGAGGAATTTGTACTTAACGTCATGGATGTACAGCCCAGTGCAGATTTCCTGTCATCTGAAGATGATGCCACAGGAACTTTTGGTTTGAATGTCCGTACTCCTGATCAGCTGTCAGATTCTAGGACAACAGGAGTAGTTAGAAGGCTGCAAGATGAACCTGCCCTAAGGGGCCCAAAGCTGCAGAAGCTTTCAAGACACAAAATCCCTGTTCCAAACTTACCATATGGGGTGATAAAAAGGCTAGCTACCAGATATGCACGGGTCGGCGCTGGAGCCAAGACTAAGATTAACAAGGAGACATTGGTTGCAATTGAGCAAGCAACAGAGTGGTTTTTTGAACAAGCTAGTGAGGACCTTGCAACCTATTCTAGACATGCAGGACGGAAGACAATTGATGAGAGTGATGTTTTAACCCTGATGAAGAGGTGAGAGTATCCCACCTTTAATATTTCTAAGCGACAGCTAAGAGACAGAGCAGACAACGCCATGTGAACGGCTCAACAACTGTATTCTCCCTTGCACAGAAGCATCTTCCAAAAGAGCTCTTGCAGGATATGCGGTTCGGAATGCCACCATGAACACTATATACTACAGAAGTTACACATTAGGAATTCATCACTGGATGAAATTAGTATTCAGGCCTTCTGGCAGGTCACCAGTATCTGTTTTGTCGGACTCTACGGACTGCCTCGTTCGGTCGCTTTCGGATTATCATCCACAACATTATTGTTGTGGCAAATGATAGGCCATACCTAGTGAATGTGAGCAATTGTTTTACTCAAACTGCGACCAGTCACTGTCCCTATGCCCGGGTGCCATCTATTTGCCTTGTAATACTCACCATGTGAAGATGTACTGAGTGTGGTTGTTCCTCAAATCAACAGCCGCTGGACGACCAATTGGTATGCCCTTGGCCTCCCTGTCATATGCCTCCACCAGATCCGGTACTAGGAGAAAAATTGATCAGCTTGATCATCTGTATCATCAGGAATGCCCTTACCCATTGTCTCTTCAATCCATATAGGCTGGCTGCCAGTCAACTCAGCCATCTGATATACGTCCGGGAAATAGAACTTCCCTTCCTCAGGTCTATTCTCTGGAGTAAAGAAGTTCTTCTTCCAGGGTTCCCGCAACAAACCCTCAATCGTAACTTCTCCCTTGGGAACGCCCAGCGGCCTGTCTGCCTGATTCCGCAGTTTCTTCGGGATCCAGCCCCTGTTTACCAGGACGGTGCTCTCTCCCTCGCCCCTCTCAAGCGGTGTGACGACCAGAAAACCTTCCCGTCCATCGTACATGCGTGGACCAATTAACATTTCCTGATCATGTCGTAGACGGCCCTTTGCGTAGACACGGCGGTAGTCGAACTCGGAGATCGCGTCTGGATCAACCTGCGGAGGAAGAGGCAGCGGGGGTTTGACGAGGCGGTCCTCAAACTTGGCGATCAACTTCGTCTTCCAATCGAGACGCTGCACCTGCCACGTACCCAAGGCGAACGCCGTAATGGGGATCAGAGCTACACGCATCATGTCTGTTAGCATCACGTCGTCCATCCATCTACACCGGTTCTCCGCGCACCAAGGATGATCAGGCCGGGCCCATGTTTCCGTCCTGCGCGAACAATCTGTGGAGGATGGTCCACGACAGAGATCCACCTGGGATCGTCTGCCATCTGGTGATTGCTGGAGAAGCGTATCTGCTGTCGGCGGCATCGCGCGCATATCAAAACGGGGTGCGGGGAGGACGAGGAACCGCGCAGGGTCCGCGACGATGTCCGCCAGAAGGCGGATGCGGTTGTATGGAGAAGCGAAAGCGGAGGAGCCATGGACGGTGGATTGGTAGGCAAACCCGAGCAACGAGAGCAACAGGAGAGAGCAACTGCGACGGAGCGGCGAGGCGCCAGATGATCCCCGATCAAAGGGAACATCCGACCAAGAGTGCGGCTCATACGGACAGGATGCCCCGATGCCGCCAAGAACGACTGTCCACAAGCACACGTCGGACCGGCCGTGCTCCAGAGTTCAGACTTCAGACAGCTTTTCGCCGCTCACCATTGTTGTTCTACGAGGGCCCCCTCCAAACCGGCATCGCGCTCGCCGTGAAGGAAGCGAAGCCAGTGCTCTGTTTCATTTGGAGTTCGTATCAGCCCACATCAGATCCTCCGCACCGCGCAGATCACATAGCTGATGGAGTTGGGCTGCAATACAGATGAGACGCAGGAAAGCTTGGAGTGGGAGAAAGAATACTTTGCGGACGGCGAGGTAGCGTTCTTCTCAGCATCAAGTTCACTCCCCTTGAGAGTCCTGTTAGCCAACGGGTCCAGCAGATCTCGCGGCTACTGAAAGAGAGGGCTGTCGCGCTGCGGCTTGCAGCAGGTTCCCAAGAGCTTGGTTTCCTGGCTTCTTTTTGCCCGATAACCAAGTTCCCCACAGTTGTAGTTATTAGGTGCGCCGTGGGTTAAAGGGTCACCATGTACCTATATACGCTGAACTGATGGCGCGGCAGGAATGACATGCTAGATGAGTACATTGTGGCAGGGACTTCGAAGGGTGATTTCTGCAGCCGGCTCAGGGCTATTCTTGGGGACAAAGTCTCAAGTCAAATCGCCTCTGAGTTGCAGTCAGCAAGAAATTCCACGAACACCGCCAGCGCTTTGCGGATCTGGGGCCAGCCACAGCTGCCTCTTCCGACCATCGCCTTGAACCTGAAGTTACCCAGGAGCAAGCAGGAGCAGCGCAGCGGAGAGCCATGAATATTGAAGCTGGGAAAAGGCATTTGGAAGCAGCCGAGGGTTCAAACCCGGCGCACGGCCAGTCTAGATCGACAAGCCTGGGAGGAGCGGCAAAACAGAAAGGACCTGCAAAGGGAGGAACGAGACCGAATCCTGGGCAAGATCAAGAAAGACAGTGATGATCTGAAACGCAGAGGCGACCATAGTGATGCATCTACTGTGGGCGTCGAGGAGTCCTCCGCCACCCCAAAGGCTCTTAATTCTCAGCCTGTGGCCACAGAAGATTGCCATCTTCAGGTCCGGCTCTTCGATGGGAGTTCAGTCCGTTCGATTTTCTCCCCTCTCGACATTATCCGCAGTAGTGTCCGCCCTTGGCTCGATAAGCAGTATTCTGACGGAACGCATCCATACACTCTCAAACACACCTTAACTCCCCTCCTGAATCATTCTATCTCGATCTCAGAGGAGGAGAAAACGTTGGCAAATTCGGCCTAGCCCCTACTGCTAATCTTGTGATGGTCCCTGTGCAGACATGTTCCCAGGCGTGTGTGGCCATCAGACCTAGCTTCCCGCCCCGTGGACTGTACGCCGGCTACAACCTCCTTTCCAGCGCCATCGGCACAGTGGCAGAGACGATGAGCTCCTTTCTTAGCTACAATAATAGTGTAGCGCTTCCTCCTCCCAGAACTGTAGCATTGCGTCCCCCATCCTCCGCCGAACAGCCCGGGAATGGACCCAGAGCCAGCGGACCGTTAGATCAAGGGGTGCCAATATTATGATGCTGAAAGATCAAGGGGAGGAGCGGCGTGATGATCAACTTTACAATGGAAATCAAGTATGTCACGGCGATCTGTAACAAGGAATTCCTGAGTCCAGGTCCACTAACCGATTCCCCCTGACACAGCTGAACTTCGAACCTCGGAGAGGCAACGACAGCAAGAATGACTAATGAGCAGTCGACTTCATGGTTCTATTCCTGCTTTCTATCACTGCATTTCACATAAAAGTACGTGGGTACAGCGCACAATCAATTGTATTATGTTGCTACTGATAAATACAATTGTTAGAGAAGCAGAAGAAGATAATGTCTATTCAATTTGCGTTCATGTTTCTAGGCACTCAGAGGTAATAATCCAGAGCACCCATATGCAGTTAGATAAGGGCAAAGGATGAAGCACATGTCGCAGAATACAGAATTGCGATCGATATCATACAAATCAAAGCTACCCATGCATCTTCAAAGAAATCCTAGCGGCTGCGGAGGAGTGGAGGGTGTTGGTTTAATAGGGTTTAGCCGCTGCCTGGCAAGCTTTCTAGAGTCATCGTCAGTCATTCAGTCGAACAGCAAAATGACTTGGTCACACGGATGGAAAAGTCTAGGTCCAACGCACCAACTGATCCAAGTACCACCCGCAGATACTGAGGTTGCCCTGGTTTTCGTCCATACACTTGCGGAAGTTGCGAACGTCAGCCTCGCAGGCGGGCGTCTCCCATGCACTGTTGTTCGCGCTGCTCTGGTACAAGCCATTGTCCATAGGCTGGGCCTGGGCTGGAGGAGCCTGCTGGGACTCCGCAGGGGCGCTACCGAAGGCGCCCGATAAGAGCCCACCGATTGCGTGGCCGATGGAGGAACCGACTGCGACACCGCTGGACGCCGTTAGCCCACAATCTCAAGGGAATCAGGATAGCGGAGTGGACAAATGGGGAAGATTGCCGGATCGAGTGGCTCACTTGGGAGCATATAATGATCCCTTGTCTGCCGCGAACCGGTCCGAGGAGTATCTGCAGACCGAAGAGGCTACTTACGCAGCAGTCGAAGCCATCTGGCTGAAAAGTCCGGGGCCCTGGCTCTGCTGGACCTGTGGAGGAGCAGGCTGGGCCGGTGCAGGCGAGTGAGCGACCGTCGAGGCAGGACGGTGCTGCTGCGCCTGAGGTGCAGCCGCACTAGCGGGAGCGGCAGTCGGCCTGGTGGGAGCGCTGCGCGCTGGAGTTGCAGCACCACGGCGCTGACGAGGCATGCTGGAATCGTAGGGAGATGGGCGCGGATGGAGAGGTGGACAAAGCAGGAGAAAGGGTGAGGACGAGAGAGTCGAGTGAGGAGATGCAGAGTGACGGACGAGCGACAGGATAAAACGGCTTGGAGACGGAACTTGGAAGAAGCTCGGGCGTCGGAGCCAAGACTCCGATCCGAGTGCTCAATGCAGGTCCGGTGATTTGTCGGTTGGATTTTTTTCGTAATAATGTACTGTACTGTACGTATGTACATACATACGACCAGGGCTACTGTATGTGCTCCCGTAGGCGACGCTACAGATGCAGACATGGAAGCGACTTGTTTGTCTTCGCAGAAACAGCAGGACATCCAGATCCACCTTGACCCCGCGGAATGCAATAGGATACATCAACCGGAAGAAGCTTAGAAACCTTTTGGACATGAGACACATGAATACCCAATATGAGCCCGAGAAGCCAGTCGCCAGGATCAGCCCTTTTTTGCTTTCTTTGCAGCCTGCGCCTCCGCCTTCTGGCGTCTTTTCTCCGCCTTTCTTGCCTTTCTGATCTCGTACTTTTTCCGTCGTCTCTCCTTCTGCGCCTCCCGCCGTTCATGCTTGCTGAGTTTCCTCCTTTCCTTTGAGGCTTTTGCCCGTTCGCGTTTTCCCTTGGTGGTCTTTTTCTCGGACTTTGGTGGAGATGCCGGCTGCGCGGGTTGCGCCGCGTCGGACTCATCCTCATCGTCAGATTCACTGCTGTCAGAATCGGGATCAGAGTCGGAAACGGAGTCTGGGCCGCTCAACGAGCTTTCATGTGCAGGTGACATCTCGGAGGTCGCTGTGTTCGTCTTCTTGGCCAGCATCGCGGCCTTTAATTGCGCCACCGCCTTCTCTTTAGCCTCTCTCTCAGCGCGCTCTAGGTCGTCCTTTGAGTTTCCAGACTAGAGACCAGGAGACAAGACATTAGAAGCTTTAAAAAAACCATGACTGGGGGAAGCAACGCGCACAAGATTGTGTTTAATGAAACGGCCAGCAGCCTGCTTGTCCAGACTCATTGTCCGTTTCTCCGGCTCGGTCTCTAATGCTTTGATCTTCTCGAAATACTGCTTCACTCTAGTCAGTTCCTTAAACACGGGGTGCTCTCTAGCATCGACGCCATGGAGACGTAGGTATGCTGGTGCGATTTTAGCAAGAATGTACACTAGAAGCGGACCTAGGACTGCGTACAGAAGAGAAGCGATTCCAGTGTGTAGGTGATCAGCACATGGAGCTTCGCCTTGTCCAAGACAGGCAACTTCTTCGTTGTAGAAGACAAAGGACGCTCAAGGAGAGGTTGTAAGACCTCCTCGAGATCGTCGACATGGTCTTCCAGCTGTTCGAGCAGCGGAATTAAGTCTGCAGCCTCCATGATGTGCGGGGTGTAGAGACGGGAAGTTTGGGACATTCTGAAGCGCGCGCCTACTTTTATCCAAGTTCGCCGCAAGGTCGGCGGGCGCGCCGTGTAATTTACGTCTTTGTACTGTACGGAGTCCTCCGTACCGAAGGCGAGATTAGTACATACAGCCGAGCTTTATCGCCCACTGACCACCAGGCAAGCATATCAGCCTCTCTCCCGAGTCTACTCTCGGACGCGGTTTCCCTTGAGCCCTCTTGGAGAAGCCTACTCCTTTCCCGAATCCAAACCTAGCTCTACTCTCTACAACCACTGCCGTCCTTACTTTGCATTGTCTAAAAAGCTCTTGTTCGGACCTCCTCACTCTCATCCAAGGTGTCTCGCACACTGTCCCACCGTCCGCTGTTGCGGATTGGACTGCTCCTTGCATCCAGTCCTCGAAGATGTTCTCTTGGTAGCCCCTGCTTCCGCCACTTTGGCGCAAGTCGATATTTGTCAAGCGGGCTGAGCCGCCAGTCATGGGTGCAAGATGTGGATGAAATATCGAGAGAAACGGAGGGACGCCGTCTATCTGGACGGATACACATTCTTGGCCTTGGGAATGTAGGCACGTTCGTTGCACATTCGCTGGCAACACGGCAGTCTCCGCCACCGGTGACCCTTTTGCTGCATAACTCGGATCTTTACAGGGCATGGCTGGCCAAGAAGAGGTGCCTGTCCATCAACTCGAACGGCCTGGATGATATCAAAACCGGTTTTGACATAAACGTCCTCAATGGCCGGACGTGGTACTCATTACCTTACGGGAAAGAAGACGGTATGCCGCAGAGGGATATCGAGCGCGGTGGTGAGAGGGTTTCGATGGAAGATATTGATGAAGACATAGCCCATTCGGAGGAAGATGACGAGAGGATCGAGTGCTTGATTGTTGCAGTTAAGGCTCCTCAGACAGTCAGTGCTTTGAAATCGGTTAGCCACCGTCTAACACCTGAATCGACCGTGCTCCTTCTCCAGAACGGCATGGGAACTATCGAGGAGGTCAACGAGAAGGTCTTCCCGGACCCATATCAGCGCCCTAACTACATGATGGGCATCATATCCCATGGTCTGTTGCGACAGGAACCATTCAGGGTCTCCCATACCGGTGTTGGAACCACTATACTCAGCCCAGTGCCATCCCGGGCGGCACTTACTCCGGTAGAGAAGAACGCCGACTGGCCCGCCTCGACGAAATACTTACTTCGGACTCTAACCCTAACCCCGCCGCTGGTTGCTGTTGCAGAGACACCCACGTCATTCCTTCAGTACCAGCTCGAGAAGCTGGCTATGAACTGCGTGATCAACCCGCTGACCGTCCTCCTGGACTGCGAGAACGGTGAGCTCCTCTACAATTACAACATTACCCGCGCCATGCGACTACTCCTTATTGAGATCTCCACCGTTATTTGTGCTCTGCCTGAACTGCAGGGCGTGCCAGGCGTTAATGCCCGCTTTGCTCCGGAACGCTTGAGACACATGGTAGTTCAGCTAGCAAACAGAACCGCAAAGAACGCCAGCTCCATGCTCCAGGATGTACGAAAAGGGAAAGAGACGGAGATTGAGTATCTAAATGGATATATTATACGGCGGGGTGAGGAACTAGGGATCAAATGCGCGCTAAATTATTTAATCAAGCAACTTGTGATCGGGAAGAGTGATCTATTACAGCGAAGGCAATTGAGCGCAATCCCGCTCGATCTCTCGGGCCTGGAGGATGAAGATTAATGTCGACAAAAACGAGATTTATGTACATCTTGACATTGTCCACTTACCAATCTTTGGCTCTTTCCTTTTGTTACCCTCAATTGCAGAGCCCAAAAATAATTCTGAACCATCCTCGTCCTACGAAACTGTAGCTCTCAAAGCATTCTCGCAGAGTCCCTTAATTTGCTTCCACCTGCCCAGCAACATTTTCACTCTCTGGTCTGCGTTGTACTCGTTCAGTAGAATCGTCTCAAGCCTCGCTATTGCCCCTTCAGCCTCTTTGATGTAAGTCCTTATCCACCTTGCAATGATCGCATTCGTTTTCTTTGCGTTTACACCCTGCGTTGAACGGCCCAGAACATAATCCCTCCATTGCTTGCGTGTCATATACGTCATGCATGCGGCAATTTCTGTGCGGAAACAGGCACCAGTGGGGGTGAGTTGGTAATTACTAGAAGTAGTCGGGTTTAGCCTGTGTTTGTGCAGGTCAAGCGCAACAACAGTGACAGAGACGAAAAAAAAAGATGAAGCGGGATTTTCGCTTCTCCATAAATGACTCGAAGATAGAAAGTAGAAGGAACAAGATTTGAGCCATTTCGTGCTGAGTAGGGGTGCTAAACTCAGGTTTGTATCTCGTGATTTTGGAAGAATTGATAACGGCTGACCTATTGACAACCTGGGATTGTTGGGAGAAGATATGTCTGTTTGGTCTTCAACCGAGAGCGTGCAAGATATCGGATGTACTGACGCTGAAGTAGCATGGAAGAATGAACGGACATACCCATAGTACTGCTGTAAGCTAAGCTCTTCTCGATGGGATGAACTGAGGTCTCGAAAGATGATATCGTCGAGATAGACAGCGTCAGATTCATTTTCCTCAAGGTAAAAACCGTCTATTCAACGTGAGCACAAGGTGACGGCAGAGGATTGATTACTCCCAATCTTACATTCAATCAAGAGAAAATCGTTCGAATGGGGCCCGTAATTCATGTATATCTCTTCTCCTTTTCCTGTGTGAGTGTGATGAGACAGCGTTCCGTAAAGCACATGGGGGATGATGTGAATAGCCTTAAGTACCGTGAGGTTTGGTAGACCTGAAAGTGTACTTCGCCCCATCAAAACTTACATCGCACTTCTTTAATGGCGTCAGAAAACTGAAGAACCAAAAACAAATGACGTTCTACTCACTGCCTCGTCTGCATGGTTAAAGTAATCGGCAAAGGGTACCAACGCCATGGCATCGTTCCGGTCTTCAGGCGGGTCCTGATCAGGCTGAAGATAAAAAAAGCTCCTTGTGTTAACGATGAGCCAGTAATACGAGAACGTCTCCCAGTCAGTATCCGGGAAGGCAGCTCTGACACTGTCCCAGGCTTCCTGCAGCCTCTTCTTCTGCTGTGCAAGGAGATTCTGATGTTTGGTGTCGTACTCGTGTTCGACCGTTTTTTTCCGTATGGAACTCCACTGGCCAGAGATCGAGGGTGGTAGTAAAGTCTGCAGAGGTGGTTTGTCCTGAGGACGCTCCGACCATAAGATAGGCATTCTGTTTTCAAAGTCCTGACGGCTAGGCCACACTCTCCGCCAGAGCTCGTATTTCTCCAAGGTCTTCTGGTCACCATGCGTAAGAAATGCAGCGATTAGTCCATGGACAGAAATACCATCGACGAATTTGTCGGCAAACGACGAGGGGATACAATCGACCGTCAGCATCGCTTTCAAAGGCACTACCACGATGGTCTCGCCCTCCTTTTTTATCAACGTGAAATCAGCATACCACGCCCCTGAGCTATGCCTCGCATTGGCAACTTCCGTACTTTGATATCTCGCGTGGCCACCATGCCCACGCCTCGCCCGGGAAACTGTGCCGGAGCGACTCCGTTGATCTCGACACCCTGGGAGATGGCCCATTTCATGAATGAAGTATGCGCTTCTCCCGGGCATCCGTCAGTCGCCATTCCGTTCGGTTGTCCTATCTTCCCGCTCGGTAGTGGAAACGTGAAAAGATCCTTAGATCTCACCCGGGCGGGTCCGGCCTTAGAATAATTCCAATAGCTGGTGTAGATTAAGCAGGAGGTGTTCACCTATTCTTCATGCTAGGTGGTTGATCGACGCGAGTACACGTTCTGATTACGCGACAGATTTGCTGAGTGTCTTTGCCTCGGCAGAACTTCTTGGGCTCAGGATCGAGCCTTGGATGAGTGCTTTGAAGAATAATAATACCCACCTACCTAAGGAGGTACATGTGCCGTACATTATTACGAGGTACGAGTACGACGGAGTCTGTATGCGCATCGCGGTTAAGCACTGAACCCTAAACCCTAAACCCCAAGTTGGCCGCGGCCAAACACTCCGCTGCCAGCAGCCTGCGCGGACCACCCGCGCAACCGGTGCTCCGTGACTCCGTCTCCGCGCTGCCGGCCTCGTCCGACACGGAACAGCAGAGCTTTCCTTGAAACCACCTGCAACTGACCTGTCATTCTCGCACGCTGCTGGGGCCATGTACGGCACTGGCCCCCATGCGGAGACGTGATGCCACTCCTCGAGAGGCATGGAGCGCTCCGCGTTCCAGCATTGACTTTCTCGATGCCTGTATCTCCAAGCCGGCGACTTGCGCTGCGGTCCTTCTCCGTCCTCAACCGTCCGCAGCCAAACTATCCGGGCCATGTCCCGCTCACTTTTGTCGAGCGTAGCGCCCTGGCGGTAGGCTCTGCTGTGGGATCACTACTGAATCCAAGACGAGGAGGTACAATCTACGATCATCTGTCGTACTCAAGATCAACATTTCAGAGCACGCCCAACTGACCCGGTGGTGTCTCAGACCTCATCGCGGCGCTGGGTGAAGCGACCGCGACGCCCTACTTCATCTATCGCCTCCGCGACGCCATGCTATCCTCCCCCACTGGCCGCCGAATACTCCGCGATCGCCCCCGCATAACCTCGGAAACGCTCTCCCTACCCTACCTCCGTTCCCTACCTGTCAACACCGTCGGCCGCGCCTATGTCACCTGGCTGGACCGAGAAGGCGTCTCGCCGGATACCCGCAGCAGCGTGCAGTACATCGACGACGAGGAGTGTGCGTACGTCATGCAGCGGTACCGCGAGTGCCATGACTTTTATCACGCGTTGACAGGCCTCCCGACTGTAGTGGAGGGTGAGCTGGCGCTCAAAGCATTCGAATTTCTCAACACGCTCATTCCGATGACTGGACTAAGCCTCTTCGCCGTAGTGCGGCTGAAGCCGACAGAACGGGAACGGTTCTTTTCGTTGCACATGCCGTGGGCGGTGCGCAACGGCCTGGCGAGTGAGGAGCTCATCAATGTCTATTGGGAAGAGGTTTTGGAGCGGGACGTGGATGAGTTACGCGCGGAGCTGGGAATTGAGAGACCGCCAGATCTGAGAGAGATACGAAGGATGATGAGGCAGCAGCGAAAGAGGGAGAAGGAGCGGCTGGCGCAGGAGACGGTATAAGCTACACAATCGGTGTCTGGCCAAAAGGTCTGTCTCGTTGCGTGATCAACATTTCGTCCTATTTGTATTGTGCTATTGAATGGTGCATGCCAAAGCAAGGGCATAGATAAAAGACGACTTTGCCTCATTCACTCCAAAGTTTATTTTTCCGAGCTAAGATCGAATAATCCAGACGGCCAACTCGACTCAGGCTGTCTCTTCACAGCGTTTCATCTTGGCAGCACCGGTTGTATCTGGAGGGGAGTACAAGTAGAAATGGAATGGTCAGAACTCCAGAAGCTGAGGCTTATGTCAGTAGAAGCGGACTTGCAGACGTTTTTTTTCGTAGGCAGTTTTGCCATTGGAGCCTTTCCATGTAATAACGTCTTCGGCATCCAAGATGACCATGGACGAATCTCACAGATCCGACAGATCATCATCCTCCCACCCGCCTTTCCGCCGATTGATCACAATCTTGTGCTCCTCCTCTTCCTTGCGTTGGTTTTCCGCGACTGCGCCGAGCAGTTCTTTGAGCTGTTCCTCAGTAACCTTTTGTCGCAGCTGGCCAGTCTGAGCTAACATGATGAGCCGATTCTCGATATCCCTGGCGCGCGATTCCTTAACGAGGCGGATGCGACCGAGACGATCTGCGGCGGCAGGGTCGAGGATCTGGGACAGGATGGCTGCCCGACGCTCGGCTGATGGAGGGTATTAGTTTCCTTCATCGACGGGATGGGACGGCAGTTGATGTTTTGTATTGCAGACGAGGGTCACGAGGAGCAGCGGCGGACGGGTGGATGCCTAAAAGCACGTACCTTCAGCTTGCCTACTCGGTTGATTAGCACAGGTCAAGCAGCGTTCCGCAACACCGGTAATGCCGGTGGGACATCAGATCCCCCGAGGAGATGCAGAGGCCCCGCCTAGCAGCATAACCGCACATTTCGATGGAGGGGCCTACCTTCTCTGCTCATCCTGGTTGGCGTCAGCGGCAGCGCCCCCGCGTGCAGTGGCCTGCTGTTGGAGCTGCGCGAGACGGGCTCTCCTGATCTTTGGTTTGTCCGGCGCGGATGTCTCAGTACGACACGGCTCGCTGGAAGGGGCGGGGAGGGGGCATGTTTGCTCGCCTGCGGGGGGCGCGAATACGAACCTCCTCGAGCTCTGCGTCCGCCATGGCCTGGATGCTGGACGTTGGCGGTTTTCCGCTGGCTCAGTCTCAACCTCACGGAGCGTGTGCTGGCACCGGAGAGCGGATGGCACTGGTGTCAAGAGCTGCGGGCGTGGTCAAGGGGGCAGAAGCGTCGGTAGGATGGAGAGCAGGGAACTGTTTCGATCTCGCCGTCGCGTCGCCAACCCCACCATTGCGGCCTGAGGCTGCCTGCGGGGCACCGCTCGTGACCAGCGAGGCTCTGGCCGTGCGCGCGGCGCGAGGCACGGGGGTCACTGCAGGATCCATCCTCACGAGTTGGTGAGGAAGACTTCGCACTTGCACGGGGACCAATTAGCCTAGCTTATATAATTGAGTCCCAACATCAGTTCTATCGAAGACCTTAAGATATAGAGATCAAGACCTCAAATTCACCTGCCTAATATGGATCCCTATTTGCAGACACCTTGACGGACCCCTCTAGTATGGCCATTTTAATTAGTAGAGGGATACTGTCATCTGTGGTCAACAATCATGGGGGTGTTGAATCCTCCTACTCATTCAAGTAGATTAGGAATTTGATGTTAGGCCTTGCGGATTATCTATTAATCCATGACCGGCTTAGTCAAGTATTATATAAGCAGACAGAGTAACTACAGGCGGCGCGCCCAATCAGGTCTAGTCATATAGACTAAGAAGCGAGGTGAGGATGCAAGTGGGGGGGGCTGCAAAAGACCTCTAGTACTTACGCACGGCCTGCCCGAGAGACCCCGCAGCGCTGCCCGTGCATCCTTTCAAGCACGACATGCATGGCGGGCCACCCGCGCTGCTGCACGTGCTCGCTCGCCAGGCGCTTACATAAGGCGACACCCCCCGGGTCGGCCCAGCACTCACCAACTCTCCCTCCACAGCGCTGCTCTGTCCGTCCAAAGGTCCCGGCTTCGTCCCTCGAGACAGCCTTCGTCCAACGCTTTTCCCCTCTCATCTCGCCCCGTCGCGCCTCAGTCTCCGTCTGCCCTTGGCGCTCCACGCCCTCCCCCTGTCGAATGGGCCGCTGTTAGCGGCCCGTGGACTCTCGAGCCGCCTGCGGCAGCTTTGCACATGTTCTCGTCCATCCGCGCCAATCCCTCCGGCCTATCTGCTACTCGCTTCTCCGTCGCGGATCTCCAGATGACCGGACCAGTCCGTGGCCTCTGCAAGTCTTGACAGCTGCTCCGCCGTGCTCTGTGCGTCTCCCGCTCCTCAGGTCCGGGCTCGCGCGTCGACAAGGACGGTGACTTTGCTCCCATCGCCATGGCTGAGTGCGTTACTCGACCACTTGCCCACCTTCACCGGACAATCGCCGCAATCCCCACTGGTGTGGATGTGATGCTGACGCTTTGCCTGCAGCCTACTTTCCCTCCACGCCTTGGCACGCCATAGCTTTCTCTCGCCTTCCAAGATGATCTCCCGCGCTCCCGACGGCCACAAAAGATCGGTTTCCTCGGGTCCTATGTCCCACTCCCCCGGTAGGGCAGTTTCGAAAGCCAAGTCCACCAGCGCTCTCGCCGATGCGGCAGCGGCTGCAAGCGCTCCCATGGCGCCTCCCTCCAGCTTCCAGGGCCTCCCGGAAAGCGATTTTAGCACATTGAAGGATCCGCGAGTTGCAAGCAGCTCCGACCTATCCCAGACCTCCTCGCCCTCCCATCACCCGGATCTAAGCAGCGAGGTTGCTGCCTTGAGTGTCAAACTCATCCAGGCAATCAACAATCAGACCACGCTCGACGACACACTCGCGGCCACTCGACAGGAGCTCGAGAAGGCGCAAAACAAGATCATCCAGCTTGAGACGGAAAACAAAAAATTTCGGGATGACATTGCCAACGAGGTGCTGGTTAGGAAGACCGACGTGGACTGTGAGGTGTTGAGTCTGAAAGCGGCCCTTGCAGAAGAAAGAGCGCAACGCGCCCTCGTCGAGAGGGGTAAAAAGCGTATTGAACAGGAACTCGAGAACCTTACTGCGGCGCTTTTTGAGGAAGCGAACAAGGTGATTTACCGGTCTACGAGATGTAGTATGTATGAATGCTGACCGCGGATTAGATGGTCGCTGCCGCCAAGCATGAACGCGAGGCAGTGGAGAAGAAGAATGAACAGCTGCGCTCTCAGATCAGGGACGCGGAAACCCTTCTTGCCTCCCATCAGGAGCAGCTCGCGGAGTTGAAGGCAGTGATGCAAGAAATGAACGCTCCTCGCGATGAGATCGATACTCATGCGAACACTTCTACTGCGCCATCCTCACCGCGTGTCGTGCATCAGCCGCGGAGAAATGTCAGCAGGCCGCTTGAAACGACCAACCTCTCTCCCGTCACTCCAGGATCCGGTGATGTCTCACCCGGCCCGCCTACCAGCTTCTCTCATCTGATCAAGACGGTTTGCCGAACTGACATACAGGCGTATGACGAGTTTCATGATTTGCTAGTTCTTTCAAGGAGCTCGAAGCCCCCTAGTCGGGCCGCCAGTGGGTCGTATGCAAGCTTTAACGTTATGGGCTTGGGGAGCCTGACAGGTCATAATGCCGTGTCAAACGGATCCACGCCCTCATTGTCCGCACAGACTCCGCAGAATCACTCCCCCAATGGAAGTGCCTCTTCCCCGCAACTACCCAGCTCCCACGTCTCCCTCAAGGAGACGCGGTTCTACAAACGTGCGCTTACAGAGGACATCGAGCCAACCCTAAGACTTGATACTGCCCCTGGAATATCGTGGCTCACTCGCCGCGCAGTCCTCGGCAGTATTTCCGAGGGTGGTCTAGTTGTAGAACCGATGTCTCCCGTATCAAGAAAATATGCCTTCCCTTGTTCTCTTTGTGGTGAGCGCAGGAAGGGGACTGAGAACGAGAGGACTCACCGATTCCGAACCTCCGACAGTGAGACCGCCCAACGGTATCCTTTATGCATGCTCTGCTTGGAGAAGGTGCGGTCGTGCTGCGAATTTACCGGCTACCTCCGACTCATCCTGGATGGGCACATACGTATTGGTGACGTGGAAGAAGAAAGAGAGGCCTGGGAAGAAACAATCCGCCTAAGAGAGAGAATGTTCTGGTCTAGGATCGGTGGAGGTGTTGTCCCTGTGTTTACGCAGACAAACGGCTCCGAGAAGGAACCGCCTGTTTCCAAAGCCGTACCACCACAGACAAAGAGCCAGGAGAGTCTGCAGAAAGAGGAACAGAAACTGTCAACTTCGGAGAGCGTCGGCGTTCAGACCTGTATTGACGAACTCGGTGTAGCGGAGGATCCCTTCTTATCCGATTCGAAAGGAATCTCCATCGGTAGACAAGTCCCAACTCGGGTTGAGACTTCAGAGAATCTGGTACCAAACAAGGTGGAGGACGATTCTTCTAGCGAGAACCCTGAAATCACCAGCTCCGACGTCAGTCGGGTTACAAGTATCGATGCACGGCTCGGAGACAGTCCACAGGAAAGGCTCCATAGTGACGCTGTTTCAGACGGCGCCTTCACGTCCTTGTCAGTACCAGAGGCTGCAGCTAATCAGCTTTCGACGCCGGAAGAGAACTTGGGAGGGGAATCGAAGCAGAAACTCACCATACCCGGATCACCCTGATCATGTTTTGGATCCTAATTCTAGTTTCATGACAAAGGACAGTCGTTCGCTAATCCAGAGTCGTGAATAGTTCTGAGCTCTGATACCCCTTTTATTGATGGAACGGAAAATATGCGAATGTCTTTTTTTTTTCTCCTTCGGAGCAGCATGCTCGAGTGTATTATTGTCATCCTTGCTTCATTTCTCGTTATTGCTATATATAACTTAGTTTTTTTTGCATATTATCCATGGATGTCCTTGGCTGTCATTTTCAAAGCAGCACGAAATGGAAGCGAAGCGAAAGGATTATGTCTCTAGCTCCCTCATTATTTGTTGCTCTGGACAGACTCATGTGGCCGACGCAAGTGCAACATTCAGTGCCAGCTACACCACACAGCATCCAATTGCTGCTTACTGTCAGTAGTACTGTTGAGTTCATCCCATATTACTCTGGCCTCTAAAATGTCAGACTTGCTACATTTAAATTCATGACGATTATGTTATTATATTTCTGTCTTTCCCTGTTTTTAAGTTATGTTGTATGCAACTACCAAGCGTCGCTGATTTCACACAGACATGCAAGCCGCAGCATTTAAGGGGGGGGAAAAAAAATATATACCTATGTTTCGCTTCAGCGTCAGTGTAGAGAGGTGGGTTTAGATGGGAACTGTCGAGGCTGAACAGTGGGCGGATAGCAACTTACTGGAGATTGTACTGCTGACAACTTAATAAGGTTTTTAGAAAATTCGGCTAATTTTATGATTAATATTTGATGATCAATTAGATTGCTGCTTAGACATCAATAGTACTTCTCTCGACTCTGGTAGTGAAGTCGCCTCGCCAAGGGCTCCGACAAGTCAGGCCTTTCCTCAATCTTATACTGGAGCTGTAACTCTTTGTAACAGCTTATTCAAGTTATGTTTCAAGACCGGGCTCCGGCTTAATAATGAAGTACTTGCGCCGGGCAGCCCGCCGATCCCATGGCCAGTATCCTTGGTCAACAGGAAAAGGAGAGGTGGTGGAGGATTGTCCATACAACTGGGAATACCTCCATATCGGAGAAGCGCTAAACCGGACACATTAAAGCGGATCTGAATATCTTCAGATAATTTTTGCATTACTTTTATCATATATTTGACACAAAATGACCATTGTGGAAAATAATCTGGAAACAAAGCGACCAACTCCAATAATATCTGCCCTACCCATACTCCGTGAATTCAACCTAAACTTCGAGACGCCTGAATCTGCCTTCGGAAGAAACAAATGTCATTGCTTATATCTCTCGTGAATCTGTCTGATCTGCTCCTCGATATTCATGCTCTGAGGATTCGGTGGTGCTCCTGCAGGGCCTACTGTTGGCATCGGGGGCCCACCTTCGTGACCGGTGGCTATTCTCTTTCTCCTAGCTTCCTCTTCAGAATTTGGACCGTCAGCCGAGGTACCGGTGAGCACTGTGGAATCAAATACGTCGCTCCGTTGACTGGCAAGGCGCTTGAGGTTGTTGACCACGTCGGCAGTGGAGAGATTGGTTGTTGCACTGCGAGACTCTGCCTTGGCGCGCTGCTCCTTCCAGCGGGGATCCAGCAGTTCAATACGCATATGATGTTCCAGCTCAGCAACAGGAATCTGCTGGTGGCAATTAGGACAGAGCGCCGTTGCGGCAGCAGTATTAAGCCGCCGCGCCTGAGCACGAGGCACGTAGTCAGAGCGAATGCGCATGGGCTGCTGGCCAGGAGCAGTTTTGGCGGCCGCCTGATGATCGGGCGCTTCGGCACGCTCGCCGATGGGACGATCTCCCCCCTCTGCGGAGACAGAGACTGGCGGAGTAGTTGTCTGTTGTGGCATGCTGTGATCCATCGGGGCGGTCTTCGAAGGTCGTTGAGGCTGCGTCTGTGATACCAGAGATGGCGAAGAAGGATCGAAGGAAGGTTGAGTCGGCGTCGTGACTTGACGTCCGGCGGGATACGCGTTGTAATACGTAGGTGTCTCTTCATCTGTCGGCATTGCCTCTTCAATGCGCAGATTGTGAGAGTTGAGGGACATCATGGCCTTCTGTTCAAGGGAGGCGGACTGTAGGTCATTGAGAGAGGTTGGAGGAGGTAGTTCTGCCTGATCATCTGCTTCGGTGAAGAGAACCGTCTCAACAACAACAAAGTCATGCCAGTCAATCTGGGCGTAGGCTATCCGCTCCTGCTCCTCTTCTTCCTCCTTTTTTTGCTTTTGCTGTTCCTGATATTTGACCCAGTCCGCCCGCTGCTTCGCCCGATCCAAAATATGGTATTTGTCCTTCACATTGCGTTCCAACTCTGCGAGTCGCTGTTTCTCAGAATTCGAACCATCCGTACCCTCGGGTCGTAATAATATTGTGTACTGATCCACCAGCCGTGTGAAGAACTGGTAAAGACTGTGCTGCGGTCTCAGGAAATCGAATTGGTAATTTCTTGTCTCCCTCTGCGACAGCGTAGTCATGAAGGATTTTCCTCTCTTGGCCACAAAAAGTGCAGTTAGCTTCACCACCTCCAGATCCTGGGCATTTATAATGGGAATTCTGGCCGAAAAGTGGAATGCAGGAGGTTCCACCGGACCCTTGGGCTTCTCCGGTTCAGGCGCCGCAGCCGCTTCTCCCGGTCGTCCTGCTGATATTGCGGTGCCCCTTCCCTCCTTGATCTCCGTGAGTCGCCATCGGTAAAAGGCTGCATAGGCATCACTAGGGTTGAGAAACGAAAACTTAGGGTTGTTCCTCTCCTTTTCGCGGACCCGATCTGAACAGATCACGTCAGCAGATCACGGAGTAGAATAGAGAGATGTTGACCTACCTTCAAAAATCAAACCATTTCGCGCCACATAGCCGGCTGTTTTCTCGATGATTGCTACAAAAAGTCAGCAACATGAAATATACGCGACAAGCCTACCAGATGATGGCCAACCAACCTCGAATATCCTTGGGAGGCAAAACGACCCCTTCGGGTGGCTTGGTCACTTCCTCCGGCAAGTTTGATGTCGCCGTGGCATTCCCATTTACCGTAGATGGTGCCATCTTTTTTTTCTTTTGCCGGGCCCGTCTTCTGCAGGCTGCAGGATACCACGAAGGTGCGAGCAAATACCTACGAGGCTTCGACCTCGATGAAGTCAGCTCCCGACGGATCTTTTGACGCCGCTCTGCGCTAGCGTCGGTTTTACCCGCGCGCGTAAGCCCGGTCGTGATTATATAAGCATGCCGTGAGACCTTCACTCTGCGCTCAGCAAGGAGAAACAGCCATCTCTGCAAAGGTTGTGTACATACTTGACTTTGCCCTGACTGTCACTTCAGTCGAATACCTCGTTTTTGCATTTTACTGCTCCTAAGCGGGCCGAAAAATGCTATGATTCCGCGCGCTTGCATGTCAAACTCGTCCATCCGCCGCCTTGACCACGATCTGTCCTCAACTGGCGATCACATCCAACGTCCCTTCACATCGGCATTCAACTTCAGTTTTCAACATCTTGATTAATTGTCTGTCGCCTCTATCCCCTGTCATGGGGACTGCTCCACTCTTTTGAGACTCTCGTTAAGTCCCATATATTCCCGTATCAGTTACCTTGGACAGGCGTGAGGTTCCTGGAACTCCTGGTCTGAAGCTTTCTTCAGCTCGCCCCGACTAAGTATTTGAACCACGTTAAGGATACTCTCGCCGCGGCGAATTCGTTCATTTTGTCTTTAGCAGTAATTTATTGCATCGGCTATAATGACTCATAAGTCCAGTCACCTGAACCTGAAACCCGCCTCTCTGAATGGACGGTCCTCCAACCGTCCTTCAAAAATCGAAGACTGGGATAACAGAACGACGAAACGCTCCCATTATGGGTCAGACGGGGTAAGGGACAATGATATTTTTCAGCTGCCAACATCAGACTACAAGCTACTGCTTGTCTTAACCTCGGTGGCGGCAATTGTCCGACTGTTCAGGATTTACCAGCCATCCAGTGTGGTCTTTGACGAGGTCCAGTGCGTCTTTTCCCCATGTCCCACTGCTCTCTGATCCTTTGTGCTAATCGCTCTCTCAAATAGTTTTGGCGGATTTGCGAGCAAGTATATTAAAGGAAGGTTCTTTATGGATGTCCACCCTCCACTAGCCAAGCTCCTTATCACACTAGCTGGCTGGCTTGCTGGTTTTGATGGAAACTTCGACTTCAAGGATATCGGGAAAGACTACCTGGAACCGGGTGTGCCATATGTTGCTATGCGAATGCTTCCAGCTATCATGGGTGTCCTGACTGTTCCGATAATATTCTTGACACTAAAGGCAACCGGGTGCCGGACGTCGACTGCGACACTGGGAGCTGGGATGGTAATCTTTGGTATGGTCCACGTTCCGGGGAAGTCAAACGCACGCACGCACTGACAATTCGAAGAAAACGGATTGGTGACTCAATCGCGCTTGATTCTCCTCGATTCTCCTCTTATATTCTTCACCGCGCTCACTGCACTGTCATTTACCTGCTTCACAAACCAACATGAGCAGGGGCCTTCTAAAGCATTCCGTGGGCTCTGGTGGTTTTGGCTGGTTACCACAGGCGTATGCTTGGGCGCCACAGTCAGTGTGAAGTGGGTTGGGCTTTTTACAATCGCTTGGGTTGGCTCCCTTACGGTTCTCCAACTGTGGGTTCTGCTTGGCGACGCGAACACTGTGACCCCTGTATGTGCATTATCCTTGTTCGTCCTATTTCTTTATACAAAGCTAATCACACACTATGTAGCGTCTATGGTTCAAGCACTTCTTTGCCCGAGTGTTCTGTCTTATTATCATTCCTGTCGGCTTCTATGTTGGAATGTTTGCGATTCACTTCATCTGCCTTGTCAATCCCGGAGATGGTGACGGTTTCATGTCCCCTGAATTCCAGGCCACCCTGAACTCCAAGGGCATGCAAGATGTCCCTGCTGACGTCGTGTTTGGCTCCCGAGTTACCATCCGCCACCACAACACACAAGGGGGCTATCTTCATTCTCACGGTCACATGTATCCCGGTGGAAGCAAGCAGCAGCAGGTTACACTCTATCCTCACAAAGATGAGAACAATTTGTTTGTTATAGAGAACCAGACTCAGCCTCTCGGTCCGTACGGTGAGGTGGAGGGTCCATATGCGTGGGACAATCTGACGACACAGTTTGTTGAAGACGGAGCTACGATCAGGCTGTATCATCTGATGACTCATAGAAGAGTCCATTCCCATGATATCCGTCCACCCGTGACCGAAGCCGACTGGCAGAACGAGGTTTCCGCTTATGGCTACGAGGGTTTCCCCGGTGACGCAAATGATCTTTTTCGTGTCGAGATCGTCAAATCTATGTCTGAAGGAGAAGAAGCCAAGAGAAGATTACGGACCATTCAAACGAAATTCAGACTGATACATGTTATGACGGGCTGTGCTCTCTTCTCTCACAAGGTTAAGCTTCCGGAATGGGCCTATGAACAACAGGAAGTGACTTGTGCAAAAGGAGGGACTTTGCCGAACAGTGTCTGGTTTATCGAGTCTAACATGCACCCTATGCTATCAGAAGATGCAGAGAAGGTCAATTACAAGGATCCCGGGTTTTTAGGAAAGTTCTGGGAGCTACAGAAGGTGATGTGGACCACGAATGCCGGTTTAATTGAGTCTCATGCTTGGGATTCTCGACCGCCATCCTGGCCAACCTTGCTCCGTGGCATCAACTTCTGGGGCAAGGATCACCGCCAAATATACCTCCTGGGCAATCCATTGATCTGGTGGTCTTCAACTTTAGCAATTGCTATCTACATTATTTTCAAAGGTCTCGCCATCTTACGGTGGCAGCGTAGCTGCGGCGACTACGAGAACATAACTTTCAAACGCTTTGATTACGAGGTCGGCACATATGTGCTAGGTTGGGCGTTCCATTATTTTCCATTCTACCTCATGGCTCGACAGCTATTCCTACATCACTACTTCCCTGCGCTTTATTTTGCTCTTCTTACCCTTTGCCAAATATACGACTTCTGTGCGAACCGAATTAGGATATTTGGCTTAAGTTCCAGGCCTGCGATTGGAAAAGCGTTTGTTACAGTCTTCCTTATCTTGACCATGGTCACGTTCACTTTATATTCTCCCCTTGTATACGGCAATCCCTGGACACAGGATGCCTGCAAGAGAGTGAAGCTTCTCGAAACCTGGGATTTTGATTGCAATACCTTTTACACTGACGTAAGTCCTCCAACCTTGTGACCCTTTCCTGGGTTTGAGACAATCATTCTAACACCTCTGACTGGAATGGTTAGTTGAGCCAATACATGACACAATTTGTGAATTCGGGAAACACTATTCAAACCAGGCCTGTACAGTCAGCTCCAGCCCAGCCACATAAGAACCAACCCGTCCTCCACAATGAGCAAAGTACCATTGTCACTCCTCAACCTCAGGGACATCATGTCGTCAGCCAGGAAGAACGCATCGAATACCGAGATCAAGACGGAAACATTCTCAACGAGGAGCAAGTCATTTCACTTCAAAAGGAGGGTAAGGTTTCATTCCAGACTCGGTATGAGACTCGAACCCGTTTAATCAATGCAGGGGGGCGGGAACTTTAAGCACCCCGGTACCCGATTTGTCTAAAGTCCGAAGCTGCAAGACTGCAAATGTGAAGAAAAAAAAAGCTTGTTGGTGAAAAAAAAAATTGTAACTACAGCTGTAAATGAGAAGCCGTCGGAGACCCTGGGTCTTTCAATGACAACGGCGAAACTCAAAATCTGTGACAGGAAACGGAGATTATCACTAAGTGAAATTGCCTCCAGGGCTTAGTTCATTTACTTCGATTGAGGGTACTGAAAGAGGGTACTGAAAGGTATGTATATGTAAGTTTCATGTTAACAAAATAATTGTTCCCTGGTATTCGATCCCTTAGCTTTGGTGACGGAACTGGTGGGCAAAAACAAGTCATGTTATGGATTCAGTGCTGAAATACGAGACGCACGGAATAGCGGTCCGTAGGTGATAAATATGCACAAAGCTTTTTCTACACTAAGCCACGCGTTGTTACCCTCTTTCTCCTTGACAGTATATCTAGAGTACAGTGCACAGTTTCTGAAGCAGCTTCGGTTAATTCGCAATTCGCAAGGTATCTGATTAGTAGTCCCACTCTTCCTTGCCATACTTGTTGAAGCGATCGTGAAGATCCTGCACATCAAGGGGTCGAATTAGCCTCATTTCTCGACCAGTAACAGACACAGTCCATCCGAACTACCTGGCGAATTCTCCAAGACAAATCACATTGAGATGTTAAAAAGGGTTGTAACTGTGCAAAGACGTACCTTTGGCAGAGTCACATTGGGGACAATAACGGTGTTGAGCGCGCTCGGGGCGTCCCTGAGGGGCTGGCTCTTGTCACCGTGTGGGTGGTACTGGTACTTGTAAATCTTGCCCTCATCTTCTCGTTCCCAGGGCATGGAGCTTTCGCCGATGCGGACATTGCTTTCCGAAGTTACGGAGGTGGGCTTGCTGCCGAAATACCTGTGTTCGGTTGAATTCGTCAGCGTCCTGTCCGTTCCGGTTCGCCGGCGCAGGAGGGGCTGCAGGGCTCAAAGCTTCGCAAATCTAAGAAAAACGGAAGGGGATAATCACCAGCCAGCAATCATAAACGCGCCAGACATCACTCCGAGAAGGACCTAGAACCATTAGAAATGTGTGTTGACGGCCAACGGGGAAAAGGTGGAGCATACGTAGAGCTCCGGATCACGCTTAGGGCCCTTGTCGAGACCGGCTTCTTCCACCTTGGAGGTGCTGAGAAGTCGTCGCGAAGGAGCCCGCAGGAAGGATTGACGGGCAAAGGCCCGACGGGCGGTCAATGCAGCAATTGAGGACATGGTGGTCATTGTGCACAGTGGAGGTGGTCAGCCGAGGTGTGGGTGTGCTTTTGAAGTGGGAGAGATTCGAGTCGGATGATCCAGGCGCTGACGTCCCGACGCCTTACGGTCATGTGACATCGGTCTGCCGGTCCTCTCGGGGCGGGTGGGTTAGTCATCATCTCATCATCGACACGCTTTCTCGAAGGTTCACATTCTCATCCTTATTATTATCGTTGTGGTCACTCGTGGCAGCTGCTCTGGCGGGCGAAGTACCTGCTGGCTTTGTCGAGTATCTAGGCATGCTTGCGTCTGGCCACAGACGTGGACGAGCCAGCATCGGCCTCCCTAGCTCGCACTCGATACATCGATGTAAATAATAGTAGCCAGGTCCTCCGCTTGGCCGTTAGATCTGATCTCATCCTTAGCTATATAATGTATGTACAGAACATACACACATACATACCTACATACACGTCCGGCTTTCTTGCCCGAATCGTGTCGAACGCGTGAGTCGCCTCTCCGATCGAGGTGGCGCATCGTGCGGCGTGCCGGCATGTGACTCGTCCCTGGCGAGAGGTCGAGCGACGAGCCAAGTCCCGCATCATTACTGTATTTCACCGTATAGACATCGAACATCCCAGGCCCCTGCCACGGGATCCTCAGGCCTCTCGTCTTCGTTTTCCTTATCTTCCCCACGCTCCTTTATCCTCGTTCTCGCTTCGCGATCACCGCAGATCATTTGGTCGCCTTGATCTCCGTTCTCGTCGCTCCTTCATCCCCTTTTTATTCCCTGAATTCGCGGAACCCGCCTCTGGTTTCAAGCTCCTGTTCAACCCACGAAGTCTGGAGGGCGTCATTTGGCTGAGCAGCATCATGACATTGTGCGCCGCCCTGTAAAGACCTTCAGCCTGTTCTCACCAATCATGACGATGCCAGCGGACTCTCCTGATCCCAGTCATGCGAAAGACCCCCTTTCCAGGCAACTTGCGCTGGATGTACCTCGCCCTCCGTCTGTCGGAGGCATCTCCTCCCGGATGACTGATTTTGCTTCAGAGGATGAAGACCAGTCACGGCCGCGCACTGGGATATCCTCACAGCCAACGTGGTCACAACCGCCCGCATCCCGGCGAGGACCTCCCCCCGCGAGGAGCTCTATGGCAGCGTCTAGCCAGGGTACAAGTAGGCCGCCAAGTTCCGGGAGCCGGATGAGCAGAAGCCATGTCCCTTCGCTTGCGGCGCAGGCCTTCTTCCGGCCGATGAGCTCCCAGAGGCTACAGGCGCATCGTGGAGGCCGTCCGGCAACCAAAGGAGCACCTACCGCAACCGAAGACGCAGGTGACGAGATAACTCAGCACAGAAGGAGTTTGATGTCGAATAGTACCGTTCGTCAGGGAGCCGTTCCTCATGGAGATGTTGAGATCCCTCCGTCGCGGGACACGGAATTTACAGACCCGATAGTACCCGATCGAGGCACGTCAACTGCGAGTCCAACAGGGAACACGACAGTGAGGAGCCTTGGGGAGAGTGTCAGGCTGCTCCATGACCGGGACAGATCGCAAAGACGCGCCCCAACGCACCTGGACTTGGGCAACAACTACAGATCGGGGGATGCGCAGGATCCACCCCAGAGATCACCGCTTTCATTCAGGTCCGATATCCTCTCCTTGACGAATAAGAACGAAGGAGAGGAACATCGTGATGACCGGGGTCATGAACGACTATCGTCAGCAGCGTCGTCGCCCAGGTCAGTAGAGATGAAAGGGGCTCAGTCTGCGCCGAAGAGAGACCTTGGCAAGAATTATGAATATTTCAGTGGGAACACCGTGTTCTGGGGCAGCGGAAGGTTCCAGAACTCCAGAGATAAACCTATCAACATTGCAACTGCTATATTTGTTGCCTTACCTGCTGGGCTGTTTCTCGGATATTCGTACGTTATACTCTGAGTCTTTATTGTTGAGTCTCTCGATCGCTGACCTAGGTATATAAGGGCCCCTTGGCTGTGGCACAATATCTCACCCGCGATCCCGATTGTATTTGCCTATCTCTTCTATGTGTGCTTCTCTTCGTTCATACATGCTTCTCTCGTTGATCCCGGAGTAAGGGTTGCCGAACTCTTTCAAGTTTCGTACTAACATCAACTCGCAGATTATTCCGCGGAATCTCCATCCCATGCCCCCGCCAGATCCATCAGAAGACCCCTTGGCAATTGGTCCTCCTACGAATGACTGGGTCATGATTAAGCTAGCCACGTCTGAAGTAGCAGCAATGGACGTGCCGGTTAAGTACTGCAAGACATGCAACATCTGGCGTCCTCCACGCTGTTATCACTGCCGTGTATGCGACAACTGCGTGGAGACACTTGATCATCACTGTGTTTGGCTCAACAATTGTGTTGGCCGCCGCAACTACCGTTACTTTTTCACCTTTGTGAGCTCAGCGACTATTCTTTCACTCTTTCTGATCGCCTCGAGCTTGGCACATATCCTTGTATATCGTTCTCGAGAACGCATCTCTTTTGTAGATGCTATCGATAAGTGGAGAGTGCCTTTTGCCATGGTCATTTACGGCGCTCTTGCCGGGCCCTATCCTGCATCATTATGGGCGTACCATCTCTTTCTAATCGGCCGTGGTGAGACGACAAGGGAGTATCTGAACTCACACAAATTCCGGAAAGCGGATCGTCATCGGCCCTTCACCCAAGGGAATGTTCTGTGGAACTGGATTTCTGTTCTCGCGCGGCCACGTCCTCCTACATATCTGCAGTTCAAGCGGCCTTATGAGGAAGGGGACCAGCGTTTCGAGGCACAGAAACGTAAGAATCGTCCCAAGGACCTCGAGGCGCAGGCGGGGATGGAAATGCACAACGTCCCGGCTGGCCAGCTGCGCTATCCACCTTCCAACACGCATATCTCCCATGGCCTCAGCTCTGAAGAACCGCACCACGGATAGCTTTTGGACCATATTGTCCCCTGAGGTTGATTCTAGATCTTTACTGCTCTATTATGTCCCCGAACTGTGTTGTCACTTTTCGTGCGATTCTGTCTAATCTTAATGTCAGCCTAAAAGCCTTCAACCTTTTTGGTTCTTTGGAATCTACTGTGATGATCTTTGCTCACTTTACATGGGTAGATGTTCGGGTATCCGAGGCTCTTTGGACATCTCTGTCCCTTTTGCCTTTGTGATTCTCTTGAATTGATTTCTTTTTTTCTTCCTTTCTGCTCCTTGAGTCGAAATATATGCTGTAAATCTATAGGCCTTTCCGCTCTGGAGGGCTAGGTAGCGAATCAGTATGGCTATGTTGTCCCCTGAGGTTCACATGATATATGATACTATTGATACCTGGCTCCGGATCGCCGATAAACTCCTGGTGCTCTGCTCACCGAGACATAATTTCTACGTAATCGAGCAGGCACCACTTGGGCCGTGCCATAAAAGAGCGCATGGCGCCAGGAATGTTACAGACTGTGGGAATGCGGGCCAGCGTCTGTGTTGAGCTGCCGCGACGCTGTGACCGCCTGTATGACTTCTTCCATCTTGTCCTCCGACTGTTTTGACCCTCTCCCGCCTCTCTACTCTGCAGCAGATCGCCGCGGCTCAAGGCCATCACACACACCTTTTCTTGACGCTGTTCCTTGCTGTTCCTCTCTGCTTGACGCTTGATGTTCCGTCCGCGCCGTGCTACCGTCTCCTAGGCTTTCACGCTTATGGACCCCTCCCCTGAACCGCAGCCGCCCTGCTACGCGTAGAGACGCCGCGCATGCTCCTCCATCAGCAGCAGGCTGATCAGGGTCCACCTCTCCCTCCACCGCCCGTTTTCCTTGCCGCCGCTTGCATCCTCCTTCACCTTGTATGGTCGAAGGCCTCTTCAGCCTCCCTCTCGCGCGGCATTGAGCGACTCGACTTCCCCCTAGCCCGCGGCAGAGAGTCCACAGATGGCTCGCCGGTCCGGCTCTGTCGCGGCCGCCGTGACGAATTCGCTCCCCGATTCCGATCAGCTGTCTCTTGACAAACCCGAAGACGCGACGGGCGCGGACTTCTCTGAGCAACTACTCACACCTGAAAACAGTCGTTCGGAAACCTCGAGCAACAATGAGCACGCGCTGGGTGAGGATATGACCACACTGCAGCAACCGTCGAGACGAGTGACGCGCTCATCTCTGCGAGGGATCGACAAATTCAACGGCCCAAACGTCGGAAACCAGCCGGATGTGGTTGACTCGTCCCTTGACATGACGAGTCGTCCCGGCTCTGGTGGCACCCTTGTCGACAACGTCGCCGAGTGCAATACCTCGCGGTCGCCCCTTGCCCGTCACAGTATGGCAGTCATGGAAACGTCCTCACGGAGTGAGGCCACGCTCACAGGGGACGGTGCGGAGATGGACAGTTCTGCAGTCCCGCGGGGTTCCCCTGTCACAAAGGACTTCAAAGAACCGCAACAGGCCGACTCGGGGCCTCCACTGCGAGAGCGTGCGTCGCGGGAGCGCCATTCTTCAAGGGCCCCCACCAAGGAGAAAGAGGTCAAGGCAGTTTCAAAGAAAGTCAAGACAGACAATGGGAAGACGTTGAGGCGCTCGTCGCGCCTGAGTCTGATGGAGAAGGCTACAAAACTGCGCGAAACGGCCGACAGCACATCGGGCAAGCGCCCTAAGGACATGCTAGAGAAAGGAAAGGAATTAGGCCGCAGGGCCAGCTTGAGGCCGAGAAATGCCATTCTGCCCAAGGATCGGTCAGCAATCGGAGAGGCACCTAGGGAGGCACCTCCAGCGAAAAAGAGACGCGTTTCTGAAAGCGATTTACCCTCAAAATCGGTATCCAGGCCATCGTCTGCGCAAGAAGAATCGCCTGCTCCCAACCCCGTGTCGCGATATAAGCCGAAGCATTGGCTCACGCATGGTCTCTATGTCGGACAGGATCGCCCCACGGATTCTCGTCTTAATGAGGCAAAGAACAAGATTAAGGGCTCAGAGCGGAAGAGCTCTGGTGAATCCCAGCGAAAGCTGCTTCCAATGCCCATGTTTGCAGGCGAGAGGCTTCTCCAGAACGGGAGGGACTTCAAGTTGCCGTTTGATATCTTCTCTCCACTTCCTCCGGGACAGCCAAAGCCGAACGAGTGGAGGAAGACTAACAAGAGTAAGTATTTCTATTTTACATTCTTCTGCGGCTAATGTCTCATTTTATGATTCAGATGTTTTTGTCGGTGAGGCAGCGAGCATATGGAAGGCCAACAAGCACGTGGAGCTCTCAACTTGTACGTGCACAGAAGAGACGGGCTGCGACGAGAATTGCCAGAATCGCTATATGTTCTATGAATGCGACGATAGTAATTGCAGACTGGGCGAGAAGTGTGGGAACCGCAGCTTTTATGAGCTGAAGCAGCGAACCAAAGCTGGTGGTAAATACAATATCGGCGTAGAAGTGATCAAGACAGCAGATCGTGGCTACGGAGTTCGTAGCAATCGTACATTCGAGCCAAATCAGATAATTGTCGAGTATACAGGCGAAATCATTACTCAAGCAGAGTGTGAAAGTCGGATGAGGACGATCTACAAAAATAACGAGGTGAGGATCCCAGTTCTGTATCGGTCTAGCGCCCGCTCCTAACATATTCTCAGTGCTATTATCTCATGTACTTCGACCAGAATATGATTATCGATGCCACCCGTGGCTCCATTGCGCGCTTCGTCAACCATTCCTGCGAACCCAACTGCAGAATGGAAAAGTGGACTGTTGCCGGCAAGCCTCGTATGGCTCTCTTCGCTGGGGACCGGGGCATCATGACTGGGGAAGAGCTGACCTACGACTATAATTTCGAGTAAGTTTCTGCCAACAATTCTCGCCCTTTCTAGATGTTGATACACCCCACAGTCCTTTCTCGCAGAAAAACGTTCAGGAATGCCGCTGTGGCGCACCTACATGCCGCGGTGTCTTGGGGCCGAAACCCAGAGACCAGCGCCCCAAGGAGGCAAAGGCCGAGGACAAGGACAAACGAAAACCTCGGTTGGGAAAGGGAGTGAAGGCCCTCGCAGGCACAAAGCGCAAGGTAGGGCATGTGCTTGACGAGTCTACTTCGCGCCTGAACAAGAAACGGAAGCTGTTGAATCCCAAGTCTCTCAATGTAGGCGTCAAGAGAGCTGTTACGAAAGCACGTACAACTGTGTCTGGACGGAGCTGCCGCACTGCAAAGAGTGAAAAGGCTGCTACGGCCAACACGGAGGCCAAGACGATACCTACCAAGGCCATGAAGGCCAGGACACCACAGACAATCAAGGGAAAAACAAAAATAAGACCTAAGACAAAGAAGCCTAGTGTAAAAGTTGGGGCTAAAGCAACAATTTGTCAGCCCAAACCGAAAGCTACGTCTTCGCGCTCTAGCATGGTTTCGGCTGCGTCCTCGTCCACAGAGAAGTCGAACTCCAAACTCAATCGTCCATCAGCAAAGACCAAGGCAAAAATCAGCGCGTCATCCAGGGGCGCAACTGCCATGAAACGGCTGACGAACAAAAACAAAGCCAGTAGTAAGGAGACGCGTGAGATTGGCGGCAAAGACAGCGAGAGTAGTGCTGTCAAGACACGGAGTCGACGCGGAAGCGTCAGGAGTGTGGCAAAGAACGTCGCCCGCAATGTGAAGGGGTAGAAGAGCGGATATAGATTGCAACAATGGATTCCATGAGCCCTTGTAAAACAGCTGAGTCAATTGAGACCTGGGTCGGGCTGTAGCGTGCTGACCTAATTAATGGCCTACTTTGCCGGTCCTTCTCGATGTACGGCAGGTTTGAATAAAGGAGCTAAGCAAGATGAGCAGCATGACGACTGATGACAATACGAATCTGATTTGTGAAGTGAATTCTTGATCTGTTGCTGTCAGCTTAGCCGAGAAGCTCTATTATCTAATTTCCATGTCTACTAGCTATCGTGTTTTGTCGGGTGCGGAATTCGCTGCATTGACAAGTTTCGGGAAATACTTATGAACTTGCAATGTACATCCAGTAGCTGGTTTCCCTTCCGGCTTTTCCTTTTTTGTTAGAAAAAGAAAATTCCGAAGTAGGCCAGTTAGGGTTATGCTCCTATTTGAAAGAGAGACCGGGGCATCAGTTATTATCACGAAGCTGAGGATCCCTTTTGTTTCTGTAACCTAAAGCAATACTCCAATGCACTAAATCATTTTCGATAGGAGTATTCTTGGACCTGACAACGTGTTGACACCTTCAGACAATGTGCTGTTGTTACTTTTAATCATTCCTGTCAATCGTGTATGTAAGAAATGTTTCGGTGTGATATTTCTAGACTTGAGCTGAAGTCAATGCATGTACATTACATGAAGCCTGCATTTTGTGGCTCTTTCCCTGCTGTCCTTTTTCATTGTCTCGAGCCATTGTATACATACATACGTACATCAGGTATGTGTTACAATGGAATGTATTGGTAAACTGACCAATATCATATTCACCTATTGCACATGGATAACTACATACAACATATATACAATAGATTGCCAGAACTTCGCCACACCTATATACCTGCCTAGCAGCTTGGTAGACTGTTCTTTTATACCCATGCGATTTTAGAGCTCTCAGAAAGGTAATAAAGCATTATGATAAGTAGCATAACAGAAATACAGTCAGCCTAGAGCATGATTTACTATTAGTAACAAGTTATGTGACTTGGACAGGGACGTAGGTTTAACAAAATTTTGGCAACCTCTGTACGGAGCACAAAGCCAGAAATCCCCATGATCAGTAAACAGGGAATTCTCACTAAGGTCTCATGGGATAGAACTGCCAACACCAACTGCACAGATCACAGACACAGAAAAAAAGATATCAGCCATGCAAGGCATGGATTATTCTAGAACTGTTCCAGGTCTCTGAAAGAATATGTGCAGGCGCTGACCTAACCTTGCTGCTGTTGCGCATCCTTGCCTTCAGAAGGACTGTCATCAGTAGGAACATGAGTTATAGATCCCATAGCTTCACTTGATTCTGGCTTTGTTGCTTCAACAGGCACAGATGCAAGTGGAAATGAAACAGATGGTCTGTCTTCTAGAGAACCCGGCCCGTCCTGTTCTGCATTATTCTTCCCTCTTTCATTCCCTAAACTCGCCTCTAAACTGCCCAATAAGTCAATCTCCCCATCATCAAAAGCTACAACAGGCTGTGGAGTCTCGGATTCTGGGCTTGGATGTTTTAATGGGTCTGCTTCCATAGTTGTAGCTGGGTCTGACATCAACATTGTATCCGAAGGTGCATTGCTATCCATTGCTTTCGTCATCTGCTGTCTTTCGTCTGCTGCTACAGGCTCGAGACCCTCAACAGCATCAGAAATCGGATTTGCAACGGCAGATTTATTCGCGGGAGGCGGCACTGAGGGCATCTGCTCAGAATTTGGAGACACAGGGTCTTTAGGAACGTTCGAGGACGGTTGCAGTTCCAAGATAGACGTACCCCTGGCAAAGGGCGAATCGGCGCTTGAAGTATGTTGAGTAGAGTTAAGCGGTGGGTTTGGCTGGCTGGACATGTTGTGAGATGACATATCGGAAGCCTGTAGAGTCTGTTGATGTGGAAACCGTTCCGGTATCGGTACAGAATGTAGATCCGAGTTTGAGAGCTGCGACCCCGTATTTGGCTCTGCGCTTGCTTCTTGGATGACAGTACCTGGAGATTTCGCTTCATGCGTAGATTCATCGCCTTCGTCACTACCCTCGCCCTCCTCGACATCTTCCTCGTCATCATCATCACCCTCCAACTGCTCACTGGCGAAGTTATCGATTGACATACACGATGTATCTGCGGTTTCGCTTTTAACTTCATCACCCAGAAGGCCTGTTGCAACACCCTCCCCTGTACTATGCACAACTGCTGCATCGCCACCCTCACCAGGTGCAAACATCACTTTTTTCTTCCTACCTTTCCCAGTCCCTTTCGCTTTGCGTTTCGGTGGAGGGGGCCGTTTCTTCGGTGACAGTGTAACCGCGCTCGAATCTGCACCGGCGACAATGACTCCATCGGAGTTAACCACGCCTATACCCTCCACAACTTTTCCAGGCGGAGGTGCTTCGTCGGTCATGATTGCCTGGTTTTGTTCAGGCGTTAACTTGGCACCTTCAACTATCTCCCCTTCCAACGAGTGCCCTTCGGGAATCCACGCCTCGTAGACCGAGACATTGCCCGTGGCCGCATCCACTTTCTTAAATTTGGTCTTTCTCATAGGAGGGGGGGCATTATCCCCAGCGCCGTCCGAGGCTGTAGTCGATATGGCCGTTGCACCGTACAAAGATGGCAATCCAGGCCTCCGCTTTGCGAGAAATTCCACCTCTGGAGGCTCCAAATGCCTAGGGACCACGGTCCACTTGCGGGCGGTGAAGCTGCGCTCTGTCGAGACCATTGCAGGTTCCTCCGTATCAGCAGCCTCCCTTTCCTCCTCCTCAACGTCCTTGTTAACATGGCGAATATATTTGCAACCCGCACGTGCAGCGCGAAGCAATGCTCTGCTCATTGGCGTCAAAAGGTGACTGTCTTTAGGCATGGGAAGTTCAGGAAGGGACTGGTTGCCATTAGCGCCATGGGTGGTGGACTCAGACTCATCTGCCTTTGGAGCCTGTGAGAACGTGCAAGGCTGTCGAGTCCAGCGACGGACTGGTAAGCCCTCAAAGACATCATGATCAACCTGGCCGGTGCGGTTGCGGTTTGCACCAGTATCAATAAACTGGCGACCGGAGCGAGAGGATCTGAACTGCTCAGTGCCAGTTAGCATTTACCCCTTCCCATTACATCGACCAGGGCCCTGGAAAAGTCCATCTTGCCCCTCTGCGATTGAGACCCGCACATACAGTGAAGACAGATATATTCAAGATTCATCCAAAGGTCTTGGTGCTGTGCAGCACCACAGCTCAAACAGACAGGGGACAGTAGAAAGCAGAGATCCAAGAATAGACCCAATGCGGAGCTGACGACATTGTACACTTACCGTAGGGGCCATGGCAAAAAGCTCACAGGCACCACCGTCGAGGACGCCAACTACCTTCCGGGTCCTGTCTGCCGCTTGAGATTAAGCGTGTAACAAAAATGTCAACCCGGACACAGATAGCCTCGACTGACAGTAGAGAAGGTGGATAATGATGTATAAAGAGGCACTTGTGTTTTGTTGTCGTGCGATGGCAAGGGAGTGCCCGCGGAGGACATCTGGGGGTCTGGGACACAGGGCCACCACGTGACGGCGGCTGGAGCCAGCCCACAGGCAAATGCTTACCTGCGAAGAGCATCGCCTTGCGATGGACAATGTCAACATCAGCCTGCTCTTTGCTAGAATGTGGCACACCGTGAAGCAGCCAGCCAGCAATATCATCATTACATGAGAGATCTACTACCTGTACAGAGTATCAACTCTTACATACGAGACTATGTATTCAGTTACCCTTCCACTGATGCACACTACCTGTCAAGCACGTAAGCTGCATACACAATACATAAGAGTCCTTCACCATATCAATGAGCCCAAACCCTCAGTTCGAGTATGTTAACCATCAGTCCCAGCTGGAATAAAGTTGTCAGCTAATAGACACTGGTTGAAACATCCTTCCAACAATCTTACCCGGTATCTTTCTGGCGGACAATGTCACCCTTCTGCCCTGTTTGTTTTCCCTATGTAAAATTATTAGACCAATATCGGCCACGAGATTTCCAAGCAAGAACAAGAAATCCCAGACTCACCGTCTTCTGCCCCTCAACTACCAACTTGTCCAATTGATAAAACTGACTGATAACGGTCTGTCTCTGTAGAAAGGATTAGTTTCAGTCGTCGGTGTAATTGTTGACATGGGACCTGGGCCGCTCCAGATGCAAGCAGATATTTTGGCGCCCCTTGACCCAACTAAGATTGACCGCCTTGATTTGTCGACGCTGGAAAAGCAGTTCACCCACCTTCATCATCTGCAAATTCTGCAGGCCGTCCTGTATTAGTTCTTGTATCCTCCGCTCTCCGGTTTCATTCTGATGTTCCCGGAATGCGTCCCTGGTCCTCCGACGAGCATACTCTCGGAAGTTGTAGTTAGAAAACTGTGATGACTGGCGGAGCAGCGAGCGGAACTGCGTAAAGACAGAAGAGTGTCAGCATCTGTCGGCCAGATCGACTTTCACTTATATCAAAGATAGCCCACTTTGAGAGAGGGGGTCACATACAAGAGACCGGACCTGGAAAGCTGTGTCCCGCTGGAAGGTTGTCACGGACATGACGGCAGGCTCTGCAGGTGAAAGAGGAGACTCAGGGGCAGACAGAGAGGTAGAGGCTATTAGTAACGAGGGATCTAGGCTGCGGTCCGGGTTGCTCAAGCCCGTGGTGCCAGCAGGATCGGGAGAACAGGTCCGTTGGAAGACTTGAAACTCGTTCGTTCACCAGCGGACGGCGAGCAATGTCGACTATGGCTGATTAGGCCCAGCCTGCATCAAAATCAGATCTCCCACGAAACAAAACAGGACGGTCACAGTCTATTGAACGGAGTATCTGTCATAACAGCAGTAGCCGGGGTGGCGCATTCGGGCTACGCTGCTCGACGGAAGATCGCTGACGTCGCAGATAGGGACGCGAGAGGTTGTGCAAGAGGTCCCGACGTAAATGGCAGAGAATACAACGGGGACTGGCGGGTACAAACAGCCGACGGGGCAGACGCGGTGGAATTCAAGTCGTGACGAAGCTTTTTTTAGCGGACGACGGAGGTACGGGCGGCACTCAGTCTTCGGCCGAAGCTAGGAGCTGTCGGTGCCGTCTTCCGCCTTTCACCTCCTCGAGCGCCGTCGCTGTCCCGGCTCTGCTGGAACTACTCCATACAGTATGTATAACTGCGTAGTTCTCTGTGCCCGTGCTACCGTTATCTAATGCTGATGATCTTTTTATGGCCCTTTGCTCCCTGATCTTTTGCGTCTGATCAGACATTCGCAAGATTCCTTCCCCCGAAAATAGGAACGAACAATGGCCCAGATACCAACTCCGCCCGCCTCCCGCGATGCCTCGGAAGCTCCAGAAGCTTCGCCAAAGCTGGCGGGGCCTTCTTCAGACCTGCTACAGTCGCTGGATCTCCTTCTCGAGAGGTACCTTAAACTCCTCGACCACTACCAGGCACTGCAGATGAGGCTGGAGAAGCAGCTGTCCTCGGTATGCTTATTCCCGCCTCGCCAGTCTCCTCTTAGCAGGGTCCTTCAAAGCCAAATCGCTCCCTTGAAAATGCAATCAGAGCAAAGGACTGACTGCGTCGGTCCCAACCTGTCAGGGCTTCTTCTCCCTTGCGCAAGCAAACTGCTTGTCCTCCCCCGGTCGACGGTATGGCGAACACTGCTACGATGAGCGGATGAAAGCTACGCGGAAGATGTAGGTATTATGAAGCATATTCATCCCGGCCTGTAGGTACGGCATGTCCGTTGGACTAAGAAATATGTAAAGATTGTTGCAGCAGACCTCACCCTCTGCCAGTCTTGACTGGACATCTGAGACAGAATTGGGGTCTGGGAAGAGCAATCAACCATGCGGCTATAGCTATATCTTCAAGATCAAGCCTGCCACAACATGTTCCCCAGTGAAAGAAGCAAAAGATAGGAACGGAACGATCGAACCGCCTACAACAAGCCCACAAGGCCAGTCATCAAATTCTGGAACAGGACATCAGATTGTAACTGGGGTTCAGCCGTCCTCAACGCCACTGAAGCCCACTGTAACAGAATCAACATCGTCGTCCGCGCCACCTTCACCAAAGGAACCATTCCGTCCATCCGATCCCATATCGTGGTATGGCATTCTGGTACCCCCGTCGCTTCGGAACGCACAGAAGTCTTTCACGATAGCGATGGTGGACTATGTTCCAGAGTTGGCAAGCGTCATAACAGAGATGCGAAAGGTAGAAGATAAAGTGGACAAGTTGAGAAGCGAAACTGGACTAGTAAAGTCTCATAGAAGGACGGAGCATGGGAAATACAGTTCTGTGGAGAATGCGACTTCAGGGACAGACATCTAATACCGAATGTACTGAAACAAAGGTTGAATGTCAATTTGCATTATGCACAGTGCAATATAGGTGGAATCATGTAAACCCATAAAATAGAACAAAGTGGAGGTGCACCGTAATGTTTGTTGGGAAGTGGATATACCTTTCAGCGTCAGGTAGTAGCTAAAACAATACCGATGAAGGGATTCGCTCCAGCACTGCTCGACAGCGGCACCCAGCACTTGCGAAGATAATCACCGGCAGACAGGAAGGTTCAGGATAGCATGTGGGCGAGAGTAAAGGCCCTTGAGGAATCCAAGACACGAGCAAACAAAAGCACCATTGGTTAAAGTTTCCTGGCAAGAGACAATGTCAAGCGTGGCTGGCTTAAGAAAGCTATTATCACGGGGTAGCGAGAGACACAGGAGGATGAGATCTTGTGGCGGAGAGGGGCGGAAAAGGAGGGGGGGGGGGGTCCAAAGGGTCCCCAAAGGGGTCCTAATGATAGGACTTGAATGGCCCGAAGGGATTCCTGGAGGCACGGGTGAAGGGGTCACTAAAGGGACCACAGAAAGGTCCTAGAAGGGGGTCCGAAGGGGTCAAGGATCTGCTTTGATGAGAGCTTCGTATGTCTTACAAAGATATGGAGACCTTTCAAGGAGGTGATTCTGTCATAGCGGCTTGCGGAAAAAGGCGTCCAGTTGGAAGATGTCTACTCCCACAGGTAAGCAGTGTAAACTGTTTTCCAAACCCTTATGGATCTGTTGAATAGGATGCACCAGATGCCGCTACTTTTCCAGAGCCAAAGAGAAGGGCACCAGGATGGATATTGAACAATCGCTCGAGGAGCACGCTGGAGACATGCGGTGTCTGGTTTCCTGCCCCGAGAGACAGCGCCATCATGGGCAAGACCGTCTGGTAGCCAAAGTACGGGCTGAACCGGATGTGATGTATACTACGTAGTTTCACAATGAGCTTTCCAGAATAAGTATTCCGTGCTCTGCCATGCGTTTGTATCACACTGTAACACTTCCATGCCTAGGAGGAGAAAAATGGTGCATACTCAGCACTGCATTCATACTCAACAGGCAGTATATATATGATGCCTAGGTTATTCTGTATCTTTTCTTTCTAGCTTTAGACTCAGCCACACGATAGGATCCTGCTTAGAAGGGCGATACTTGAAGAGGTATTTGACTGCAAACTGTACGCCGACAGAGGGGAGAAGAAAGATAGGTTTTTTTTGATCTGACAACGTTGGCGTATCGTTGTAGAATACAGTACAAGTGACCTGACAATGACCTGAAACAGATCCGTTCACTAAATTCAACACCTCAATCATCTCACAGAAAAAGAGAACTTTCTGACGCAAGTCCATCGAGTCTGCCACCATCGATAAAAGGTCGCAGTCTTTTTATACGATCTTCTAAAATCATCTCCTCAGCCTCCCACCTCTTTCGTTCTAACGACTTTGCCTCAACCTGTTTCCCCCCACCAAACCAGGCAGTCCTTGTCTTTTCCATGCTTTCAAACTCCTCGTTCTCGGCCTTTTTAATCAATTTCCGAACCATGGTCTTCCAGTTGTCCAAAGCAACCTTCAGACATTGTCTACAGCGCTGTTGTGCGACAGAGTCATCGTTATTGTTGCTCAACTCGATCAAGGTTGTTTCAGCCATGTCAACAGCGTCGCGGGTCCAGGCGAGACCACTTTCTTCTGAAGACGACGCGTAAATTATTTCTCCGATATATGTCATAAGACTAGCTTCCTCACAGAAGGAACCAAGTGTGCGGACAGGAGGCTCGTTGCCAGATTGTACTGGTTCGGGATATATTGTCGGGGTGAAGATAGACTTCACATGGTTGACTACTGAATGGAAAGGTGTGGTGCCGCGATTCCGAGAGGGTTGCCGAGTTTCACTCGTCTCAGCTTGCGGTGGAGGCAAGTCGCGGCGAGTTTTCAGAATGGAGGTGAAGACTGATAGCGCTGCAGGCAGGTCTCCGTTTCGCGCGTAATGAACTGCGAGAGCAGTGGAGACCCTTAATATATTCTCAGACGCAATATCTTTGCCGTTGTTCTTCAAAACTCCGCTCTTTATATCAACGACTCTGGCCGCTTCGAAAGGTAGTCCAGCAGCAGCAATATCCATCGCCCAGGCATACATGTCCCTTGCTCTGCTATTCAAGCCCTTGTAGTCAAGCCAATCTGCATAGGCTAGAGCAGCATCAAGTTTTTGTCGAGTATCAAAGCCTTTTGTCGTCAAAATCTTCAAGTAAAACACCTCGGGGCTTTCTGTTGCCGGCTCGCAGTTCTCTTCTAGTAGGACGTGTTTCTGTCCAGCGGGAGGTGGCTTCGGTCGTGGATTCGATGGGCCAACGACATATTCCGCTGGTGCAGAAATACGTTGTTTTCTATCCGTCAACCAGCCTTCCAAGTTTTCCGCAGCTTTTGCTGCACCCATGAGGGCCTGGAAATATCCTCTCCTCCATGGTTCGCTCTTGGCAGAGATATCAAAACCAGTTTTTCCAATCCCCTCGACATGAAAGCCGTCGCCATCCTGCTTAACAAGTCCTTTCCCTTCCCCTTCGGTGTTCTCCAGTCGCTCGATTAACTCCCGCAGATACCCAGCAACCATGGGCCAATTGGTCATCAGCTTTCCGATTTTTTCTGGATGCTGAAGCGCCTGGGCAGAACGCAGACACCAGCGGCTTTTCCAACTCCACTCTGGGGGCGTAGGCCATTGGTGTTCGATCTGCTCTTGGTACAAGCCCAGCTTTATCAGATGGAACAGGAGTAGGATTGTGTAGAATGTCAACCCAATCTTGAGACCACGCGTGATACGGCGTCTATAGTATTGGCGACGTTCGGTGGATATAAGCCGGGCAAAATGTTGCTGGAGGTGAGTAGATAATGGGGGGATAGGACGATTGCCAAGAGGCGAGAGAAAAGGTAGTTGAGGACGGGTCAAAGGAGGTGAGACAAGAAGCGGAGACTTGTTGGTGAATGGCCGAGATCTAAAAGGACGGCCATGAGCATTTGGAGGCCGTAAGGGTCGCATGAGGGCCGGTATTCGGTGAAGGGAGCTGCGAGCAGCAAACATTATTATTATGACTTGTACATGTACAGTGTCCAGGAGACTATCACCCATATCTAGCTTTAACATCATGGGTGTTTTACTCCGTAGGTGTTGGAAGCCGTTTGCATTGTTTGCATGCTGTTTGCGCCAGGCTTCGAACTGCCCGTCTGGTTCAGTGACGAGGGAGTATTACGATTGCTGTCTGTCCTGTGGACTACAGTAGATCAGTTTGGGAGATGCATTAGCCAGTATCTTTTCTTAGTTCGTCGTACTTGCAATCCTGATGTTCCATTTAAGGATCCATTGCGGTACTAGAAAGCAAGAAGCATGTATGCCTTTCTCGAACTGCAATCAGTCTGAGCGCATGAGCGACATGTGCGCATTACGAGACTAGACAGAAACCTACAGATTAATGATTACAGACTTTCGCAGGGATCTCGGAACCTTGCCGTCCTTGGACCCATTGTTGTCGAAGTTATAAGCGGAGACTACTTATCCCTCTACAGTACATACCAATTTATAGCGCCTTGCTAGCTTCTCGGGTCACTTTTCTCCACCTAGATGTATACGTGTACTATGTTCTATTGAATTCCCTTAAACCTAGTATTTGCTAGAAGTGGGTGGAGGAGTCTGATTTCAATCTATCTAATAGTATGAGCCATTTTATATTCATTCCGAGATTGTATAAAATAACAAAGTGAAACAGATAAGAATAAGCAAATATAGAATATATATCATCCATTGGATAGAATATCCTCATTGAGTGCTGAAAACTCCTAATATGGTTATGACCTCCAGGGGATTCAACGGTCTGAACGCAATCCTAGACGGCGGTTATAATACATCGTTGACAAGTTCCAATCTCAGTGTTCAATTGCTTGTTTTCTATGGCAGGAATCCCTGACCCAAATACAAGAACCCCAAGACAAGTTTAGAACCATATTCCGAGTATATAATCATTAGTGTGGAAAGTTGGATGCAGAAGAAAGTATATCTCTTGTAGGATCCTCGGCTGGGCAGGGAGTAAGAATCCCATATTCGCTGGGGCATAAAGACAGTGATGAGATACAAATCCAGTCATAGGCGATTTGACCTCTGGTTCTAGAAAATGGCCAATGGAGCAAAAAAAGGTGATATGCTTCTCTCTCGTCTATTTTTCAACTTAGGCACAGACACAGAGCCCTTGAAGCGCGTTTTAGCTAGTCTACCTTCCCAAACACCGTGCAGGTCCCAATGGATTCTATTGAATCCACTGTCGCCAGTCACTATGTAACAGCAGGTAGCTTCGGCTTCCGATATTTTGAACTTAATCATGTCTACTGTTTGAGATCATGCCCGTTTATTGACGGTCCAGAAAACCTTCGCTCTCGAGCAAAAGGATAATCTCGTGGACGATACTGCGAACACTCTGTTTCTCCACATCGACGACGAGATCAGGATTGGTGGGGATTTCGTAGGGGTCATCAACACCAGTGAAGCCCTTGATCTCACCACGGCGGGCCTTGGCGTAGATACCTCGCTTATCTGTGCGCTCACAATACTCAAGAGAAGTAGCGACGTGAACGAGAAAGAAGGAGCCGACCTGCGAGATGGTCTCACGGGCCGCCTGACGCGAGTGTTCATAGGGAGCGATTGGAGCGGCAATGACAGCAGCACCGGCTTTGGTAAGCTCGGCTGCAACGAAGGCGATCCGCTGGATGTTGGTATGTCGGTCCTCCCGGGAGAAGCCCAACTCGGAAGAGAGCTCGTGACGGACGGTATCTCCCAGAAGCAGGGACACGGAACGACCGCCTTGTTGGTTTAGGGTCACCTGTAGGGCCCGTGCAATAGCATCCTTCCCCGAATTTTGATAGCCAGTGAGGAAGATGGTGAAGCCCTGGGCTGAACGGGGAGGATTGGACTCGCGGAGGACCTTGACGACCTCGGGGTAAGAGAACCATTCGGGGATGTGAGCGCCTGTGCGTAGTCGTCTCCGCAGCTCAGTGCCAGAGATGTCGAGGGTCTTAGTGCCCTTGGGGACCTCATCCACGGGCTTATACTCGTCAGTGTCAGGCAGGTAGGTGAGCTGCTGGAACTCGACGACCTCGATGCCGAGCTCGTCCTTGTACTTCTTAACGGCATTCTGGGCATCATACGGACCGTAGAACTCGACGCCCTTCGAGTTCTTTCCGGGACCGGCATGATCCCGCCCGACGATGAAGTGGGTAGCACCGTGGTTCTTACGGATGATCGCATGCCAGATGGCCTCGCGCGGACCGCCCATGCGCATGGCCAAGGGCAGAAGACCCAGAACAGCCATTCCATTGGGGTAACGGGGGAGAATGGCCTGGTAGGCGCGGACGCGAGTGAAGTGGTCAATATCTCCAGGCTTTGTGAGACCGACGACCGGGTGGATCAGGACATTGGCCTGCCGCGCGCGAGCCGCGCGAACCGTGAGTTCACGGTGAGCTCTGTGCATAGGGTTCCTGCAACTATCAGTTCTCCCCTCCGGAACGACGGTCGGTTGTTTTAAAAACCTTACCTAGTCTGGAATGCGACAACGCGGGTCCAGCCAAGCTTGTCGAAATGAGTCCGCAGCTCGGCGGGGGTGTCTGTCTGCAGGTCAGTATCGCGAGCGCCTTCGAAGTTCCCGGAAGGCAGGAAACCCACAGCGCAGGTCGACATAGTCATAGTGGTTTGGCTTATTGACGGCCTCTACCTTGCCGCCGACATAGAACTCCTGGACTTTGGTGTTGAGATACTTGATCGCCGGGTGCTCCTCGTCGCCGCCAAAGACCAGCTTCGCCTCTCTCGCCCTGTAGCAGGAGTGATGGAGCCGCGTCAGCAAGACCCACTGCACGCCTCGCCCCCGGGCCAGGGGTGGGAGGGAGCGCTAGATGCCAGCTCCCGCCAAGGAATGCATCCATGTCAGACACAAATCGACTGATAGGATCGACCACGGAGCCACGGAGCAATTCCCATGATCGCCCATGTCAAGGCCAGAGGAAAGCTAGAAGGAACTCACTTGTCAGGGCGGTAGATATCGTCAACAGTCAAAATGGCCAAATTGCGATCATCTCGGAAATCGCGCAGGGTGACACGCGCCCCGGGCTTGAGGCCAGTCTCCTCTATCACTTCCTTGGAGACGTCCAAGGTGATTGGTATCGAGAAGAGGTTGCCGTCCGCCAAGCGGAGGTCCGACACGACTCTGGAGCGAGAACTGGCGTCAGCCTGTATATCGTTGCTTTTTTCTTCACTACGTCTGCCTGCGACCGTCTCGACTGGTATCGCATGCGCCCGGCTCCGTAGAAGACGAATGGGTGACTGGTTTTGCGGTAGGCCTACCCATCGTAGTCTTTCTGGTTCATGAAACCTGTGCGCAAAGCGACCGTCAGCGGCTCCTTTCAGACCTTTTATGCCGTTCTCAAAGGCTCTTCCACGAGCCGTCCCAGTGGCCCGAAGAAACCCCCAAGTTCGAGTTCACGCAAGAAAAGCACGGTTGACATACCCTCCAGGGGACTGAAGCCCCCGTTCATTATGAGCTCGAGATCGCACAGCTGGCGTTCAGTCAGGACGATGGCGGGTAGCTTCTCGGCCTCAGCCTCCAGCTCGTCATGACGGGGAGCATCACGGGCAAGGAGGTCCTTCAGAACACCACCATGGGGCTTGTTGGCCATTGCTGTGGTTGAATTTTCAAGCTCTCCTTAAAGACTGACTGTTACTGGCACTGTGGTTTCCCAAGGTGTCCTAGCAACGCAGAGGGATCGTGCGGGGAGAAAAAGAACAAGGAGGGAGAAGCAGCAGAGCGGAGAATGGAGGAAAGGGAGCGAAAAAGGACGGAGGCGATAATAATACACACACCCCAAAAGTGCCGCTGGAGAGGAGGAGGAGGGTGGAGCAGACAGGGTGTGGGTGTGCTCTCTTAATAAGTTGACTCTGCAGCTGCTCGTGTCTTGTCACATCTCAATCTTGTCCCGTGTCCGTCTCCGAGTCTCCGCTCCTTCTCCTGCGCGGCGTTAAAATTCTTCTCGGCGGCCTCCGTATCCATCTCTCGGTCAGTCGCACCACCGCCATCCATAGGACTACTGTGTGCCTCCTATGTTAATAGGTCAATGGGTGATATAATACATAGGGCCATCAGAATCACCTCCAAGACCGCTGTGATAGTGACTCTCTCAGGGCATACTGCATAGAGCACTCGCCTTCTGTCTCTCCTGTGCCGTTGCAGTACTAGTAGTAGTCCTGTTGTCTACGGGTTGATACCTACAGCTCCTGATCCAGCTAGCAGTTACTCTGCAACTTCGCCCGCACGTACACACGTCGATCAGGATATCAGCGCATTCCCAAAGCCATACGCCACGTACGAAGTATGTGCTATCAGTATCCGGGACCTAGGTACATACGTATGCACATGCATACACAGGGTACTGGGCAGATGGTCATGAATATTATTATTATTACTACTACATGGACACGCGCGAGATGAAGGGGGGAACGTGAGATGCGCCTTCCCCCTGCCCTTCCAGAAATAATGTCGCGCACACGTGCGAGGCAGCAATCACGACATCGACCCGGGTCGGTTGCGTGATTGCTTTCCTTCCGTCTTGGTGCTAGCGTCCGTCTGGTTATCTCCACGTGATGCCGGCAGCCCTAATCGGCTGGCTTCTTATCGGGACCTTTCTGCGGAGTGATAGATGCGGGATATATATGGATCGGGCGGGGGCCGCCAGGTCCCATATCTACCAGGGGTTTCCAACCAAGCTCAATCGAGCTCACGCTGATGGCCGACCTCGATTGCTGACACAGCTCTTCGCAACACGACAGATTCTTTTAACACTACATCCAGCCCACTCTGACAGATACTTTCGAGAATTCCCCTCGCTAACCCTGGCAGCTTGCGTATCGCCTAGTCTCCACTATCTTCCCTCCTTCCAGCACTTCTTCGGTAGGTTGAAAGACGAAAAAGATTCTCAGCCGGCCACCATTTTCCATTGGATCCGTGTGGTTCTGCCACGCATGAGTCGTTCCTCGCTGGACAAATACATCTCCCCTTTTCAGTATGCACTTTCTTCTCGCCCGAATCCAATACCAGTTCCGTCGTGCCGTCTACGACAACGCCGCAGTCAAGACTGACCGTCCGATGCATGGGAACCTCCGCACCAGGGGGCACCTCTATGATCGTACACGCCGTGCCGCTCGGCTCATTTAAAGGCGACGGGTCTGAGATCCGTGATGCGTATCGTTTGATGCCCACGTTGGCATCCGGCTCCGGAATGGCGGAACTTGGCGGAGACAAGCCTTGGACCGGAAATGAAGATTCGCTTCCGAGTGTCATCCAGGCATTTAATCATTGCGTCTCGATATTTTGAACGGAGGCTGGAGGAGTGCTGGCCCGAGGGCCATACACTCCATTCTCAGGGGTATCGTATACGCAAGTGCATAGGCAGACGACGGGGCTTCCTTGGCGGGACCGGGAACCCTGTGAACATGACCTCTTCCCCAACGCAGTTGGTGAAGACTGCCTTGCCGCTTTTCGGGTCATGAGCTGTCATGACCCGAGTCAGCGGCGTGCACTGTAATGCTTGTCCTGCTGACATTTTGCCTTGGATGGACAACCTTCTTTCTTGCCTTCTATTCCATTTCTATTTTCTTTTCGTGGGGGTCGGAGGAGAGTGCCTCACAATTAAATCCCAACTCTCCCACCAGATGGAGGGCATAGCAGCGGGTTCTTCAAGGTTTCCTGCCCACCGCCCTATGTCATGTGGATGTTGCGTGGTCGCGTAACAATTACCTAAAGGTACTAACGTAATGACTACCAGTATTTTCCAACAACGGACTCCAGTCGGACTAGGTATATATGCGCTGCGCAACCGCTATGAATGATGTTTGCTTGACGGCAGCTCCGCAGCCGCAATATAAATGTGTCGGAAGTTCGGATAGCGCTGTCATAGTGTGAGGCTGGCTGGAGGCGCACTGCGTAAGGATGATCTGTGATTTTTCATGTCATCCATAGCATGTATATGTATGTGTCAGGTCAAATTGGCATGAATTGGTCAAAATATGCCTGACCGTCTTATCCCGCTATAGCGTCTCGTCGTGCTAAGGAACAGATGATATTTCCATACAGGGTTCGGATTGGACATGGACGCCTAACGACATCCTCCAATACTTCCAGATCAGGCTGTATATACTGTATGCAGCTAAATGCCATGTTTTCCTGAGAAGCAGTCGCAGTAACTTCGATGGACAAATGTACTTAAGATTACAACATGTGTACTTTGTCATCTTGATTGCACCTGAGATCCCCCCCTCCCCTTCCCTCGCAGGAGCTAGTAATACCAGTCAAGGAGGCAGAAAAGCAGGTATTCTATACACATTCAAAACCCTCGTCAAGAAGACGTGATCGGAAGGAAGGGTACGTGAGATAAGTCCTAATCTTCTCCTAAGAACCGTTCAGATGCAGATGAATAATAAAAAGAATCCCTGATCCCTGATTGCGGGACACCTCTGAACTTCGTTCACCGAAATATGTACAGCAGAAGAATAAACGTAATCCGATGAGCTGACGACCTTTACATGCAACAACGCCTGTATCTAGATCCATAAAAGGGGGTGAGAAATGCAAAAATAGAAAAAAAATTCAAACCCTTGCCATAATGAGCCACGTCCCTGTCCCTTACCAGCTCCCACTGGCTCTAATTCATGAAGCCATCAGGCTCTGCCCTTACAAGATCACCCCAGAGGGATTAGATACTTCATTCAGCAGTTGACAGTTTCGACTGCAGAGCCTGGGACAACGCTTCTTCCTGCCGCTTGCGTTCCATCTCCTTAAGATACTGGGCGTACTTGGACCGCGGGTTATGGATGCCGCACTCGGATTTCTCCTGGCCTTTCCACCGGCCGGAACGCTCGTCCTCGTCATCCCTGACGGGCTGTGTCGAATGATAATCACCAACGCTCTTGTAGCCACGGTCAAGTAGCTCATTGTAGGGCACGTTGTTCTCTTTGATGTACTGCTTAACCTGGTCGAAGGACCAGTTGGCCAGCGGGTTAACTTTGATGAGACCGGCCTCGTCAACCTCGATGATATCGAGGTCACCGCGTTTACCTCCCTGACTCCGGCGGCGGCCAGTGAGGACAGCGCTGACATTAAGCTCTCGGTAGGCGCGCTGAGCTGGCTCGACCTTGGCAGTCCAATCGTAGAGCTGGTCATCCGTTTCCCAGAGGCGGGGACCGTACTTCTGCGTGAATTCCTCTTCTGTCTCAACGCCGGCAGGCTTGTAGACGTGCACGTTGACCAGAGGGTACCGCTTGCGTACCCGGTCGACAAGAGCCAGGGTCTCTGGGAAGTGGTGAAGGGTGTCTAGAAAGATGATATCGACCATCTGTGGCCGAGGAATGTTCAGCTTGGACAGCATGTCGAGAATGACAAGGCCTGTTAGGCCAAAGGCCGTCGTCTGATACAAATTGGGAAGAGTGGTGATGCACCACCGGAGGATATCTGGAACGATGGTCAGCCACCGGTCCATACTCCCGTATACCCCGCCCCCGCATATACCAAAGGGACGAAGAAGAAGAAGAAGAAGAAGAAGAAGAAGAAGAAGAAGAAGAAGGAGGAGGATAATCTGTTCTGACCTTGGGGTTCGAGGAATTGTAGCTGTCTGTTGAGGAATTGCAGGTGCGGCTTGGTGAAGACGATTTCTGGCAGGCTATCGTCACTCGAGCTGCCGCTGGCATAGCCAGACTCGGTGCCGGTCTCCCTGGCATCCACGGTCTCCGTGTCAGAGGGGTAGTTGGAGGAAGGCATTTTGGCAGGCATCTTGGAAGGATGCCGCGACGGAGGAACAGAGCGCGACTGTTGATGCACTGGCTGGGCAGCTATACAGATCCGTGAATGGAGATGCTTGGTGCGAAGGAGAGACGAGGGAAGATGAAATCAATATGCACGACTCGGACGAGAAAGGGAACGAGAAGAAGCAGAGGCAGGCAATCACCACATCATCGGATAGAAGCACGGCCTTGGGTCTCGACGCGGAGGGACTGTGGAAAGGCACGGAAGCGGCGAGAGAGCGCGGGATCGAAGGCTCGCACATCATCGCGCCGCTGTTTGGTCTGTTGCTGCTCGTTCTTCTCAGTAGTCTGCTTGTCCGGCGACGGCCACGCCTGCGATTCTGCCGGTCTGCCCTCAGGTACGGGGCTGACCGCCTGCCGCTCCGGGTAGAGCGTGCGGAAAAACCGTGATGTGCTCATGCAGCGTGGAAATCACGCCATAGCTGCGCTGTGGGTGCCTGCGCGCCGCCGGAGAGAGTGTGCTTATGTCAGCAGCTGCTGACAAAGCACGTGGGCGGAGCATGCAAGTTGCGACATCCTGAGTCTGAGGACGTCAGAGGGCGAGGTACGGAGTACCTGTATTCCGTACGTGTGCAGCGAGCGGGGTCAGGCTCGGGCGGATATCATCATCATCAGCAGCAGCAGCATCGCAATCTCTGCATGCCTGTCTAAGCACGCAACACGATTCCTGACAGAGGTTTCGTCAAAAGCTCATCAAAGCCATCCTCCCAGCGCAGAACAACATGGGTTTGAAGTTCGGGCTTGGTGGTCGTTGCAGGGGTCACATGATGGCGCCATCAGCAACCCCGCAGTCACGTGAGACAATGCTGTGGCGCAGAGCGCGGGGCGCGGGCGTGTCTCGACCATCGCGAGACAAAAAGTCCAGACTCTCCCGACAGCAAGGACACAATTCCAAGAGACCTCTCGACAGATCAGATGCTGCCTCGGGCCTGATACGCTCGCCCTCAAGTTCTCCCGCCTTCCCGGACAATGGCAGCGTCCAGGCGTCCCGAGCGGCCGGTGCTGCGACGCAGCTCCCTCAACGGAGGCTCCTTCATCCAGGACCACCAGCAGTACAGGCCCTCTCCGCCTGTCGGCAAGAGTATCGGGGACGTGCTTCGCAACCCGCGTGAGGCCCTCTCGGCACCGCTTGTTCTCAACGCCAACCCCATCAGGCCTGACCCCGACAAGGTCACCGACAGCGGCATCGTCCACAGCATCTTTGGCCGCGCTCCCAACCCGCTCCCCCCCGGCACCCCCAAACTGGTCGCGACTATCTTCTACAAGTCCTCCGACCCTGTTCACCCGCATCTCCACCCCGACTCCCCGCCCAATGCCCGGTCTGGTGACAAGCTTCCCTCCCCCATGGTTCCTGTCGGCTCAGCCCCGACGGTTGATGTCGAGAAGCTCCCACGGGAACCCCCGGCCCCGGAACCGGAACCGCTGGACCATCTTTACGGACCCTTCGTGTCGCAGTTATGCCTGACCAGTTTCCTCCAGATCATGCAGAGTCTGCACACGCCGTATGTGCGGATGAACACCTCTCATCGCTGCCTGGACCAGGACGAGCAGCCTAGGGTTGTCGAGGTCACATTCTCCCCGCCCCCAAACCCAGAGTACCTCTCCTTTGAGGATCTCCGGAGACACGAGAGTATCTGGCGGTTCGAGCGGGAATGGAACGTCGAGGTCGTGCTTCAGGAAGAGAGTGTGTTCCGGCGATATAAACGCTTGGCGGTGTTTGACATGGATAGCACCCTGATCCAGAACGAGGTCATTGATGAGATTGCGAAGTTCGCGGGCGTCGAGAAGGAAGTTTCTGTATGGCCATGTCCTTGTCGCCATGTTCTTTCGGGTTAGAGCTAAACGTGTCACAGGAGATCACCGCTCGTGCTATGAACGGCGAAATCGATTTCTCAACGTCTCTCAGAGCGCGCGTCAGTCTGCTCAAGGGCGTCCCAGCCGATGTATTTGAGAAGCTCAAGTCCATTATCATCATTTCTCCTGGTGCTCGTGAACTGTGCAAAGCTCTGAAAGCGCTCGGGTATAAGCTGGCAGTTTTGAGCGGAGGCTTTCAGCCTCTCGCAGATTGGCTAGCAGAGGAGCTTGGACTTGACTATGCGTTCGCGAATCATGTAGGTTTTTTTTTTCTTTTTTTTTTGTCGGACTGCAAGAAACTCTCTAGAAGCAAGTCTCCCTGATACAGTTTGGCCTGAATGATCTCTGTTCCGTTCAATTGGCCATGAGTATCTCTTAAAACACATTCCCACTGAATTTCACTGAATCCAAAATAAACTCAGTTTACTCTATCTGACCGATAGCATTGTCCGAGAGCTGACCACCTATCTATAGCTCGAAATCGATCACACGACACAGACTCTAACTGGCAACCTCGTTTCCTCATATCCAATCATTGATGCTGCCCAAAAAAGATCCCTCCTCCGCTCTCTAGCTGCGGAGAACTCGATCCCGATCTCTCAGACCCTGGCCGTCGGCGACGGCGCGAATGACCTTCCCATGCTCCATGCGGCTGGGCTCGGAGTCGCCTGGCGCGCCAAGAGTAAAGTGCAGCTCGAGGCGCCAACGCGCCTGAACGGTGAAAGTTTGGTTGATTTGCTGTATCTTATAGGCCTAAAGGCGGAGGACATCAAAGAGTTGACCACTGGCACGAAGTAAACGGGAGAGAGACGACAGATGTCTCGGACATTGAGGCGAGATCCAATAACTGACCAAATCGTGGACGAACCAGAAAGATTTTCTTTTTTTTTTTTTCATTCTCAGTGATTTCAATGACCAAGTGTATTATGTTTGGAAAGGGTTCGAGTTAAGATAGATGGGGCAGCGGTGGTTGAACTACACCTAGTATTGCGATAGTTCTTTGCGCGATGCAGCGAATGGAAATGAGTAATCATGAGTAAAAGCTTGCAGTGTACGTGCTGTGATGGTATAGAATCAACCAATTAAATTTCACCTTGGTCCCACGAATTCTCGGATCTAATCCACAGTAAATAAACTATGACAACTTAACCATTCTAACAAAGATTCAGATCAAGAAGGCAACCACCAGAACAAAAGATGGACTAAACCTCTGGATCTGGATCTAACGGTGAGAGATGTATACATGTGGATGACCAACGGTCTGCCCCGTTAGCCGCTGTCCAAGTGCAAACGAAAGGAGCCTCTGCAGAGCGCAGGATATTTAATGACATTAAACCGACCAACGTCATGAGCGTATGACTGTCATGACCATCACCGCGTTGTCGCATCCGCACCGGCATTCTCTACTTTGACTGCTTCCTCTGCTGCCCCTGCACCCCCACTCCTCTTCTTTAGAACATTCTCTATGAACGCTTCCCCGGCCTTGTAACTGCTCCGGACGAGGGGTCCTGATGCACAGTATAGGAAACCCATGTCGAGTGCCCGCTGCCGCCAGAGTTCGAAGCGATCTGGTGTAACGTACTCGTGAACGGGCATGTGCCGCTTCGTCGGGCGCATATACTGGCCAAATGTGACGACGTCGACATCGACGGTGCGCAGCTGTCGGAGGGCATCCCACAACTGGGCATCTGTTTCACCGAGGCCAAGCATAAGCGAGGTCTTGGTGATGAGGGATGGTTTGGCATTCTTGGCTGCTTGAAGGACGCGGAGGGATTGCTGGAAGCTGGCGCGATGATCGCGTACCTGCGGTGTGAGGGCCTCAACGGTCTCGACGTTGTGGGCGTAGACATCCAGACCGGAGCGAGCGACGAGCGCAACCATGTCTAGGTCTCCACCAAAATCCCCTGTCAAGCACTCGACCAGGATGCCGGGGGACTTCTGCTTGATCTTGATGACAGTCTCTGCAAAGTGTTTCGCCCCGCCATCTGGCAGGTCGTCCCGATCGACACTCGTCAGGACGACATACCCGAGGCCCCACCTCGATAAGGCTTCTGCGGTGCGTTCTGGCTCGTGGGGGTCGAGGGGCGGAGGGGTTCTTGACGTCTTGACGCTACAGAAACGACATCCGCGAGTGCATGTGTCACCCATTAGCATTATAGTCGCCGTAGCGGCGGACTTGGAGCTACCGCCCCAGCAGTCGGCTATGTTGGGACAGCGAGCCTCCTCACACACCGTGTGTAGATTCAGATCCCGCAGGTCCTTCTTGATGCGTTGATAGTTCTTTGAATCGGGGATTGGCGTCTTGAGCCACGACGGCAGCCGTGTCATCTCCTTCTTCCGACCGGCAGGCCCGACGAGAGCTGTCTTGAGAGCGTACGCTTCAGAGGGATCGAGAGGCGCATTGTCCTTGGCGCCCGAGATGAAGTCTGCAAATGAAGGACCTGCATTGAGTCTATCGCGGAAAGTGGTTGAAGGCCTGCGCGTCGACGGTTTGTCGGAGGAGGATACGGCGGACGCAGCGGAGCGGTCTGGGGAGGCTGTGGCGTAGTGTCGGCAGGTCAGCGGGGTGGAGACCAGAGACTGCGACACTTGCAGCCATGGAGGTGCGCAGATGCAACGCCGACTGCTCGCTGGCGCTCTCATGGCGACGACAGAACGCAGGACTGGCGGGATCGGGACCTTGGTGTTGTCGAGCTGCTCGAGATGCGTTGATCGCCGCCGGCGTTCTCGGGGCTCGGCGTCATGTGACGGGCCCTGCCCTGGGCCATCGGAGCCCTGAACCCTAAGCCGGTCCCTTCCTGGTCAACAGGTACAATAATAATATAATATCGGACATGGGACTGCGTACTTATGGTTTTAGTATGTACGCACATGGACTCCGGAGATGATTGCATCGCCAGTTGTGGACCGAGTATTCTTACGATGCATTCCAGTGTAGGTCCGGCAACCACGACCATCAATTTCTGCCTGAGGATTGCCGGTTCTAATTCACTTTTACTTTTTTTGTTCCTTTTTTTGTGCCCATGCATAAGGATATTGGACTTGATGTATAGAATAAACATCGATACGTGCCAACGAGGGGCGCAAGAAGTGTCGGCGGGGATGCATCGCCGTCCGCCGCTGACAAACCGTGCAAACACAGCCTGATCGAGATCCATAGCAAAAAAAAGTCCGATGCAACTTCGCGAACCGCCACCGCGAGCGCAGAGGCTGCAGAGGTCCCCGATGCTTTCAGAAAGCTTCGTTGCGTCGACGCTGGCGTCCTCCAACCCCCCCGCATCCTCCGCGCTCAAAGATGTCGGCATCTGCATCCAGGCGCTGCAGCCGTCGCCTGTCCTCCGGACCGGCTTCAAGACAAGCTCCACCGCGCCCAACTGCCTGGCCGTGAGCGCATCGCATGTGTTTGCTGCGCAGGCGGAGAAGGCTGTCGTCCACGTGTACAGCAGGGAGAGAGGAAGCCAGGAGGCGACCGTCCCATTCCCCGAACGAATCCGCAGCGTCGCGCTTGGTGGTAGCCACAACGGAGAGATCCTGGTGTTGGGGACGGAGAGCGGACGGTTGATCCTGTGGGAGGTAGGCCGGGCCTCGACCGAATGGACGAGAGTGCTGCATGACTGACTGTGGTCGTATATAGACTTGCACCGGACGCCAGGTTTCCACCTCCCCGTCGCATCTACAGCCGGTCACGTCGTTGGCGGTTGACCCAACTTCCAACTTCATTCTGTCCGGGTCCTCAGACGCCAATATCCACGTCTGGTTACTGCCCCGGCTGCTGTCATTCTCGAAACCGCCTTCTGCTGGCCGTGACAAACACCCGCCCAACTCTCCCATCCGTACCTTTTCAGCCCACCGGGCTGCGATTACTGCGCTGGCAGTGGGTCACAGCCGCAGTAGGGACAACATTACCATCTCTGCCTCCAAAGACAACACTGCAATTGTCTGGGATTATCGCACGGGATGCATCCTGAGGACATTCCTCTTACCGTTGTCCGCGTTATGCCTGACCATTGACCCCGCAGACCGCGCCTTCTACGCTGGTTACGAAGATGGCAGCATCCAGATGATAGATTTTTACAAGAACCCGTCCATCCAACACCCTCTGGATCATCCCCGTCTACAGTCCACACCGTCACAGTTGTCAGCCGAGGGCCGGTTAGTACCGCCTACTCCGGATTCTGGTGCAGCAGAGTCTATCACACTGTCATATGATGGGACGACTCTCCTGTCTGGACATCGAAATGGGTCGGTTCTGTCGTGGAATGTTACGAAAGGAAAATATGTTTCTACTGTCGCGGACTGCACTCATCCCGTGACTAACTTGTTGATGCTTCCTCCAAGTGGATTACATCACACCTCTTTCAGTCAGAAAATAACCGTTCATAACACTGTCAAGCCTCGATATGACCGAGTCGTCTCGAATTCTACGCAGATTTCAGGCTTAGTTCCTGTAGACTACACGATCAGCGCTCATCTGATCTTTTCTTCCCGGGCTACCATATCAAGCAATGGGGGTCAAACGTCACAATCAGAGCAGTTCTCCGCAGCGCTCAATCACCCATTCTTCCCTGTGTCTTTGATAGAAGAAGGCCTCTCAGAACTAGCTGCTGCCGACCAAGGGACTACCGATCAAACGCAGGGGACTTTGACTTTACCAAAACCCGAAGCGCAGTATCTGGAAGCCACGGGAGAACCCAGGGGAGCCCGAGGCCAAAGCTCCAATGTCCACTCCCTCCAGATGGAGATAGGCGCGCTCGCTAAGAAAATCTCCACCAGTGAGACCGCCCGCCGCGCCGCAATGAACGAGCTCATCAAGCTGCGATCCGAGATGATTACCTTAGAGGATTACACCAATGAGCTACATCAGAAGCAGGACAGAGCCCACAAGGAGAAGCTCTCACGCCAAATGGAAAAAGAGGAACATAAACTTAGGAGGAGAGCGATGTGGCTCGGAGCCGAAAAAGGGGGGAAGCAAGGGAATTCGGTAGGGAAAATTACTGCTGACAATAGCAGCGACACAAGCGAGACAGAAGATATTAGCAGTGATGAATAGTAATTAAGCAGCAGGTGCTTTTACCACCCATGCAGCCAGTGTTATCTGTTCCTTATTCGTTCATCTCAAGGACGGACGGTTCTGCGGTGACAGTTTCTTATAGTTCTTCTTTGCATTCACTGTATAGGATAGGTTCACATGTCTGTACTGCATGTGTAGTCAGCATGGGATGGTTCCCAGATGGCATGGTTCAGGAATACAATGGTCGTGACGTAGAACGGTCAATAAAGCCATAGGCTCTCTGTCGTCAAGATACCTAATGCAAGGGAAAGTCTGCCATGCAACAATATACTGCATCTCTGAGCTCTTAGTATGCCTTCCCGCCAGACTATCTCATTATTTGAGCTGCAAGGTATCAACAGAGTTGCTGATATATCAAACAGACAGTAGTAATTTTCATTGGAATGAACCAATGTTTCAGTGTCCATGGCAGAGTGACAATTACCGATCCCAAACCGTTTTACATTGAGATCTGTATTTGCATCAGTTGCCGATCCCGGACGCCCGCTTGTGCTCCACCTGAACCCCCTGCCCAGGAGGGATGACTTCCAGCCATATTGCTTCGTTCCGGATAAAGCCGCAGGGAGCCCGACGGTTCTGTACTGCCCTAGCTTCTACACATCTCAATGTCGATAGGAACATGTCAGAATGCAAGACATCCAAATTCCGGAGAGCCTCAGCGACTGTTCTTTTCAACCAGGGGCCGCAGGCCCATCAGCCCCAGCCAAATCGCCTCCTCGGTACGGATAGTCCTGCTGCCTTGCCCGGGCAGCACATTAACCCAGTAATCGAACAGCTTCCCTGCCTCGTCCGGTGTGACGCCCTTGTCCAGAAGTTCCTGGTCAGCCTGAATTGCCGCCTCAATTCCTGCGACTCCGCCGAACACAACAAGAAGGTGCTTGTATTTCGGGATCGATTGCTCCGCCAAGACGTTCGAAATAGGGGATCCGCGTTCGGACGTGCCGAAAGAGAGGTCATATCCGCCATCGAAGGGGCACTCGGTGAAGACCGTCGAGAGAGAGCGGCACCGGCGGACATTATAGCCCCAGTAGTATCCCGCCTCTTCACGTGGCGCTGCCGGATGGACAGGCTCTGCTTGCTGAGGAGTGTCTCGAGAAGAAAACTTGACCGTCACCCGCGTATATTCGGGGATGTTAACGTGCGGCAACAAGACCTTCTGGGGAAGACCGGTATCAACAATTGTAGATGTCTGCACATCACCATCGACTGCCTGCGGAGTCTTCTTCCTCTTCCGCCCGCCTTTGTCCCCTCCTTTACCGTCGTCGGGTATTACGACCCCTTCCCTGTAATCGCACCACTCGGTCGCCCGTACATGGTGTGGCATATCCAGGCTCGGCAACATGCCCGCTGTCCGTAGGTTCGGGTGCATCGGGAAAAGATGTTTTCGGAGGTAGGGTGGAGTCTCGAGGTATGAAAGGATATGAGCGAGGAAGTGCGACGGATCGGAGAAGGCCGTATATTCGCCCGTGTTGAGATCATTTGCATGGCTAATCTTTCCCTGGTGGGCATCGTCATCGAAAACGATCACTTCATCTACGCAGAAGACGGCAAGGGCGCGTGCGATTGTGCCAGCGATGTAGCACTTTTGCTCGTGAGATTGAGCACTGGACCCGTGGCTGTCTGTCAGAAAGAAAGGAACCGGCAAAGCATGGATACGTTCCCCAACTCACTTCGCAATGATGCTGCCGGGCAGAGCGACGCTCAGTGTATGCGACCTTCCTCCCGTAGGAGTGAAGACCGCCGAAGGCTTCGAGGTGTCGATGCTCCCCTTACGACTGGGCTGCTGTTCATGGGAGCTCTTGCGTCTCTATGGAGATCCAGTGAGCAGCGGAACGGCAAAAGCAGCATGCATGAAGGCATACCTTGGGTTTGCGCGTCTCCATGGTTGTCGGCTGTGCTGGTTGCCGCTCGACGTCCGCGAGCTTACAATTAGTAGTAAACTAATGCAGGAACTCGACGAACCTCTGGGTTTACAATGCAGTACATTTTTCGCCGCACAGGCGAGCATCGCCATGGAACCCGAACCCACATCCCCACACAATCCCTTTTTTTATGCTCCTTGGGCCTCCAGATCCTATGTTATATTGTTGGGGACTGAGCAGCGCGGCAACGTCAGCAAGGGTATTGAAACGGTCTTTGGGGGCTGGGGAAAGCTGGTCCACTGACTGATGTTCCAGCCTCGGAACCCTAAGTAGGTCAAAATATCGTATAAAAATCTGCAGCTCTTTCCTTCCTCACTCAGACGTCGCCGCTTTAAGCGGGGTGAGCTGGGGAGTCAGGTGAGTAGATCACCTTGACTGGGTGATCTGATCACCTGACTCCCCAGCTCACCCCGCTTAAAGCGGCGACGTCTGAGTGAGGAAGGAAAGAGCTGCAGATTTTTATACGATATTTTAACATGCCTGCTTATCGATCTGGTGGATGCCTACCTAGGTACAGATCAGCCGGCTGAGAGCCCTTTGCTTACGCAGGTATACGATCTCGATGAGAAGGGGAGGAGGGCATGCAGAAGTTAATCCGGATATGGTGTTTGTCAGACATGGGTCTCTAGCTTCAAAGGTTGCCCGCACTTTACCTCGTGCAAGAGATGGAATCCAGTGGTTATGCATCGCTCCGCCGCTTCGCCTGCGATACATAGTTCCATACCCAATCTTACCCATGTAGGGAATGGTGCCTCGCATCTGCATAAGCAATTTGTTGCTCAGCGATGTATTTCGCGTTCACCCATGTCCTTTTCTCGCCTGTCACCCAGCGTCTAGTGTGTTCATGACTTTTGTCTTGGGGTCGGGGCGACATGTATCTTATCTCGGAGATCTCGGTGCCACCCTCCGCTCCGAGAGCGTCTCAGTCTGCTCCATACTGTGGTCGGAACCCGTCACGACTGTGACGACCCACGACTTCCCAGACCTATCCTCGTGTCCTAGATCGACATGTACCAAATCACCCACTCTCATGACAAAAAGGCCTATTCGTTATGATTCCGACAGCGAGGCGCCTGGCTGCGAAGCCAGCCGGATTTTTCAAACGAAGCACAGATGAGCTGAGCCGGCTAACGAGAATCGGTGCGTCTCCCAATAGCGTATGTGAGAAGTCTCTGACTCTTGCAGCGTGGAATGCCGAAGGTCTGCGCACTCCTACAAAACCGTACATTCTTCTCGACTTTGAAGATGAAGCCACCGTCGCTGGCTGCAAGACGATGGCCGACCGAGCTGTTGGCGGATACAGTACGGCAAACCTTGACTACGTGCCAGCAGACCCTTCCTCGAATACCCCTGCTCATGCTCGATTTCATGGGAGTATTTCAACCAGGCTCCCTCCCGATTGCAGAGTGGAGAGGACAGGTGCTTTTTGATATCCCCTTTTCCTTCGCGATACGACAACTGATCCGGACGACAACAGGATACGCTGCCTTCCGCAACAGGGACCGTGGTTTCTGGCTCTTTGGACGTCTCTTCTGGGATGTAGATCCTTATACCTATCTTGCTTTGCGCGTCAAATCTGATGGACGACGCTATACTGTCAATATCCAGACAGATTCGATTGTGGATACGGATATCCACCAGCACAGGCTGTATACACGACACTATCGTGCTGACCACAATACTGAAGCGCACTTGTCACCGGAATCTGCCGGATCATCTGCCACGAACTATCAAGACGGAATACCTACAGCGCTCTCAGACACTCCGCCGACGTCAACTATAGTCTCCACCGCTGGTTCATCCGCATCTGGTTCGACGGGCTGGGAAACCATTCTTTTGCCTTTCAACTCGTTTGTGCGCACGAACCACGGCACTGCTGTCGAGCCGCAGACCTCTCTGCTTCGTCAGCGCGTGAAGAGCATTGGAATCGGCTTGACGGATCGTGTAGAAGGGCCTTATGATTTGCGCATACACCGGATCTGGGCTACAAACGGGATGAGCGAGGAGGAGATTGAGGAGGAAAGAAGGATCTGCGGTGTCGATGCGTTGCCCGTCGACGAAGGAGTGAGGACACACTGGACGACTGGTAGACTTACCATGGAATGTCAGAAACCGGGGAAGGCGGACGAGGAGGGGAAGTATCAGGGCCAAGAGAGGAAGGTAAAGGGACTGAAGGGGCTAAGAATGGAGTGGGAACGATAATTTTCAGGCTTCCTGGGACATGGACTCTGCAGTGACCATATGCACTGTGTTTTGCATGCAGCTGTTGCTCTCGGCTAAGATGATTTGTGAGAAGAAGCGATTGGTATCTTTCGGTTCCTGCCTACAGTCTACAACTCCCCCTGTTAAGGACTTTTCCATGTATTGACAACTATCTGTCATGAATATACCCAAGGGAATGTCAGAAGTTTGAGCTTTTTTTCCCGTTATTTCCGTGCAGCCTCGCTTTCCGGTCACCGGAGTAGTTCTTTGCAGCGATACTCGGTAATCCTCTGTAACTCTTACCGGTACACCTTGTTTCCTCGTTATCAAGTGCTTTTTTGCCTTTTTTTATGGGTTTAAATTGAGCCTAAACTTGAATAATGTGCGGCCTATGATAAGACAACTAGTGGAGACGTTGGGGCTCGTCATCCACAGCGAATGTTGAATGTGATACATGGCGATGGCTAAAAGTTATCACGTAACTGGGAGTGGTATAGGGAGAAGTTAGATATATATAATGAATATTTGCTGAAAAGCACGTACCCTGGTGGATAGGTGTGCTCTCATCATGTCCTCAATGGCCTTCGTATTAGCAGTGTAGATCATCCCATTACTGAGACTATCTTAAATTGGGGAAGATCTTGATCCTGTCCACAAGGACTGATTCTTTGGCTCCTTTGCGTGGATTTTGTGATATACCGTAACAATCTTGAGTTTACGCACCTGCATGCGGCGATTTTGAAGCTTCAGCCGGATGGGCGCGGGGAGTCAGGGGGGCAGGGATATGGGACTGATTAATTGTGTGCAGAAAGCCAGAATTGAAGCGAGGTTCTTGGGCCAGGCATGGGTACAAAGTATGAGGTGTGGTTTCTTGATGGGGCTATCCTGTGAAGACAGGCTGTCAGCAGTCATATCTCGAAGAGAATGGGGCCTTCACATTCTCGATGAATACATTGATTGTACACAGAGACGTAGTTAGTCGCATGGAAGAGGGGTGGCTTTCAATTCATCTGGTATGGTAACGCACCTTTCGTCGCACGACGAGGGGGTAATGCGCCTTGGAAATCTGTGATTGTGAGCGCTCCATTCATTATATCAATTAAGCAATCCGCGACCAATGGAATCAATTGAGCCGGGTAAGACAATCAGCACCCGGCAGGAAAACAAACAGACGCTACCCAGTAATAGTAGGCACCTAGGTCGGCGCCCGGGAAGGGCGCTCTGGGATAGATCCATGAGGTGGGCTCGAGGTTGTTGAAGGCGGGGCGGGCGGTATGCCGGCTTTTGCTGTTGGCCTGAGGCGCAGAGCTCGGACGCGCTCGTTTTATCATCGACTCAAACCGATTATCAGTAATTGGAGCGAGTCATCAAGCGACACACTGTTCTGCTGCGAGCCGGAGAACGTTAGATCTGGCAATTCAAATACATTCTCTCCTTTGTTACGCCTGGTCTTCCACGGCGTCAGTCATTTTACTCTTGCTATGCCTCACCCGTCATGATACTTGGCTCTCTTTTTTCCCGAAGAGACGTTCAAGAGAAGATGCCTGATTGATCAAAATGAGCCGTTATCTCACTCCTTCCAAGGTTGCACTCTTGTGCCTTGTCTCCCTCTACACTGAAGGAGTAATCCCAACCTCCTCCATCGTCCCTGTCCTCTCATTCCTCGTCTCCCATTTATTCCCTCTGGAGTCCGCAGAGTCATCTCCCCCTTCAGCAAAATGGCAGGGGAGTCATGCAGTCGCAATTGATGAACTTAACAAAGTCCTCTCCGTCCATTCCTCCTCCGTTCCCGGTCGATCTGTATGGGATCTCTTCCTTAGGAAGATCTGGTCACTCGACTGTTGCGATGCCCTCGAGGTCTTCTTCGCGAACATCTCGTCTGTGCTAGCCAAAACTCGGGAGGAGCAAGTTCGAGACAGGGACAACTGTGTCGCCCCTGAGACAGGTCACATACTTCTTTCACGATACTCGCCACTCGGAGCGTTCGTGAGAAGAGCTCAGCTCGAATTCACGAGGCTGCAGTTCCACGATTCTGTGAAACTCTGGGAAAGCTTCATTAAATACCGTCTACCGACGTACCGTGCATGGGCAAGGAGGAATCCCTCTGGTGAACAAACGGCAGTTGATGTCAACTTAATTGAGCTAGGGTTAGATTCCAGCAGCCAGCTTGCGCAGGTGGTATATGGAAATATCGAAGACAACCTAGAAGATGACAGAGGTTTCAGCACGAAAGATGCCGAACGCCTATTGGAGTTCCAGGTTGGAGAATTGCAGAGTACGGAGTCTCCATCTCGCCCTGGTCTCCATTGCTAACAAACCATAGGGCTAGGCGGAAGGGTGCCTGATGAAATGAAGGCGCGTCTCGAGCATATAATCTCGTCGGGAATTACAGTGCCGAGTTTGTCGCACTATCTTCGGTCCGTTTCTCGCATGTCTTTACGTTGGTCCCTACTGACAACCTAGATTTCTCGATTCCTGGAGATTAGGGGATTACATCTCATCCTTCGACAACCTCCACCGCTACTTCGACTATACGATGCACAGTCGCGATCGTAGCTTCTACCAATACGCGCTGCTTAATCTTGCCATTCTACATGCGGATTTTGGCTGTCACAAAGAAGCCATTTCCGCTATGCAGGAGGCAATTTCAATTGCCCGAGAGTCACATGACATGAACTGTCTCAACTTCTGTATGAGCTGGCTGTACCACTTCTGTAAGGCGTTTCCAGTTGAGATGAAGGACGTCCAAAATACAGGGATGCTTGGCAGTGAAAAAGAAGGATTGACGCTCCTAAGGGCGAAGGCGAAGGAGACTGAAATGTGGGGTCTCCTGAGCACAACATTTCTGAGTGAAGCCAAATTAGAGCTGCAGAGCGTACGTGAACCGCAGGTCTATTTTTCATTTTACAAGTTAATACAGATTGACGATTTTTAGGGAGAAAGTCTTGCGTCTGCCTTCGAAAACATGGTCAAGGCGGCTCATGTCAATGTGACAAAGAATCTGGTGAATTCCATGGGTCCGCTGCTGTTGTTACAAAGTTCTCTGTTTGCTAGAATAGGTACGGCTTCAGCCAACTCTTGTCGACACTGCTAACAGACTGCAGGTGTCCCGCATCTCTCCTGGTTGAACTGCGAGATTTTCCGCGAATGTTATGGTGACAGAGCGCCATTTGAAGACTTCCTCAAAAGCACATTTCGAAGCTGCCAGCTGGTACGCGCAAATTTCCCTGATCGTTCTCCTGTCTCTGACGAAAATGAAGCTAGCACAGAACGGTCTCTATGATGAGGCTACGGCACGCATCAACGAGATATCCCCCCAAATCCTCCGTTCACTCAAAGCCAACCAGTACTGGATATACTTTTCGAGCATTCTCGAATTAAGAAGACAATTATACAGGTAGAGATTCTTTGTTCTCTCTCTCTCGCTGTTTTTCCTGACATTCCATAGGGATGACGAGGCAGCAGCAGAGAGTATACTTTCCCAGCTTCAAGCCGCCCAACCTCCTGATGTTGACCTAGCACTTAATCTTTGCTTCCTCAAAGCCGATTTCATGAGCCGCAAAGGGGATTACACCTCTGCCCTGCAGATAGTCGATGAGGCTGCACAATCCCTTCAGCAGGAGAATTTCGATGTGTCCGTCCAAGTCAAACTTCTCTGCCTGAAGGCTCGTATCTTTGCCAAAACGGGCCAACCGCAGCGCGGTCTCTCCTTGTCTATGAGAGCGGCAAGCATTGCACACCGCTCGAGGGTCCTTCCCGGTCTCTGGGAAGCGATCGGTGCGCTCGCAGGTGTTCTCCTTAGTCTGCGGGAATTTGAAGCCGCTGCCGAGATGGTGGAAAGCATTATGCCACAAGTCTTAGAATCTGGGGAATGTGAACTGGCTGCACGATTGTTCTCGCTTGTTGGCGACGCGAACATGGGCATGGCAGGTCAGTCCTCTACCAGTAGGGAAGGCGATCTGATTAGGAAGGAGTGCGTCACTCGTGCTCTTGAGTACATTGACTGCGCTTTTGATAATTATGAAGCAATCGAGGACCTGAAGGGACAGTGTGAGATGATGGCTAAGAAGGCGACTATCATGCATCTCTCCGGAGATTTGGCACTGGCAAATGACTACGCCGCGAAATATCTGGATCTCAAGCGACGTATGGTAGTGAAGAGGTAGATTGTGATTTCAATGGAATTTTGATGCGTCTCTTTAACACGTTCTCATGTCACTTAGGCGAGGCAGAGGTTTCATGAAGTCCCAGTCTTTTGATCCTGACCAGTCAATGTTATCCATGTATTCCAATATGTCCTTCAGAAAGAGTTTTCCAAGTTGACGGAAAGTTGAGGAGCTCCTCTTTTCCTCTTGTTACTACCTTTATTGATCACTTGTCCTCATCCTTCTTAATCAATGCTAAGTCTACTTGTTGCACACTAGAATTAACATCCTTGCAGCCACGATGCAGACTTCATTTGATACAACAGTTATTGCCATTATGTTGGCATGTGCCAGTAACTGCCCGGTACTGCAACTTCCTACTACGCCCTTCTTTTTTCTTTTTTTTCCCCGTAGGGGTATCATTTCAAAGACGTAGTTGACAAACACGTAATTGACTCTGACCTGTATCTGACGAGATTTTGGGGAGCGATGTACAAAATTTCAGGTTGTTATCTTGTCTACCTTCTTACTGATTCTATCAGAAACGGAGAATCTACAGTGAAACTTTAATCTCTTCCCTTAGCTCTTCCTTTAATTTATCTCTTCTACCTTCTCTTCGTCTCAGACTGAATGTACATACGCCTTGAATCTCAGGTCAAGACTTTGAGTTTCCCTTATTGTTGCATTGTTGCAGTTCAGATCACCCTCAGGTTGTCTTGTCTTTGTTGTGATAGTTGACCTTATCATTCCAGCTGCATCATTGTTAGCAAATTTTCGTCATGCTCTGTCACTAAATGCCAATCTGGACATGATACTCCGCTTGGGGTATCAAAGTGGGACTCACAATAAGGTCTGCCATACCACATATGTCAGCGACCATAAAAAGTACACTACAAGGCCTATGAATCACTCACCTTGTCACCATCACCCCAGGGGAAGTTCTTCGTGCGAACGTTCTGGTATGGGTATTCGACACGTTCCTCCAACGGAGGCATGTGGCTCCAGTGCTCCCAGTGCTCGACCCAGAGATTGTATGTGTTGATTCCACCAAGGATCAGACATGGAATGACAGCGCTGTGTGGTTGTGAGTACTAGATTGTTTTCCCTGAGCCTCCGGCTGTGTTGATGGGTAACATACTAGATGGAGAGCTTCCTCCAGAGATCTGCCAGCCATTGAATTAGCATTGGGCAACCACAATTGCTGCTCAACCCAAGTCTCTGAATAAAAAATGGCCAGAAATACACTCACCACTTGTACTAGCCGCATGGGCCTTGACGGCGGCTCTCTCGCGATTGAACTCGTTGTCAGCCATCCAAGGAAGCTTAGGCTCGGTGCTGTTGAAGCGTCGCTGGACTGCGGAGCGGGCAGCAGAGCTGCACTGCTGTTGAACAGCGCGCTTGGATAGACGAAAGACGTTGCGTTGAGCAACCATTGTAGTGCTGGACTCTCTAGTTCACTGGGTAGGAGATTGCGTGGGATTGTTCGAGATGAGATTCGGGACTCAAGGTTGGTGAACAGAGCCGTTTAGCGCTCCCGTGATTCGCCGGCGGGCCGGAACGGCGTTCGTGCTTATATAAGTGAACATGGCGTGATGTCACCGCGATAGAAAATCACGTGAAGATAGGTCACGGGAACACGTGCCCTCTACAGCGTGCGACCAAGCAACATCGTCAGGTCTCGAGATCGGCCACTTTGAAGGTTCGTCTATGGGAAGTGTTGGGCACCAGCTTCTGCCATTAAGCAAATTACAGTGAACTGTGACTGGTAGCAATCGCGATAGTAATCGCGATGGGCTTCCGCATCACGACATGGAACGGTAAGCTGGCTCCGGGAGCCGCAAAACCCCGTTTCCGGCTCTGAAACAAAGGACTAATCAGAGAATTCTCCACAGTCAATGGTATCCGGTCTGTAGCTTGGTGTCCTTTTCATATTTGTATTGGTTTGAGTTTGGTCACTAAGTCTTTGCGCAGAAATCCGTTCGGGTACCACCCCTGGAGAGAGAAACGAACACTTGAGGTGGGATCTCAAGGTTTCTCCATGAGATGTCTAACTAACGAGAAGCACAGGCCATGTTTGATATCCTAGAAGCTGATATAGTCGTATTTCAAGAGACAAAGATACAGAAGAAGGATCTGCGAGATGATATGGTGCTCGTTCCTGGATGGGACTGCTTCTTCAGTCTCCCGAAGGTTAAGAAAGGTTCGTCGTTCCGAATACTGAAGCAGTTCGGAAAAAAAAATAACGACTGGAAGGATATTCTGGTGTTGCGATCTACACCCGCAATGCGACATGCGCCCCGATAAGGGCAGAAGAAGGTATCACCGGAGTACTCTGCCCGCCTAACTCATCGACGTCTTTTCGAGACCTCCCAGAAGAACAACAGGTTGGTGGCTATCCAACGGCTCAACAATTGTCAAAATACGGAGTTGATGCAGCTACTCTCGACTCTGAAGGTCGTTGTGTTATTCTCGAGTTCCCTGCGTTCGTTCTACTTGGAGTATATAGTCCGGCAACCCGAGATGAAACCAGAGATGGCTTCCGTCTAGGCTTTATAAATGCTTTAGACGCCCGGATCCGAAATCTTGTTGCAATGGGAAAGAGGGTATTCGTAGCAGGCGATCTAAATATTTCAAGGGACGCAATTGATTCGGCGCAGGCGACGGAGGCCATTCGCAAGCGGATATCCACAGAAGACGAATTCATCTCTAACCCAGCACGGCGTCTCTTCAACCATATGTTAGCCGACGGAAGAGTTATTGGCGGACGAGACGAGGGTAGAGAACTTCCCATTCTCCATGATATTTGCCGATCCTTCCATCCCGATCGTAGGGGGATGTACACGTGCTGGGAGCAGAGGATAAATGCTAGGCCAGGAAACTACGGCTCGAGAATCGACTACGTTCTGTGCAGCCTTGATATTAAGGAGTGGTTCTCAGATTCAAACATTCAAGAAGGACTCATGGTAGTATTTTCTATATATTATATATATATATATGTGTGTGTGTGTGTGTATTGCTGACATAATATAGGGATCAGATCATTGTCCTGTTTATGCTGTCTTCAAAGATTTAGTTCCACTGAACGGGGTTGACGTCAACATTCGAGATATCATGAATCCACCCGGGACATTCAAAAATGGGCAGCGTCTACAAGAGTACTCGTCAAAGAATCAGCTGCCATTATCGGGACGGCTGATTCCAGAATTTTACAAGCGCAGAAATATTAAAGATATGTTTCTTCGCATACCATGTACTTCCGGGAAAGGAACTTCTCCCGCTCTACGGACACGGCAGAGCTCGGATTCGGTGGTTGAACAAATGCCGTCGACTACTGAAGGAGAAGAGTCTCATATCATGAATATGCAAAGAGATTCAATCCACGTTTCCGAACTTACTGAAGCAAAAAACCGCACGGTCCATAAGCGGCCTCCAGTCAGAGAGACTTTTGCGCCCAACAAGGCAAAGCGACAGAAATCTATGGCTGGCGCCTTTGTAGGAACACCTAATAAAAACCTGCAAGCTAACAAAGGACAGCAAAGCCTTAAGGGGTTCTTCAATCCTAAACCAAATAAGGATGATGATATGAATGGTGTGCAGGGCTTTAAGGAAGACTCACAACCTGCTAACTTAGACGTTTCTGAAACACACTCTCCAACTTCCCCGGAGCCTCAGGGATCGCGGAATTTGTCCACTTTAGCGAGACCTCGGCTGAACCTTTCCAGGACGCGGACACGCAGCGCTTCTTCTGAGATCGGAGTTTCGGAGATGCATGCTTCCGCCAAATCTCTAGATCACGAGACGGTCGTCGACCCTATAGACAGTAAAGAGTGCTGGTCAAGACTCTTCAGCAAAAGGCCTGTGCCTAAATGTGTGGGTCACCAAGAACCTTGTGTCAAGCTGACAACTAAAAAGAATGGAATTAACTGCGGCAGAGCATTTTGGATCTGTCCGCGACCACTTGGTCCTAGTGGGGCCAAAGAGAAAGGGACGCAGTGGCGCTGCTCGACATTCATCTGGGCGAGCGATTGGAACCCGTCAAGCTAGTGAGATTTCAGATACGTTCTCTGAGCCTTGGTAAGGGAATTCAACTACAGTTGAATGCTGAATCCTGGACACTTCTGATGAGCATATGTGTTACGCAATGTCACTCGGCATACAGGAAGCTATAGTTCTTCCCAACTTCTTTTCTCCCCTGACCATGAGGTGTATTGTATCCCATAATCGTCTATTTGGTTACTGTCAATGCATTTAACAGTAACCCTCAACTAGCGGTACATGCCTTAGAACGTTTCGTTATGCGATCATGCTTTACTGGAAGTGCAGGTCTTGGTACAGTCTAGCCTAGTAGAAGATCCTTGAAAAGCTAGGAGACGAATTTCTGAGTTGCTGTGAGATTCCACTTTGAGATTCCCTCAACGGCTGTGATAGCCCTCTTCTCTATATTTGCTGCCTGAGAACTCGGGTCTCGGCAGTACCTGTCATAAACCAGGCGCTGTGCTGCACCTGTTCCACTACTTTTTCTAGTTGAAGTTTCAGGCACCCTTTACGTATAGCTCTTGAGATGTATTTGTCTTGGAGCAAGCTTCCTTCAAATTGACTTGAGAAACCATCTCTGGGGGTAGTTCTCTTCTAGTCTTAAGTGCCTGGGATAATTCAAGAAGAATTCATTTCTTTAATGAGGATCCTACGGCTTGGTTCATTGAGAGCTTTAGAAGACTATGTAGGAAGGTTACTATGGGTATCTCGCTACCTACATTAGGTACATAACTGTTAGAGGAAAGCCATGTAATTCTACAAACAATCTGCCTCCTATTATAATTCCTATTGTATTCACTAGTATGCATTGTCATCATACTCTCTTGGCGTAAGAATGCTATGCGATCCATACAAGATGCTATGAAAATTTGACCAATTGATTAACATGCATTAGTACTACTGTATTGTCTGAATTTTCAAGACCACCACAGAGGGCTGAACCCTAGTGGTCCATGGTAGACTCTTGAAACATCTTCGAGCCCTGCGTACAGCCATTTAGACTTCTATTTCGCTCTTCATGCTAAGATCATTGTTAGATAGATAGTAGTAGCAATTAATTACTTAGGAGTCTTGTTACATTAAAAGAACTTGACTGAATACGGTGTTATTTTCTTTATTATACAGTACTTACAGGCAACCTACCAAGTCTTCTTTGATGAAGAGAATATCGTCTATGTATATACCTATGTATGTAAGGTACTAGGTTTTGCTAATGAGACTACAGCAAAGATTTCCAATTACTTGTTAATTCTGTACCTGATGTTAACAGTAGCAAGCCGTCATGTTGTAAGGTTTTGCACAACCTTAGACATTCGCACCCTGATACCCTTGGTCGCATTTTGTGTGTAGTGTTACTACATAAACATCAAATATAGTAAAGCAAATAAGATATTCTCCAATATACTGTAATTATCTTAGAGATAAAAATGTTCTAAAATTATAGTTTAGAATGCGATGTTCGGTATATCACATAGAGCAACCGGCTTGACTTATAGAGCATCCAAAATATTTTCCGGGTCCCTGGCTTCCTAGTTTGAAGGAATAACAACTCTTAGTATGAATTTCATATTCATTGTACAGTATATTAGAATATCCTAAACTTCTGTCTACTGTTCAGCCTACCGCGTTGCGATTTGCTTACTAGCCAAGGAACAATAAGAAAAGCCATACCGCAGCTTGCACAAACACAATCACATTAGGAGCTGTATGTATCTACTTATTTTAGGTTGACATGTGGTAAATACCTAAGCTTGATTGAGTGAGAATAGGGGGTGTGATAAGGCGCAGGAGCAGATCTATATGTCATTTAAGGCTCTTTTGCAGCCAGCAGACCAATGCTAGACAATACTAAGAGCATATTGGCAGCACTAGCTTTTCTTGCGCCCGAGTGCAGATAGTATGGTCTTGTTGCTAGCTCCAGCTCATGGTGTAATCTAGTATTTGATAGAAAGCGTGCGTACAGAGGAGACAAAAGGTACAAATACTGTAGAAGACTAGGAATGTAATGATCACAAGCTAGACTGTAATTCAAATAGAAAAGCTTGATGTGTGCAGGGATGTGTCTCGTCACGGACAACCGTTGCTCATACCACTCTATCACAGAAGAGGAACTTCATGATGAATGATCCTACCATCAGAGGAACACTCCGTTCGAATGATCACACCATATGCGTGGCTCATCGCATACGCACGCCTTGGTTGCAATTCCTCTATTTGGTCTGCAGGTTATATAAGTTAGTGAAGACTTTTAAATTGGAACGTAGAGCTTGAAGCATACCGATCATCAGAGAAAGATCTTCAAGCCTTACAGTAGACGAGGTATTTGGAATCTTTGGCTGACGCTGTGGGATGTCAGTTAAAATGTTGAAAATCAAAAACTCAAGTTTATGAAGGAATGAGTAAAGAGGAACTCGACATACAGGGAACCAGATATTAGGATCATAAGTAAACTAAAATAACTGTTAGTGGAAGCGACTATGTGATTCTTAGAGGGTAATCATACCGGGAGTATTTTATGTTTGACCCGAAAGGATGGAAGAGAAATCCGAGAAGATGTACTGTTCTAAGGATGTGTTCAAAAATTATGGCTGTTCAATAGATTGTTTAGAAGCTTACTGTATTTGTTGAATCATGTTGCTGCATGTTCTCCGGAACAGCTGGCTGAAGGAGGATAGAGTGAGAACTTGCATCCTCAAATTTACTTGTCCAATATATGTGGCTCATTTCTCTGCATTTTCTCTCGAGGCCCCTTGCTCTAGCCCGCCACTCTCCCAAAAGGGCCATTGCGCCAACTGGGAGGGTCTGGAACGCAGAATCTGGTGAAGCTTCAGATGCCGTCCGAGCTTCTTCTGGTAACCTGCTGTAGAACATATTGCGCACGTCAATGCCACTTCCTGGTGCACCACTGATAAGGAACTGCTGCCACTGATTGAGGTGGGGATAGAACGTTGGACGTTGAATTGCCAGAACAACCAGACGCTCAGCTCTATGGATTTTTTCCCAGTAAGACTCATCCCGCATCTTCTTTGCGGCAGCCAGAGTGCGTCTGTGGTTCACTGTAAGGCTGTTCTTTATGGAACAGAGAAACTTTTGCAACAGTTCTTCCGTTGGGTACAGATCTTGATATCGTTGAATACGACGGATTTCAGGAGCGACCGATAGGAGAACGTAAGCAGCTTCGATAGCAAGATAAATGTCCTCGAGAATGAGCTCGAACTGTCCGGGGTCAGGATGAATTTCGCCATAAGGACCGTCGGACTCTTCGATATCGACAAAATGAACTGAAAATCTTGTTCGTAGGTATTTTCACCGCTTCATCCACCTCCATAAGAAACAGAGCGTCACATTTCTCAAGCACGAGGCCTTCTCCTAAGTGATCCGTTAATCTACTGTAACTTACTCGTCGATATGAAACACTAACCATTAACCTGCCCTCTACCATGTTGTTAACGACGCAGAACTTCAGGATACCTCGGCTCTGAGGGCGTTTGCTGATACCTGTCCATGATCGACGTGATAATTTCAGGAACATAGGAAATGGAATAAAGCTATGCTAACGTAGAAGAGAATGTTAGTAGAGAAGTTTCTCATCTGCAGTTAAGTATTCGAAGCGTTGCATTACCTGAGGCGGGAAATTCAGTGAATGTCCAGAGCGCGGAATCCGAGGTGAATGATGGGTAAGTTCTTTGTAGACAGCACCCCAGTCATTCCCTCGCCCCTAGAGAAACACAGGAACTTACCTTTGTTTTCATTTAGGGCACACGAGAAGCATAATTTTCCTTTCTCTCACTTCAACCACCTTTCTTCTTACCTTTACTCCCTCTGCCTTTCGGGCTTCTCCTTGCTGGCTTTTGGTTCTCTTTTTTTTTTCGTCCTCACAACCCAAGCGGAGCTTCCACTTCTCATATCAGACTCCCATTCCCCGAAGCTTGAATCAGAGAGCTACGCACAGTGGTCTAATATTACCATGGCTGCGAACGTTTCTCCTCTTCAGCGTGCTTTCAACAATTTTCTTACGACAATCCCACAGAAGGAGCTAGAAGAGCTGCTCGAGTACCTGCATAGTCTTAATGCTGGAGGAAACAATCCAATTCCTCCGCATGCTGAAGGTGCTCCTGCGGCTATAGCCTCTGTTGAAAATAATAACCGTCGTCCAACCTCAGCCCTCAATGCTGGTATTCGACCGATGTCTTCGCGTGGAAAGCGCTTCCGCGAGGGGAAGCTTAGGCCCCTTAACAGCTTCATTGCTTTCAGAAGTTTGTGACATCCCTACTAAACAATGAGAAAAAAAAAGAACTGACTGATCCCACAGACTTCTATTCGGTTATCTTTCCGGATCTCACTCAGAAGGCAAGGTCAGGGATTCTCAAGTTTCTCTGGCAGAATGATCCATTTAAGGCCAAATGGGCCATTCTCGCGAAAGCTTACTCCATCATTCGCGACAATCATGTGGGCGAAGTTTCTCTTGATTCCTTCCTTAACCTGAATGGAAACTTCATCGGAATTCTGGAGCCAAATCGCTATCTTGCAGCTATGGGCTGGGAGCTCATTGTCGATGACCAGCACCAGTACACCATGGTGAGGGTCAATCCGACTTATCCAACCGAGACTGAGGCCGCGACCAATTACTCGGTCAATGATATTGTTAATCGCTGCTACGAGACAGGTTATGTTTCTGGTGATCCTCGTCCATGCAATATCAACTACCAGGGAACTAGCCCTCTGATGGCGTTCGCTGCTCAGCCAACTGTTGTCAATGGTAGCAGTGATATCCAGGCTACTGCACCCAAAGGAATCGTGGGTGGCAACGAAAACACAAGCATGGACTACAATGAAAATTTCGATGCGGATGCCATCAATCACGCTCACTACATTCCTAGCGAGGTGGCACGCGCAGGTACTGATGAGGCTCGTCCTGCAATTCCTGAATTACTCAACGTCCGCAGTGGCCCGCATACGCAGGAGGAGTTCATTGCTGAACTTGACGACGCAATTCATGAAATGCGAATCCCAAATCCAAAGGACGACGAGTTGTTCGTGCCATTCAATCCAGACATCCAGTCTCCAATTTTGCGCTATGATCCAATGGCGCAGGAACCATTAGATGCCTTCGATATCAATGAATTTGTCAATTTTTGAAGTCCTGAACAGAATGACAGGCCTACAAATCACAACTATTCCCCCCCATCACACACAGCTTTGCTTTCTTTCTATGTACTTTTCAGCAGCACGTATTTCGTCAGATGGATTTATTCAAATGCAAAATACTGATATCCAAGGATACTCACAATACCGGGAGATACCTGGTCATTTGCATGCGTTATGCTCCCCTAGGTGTTTCTTTCTAGCACATGTATCCCAGGGACGAAAGGACTGATTCATGAGCTTCTATGCCTCAGGCACCTTTCTCCAGAACAGACAAATCCCAAGTAGTGGGCCCTAGATTCCCATTTGGTTCAAGCTCCGCAGTCTTGTAAACAATCACAAGTTCTAGCAGGATCTGCTAAGCATTTTTTTTAATTTTCCCTTTTGATTCTTTTTCTTTTTGCACACATCCCAGCAGAAAGTCTTCTATCCTCATTTCCCAACTGCACTGGTCAGATTTTCTGACAAGTCTGCCCCTATTTTCCGTACACAGATAAATGTAAGTAGATTAGTTAGTCTAGATATTTCCAGTTTTGAAGATAAAAAATTATGAGATCCCAAAGAAAGAGCAAAACAAACATAGACAATTACCTAATTTTAGGTAGGTACTTAGTACTTTTACTAGACTTATCAGCTTCCGTTGCATAATTTTCATTTATGGTTTCATCTTTATTTTATCTTTCTCTGTAAAGCCATTCCACCAGAACAGGTTTTTCGCCTTGTCAAATCTGATGTGCAGCAAAGAAATGTGATTAAGTTGTGATGCAGGTGGGCCGGCGGTACCAAGACATACTTCATGCCATTATGGACAATGTGACTGTCTGGGATTACCAATGAAGTATTGAAAACAGTACTTTCATACTTCCTAAACAGGTTGCCCTTGTATTCATCTGTCATGATATCAGCAGATGAATGTTATGGACCTTGCCATACAAAGACCAGATAACTATAGGACCAAGGGAAGGGACTGATCGGCACATAACTGACCATGATTACCACAATCACTATGATCACCAGGACCCAGGGAAACGGCATGTATATAATGACGCTCCTTTCAGACAGATTTCAACCCTTGTGGTCGACTCACATAGCAATCTGCAGCATAGGCATTGCACACAGGCTTGTTCTTACTATTATATTGCTCACCCCCTTGTTTTCTGTCTTCAAGATAAACCCAACGACCCTTTGGTCTAGCCATCTAGGCCTGTCGTTACAATGAAGGTCCAATGAATTGTATTATCTCCCCACTCCATCATCTTTGTGTGGATCTGCCCTTTGAATGCTTTGATCATCAAGATATAAGATACTACCTCCTTAACACTGTGCAGAAGATTCATACTTCGCACTCTGTGGTTGTATGAATAATGCTACCTCTCTTCTTACAAGGAGATTTAAGCACGTACTACTTGCATATCAACAGCCACTGGTACAGACTGAGGGTGACAGAATTAATACTGTGTAAGCAAACCAGCAAAGTATAGTCTATAAACTAAAAAGGCTCTTCATAAGATGACGCAATCTTTCTTATAGAAGCCACATGCCTCAATACGATTGAATATAAGAATCCCCGATGCCATTTTCCTGATCGCATATGTGCACTCCAGATCCATAGGTCATGGATTTCTTGTTTCAAAATAGAGATTGCCATTCCACGGCAAAGAGCAGAAGACCGTATGTTTTATTCTTTAGAAGCCATAAGTCTATAACAATCAGTCGAACAACATTTGAAGTAGAGCTGCTGGTGGCTTTATGCGACTGTTCCAGGGCTGTCTTTAAATAAAGCAAGTAATAGGCTTGTGCAATGCAGCAGACATATCAATAAATTTTCTAGCTGAAAAAAAAACAAGACTAAATGGGCGTGTGAAATCTACAAACAATAGAATATGTACAACTATCAGGCAGCGATGTAAGACAGAAGACATGGGTATAAGAAACATGCACCAGCAAGGATGGCTACAAGATGGACTTGCATAGCTACTAGATAAGCAGGATGGTGCTGTTTAGGCGTAGCTAGATGCAAAGCCAGGGGACAGAGATGGGCAGTGTAGTGTACTCATGGTGGCACAACAGGAAACAGAATATATTGTAAGGTGCACTCTCCACAAGGTAATAGATCACAGAACCATAGTTGTTACTCTTGATATGAGATCTTGCGCATCTCTCCTAACCGCTGACGTGCCTGTGCTAGTTTGTTTTCGAGCTGAAGGATCTCGACCTATTAGAGAGAAAACATGTTAGCTATGTACGAGGAAAGAAAGCAGAAGCGGATTGAGTCTGATAGTAGGACATAGACCAGTCCAACTGGGCCAGACTGATAGCATAGAGGATACTCTTCTGGAGATGTCGCCCAAGACTAGACGAAGGAATACAATAGGCACAAAAGACTAAAAATGACACTATAGAAGACCGATAAAAAAAGGATCCACGTACCTGCTGCTCCATCTCTCGCACCTTGAACTCGTGGCTACTGAGCTTCGAGTAGTCTATGACCTCATTTTCTTCCTTGTTCTTTTCTGCAATAATATCCCGCACCTGTCGAACTAGACTCCTGCACGCGGTTCCCACCGCTTTGCTAGCATTCTCAAGGCGATCCTGGGTTTTGCTCATAAAAGTGGCTTTCACTCTGCTCGCCGCAACAAGCTGCGCAGTACTTGCAGCCACATCGTTACTGGCCACAATCAGCTGTTCTAGAGAATTACGACCAGAAATGACGCCGTCTGCGGTCTCAATAAGCGTATTGGTAGAGGAGGCGACAGCTTTCGCGGCGGAGATTAACCCTTCTGTCCAGCGATTATTCTTCTTATAGAAAGCGGTCCTCGACGAACTTCCACGGCCTTGCATGACGATCTCTTGCTGCGATGCAGTGGCGGCCTTGACGAGCTCAGCGATGGCATTTGTAACTGCGATGGCAGCCTCCAGAATTGAATCGTTGATCCTAAGTTCATAAGTTGAGTATCCATCGCGGGGTTTCTTCTTCAGCTTGGCTAGCCGTTCTGCTGCAGCGTCGATGGCATTGGCCGCCTTAGTGAGTTCCTTGTCTACAAGATCTCCCAGGTCGCCCGACGTGCTGATCTTGCTACTCTTTGGAGAGAAGGCGTCGACCAGTTTGGATAACGCCTGCAGGTCCCTCTGTACTTCCAGATTGTTGTTGATGACAACATCAGTCTTCTGCAGAGGCTCCAAACCTTCTAGGCGGAAAGATTGCAGTCCACGAAAGAATCTCACGGTTGCCTGCGCGGCCTTGCGAGCAGCGTTGATAAGCTGGTCCGCACTTTGGTCGTTGGTAGCCAAGCGCGTCAAACCCTTCGTATTGCTGAGGACGTCTGCAATCGAGCCAGAGAAGATGGAAACGGTGCGAATGATCTCTGCATGGGCGCTATTTGGGCCGTCTGCAATAAAGTTGTTGAAGGCGGTGGAGAATTCAGTAGCTGAGGCAGATGCCTTCTCAATCTGCGACAGAACATAAGGAGGAGAGGCATTTTGGTTTCCAGCCTGCATTGAAGAATCGAGTTCATAGAGAGCATCATCCACACGCTGGACACCACTTTGCAGGACGGAATCAATGATATCGTTGATCTTGGAAACGGTGCTCAGCAAAACATCATCAATTTGCTTATCGAGTGCCCGGTCGGCATCTCCTTGACTCTGGTCACAGTTAGTTGACATCTCGGTGAGTTCAGTTCCAATGCGCAAGACGAACCAATTTCAGCTCCTCAAGCTCCATGAGAGCCTGCTCCATACCAGACTTGTACACTTCAATCTCTTCATCTTTCTCGCGTAAGGCCTTCTCATGCTCTCCATCGCGTTCACCATTTCGAGCAGTGAGCTCTTCTAAGGCACGAGTTTTGATCTGTCGTGGGCGTTAGTTTAGGGATCATGAGGGCAGCCGGAGAGAAGAGGAGCAAGAAATCCCTACCCGCAGAGCCTCCTCTAAATCGGCCATCTCTCGATTATACTTCGCCAACATCGACGACAACTCTGAGCCTTTTGCACGTTCGGCGTTATCTGCGCGCTCTATCGCAAGCCGAAGTTCCCGTTTCAGTTTCTCTATCTCTTCCTTGTTGCTTCCACTCAGGCGATCCTTCTCATGCAAAGCGCGATCTCTCTCTCTGATCATGTCCGCAAGCTCCAAGTTCTTCGTCTTTAACTCCCGCTCGAGTTTCTCACGTCGGTCGATGGCCTCCTGCGCGGAAGCCGCTTTCAACTTCAGGCTCTTCGTGGTCTGCAGCAAATCCAGATGTTCCTGCCGGAGTTGCGAGTACAGCTTCGCCAGAGCCTCGTATTTTGTCCGCCACGTGTTCACCTGCTCCTGTAAAGCTCGAATTTGGTCATCTTTGGAGGCAATTTGCAAGTTGAAGTTCGAGTTCAGCTGGTTCAACTGCTCCTCCAAATCCTTCATACGCTTGTCGTATTGTTGCAACATCAATTGGTCCCGCTCGTACTGCGCCCGCGCGTTCAAGTTCTCACGCTCTAACTCAGCTATGCGGCCCTGTGTCTGTGCCTGATACTGATCACGAAGTAGTTGCTCTTGGGCCAGCCGTTGCTGCTCCGCTTGTAACCGTTGCTGTTCCTCAAACTCGCGCTGGGCTTGCTGCTGAGCGAGGAGCTGCTGTCGCTGTTGTTCCTCCCATTGCTGCTGCAATCGCCGTTGCTCTGCCTCAAATTCCTCCTGCTGGCGCTTGGCTTCATTGGTCCAGAAATCATTGATAGGTTCTGGATCGGGTATTGACAACTTCGGCGGCGGGGATGGCTCGCGCTCGACTTCTTTTGTGGGTCGCTTCGGAAGAGCAGGGCGCTCCTCATCCTCAGCCAAGAGGTTTGGTGGGTCTTGAGGAAGTTTAGGGACTGTGATAAGACTAGTGAGATATCGCAAATTAGAGCACTCATAATAGAATCGAACAAGTCGATAATGCTGGGCATCATAACGGCCACGCAGGGGCTCGAGAGCTTCATTGTCTCCTGTAGCTGTGAAAAACTTAGTACGAATTCACTGGGCGATACCAACGTACGAGCCTACTTTTATGCATAGCTCTGAGCATGCTGGTGACAAACTTGTATATACCGTAGCTCTCCTGTACAAGAGGAACCAGCGCCGATATTCTACATTCGTTGTTTGTCCCGCCTTGAAAGTGAGAAAATATGAGCTTCTGGAATGAATCAATTTGATCCTGCAGGGTCATGAGGTCGGTGATAGTCTCATATCTTGGTGGCTATTAGTGAGGATCAAGTAACCAAGAGGTGAATGTTGACTGACCCTTCATTCGGATCGTTGATTGTCTTCAAGCTGATATATTCCTCATATTCAAAGAGACCTGGTAATGTCAGCGAGACAAGAAAAAATAGAAAAGAGAGAAATGGAGGAAGAAAGATGGAATAAATCTATACCGACGTACCATTGAACTCGGGGTGGTGGCGGTGGAACGCGAGTTTCGACTCGAGAAAGAAGACGTACTCTCGGATCAGCGGCCCGTAACCTGGTCATAGGCAATGAGTTCCTGTCTATCCTTCATCCGACTTTTGAAAAATGAGAAATGATAACTAGTGGTGTAGTCACTAGTACTGCAAAGTGTACTTGTACGTTTCGCGTACCTCGAATTCCCTCGCCGGCAACACCTCTCATCAAGCTGTCAATCCAGTTCACATGGCTCTGCGCTTCTCTAATCACAATCGGATGTCCTTCTTGTAGAACCTTGTGTATTGTTATGAGAGCTTTGAAGGTTTGGACTTCGTCAGCGAGGATGGGTTGCCTGTAGAGACAAGTTGCAGTTAGCGCGATCAAGGATACAGCAAAGTAACAAAACAAGAAAAGCGAAGGCGTACACTTTCATGCCTGCCCAAAATGCACTCGAGGACTTGTGGTCCCATGTGTAGACAATACAACTGCGGACATGTTTCCCTGGTGGGCGGCAGGTCAGTTCTGAACTCGGACTAGTGATGATGAACCTGAGTTGTACAGGTATGGCATACGTTTGGGTGCCGTTTCCTCTGTCGATCACCAGAACGTCAGCATTCAAGGCGTAGGATGCTTTGAAAAGTCTGGTGTAAGTATCTCACCGATGCTGGTGGCTTTGCGGATGTTGATGGCGAGATCCGCTTCCGTCCTGGGCGCACATCATTAGCCCCTTCACGGGTGAGGTTGTAGAAGGCGACTCCAGGACAGCTCTTACCTGCTCATATCGATGTTGTGTGCCTCTCCCGCGTTGTATCCGTACGGTCTACAGTGCTTGCTCGGGGAATCCGGACAGCGCAGGAAGCCGGAGAGGAGAGAGAGTTGAGCTTGCGCCGACCGGAGCGTAGCAGCGCTCAAAAGTTAAGCAACGTCTGTTGGAGAAAGCAAGCCAAGACCTGTCCGAGATAACTTATCGAAATCGTTGACCGAGGCTTGCACTTGGCTAGCAAAGATTGCTGCTTTGTTGTATTCAGTATGTTGGAGCCTGCAGTACATGGGCCCTCGTGAACCCCGGCGCGTCGAGTCGCAAGCTCCGGGTCTTGGCATCTCCTATTTCGCCGCCCGCGGTCCACAAGACACTAGTGCGCTCCACTTGCAGCCGTCAAGGAGCTCGCCTGTTAGGACTTGATCCTCCTTTACGCTGCGACCTCTTACGCGGAAGGCCGGTAAGCCTTTGCTCTTTTCCTGTTAACGGATTTACCATAGGTTGCGCTGGGTGTCTACTGCCGGGCGTAGAACCGAAGTCCGTATCAGCGGGTTATGGAGCCTGTGCAGAACAGGGTTGTCGAACCTGCTCCGTCTGTAGTCGATAATCATTTCGGACTGTCAACGAAATCAGCTGTGCAGGTTAGTGGAATCTCTTTGATGCCTATGTATTTACTTCAGGAGAAGGGGAAATTTGATTTGTGATGGATCGCGAAGCATGTTTGATGCTAACATGCCCATACTCCCTTGGAAAATGTCACGAGTTTAGATTTGACGCCCTCACTTCAAAGATGAAGGGTGAAACACCATACCCATGACCTTTCACGATGGATTAAATCCGTAGTCTTGATTATGATTTTTCAACTATCAAATCGAGTATAGTACGAATCATGCCTCGCCACAGGGTTCATATTTTCAAGTCTATGCAGCCTTAACAATCGCGTACGCTTACAGAGAATGACGAAATTGCTGCGACGGACAAGACTTCTCGGCTCATGACAACCTGATCTAGTTAAGGAATTCGATTCTACTTCCTCTTCTTCTTGTATATCCCTTCATATAACATCTCACCGGTAGCAAATTGAACTATTCGTTGAGCGCCGCGAATATAGGCAACTAGAGTGTTCGAGATTAAACCAATTCAAGAGATGTAAATCCGATCGATTGATGTGGAATACCCGCAAGCAGCATGCACAGGCCCCTCACTAATTAATGCCGCGATAGAGACGAGTTATAAATAAAGTCACCCGACCCGACAGGCCCTGCCTTGTTTTTATCAACAATTTTCTTGGAAAGGATTGCACAAAAGAAAGGTCGGGACAAAAGAATGTGTCTGCATATGTGAGCAAGTTAGAGAGAGTTGAACAAAAGCCAACATAGACGTGGAGCAGGAAAAAATTACAAATCCCTGTCCTACAAAACTTGCAACATGCAATCTTTGCAATCTTCGCTACTCCTCCCTCATATGAAGAGGCCTGGGAAGATTTGATGCCCAGCGAGAGACAGATCAAAATGCTAAATTATTCTTTCTTTAGACTTTGATATTTGCTGCCTTGTGAAGGAGTTTGACTATCCTCATACATACTTTGCGAAACCCGTTAAGGAGATAGTTGTCTTATTGTGAACCATTCTTTATCTTAACAACCAGCAACTCATGAACGGAATTCTCTTCTGTTCTGTGAATTACACACTTTTCCGTTTTGCATATGATGGTGTCAAGGCTGGTCTTCTGTTTTTCCTTGCGGAGAATCAGGCAGCAGTGGGGATGGTATAGGATTCTGTTTTGGCATGGAAATAGAGTTTACCCTGGAACCTTAGAAGGAAGGGCAGTGTTAGTAGGGTCAAGACCCAATAGCATCTTCAGGAGTGTTTGATTGTCCAGAGGTGTCGAGGCCTTTGCCTTTGATCTGATCTTTTTTACCAAGCACGTCCCACACCCACCTTTTGACCACTGTGGAGGCGTGCCCTATCGACTCTGTTCTCTTGGGTTTCTCCTCTAAGGACCTGGAGAAAGTTGGGGAAAATGTAGTGGTTTCAAGACTGCTGCGTCGTCTGGGTTCTTGGCTGGAAAATGATGTCCCAGAGCTGCGTTCGGAATCTTCCAACGTTGCAAAATCAACTCCAGCAGGGACAGAAAAAGTCATTCGAGGAACGTCTGGTGAGCTTTTCCCGTTGTCTTCGCTATGCGCTGGGTCAGTAAAATATAGATCACAGCTGTGAAGTGTCCTAATCCGAGCGGTATGATCTTCTGCTGTCCGTGGTGAACTGAGAAGTGTGCCTATGGGTAAAATTGGGTGGGAGCGACCCGAAATTTCAAACATAGTGCTGATAGCATTCTTCTTCTCAGCTTTTTTGGACTCAAAAATCATCTTATTCACATGACTCGCAGTGACCACAGGGTCAGCGGCATTGGAGAAAGTCTGAGATCGAATAGTTCGCGGTGGATTTGGATTGCTTATTTCCTCTGTAGCAGAGGAAATAGCATTCTCGTCAGTCCAAGACTTCAGGATCGACGACTTTGAACCGCTGCGGGATCTCAAGACAGCGGGGGGAGATTCAAGAGACATAGGTGTACTTATGGCACGGTCATCCTTCTTTCGGACAATCTCGACAGAATTTCGTTCGATCACTGAAACGGCTTCGGTCAGCACTTCAAACTTATCCGGAATCTCTGTCCTGTATTTCTGCTGAAGGTTGTCCTGCTGCCATATCCCACCACGGAATAACTGGGAACTCGTGTCAAAGAATGGTATATCATCCCAGAATGGAAGTACAAGTGTTTCGGCAAAAACTTCCCGTACTCTGCTTTCGATGGCACGAAGGACAATCCCATAAGTTATCTGCATTGAGCTGACAATTGGTTCGATGGCCATTACTATGTCTGGCATCGTTTCGAATGAAAACCAAATGCGATTGCTTGGAGGAGGCTTGAGTCGAACCAGACAATGCCCATCGAGTTTCTTGAGCACTACCGCAAGGATGAGATCCACTTCCCTCGCTTTGAGTCTTGTTCCTAAGTCAATCCGCGCTGTGGCAGAGATTTCCAACCGGAAATTACCGCTGTAATTGACGTCTGCCTCTATCGTGCAGTCTCCGTCAATCGTCAAGTTTTTGAGTCTAGGTTTTGTGACGAATGGAGCTCCTTCGCCTATATCCACCTTCTGTAGCTCGAGTTTTGTGATAAAGTTTGGCTTTTTGACTCGTGATATCTTTTTTGTGATCTTTTTCCTTATAAATTGTTCCATTTCTGGAGTCTTGTACAAGGCGAGGAATAACCTTCCCAGAATAGCATTTATCCATTGCGTTTGTAGCTGCTCTTCGGTGGAATGAAGGCGCTGAATCAATATTGTCATATGTTTGACGTCGTAGTTTTGGTGCTTGGGTGGACGGTTCCGTAAATTAGATATCTTCTCCTGGTTTTTCAGTAATGCAAAGTAAAAGTCCTCTTTTTCAGACATGTTTCCTGAAAAGAGATAAAAAGGTTGCGTCGAACCGCGAAGATCCGCAATGGAGTCCTGCCTGCGAGTGAGACAGATCGCGTTCCTCTTGATCCACAACTCTCCTTCTGGTATTTCACTCCCTCCGCCGTAGATACTAACATTATGATGAGCTAGGGATATGACGTACCGAACCTCAATCTGTTCGGAGTCGTCATAGAGAATCAGATGGCCGTGTCTGCAGCCACATCAGTTGTCTCTTCCAAGGTAGCAGAAAACCGTAGATGTACCTTAGCACGATAAAGAATACATTTCTTGTCCTTTTAACGCCCTTCCCATTGCCCTTCACGGATGACTGTTTCCAGTCGAATATGCTCCTGTACATGGTCTGATATACACTTGGGCTTTCTGCAGCTACCATTTCCCCCGTTGGCGTGGTCATCTCGGGTAGCTTTCCATCAATCCAATCTGGCATATATTCCCTGAAGACAGCAAAATATCCCGCAGCGACATCAGAATCATGAGCGCATTGTAATTTCTCCGCCAGTACATCGGTGCCACTCTTGAGACTGTACTGGTCATCAGTACGGCGCAAAAGAATATCCTTCGCATCTGTATCCTCCTTCTGGGCCGAGGACTGGGGAAGCATCAAATACGCATATAGAAGGACCAAGAAGAGGAGAAGTGGTATGAAGGTGACTCCGCCAAGGATGTATATGAAGAGGAAGGTGCTAAAAGAACCCATTAGGAACTGCTAAAGAGGTTGTAACGAGAGCTCCATTGGAACTGGTAGCGAGAGCATAACAAATTCATTAAGAGCAAAGGATGCGATGGAAGCTGCTGGAGAGGTCGTAAGAACTGCCCATCCATACCCCTCAAGGCTCCAAGGTTGAGCTTGGCGGCTCGATGTGCCATGTGATGACGGAGGTAGCGGAACAACGTTTCCCCGCTCCTAGGTTCGGGATTTGAAATTGGCTCAATTGCTCGGATGCCACAGTCCCGAATTTTTACAGTCTCGACGAAAAAGTTACGTTAGTACAGATCCACATACTAAACTACTTTGTCCACGTGATTTTGAGGATATCTAAAGGTGTTTACGGGTAGAAATCAGTCTGCTTCTACTCTTGGCTTACAGCTGACCTGTTGACTGGCCAACTGTTAAGCTTATGTACTGTGAGGCGTTCAATCTGCCATTATTATACAAGGTAGAATCCAAGCGAGTCTGCATTTAGGTATATCTATATCTAATATGCATGTGGTAACAGCAACAGAAGTTCCTAGAACCATACTATTCTCTGCCATTTTTAACCTGCCATTCAGCTTGCCATAGACCTATCATCCAGCATGCTGTTCAACTAGAACCCAGTGAGTTTCTATTTGTCGACCAGATAATACCAGTTCTGACTGCAATTAGCGGTCATGGCCTCTTGTTGTCGAGCGGTATTTTTGCTCAATAGTATTCGAATGGAAGATATTGTTGCGAAAGCGCTGAAGGTGCAAAGCACCTACAGAGTGATGTTATGAGCCGTGATGTAAATGGCTTGATTAATATGTCAGGCGATAGACTGTAGAGATGTGTACAGAATGGCCGGCAGTTATAATGATATGTTGGCAACTAATTAGAACAATTGTCCTACCTAAAATCCCCATTCAAGCCTGAGCGCGCAGAGCGACTGGTTTTTTTGTAGTCATGCTGAGCTGGGATCTGAACTGGCTACTCCGAATATAGAACAATTCAGCGTAATTGAATTCTACAGGCCGTCCTCGAGAACGTCCTAACAGGCTTGACAGGGGAAAAAAAGGATAAACGACTGATTACAGAGGGTAGGGATGTTGCTGTTTTGATCTATGGGACACACTAATATCACGGTATATAAGAAATGAACGACGACGATTGCCACTTGGGAACGACGCAGAAAAGATGTTGTGCCAATCGCATTCCATTGGTAATGGATTCTCACTTAACTTCCCATTACTATACGAGACCAGAGGCTAGGTACCTATCTATTAAGGTCCATATGTGCCGACTCCATCCATTCCATTCGCCTAGAGGACCTACCTCCTACCTCACATAGGTACCTAGGTAGGTAGCTAGTTGATGTTTTCTTTTCGCTCACGTGAAATCGCCCTGCGGCGTGAAGTTCACCCATTCCGAAAAGTCCACTCCGGCCGCCCCGCTCGCTGCCCCCTGGTAGTCGTTCTGGAACAGGCTGCTGAAGGGCGTGTCATTGAGTAGCTGATCTGGCGGCTGCATCACGAACTGCTGCTGCGCGTCGGACTGCTCTGCGCAGCTGATCGCGGGTTCCGGTGAGCAAAGGCGGTTGATGACGTCCAGGCAACGGCCAGCGAGTCTGTTGTTGCTGAGCGACGGGTGTGAGAGGAGTTTCTTTGTCAGTTCGATGTCCTGCAGCCAGGACGGCGCGTCCGGGCTGGTGGGGTCCGTCATGAGAAAGATGATTGGGATTACGCCGGCTTGGAAGAGGAAGTATCTGTCAGGCAGTTGGATTAGCCAATAGAATTGGATTGATGGATGGACGGGACGTATAGAGAGGATCACGGTATTCCAGTGAAGGGCAATGGAAATTGGCAGTAAAACGTACACCATATACCATGCGCCCAATCTTGTGCAGATGTGGTTATCCATAAAATCAGATATCGACGCAATGGTGGCCCTGGCGTTCTGCAAGCACAGGAGTCTGCAATCCCTCTCTGCGGGATTATCGGGTTCGGGTTCAGAAGACGGATTGGGCGACCATCTTCTGGCTGCCCAGCGGAGAAGAATTGGGCGGTATAGAAGAATCCTGAGGTTCCAGTCTCTCCACATAAGTCTATTTCGAACGAGAGCGAGCCAGTCTGGCTCCGGTGTTGGGGTGGCCTGCTTAAGATACGGCGGAAGACTTTGATACCAATCGTCCATTGGCTTCTGCAGGCTCAGTGTCTCCTCTGGGGTGAGGCTGGGGCTCGAAATTAGACGTTGATAGACATTTTTTGTCATGAGATGGAACTTGGACTGTGCGATTAGGCCCGAATACAGTGTTGGCCCGTTGACTTCAGGTGGGACAGACGTGGTGGCTGGGGTGAGGCTCTGTAAATGAAGGTAAGTATGTACGTACCCCTAACACAGTGTAGTATGAAAAAATACCTCTTCGTGAATATTAAGTACTTGTTTGGCGTCCATTATACTGTCTTCGGGAAGGAGAATTGGACGTCCAAAAGTCTTCGCCGCGCCACTGTCGAATATGTAGACACCCCACCAGAGCCTTCTCCTTATCTCTCGCTGCAGCAAACTGATTTTCCACTCGGGGAATTCCTTGTGGAGACCAAGACTCATGGCCATCCTGACAGCAAGTCCCAAGTAGTTCCACCCAGTGTTAGGCTTGTCGCGTTTCTGGGCATAGTTGCTCAAGAGGAGCAATGCCTGCACGAGCGTCAGGTTGCCGGTTTCGAAGACCGACAGCTGTTGTAGGTGTGCTCTGGCCTCCTGGTAAAATGCAATGTCTAAGTCTGAGCTATCATCCCCGATGCTCCAGGCACCCAGGGCCAATATGGTATTCAGGAGGATATGCCATGCCTGTCCATGCGGACGTGGTATCTGCTCATAGAATTGCGCTTTGAACGTCTCCTGATGGATGAATGGATAGCTGGTGTGGTAGTTGAGGAAATAAGCATCCATGAAGGCCTGCTCTACAAGACCAGAGGGCGCCGAATTAATTAGCTGGGCCTTCAATGGCACATTTCGAGGGGCCACATTTGGCCTCGACTTATGAGCCGGGATATCAAGGTCAAACCCGTGTTCCCGGAGAGCTCGAAGCGGCACAACACTTGACGATGATCCTGAAAAACAGGCCTGTTAGTTGTGTCAGGTAGCATGAGACTAGGGTATTAACACCAACGGACCAAAATATCCTGCCCCTTCTGGCTGTATTGACAAAGCGGCCATGCCGTCGGTCAACTCGCCCACAGTCAGTTCCTTCTCCGCCCAGTCAAATCCATCTGCCTGCTGCGGCAACGTCTCCGAAGCTGGTTCAGAGGGATTGGTTTCGGACTTGACATAAGTGGAAGGCCCAGTTGAAGATTGGCGGGATGACCCGGTTTTAGGTGGACTCTGCCCATCCTGCAGCAGGGAACGAACAATGCTATCTAGGTCACCGCCGGGGAAAAGCTTCCCTAATGCAGTTTCGAAAGTCCGTAAACGCTCTTCGACATAAGTCAAGTGCCTGAAGCGCAGGGACAGTTGTTACATTAGAGTTCAAGGAATGTGGACGCCTTGCACTTATCAGAATCGAAGGAATGATATTGATGAGATACTTACTGTCTGGTAAGTGGACTTCGGGTTATTTTTGGACTATAGTTACACTCCTTCTTCAGCTGTCTACATTGTGCACATGACGGTCGTTCTTTCGAGCACTGTACGGAGTTAGATAACCTTGGACCGTCCAAGACAGTGAGGAGCTCACCTTCGACTTTCGTAGTCGACATTCATCACACTTTATGGCCATTCGTTAGCATCGGCCCCGATCACACTGGGTATAATTTAAAAAAAAAAAATAACATACAGCATATGCATGTGAATCACGAGTACTGGTCATTTTTCTCGACTCAAACTAGGTCTGCTAGACGCGAGATGGCTGATTCTATGCCGGTAATGGCAGTATTGAGTCATCTATACCTTGTTAGCACGGCCTAAGTATATCCCGAGTAAAAAGGATGACAGCAGAGAAAGAAACCCCGGCGAGATCAAAGAGGATCGACATTTTCATGAAGGCCTTCGGCATTGGAGATTAAAAAAAGCCGCACGTAGGCAAATGGGCAGAAAGATCGACAAATAAAAATAAAAAAGTGGACTGAATAAATACAGATGATTATATCAACATGTGACACTACTAGTCCAAGTACTAGTATGGGATATTGCTATCGTTCATAGCTTTAAGCTTCGGGGGCTCGAAAGAAGCACTTTGAAACACTCACGGTTTACACGGACACGGGCAGCGCGTAGGCAACGCTCCTTGGACGCAACAACCATCTAAAGAGACCGGGGCTCATGAAAGGACGCCTGGTCTAAGCGCAAGCAGTGATTTAATGATGAGCAGGCCTCTGCACGGAGAGCTCGACGACGGTGGGAACAGCGTCGTGTGATGACCGGAACGGAAAAACGCCTCGGAACCCGGTCGGCCGCAGGATCCAAGTGGGCCGACAGAGACAGCCTCCACGTCTCGGACCCAGTAATCCATGTCCTTGAACGGGACCCGTGTGTGGCATAATATGCTACTGATCTTAACCGCATGGACTATGGGAATGACTATTATTCTACCACCCATACTAACTGGCCAACTTGGGGCGATGCTAGCCGAGCGACCGTCAACCACGGTGATGTGTTTCTCCCAGCTGTGCATGGTTTAGACGCGACAGTGTTTCCTGCCTCTTTCCGGCCGGCAAGGGAGAACTCGACCAGCTTGTTGAAGGGTGGGGACGCAGCCACTCGGGCCGATCGGATAGCGTGCGGCGCACGTTGTCCGTGCCGTCGACCGGACGTCTTGCAGCATCGGGACTGCATATGGTTTTCGACGGACAGTCCTCTCTGTTGGACTCGGGAGACAGGAGTCCTCGCAAGTTGAGACCACCCTCCCTGTTGATTATCTGGAAAGCCTCGACATGTCGACGGAGGACGCGCGGTCGGGTGCTATCAGGTTGTAAGTGCGGCCAAGGCTGGTCAACTCACCCCCGTCTCACCTTCAGCAACTGGATTTAGATGCTCGTCAGGGATAGCGATATCAGTGCCCGCAAGTGGTTTACCGATGTCGATATGTCATCTGTGAATATCTTCAAAAGCAACATGGTGACGAAGGGCAGAAATCGTTGCAGATCCGCCACCTCTACTCTGGTAACAAGACACTTCAGCGTAGGAAAAAAAAAGTAGGGGCGTTCGAAGACAGCGTCAGAGACAATTCGTGAATACGACGCTCCCGGGGAAAATCGATAAACTCCTTTCGCACGACCACCAATGCAACCCAGAGAAGTGACGACCACACTTCAAAGAAAGCAGCATCAAGGACGTATTACTCGCCTTGTGCCACGCGATCCCCAGCTTCTGGTGGGAAGGAACTGCTGGTTATCCGAGAGATTCCTTTTCCACGACGTTTCACAGCTTTTGGCTTCCACATAGTCGCGGAAATATGAGGGACATGCGTACAACTTTCTAACCTAGTTGCAACCGTAGAGGTCACTGTACTCGGAGACGCATCGGCCTGTCGCATGGCAAGATGACCGAGACCAAGAGCCGGTCTGACATGGTGTATAATCTGGCTAGTTTGATTGAATTTGAGTAAAGTCACCTTTGCAGAGCTGATTTTTTGGCAATATGGCATAACAAAGTGTAGATTGAGTAACAAGCACAAGTTGATTGAAAATATAAGTTAAATACAAGGGGCAAACTGTTTTGCGCTGACTATAATAACTCTGCGTATTATATTTTTTTCGTCAGACTATTCGACTCTAAGTGGTGCTAGAAATCACCGAAAAACGCAAACGGTTCTTACTTTTGAAAAAAACCATCCAAAAACCAAGAAACTAGATAATTTACCTCAAAAATTGCCTTACCATCAATGAAGACCATCTCCAGGACTTCTGCGCGACATCGTCACATCTCCATAATAAGTTCACGCGGTCTTGGCGCGAACGCGGGGACGCTCCCAGCCAATGACGAGGGCCCTAACTTTTTTTTTTCTTTATATGCAGACGTCATCTTGCCCCAATCCCTGCCAGATACATACGGGCCAAACGAGACATCGGTCTCGAGCGTTAGGAGGCTTCTTGACTGAAGGGAAGGGGAACAGGGCGAGGTTTTCGAACCATGCCCGCCCAACCGGCGATTCCGCCTCTGCTCGCGCCGTACGTATCTCCCCCGCCCCGCTCGTCCCTCACTTTAGTGACGTCCGTGCTGGGCGCGACCGGCAACTGGTTGGTGTTGAGGTTTCTGTTCTCTGCGTTGAGCGCGGCAAGAGTTGGTCGTACATCTCGATCGAATGTCGCGGAGGGTGGTGCTGATGGGCTTGGGGGAGGTGTCGAGGAGAGGGGCGTGAACGTTGTGCTTGTGAGCTTCTTGCGGAGCTGGGACTTCTGGAGAGCGGAGGCCAAGAGACTGGTAAGTTGTAAGATGTGCATGATTCTGGTTTACTGGCTTTGAAGCATTCCAGCGTTCAATTCTTCTTGCTATTCGTTGAAGTGTGGTTCTTGCATCGTCGCCCGTGCTTCATTTGCGTCTATCTGCAACTTTCATTTCTGCCTTAATTTTGCGATTTCACCCCAACTGCAAGATTTTGTGCAGTATACAATGTTAATAAAGACAAATGTTAATAAAGACAATTGGCATTGTATTTTCTCTACTGATTACGAGATAATTCTTATTTCATGTTGCGGGGGTTCTGAATCTCATTGTGTGTTGGATCCCAATTGTGTCAGTTTAGAAAGCTCTGTGCATCAGGAATCAGATTGCTTGTTTCATTCTTTTCACTTCATTTTTCCCCCTTTCTCGATTCGACTTCCCGTGTTGATTACTCAAGCAATCTTTGACAATTGGTATAATGCTAGGGTCTGGACCTTGCACGCCTCGCAGATCAAGGGCGTTTTGCCTTTGTCGATGGATTATCAGAACTCTTCTATTCTGCTACACCAGCAGCCGCCCCATCTACACCATTACCAGGGCTGTCTAGTGCTGCGCCTTCCCGTACAACACATCCTGTCCGTTCACAGCCGGGCCCTGTGCCTGCGCGATCACCTCCAGCAGCACAAACGGCGGCTACCAACGGCCTGAATAATAAGACTCAAGGCGGATCGGGGCCCGCGAAGCGATTGCATCTTTCGGGCAGCGGGGTTGCAGCGCTTGATGCCCTGGAAAAGGACATCTTGGCCGTTGTCGATGGATTGAAGACTAAGAACGGCGCGGATGTGGCTGATGGTGGGAGTGATGTGCTACTAGTTATCGACCAACCGGACCTGCTACTTGCTACAACGGGACCAACTCAAGGGATTGGTGCTACAGAGATGGGGGAGTGGATTATGGGGCTGGAACAGGTACCATCGGCCGCTACTATTATCCATTGAGCCTCCCGTACAGAAAAGAAGCGTTCGCTAACGGTCCATGGAACTATTTGTCAAACAGCGCGTTTACGCCACGATCCTCACATTATCCTCCGATTCTCCGTTGATACATAACGCTCCTGCGTCTGCCCCTCAGCAGGCTACTCCACTGGAGATGGAGCACGCAGCATTTGTTATCGGAATGGCTCATCAGGCTCGCACGGTTATGCAGCTTCGAAATTTGGACACTGGGGCGGCGAAGGATGTCAGTGGAGTCCTGAGGATTAGTAAGGGCGGTGCGTGGGAACCAGAAGAGCAGGGCACGAATGAGGGTACTTGGGAGGAAAAAGAAGTATTGTACTTCGTCCAGAGAGATGCTGGCGTGATAGTCTTCGGGCGAGGGGAATAGAGGAACGGACTATCTCGGCCTTTTCTTCTTGAATTGGAGTTTTGGGAGAATCGGTAGAACGGGTATGTTGCGGGATATATTCTGTGATGGATAAGGGTAGCATTGTTTTTGTGGTATTGAGGCCTTTCCGTAAGATACTTGGATTCAATAGGACAGGTCACGTATTGAAGAAATCTCAATTCCGTGTCTGCCATTGACATGGGATATTCGCCAGTCATTAACAAAAAGGAAATTCATGCGCGCCTTCCCTTTCTTCCACCGAACCCATGAAATTTTTTAATAACCTTTGTTACATTTTTGTTGGCATCCTGGCGGTAGAAAGAAAAGACCCCATCACCAACCAACACCTGGGGCTCACCGCATCGAGACCCGCTGCTTCAGATGTTATGCCCACATCCTCAACCGCTCCAGCTTCCGAAAACCAGGCGACGCCGCATTTACTGGCTCTCCGTCTGGGGGCCGCGAGCACCCTTGGGCATACCGGAACGGAATCCGTTCCTGAATCTGCGGTCGACAGTCTTCAGGTATCTCATTCTGCCGGTACCGGTGGTCCTCCTGCGCTTGGCCTTCTCGCTCCAGTTGTCTGTTTTATTCCAATTTCAATAAGTAAGCCCGAGATCTTTGCAACATTCACGGGATTATCCGAGATCTTGGGACGCAAGGGTATGGGTATTCGGGGATTCGTACACTTGCGCATCTTAGCAGATGGGTAGCCGCAAGAAGCACAGGTGTGCTTCTGGATGTGCAGGGCGCGTCTGCCTGTATATCCCAAGCCTCAATGTCAGCCAGTCTCCACCCTCTTTCGTCTTGATCTCATTTCGCTGCGGATCGCGAATTGATTTTTTTAAATCGCATGCATCGTGGATTGTACTGACCACAACGCCGGCAGAGAGTGTGCGTCTTGTTGTGACGCTTGCCAAAGCTGGAGGTACCCTTCGCTATAATCCACCGTCAGTTTCTGAGATTTCTCAATGGCACCGGCGAGTCGCGGAGGTAAGGTTCGATCAGGCACGTACTCATTTTGAATCAGGGAACTGCAGACGATGGAAATGCGTCAGTAACCGATAATCCAGGAACGATTTGGGAGGCTGCGCGGAGACCGAAAAGCTCACCTGGTGATTCCGTTGAAGGGCGGGTTATCGATGTCGTCGCTGGGCGTATCGAAAGTTCGCTCTGAGAGTTGGATGTCGCTAAGCGAATTGTGGTGTTCAGGGCTCGAGCCCTGAACACGTGATCTCGACAACGCAGCTCCCTGTCACCTGACTGCTCGCTCCTTCCCGACGGATCCACTCCGATCCCGCATTTGAAGTTTCCGGGTTTCTGCCCCGACGGCATCGGTCTCCTACAACATCTTATTCCTGCTGCAGTTCGTACTTTGAAGTCAAGGACAGATATGTCGACACGCAAGCGGCTAAATCTTAAAAGTGCTAAATATACATACGATGTGAAGAGCGCGAAGGGCTGAGAAGACGTGGAAGGAAACCCTGTATCTTTGCGGAGGATATTTTTGAGTTATGTGCATCCGGGGGTAGAAGCCGTACTGCTTGATGCACTTTGTGATCATCTCTTAACAGATGCCTTGATTAAAGCACATAGGATAATTTACGAGATATATACTCGCTACGGGAGCCCAGTGGAGTGCAAATCTCGGAGTAAGGTATCCAGATCCAGACTTCCTCAACAAGAAAATGTTACGCTTAGTAGTTTCTACGATACTGTTCTTTGGCTATCTGTTGATGTCTGCATTCCCACAAAATATTATTTGGGTATCCAGCCATGGAGTCATCTCCGTGGTTCATGACCTGCATGCAAAAGTAATGTTACAAAAACAAGGCTTAAACGCCCAGTGAAAAAAGAGACGGCCAGGAAGTGTCGACCTTATTCAATAAGCTCGTCCTTCCCAAGATAAGGGGCCATGGGATCCTCTGCAGTGAGACGACTTCGCTTGTAAGATTCGAGCTCCTCTTCAGTGATCCCTTGCTGTATTTCCGTGAGTGTCCTTTTCTTTGCAATTGTATCTGGCTCCCTGGGTGCACGGCTACCACCAGGCTCTTTTTGTTCCTCTTGATCTTGTGCTTCATCTGCTTTCTCATCCGTTTCAGGAGCGGGATATGGAAGCGACAACAGATTGCCTGCCTCCTCAAATGCCCTCTTTCCTTCCTCACCCGTGCAGTAACTGTTTTTAACCGTAGAATGACAGCACGCATATCCCCATTGAAAGTTGTGCCACCAACTACCCCATACCGATGTGTGATTGTTGTTGAGAACATCCTCCGCATACTTGGATTTGGTGGCCCTCTTCGGTGCTCCTTTGATAGCACCCGTTTCGTCGTACTCGACAAATCGTTCATTCTCGATTACTGCAGCTTCATGTAAGGGAGAAGGCCTTAGGTGCTCTTCGCCACCATACTTCTCGAGCAATGCTTTCCGCTGAGCCTGACGCTTGGCTTCGTTCTCCGCCTTCTCCTTTTTGCGAATAAGCTCACCAGACGTAGGATTAGCCTGGGGATGGAGCCTGTTGTCGCCTCGTTCTTGTGACTCCCAAGCATAGCGTTGCGCTTTTTCGAACTCTGCAGCGTCACCGGACGCCTTAATGAAATTCTCCTCTGCAACAAGGGCTGCTGCTTTGTCCGCTTGTGCACCCATGTCGACCATCGATCGTGTTTTGGGGTCATATTTGGCGGAATCTAAATCAAGGTTGAGCAGATACTTGGCCGTGTCTTCTCGGATGCGTAGGTTTCTCGTCGCTGTGCTCTGCTTTCTCCCCATATCAGATTCCTCGGCGTATCGAGCCTCCTCCTGACCGTCATCGTTCTCATCGTCCCCGTCAAGCTTCTTCTCTTCTTCGGTTCCCTGCTTAGCTTTCCGCTTCAGTCTCTCTAACTCTTCATATTCTTCAACGACCTTCCGATATTCCCTGGGATCGTAGCCATTCCACCTGTCGCGCTTAGCATCCCAGCCAAGCTCAACCTTCTGTATGACTTCATCAGGCTGTATATCCTTGCCGGTCCATCTGGCTCCAAGTTTACGTGGCCGATGCAGGCATTCCTTTGTCTTGTGGGTCATGGCGCCGCAGTTCTCGCAGGCGCCTTTCCGGTACTTGGTGGCAGCAGGGCCAACGCGTTTGCCTCTGTCGTACCATTGGGACTGATCGGCGGTAGATTTCTGTAGACGCTGGTGTTCTAGATAGTCATTGGCGGTAGAGTCATCATCAATATAGAATGGCTTTTTGGAGATGAATGATGGGATGTATTCGTTGCGCTCCTTTGACGCCACGTCGGTAGGCCTCCGCGACATGGTGAATAAGGTCGCGCAGTTGAACGCGCAACCTTTGAATGGATAACCAACGTGTTTTGCAGGTTCAAAAGTTACCGGTCTTCGTTGGCGAACCGGCAAGGGATTGCTGTGTTGGAGGAAGCGGCAAGGTCCATGGACGATGGTTCGAACGGAGCTGGTGATCTATCAATCGGAGACAGCTCGACGTCGATCACGTGATCAGGCGCCAGGTTCGCGCCGCCCTAAGAACGCGTACGGTGGCTTATGCACGTCATGTGCCGAGTCGCCTCCGCAGTATTAATATCGTTAATCTGGATTTCCTCGACAAGGGCTAGTGCTCGAGCCAAGTTGGAGAAAGGCATGCCCGTGCAGAATAATATCTCTTGACCAGTTCTGGATGTCTGGAGTGCCTTGCTCCTGTGATGGGTCGCTGTGTGCCTGCGCTATGCCGGCGACCATCCTTTTTGCATACTTCTTGAGCGACAGATGGAGCCTTTTCGAGTCCGTCTGAACTGCGTTGACCATTATCAAGCAGTACCTTCTGAATTTGATCCTCCCCTTCCGTACGGAAATGACTCCTCTCGGGGAGGTGACAGGCCCAAAGTGCCTGTCATCCGCGTCTTTGGGTCGACTGAGACAGGCCAAAAGGTCTGCGCACACGTTCATGGTGCTTTCCCCTACCTTTATGTCGAATATTACGGGAGTTTAGCTCCTGATCAAGGTTTGCGCAATGATTTTATCGGTCCGAGTTTACTGGACTAACAGGCATTTAGTGAATTCCGCCATCCGTAGCCTCCACCTTTCGATTGATCATGCGTTGGCGGTCAGCTATCATCGAAACGGCTATGATGGCAAGACGAAATTCGTCGCTCACATTACTCTGGTGAAGGGGATACCTTTCTATGGATACCACGTCGGCTATCGCTTTTTCTTCAAGATATACCTGTTAAATCCTCTGAACATTACGCGGCTCGCAGATCTTTTGCGGCAGGGTGCTGTAATGAAACGTCCTTTGCAGCCCTATGAGAGTCATCTTCAATACATAGCTCAGTGGATGTGTGATTACAATCTCTACGGCTGCGCATATATCGAGTGCAAAAAGGTCAAGTTCAGAGCTCCGGTTCCAGAATATCTTGAACTGACCGACCTCTCGCATCGCTGGCATGACCGATCCATACCACCAGATAGTATCTCAGATGAATCGACCCTTTCGAGGCAGAGCCATTGTTCTTTGGAAGTAGACATTTGCGTGCAGGATATTATGAATCGCTTTGACATTAAGGAGCGGCCGTTGCATCATGATTTTATCGAATATGACAAAGCGGTCTCTTCCGATGCGAAGCTGGTCCACAGCATGGCTGAGTTGTGGCAAGACGAGACTCGCAGGCGCAAAAAAAGGCTTGGGATTACTGATCCAGAAAGTAGCCCTTTTCGCCCTGACGAACTGGTTTCGATGTCTGCCGATCCAAGAAGTAATGAAAAGAGTTGCTGGATCCACGAGGAAGACTATTGGCAAAGAGTATCTGAGATCATTGCCGACGAAAAGCGCAAGAGCGACGGCAAACAGATATCATCTGATGATTTTGTGAAGAAAGCCCCGTTTGAAAGCACAGTCAAAACAGCTCTAGAGAGTGTGGAAGATTTGTTTCCACAGAACCTGGAGCGTTCGAACATCGAGAGAGCAGAATCCCAGATGAGTGAAGCTGAAGAGGCTGAAATACAGGTTGACGAGAAGACGGTGCTCTCCATTGGACGAGCTGACCCGCTTTTCTATTCGGATGATGAATATCCTGACCACCCATATCTCGTTGCCGGGCTAGATGACGAAGAAACAACGGATTTTGTTGATGACGACGCGCGTCCTAAAGACGAATCTTTTCACAGCGAGTCGGATGACAGACCGTCTGATGAAACTGTCCATGATGGCGGCCTGTCAATCTCCTCCGAGTTCGAGTCTCCTGATGTTCATAGGCTCGGAGAGCTCATTAATACTAATGAAGATGAATTTGAAATCGCCAATGATTCCATTAGTGATGTCAAGAGTACATCCAGACCGTTGAAACGAACCCCGCCTAGACTTCCTGACAAAGGATCTGCATGGAAACGAGTCAGGCGCTTCGAAGGGGATGCCACCTCTTCAGCTACAATTGGGAGTAATAATTTTCAAATCCCTGGTGCATCTGCGCTGCGCGGGGACAACGCTTCTGCAAAGATTGCTCCCACTGCTGGCAGAGACGGAGCAGATGTTGATTCTCTCTCCCCTCAGGTGAAGTCACAATCCTCCGAGAAACGGTACCTGGCTAGAGGTCACGGTCAAAACCAGCGGCTGTCTTTTCCGGTTGTGAAAGACCCCAATGATCCTTTAACCATTTTACGGTTTAGCCAACAAAGCTACTCAAAGCTAAACTCAGAGTCTTCTCTGGACGAAGCGCAGTTTCCCATCTCTGCAAGCGAATCAAATCCGCAAAACATACGGCGTGAAAATTCCGCGCAATTACATGCCTCTTCTAATCCATCAACACGGGTCGCTTCCAACTCTTATGTGTTAGCAGTTGCATCTAAAATCTATGATGCTTTTGACATCCCTCGCAACCGGAAGATACTTTGTTACAAAGCTCAGTGTCCTATTCCCAGTGAGGTCTGTGCAACCATAAATGACGAAGGTCATCCATCAGTTGTTTATCGGAAGGCCTACTATAGTGACGAGAACGATGTCCCTGCGCGGCCGATAGAATATGCGGGCCGTGAATTTCGGCTGGGGAGTAATACACTGCAGTATCTTCCTGACTTTGATCCAACAGGAAGGTCTCCTGCAATGTTTGGAGAGCAGTTCCCTGCTCTTATCGACCGATCAGCCCAGGAGAAGCAAGACCAGCAACTGCGCATGCAGTCGTCCTCGAGGATATGGGAATTTGCTCCTGTACCTCCGAGTCGTTCAGAAGTTGTGGAATGGTTCGAGCGGAACGTGGCGCAGCCGCAAGAAGCGAGTCCGAAGATTGTCCAGCCTGAAGAGAAACAAAATGTCCTATCCCAAATCGAGGGGCCAACACAGAGGGATCCGCATGGGTTCAAATACTCACAGAAGCAACAATCTACGAGTGTGGAATATCAGACCCAATACATGAGTGTGATGAGTCTGGAAGTTCATGTTAACACTCGGGGGTCCCTTGCGCCAAACCCGGAAGAAGACGAAATCTCGTGCGTCTTCTGGTGCATCAAATCAGAGGACAAAGACCTCGATCAAAACGGCACCTTGGCAGGCGTTCACGTTGGAATTCTTGCTCAGCCAAAGATGAACGGCTTTGGAGCGAAGATGGGACGAGCTGCCATGATCGATGTCGAGCAGGAGCCTACGGAGCTGGATTTGATTACCAGGCTGGTTGATATCGTGAGGTACTACGATCCAGATATTCTTACCGGTTACGAGGTTCACAATAGTTCCTGGGGATATTTAATTGAGCGGGCAAGACGCAAATATGACTATAACTTGTGCGACGAGCTATCCAGGGTCAAGTCAGAATCTCATGGAAGATTTGGAAAAGAGAACGACCGTTGGGGTTTTAATCACACTTCCACTATCCGAGTGACGGGCCGACACATGATCAACATCTGGCGCGCGATGAGGAGCGAGCTGAACCTGTTGCAGTATACGATGGAGAATGTCGTTTTTCATCTCCTGCACAGGAGGATACCACATTACTCGTTTAAAGACCTAACGATGTGGTACCAGAGTAACAAGCCCCGGGATCTGGCAAAAATCATGGATTACTTCGTCTCTCGCGTACAGATGGACCTGGAAATCCTCGAGGCGAACGAGCTCATCCCGAGGACCAGTGAGCAAGCCCGGCTGCTGGGCATCGACTTCTTCTCCGTCTTCTCTCGGGGTTCCCAATTCAAGGTGGAGTCCTTGATGTTTCGAATCGCGAAGCCGGAAAACTTCATACTGATCTCCCCGAGCAAGAAGCAAGTCGGTCAGCAGAACGCCCTTGAGTGTCTACCTCTTGTGATGGAACCCCAGAGCGACTTCTACACCAGCCCGCTTCTGGTCCTGGACTTCCAGTCGCTATACCCTAGTGTTATGATAGCTTACAATTACTGCTATTCTACCTTTCTTGGAAGGGTCGTTCAATGGCGCGGACGGGACAAGATGGGTTTCACCGACTACAAGAGACCGCCACGTCTGCTGGAGTTTCTCGGCGACAAGATCAACATCGCACCAAACGGCATGATGTACGCGAAGCCGGAGGTGCGGAAATCGCTTTTGGCCAGGATGCTCAGCGAGATCCTGGAAACGCGGGTGATGGTGAAGGGCGGAATGAAGTTCAACAAGGAGGACAAGGCCCTGCAGCGCCTGCTCAACAACCGACAGCTCGCACTCAAGTTGATCGCCAACGTCACCTACGGGTACACCTCTGCTACGTTCTCCGGACGGATGCCCTGCGCCGAGATCGCCGACAGCATCGTCCAGTCTGGACGCGAGACGCTGGAGAAGGCGATTGCCCTGATCCACTCCGTCCCGCGCTGGGGCGCAGAGGTCGTCTACGGCGATACCGACAGCCTCTTCGTGTACCTCAAGGGACGCTCGCGCGAAGAAGCCTTCGACATCGGCGAGGAGATTGCCAAGGCGGTCACGGACATGAACCCGCGCCCGATCAAGCTCAAATTCGAAAAGGTCTACCACCCGTGCGTCCTGCTGGCCAAGAAGCGCTATGTCGGGTTCAAATACGAACACAGGGACCAGAAGGAACCCGAGTTCGACGCCAAGGGCATCGAGACCGTGCGACGGGACGGCACGCCCGCCGAGCAGAAGATCGAGGAGAAGGCGCTCCGGATCCTCTTCCAGACGGCCGACCTGAGCCGGGTCAAGGCCTACTTCCAGAGCCAGTGCGCCAAGATCATGCGCGGCAAGGTCTCCATCCAGGACTTCTGCTTCGCCCGCGAAGTCCGGCTGGGGACGTACAGCGAGAGGAAGAAGGGCCTCCTCCCCCCGGGGGCCTTGATCAGCACCAGGAAGATGCTCGAGGACCCGCGCCTGGAGCCGCAGTACGGCGAGCGCGTGCCCTACGTCGTGGTCACGGGGGCGCCCGGGTCTCGGCTCGTCGACCGCTGCGTCGCGCCCGAGGTCCTCCTCCACGACGCCCAGCTGGAGCTCGACGCCGAGTACTACATCACCAAGAACATTATCCCGCCGCTGGAGCGCATCTTCAGCCTCGTCGGCGCCAACGTCCGGCAGTGGTACGACGAGATGCCCAAGGTCCAGCGCATCCGCCGCATCGAGGGGATGATGACAACCTCCTCCACCGCAGCGAATAATGACAATGACGCATCATCATCAACAACGAAAAAGCCCACCACCCTCGAATCATACCTGAAATCCTCCGCCTGCGTCGTCTGCAAAGACAAACTCGACAAGAACCACAACCATCAAGACCCTGGTCATCAAGACAATCACCAAGACCACCACCAAGACCTCCCTATCTGCACCCCCTGCCTCCACCACCGCCCGCACCTCTCCCTCCTCACCCTGACCTCGCGCCTGCAGCGCGCCGAGAAGCGCGTCGTCGACCTGCACCGCATCTGCCGGTCGTGCGCGGGCCTCGCGTTCGGCGACGACGTGCGGTGCGACAGCATGGACTGTCCCGTGTTCTACGCGCGGACGCGGAGCGTGGCGCGGTGGAGGAACAGTAAAGCGGTGCTGGGGCCGGTGGTTCGGGCGTTGGAGGAGGAGGAGGAGGAGAGAGGGTTGGATTGGTAAATAATAAAGGTGAAGGTGAATATAGGTACAAGGGTAACTAACATGTCGATGGGGGTTTTCTTCTTTCCCCTTTCTAGGATATGTCTGTAGCATATGTACATGTACTGTACTATATATACATATATATGGGATTGGGATTGGGATTGGGATTGGGATTGGGATGGGATGGATGGGGTCTTTCTTGGATGAATTTTTTTTTTTTGCAAACATTGGTTAACCTCCCTGGGTAAGTAGATACATAGATGGCATGGTGTGGCATGGCGTGGCATGGCATGGTGTGAAGTGGAATGGCAAGGTCTTCTTCACACAGGACAGGATCGTATAGAGCAGAGGGCACAGAGCATAGGGCACGGAGGATGGTCGCATCATACGCATATGCATATATACTGTACAGTACAAGGTCAAGGAGTTTGTTTTGGATACTTTTCGTCTGTCGTCAAGCCATATATGAATATATATGGTCTGATGTTTGCTTGCGGGATTCCATTCCAAGTTGGATACCTAGGTATGCAATGCAATGCAATGCAACGCAATTTCTTAAAAAGGTTCTCATTCAGATCGTACATGGGCAATGGTAAATGTGGTCAAAACTCGCGTACCACATACAATACACAGACCGATCGATCTGTATCGAACTATGATGGATGCTCCCGTTGTGTATCGAGAGCTCACCCCTATGTCTCCGCGTGGCTCTCGCGATTTACGTGTAGCTATACGTCCATCTACCAAGGCTCCACTATATCTTAGAGAGCAAAAGCAATCCGTAAACATTCGTTTCATGCAGTTCCAGAACCAGAGAAGAAAGGATTGGTGCCATCTAAACACACGCAGTAATCGAAGAACCTTCAAGCTTCATCTCACTAGGTCATCGGTATGTACAGTCTCAGTCATCCTCCTCAGAGTCTCCGATAAGCTTAGCGAGCACATCAAGGGCGCTCGGCTTCACGTCACCTTCTTCCTCCACCATGTCCAGGGTCTCAGAAGCCTCTGCCGTCTCATTTAGACCGGAAATGTCGCTGCTGCCAGGACGAACCTCGTCAACCCGCTCGGCGTGTCCACCTTCAGGACTCTTTGGTCCTTCCCCCACACATTCAATCTTCTGCTGGCACTCCGCAAGTTCCAGCAAGTCAATCTCGGCATCAGGGAGATTCGTAACAGGCGCAGTCGAGGCAGAAGACGGAAGTCTAGCAGGTGGCGAGTCCAGGAAACCGAAGTCAAGAAGTTGGTCCAGTGACTCGGTGCTGCTCCCCTTGACTGTTGCGCCTTCTTGCTCGTAGATGTTGTTGTTGTTATGGCCTGAATGGCTAGCTTCGCTCTCAGCCTCTTCGGTAAATAACCCAAACGGATCGCTGGAGGACTGCTCCTTGCCAGGAGGGAGTGCTTTCATGTTCTCTGCCTCGTCATAACAGCCCATAGCGATCTTGCCGAGGACGTTGTGGAGAACCCAGGGAAAGCTGATAAGCGGAAGCTGATCCATTCCTGGGATTTCTCTGTGAAAGTTCAAGCGATGCATGGGATGTTCCTCGCGGAATTTCTTAAGAGCGGCGGCCATCTCCTGGTGTGTAACCCTGTACATTGCGACCGCCAACGGCGCCAACCGCTCAAAGTTACGCCCACCGACCTTGTCACAGCAGGCCTTGCGAAAGCGCTCACGGAGGGAGGAGGAGACGGCCCCTAGCTCTTCGTGGAACCTGTAGTCTTTGCTCATATTGGCATGGCTCAAGACGAATGTGGACCAGACCTCGAATTCGGTTTTGATCTCATGCTGGGCCATGATTCTGCGCATAGCGGAATCGTATTCTTCTTTGAGCTGCGCAGCAAATTGCATCAAGTCCTCGCTGACCTCGATCCCGCAGCCAAGGATGCGTTCATCGAACGGCATCTCGAGATTAGGAACGAAGTCAACGCGCTCAACAGCATCGTACAGCTGGCCGAGAATCTTCTTGGATTTGTAGATCTTCTCTTTCGGCTTATGCTTCTTCTCCATGAAATGAGGCCACATGCGCGGGCGCAGATCGCGTGTCATCCTTGCAGGGTTTCCTGTCTTGTTGTAGTCAACCGCATCCGAATGCAACTTGGCAAGGCGCATGCACCTTTCCGCATCGACTCCATCGTCGAGCTGGTCTGCAAAGGCGAGATGGGCATGGGCAATCCGGGGCAGGCAATCGTTCTTCATGTATGTAACGAAGAAGGACGTGATGTCGTTAACTGTAACGTCACGGTCGAGTTCCAGAGCCTTCGCAGCCGTATAGTCCATGGGGGCTCGGAACCAGTCATCTGGCAGCAAGTCCTGATCCCAGATCACCAGGTAATCGTCCCCGTCCAAGTCTCCACCTGAGCACATGCTTGCGACATCACGATCGCCCGTCTGCGGGAAGACGACAACATCTTTGAGATGGCTCAACTGCGGGATATCAACTGCATTGACGACGCGAATGTCACCGGGATGGAGAGAAGGATTGCGAGCAAGGATACAAGGACCTTCGATGACTTTGTATTTGCCGCCGTCATCTGGACGAGAGATTTGGACAAACACTTGGGGCAGAGCAGCTAGCTTCTCTTCGAGCGGTGCGTCTGCTTTCGGGATGGTGTCGTGGAAGTATCCTTTCAAGGTCGCAGTCTCATCCATGCAGCCGAGAAGGCATGCTCCCTTGTCGATGACAATCTTTGCTTTCTCTTTCAGGTATTTGATGTGCCATGCCCGCCATAGTTCAAGGACCGATGTCACGAACGGTTCTTTCGATTTCTGGAATCCGTCTCGGACCATATCGCCGACGACAAGGGTCATCTGGTTGGGGTCTATGTACCTGTGCAGCAAATGTATGGCGTGGGAGTCGGATGTCATGGCCTCGTTGAGGTCCGTTAGCATCGTTCGGAGTTTCTCGTGGAACACCGTGTCTGCGATTCCGAGAGTCGAGAGGACGATAATCAGCTGACGGTTCAACGTTGCCATTGAAAACTGGGACCAGCGAATAATCTCAAGACCGTTATGTACAGCTCCAAACTTGTGCTGGCTGGGGCGGATGTGCACTTCTTGTCGCTGTGCCTCCGGCGAGACGGTCAAGATACCCTTACGGCCCCCCAGTCGGAACTGGAAGACAGATGGAGGATCTCCGGACGGGGTCTTGATCTTCAACTCCGCCGTTGCCATCTGGGCGAGAAATTTGGAGATTCGACCGACTCCGTCCGAGAAATTGTATCCGTTCCGCACGACATCTTCAATCTCACGCACCCGCACCGGGCAGCCAGTCACAGCTCGAGTTGTTGAGAAGCATTGGCCCAACCGCGCAGCGTGCTTAGCTATGTTCCGAATATCGTTGAAATGGCCCATCCAGGCACGAATGTTCGAAGCCGTCAGGTTGGGCAGGGGCGCAAAGAAGTAGGCTCCATGCTCACGGAATTGGGAGTTTCCAAAGGCAAGGAACTCGTAGTGTCGACCGCCGATCGTGATACCGTTAGCCATCGCTCTCTTGATGCGGGTGAACACGGGATCCATGGTGTTGCTTTCTGTGGAGTTGATCCTACCCAGCAGCTTCTCGTCCGTGAACCGAACACGAAGAAAGCGGTCCGCGTATTCGATGTAGTGACGGATGACACGATTGGAGATATCGACCGACGGGGTATTGTAGTAGATCGTGCTCGGGGTAACCCTGGCCGATCGCATGTAGCAACAGTAGCCCGGGATCTTTGTGTTCGTCACTCCCTTGACGAATGGGATGTTGAATATCCCCATCGGATCGTAGTAAACTTTCTTCTCGGTAGCAACATGCTCCAGAAGCATCTTCGCCTTCCGCTCCTCCATCTCTGCCAACCGCTTAACGAATTCCTTGGTTGCCGCGTACTCACTGAGGTATCCATGAGAGAGGCAGACTTCGAGCTGATACCTAACGGAAAACGGAAGATGGACGTAGTCGTCGTCGGTCAGCTCGTCCAGGGACGAAGATTTGTCAGGAGGGTCGATCCAGTTCCAGACGGTGTGTTCAGTAGGGCTGGATTTCAACACCACGAAGTCCCGCGTGCGCTCAATGGAGACGTTGAAGTCTTTGAGGACATTGCAAAGCAGCGTGAATCGGCCCTTGTGGTCAACCTCCTTCGGGTAGGTGATTCGGAACGTGGTCCAGCGGCCAATATTGATCAGGGGCCTCGGCTTGCGCAGGCTGATGGGAAGTTTGGCCAGGCCTTCTGGGACATGGACGATGTCTGTCTGACGGTACCAAGTGTCCGCGTCTCTCCAGGTGGTATCCGATTCGGCAAAGGTCGAGCTGATATCTCCGATGCGACGATGGTAGACAGGCGGCGTCTCCAGACTGAAGGCGTGGGAGATGCACTCCGACTCCGAATCCCATGTCTCGAAGATGCGGGACAACTGCGAGAAGTGAACACGGACGCGGTAGTTCTGGGGGTGTCCGGCGAGAGATGGATTTAGACTGGAGTTGGAGTTGATGATTGGCAGCTGGAAGAACACGGCCATCTCCCGGCGCTTCAGGTCGAGGACGACACGTGCCCTCTCGTTCTGCTTCGACCCGACCGTCCTCATCGGCAGCATTGTCCTCTCGTCCCGCAAGATCCCAATCTCCAGGGCAGAGATTGGTAGTTCCTATCAAGAGTCAGAAGCAATCATAGCGTGAAAAGGCTGCCAGGGAAAACTCACAATCTCTGCCGGGTAGGAGACATTGGCCTGCACCGGGCTCTGGATCTCACTGTTCTTCCTCTGCGCGTCGAGGCGCACGGAAATGTCGACACGCTTGCCACTCGGGAGAGTGATCGTGTACACTCCTCGCCTCCAAAAGTCGGTCCGAGGCGGCGGCCTGGTGCAGGTTAGAACACGCGCCTACTGGGATCAGAACAAGGCCGAAGTGAGAGGTAGACCAACCTGAACCGGACCTTGCCCTTGTGCTCGCGGGAACCGTGAGCGTCCTCGTAGAGGTCGATCGAGAAGATCGACCCCTCGCCCTTGAAGGCGTGCCAGAGGACGAACGTGTCTGCCTCCACTGGGACGTCAAAGAGGTTGACGGCCAACGACTCCCACAAACTCCATGGCGGAGTGATGGTGGTAGCCGGGGCTGGCAGCATCGGAGACGAGGCAGGAGGACGACTGGGGGCAGGGTGAGGGGTGTTCGAGGGGGGAGGAGAGGCGGGAAGAGGAGGAGAGACGAATCTGTGGCCTCTGCGGCCACGCAAGGACGCGTTTACTGGGCGAACAACCGGCATGCTGTGCCCAGATGGCGGAAGCCTGATCTCGCAGGAGGGAGTGTGGTAGGCGAGAGAGGGAGTTCTCTCTCTCGCCGGCTCGAGAGGGTGGTGTCTCGGACGAGGAGGCATGGTCTCGTCGGTGACTGGAGGGGAGTGAATGGGAGGAGAAGAAGAAGAAGAAGAAGAAGAAGACTCTCTCTGCAGCATCTCCCGCTGGCGGGCCTCCCTCTCCAGGGCCCGCGCAACGCGCTCCTGCCTCATCGCGGCGTTGCGAGGGTCGCCGCGGCCGCGGGTGCCGCGGTGTGTGCGGCTCTTCTTCTTGCCCTCGTCGTTGTGGTCCTGTATACAGAGTGCCCGGTTAGCAGATGATATGATCGTCGAGGAGAGGACAGGTACAGATGCAGAAAGGCTTGTATATCAGAAAGCATCCACAGAGGGTATATAGGGCAACAGAAACATCGAGCTCCAGCAGCAGGAGAAGAAAAAAAAAGGCCAGGAGATGCATGGAAATTTACCCTCCTGCATGGCAATGCCATGTCCCATTCTGCTTGTGCCGCTGCTTCTCCGCGCCCTGCGGCTCTGAAGGAGTCTGTCTGCAGCCCTACTGCAGCCATCCGTTTGGACATGGACAAAGCCTGAAGCAGAGGGAACAGAAGAGACCAACCTTGGAAGCATCCATCGTATATGCAACAGCAGAAGACAGTCACACAGAGTTCACAAACATGGTATGATATAGGATGAAGGAATGAGAATATCTCTCTCTTTCTGTGTGCGATAACTCCTTTTATATAACCCGGGCCGGCGGTGGCCGCCCGTTCTGCGTCTTCACTGCCATCGCGTATGATGCCGCATCCAGGCAGTTATTCCGGCGTTGGCCGACCGTTCAGCTATGTAGGCGGCGAGTATCTGTGGGAATCACACGCATCCACGGGGAGGATCCTGCATCCAAGGCACAGGATATGGACCGTATACTCCATCCTCAGATAGCCCCAGCGACTACACTGACGGTGTTAAGCTGTCGACTGAGCCATTGCACATGGCGCACCGAGATATAACATCTAGACCCCTCATCGACATGTATTTGAAACGGCCCGTGAACAGAGAGGACAAAGGATGTCCGTCCTCTTTGATGTCCTGCACAATGTCCAGCGTATATATACTCCTTGCAGTCTAACTATAGCACCACTGGCCTTTGTGGGGCCCCGTGTCCAACGGTCGTCGGGTTCCACCGGATCGCAAAGCCAAGTCCTCGAAACGAAGCTTGGCTGTGCCGCTGCCAATGAGAAAGCAACGAAGCCGCAGAACCTGGAGCGACAGTCGAATCCGCATCTGTCAGGATGTTTTTGGCCCGTCATCAACGGACGTTGTTCTCCATTTTCAGTATCGTTATTATTAGGCGTCCACCATTCATCCACGCTGTCTGACCATCCTTTTCGAAATCTCGCTCTACTTTGATCCTCAGAGATGTTTTCTTATTATTATCTCTCTCGCAACACCAAGGCCCTCTTAGGAGCGATATACGGTGGGTGCTGCATTATATAGAAACAGTGTACCGGCGTCATGTCTGTTAGCCTGCCAGCTCCAAGCTGCATAACCTTTCGAAGTCAAGGGCCGTTTCGAAGGGGACGCAGGCAAAGACCTTCACTTGGCCGCAGGATGGATACTGTACAGTGACTACCACGACCGGCAAGTTATATATATATATATATATATATATATATATATATATATATATATATATATATATATATATATATATATGTATATATGTATATATGTATATCAGTGCATCGTAAATGAATTTAATATTGTAGGGTAGAATGTGGAGATTCTGCCAAGCAATTTCCCCTCAGGGGATCCATGAATGTCGGGTATTTCCATCTCTTTCAGACCCGACAAAGGCCCTGGCGCTGACCACGGTAACGGCGTCCGTTGTTGGAGCTCGTAGATCCATCAAAGCGCCAAGTGCATGTTTGCACGTGCTGCCTATGTTGTGCATTTTATTAGCAAGAAAGGCCACGGGAAGTCGCCTTTTTTTTTTTTTTTTCCCTCAGCATGGTACTCTCGACGTGGACGATATAGCAGTTCGAGGATGAAAGTTGGAGAAATCAGCCTAAAGAATAGCAAGACTTTTTTTTCGTAAAGAATAATCAATAATCCTAGTAAAATCGCGCAATAGGAATAAAGATAATTCACTGGAATAAGAATATGTTTTGTCTCTACTAGTAGAGCCAATATATATCTCCTTAATCACGGCCGATTCACCCTTTACCATTAACTGCTATCGACAATACGCTCCGTATGAAGACACTGAATGCTCATTGACTCCGAATCGCGCACCTCTCGAAGCCGTGTTTTAATATATCCGGGTCTTGCTTTATGTATCACAGACGTCATGTCTTCGAATTTCTGAATCCCTAGCTAGGCAGTAACCCGTACATACTGTATGTACATCATAATCGCAGCCACCCCATAATTCCCCAGGCATCCTTGATGGCTACTTATCTCCTGCATAACGTGGTACAGTTCTGTACAGTACATATATAGAAAGCTTTTTTTTAAAAAAAAAGATGCCGCGTATCATTCATGCAGAAATACGAACATCCAACCCCATGTCTTCCTTTTATCCCCTGCCCTGTATCCTTTTCTTACCCCCGCCCGGGACTCTAAGTGGGGGGTTACGCTTTTCCCGACTCCGAGTCGCTGGGGTCATCCAGCGTTATAGCAGCCCTTCGTGCCTCTTTGTTCTGCTTGAGGGACAAACCAGGTCGGAGCCGCGGTGGCCAGATCCTCAACGCCCTTGCTGCTGGAGGTAAGGCCTCACGCTCTGTGGGTTATGGAACACACGTTCTCTTTAGCTGTCAAGCTTTTATTAGACACAGCTGGACGCTCCAATGCCGCCAGCGTGGGCAGGTTCTGCCCTCTGGTCCGTCTCCTTCTGCCGGGCCTCCCTCGCCAGGACCCGTGCTACGCGCTCCTGCCTCATCGCGGCGTTGCGAGGGCCCCCTCGGCCCCGTGTTTCGGGCTCTGCGCGAAAGTGTGTACATGTATAAACAGCAACAGCCGCATGATAAAAAGTTTTCCGCCGCACGTATGGAGGGGAGGACTCGTCGTCCATCGCCTTGACAGCGGGAATCGGAAAGAGGATATAAAGTATATCTCCAAGCAAAGGGACAGATAGACTGCTTTGCCACCCAGAAGGGCAACTTTCCGTCCGTTATATATAAGCCTTTCGATTCCGTAGCCGCGTCTGCAATGCGCCTTTCCCAGTATATATAGAACACGCTTCCCAGTTAAGATATAAGCAAGGTTCAACCGATATCAGCACAGCAGAGGACAGTCACGGAGAGTTCAGGAAGATGGTATTATATAGGAAGTCCGGCCAGTATTTGAAGGAATCGAAGGAATATATATAAATCCAGCATAATGCTTTCGGCAGTAGTGAACCCATACGTCTGCGGAACGTAACTTGGTTTGAATATCGGCTTCAAGACTTGGGACTGAAACTGGATATCGTCAAATCTGCGATTCCGGCCTTGCTCATGGAAGTCGACCTGCCGTGTACTCTCGGGAAGGAGATGAGAAAAGGATATAGGCCGTAATCGTCATCCCGATGCGTCGACATTTCCCCACCTTTGTGTGGAATGGATGGGAATTGTAGATACATATATCTGAGTCCTTCAGGAGAGGGATGTAGCTGGGGCTGGCGGTGAAAGCAGCTAACAGAGGCATAAAAAGGAAATATATCTGGAGTAGAATTAGAACATGGCTATTCATCATATATGTAATATCGGGGAGCGTGATTACCTTCGTCTGCTGGCTTGGCTCGGCAACAACATCCGCCATTGTCAGTTGCACCCGCAACGTTTCGGACGTATTTCCCGCGCTTGTCGTACCTGATTATCCCGTACTTCACCTTATCATCGGCAGTGCAATAGGCATAAACGGCACGGCGTCTGTTTCTAGGGCTGTCATACATGTATTCGCTGACGAGAACATGTGGACGGTCTACACAACGATGCAGTTTTGGTCCTTGGCTGTTTCCAGCATGGGCAGCATCGGTGTCCTCGTCGGTGTTATTCCTGTGAAGACAGTTAGCACACCCCGATTTCGAGCAAGAAGGACCTACATCGGATCGACGACTTCCGGCTGCAAGCCAGGCTGTGCGTGGGCTTCCTAAATGGCGAAGTTCTCCCTATAGAAGCATGGCGACAGCGGGCTCCTGGAAATGCTTGCAATATCTCTGTCACCATTCTAGGCCGCGTATTTTGCTACAGCGCCCCTATGATTGAACCAAAGGCGAAATTCATCCTCTTCCCTAATTTTTGTTTTGATTTTTGGTTTGTTTTGCTTTGCTTTGGATTTTTAATTCTTTCCTATAGTTATATCATTCTCCTTTTTAGTTTTTTGTCCTTTCTTTCCGCTCTCGGGTTTTTTTCCTTTATCCCCCCTCCCTTTCTTCCTTTTTCTTTGGATTTTCTTTCATCTTTATTCTTTTTGTATACACAGCTCGTAAGTAGCTCTGCCACAATCCTGAAATTTTCCAAATTATTCCTCTATCTACATTTCTCAACAAATAAATCCAACGTTCTGCGGAGCTGCACTCGTCGTTATGAGACATGTTCGTCTCTTCATCGTGGTGGTTCTTTAGCTTCCCAGACTCAGAAACCGAGGTTGCAGGCGATTCTGACCCAAGTCAACGGTGCCTTCTTCCTCATTCAATGGATCCAACGGCCATTCGATGTCAGTTGAGATTTTTCCTAGGAAGGAAGGTTCAAGGCCGTCGAGATCGTGTATATAATTCAGCGTCGACTCATTCCGCACAGGATGCTGGCATTTGATATCAGCCTGGCATTGGTGCAAGTGTACCGCATCCGTGGGCCATTGCTTACACTTGTAATCGTCGCGTATGGGCAGCAGCTATTGCGTGCCCAATGATCAGAGCCTGTTCGATGCAGAGTATATATCGACGTCGTGCAGTATAATAAGGCTGACGCCAGATCTCCGCCAAGGACGAGTGTTCTCAGGCAGGTGCTTCCGAGATCTGCGTCCTTTTTCTTTCAATTTTGATCTCACTGCATTGTTTCTTCTCACTGTCCTGTATCCAGGCCCCGCTGAATTCAGGGGCTCGTAGCGTAGAGGATTGTAGAAGAGTACGGTCAAGGCTCGTATATATATATGTGTGCGTGTAAGGAGATCTGAGTCTGTCGCTGAAGAATCTATACACTCATATTTCTCATGAACTGACTTTTGGTGCTTTTCCGTGGAAGATGGAGCTGTCTGAGACAATGCGCCTCTTCTGTCCCCAGGGACAGAAGGAAGACTGCGACGTGGAGGTGTCATGAGCGCCCAGGTGAGTGATCTATCCGTCCAAGCTCGGCGAGTCGTTGAAAGTCAGACACCATTCCACGAATATTGGATCTGGGCATCGTCTGCATGAGGCCCACTCTCGCGCTGGTGTGGGATCTTGAACTGAGTCAGGGACGTCACTGGATGCCTCCGCACTCTGAGAATGCTCTGTGGAAGGAAGACCATGAGTAGTTCTGATCTCCATGATTCAATACAGTTGTCGTCTTCCTCAACGGCACCGGTATATATTGTGGTTGTATAACTGTATCGAGAGGCGACGGAACCGTCGCCGAGCTAAGAGTGAGCAGGGCTAGTCCCGTATATTGCCAGAGGGGCTTATATAGATATCGTCAAAACCATTGCCAACGCCCGTCAGCTTCCGGCTTGTCCTCAGTGGGAAATCTATAGCGGGCGTATATACCATGGAAGAAAGTTGAAATAATATCAATGTCGCATTCAATAATATGCGGCGAGATCGTACGCTCAATGACAGATTTGCTGCCAGCCATCAAATTCGCCAAACAGTCCTTGCAAGCGCAGCAGCGTAGACAGCCAGTTTCATATATAATATGGTAGTTCCTAGTCAATTTTCTTCGTCGATCTTTTTAATGTCGATCCTCTTGAGTGTGTTCCTCGGTTTCGGTTTATCTCGCGTGGCTTCGACGCACGCATCTCATATTTTGCGGTGCGTATGGGATAGGTGCGATTTCATCTTCTTGAACTTGTGTCCGCCCATCTGATACCAGAGGTGAGGTTGGCTGAGGCAGGATGCCCACTACTGGGGCAGCCTCAAGGATACTTGGGATCTTTCGTATTCGACGACGCGTCGCGCTGAGACTGTTGCACATTTATATTCATTTATGTTCAAGTTTGGACCATCTGTCTTCCGCGTCGATTCTGTCGGTCTTCCAGCACATATATATAAAGCGGAGAGCGTCAAAGAAGAATTTCGTCTTTCCCTTGCTACCGGATCGAACTGCTTTGAGCTTCTGAGAGTCCACTCCGCACTAGTGCTCTCTGAAGCATCCTCATATTCGTTGTCGTCATTATCATCCCTGCTGAGATCGACAGCACTACTGTTGCTAGCCTTCCTCTCTTTGACATTTTTGCAGACGGATAATTTTTGTATGAAATAATTTTAAAAATATAAACCATGACCGCGGCCGCTTCAATCATCTTCTGATTGCAATAATCAAAAAGTTCTGCGCAATCACCTTTCATATTATATAGAATGAGATACGGGGATCTCTCAACTGGCAGATAGCCAACTTCCAATTATTGGGATTCGACACCACTTTCTTGCCTTCAACTGTCAAGGCCTGGGTATAGAAACACGCTTGTATGTGGTCCAAGTCGTAGCTGGCCCAGGGAACCACAGCAAACCTGTAGCTCGGCTTGTCCTCATCCTCCGAGAAACATATTATCAAAAGCAGCTAGGAACATATTATAGAGGTCCCAGAGGAACATATATATTTGTGAAAGAGTCGAATATAGAAAAGTTCCTGACCGTGGTCTTTCGGGTCCGACCGCTAGCAAATTGATCCTGCAGGTATGCAAGACCGAGAAGGAAATCCGTAGAGGCTCTGTTCCTTAAGGTCCTGTGTGTAAAATTTCCGAAAATGCCCAGTGATAAGTCATCAACGGAGGTGAATATATATATAAAGCAACGCCCTCTCTGTCTGCAATCTGGCTGTAGCTCAGACAGGATAGTGTGTGTTTCGGGGTACTTTCGTGACATTTTCTTGCTGATATGGCATTTGAGGCATTCATATGTAAAGGTGCGCTGGCACCGCATCTCCCATCCTGCCATATGCTCCACGCCGAGGGCACTTTATTAGTTGCTGTATATATATATATATTAATTATGGACACCTATCTCTGGATGGTGAAGTGGCTCAAGACGTTCCCAGGGACTGGGTTATTAAATATGCCCAGGCAGACAGCCACAATTGCCGTCGGACTGATACACAGTCCGGACAGGTATACCACCCCAACACCAACATTCTCAGTCAGAGAATATAGAAATTATGGTTAAGAAAGAAATTTAACTGGCAGAGGATGCGGAATGCGGTGTCTGTGGATTTGTTGTCGATCCATCATTGTTGGGTGATGGGTTCGGTTTGACGGGTGCTAGGTTTCCTTCCTCTCTTCAGGATCGGCAATGACCGCATCGCAGCCGTTGTCTTCCAAAAGTTAAGAACAACTCCGTATACAGAACGTGTCGAGCTTTGTCGGATTTGTTGTTGTTCCCGCGCTTTGGGCTGGGGGGTACAACCCATGCTGTTCTTCTTGAATATAGATTTTCAGCCGTGTTTCTACTTTCAACACCCTGGGAATTCAAATCCAAGCTCTAGCGGTAGCTTCTAACAGCGAAGGGGACGCGCCATGAACGTCGCCTTAGGTCATGGTAGTAGACATTGTGGGAAAAAAAAGTTTAAAACTCCAATTTCCCCATCACTGTCCTATCTTCAGAGCCCCAAGTCGTACTTTCTAGACAATTTTGTTGACTCCATGGCATGGACACATCCTCTCTAACCTTTTACCCGTTGCTTTTTTTTCTCTCATTCAGGCTGAGGATTGAAGCTCTTGTCGTTTGCAAGCCATTCCTCGAATGGGAGCCACCCAGAACGTAGAGCTGGAAGCGAAGCATCTGTCGAAATCGATATTCAAAATAAAATCATCCTCCCTGGCACTTTGTCGAGTTCGCATTTCTCGTAAGCAGAACCACAATCATATGCGGCGCCCATCTTCCCAGAAGAGTGTTTCCGGCGGAGATCTTCGTGCCCCCTGTACGGGGCAGCGAAAGCCGCCGACTATATATGTCAGAGGCAGAACGATGTTTGTTTTATTTATCGTTCCTTTCGCCCCACTCACATAGAATGGAATGTGGGCGGACGATGCAAGGGGAAGTCCCGAGTTTCGGGGACATATGAAGAGAGATGGGACTGGTCTCGAGGTTTCGATTTCGATCTCCCCTTTTAAGTTGATGTCTTCTGGAAAATGGGACAGGCATGTAGATATACCGCTCTTTCACAATGTGTATAAAAGACGGTATCGAATCGCCTCCCAAATCTGGACCGCACAACATCCAGTTCGTGAAGCGGACGGTTTCTTCCTCGTCTCGCCGGCGGATACGAGACCCGACCCAGGTAAGTATATAGATATTCTTGGCCCCCAATCAGCCTTCTCTTGGAGTAGCATCACACAAGACCCCGTACTTTGGCGTGAACGCCTCACAGAACTATATAAGCTGGTCGGGTGCCGCCATATAAAGAAATTTCGAATAATGATCTAGTCCAAAGAGGGTGAGAACCACAAGCGACGACGACAGAGCCTTTTTTCCTGGCGATGTGCGCGCCGCGGGCATTTTGTCCCGCGGGTCTATGGACCGCTCCCATCTTGGGGTTCACAGATTGGGGAACCCAGAACGTATCTCCAAAAGAAGGGGAGGCGGATGCCGCAGAGATGACTGAATTTCTTCCCTGCCTCTGATTCCACTAATACACGTCGCGACAAGTATGCAACAGGAAGCCGTGCGGACGAAAATAGCGGTTCGACAATGTCCACCACTTCAAAGTGCCACGAGAAAGAACTCGGCATATATATAGCTAATTCGCAAAATCTCGCGAGCAGTAAGATGAAGTGACAGGAGTGACAGGAGTTGCCCGATGCAATAACCTATCAGCCGAGCGACACAACAAGGCCAAGAAACGCGCTGTTATCGGAGCGATACCGTCATCCGAGCGCACACCAAAGCATATATATATATGAGAGAACCAGAGTTCGGCAGAAGTTGAATATATGTTTTACTAAAAATATTGTATATACCGACTGGTGCGGAAGACAAAGCTGGCACACACCCCTTCGGAACATTTCCAGCCTCTCTCTGTCGTTGTAGGCCGCGCCCTTCTTGCCGACACGACGGAGCCACCGCAGATTGGTGGTAAGAGGAAGGTGTTTCATAGCCAGGTTATAGGAAAAAGGCAGACTTTTCATATATATAAAGGTGCTTGGAGGCGGAACCAACCGTGAAGGGATCGAAGAACAGGCACATTTATATGTATTAGAAAAAAAATGAAAATAAGGGTCACTGAAAGAGGATATATATCAACCATGCAAGGCATTGATCATTCCAGGATCACTCAAGAGGCCTTGGAAACAGAAGATGCATTCTTCTTTTTCAGCGTCGTCCGGCCTTTCTCCTTTGTGATCCTCAAAAAGGATTTTCCATTCCCTTCCTCTTGCCTCTTCCGTCACCACTCCAGAAGTTTAAGAGAGGATCTGGACGAGAAAGACATATATATATATAAAAGCGGAGAAGACAATGCGCGATCGAGTTTGTCCCCAGGCCGGTTACTAACAAGCAAACAATAAGAGCGGCATCTTTGCCGCCAGTGCCGTGCCACAATTAAAGTGTGGTGTATATATAGACCAGCAAACATGCACTGCTGGTTCCACAGGCGCACACTGCACCTGAAGGGTCGTGAGAATAAAGTTGCAATCATATGATTGCTACCTAAAGGTGGGTATCGACATTCCAGCTGGAGTTGTCAGGCTAATGAAGTGATGATCGCGAACCGCTTCAATCCAGTAGGACATGCTGGCTCCTCACTTGCTGGGACATTCTTCAGAAGCGATGACCATTGAATTTTTTTCTCTCCTCAAAGAAGCAGTGAAACTTTTCGATATTATGAGGATGAAGACGCTCCTTATCAAAAGGAGACTTTATCAGACACGCCACGCTTCGCAGCTCATAGCGTACGGTGCTTGTTCTTTCAGCTGTTGATATGTATAAACCTAGCACATGTTGCGAGAAGCGCTCCTTGGCAGTCTAGTTGCCAAAAGAACCCTTGTGGTCGGCCAAGTCATATATAGGTATATACCAGCTCAAGGCCCCTGAGAGGCAGGGCTGGTTCAGTCACGGGTAGACGTCTGTATCTTGACAATCGTTTGGATTTAGGCCGCTCTAAGTATATATATAAACGGAATGGGTGATAACATGCCCCAGGAGAGTGCAGGTCGGCAAGACCAGAGGACAGCGAGGCACGTAGATAATCCAGGGTTGCGATAGAATTATATATAGATTTTCCCAAATGGCAATATCCTCGACTCTGCTCTTGAGTATATAAACGAAAAGCAAGCATGGATGTCGAAGGAATAAACCTTTAATACCCTTGCTGTGATAATCCATGGTTCTTTTCGTGGCGCGTCCGTGTCCGTATTGGGATCTCGATTCCCAGGCGTCATCAGCGACGTTTGAGATGTATATATAAGCCGACATCATTTTCTCAACGCCACGCCGGACAGACGGACAATTCTTCCGGGAACTGTTCCAGATTTCCTTATGATAGAAGGGCAAACATGAAGGGATGCAGTCAGCAGCCATGGTTTGTGCGGTTCAGTTCTTCACTTGCGACAGAGATAGTAGTGTGAAGTGTAGATATTCTGACGCGGACACTGTGCAGTCCTGTATATATATAAATGTAGAATATCCCATTCCCCAATTTTTTTCTGGACAGATGATCCCGATTCTCAACCGACGTAGGTGCCTTGAGAGAGCCATCATAACCTTAGGGTGGATGATGGATAAATCGTCTATTTTTATCCATCCCGTTCTGATCCAAGATTGTAACGGTCAAGGACTCGAGTAGATTACTCCAGCCACACTGTCTTGGAGAAGCTCTTTGTCGTTGTCCATACTGCTCAAGCAAGAAATAAGAGGAAGCCAAAGGGCTCGCAACAAAAAGAATCGTTCGTTCCTCGGTTATTCCAGATCCAGATCTCATCTCGCTGAGGTTGTAAATTTTTTTTTCTTTTTTTTTTTTTTTTTTTTTTTTGCTTAGACCTTCTTTTGCGAGTTTGAGCCATGATTCCTCAACATATAATCCACAGGGATATATATATATATATATATATATATACCCTCGAAGTGTCCACCCTTGCGAGGGGTTCTAATCAAACTTCATCTCTGTCGTCTCAGAGTGTATATAAGCTGCCCAGGTCCGCTCTCGTCGAAGTACTCTCTTGCCCGCTTGCACTGCGCATATATATATATATATATCCCCGAGAAAATCATCACTGCGACCCGCAATGAATCGTCTTTTGATGTTTTGGCGAACACAACAATATATATAAAATGACTGGGCGCAGACGACCACCCCAGTGCTGACTACGGGTAGTAGCCGGCGGGCCCTCGGAAGGGAACAATGTTGGTATATATATGAGAGCTTCGCCTAGGAGCCTCAAACCTGGCTTCCGGTGTGTCTTCGCCAGATGAAGACTGAGTCTGCTGACCTTCCCTGGAAGAGAAGCATCCTCAGGGCCGGGCGGGACTATGTAAGATCCAGGCGGGTTGGGACTGCGCCCTGTTTGTGCATCTCCTGGACGAGTGTTGAAAAAAAAATGCATATATATCGCGCCTGAAAAAAAAAAGAGCAGAACGTCACTGACGATCTCTTGTACCCCTCACAACCAGCACGGAGTGTCTGGAAAGAGATGTTTCGCAGGTATGGTACAGGAAGTGGTTCATGAATGGTCGTCGGTTCGACAAGGAGCAAGACATATATATAAACCAATCGAAAAGAAGTCATGACGAGCACCACGTGTTTGGATCCTGCTGGGCCCACTGCTCAGCAGCCAGCCAGGACAGAGTGGTTTGAACCCAGTAAGGTACCCCAGAAATAGGGGCTATATATATAAATAAGTTCTCCAATATCCTCACAACAAACTGACAGGGCCCCACATTGGGGCCGCAATGTCCGGCACATATTCGATCTGCACAAACGCGCTCGGCGACTTCTTTATTATTGTCTTTGCCGGCTGTCCTTGCGGAAATCGAGGACCGGGGCTGAGCCATGGGGGTGGACCCAACACGGCTTGTCGGATACTTGTCGCATATATTGTATATAGTTGAAAACGAAGCGTTGGACGGGAGGAACGGACATGGTCGGCACTGGAGGAAAATAAAAGTATATATATATATAGAAAAGGAGCCGGAGGCCCGCTGAAAAGCAACTTCGGCAGAGCGTCGATCGTCTGCGGATCCATTCTAGGTGCGCTGGAAGTGAGTGAGAACGGAAACATTGCGCATCTGGTTCTGAGCATTCGGATAGAATCTCGATGTCGGGGAAGGAGATTTTTCTCCGGAATTTTGATGAGCGATTATATACTCCCGGAGGCGTTCAATGTCTCTTGGACGCGCTTAAGCGCTCGGTGTCATCGACTTTTCGCTCAAACCGGTAAAGAACAGACCCCGGCTGCGAATAACTCCGAAAAGTTAACAACACAGACACAACATGGTTCGATATACAAGGGACTCACATGAAGATTCAGGGGCCACATCAGGGTCCCGAAAATAAGCTTGCACACACATTGGCTTAAGAGCCTCAGAAAGAGGCGAAGGAAACATTTCAAGACATCCCCTTCCTGTTCTCCAACTTGAAAGCAAAGACCTGGAGACACCCACCCACCACCCGCCCCAGCACGTCGACGCTAGAGCATGCAATATATAGGTTCAATTCGCAGCGGAGGGTTTTTTGTCACCAATGTTATTATCGGCATCCTAACAAAGTAATATGTCAGCCGAATATCACCACTATACCCTAGTAGTATGCCAAGAAGCATATCGACCTAGTCAGCACACGCCGATCTGAATAAGATCATAACCCTTGCACTATTATACTACCCCTGTCAATATTCGCTTATAATCGCACATTCTCTATAAGACAAATAGTCAATGAGTTAGGTAGATTAGAACAATCAGAGCTTCTTCATCATCATACCTTCGGATTACTAGGTTCGCGCAGTCCGACATAATAATAGAAAGGTAGGTATAATACAAACCAGCAAGTGAGGGTCGAGATTCCCTTTATCTTATTATATACGCGAGTATATTTGCCCCAGCAGTTTGCTGGGACGACAACAAGAGGTGAGCAGGTTATATATAGATATAATGTTGGGAAAAAGGGGCAATAAATAATGCCTACGCCCAGGACGGGACCAACGACAGTTGAGAGTCCTTCATAATATTAGCAAAGTCCAAAACGGAAGTAGGGGCAAAAGACACAAAGACAAAACTCACTGGGAAGATGATGACGGTCCTCTTTCACCGGCTTCATTCCTGGAGGCACGTTCCACAAAGGCCCCAGTTTTGGGACATATATATAGAGAGAGACTCCAAATTTTGGTCCCTCCCTGAAGCTGCCAAAAGGCACCTTGTAGACACTGCTTTTTCAGGGGAAACAATAGATCTTCAAACAAGTTTCGAATTCAGACAAAGTCCGCAAGTTCAAAGCTGAAGCGGGAGTTCGCCCAGTGGGATCTCGATACTCGATTGCCAAAACCTCTTCAGTTCGAAGACAGAGGCAGAGAAACAGAGAAACAAACATGACCCAGACGGGCATCTATGCTTTCCGTCGTCCCTTGCCCCATTTGCGCTGCGCCATTTCAAGCAAGCCAGATGTCTTCTGAGTATATATATCTCTCTCCCCAGCGTGACGGGGCCGGAGGCATCTATCCGGCCGATCTGTTTCGAATGTGCATAATGCGTATATATAAAGAAAATTAAAGAAAAAAACAATAGAAAACCGAGAAGATCAGCACCATATATAAAAATAACAGAACTTGCCGCTCCGCCATTGGCAATGCTTCCGGCAATAGTGGACCGAGATCGAAACATGCAGGGCCCGATGATACACTTGCGGCATTCCGGGCACAGAATTCCTTTCCCTCTCCAGCCCAGACTTATATACGTAGTGTTTCGATCGTCATCGGAAAGTGTCGCCAGGAAGTTTTCGCACAAGACAAAGTAAGAAGGGGCCGCGCATAGGGGGTTTCGGAGGGGCCCGATATTGAAGGAAGTGGGGGTGGTACGTATATATAAATTTAAAAATTAAAGAACGATAGTCGGTCTACCTTCTCTTTGGACATTGTAACAAGACGATCTGAAAGACATAGACAGGAACCAGGGACCATCGTGATACGAGGGACACCTGCGCGTTGCGGAGTCGGCTTTTTCGGACGCCATTGTCCATTGCGCCGCTCATTCGGGGCGCCGTATATATATACATATATATATATATATCCGAGGTAGTGTTTCCGGCAGTAATGCACCCAGAGATGGTCGGGACAGAGCTTTGTGCAGCTCTTGTTCCTCCCAAAGATATATATATATATATATATATATATTAATTGGTTTCTGTTCGAGCTCCTTCCAATGGCTCCGTGTCCTGGGAGCGAGACCTCGGGAGCAGCCATTTCAAGGGCCGCCGATATTGATTGAGCCCTTCCGTAAGTATATATACCAGGACGCATTCCAAGTAGGAATGATGCATTTGATGATCGAGGAATATATTTGAAAAAAAACTATCGCCAGAATCCATCTCGGCGGCGACTTTCTTGGTTTCAGACATTTTCCATGACCGGACCAAACAAATGTATTAACCGGCCTTTGGTGTGGATGTAGTCCACACCCTGCAGGAGCGTCCGTACGAGCAGCTTGAAGATTAGAGAGTCAAGCCTGCTGCAGGCTTGGCCCTTTGGGTTCCGAGTCCTTGCTCGCGAAACGATAGGAAGTCGACTTCGGGATATATATGAAATATTATATACCCTGCCTTTGTCCCCGTTGTTAGATAATGATTCATTTCTCGGTCAGCACGCTCCTACATACCTTATACGACCCCGCTTGGGACAATGGGTTTCCGCCCAGACGCTCACCTCTTCGACCATCTTGAATGCTGCTCTTGGGGCCTTTCCTGCCACTTACATGCCACTTACGGCGGTTCTCAATTTCCACCGGAGTAGAAAAAATATATATATAGAAGCGTCACCAGACGCTTGAAAGCACATCCAAGTCCAAGTTATAAAGCGGAGCACAACATTTTCTTGCTCTGCCGATGCCGTATTCACGAATCCTGCGTCTGCAACATCGACCCCGGTTCACGAAGAGACAAGAAAAGTCACATCCTCAGCCCCCGACATGGCCGCGGGCAATGGCGTCTTTGCCCGCTGCAAGTGGTATATATAAAGAAAGAGAAAAAAGAAAGGAGAAATGCAGGACCCCATACATGGGCCTTCCGAGAGGAAAGTAGTATATTGTTTAGAAAACATATACCGGCAGGCAGGCAGACAGGCAGGCAGCCCGGAGACGGCAAAAGACTTCGGTCGAGGCGCCTTTTGTTCCGGCCAAACATATGGGAGATCACTTTCCGCAGGTTCTCTCCCCCGTGTTGTAAGAATCAGAATCCACCGTCTCTTGGATCGTATTGTATATATAAAAAAGACGAAGTCGGCGAGCGATGTCAACGCGCCGGACGTTTGTCCTCCTCTTGTTTTGGTGCACGCTTGAACATGTATATATATGAAACCAGGAGAGGCACTTTACCGAGACATGCTTCTTGCGATGCTTTCCTTCTCCTTCTGTAGCTTTCCGGCAGCTGAAACGCAATGGCCCGATTTCTGTACGGCGGCGGGAAGAACGCGAGGTAGTAACCGGATTGTAAAATCGGCAATCGCGCACACTTCTGAGCCAGGCCACAGCAAGGCGGACCGGACCGTGTTGAGTAGCCGTAGGTCTTCCGGCCCCATATGTTTGTTTGTATGTAATGGGGAGGGGGCTCTGGAAGACCATGTATCTGATTGTAGAAAACTGATGGCGGCGCGAGAGGTTGAAGGCCTGGAGGAACGTTCCAAAGATGTATATATTATAATCGCCGGACGGGGATGGGAGTGAGGAGGATAGGTCGCGATATATATATCGGTCGTGTCACATAATGGGCTCTAAAAAGGTAAGCATCGCGACGATGTTAATATTTCCACCGATGACTATATAGTAAAGCTCGGTTCCACGCTGGTTTGCACGCACACGTGCATCTAGGAGGCGTCGCACGGTATATATACTTGTGATCAATGTAGGCAGCCAAGTGCGCTGTAGAGCGGTCTCTCCATTCTCGTCTCGCAGATGTATATATATGTTGATCCCGGAATCGAGGATCATCTCGAGAATATATATACCACGCATTCCACAGACACGTTTCCAGGAACTGCCCTGTGGCGAAACCACAATGTCAAGCCCAGAGACGAGAAGGAACTAGACGACTTTCTCATCCGGGTTTTTGTTTTTTACGGCCCAGCGAAAGCGCTGTTCAACTCTCCGAGCTGTTTGCTCCGGCATTGACTTCAAAAAAAAGAGTCGGCGGGAAAGTGCTTGGACATTTCTTTCTGCCTCTGGTAAAACTCCCATTGCCGCCGCTGGCGAACAAGCATGTCAAAAAGCGCCCTCTTCTTGTCTCCGGGCCATATAGACTGAAGGCCCCATGTTAAACAGGCGAGCAAGGCGAGCCACAACCGAATAGATTTTCGGTATTCCTTGGACGCCCGTAGTCGATAAGGCATATCCTGAGCAGGCACGGCCGTCCATCCATCAATCGCCGGCCGGAGATTGTTTTCTCCATGTATTTATATAATGAATATATATATACCGGTCGTACCGAATTGACCGGAAGACCAAGACCGGACCGTGGCTCGGGCAGACAGGACCACCTTGTCTTCTTGCTCAGATAAAGTCTTATCTGGCCCGACTTCCACGTGGTGCCGAAGTTCCATAGCCGTCAGCGAGGACGATCATCGAAAGAAAGAGCAGATGAGACAATCGACCCTGGGTGGTCATTGGGTCACAGACGCGGTTGACATCGTTCCGCGCCAGGTCGACCAGCAGAAGTAAACGGTCACCCTATATATATATCTGTTTTGAATGCCATGGAGTTGGCAAGTATATATATAATATAAGCCATGGAAGTAGCAGATATATATTAAACGCCTCCTTCGCGTCGGACCCTGCGGTCCTCCAGTTGTTTCCTAGACGGCCAGGGCTGCTCTTCCAGTATGCGATGCCTCTGAAGACGAAAATAAAGAGGAAGAAAAGTATATATAAAAAAGAAGCTGCCCATAGACCGGCGATTGGCGTTGGTCCCCACTGGATCCACGTCTCTTGGTCGACATTACAGGGAAAGACTTCCCTGGGCCTGAAGGCCGAAACGAACTCGAGAGAGGTGAAGAAAGTTCGCACTGGGTGAAGGGCCACAAGGCAGCACGATATCTCGCGCGTTGGTATGTGTATATATATAAAATAAGAAAAGGCACTTCGCCCTCCTGGCCAGGACTTGTGGATCATGCTGATCGACAAGCTGGCGGCGTGTATTGCCGATGTGGAATTTATATAGACGGTGAACGACGGAGGATAAGGTGCCAAGATGTCGATTCCCTTCCCGCCCCATAGGGCAAGTCCACTTTCCTGTCCTTGTGGCCTCTGGTTGATGCACGGTATATATACATCGTGTTCGCGAGTCGGACCATAAGTTCGGGCTGCTGGGCTGCTCTATATCTGGAACGAAATACATCAGCCACACCAGGAAGCCGATTAAGAAGACGTTTCCGACTTACCACACCCAACAAGAATAGCTGTTTAGGAGGGTCCTGATATATAGGTTCCGTCATATACGGAATCATTACCCCACCATAGGCCGGACGTGTGTTCTTGACCTGAACTCCGGTTTTCTCCTTTTTCGAGATATATATATATATATGTCTGCTCTCTTCCGTTCGTTCGTTCGCTCGAAAAGGCAAACCCGCAATCGATCATCTGAATGTAGAGCAGGTATATATATATATATAAAACTTGAAAAAGGCGTTTCGCAATCCGAGTTCGGATGCACGGCTGTTTCCACAGCCGCGCGCTCTCGACGCTGCCCATGTTGATTTTTGCGGGACTCTGGAGCAAGGTATTCGGGGACCCCCCCCCCCCGGCGCAGAACACCCAACGTGGGTGTTGCCCTCCTTTTTAATCGTGGTATATATATATATAAGTAAAGAAAGACGACCGAAGAGATATATAACCCCCGATGATGTCTCTGTTAAGGACTCGGGACGAGCTGCTGGAGGAAGTCGGGCCTGGGGTTCCTCCCCGAAGTATATATGATATAAGACGGACGCACATCGTCATATTTCTTCCTTCGAGCACATCAGACAGTGAGGGAATCAAGTCCCCCTTCGTAACTAATCGACCGCGTCCGTCGAACTTGAATGAGGCCCGAACTGACGAGAGGGGGAGCCGGCCACGGCCATTGCTTGCGCCGTGAATCGAGGGGACGTGTGTATATATACGACCGGACGGAGGATGGGCGGATTGAGCAGAGAGGTCCCTTTGCCGGATCCTCCGCGCGCATTCGGTGCCCTCGGTGGTGTGGACAGCCGCAAGGCACCCGGGCCCCCAGTTGGGGCACAGGCATAAAAGGGTATTATATATATAAATCGAAGAACCGGATTGGCGGGGGGGGGGAAGACGCAGACGCAAGTGATTGTCCAGGAGAGCGGGGGCCCCATGTTGGGGCCGTGGACAAGGAGTCGTATATATAAAAGAAGAAACGGATGCACCGCACATCAGGGGCGTCGACGACAGATGTTTGCCCCTGATGTCGTCTTTGCTTCGGCGAATATATAAAAGAAGAAAAGTCGATCGACCGCACTGCCGGACCTCGTGGTATTCTCAATGCACTGCAGAGTCTCGAATATATATATATATACAAAAGTGCAAAAAAGAAGTATATCTCATGCCGTAGGGCCCCCGCCCCCCTGGGAGGCCCTACGGCAGAGCGATGAGTTCCGTGTCTCTTTCGTCAACCTTGGGAATTCGACGTGGCCGACCGTGCCGGATCGAATCGAGTATATATAAAACCAAAAGGTTTCAAAGTCTGCATGGGAAGTTCAAGGCCCGAGGTGGGGGAGGAGCAGGCCGTCCCTTTGAGGGAGCTGTATATATAACAAAAGAAAAAGCATATAAGACGGACTCGGCCCGGTAGTTCGTCGGCTGTGAGTTGACGGGAGAAGTCATCTGCATCTCCATCCGGAGTCCACAGCTCGCCCTTCCTGTTGCTCTGGGAAGGGCAGGACAGGGTTGAACCATCCGCGTCTATCAGGCTTTTCGTCGTTATATAAGAAGACCCTGGACCCATCGACTCACCAGTTAGCGCCATACTCATCTCGACCTAATCCAACGAACAGACACAACCAACGACAACCACGAAGCACAGTCCAGAACATATCAACTTACCAAGCCGTGAAGTTGAAGACGGGAAGATCGGCTGTGATCGATGTCGCGGCGAGAGCGACAGAAAACCGAGAGGTATTATATATAATATGAAATTATAAAATATCGGACACCTCCGTCCGTGGACGGACAGACGGCCACTCTGGCCCGCGGATTCACGACGCGGGTAAAAAGGTGTATATACCACGCCATGCCAGAGAGCGAATGGTAGGTGGGTGGTATGGTCGACGATGTTGATATATATATATATATATATATATTATATAAGAAGTAATCGAATCGACCCAAGCAGGCAGGCAGGCAGGCAGGTAAGAAGAAGGCAGGAGGGCCGGAAGGTATATATGTAAAGCAACCAAGAAACTAAAGGAAAGAAGGATATGTTCTCCTTTGGGACCCTGAATCCCGGTCTTATATATATATATTTTATGGCCTAAGAGGATGGAAGCCAAGTAGATGGTGGATGGATGGATGGATGGACGAGTAGGTAGTAGACAGATGGATGAAGAAGAAAGGAAAGAGAGAAAGCAAGAACCCTCATATTTATACCCTTCCTACACGACGCTACCTCACTAGTGCCATCGAAGCGAGGTCATATTCCCTCGAATCTGCGCAATTGAATTCAATAAAACTGCTATTCTCCGCCTGTAGATGAACGCTCTTGCTCATACAGATCTATATGATCTGGGTAAGAAGGGGGATAGGATGGTGTCGTTCACTGTCTATGACGACGCGCGACGCGGATGATACAAAAGATACAGACCTGTTGTGATTGCTAGGGGTGACCAGAGGGGACAAGACCGGCCAATCACGTCCGCTACTCAGCACGCTGGGAATAGCTGCAGTATTACCTGTTTGCGTAATATACGATGTTGATACGGGATGGAAGCGTTCACTGCAAAGCAGGCTTTGTATTCCCTATTCTCTGTGCTCCTATTCCGGTGAACATCGCGTCTCATCTCATGTCTCAGGTTGCGTTCACCGTGAGGGTGACGCTGCAGGGTCACGCTGGGATCCCAGGGCACACTGGCTTGTACCTATGACATGCAGATTCCGTTTCACGGCCACGAAGAGGCCGTGCTGGTGAAGATGGAGTCTTCGGCAAAGGACAGGGTGAGGTCCTCGAGAGTCTGTTCCCCTGGGACCTCCAGGCCGGCCTGGCTCTCCAGCGGCGTAGACTGCGAGCTGGCCTTGGAGGAGCTGCTGCGCAGGGACTTGGCCGGGCTGTTCCTGTCGGCCTCGCTGAGCGGCCGTCTTGCCCTTTCTCGGTCTGAGCCTTGCGGATGAGCAGGAGGCCTCGTAGAGTCATCGTAGTTATTATCGTAAGAGGACCCCGTCGGGAGAGCTCGCGAGTGGCGAGAGCTCTTGGGCCGTTTGGGCGAAGGACCGCTGCTGCTCGGACTCGTAGACTCAAACGACTCCTGGCCCGGCGGCTGCGTCTGATAGAACGACTCGTCCTCCGCCTGCGCTCCGCTGGACCGCGGAACACCTACAGATCGCGGCCGTGAGGACTTTCTAGTTGTATTTGATGCCTCCGGCTGGGCCCCCTTGAAGCCCATAACGCTCATCAGGCGGCTGATGTGCTCCTGCGCCTCAGAGAACTCCCGGGCTTTGGCGGCCCGTTCGTTCCTCAGCGCCTCAACCTGGAGAGCGTTAGAGACCGAGAATCGAGACGGGAGGTTTCAGAGACCTACTTTCTGTTCCAGACGCTGGATCTTCTTGTTCTTGGCCTGGATCTCCTTGCTTGCCTTAGACTCGGCCGCCTGCAGGGCCATCCGCAGGGTCTTGGCCTCTTCTTTGTGCAGGGCGGCCTGCTGTTGCGCCTGGGCAGGTCAGTCAGACAATTGGTGTCATCTCCTGATTGCTAAAGAACTAACCTCTGCGGTCATTCTGGATACTTGCAGGTCGTGCTGCTCCTTGAGCGTCGCGACGTCCGATCTATGACTCTCCTCCTCCGCTCGCAGGGCAGACCGCAGCCTGTCCGATTCCGACGTCTCCTGTTCGACCTGCAGGCATATTAGAGTCATTCTGATGATTGGAATACGGAGACGAAGTGAGAATGTCCAGAAAGAATACCTTCTTGTACAGCTGCTCCATCTCAGACCGCAAGTATTCCTTGTCGGCCAACAGTCTCTTCACCTCCTCATCCCGCTCCGAACACAGCAGGGTCTTCGCCTCCAGAGCTGCCTTCAGTCCACTAATTTCCCTTCTCAGCGCCGCCGAGGTCTCCAGACCGGCAGCGTTCTCCTTGGACAGCGCGTCGAGCGTCCTGCGGAGCTCCTCGTTCTCCGCCGTCCTCTCCCGAACCTCCTCCTGCAGCTCCTCGAGCTGGTCCTCTCGCTCGGTCAGGGTGGCCATCAGGTCCAACTCTCTGGTCCGGGCCTTCTCCCGTTCGGACCGGGCGCTTTCTTGGGAATCTCGTCTCACGTCTTCAAGCTCCTTCTGCGCGGCGGCCAGACGGGCCGACAGCTCTTCAGCGCGTACCGATGCGCTGGTGGCCCGCTTTTCGAGCCGGGCGATATCCTGCTGGAGGGTGGAAATAGCGTGCGATGACTGCTCGGCCTGGATCTCGAGCTCTCTGTTGCGTCGTTTTAGGGCTTCTAACTCCGCCGCGAGGTTGTCACGCTCTTCGGCAACGGCCCTCAATGGGGCTTCGACGTCGCTGCAGCGATGTTCAAGGTCCCGGCAGATCTCCCCGACTTGCTGGATAATAAACTCGTGGGAGATGCGGGCGTTCCGCAGGAGAGCGTCCGCCATCTTAACCCTCCAGTCTCTGCTCGGGGCGTTGTCAGAGGAAGCTTCAGAGGCAGCACGAAGGGGGAAAATGTCAACGGAGGAAGGTTTCGATGTGAAAGCGCATCCATGGCTGTGAAACAGGTTGCCCTTGACCCGGGACATAAACAAAGCTAACATGTTGGTGACATCGGACAGATCCGAACTAGAGTCCGATGCATGGCCCGAGAAAGCCACGGAAAACAGCACGCCAAATAGATCGACAAACAGCTGGTTTCGCGCGGTGGAAAGCGCAGCATAGCAGACCGCGGACCCGTTACACTGCGCCTGACATTGCTGGACCGGGAAGTGCTCCAGAAGACTGTACAGCATCTTGCTTTCAGATGCGAGCAGCTGCCGAACGGCACGTTCCAGCTGCTGGCCTGCCCTTTGCAGACTGGGGAGGAACGATACGGCCATATTAGTCGCAGCCAGCGCACCAGGATCCGCAGGATTAGCATCCTGCAGGGTCGAGATGATATGTCTGAGCATCTCAGATGCGGCGGACTGGTCAAAGACAGGCTGGAGGAGTCAGTACATATCTGCAGATGGGAGTGGATAGACGTACGAAGATCCCATCAACCAGCCGTGTCACAATGGCATCCGGCATTGCGCGGAGCACGTTTCGGCCGTCGTCGGACAGCAGAGCCCGATGGCAAAGGGATCTAATCTCCTTTGGCAGCAAGGTTGCAGGTACAAAGGGAACAAGAAATGCGAGACCCTATTCCACGTGAGCAGAGACCAAGCAAAAAAGTGGTGTCGAGATAAATACCATCATCTGCAACTCCGGATCGATACCATCCCGGGACACCTTCTCGCACAGTTTTGCGATCCGGGATGGGTTGCTCTTGATCCAGGACTCTCTCTGCTCAAACCCGACCCTGTCGCAGATCTCTACGGCCAGGCGTACGCTCTCAACGGCCTCGGCAGGGGACAGCCCGCTGCAGCTGGCGGAACATGCCAGGACGACACGCAGGACAACGAGGTCGAGCGTCTTCAGGCCCCGTTTGGGGCCGAAGAACTGGCTGACGTTCTGCAGCCAGGCGGGGAGACGATCCTCCCGACGGTCAGGGGCAGCATAATATCGACGAGTAGAGGCGATGCGGGCAAAGGTGGCCAGACAAAGCAAGTTGCCCATGTGGTCGTCGAGGTTGCGCAGGATCTTGGTGCACTCGGTCTGGAAGCTGGCCATTGCCTCCTCGGGCACGGCGTCCAGCAGGCCGGGGCTGTCATGCAGGCCGCTGAATACCTCGTACAGCGGCCGGATGGTGCCGGCACACGGGTTCTGGACCATCTGGTGGACCAGCTTCATGATGAAGGGGGCCAGACGCGCCGGCAGGACGGTGCTCCCGGGCAGCGGCGAGGAAAGCAGTGCCGTCGAAGCATGGAGGCACTGGATAGCGGTCAGCATGCCTGCACCCAAGGCGATTGATATCATCAAGGACTGCTGGACAGTGGATGCTGATACTGATACTGATACTGACCTCGGGGTCTCCGTCGTCCAGCCCCCGCTGCAGGAGCCGGTCCAGCAGGACGGGCTGGCGCTGTAGCAGAGCATCGCGGACGACCGGCACGGAGGCTGTGATATAGTCAGCAGAGAGGTCATACAAGTTATATAGAGATAACAGGCTTCACTCACCAAACGCGCCCAGCAGCGGCAGGGCGGCGGACGAGCAGGGCAGCGCGGAGAGCAGGACGTCGGCCAGGGGCGCGACCTGGCACGGCTTGGACGCCGCCCAGGCGCGCAGAACAGCAGGTGTGCTGTGCCGGACGAGGCGATGGAGGTCCTGCAGACGTCAGATCAGTCCATCCTTTCGTTCTACAGGTGGATTGGAGAGAGACAGCAGACCTGCAGGACGGGGGCGTATGGCGCCGTCACGACGCGCTCGATCTCGCGCGCGAGCTCGGCCATGAGCTTTCTCTTTTGTTTTTTTTTTCTTTTTTTTACTTACACTAAACACCTACCTAGGTGTCTGTGACGTTCTGTCCGGCGGCTTGTCCATGTCGGAGAACAGCGACGTCAGGTCGAGTTGATGAACGGCCGGTTGCCCCATCAACCGCGCGACCCGGAGTTGAGATAAGCTGGATGAAGCCAACGACCTATCCTGTCGACGGAGGATGTAGATACAAGAGTCCGGCATACCGAGACGAGATCTGCATCATGCTTCCGGATGCACATCTTGTTGGTCTGGACTCTGCTCTCCCACGGGGTGGACACGGCCTCTGCGAGGACCCTCCATCTACCCCGCGTGGATTTGGACACGAGATGGAGACGGTGGAGCAGACGACGCCAGGAACACGAATGATAACTAACGAGAGCGTCTCGGCCGACATGGACGTCTTCTAGACCGGATCGAGGCCAGACGAGGCGGAGAGCTCGGGGGGAAATCTCGCGGGCCCTTTTGCTCGTTTGCCCTTTTCCTCCCCTTGTCTTCTTTTTCTTCTTCTGTTGTCTGCACTTCATTCTCTATGGATACTACTATTGCTGATATGTATATATAGATCCCATGCGGCCGTCGCTGAGCCTCGCCCGGGTTTCCCCCGCAAATCCCCGCCTTCTCCGTCCCCGTCTCCGTCCCCAGATCTCCATCTCTGCACGATATCCTGCCCCCCGATACAACACTGCCAGGAGCAGCAGCTCCATCAGCAGCGCGGTCAATGGCTCGACTGCGCCCTCCTGGACCACCGGACGCGCGCTGCTGCTCGCTGCCTTTGCCGCCGCCGGCGCCTACGCCTTCGCCGTCTCGGGGGGATCGGGGACGGAGAAGCAGCCCCGGTATGGCTCAGTCCAGGACTTTGAGAAGGTATCTTCCCTCCGTCTCTGCTTCTTCCTTTATTACCTAGTTCAATTGACATGTGGAACGTCTTGCTAACCCGCCAGGCCATCGCCGAGCTCCGCGCCAAGCTGGGCGAGGACGCCATCAGCACCGACGACGACGACCTCCAGCGGCACGGCTACTCGGAGTGGTCGACCGTCAACGCGGACCGCCTGCCCGTCGCCATCGCATATCCAAAGTCGACGGAGGAGGTGGCCGAGATCGCCAAGGTCTGCCACCGGTACCGCATGCCCATGGTGCCCTACTCGGGCGGCTCCTCGCTCGAGGCCAACTTCGCCGCGCCCTACGGCGGCATGACCATCGACTTCGCGCACATGGACCGCATCCTCGCCGTGCACGCGGACGACATGGACGTCGTCGTCCAGCCCGCGGTGCAGTGGATGGACCTGAACGAGCAGCTCAAGCCCACGGGGCTCTTCTTCCCCGTCGACCCGGGGCCCTCGGCGCGCATCGGCGGCATGGTGGGCACCAACTGCAGCGGCACCAACGCCGTGCGCTACGGCACCATGAAGGACTGGGTCATCAACCTGACCGTCGTGCTGGCCGACGGGCGCGTCGTCAAGACGCGCCGCCGCCCGCGCAAGACCTCGGCGGGCTACAACCTGACGTCGCTGTTTGTCGGGTCCGAAGGCACGCTGGGCATCGTCACCGAGATCACGCTCAAGCTGGCCACAATCCCCGAGGAGACGCGCGTCGGCGTGGTCACCTTCCCCACGATCCGCGATGCGGCCTCGGCCGCCATGCAGGTCATCCGCCGGGGCGTGCCCGTGCAGTCGATGGAGATCCTCGACGACGTGCAGATGAGCGTCATCAACCGCGCCGGCGGCACCGGCCGCGTGTGGACGGAGGCGCCGACGCTCTTCTTCAAGTTCTCGGGCACCGCCGCGCAGGTCGCCGACAGCATCCGGCTCGCCAGCGAGCTGGCGCGGCAGAACCGCGCCGAGTCGTTCGAGTTTGCGCGTGACGAGCACGAGGCGGACGTCCTGTGGTCGGCGCGCAAGCAGTCCCTGTGGAGCATGCTTGCGCTGCGCGACGAGTCGAGCCCGGACGTGTGGTCGACCGACGTGGCGGTCCCGATCTCCAGGCTGCCTGATATCATCGGTATGTGCCCTTCCCCCTCTCTGAATGTACATCTGTGCCGACTGACGCCCGGTAGAAATCTCCAAGAAAGAAATGGACGCCCTCGGCATCTTCGCCAGCATCCTGGGCCACATCGGCGACGGCAACTTCCACGAGAGCATCATGTACAACCGGCGCGACCCGGCGCAGCGCGCCCGCGTCGAGAAATGCGTCCACGACATGGTCGACCGCGCCCTGGCCATGGAGGGTTCTTGCACGGTAGTTCCCCCCCCCCCCTTCCCACTTCCCTTTTCATCCTAATCCTACGTACCCCGTTCGCCGTACGGCATAAAGAAACTCAGCTAACGAGGATGTGTCTACAGGGCGAACACGGCATCGGCCTCGGCAAGAAAGACTCCCTGCTGAAGGAGCTGGGCCCGGACACGATCGACGTCATGCGCAGCCTCAAGCGCGCGCTCGATCCGCACTGGCTGCTGAACCCGGGCAAGATCTTCGATTACTCGCGGGACTCGAAGTCAGAGAAGTTGATCAGTGAGGCGGTTGATCTTGATGCTGCGCGGTTGGTGGGTGCGCAGGAGAAGGAAAAGAGAAGCAGGTGGCGTGAGATGACATTGCGCACCTAGGTAGATACAGTACCTAAGGTAGGCGGGTACTGCACTGTAGTAGATTACTTGTGCAGGTATGCTTCTTGATTATATTATTTAAGCGGGATCTTCTGGACAATTCCTCCTTTATATATATATATATATACATTATATTATACACTACACATCGTTAGACAGTTTAGGGTAATATTGGATACGGATACAGAACAGAACGAGCACGAGCAAGAGCACGAGAAACAACAAACGAGAATGATTGCGATTTTTTTCTCTCTCCGTGTGTATATGGATTGGTGGATGGATCGGTAGATGCATGGATGGATTGTGTATGAGTTATTCCACAGCCTATATTATATAAGTTCATGTCATAGCATTCATGAGGTGAGATGCGATGAGACGACTTCGATCGCAGGATTTCTTATCTTACTTGGAATCAAGGGGGGGGGGTTAAATAAATAAATCAAGAATTTGAATTTCAGCCTTAGGAAAATTCTCAAGGCAAAAAAAAGGGCTCTCATGGTCTGTTATCAATGGAATCAAGTTGAGTCGATATGAGATGATATGATACATGCGGAAAACAGTGTCCAAGAGAAAGAACGCTAGTTGCAGCCGGTTCGGATCACGGAAGGGAGAGAGAGAGAGAGAGAGAAACAGGTTAAATAATTGAAAGTGTGTTGAAATGATTTAGTTAATATGGGAAAAAAAACCCAGAAGCTTCTCCACGAAGAAATAAACACATCCTGTTGTTATGTATGCCTGTACTTAGTACGTATATACAAGAAAGTCATAATAATAACAATCAACGCCACCTTCCCACACCAGCACCTGTCACGTCACGCCTACTCCTTCCTCTCCTCCTCCTTCGGCACCGGCTTGCGCCCGTACACAAAGTACATCTTCAGGTACAAGTGCAGCGAGCGGTCCTTGAGCTCGCTGCGCACGCCCGCGCACAGCACCTCGACCTCCTCGCGGCTCCAGCCCAGGATGCGCGTGAAGGGCGCCAGCGTGTACGGGCCGATGGCCTCGATCTGCTGCAGCTGCTGGTAGCGGCCCAGTTCCTTGAGCTTGGGGTCCTTGGGCCAGGGGCCGATTGGGAGCTGGTTGACAGGTTAGCAAAAAGAGAACTGACCGGCACTACGGATAGTACATGTATGATATATGTACATGTATATCACGGGATGGGGGCGACGACAAACCTTCAGGATCTCACAGTGCACGTCCTCGAAACCCGTGTTTATCATGCGGTCCTTCAGCGTGCCGACCAGGCTCATGCTCTTGCCGAACTTCTCGCCCGCCAGGTGCAGGTTCTCGAGGAAGATCTTGCTGTTCTTGGCCTTCTCGTGCGTCCCGTCGTCCGAGTAGAACCACGGGTCCGCCGTCTGCACCTCGAACCAGCCGCCGTGCTTCAGGTGCTTGAACGCCTGGGCGAAGAGGTGGTCCCAGTTGGCGACGAAGCCCATCAGCTCACGGCCGTGGATGTAGTCGAACGGGCGGTTGTAGAGCCATTCGTTCTCGAAGTCGTCGATCTCGAAGGTGCAGTTTGGTGGGACCCTATGCATGTCAGAATGTCTACCGACAATCATGGAAGTGTGCTGCGCCTACCACTTGGGTTGTATGGGACTCAGGTCCGTGCCTGCGACTGTTAGAACGCCTTCATTTGCTGAAAAGCGAGCAGAGTCGATCTCTCACCGATAACTTGAGCCGAGGGGTATTCACTAGCATTGATCAATTCTTAGCGACAGTCGAAATGAAGCCTAACTGCAGAGTCTAATGTACTCACTCTGCAAAGTCAATGGCCCAAAGACCAGTCCCCGTGCCAATGTCCAGCACCCGCTGCGGGTTCTCGGCTATGGGCGCCAGGAACAGCTTGCCGCCTAAGAGCATCCGGTAGACGTGGTGCACCAGGTCCATCCGATTTTGCTCCTCCTCGTCATTAGGCTGAAGGACTTCATTCAGTACGCTGCCTGATCCCGCGGACGGAAACCAGCTTACCAGCATGTATGCTCCTTCACGGTATCCATGGTATCGACGTCCGTTCTGAGCATCGATCTCAGTACATGCGCCCGCCAAGGTCGAGTGTCATCCATTCTTACCTCGTACCTAGCCGATTCCTACGTCGGTCTCTGGTGAGCAAAAAAACGACACTAACGAGGGCTCTGTCTTACACGTAGTTGTAGACGCTGGAGCTAATGGATGTTTTGTAGCTAGCGGACCCGATCCTGTCGAGGTCATCAGGAACTGTGGTTGGTAAGAAATGCAACGGTCCCGCGGTGCTCACGAGTCATTGTACGCGGAGTCGGTGTCGTCGGTTTCCTGGGATTGTCAGCTGGCTTCGTCCAGAATACTACCTACAGAGACTTACGTCCACCTCCAGTTCTCTAGCAGTAGCGGTTGGCTCAGTGTCAGCCATTGCGACGAAAGAACACAGTAGTCACAAGATCTAGTTTCACGATAATAATTTCGCAGTCCAGAGACCCTCCACGGTTGATAATCCCAATTCTTATAATGCCGACAGTCCAGTTTCCCCTCCAGTTTCCCTTTCGGCAAACGTGCAGGGACGAGTCGGCAAGGCCGCGGCCAATGTTCGCCCGACACGCAGATAATTTTACCAAGAAGGGCGTTGAATGGCTACGCAGATATTCTCAGTCCTCCAATCACAACATCGTGCCGTCCTATTCGTGCAAATCATTCTGGTCAGCGCCCGTGTCGGATTTCGAGAGTACCGACGTTAGTCCACGCACCGGCCCGTTTCCCCGTGCTTAGTTCCCGACTCGTCCCTTTGGCATTAAACTTTGTTCACAATATTAGCGCTGTAGATCGAGCATGGAAATGTCGACTATTCCCATCCAAGCCAACACCGTTTAGCTGCAAGGCGCTTTCGGATTCTGCACGAGATGCCGTTTTGGGCCGTTCGACGTAGACCAGTCCGGGGTTGTTTGATAGCAGCAGGTTATTTGACAATATGCATTGTGTACAGAACGTCAAGAATCAGGTTATTCAGCGCGAGGGGAACGCCCTAAACACCGCACTAACGTCGTATATCCGGAGTACGTCCGATGTTCAGCCCACGTGTGCGGTGGAGTAGGCAGCCTTAGAGCGGCCAGCCCTGAAGAACACAAGAGCCGAGATTCTGCAGACTCCAGAGAATAATCCCTGTCGACATGACGTCGGTGCAGAATCCAACATGCCGTGTGCTGACATTGAGTGCGAGCCGACGGATACAAATGGCTCTTCAGGAGCACGACCAAGAACCCGGCACGGTTAGCGGCCGGCGTCCTCGCAGCGCGGCCCGAAACGGCCCCCACTGAACCTCTCGTCTTTCCCGCGAGGACGCAAAAGGCGGCAAAGATGGGAAGTCGGTCCAGGCTGGTCCGCTTCGCGCAAGGGCATGTCAACGAATACTCCACGGATCAGCTTCGAAGTCGGCGACGCAGCAACTCCATAGGTGTGGAGTAATATCAGATTCAGTGGCGGTGGTCTGAAGGCTGAGGATGACTCTGAGAAGGTTGTGAACGGAGCATTGGGTCCAGGAAAGCAGCCAGATCCAAGGGCGGATTTCCTAGCTCATGGACACTTGTTTACCATGTGGCTTGAGCTTTCCCTTGTGGTGTCCGGAGTGCGCGATTGTCCTTAAATCAGGGTCTTCTCGCAGACAGATGTCATCAGAGTGCAAAACGCTTCGCCCCCGCTGCTGCAGTTGTAGATACCCCTAGGGGGTAGTAGTCATTCAGCCACAAGATGCGACGGTCTGTCCACGGTTTCAGCAAGGGACCGAGTCGCCGACCTCGGCAACAAAGCATGCCTTGGCGCGCGACGTGACGACCTCGCAGCGGATTTTGGGACTCCATTTGCCATGTGGTGTGCAGGACTCCAGCCACCAGGTTCATCGAGGCTCAAGACCATGATATCTGGGGGACCATGTTTTCCAGATCATCGCTCGCTGGTGCTCCACCATTGCTGTGTCATCCTTGCCGGTGCCGATCCCCCACCACGGTGTAGGCACTACCTAACCTTTTGATCGCGTGTCTGTCTTGTGTTAATAATGATAAAATACGGGAATGGATTCTCCTCGGGCAAACCATGTACGTCCCATTCCTGGAATGCTGAGAAAGCCGGCCAGCAGGGAGACGGATGGTTGGGGAACGTGGAAGCGAGGGACGGTCAGCTGGCAGTGAGAGGCATGTCGATCCACCAACCTCTGATGAGACAGACTCCCGATTGTGATGATGATGCAATCAAATTGAAACGACCAGATGATCGTCATGGGGAGGGCTCACTGTGACAGGAGAAGGGAGGACGACAGGGAGGACGACTTGGTGCCTGAGGCAACCACAGGATCAACGATTCGCCGGTCCGGCCCAGCAGCCCACCGCGGGCGCCGAGGCCAGCGGCAGCGCAGGCCGCAAGGCGCTCTTGGATCCTTGACGGCGCTCACCACCTCGTCGCCTTCTCCCGCGACTTTCCAGCGATAGACCAGTGCCAGCTCCCGCAGATAGCGTAACGTTCGTTTCTCCAGCGACGTTCATGTCCCTTTCGGAGTCGATTCCCTGCAACAGATCTCATCCAGCTTTCTGCTCTCTGCCGGCCGCAGGAACCCCAGCTTTTCCCCGCTTTCTCCAGCCCAACGGCGAGAAGCCATAGAAACAGTTCAGACAGGCATCAAGGCCCCGCAGCGGCAGCTCACGATGCAGGGACTGGCCGCCGTCCCGGAGGCGCGTCAGCAGACCTTCGACGAGATCTACGGGCCTCCCGAGAACTACCTCGAGATCGAGGTACTCTCCCTTCTCCTTCTCATCCACTCTGCTCGTCCAGACATCACATATCCCCCTTTTGCCTACCTACCTAACCAATGCATACGCTAACCAATCCACCTCGTCCATTGCTAACGCTACATCTATAGGTCCGCAACCCCCAGACCCACGGCACCTCGCGCAACATGTACACCTCGTACGAGATCGTCTGCCGCACCAACATCCCCGCCTTCAAGCTCAAGCACTCGGTCGTGCGCCGACGCTACTCGGACTTTGAGCACTTCCGCGACATCCTCGAGCGCGAGAGCACGCGCGTCACCATCCCCCCGCTCCCCGGCAAGGTGTTCACGAACCGCTTCAGCGACGACGTGATCGAGCACCGCCGCGAGGGCTTGCAGCGGTTCCTGCAGATCGTCGCGGGACATCCGCTGCTACAGACGGGGAGCAAGGTGCTGGCGAGTTTCGTGCAGGGTGCGGCATTCCCCCCTTATATTCGTTCAATTGATACTTTCAAGAGAGTTATGGATCTGGGAGTATGAAGGAGTAATGCTAACATAACATGTTTCTCACTCGCAGACCCCAACTGGGACCGCAACGCGTGGTAAATAATTAATCCGGATACCTACTTGTCTTTGCTGCTTATTTCAACATATATTCCCCGTTTCGTTTCAAGTTTCTTTTCTAACGACTGACTTTTTGTTTCCCCCTTTTCGTGCTCCCATCTCCATGTTCGTTCCATGCCAATTTTCCATATGATGATGATCCGATTCCTCGTGCATGTCCAATGCTCGCCAAGAAACAAATAATATCCAATATCCCAGATCCCCCTTAAAACGCAATTTGTAAACTTTTTGTTTCTTTTTTTACTTCATTTTTTACTGATATTGGTCCATCAATTTGGTACGCTCCCTTTATTTGTTTCTGTTCTGCTTAGCATAGCTTGTTCGTTCAGGTCGGTTCGGTTCAGTTCAATTCAGCATGGTCAGGTGCCTAGCGTGTCTTCATCTGCAGTGCAATTGCAGCCTTCTCCCAGTCAATCAATCAATCAATTTAGCGATTCCTTCAACTTCACCTGCGTTTTTCGAGCATTTCGAGCGAGAAAAAGGCTTCCGTTTTGTATCTTCATTTCCTGTTCTCCTGGGCGGCGTTTTGGTCTCTTCAACGTAACTAGAGTTGTTCGATATACATACCAGTACTGTACATTAGTTAGGAACGATACAAAAGACACACACACCCGCCCATACAGTACATGTAGCATCGATCGATTGGTTGATCGGGAAACCGCAATATAAACATCCATTCGACTTTCCGTTTATTATTTCTAGGCGAATTCTACCCCGAATCTATGCCTCTTTCTTATATACTGTAAGACAGAAACGCATGTATTAGACAGTGATACGCATTTACCTTTCTTTGCAAGGCAAGGAGTTACAGCATAATGTAATACAGTACAGAACCGCCATGAAAGTAGAGAAAGAGATAAGTAGATAGATGGGGGAAGAAAATACATATCACCCTTGGATTGTTTAAAAAATAAATACCGAAAGCTAGGGAGAACAAACAAACAAGCAGGAATCAGAGAAACAAGCGGGAAACATTAACCGTCGTAAGTATGTGGGGTATATGATAGTAAACCAAGCAGTATGAGCTAACAAGCAAAAAAAGCAATGGAAGAAAGCGAAAAAAGAAACCCTACTAACTAATCAGCCGAAATGGGAGACGGGGGCAAAAAAGCAATCATTATCCCGAACAGGGCTGCCTTCAAGGTGAGATAGAAAGACTTGGAAGGTGAAAAAAAGATGAGAAAAAACATGAGCTTCATGACAGATCATCCCAGACCAGCGGGGGCAGCGTGTTGTCTTCCCAGGGCGTGGAAGTATCGGCGTTCGCGCCAGCCGTCGCTGACGAGCTCTCGTCCAGCGGGAACGGGAACATTCCCTGGTTGGATGATGCGCCTGCTGCTGAAGAGGAGGAGGAGGAGAAGGAGTCAAGAAGTCCCGGCGGTGGAGCAGGGGGCAGCAATACCGGGTCTATAGGTCCCAGCATTGGAGGAGGAGGGGGAAGAGGAGGGCATGGATTATCGTTCCCTTTTTGCTTCTGGTAGCTGTCAGCGTTCAGCGGCAGCGGAGGCTGAGGCTGTTGCGGTCTGATGGTGGCTTGCTGGTTCTGTTTTCCCAGCGTAGCAGCTTCGAGGTTGTTCCTGTCAGCAGTAGTAGTAGGTGCCGTGGCTTTGCTCTGGTTATTGTTGTTACTATTACTAAGTATCTTTAAGCTAACAGAGCCGCCTTCACGGTACGCATGAGGAAACTTGGTCCTGAAGCGATCTCTGAGATCGGTGGCTCTCCGGTGGCCGAGGTTGAGACGCTTGTCCTTCTGGATACGAGTCCACTGAAATCCGTGGACGGCGTATCCTTTCAGGAGAGCCTCGTCCTCGGCGGGAGTAAAAGGACGACGAGAACGCCGTTTGGACTTGATGGTGAAATACGGTTCAGGGATCCCAAGAGATTCAAGCGTCGATTTGGCTTTGTTGGAGAGAGAAGGTGTCACTTTGAAGGTAGGGGGATATCTGCTGTTCTGTCTCGGCCGGGCGGAATCTGACTCAGCTGCTGAAGATGGGCCGCTCGACGAGCCTTCAGCATTTGAGTTCACCGCAGGGCTAGCCGTAGACGAGCTGGAGTCGACTCCAGGCTGGGAGGACCGCGGGTCAGGAAGAAGGATCTTCCCAGCCGTACCATTTGACCCGTCCGACTCGGCCTTCATAAGAGCATTCGCGAGGGATATTCGCAACTGCTTGGTGGCCTCGTTGGGATCGGCAGCACTGTCACCTCAGCCATGTTGTAACGAAATAGAGACAAATGTCAACCTACCCATATGCCCATGGACAGCAGACACGGAACCTAGTGACAGTTCAGCAGCGCAAGTCGAACAGATGGACCTACCCGGCCGTACCTGTCTTTCAAGTTGGCTGCAGTTCTCTTGTTGAACTTCAGCTCAGGCTGGGCAAGTATCGCGGTCCAGTTGCCGATACCGCACTTGACCACGCCCCTTAGAAGATCAGCTGTTTCCTGTTCTGTCCATTTCCGCACTTTTTTGCGTGAGCGACCCCGGGTCTTGGGCGACATAGGCTCATCGCTCTCTTCCGCAGGCTTTTGAGAAGCGTCAGAAGCCGCCTCCTTACTGCCTTTCTCTCCGGACTGATTGCTGCCTTCGCGATTAGCCCCTTTCTCAGTCACGGTGCTTTTATCTCTCTCCCTAGCCTGGTCTTCATTCTTGTCCTCGATGCGAGAATCGAGGATCTCTTCAATCCTTCCCTCCCTCCTTTCTCCATGCTCCTTCTGTGTATGTCTGCTGGTAGAGGAAGGTGCTGATTCGCTGGGGGGTGTATCTTTCGTGGGCTTCGTGAGAATCTGCTGAATCGACCCAAGTTCAATCGGGGGGAAGAGAGCCGCGTTGGGCGGGGGCTCGTTCAGGCCATTTAAAATGGTAAACGGCCCAAAGGGAGGCGGTTTCTTTTCATTCTGAGCGTGGGGGATCGGCAGTTGCAGGTTCTCTCCGAAGAGCTCTCCCTGGACGTCTACGCGCCGGCGCTTGCGGGGCACATCTTCGTCGAAGGAGGAATACGGGAGCTTCTCGACGGTGCGGAGGTTGATAAAGGCTGGTAAAATGGTCTTCGGGGGAGGCTCGAGGCTAGGAATCGGATCCAGAGGATGACCGACGTGGGTGTTCGTGCGGGCAGCATTCAGGAACTCCTCCAAGGTTGGGAGCTTCGCGGGGGGAGTTCCGCTGGACGAGTTGGTGGTCTTGGGGAGACTGGTTTCACGGATTCCGCTGCTGGCATTAGGCTCGAGCGGCGACGGCACGTTCAGGATGCGAGACGAGACAGGCTGCCGGAGAGGAGCTATGCGGAGACTGGAGAGCTGAGGCAGGTCGCGGATCTGGGGTAGGGTGTCATCATGGGGAGTGAACGGGCCGCCCGAATCCATCTTCGAGACCTCGGGGAGCCCTCGATTGAGGGGAGAGCATTTGGCAGGAAATCGCGAAGCTGGAGTCTAATCCCACAGACAGTCATGTCAGTCTTGCCGCGCCATCCTTTCACAGATATGATGGCGTCCTAGTTGTCGACAATGAGGAGCAGGGAGTAAGAAGTTGCCGAGTTCCAAGGCGAGATACGGTCAGCGACAAGGCCGCACCATGCAGCTTGGCGAGCCAGCCAGAGACGCTCACGGCATCTGACGTGCCCTACAAAGAGAGATTTGACATACGATCAGTACGAGGTCAAAAGTATCTGAGTGCCTTAATTACTCGAACCTACGAACGAGTAACTAAAGATCGCAGACAACAGAACTACCGTCTCGCGAGCCCCTCAACGCGGACAGTCAACGTCGATAAGCGATTCGGTCACATGATCAAAACGCCTCTTCGTAAGTTTGACCGAATCACCTTGAAGTCGATCAAATTCGAGCTCTTTTTCATCGACAAAATCCATTACTTCAGATCTTACCCACTATATGAATCCATTGGTTTTCATTTGTTGAGCAAGAATCCGTCTTTCATCGTTGTGATACCCGAAACTACAACCTCAACCCTTCCACGGTGGATATTGATAGCATGAAAATGAAATAGGCTATTTCCCTCCATCGGGAATTAGTGTGTATCACCTCTTCCGAAAGGAACCTCCAGAGGCAGACGAAAGATCCAACGCGTCCTCCAGCACACTTCTACGGAGCGTTGTCTTTATCCTTTCATTCCCTGTTGTCCCTCCCTCTCCTTTCAATGTCGAGTTGAGTTCGATCTCCATTTCCCCAGAATACAACCAAGACCCCATAATCACCGCTGTAATATCACAAGATGTCGACCATCTTCCCAACATGGCCTCATATTCTCTTTGCAGTTCTTGAACCGCTCTCTCTGTAAGCCATTCTCACTGTCCGGTCCATCTGTCATGCCGTAAATAATCCACATTTTCTCACACGGGGATTACCACACGTAACCAAGACTCGCCGGCGGCCTCGCCCCCCTCTTTGACCTCCACGGCTTCATAGCCGGCCAAACCCCGCACCATCCCTCTCCTCCTCCTCCTTCCACTACATCCGATGGTCAAGAGCTCCAACTCCAAATCCATCCCAGCACCACCGCCCTCGCCTACCAGCTCGGCAACATCTACCTCCTTCTGCTCATGCTCGGCCTCGCCGTCTGCTACACCACGTCCGAGCCGCGCGTGCTGCGGAACTACCTGATCGCGCTGGCCGTCGCGGACCTGGGCCACATCTACGCGACGTACGCCGCGATGGGGTGGGAAAGTTTTGTCGACGTCGCGGGATGGGGTGCGGTCGCGTGGGGGAATATCGGCGCGAGCGGCTTTCTGTTTGTGAATCGGGTGATGTATCTGTTGGGGTGGTTTGGGGAGCCGAAGGGGAAGGAAAGGGCGCCGTCGTCTGCCTGGAAGAAGGGTGGGGGGAAGAAGGGGGAGTGAGTATAGGGACTACATGTATGTACACTGAGGGTCTGATGTAGGGAGGGTCGGGTTGATTGCTCTCTTTTACTCTTTGGGATCTGTCGGGTTTTAAGGTATCCATCCAAGAGGCGGGTCTGAGAATATATATTGTTTTGCAGTTACATGTGGTCTTGGAAAAGTTTCGGTATATATCCGAACGATTAATCAATCCAAGGAAAATGGCTTCACAATCTTTGACCGATTTGTGTTGCCGCAGGAAGACTCGGAGAGAATATAGATAACATCGCAGTCAACCTAGTCTCAGATTTCAGGGCTGATCCCCGATGAGTCGATTATTATTGCAGCACTCGTCGCTTCCTGTGCTCGAGTCGCTCGACAGGTCACAACACGCCCTGACCAGGTAGGGCACGGAGAGAAGAGCCCGAACCTGCCCTTCGACCTTACAATCTAATCTGCACGCAGCACAGCCTTGACCCTCCTCACTGGTCTCATGATGGTTGTTGTTAAGATTTAGAAATCTCCCCATAAGCTCCATATAGGGACGATGAGACCAGATATCTCATTTCCTCGGTATATTTGCGCTCGTTGATCCCACCTGTTCAGGCTTAGCCCGCTTACGACGCGAGTGCCTCTTTTTCGACTGCGCCATCCTGCTGGGATTGTCATTGATCCGAGCTCTTGCGACTGGCCCTTGAAAAAAAAATAAGGTCAGGGTTTTCAAAAATCCTTCAGGCCCGTTCCTGGACGTGGTTCACCGGTTTTCCTTGGCGTTGTGGCTGGAAAAGAGATTATCTTACCTCGAGTGGATATGCCTTAGATGCCTTTTGCTATAATCAGTCGATCGTCAAAATTTTTTGTGCCTAGGGACTAACTATTGTCCGATAACGGAGACACCACGGTGTTTCTAGAACATCCCTGATCTGAGCCCGTTCCTATTTCAGGATAGGCACCGTTGGAAGCATTTCCGTTATGAGGATCCATTATGAAGTACGGAGTACGGAGTACTTCCCGTTAGATAATCTTGACTTGATGAGAGAGAATGACGGGACGTATGTAGGTATCCATCTTTGGAAATGATCGTCTGGCGGTCCGAAATCGAATGAATGATATCAGGTACGAGTCTACCGGAGAAAATCCGCTGCGGAAAAGCTTTCTAGTAGGAATCCGTCAGGACAATGCACGGCATCATGAAATGCGACTTCGCTGAGAGATTTTATTATTCGGGTTCCCTTCTGAACCCCTTTCTCAGGGTAGACGTGCAATATTGCGATTTGAAACGGCTTGTTATGGAGTACGTGACTATTTCGCACTGCAATTATATGCATCCGTCTATCGGTCAACATGCCAGATGTGTAGGGTTTCAACCCTCCATACCGAAGTAAGGATGCGTTTATACCTGCGGAGATTCGAGACTCTTTGCATGTTTGTTTGAGTTTCAAGCTGTTCAGCCCGTATAGTTGTTGTATGAGTGCTGGACAATGAACTGATTCATAAAGGGGACCAAAAGTAGAACCGCAGCGAACGATTAGAGGCAGGCAGGAAGGCATGATTGAAGCCTCTGAGAGTGGGCAAATTGCATGTCAAATGGTGGAACTCATGGCTCCCATTTCACAGCCCGTTTAGCATGTCTGAGATCTGCACGATGTAAAGTTGCGCCGCATGTAGATTTCTGTGACGAATCCGTATTTGACGCGGGCATCGACTGATGATTATCGTTGTACATCTGCAGCATTCGATCAAGGATTGCCCTTTGATGTGTTTTCCGCGTTATATTTGCTCTGGACGGCCCTTTTCCGTCGTCATCGAATCATTCCTGAAGGAGACAAGCAGAGGCGGGCTAATCGGGACGTTGTGGCAGGGATTCAGCCTCCAAGTTCGCTTAACCAGCCGTTTTTTCAGGTCAGCCGACGCGTAGATTCGTAGTTGGGCACTCACAGTTGGGCATGCACCCCAGATATCCAGCACCCATCATCTCCGTACCCTGGTAGGATCTGCGGTTAATCCCTAATTCTCCGAGAGGAGATAGGACCCCGTCTGCTGTGACCGTGCGAAACGTCAAACAACCGACATGGCTACGGAGGACGCGGGAGCGTCCCAAGGGATCAGAAATAACCAAGAGCGATGACAAGCAGCAGCCCGCATGGTGGCAACGGGAACCCCGTGCGTTCCAAGGGCATGAAGCCGGGATGCTGTCATAACAGCAGGGGCTCCGGCTGGAAAATTGGGTGCGCTAAACCTGTTCCTGGGACCAACGCTCCGCGATCCTGAGGACGCGATTGATAATCACGATCTATTAATGGGATCCCAACTCGGAGATGAAAGCCAGGCCAGCTGGACGCGTGCTGAGGCGATCGAGAGTCGAAAGTTCGAGACACGGGACCCGCTCTGCACCGGCGATGGCTCTGTCCACAGCCCTCGATGGATGGCCGAGGGCCCGTCGGGCCAAGCCGTTAGACGACGATCTCCGCTGCACTGGACTCGTTTTCCAGAAAATGGGATGGTGCTTAAAATTAACTGGAACAGGCCGAATGGACGGTGGAAAAATTTTAAACGCGACCGCCAGGAGAGACAAGAGAGGTAGGGCTGGCTGCTGCCGGTCGTAGTCTGACCCAGCTGGCTGTTCTCTGGAACACACAGCGGGATTCCACACAAGCAGGACGGCCTAAAGGGGGTTAGATCATGGAAAAAACGAAACGAAAAAAAGTGCACTAGGCGTAAGACGACAGTAGTACTGCGTAGTCGCGTTGACGAAATAACGGCCAGACTCAGCGAGGTGGGATGACACGATGAGCCGCACCCAGTGACCTGCGCAGCGCTGGGAGAGACGCTTCATCCTCCCACCACCTTCAGCAGACATCACCGCCGCACCTCAACGGCAGGCCTGTCACCATGCCTCGACGCCCTTGCCCCGCGGGGACAGAGCCCCGGGCTGCCCTCTGCTGACAGCCTGACGGTGTCTTCTCGTTTATCACAGGTACCTACGGACACCATCCATCACAAACGGGCTGTCTGGCTGATGCTGACTCGCGGCGTGCAGGGCGGACAGGGCTCGAGGCCTCGAGCTCCCGGCCTGCAGGCCCTCGACGTCCCAGTAGCCCGGGGATTTTCTGCCTCTTACAGATGCCATGCGAGATGGGGATCCACTGCGCCCTCGAACGGGAAACGCCAGAGCGAGGCGGCGTTTCCCATTGTGCCTCCGACGCCTCCCTAGCCCCTCGGTCCTCCCGCGGCGAGGCGCCTCTGCATGATGATGCTCAGTGCCTATCGATGTGATTTCGGGTCGTCCTGTGTGCAGGAAGCCCGCCACCGGCCACGAAAGCATGCGTCCACCCGCTACTGGCAAGTGCCGGATCAGACATGGCCCTCCATGGCAGGCTGCAAGCTTAGCAGCAGTACCCCGAGCGGCGAGAAGCTACTTACAGATAGCGTGGGGACGATGTGATCTCGTTTTGCAGTCCTGGCCGGGCCTGGTCGGCGGTACGGCGAGTCCAGAGCCTCCGTGTCGGTAGCTCCTCTCCCCTCTGATGACATCGACTGGAAGGCATCTCCATGAACGGAATGGACGCGGCGGATCTTCGTGCCTGCCCGGCTCTCGAGACGCAGCAACAGATCCGATATGCATTGCGGAGGATCTCGACCTCCCAGCATGGTTTGAACATACGCATACAAGTAGTCACTATTGTTCTTCTACTGCGTCCGTTCTCACCACGATCGCGCTCCGTACGTATGAATTCCCACGCGGTGCAGTAGATCGTCCGCCCACCGGGCTCCCGTCTCCAAGGCTCCGTCACCGAACAACCTGGTTCCGGCAAAACCCAAGAAGGGGTAGAGACGGCGTTCTCCGCACCATTCCTTGGTGCGACTCCAGGGCACCCTTCCAGTCTTCCATGGATTTCCCCCACTGTGCCGGACATGGCGCCTGACCGCCTCTCTGAGGCTGCATTCTTGATGTGATGCCATCATGCCGCTAAACCGTGCGACTATTGGGGCAGCCATTGCCGCTGTCGCAAAGGACGGCGTCCTTCCCTCTAGAACGTGCAAAGCTTTTCTGGATCAAGGCGCCCGCGGCCGATTCATCCCCTCTCCCCAATGGTGGGTACCCTAGCATCCCTAGAGCGCAGTGCTACACGGGCCGAGCTGGTAAAGGATTGACAGCTGGGCAGCTAGCTGGCCCACTATCTCGGCCCCCGAGGAGGGTTAACCTGGCTCCTGGGAGACCCAGAAGTTCGGAACTGGATCATGGCCCTCGCCATACGCCACCTCGGCCGTGCTCCCCATCATGCCTCATCCGAACATGGGAGGGGCTTTGTTCGTCCCCAAGGCCCTTTCACGTCGCGCGGCCGCGGCCCTGCTAAGGGCAACCGTTGCAGCTTGCCTGCTTGTTTTTCCAACCGCCAGGCCACCGTCAAGCACCTGCTCAGGCTCCTCGGCCCTCTGTAACGCTTCCGGACGCAGTATTTCCACCCGGGCCTTCCACTGCGTCCACCTGGAGGCGCCCGTCCTCATCCCTCCCCCGCCGGCCGACAAGGGACATGGTAAAAAGAACAAGGCACTCAAATGTTGAACGCGCTCTGTACCACCCCACGCTGCAATACCATCGCTACTGTACATAAAGAACGCGCGGTGGTGACTGCGCCGTCGATCTGCTGACCTGAGATGCCTTCCCCCGCTCCCTACGAAGATTGTCCCTTTCAACCTTCTCCAGAGTCGCCCTTCACTCCCTCCGTTCAGGACGAATACCCTTTTCCTCATACTCCGGGACCTTTTGTGTACCCGTCCGACCATACCATCGGCTCAAGTCCCGCTGCAACGCCCTTGCAGGAGCCGTGCAACCAGCGGTGCCTCTTCCAGTCCAGTTCAGAACGGCCCCGTTTCTACGTGCCTTACCGGTGGTGGGAGGATGAAGCAACCACCGTTCTGTGGACATTCGACATCCAGGAAATCAGACGCGTCGTCAGATTCGGGCTTTTCCATGATGAGAACCTCCCGAGGACAGTCCTCCAGAGTCGCAACGCCAGCACGGTTGATGACTTCCTGATCGCTCTCCTCGAACCCCAGGAGAGACCTTTTATTTCGAACCTCTCGCACGTGCAGAAGGTCGAAGAGATCCTGAGGCGGCTCAAACCGAGCTGTTGTCCCACGATTCCTTGGAGCTGGTTCCCTTCGCAGGCTAACCAGCAGACGGATCCACGAGAGATCGCCTTGAAGATCGATGCAGAAAGCCATCTCCAGTTCAAGGGGATCTCGTTTGAGGAGTGGGTTCGATACTCCCTTGGATATCCGGCCCCTTCGGTGGAATGGTTCCTGCTTCAGCATACAGCCTTCTTTATCCATCTTTCGAATTACCTCAGTGCGTACCCTGATGAGATTCCCAAGTACACGGAGGTAGAAAAGGTCTGTGGCCATTACCAAATACTGAGACGCGTGCATACTGGCTGACCGTATTTGGTAGTATCTCCGGACCCGAAGTCCCTTTGCCCATCGAGCACTGGTGCAGTGTTTGCTAAGTTATCGAACTGACGATGACCATGATATGCCCCTGACGTTTCGTCCGGGCTTCGAATTCATTGCTGGTCCAATACAAGGGCTCTTCAAAAACCATCCTCCCAGTCTGACATCCATTCTAAAGATGCTTTCGGTTTTGGCAATCCGCTTTCGGCGAACTTATGTGCACACTTCAGAGATGGATTGGAACCGCAGGTTTGAAACGTCAGTGCCTTTCATAGATGATTTATTTGCATCGATTTCCGCCAGTGACTTGGCGCGCACTCTGACGAATTTGGACGAGGAGGATTTCTCGGGACTGTCTCGGCAGAACATTATCAACGACGATGTGATTGTGAGAGATCTTATTGCAAAGTGGAACGCACTCAGCACAGCTGTATGGGAATGCTGCACAGCGCTGCCAGAGTTAACAGGGTATATCCAAGAATGTGTTCAAGTAAGTCTTTTCTTTGAGAAACTTCTGATATTTGAAGTGCTGTTATTGGGATGGTCCCTTTGGAAGTTTGGGAGCATGTGTCATTGTGATCCCTTTCGCCCTTCGTTTCAAGCTCCGCGAACCACGAAGTATCTAACGAGCATGCCTTCTAGGCGCTTCATGAAATGAGAAACTATAACTCCTCGACTGCCATCCTCAATGGTCTTCAAAACTACAAAATTGCCAGCCTCCGGGGTTCCAGCATCAATAATGCCCTCAGTGTCATGGTCCTTGACCCCGTATTTCCACCCGAAGTCATCTACCTCCTGAATGCCTCTGAGAACTATGCCGCGTACAGACAACGCATTCAGGAAGCTCCTGGGATTCCTTTCCTACTCCCCCACGTCAGGGAATACAAGCGGCGAGGGGAACCTGCGTTGAAGGAGCTGTTTCAAGTAAAGGAAGAAATCCTTGACTGACTTGGCTAATTCCACGGCGCCGGGTGTGCCATTTGTCGTGCGGGACGAGGTTGCAATGGACGAGACGGCGCTCGGTCAGACGGCTGGACCGAACGGATATTCCACTACAGCCCGGTTTTCTCTGTCGGGCTCCGTCCGCGATTAAATTGCTCGCGTGTATTACCCTCATGCAAGAATCCGAGCTTTGAATTGCGACAACATGGGGTCAGGTATATGGGCGGTTTTGTTTCTCTTTTCCTCGATTGGATTAACTCTCCTGCCGTGCTCATGGGGACGGCTGGGGCGTTGGTGCGATTTGTTTCCTGCCTTTCTACTACCAAAGTGTATATATATATTTGTCATGTGGCAGTGCCCTCTTCCGTCAGAGGATGGCAGTGCCCGTTTTATTTATATTTTTAAAGTTTACTGGTGTTTCTGGTGTTTTGGCGTCTGTTAGCTATGAGGGGTCAAATTGCCTGTCTGTCTGTCTGCCTTTTTTTTTCGAAGGAGCGCTTTATACCCGAAATTCGAATTTTCGGCTGTTGGGCCGTGACTTGTTGTGTCCTCTCTGCTTCTTTTTCTTTTTCTCCCTCCTCCTTCTCCTCTTCTCTTCTCCTTGTGGTTTCTGCGGATGTTCCATCTGACGTTGATAAGTGAGTTTATTTGTCTTTGTCTTTTGGCTTTGTGTTTTGTCATGTATGTTGCTCACTTTGAACAGAGCAGAGCAGAACAGAACAGAACAAGGTCCAAGTCAAAATTGGGGTCTTAGTCCTTTCAATTTGAAGACGGTATGGAATGGGTATTTACTAGCCCTTATTTATTTAGCCAGGTCGTCAAGTCACACCATTCCAGTCTTGGAGGTGAATGCAGGTCAGCTCAGTAGTAGCCTGCAGAGGAAGAGAAGATTCTAAACTGATTGATCTGTCTACCTACTGTCTATTGTGTATCATGATCTCGCATCATGAGGTGAGATGGGTAAGTTAGAGAGGTAGGCTATATATGAATCAAAGAGATCACTTTACACTATTTGCACTGTAGGAAGATCAATCTCAGCCCTTAAAATAAAGGGTGATGTTTCAGTGATGTATTGATATCATAAGGGCCGGATATATTTATTTGGTATTTGGAAGACTCCCTCTCATCATCCAATAAATTAGACACGTTTCACGTCACGAAAAAAAACCCTCTATGCGCTGTCTCTATCTACTTCCTGGAAGAAAAGAACTTCAATTCCTCGACAAACCGTACCGGACCAGGTCTGGGTTCCGGATCGGATACTGCTCACTGATCTGAGTAGTCTACTACATCACCTAATTCACTACAAGCAGTACTTTTTTTTAACAGAACTCGGTACCTTCAGGACATGATAGAAAGACCTACCTTAGGTAACCAGTACACGCCCGTCCCTGTCTATCTAACCCGTGTCTGTGTCTGTGGACCGAACTGGACCGGACCGCGACGTCCACTGATTTCAATTTATTGATCTATCTATCTACAGTAAATGTCCTCCCAAGTCATAGTATTAGACAGGACTTAGGAGCTTTGAGACGTTACTGGGCAGGAACCTCTGAACTCAGTACTTGTGGTGGAAGATATATATATATATATAATATGAAGACGCATTCGGTCTACCTATGCAAAGGACATCATATTATATTTTCAGTGTCGACGGGATCAAAGTCGAGGTCTACTGTACGTGTACTGTACAATTGGATCTTTCATGGGCAATGGATACAACTGGGCTGGGTGGCATGGGAGTATGGTGTCGGATACGGGCAATGGCTGCTAGGGAAAAATCCGAGGGCCTTTGCTACTACGAGTATCAAAACGGGGGTAAAGTTGGCGTTGCGTTTTATGAACGAAACGAAAAGGTATCGTCATAACAGAAGCTAAAGAGACAATCCCATCCCAGTTTTGCTTGCTATTTCTACTTGGTAAAAAACGAGGTTTCAATCCCTATTATGCGTGTCTTCTCTTACGCGCATCATAGAGTCATTCTCATAAACCCGGCATCAATACAAGCCCGCAAGACAAGACGCCGTCTCTTGAAGGTTTACTTTTATTTTTGTTTTGGTTGGAGGACAGTGAGCTGAGCTACCTACCGCACCTTGTTTAGTGCTGAGCAAGGGCGTAAGCACGGCGGCGGTCACGCTCCTCAGCGACGGTGAGCTGGAAAAGGTGTTAGTTAGAACATGGCTCGAGATGATACTTGACGGGAGGGTGGAAAAGCTAAAGCGTACCTTGACACCCTTGCCCTTAGGCAGAGAGACCCATGGCTTCTCACGGCCGATGACGAAGACGTTGGACTCACGGGTGGCGAAGGTGTTGTCAACAGCGTCCTTGATGTGGACGATGTTGAAACCACCATCGTGGCGCTCACGGTGAGTGATGACACCAACACGACCCAAGTTACGACCACCAGTGACCATGACGATCACACCGGTGTCGAAGCGGATGAAGTCGGTGATCTTGCCGGTGGCAATGTCGATCTTGACGGTGTCGTTGACCTTGATGAGAGGGTCAGGGTAACGGATGCTATATGAAAAATCGATCGTCAGCCCATAATGTTCCCCACATGTTGAGACCTTACTGTTTTTGCCTGGCTTTTGCAGTAGGTAGGTAGGAAATTTTCGTAAAAAAATCCCCCGTCCACCGCAAGATCAACCACAGCTTGGTCCAACGACTGAATGACGCGGAACTACTCACGTTCTCGCATCGTGCGTAACCAAGAATGGGATCCCGCCCTTGCCGAGCTGCACACGCTTGACCTTGCACAGCTTGTACTCGGCCTCCTCGGCCTGGATGCGGTGAACGGCGAAGCGACCCTTGGTGTCGTAGATGAGACGGAAGAACTCGCCGGTCTTCTCGATGGAGATGACGTCCATGAAGCCCGCGGGGTAGGTCGGGTCGGTGCGGACCTTGCCGTCGACCTTGACGAAGCGCTGCATCAAGACGGCCTTGGTCTCACGGTTGTTGAGGGCGTACTTGAGGCTGTCGGAGACCGTTGTCAGCATATCTGTCTGTCGATTTTGCTCCCTTTGAAGGAATTGGCACAATTGGACCTACCGGTTACGGATGAAGACGATCAGAGGCAAGCAGTCCCTCTGCTTGTGAGGACCGGGAGAGGCCTTGGGCGCATAGGCCCCGGACATTTTGTCCAGGAGCCAGTGCGAGGGGGCGCTCAAGCGCTTCTGGTGCTTCTTTCTGTACATCGAAGAGGAGCGTCAGTGAGCCGTTCAATCGCGGAAAACATCGTGTAACTGCTCGATGGCGGTTCGGATTTCGACAATCCGCTGTATCGCATCGTGCAAGGGTGTCTGAGATTCGGTGTGACTTACGGTCCACGGCCCATCTTGTCTGATCTGTCGACTCGTACCCTTGAGTTGTCGAGGTGTCGCGAGGAGAGGAAGCAGGCGAGGTCGTGAAGTTCGAGATATCCACTCGCAAAATTCGCTTAGCGGGTTGCGATTAGGTTGTGGGATGCCCCAGCCCTAGCGCTAGTCCGCATCTAGACACGCGACCTCGGCCGCTCCACCGCTTACATAATACACTGTCCGAAACAATTGTCCAGAACTGAGTGGGATTGAATTGACTCTGGTATATGCATTGATCTACTGCTTTCATATTTTTTCTTAGACGTATCCCTTGATCACAGCAATCTCTGCGTTCAGAATGGACGATCCCGCCGCACCAATGACCGTGTTGTGGGAAAGACAAGCAAACCGGATGTCGAAGTAGCTGTCTTTCTGTCCCTCACGCACCCGACCTACACTGACAGCGTAGCCACCGGAGAGGTTCCGATCTAGTCTGGGCTGTGGCCTGTCTGGCTCGTCAAACACAACAATGGCCTGCTCGGGGGCAGAGTAGCATCCCAACTTCTGGGCTTCGGAAATGTATTCCCTCATCGCCTGCTTAACCTGTTCTGCACTGGGTGGCGGGCGGTTCTTGAAGCGCAGCGAGACAAATGCCATGTGGCCGTCGGTGACGCCTACGCGCGTGCAGGTGGCTCCGACCTTGAGGCCTGACTGCTCCACGAAGCCAGTGGCGTCCGCGTTCAGCGAACCCAGGATCTTCTGGGCTTCAGTCTCCAGCTTGTCTTCTTCGCCGGAGATGAAGGGGATGACATTGTCCATGATGTCCATGCTGGGCACTCCAGGGTAGCCAGCGCCAGAGATTGCTTGCTCGGTGAATACCTCGACCTCTTCCACAGGGCCGAACTTGGCCTGGAGAGCAGCGAAGGGAATGACGATGCCGATAACAGCGCAGTTAGAGTTGCAGACAAGGAATCCCTTCTCCAGGCCGAAGTGCTTCCTCTGGTATGGGATCAGGTCCAGGTGTTGGGGGTTAACCGTTGGGACCACTAGAGGCACTGCCGGGTGCTTGCGGTAGTTCTTTGCGTTGGAGAAGACCGGGATGTCGGCCTTGATGAATTCCATCTCTGTAAAGGATCAGAAAATTCGGCACTTAGACATTGAGAAATGCAGTTTATTTAAACATACCTACTTCGCCTGCGACATCACTGTCCAGTCCGGAGAAGACGATGTCGCAATCCTTGAAGTTCTCGGCCTTGCACTCCCGCACGATGAGATCGCCGAGCTCCTTGGACATGGGCGTGGCCTGCTTCCACTTCACTGCCTCCCTGTAAGGCTTGCCAGCAGAGCGCGACGAAGCCCCGACGGCATGGAGCACCAGGAAGGGATGCTGTGCGAGCAAGAGGATGAATCGCTGGCCCACGGAGCCCGTGGCGCCCAGGACACCTGATCAGGAAATCAGTACATATATCATCGTTATATCTGAGAAAGAAAAAAAAATTAAAGACATACCGCACTTCCTCTTGGTGGTCGGCGACGACATGTTGTTCTCTATAACTATGTCAAGTACTTCGAGGCCAACCTGTGTCTCGAGTCAATTGCTTCCTTCTCGATGCATAGATGGAAATGAAAAAGCATAAACTATATCAGGAAAATCACACAAATATTCTACAAGACAAATAAATGGAGACAGCTCCGCAGAATTGACGTATACTTGTCAAAGAAACCATTTGATCCCCATGACTCAACTGTTCCAGGACCGCACAATCCAGCCCCAGCTACACACTTTTGAGACAAATTAAACAGGTCACTTTGCGACCAGAAACAGGGAAAATAATAATAGGAACTGAGTACTCTAATTGAGGAAAGTGTGTACTTACCACTTCGCACTCGCGATTAGAGACGTGAAAATGCGATCCTGTGGCAACAGGACTGCGATATCGCTCGCATCGGGCCATCGGCGGGGAGCGCTGCCCGCCAATAGGGATGCCCCGCGCTTAGTCAGCACTCTTGTTTCAGCCTGCGGCATCGGTCTGCCCTCTCAACCACCATCTCGACGACAGATATTCTGTAAGATGCAATTGGGTCCGAAATCCAGCTTCGAGGTCTTCATTGACTGCGCCAAAGCATTCTCTGTTGTGAAACTTGGTGTTCTTTGCTGAAACCATGGACAGACCGTCCGGTCAGCAGGTCGTCGTACCGATGTCATTATTCTCGACCAGGACCCAATATCTCACATTTGTTTTGATCACAGCGCTCTAGAATAACGGGTTTGCGGATACGCTGACTCACCTCGTCGTGTACTGCATAAGCAAGAAAATATCCACATCAACCTTATGGTCCTGCCCTGCCAGGTTGCCAGTTCTCCGCGTTTCCCCGCAGATCGTCACGGTAATCCTATTCCTTGTCTCAAGAGGTTATCAGCACAGCCAAAGGGGTTACTTGATCTCGCTGAAGAGCACGCTTTTGGCTCCCTTGCGTTCACAGCATTGCTCGGTGAGGATGGTTTCGGAGAGCAAAATTTCGCTGCAGGATTCGAGGCCCTTCAGGCTGCTCTTTCCGCTGTTATTCAGAGGAGAGGTTTCCTGCGGAATAAATGATTTGCTTTGATAACATAGTCAAGGAATAAGCCTCGCACTCCAGGAATCCTGGGAAGAGAAACAGCGATGACATCGTCCAAAGATGAATATAGATCTGATTACGGCAGCTTTGCGCGGTGAACGTCAATCTGTCCTCTTTGAATTATCAGATATGACAGTTTATCTTACCTGTCCATGTGGTCAGAGCTCGTCTATCTTCTCTATTCTAATATGAGAATACACATGCATCTTACGTAGGAGTAAACAATAAAAAGCAAGATACAAGTAGACGGAAAAGGCCAGTGCAGAATCGGAAGCTTGGCATGGCTCCACAACAGTATGGATGTCTTCAACCACGTAGTCCAGCTGACAGAGGATGTCATTTGCCTATATTTGATATTTATCTTTGGGAAAATTTTCAACTGCCCAAACTGCCATCAGTCGCTCACTGGGAGCGACCGGAGATAGGCGTTAAGGACGGAAAACCCACCGGATGACATAACCCACGCTGGGGTCTTGGGGTATCGATAAGGAGCGCAGATGATCAACGCGAGCACCTCAGCGGCCAATTGAACGTCTACCACGTCGCCTTCGTCTGTTCTCTCTGCCTTCGCCATCGGCCGGACTGACGTGACCCCAGGCTAGGCGAAGGCTCAAGCTACCCTCTCAGGCCGTCTCCCTCCTCTGCACTTCTGTTCACTTATCATGAGCTTCCCCGCAGCAGCCGGCGATCGGTCCGGTTCCCAGTCCCCGACCCAGTCCGACGCCGCTTACCACCCTGCTCGGGAATGGCTGGATGATAATGAGGAAGAGGAAGACGATGGCCAGGACATGGACTACGAGCCAGAGTCAGAGCATCCAGATGATATAGAACACTTCGACGATTACGACCACGAAGACGAGGAAGACGACGCGGAAGCAGAAGAATTATTGGGTATATAACTAAACCGCCTGGCTATGGATTTCCATATAGGCCATGCTGATCTTTTCTTTTCCAGACGATCCGGAATACGACTTGCGCAATATTCATATCGAGTTCACCATGGAAGACTCGAACCATGATCACTCTGGGGAGGAAGGCCAGGAGGGCAGACAAAGAACAGCGACTCGAGGTACAGGAAAATGCTGCACTTTGACAACCGTCTAACGACTCTGGAGTGCTGACAGATAATAGTCACGTCCGCTCAGATACTGCAACTACTGGGTGCCAACGGCCTCCGACGGATCCTTCAGACGCACGGACTGATCGGTGGTACGACGGCAGACGATGATGAAGATTATGGCCTGCCATATGGAGGGTTCAGATACAGACGGAGGCGAAGAGAGCGTCCGCCAGGGGACATATTCCCGAAAATCCCCAGCGATGTCGGGACTGAGCTGATGGCATCTGGCCATTATGGAAGTAATGCTCACTACGTCGATGAGCTGAAAAAGCGGAAGAAAAGGCTGGCGACAAAGCTCATGTGGCGCGAGCTGGGCGTCGATCCGATGGGTGCAAAAAGAAGGGCAGCGCAGGCGATGCCTCAAGTACGCACATGTCCAGCATCCCGGTAGGGAACATTGAATGCTCACGTTGTCATAGGACATGATACCGAGTACTGTCGCAGACAAGATTATCCATTTCGATTCGCGATGCTATTCAGGACAGTTCTCCGACGATGGAAATTTCTTTTTCTGCTGCGCCCAGGACTTCAAGGTCCGAATGTACGACACTTCCAACCCGTACGAATGGAAGTACTACAAGACGGTGGATTACCCGTTCGGCCAGTGGACTATCACAGATGCAACTTTGAGCCCGGACAATAAGTATCTGGCCTATAGCTCCATTAGACACCTGGTGTGTCTTGCTCCGACGGATCCGAGCGATCACTCCGACCCGGTGCTGTTGGACTTCTCCAATCTGCGACGAAATAACCAGGGTCGAGGGTTCTACGGGAACTCGCATTTCGGAGTATGCATACATCCATGCACGATGGCGACATTTTAACGCTGACTGTCTTCTAGATCTGGTCTATTCGATTCTCCGGAGACGGCCGAGAGATCGTTGCTGGAACCTCTGATCGCTCTGTGGTTGTCTATGATATCGAGACACGACAATCGATCCTTCGGCTGCAGAAGCATGAAGATGATGTCAACGCCGTGTGTTTCGGCGATTCATCATCTCCGCACATTCTCTACTCGGGCTCTGATGATACCACTCTACGGGTCTGGGACCGACGCTCAATGGCAGATGGCCGTGAGGCAGGTGTGTTCGTAGGGCACACAGAAGGCCTAACTTATGTCGACAGCAAGGGTGATGGCCGCTATGTGCTATCGAACGGCAAGGACCAATCGATGAAACTTTGGGACCTGAGGAAGATGATATCGCCGGCAAAATTCCGCGAGATTGACATCAACAGTTACACAACCGGCTTCGACTACAGATACATGTCGTATTCCGAAGATGACTATGAACCGCACCCATACGATTGCTCGATCGTGACCTTTAGAGGTCACAGGGTGCTTAAGACCCTGATCCGCTGCCACTTCTCGCCTCCCGGGAGCACGAATTCAAGATACGTGTACAGCGGTAGCGAGGATGGCAAGGTCTATGTGTATAATTTAGATGCGACCCTTGCGGGGATAATCGATGTTGGTCGGGCAACTTTGAACTCGCGGCCGCGGGACCCCGATATATTCAGCACTGCGTACGAGTTGAGGAGTCGCAGTAGCGACATGCTCTGGAAGACTTGCGTAAGAGATGCAAGCTGGCACCCTAGCGCTCCTGTTCTAGCTGGTAAGTTGTCCATCCTCCAGTCACCACCGATTTTTTATGTTTTTATCTTTATTTTTGAAGCAATCCATCGTCTCTGACATTGATCGTACAGCGACATCTTGGAACGGCTGGGGCATGTCCTCTGGAACATGCACCATCCACTCCTGGAACGACTCCGGCACCGAGGACGAAGGCGATCCGCCCCTTGGAAAAAGTTACAACAGCAGAGTCGAGTACGCTCACGAATTTAACCGGTACGCCGAATCATCGCGGATACGGAGTCGACCTGTGCGTCGACCTCCGTTCCCGGAACACGAGGATATTTACGATCCAGCATGGTAAAATATATCAGGTATTAAAAGCTGATGGATGTTGTCGACGAATTTAATTTTTTTTTTTAAATGAATCGTCTCAGAATGACGTGAGTTCCAACTCTGTGTACAGAAAATACCTAGGACGCCATGATGGCTGGTAGGCATGAATTAGCCGGGTCGAGGAAACGCCTCTCAGGGTCGTTCGGTGATAATTAATTGTCGAAGTCTGGGGTTTATTAGCGCAAGGTTAAGATAGCAAGGCCACCTAGAGCCTGACGGATGTCTCATTAGTACAAAATGGATAAGATCGTGCGTTTAACGCTCTCCTACTTTGAGGGAGAAAAAAAAGCAAAAGTTATTATACAAGAGAAACACTATGTAGTTTGACTCCCCCACAGACAGTAATCCCTAGTTGCTGGCACTGGGCCAGCTCGCTTGAATTATTATAACTCAAGGCAAATACAGCGTGAGGTATGCCGCTCGTATACGTTTCCATCATCCGGCGTTGATCGTCCAATTCTTGTGTTCGAACCTCGTCTTCGTTCCGCATCATGCTCCTCCGACTAGGATGTTGTTGACGGGGATATGTACTATGTGACACGAGTCAGCTATCACCAGTCCACATTGTGTCGGGTATTGGCCCTTAAGACCGCTCGAGGAAGGGGTGTGCTTCAGGCTGCTGGCAGTTGGATATTCCGGTTACTTACTCAGCTTAATGAAGTATCCGATTGCGCCCTGTGATCTGGTCAGTCTTCTTCCAGCCTCAATTGTCTTGGATGTGGGTGCTACCAACCATTATGAGGAAGCCCATCCCGACGGCCTGGCTGATCTTGATGAACTCGCGCTTGTCGGCTACAGTGTAGAGAAAGGTCAGTTTGAGGACGTAAGGATTGATAGACGTATTAATCCACGAGAGGATTGTCACATACGCTTAGTGCACCTGTGGATGAACTGCATGCCGTCGCGGACAAAGTCCTTGGGGATGTCCGCAAGCTCCTGGAAGGTCTCCGACATGGTTGTAGGTGTGAGAAAGTTAAAGGAAGGATAAAGCAGAAGAGAGAATTGGTCTGTGATGGCTATCACAGAGCGTCCACCAAGTGCGAACGGTGTATCAGGTCGAGGGCGAGGGTGAGCTGTAGAGGCGATCTGGCATCGCGGAGCGTCGCTGCGCCGTGACGGCGAGCTGGCCTTCTGGGGCGCGCCCCTTTGGGGCTAGAGCCGCGCCGGAGATACGGTGCCGCCGTTCCGGTGTGCGGCCTCTGCTCCACAAGCTCGACCGCCAGGCCTCTGAGGTCCAGCTCACCTCCTTCTCCATCGCCTTCGCCATCCCCGTCGCGCGCGACTCGCCAGGTCTTTCATCAGACGCTTGCTCCGGGATCGTTCTGTGGTCAGCGCCCGATCCGGGTTCCATCCCTCCTTGCCCTTTGCTTACCCTGTTTTCTCGCTCGCGTCACACGTGCTTTTCCTTTCGCCGCCCTCCTTGCTCCCGTCGATTGCTACGCGAAACCAGGGGAGAGATACAGAAGCTGGGCTGAGCTTCTGTTTGCGGCCTGGATTGGAAACGGTTCTTGGGAGCTTGACACGTTACTTACCTACGTGACCGACCTTCTACCTCTTGCTATTTTCTTACTGTTCTCTCTCATCTTCGAGAGTTCTGTCAGAAAACTTGTCCCTAGCCAAGTCTCTTTGCATCCCGGTTTCCCCTGCCTGGCTGTGGCAGAAGAGCTCGAGCGGCGCCGCAATCTTTGTGGAATAATCTTCTCTTCGTCTCAAAGAGTTCCAAATAACTGCCTGTACTTGCCATCAAAGGCAGTCGGGTCCGCTTCTCCATTGCAGAGCAAGTCAGATCGCTGATCAGTGCAGAATACCTGTTCCTTTTGGGATCTTGTAACGGTCTGGATTGTACGTATCTTCTGGTCTTTCTTTCTCTTGCTGTCCCTGTTCCCGAGTATTTGCAGTTGTTCTTTTTGCGGTGAGGTTTTGAAGGCTGTTTTTCATCAGGGCACCATGGGTCGCGCTGCGTCCCCGGCGCATACCGAGTCACGTCATGTTAACCAAGCTTCTCTGGTGCTAATCAATGTCCTGTGTTGGCAGACATGTACTCTCCTTGACTCATCATCGAAAAGAAAAGGCCTGTGTATATCGCAATCAAACAATCAATCATTCTCACTTGAGACTCCCGTCCACACTTAATCACCATGGCCGCTGAGGATGATAACTTTGATATTGATATCTATGGCGACGGAGGTGGCTACAATGCAAACGAGCATGGAGACTACAAGCAGGATGACCAGGATCTGATCCTGGATCATGATGGAGGAGACAACACCCAGAACGGTGTTTCACACGACGAGGCTTCTGGAGAAGCTAAATACAGTAACGAGAATGGCCAAGCCGCGAATGGCAACGAAAACCCCCCAAGTACAGATGCCGCGCATCAAGAAACAATAAATGCTCCCCAGGAGACCCCAGCCCCCCAGCAAGGCGTGAAGCGCAAAGAATCTGATGAGCGTCCCGTGGATCCCGATGCTACCACGGCTCTTTTAGTTTCCGACCTGTATTGGTGGACAACGGACGACGACATCCGCGGCTGGGTCAACCAGGCTGGCTGCGAAGATGAGCTCAAGGATGTAACTTTCAGCGAACATAAAGTGAACGGCAAGAGTAAAGGGTAAGATGCAGAGAGGATCGGGGTATCTCGTCCCAGTTACTAACCAAGCGCGTTCAACAGCCAAGCATTCGTCGAGTTTACCACACCGCAAGCCGCGACGGCCGCTAAACGCAAGATCGAGGAGATCAGTGCAAGCGGCCAGACGGGGAGGAAGCACACCGTCAACTACACCAACCCTCACACCAACCCCTTCCGCACCCTGCCGAAGGATGCTCCTATGCGCAAGAATGAGCAGGCGAGGGCTGCAGCTACCGGCTTCAACGCGCCCATGAACCAGAACATGAACTTCGGCATGAACAACATGGGAGGCTTCCGTGGCGGTCGTGGCGGCTTCAACAATCGGGGCGCTATGGCGAACAACATGGCCTTCAATGCAAACCGCACCTATACCGGTCCTATGGGCGGCTTCCAGGGTGGTCCGATGGGCGGTGGCTTCCAGGGCCCGCCGATGGGAGGCATGCAGAACTACGGCGGCTTCAACAACCGCGGCAACATGATGGGCGGCGGCATGCGCGGAGGACCTGGCGGGATGCGGGGTCGTGGCAACGGTATGGGACCCAACATGATGGGCATGCCCACGATGGGACCCATGGGCGGCATGGGGATGAATCCTATGGGTGGTGGTATGGGCCCCATGATGGGCGGCATGGGTGGAAACATGGGCATGCAAGGTACGGCGAAGCCTCCACCCCCGCACCCCCAGTAATCAAGCCGCAAGCAACGTAGGTAGTTAATGAGTCTCCTCGACTAGGCCAAGGCGGTTTCCAAAATCCCAATGCGCACTTCAACACGGGCTTCTTCCCCCAGAACCAGGGTGTTGGAGACGGTTCCTGGAACCCGCACGGCGCAAAGCGTACTCGACAGGAGTGAACAAAAGAAAAGAAACTAATTATCCCGCCTACAAGGTTGATTTCAGTATTTTCCGATTGCTTGCTTGCTTGCTTGATTCAATATTTCGTGATGGGAACGAACAAACAGGACAAGGATGGCCATTTTCTTTTTTATCGAATTTTGTTTTCCTATTATCCTCAAACAAGTTTGGGAGTCACGCATCTCTTTATCTTCACTCGGTTCTGTTCGGTTTCTTAAGGTGTATTAGACGAATCAAATGTTTTCCTCTGTATGTCCCTCTTCTCGGTTTTCGTTTTGATCTTGCTCCGCCTGCCCTTTTCATCATCTGCCTACTTTGCGACCATCCTCGTCCTCATAAGACCTGTAGTTCCGGACTCCAGAATGTGTATCATTGGCGACCGCGGACTTGTTACCCTTTGGAACTTGGACAATATTTTCTTTGGTTTTCTTTGCAGGAGATGTGATATTCACCTGACTTGAGACTGACGTGGTTTGCCCAATGCTGATTGGTATATGTAATAATTGGACCGTTCCTCTTATGTGTGTGGATCAACAGTTTTGGTCTTTACGTTCTACCTCTTTGGAGTGCTCCTTTTGCCTGTACATTGGTCTTTTGTCCAATTCTGGTGTTGAAAAATAAAGAAAAGAAAAAGAAAAGGAAGAGCACTGTTAATTCAGGACCGAGTTCTTGATTTTTATTTACCCTCGGAATTTGTGATGTGAAATTGGGCCGCTTTTACCTACCTAAGTTAATTATGAGGTGCTATTATGTTTCTGATGGTTAATTTCTTGTCCTCGACCATTGATTTTAGCTTTTTTGCCTTTCCTTTTTTTTTCCTTCCAAGTAATTAAAGCTTGACATTTTAATTAATGGAAGGAACTATTTCCTTGTTACTAGGCAGACAGGCAAGTCATGCTATGATGTGCATGGATTCTGGCTGGCCAATTGCTTGCTTTTTCTGTTTCTGGTTCTGATTCTGTTTCAGATGATCAGATCGACTATTGACTACACTATCTAATAATGCTAGGTGGTACAGGACTATCATAGGCTAGGTAATAAATATATTATTTGGTTGTCCTATTTGAGAAAAGATTGACAGTGTCCACCTGTCTATCTGCGATATAATTATGGTAGAGGTCTTTCTCTGGCTGAGAAACAAGATAGTTGCTTCCCCAGGTTTAATTGGAATCACTACTGCCTGGTGAGGGGAGGTTTCTGTAGGGTATGGAGTATATAGCATGTAGTGTATGCTATGTGGCTTAGTACCTGCTGTCAATTTAGGTATCTACCGAAGTATCAATTGCATCATCTCGGAAACATTATCAGACCATCCGAACTCCGCCGCCCCAAGTTGGAGAAAAAAGGGAGAGGAGGGGGGGGGGGGGGGGGGGGGGGAGGAGGGAGAGAGTATACCAAGTTGTGTCTAATTTAATATGTGCCAAAGTCAACGGTGCCCCCCTTTCTCCGAGCTTAGTCCAGCAATGCCGCCCGGCTATCGTATCAGAAGAGGAAGAAGAAATATCTTCCTCCTTTTCTTCCGTGCTCCTAGTTTCTCTCTTCCCACGTTTCTAACAAAAATACGGGCAGCAGCATTTTCTGCAGTGGGAGGGTAGCTAGAAGAGGTTGATAGACCGGCGGAAGGCGAGCGGAGCCGCACGTCCCCCGCCGGGTCTCTCCTCGACACACGTGCCTGGCCAGCAAGACGACGATCTCGAGTTCTTTGAGACAGATTAACAATTATGTACTACGAAGCGCAAGCAGACGCGCTGGGTCGGGTCACGGATCTCCTGGAGCACAGACGGGGAAGACGCACTGTCGCGCCGATCCCCCTCGCTGGCTGACCATGATGGTGATGCCAGGTTCGAGAGATACATAGGCCGACCTGTTCGGCTGTCCCCTTGTCCTGTCCATCATGTTGCCATTCAGGTACCCGCACATATCCACAGATCCTGTGCCTCAAACTGACTCCAGAGCTACAGTGTTCTCCATGGACCCGGCGGACATGCGGATTCGCCGGTGCTTCGAGCGAGCGCTCGCGATGACGAGGTCTGGAGAACGGATGGTGTGATCTGCGCCGTCTGGATGCGTTTCCGCACCACGCGACAGTCGCGCAGGCATCTGCCTCTTAAGCATCGTCCCCGGACCGCAGACGATGCCGCACCGTCTCTCGCATCGTCTGTCATTGGAGATCGGGCCCAGCATCATCCTCCTCTGCACAGGACATCATAGTACAGCACCATGCGCCCGGTCAAGAGCGTGGCCATCATCGGCACTGGGCCCGCCGGCGCCATCGCCGTCGACGCCTTTGCGCAGGAGAAGGCCTTTGACGTGATCCGCGTGTTTGAGCGGCGCGAGAAGGCGGGGGGTTGCTGGTGCGTTTTTCTTCCTGTCAACACCTATGCGCATTGTCTTGCCCTCAATCCGGCCGTCCTTCTATGTATCACATACTGAACCTAGTCGCTCTCCAGGATCTACGATGACGACGAGCCGCCAAAACTCACCGATTTCGATCGATTGGCCGATCGCACGGCCGACGAACCGGTCGACATTCCGGACTCATTGCCGCGATATGCGCCCCGGCCGTCCAGGCACCGTTTCACGGATACCCCCGTGTACGCGGCGCTGGAGACGAACGTGGATGCCAGGGTTATGGAATATTCGCAGGAGCCCATCCCCGAGATCCGGTCAGCGAACTCGATCAGCCTGCACGGGCCAGACACGCCGTTTCGGCACCACTCCGTCATCCGGCAGTACGTGGAAGATCTGCTCAACCGCAACGGGTACCAGGATCTCGTGCAGTACGGGACGACCGTGGAGAGAGCAGAGAAGGATCCGCGTACAGACAAGTGGGTGTTGACCCTCCGACGGCAAGAGGAGGCCGGTCAGGACGACTACTGGTGGCAGGAGTCGTTCGATGCGCTGGTGGTCGCGACGGGGCATTTCAGCGTGCCTTATGTCCCTCGCATCCCGGGTCTCAAGGAGTTCGCGGAAGCCTACCCGGGCAGTGTAGAGCATACGAAGGCGTTCCGGGATCCTGAGAGATACCGAGGAAAGGTGAACGCACCTCTCCTTACCACGTGCTGTTGCAGTCTTCTAAACTCGATCAGAGAGTCATCACCGTTGGCGCCTCTGTCTCAGCAGCTGACACGGCCGTCAGCCTGATCGATGTGGCCGAGTCGCCCATCCACGCTGTCGTGCGCGGCAGATACAATGTGTACTTCGGCGACGAAGCGTTCAAGCACCCGAAGATCAGGCTGCACCCGCCCATCTCGCACGTCTCCAGCAGCAACGGCGACCGGACCGTCTTCTTTGAGGACGGAACCTCCGTCTCGGACGTTGATCACATCATCTTCGGGACCGGGTATTCCTGGAGTCTGCCGTTCCTGCCCGACGTCCCAGTACGGAATAACCGAATTCCCGGGTTATACCTGCATATCTTCTACCGACAAGATCCAACTCTCACCTTTGTCGGAGCCGTACGCCACCCCTACATATGCGCCCCGTACCACTTATGTATATATATACTGACCGCTTATCAGTTGGGCGCCGGCTTCACCTTCAAAGTCTTCGAATGGCAGGCCGTCCTCGCCGCGCGCGTCCTGGCCGGCAAAGCCCAACTCCCGCCCCTGGAGGAGCAGGAGAAATGGGAGACCGACCGCGTCGCCGAGAAGGGCGACGGCCCCGCCTTCACCCTCCTGAACCCGCACTTCGAGGAGTACTTCGAGCAGGTGCGGCGTCTCGCGGGGGAGCCGGCGGAGGGCGAGCCCGGGCGACGGCTGCCCAAGTTCGATCCGCGGTGGGTGGACACGTTCAACGCGGGGAACAACCGGCGGATCGAGATGTGGAAGCGGTTGAATCGAGCTGCGGCCGAGGCGATGGCGAAGGAGAAGGAGAAGGAGAAGGAGAAGGAGAAGCAGGTGGATAAGACGAGGGCGGCGAATTTGTGATTTGCGTCTGATCTGATCTACGACTGTCTATCTCGTGCCGGTTCATTTTGAACGGTTATGTTTCTTGCTTATATCTGCATTTCTGCACATAGACATGGACATGGACATAGACATCGACACGGAAGAGAAGAGGCTGATACGTCGAACACGATGCGACGTGATATGCAGTCAGCTTTTGTTCGATAGGCTAAAGAGCGATGAAAGAACATGTGTACATATATGCAACATCTACACTCGACCGAGCGTTACTGGAATCTCTGCCGTTATCACTGACATGGCCCATCATGTACTACATAAGAGGGAGCTCCATAGCATCATGATATTCGGTCTCTCTACCGCTTTAGGTAACGATACTCGTTTTCGTTCCCGGCATAGTAATCGGAGCCAACATTGAACCTTTATCGAGCATACCCTTGATTGATCGATAACCTCAACATACAGCACTACTACTGTCTGGCAAATCAGGGTGGCTCTTCCTGATTCCAGTAGCACAAGCTGAAACACTTCCAACTCCCTGGCCCATCTATGTATGGTAGGTCCCTACACCGGTCCTCCTCCCCATTTTATGTATCCCATCCATGCCATCATGAAGAAGTCGCTCTGATCAAACACTGATAAAACAGACGAAATCCAGCTCAATTGTTTTTAACCGCTTATAGACTTGACAGGACCGGGTACCTGCAGACCATCTCATTCTCACCCAGATGCTATATTACTATTTGTGGAAGTACTCACTGGTCGGAGCCGGAGCCCGGGCCACGGATGACGGGGCCGTCGGCACCGGCCCTTCGGGGCTTCCCGATTTGATGCCACGTGATAGGATGTGTACTGCATCACGCGACGGGAAAGCCCTAGCCCTAAGGGGCTGCCGCCGGTCTTTGCCCGAGGTACGCAGGGTTGTGATGTACGGAGTACGGAGTAGATGGCGCATTGGATATGTGACGATTGTTTATTCTTTTTTTCTTCTTCCGGGTTGTTGACCGGCGGTCTACTCTAGTGGCAAGTCTCTTGTTGAACCTGCAGGACCCTACCTGGGTATTTTAATCGAGCAGCTTCGTGCTGGAGCTTGCTAACGACGGAACTTGCCGAGCTCCAGCTTCGCTCGCGGCAAAACGAAGATGACGTGCAGGATCATCGACAATCCTTACTGTCTCCGTCACTCGAAGCGTCGCGAACCATGCTGATGGAGCAGATTGCTTTCCTCAGAGCTTGTCTACTCTGTACACTCTATTGAATCGCGCAGAGTACCTGCCTCAGTCAGCCGGAACACTTTGGACCCTGTAAAGGAATGAAAGGGGCAATGGGCAATGGACATCTCCTTGCATGATGGTTACCTCTCAAGGGGTCGCTGCCAGGTACGCGATGATAGTCCAGAGCACAGCAAGTCCTAGGGCTGGCTTGTCCTTAACTGCTCAAGGTTAATGCTCCCATTTTCTGCCCTAATTTAGCTACCGCCAACCGCCCAGGCCAGGCTTTAGTAAAGAGCTGGAGCCACGCCTCGCCCTATGAGACAGCTTGCCCTGGATCGGGCCAAGGCACGAGTCTGACTCTGCGGGCCTCTGTTTCGCTCCAGCGGCATCCTAAAGCGGTCACCTGTCGGCGTGTTAATTTCCCTCGAAAGCTTCGCTCTCGTTCAACTGCTGTGAGTCCGATGATGAAAGGTTGCCACCTGCGCTGAAGCCTCAAGGACCAAGGGCGTGGCGCTCATGTTGCAGCGCCAGAAGTGAGATATACCCGGAAATAATACTTCCAGCAGAGCGTCCATGCGGAGCCTCCCAGTGGGTTTGAGGTCATGGCGCATGGGCACGGTCCGAGGGGGATTCTCAGCCCTGTAACCCCCGTACGAAGTAAGGGGACAGACTACGATCCATGCCACCTGCTCACTACTTAACTAATATCTCGCCCTCCGCGCTGTTTCTGTCTTTACTCTTCTCTCCTGGGGGCTCCTTGCTTCTCCGGCTCGTCTCAGTCACTCATTTACTGACGTTCGCTACTTGGCACTCACTCCCAGTCGCTCGTTATCTTGATATATCGCTCCTCGACGAGACTGTCATTTCTGCCTCAGGACAGGGGTCCCTGTATATACCTCCACTGATTCCAAAAGGGGATAAAGGGGATAAAGACATAAATCACCCTCAACAATCACCATGCGCATGCGCCTCCCTCTTCTAGGCCTCTTCTGTGCCTCTGTCGCCTCCGCGATACAGATCACCGCCCCGGCAGCAAACACCACCGTGGCCGCGGGCTCCACGACGCTGATCCAGTGGTCGACCGTCGACACGGACCCGTCCACCTTCAGCATCTACCTCGTCAACTTCGTCGACTGGCCGCCGTCGTACGTGCCCCTGGCCCTGGACGTCCCCACATCGCACGAGTCCTTCGCCGTCCAGATCCCCTGCGACACGCGCCCGAGCTGGGGCTACCAGATCAACGCGATCAACGGGACCAACGTCTACGTGATCTACGCGCAGAGCGGCAAGTTCGCCGTCTCCCCGGCCCTGGACCCGGCGGGATGTGTCGACAGCGGCGCGCCTGCAACAACTACAACAACAACACCGATAACACCATCCTGCCGCGCGGCTTCGCCCACGACTGTCTTCGTCACGGTGAGCAAGACCGGTCTTCCACGCAGTGACTCCACTACCACCATCATTCCCACCTCTACATCTAGTGTTTCATCTACATCCTCCCCTGACAAAAACCACCCCCACTACACAAAGCCGGGAATCGTCCCTAAGACTATTGGCTGGTGTTCAGGCTACGAAAGCCCCGTGACGCTCGACCACCCTCCGACGCCGGCTCCGGCCCCGGGCGATAACGATAATAATGACGATGATGACCTTGGCACGGGGGCCGTCACTCCCGCACCAGTAGTGAACGAGCTGTCCCCCGCGCAGCCGACGGATCTCGGTGTCTCGTACATCACGACGTGGGTGACTGTTGCGTGCTGAGTTGAGTCCTAGTCGAGTTGGGGAGATTGCTCTGCTCTTGACGGATTTCGCCAATTCCCTACACTACTACTACCAGTCAAGAGACGAATGAAGAAGGGGGGGGGGGGAGAAGTGTATGGTGATTAATTAGTGTTTTTCATCTACTTGTCTATCTATCTATCTATCTATCTAGATATCTATCTACCCAGGCAACAGATGTAGATACATAAGTACAGTACATAGATAGATATACCTACTTCATCCACGCACATACATACATACTACTTACCTGTACCTATGTACAGTACATTCAGGCTTGCCTAGGTAAGTAGACCGCAGGAGATACTACCACTACTACTACACTCTCTAGACTGGCTGGCTGGACTGGAGTCGATCAATCCGTCACAAACAACCAGACGGATAGTCAACAGGTAGATGACAACCAAACCGATAATACAATTAAGTAGCAAATGAGTGAATGAGGTAAGCAAGCAGCAAAAAGATAAACAGTGAAGAAGAAGAAGAAGAAGAAGAAGAAGAAGGACCAGACCACAAACAAACAGTTGTTGACCTTCTGTATGTATACATACAAAGCCCTTCCTTTCCTTTTCTTCCACCCTGCTCCCCTGCTCCTGCAATTGCAATTCATTATTCATTATTATCAATCAAGAATCTATATATGTGCTTCATTTCGTTTTTTTTTTTTTAATTCACAGCATGCTCCGGTTGAACCTGAACCTGAACCTGACCTGATCGTTCCTTTCTATCTAATATATACATATGATTCATTACTCACATCGACATGATAGAGAGCAAGTACAGGTGGTAACAACTGTAGTAATATTATATTATATTGTATTGTATGAATTGATATCTCATGTGATCATCAATCAGCACAACATCACAATGATGATGACGATGATGATGTAGATAATTATGTGTGTTTGTGTGTGTGCTGAGTAAGAGGATATATCATATCTATTCTATCTCATCTCATCATTGCTCTGTGTACTATATACACTGTACAACATGCCTGATAAATCTATATACTAAGGTTTAGTGAGGCCAAACCAGCTGAGCTGGATCTGATCAACACTGCAATCTTCATGAAGAGTTACAGAGCACATCCCCCATGTCATGCCATCTCAGATTCTGAAGTTATAAGAACTGTGCAAGACAAGCTGAGAATGATTCATGATTCTGCTACCTGTCAACCAGGTTGCTTTGACTGTATCCATACAAACAGTATAGGTAGTAACAAACTGTATATAGATAGATTATAGGCTATTATTAATAATACAGATAAATTAGGTAGATGCAGATGATGTGACGGCGCCGCGTGGACTGACAGGCAGAAGGCGGTGAAGTAGGCGGCAGAGTTCTGCCACACTAATTTGCCCATATCTTGAACTCCTACCATGCCTATAATTCTCCTTTCTTTCCTTATGCTCTGGATCTTGTCCAGACTAGCTACCATAGTTGATACATAATTTACTATGCCTGAGCGCCGTCACACATGAGAACTGGAGCAGTATGTATGAGATTGTAGATTGACAAGTGAAAAAATGACAAATAGATCAAATATATCTCGGAAACAGCCAGTAAATGCAAACAAATATGGACATTATCAACATAAGTGACTGTACCGTACACACTCATCAATCAGCGTCGGTGTCATGAGACACCACAACTAGAATCCATACCTGATGCTCCCTCTCATGCAACAACGACTTCAGCGAGCGGTAGCATATTAGGCTGCCCACTAGCAGCAGCGGCTGCAAGTGGTTGCAAGCAAACAAAGGCCCAATTCAAGCTCCCAAAAACTTCAACAACAGGGTATATAACATAAGAAAGGACATTCAAGGGCAAAAATTCGAGACAAAGCGCTCAGGCTCTCGCGGGTGTCAGGTATCGCGCGCATAATCAGAACATTTCTCATCATTCATGTCGGTCGAGCGTGATCCCATGGCCTCCGTAACTCGTGGCTCATATGGCACACACAGTCGTGAGGCCATAACCCAGAAACGACCGCTCAGATCGTGTTAGGTTCGTAGTTCCCCCTAGCGTATGACCAAAAACTCCACAAAATAACCTTATAGCTCTCAATCAACGGAAAAAGGGACAAGCGCGATGAAAGCATGAATGAGAACAAAAGGTAAACAAGAAGATAACAACGTCCGGATCAGACATATGCCCCTGTTGCTCGATCCAGCTCCTGTTTTGCTCCTTATACAATCTGGTGATACTTGCACGGACCGAGACAGAGACCACGATAAAAGAGACCATGGTAAGCAGAATGGAAACACGATGGGAAAAAAGGGATAATTTAAGGGCGAGTCTAATCAAGAAAATGGGCGGAAATAGTCGTCCGGATTCAGGGCAACAACCCTAAGTATCGAGTGAGAAGCAGTTTCTGTGCGCTGCTAGGCTTCCTGGACAGTGGTTCGTGGAGTCGTTTCAATGGCCAGAGATAAGGACGCCACGGAAGCTCTCGTTGACAGTAGACGTAATCAGCGAATGCGACCGTCCCGGATATGCCGGCTCCCATCCCGGATAGCCGGTAACGGCAGATAGCAGCTCAAGAAAAGCCTGCTCTATCGTGATGGGACATTCCACAAGATCGCACAGTTTCATCGTCAAGGACTTTAGGGAAACTGATCCGAGATCAGGACGTTCATATAGGCTAGATAAAGGGGGAAAGGAGGCAAGATCGTGAACAAAGTCTCGCAGAAAGTGTGCATGGCTAGTGACTACGTCAATTGGGGTTCGGAACCAGGCACAATATTTGGTCATGCAACGAGAAACAGAAGTACCGAAGGATGCGAGGCTCTGGCTTTCGAGGCCGCGTTCGACGGAATGTCCGTTGTCAGATTCTCCTACGCCTTGATGCGCAGCTGCAACACTCATCTGGAGTATCAAGAGTGTGGTTATGACGCGCAATCTTGCCCGCAATGCAGACAATCTTCGATGACGGTCATCCTCAGAACGGAGGGCGTCGTTTCGAGTGCCTGGAGTACCAGGCATTGACAGTTGGGCCGTGAGGGCGTCCATCGAAACGTCGCAATGAAGCAAATACTGCATCGCATTTTCCCTCGTAGGGATCGGGTTGTGCCGTATCATCTCGAGCGTCCTCTGCCCAAGAGAGACAGCATCGATTTCCGAGCTAAATTTGAAGCCTACCAACGTCAGTCAAAGATTTTACGCTGATTAGAGGGAAGAGAGCAATAGCCAGCTGCTAAGCAGAGGCCGGTAATGGAACATACCATTCATCCACTGCACTACGGATGGAAGACACGGGGACAGGCCCTCCTGCAGTTTTGAGTCGACGGATAGGAGCTTCTCAGCTTCCACACTGCACCATCTGCTTTCCGCAGCCACTTGAAGCCAGCGGTCGACCAACATACGGCTCTTGAAAGGGTCTAAGAGAGACGGATCAGCTACCCATCCTTTTCCAAAGAGCAGTTTCCAGTAGCCAAGGATGATGCGATCACGCATCACCAAATGCTCCCAGGATTTATGCCAAGTTTCCCGCATCATTTGATGAGAGGATGCTGAGAACGCTATCTCGAGTCGGGGATATACCATCGTTTCGCCTGCACTCGTTCCTGGTTTTATATAGTCTTCTCTCCGAGGAACGAGAATGACATGCGAAAAGAAATATTGGGCCGCTCTGTCAGCCAACCAAATAGCAACCTCCTTTGACGAAACCCACCTCGTCATCGCTGCAGATTCTGATTCTACCGGCGACTTGCGGTCAGAATCGCAGAATGCTGATTTCCGCTTCAAGGAGACAGCATTTTCGACTGAAGAGGCGTTCCACTTGAGCAGCACTTTCGCACGCGGCAGAGAGTCTTTCGTGACATTCAGAGAATACAAGGTCGGTGAAACGACTCGGTCGATGCTCATCACCACCTCGTGGATCTCGTCTCTTAAGCGAGTCCTGTTGGGCACTCCGTTACACGCAAAGGCTTGGAACGGGTCATAATTTGCCAAGAAGGAAGTCAACTTCGCTAAAGCCTGCTGGGAGAAATCGTCCTGGCAGTTGTGACAAAAGTCAACAGTCTGTATTTCGGGGTTGCATTTGGAGCAAGAACCAATGATGTGTCCGCATCGCCTGCATTTTCTTGGTCGAACGTCGCATTCGCCTCTGTGAGGCCGCTTTCCATCGTCGTCCTGTCTCTTCGGAAGATGAGGCGTATCAGAAACGATCGCCTCTGAAGGCAACGAGTCCGCCGTCCTGTTCCGCTTCGAAGCGCTCTGATCGCGATGCGGAGCTGGAAGAACCCCGTCGTGAGGCAGACCAGAAGTGTGGGGTCGCAAGGCAAGATCGAATTTATCAAGCTCAGAGGAAAATGCTACCGGTGAGCTGTTCGTTTCGTGAGCTTGTCGCTGACCTGAGCTCGATTGCGGCTTTGCGACGCTTCCATCGACTCTGTCAATTGTATTATCCGTGTCAAGCGAGCAGGTTGCGGCCTTGCACGCACTAGCTCTCTGATATGTAGAATTCGACCCAGGAGATGTGAATGTGTTTCCGTATCCACCCCAAAAAGTATAGCCACTTGCGGCACCATACGAGGAACCATAGCCTCCAAAGCCCGGCGTACTCGGATCAGGGGGGAACCCACCGCCGAACCCGTGGCTGCCGCCTCCATTTCCATCGTCATTTGGTCTGGCTCCGGCACCACTGTTCTCCTCCGACTCCTGCTCCTCCGTCAGACGACAGTGTTCGGAAAGACATCTAAAATAGCTTTCCCACGAGTCCGCAGGGCTCGTACACACTTCGCAGTGCTGTGGGAATGGCACGGGCTTTTCAAGAGCATCAATTTCCTCCCTGCTCAGGACCATATGTCGATCGTGTCTTGTTTTCACATGCTCATGCACCTTATCTCGCCTGGGATTCACCCAGGTGCACGAAACGAAGTAGCAACGGAAGAGGGAACGGTGATGATGCTTGTCTCCCACGTGACGTTTTAAAGATCCCAGCGTCGTAAATATCGTACCGGATTTGCAGAGGACACACCGGTAGCGTGAGCTTTTTCCATGGGGTGGGTTGGCAGTTGGGGATGAAGGACTGGTTGCCGGCTGCTCAGGCACTAATGGAACGGTCAGATGCTGTAACATCCAGGACAGAAATCTGTTCATCTCCCGCACCCGTGACGGCGGAAGGCGATGAGTGGACACAGCGGAACGGATAGTGTCAAGACGGTTTAAAAGTTCCAATTCTCCATCCGGACTGCCTGATAAAAAGCTATCATCGGCATCTGTGACTGTAACATTAGGCGGGGATGACGGACCTTGGCCCGGTATTCCCGCCGCTGCAGGATCGGTATCACTCAGGGTCTGCTCGGGAGGGAACGTTCCACCGCCAACGAAAGAAAGGTCGATTCCGGAAGGGCTGGGATAACCATGTACGGCTTCCGAATCTGGATCTTCCGCCTGCTCCTGGTGCAACTCTTGGCTCGTTTGACTCGACGGGGGAGGGTTGTTGAACAACGGCGACAGGGAGGTATATATTGACTGGATCAACTATCAGCTTCTGATGGCAGCCAGTACGGATGGAGACACCCACCGTAGACATTGTGTCTGAATTAGGGCATCCTCCACCAGGTGAACGGAGGAGTCGAGGGTCGATTGTTGGCGTGGGGCTCATGTGATAGCCGTCACAGTAATCGGGCGGCTCCATGGTAAACTGGCCGTGCTGCGACGGCGGACACGAGACGAGTCGTTAGAGGAACGATTTTCTGGATAGAAGACTGAGAGCAGGAAACGGTATAGAGTTGTCCGACCAAAACAACAAGATGGCAAAGTCAGAGGGCAGTGCACGGCGACGGGGTCTGATGGGGGGTGTAATGGAAAGAGAGCTGCAGCGGAGGGGCCAGGCGGGGCACTGTCTTCAGTGCAGGTCAGCACCTAGCCATCCGCTCAAGGTGTGATAGAGGATAGGCGACCGAAACGCACGGCTGGGGAGAGGCATCTCCTAGATTATATGCTGCGGAGGAGGCATGGCTGGGGCAGTGACAGAGCTCTGCGGAGCGGGCTGCTCGCCCACGACAAGCACCCTGCCTAACGGCGGAGGAGACGAGTCACGGGCCTGAGGACGCCGGGACTCGGGAGGCGACGGGAGGCACGATGAACAGCTCGGGACTCGAGCTCTGTCTGCTTGTGAGTAGACAGCATCGGTGAGTGACTGAAGACTGTCTGCGCAGGCAGTGAGGCAACCCCCAACCCAATGACGGGGCAGCCAGGTCGGGTGAAGTCTCGAGGTGCGGACCGCAGAGGGAGGAAAAGTGAGGCTGGTTGGAGTGTCGACAGCAATACAGCGGCGGGCGAGTACTAGACGCTGGATGTTGGATGGTCCTCTGCCCTCGCCCGCCATGGAAGGCGACAGCTGACCGACCCGGACGAGAGGCGGCGGGATGAGCGTTGACCTAACTTCGCCCATTTCTGTCCCTCGAGCTCGTCCCTGGAGAGGCCGTGACGCCAATGGGAGGCCTGACGGACAAGGACGAAGGAGGAGTTGCAGCAATGCTCCGTACCTGATAAACCGCGCATCCTCCAGGTGGGGTTTCCGCTCTCCATGTGCGGGCAGAATTGACCAATAATTTCCAGCAGTAAGTGATGAAACTTGATACGGTCCTCCGTCGTTGCTAACCGGTACGGCGTCGTTAGTGATCTCCGCCATGCTGCGGAACATGTCGTCTCCACGCCGCTTGTTGCACGGGTCCGTGGAGGAGTTTGCATCCCTTAGGTCCTTGCAGAGCATCCCCGAATTCCTAGGTCCTGACGTTTTCTTGTTCCTGCGCCAGGACCAAGACGCCTCGCTTCCCCCAACGGGCTCCTGCGGGAAAATTACAGGCAAGTTTTGCCTTATTACCGGTGAAAGACTGACGAAGCACCGTCTCGCCGTTGGCCGCGGCGCGTCGACGTCCAAGTGAAAGGCTTGATCGCGATAAGACTCCGTCCACCTTGGGGCCTTAAAGCTCTGGCGCGTCACCCTTAACCCAAATTGCAATCGGGTCATCGACATGAAGCTCTTGGCAGTGGCGGAGCTGGTCTGCTGGGCGCCCGTCCGCCGTCAGGTCCCAGGCCATAGGAGCGATTGACGGAGCGGCCCCCATCATGGGAACTGACAACGCAAATCTCCGCATGTGCCAGGGTGTATGTCCAGTACATACTACAGAGTAATTCTGTACATCTTAAGCTAGAGAAAGTTGACGACAGATAGTAATTCCGGTCGAGTTCGAGCAGCTTAGGCCCGTGGGCAGAAGGACTTGTTCGCATGAGGTATGCAGCACATATACGTACATACCTAGACAGACACTGGCCTCCTCATTCTCTGCAGGCACGCAGCACAGCATTATCTCAGTTGGGATCACGGACCACCTGGGCAGTCCTCCAAGCTCGACGTCCATGTCCGTGCGCATCGCTCTCGAGCTCGACGCGTGCTGGTTCTGTCCGTTTCGGGGCACCGAGTGCGCCTGTCTTCAGACTCTTAGCTTACGTCCAACCTCTTCCAAAGATCTGATCTAATCGTACAAACTGATGTGTCTTTTTCCAGGAGCATAAAGTGCTGACAAGCCATTTTGGAGGCTTTCTAAGAATGTGACGCCTGTCAAAAGTTTTAGATGGTGATAGAGATCTGAAAGCAGCATCAAGAAGCTGACCCCTGTCAGCGTCCGTGTCTGTGGGGCGCAAAGGGCTGCGGAGTTCGTGTCAAGGTGCACCGCCCTCCCCCTACCAACCCTGCACGCAACGATGAGGAACACTCCCAGCATCATCTCCCAGTCATTTTTCTGGCATGTTTTTTTCCCAGAGCTACGGGATCCGCAGATCCCTGACAGCCTCCAGCAGCAGTTAGACAGGGGTCGCTCGCTGAAGCGCGTTGCCAACTCATCAGCGGCAGGCACTGATAAAACTCTTTTCCAACAGCTGACCTTGCCAGATACTGAGGAGCCGCACGCTGACCGCCTTTTTCGCAGCGGAACGCCTTTCCTGGAGAAGATAGAAGTACAGATTGACTCATCGTCCACCCCAAAGCCAACTCCTCTGTCCTGACTTCGTCGATCAGCTGACGACTCGGGTGAAGTGCACTGCTGGAAATTCTCAATTGAGTTTCGGTGACTTCCTATTTTTTGACAGATGTCATGACATGACATGGCGTCGACGACAGGCGTGGGCAACTCACCACACGCCGTCAGCAGTGAGAAAGCATGTAACCACTATTACTATTGTCTACTCCGATAGCGCTGCGCTGCAGACATCAAAAAATTGTTGCTGCCCAATCCACCACTCTCAGTAGCCAGAGCAGGAGTTCAATTGCTTTGTCCACCGTGATGAATAGCATCGCCGTTGCCAGCCCCGCGCCTCCAGATAGAGCTCGAGCTCCGCGCTCCACGCGGTTAGAATTCCGCACTTTGTTTCCACTTTCTGAAACTCCTCTGCCTGTCACAATACTCAATTTCTTGCATGCACACTAAGGCACAGGGCTACTAGTCTTTCTTGCACAGCCCCGAAGATTAATAATACAACACATATGATTCGATCCCACGGGCACGGACGACCCTGATGCCCCCAGCTGACACTACTACCGGCAGAAGATCCGCATGTTGAAGGAACATATTACCGTGTACTAGACAGCCAACGGCGTCAAGCACGCCATTTTATTATCATTGGCCCACTTCTGTTCTGTACGGGCAATCCGTCAAGTTAACAATCATCTGCAAGATCCACCGTTATGGTTCTCGACCGCCCGCAACAGCAGATCAGTTCAACGGGACCATCTTCCTCCTCCCCACCAAACTCTACTCGTCGAGTCTGGAACACTTTTTGCGGCCCGAGCCGTGGCAGTGTTCTGGCTCCGGAGGCCGGTAGCCCGAGTTATGTAGTTGCCTGGCAAGCAAGGAGGTCAGCAGGCCAGCAGGCCAGCAGGCGTGGAATGGATAGTGGAGGATACAGACGACTCCTCCAGCAGCTTTCCTACCTAGAACCGAAGACAGTGTCCTGCGCAGCGCTAGGTACTACTAGACGAGCTACCCTAGCGTCACGGCGCCTACCATCTACTATATATATCGCTTGTGCTTGATCGGGCCCAACTGAAGAAAAGGTCCCATCCCATCCCAATGCGGCAAAGCCATACCACCACCTACGCGGAGGCTGAATGGAGGAACCCCAATTTCACTTCAAGTTAATGGCCATGACATTGACCTCGAGCCGTATCTAAGCGCTGGGATTGCGCGGACCCGCGCTGAGCGCTCTCCCGCTGCCGCTCCCGCTCCGCCTTACTATATTTACTTACAATAATATATCTTGTCAGGTAGAAAGAACACCTGCTGCTGCTGCCTGCTCGCTCCAGGGTTTTTTTAGCCTTCGTTTACTACTACGACGACGACGACGACGACGTACTTCATTCCGTACGGAGTCCACTGATCACCCAGCACATACTACTGAGTAGTGCTGTACGTACGTACTGTACGTACGAGCAAGCCCTTTGTCCAGTACAAAAAAGAATTCGCGGTGTTTGACCTCTCCTTATTATTATTGGACAACTAAATAAACCTACCTACATACCTCCAGCTACCGACCCATTTATGTATGCACAGTGTGTACAGGACAATATCGTCCTGAGCTGAAGTCCATATGTTACATATAGACGAGATTTTTTTTGGCGGCGCAGTCTGCGCCCGCCCCCAATCTTGTATGTTACATAACTCAGAACGCGAATAAAAGCGCAAAAGTGTACGAGTGTACAGGCATCCGTGCACAAACTACATTATTTAGATAGAACAAAAATGGAGAATAATACTCCGTAGAGAGCCAGCTGGGCCAGGTGAGTAAAATCTGCCCCTGTCCCTGTCGGAATGAAGAAATGACTGTGCCAGCAGTTTTGTATGATACGGTGTATGCTAGATACTCTCTCTGTACACAAGTACTACTCCAGGAAATGCTGTGGGGTCTGGCCTGGCGGAGGCAAGTGGAGTGAGTGGAGTGGGAAGTGCCACGAGGAAACGGGACGGGACTCCACCGGGTACAGTTACAGTAAGGTTGCATCCACTCGCACTACTGAGAGGAATTAATTCCGATCTTTCAGATACCAGCTCCAGTTCACTGTCAATATAATCATGCTCTTTTTTTTCGCAGTCAAGTTCGTGTGTCCTCCAAATTCACCTATTACGATAGATACAGTACAGTACCTGAAGCAACTCAGTACCAATTAAGTACCTAGGTGGCTTCCCCACTTTTCCCGGACCCTGCCTCTCTCAACTTTTCTCAGTTTCGGCTAAGCACGGCACGGTGCGGCGCGCGCCGCACAGTCCCGTCTGGTAAACTCCCGTCGGCGTCGTCGGATAGGTGGAGCACCTGTGGCTCGATCTCGAATCGCGGGTAGGTAGATCCTACCTAGCCTTATTATTATCTCACAAGGACGGGTCCATATCAATTGGAAACCTTGAACCTGGAACGTGAAAGGGCAAGCTTGCTTGGGAACGGTGAAGGGTTTAGGACGTTCCCGATGTAAGTAGGAGGGCTTTTGTTTTGACGGCAGAGTGTTCCTGACCCGAGGACTGCCGTGCGGCAGCAACCTTGGAACCTGCCTCAACCAACCGGCAGGCGGTTTGGCTTCAATTCTGCTTGCAGCTTGGGCAACAGCTCGCGTGTGTGCTTGCATCATGTCATGTCACATGATGCATCGAATGCATTGCTGAGAAAGTTCACTACGGCATGAAGACGAACATCGCTAACTTATTAAGGTATGAAACTCCGCTTCAGCACACTCACTCATGGAGTCATAAACAAACCTAAAATGGTCTGTTGGAGGGAGGGAAGCAGTTGGGTTTGGATGCGTTTCTTGAGAGCATAGGCAAAACAAGCCTGGATAGCAGACCGTTGGAAACAAGTCGTGCATCCATAAAACTAAATAATATATCCATGAAAATAAATTTGAAATTGATCGTGGAGACAATTATCAAAGACAAGCACTTCATGAACAGCTTCATATAAACTGCACTGCGGTACATCAAGTAGAAGCTCTCTGTTCACCAACCTTAAAGATGCAAACGTGGTGCAGTCAGCACATCAATCTATATGCATCGGGAAACACTTCAAATAATCAGAAGAATGAGGACGTTGGATGTTGGACGTTGGGGAGGTGCGGGTATGATCGTAAATAATAGCGGATAATGTTATTCGACACATTAATTGCCCAAACGAGCAATACCGATGACATCAAGGTGGGAAAAAAAAGAATTCCAGGATATAACAGAGCACTTTTAGCATATACAGTACCAGAGTGTGAGAGTACACAAGACCTTTGTACCTGACAATGGTACTGGAGAGCGCCACTTCAATAGAACCCTTATTAGATCGTAGAAGAGCCCTGGCTATGTTTGTTTGTCATGTTGCTATTTTGCTGACTTTCTCGGGACGCCGATACCTTTTGAGCTTCGCTCACGGTCCAGCTATGAGTCCAGGCAGCAAGGAGGGGAGCTGGAGCTTTCCGTGTACGTTCGTCAGATCTGTCCCTCCCTGGGGGAAGATGGTCAAGGTTGCAAGGGTAATGAGACGGCAGTGTGTCGTGGTGAACAAATTGGAATCCTATCCTCTGAAGGTCGGATTGATGGTGAGCGCTTGATCCGCTTGACAGAAAGTCAGTGATCTTGCACTGCTCCGGGACCGTGGCTGAGAGCAAACCTCTGTCCGTCTTTTGAACTACCAGGATCCCTCCTAGATGTTCCATTCTGACCGTGTTGGTCAGGTTCCTGCCATACTTGTTCCCTTCGCCCTTCGCCAGCAGTAGGGGCACTTGTATCGGATGTCTCTTGGTAACACTCACTCCCTATACATGAGCGTGTAGAGGAGCTCTCTGATTTCTGATCCTGGGAGACAGGGCGATGGTTCATTTTCGGGGATCGTCTAAGAAAATGACCTGTAATTTGTGCTGAAGCGATGTATGTGTTGAATGCGGACGCTTGCTTGTGGATCCCTGATGGAGGAGAATATGATGGATAATGACAGTATATGGTTCAAGTCTGGAGATAGACAGTGTGGAGTCCGAAAGGGAAACTGGGCAAAAGCTGCATGTGACTTTGTACAGATGAGATTAAGAGAGACGGCGAACTGCACAGAAACAACGAGGAATATCACTCGGAGAAAGGGTAAGTTGAGATTTCTTCTGAAAAGAGAGTGAGAATGAAGAAAATATGAGCCTGAAAGAAAAACCAGGGACCTCAGGATCATTTTGACAGCGCGCATTTTCACCGCCACAGGGTTTTTATCACGCCGCCCGGACGGTACCACGTACGCGGACGCTGGGAATGGATCAGAAGCAAAAGCATGACCCTGGAACTCTGTGACGCCATCAGTGGTGGTGACAAGCTTTTCAATTCCAGTCCTTGGATCCCCTAATCGCGAATTCTGCTCTTCTGGTTTGGACAACTATGGAGGACCCCATCATTCCAGGGGGGAAAGTTTTCCATCCGAACAGATCCCGCATTCGGTTTGGTTCCTGCATCACCGAGAGATTAGGAAAGGCACGATCCAGATCAAGACGCATCCAACTGGAGGTATCCAAAGCTTTTCATGTGTGACAGAAAAACTTTCATAGCCCGAGTGATGACGGTGACGATTCGACGATAGAATTCTAAATCGGGGAGGTTCTGGCTGGATACCAACTCAAGATGACTGGGAAGGAACCGTTGCAGATGGCGCGCTTGGCGCGATCTCTGCGACAAGCTGTGCATATACTCCGGTGATCCAACCGCCATACGCAGGCCTCTGACAGGATCGCTTGCTTCCATGGTCGCACGAAAAGAGGGCGTTAGGTGTGTCACTACTATAAAGAAATGGTGCCTGGACCGTCGCTCGGAACACTCCCGATGTGCCAGGAGAGCTGTCTTTAGACGAGTCATTTGTAACAAGGATCTCCGTCAAAGCTTATCTGATGCGAGTTCGACGTCGGTTCTAATTTGCGCCACAGGCAGACCAATAGAAGTTAATATCCGGAGATACATGGAACTGAGTGCAGTACATACCTGAAATAGAAAAGTAGTGACTTTCTAGCCAAGAACCAGACCATGTGGCCTTAATTAGACTTTTCATATGTCTTGCAACGCTATGGTCAACACAAGAGGCTTCAGTTATCTCGCAACCTTACCACTGCCCATGCGACCCTAGGATTGTAGAAGGGGAAAACTTCGCCAATCGGTATGTTTCCCCTGCGTTAGGATACACTTAAACAAGTACCAGGAACTTATACCTCTTGGCCGGAAACCTTTTCCGGGGATCCACCATTTAGTCTGAACTTAGATGAATCCGAGATTTAGCAAGGTCACAGTAGAAACGTGAGAGGAGAGCTTAACAATGCCATGTGAGTTGAACGAAGCGTTAGTTATTGCTTCCACGATAGTCCTGTACCGAGTAATCTTTAATTTTTTTAAGTATTCCTTCTTTGAAGAGGGTGATCAGACCCCGGGATGTCGGTAACCAAGGCAGTAGTCGTATATCATACGCGTCATTGAGATTCCCAGTCGATGTCACCGTCCACCGTGACGAGCATAGTGCATGCTATGATGTCATGGCTTCCTCTGATCATCCATGTCTTGTCCATATGAAGATAACGCTCGCTGGAACTGAATGGGTACTAGTTCAAGTCTCACACTAGCATATACCAAGATATCTTTTTTAAAGTTCTCGGCAGTTCCCCGAGCCATCCATGGATCTCAGCTAGAACTTCATATCTCCCGCACCGATGTGCCAAACCACGCCATAACAGGAAGTTATAGGACCATCTCGACCCGTCCCGGGGCTGGGTAGGAAAACTCTAAATGTTCCAGAAGCCACCGGCTTGCTAGGAATGTAAATCCGGGGCAGGGAATGTCTGCCTTTTTTGCATGAGACTGTCTGACTAATAACTCTCTCTAATGTACTCCATAATCTGAGGAATAGTAGTAGCTTCAGTGAACGCAAGAGCCCCGGATTGTTTGGTATCTTCGCATCTGATAGACCGGCCAGAAAGCCATGCGAATGGAACGTTCAAAATTCGAAAAATCAGCCCAGTTAGCGGTTCTACGCAGGTAGCTTGCCGCGCACGCGTCTGTCTTCTGCCCCCGATTTTGATCTGAAAGAAGGACAGTTTTGAGGCTCCAATACTGGCAACTGAATGTTCAAGCACCTTGTATCCTTAAAGGAAAAGGCTGATATGCCTCGGCAAGGTTGAGGTAGAAGAGTCTTTTATTTAAAAAAAATCCATCTACAGTCAAGAACCACATGGGGAAACATGGGACCAGTAAGACTGTACCAGGTACCTAATCTACAGTACGGTTGTTCCCATCATCTGTTTTTGGCATACGAAGCTTCACACCTGGTGCCACTGTCACCGCAAGCTCTGGGAATATTCGCTAAGTACAGTACCTCGGGTTAGGTACCTGTTCTATTCTGCTGTATAGGGACTGCCCTTCTCCCTCGCAACATTACCGTCGTTCAGTCTCGACTGATAACAATGTAGAAGGCACTCTGGCGATCGTTGCGACAAACCACGGTGTCTTTCCTCCCCTTTACTCTCGGGAAATATTCAGGGTTAGCACTGATCGATATCTCAGGTGTCAACTAAATTCTTTGTTGGCCGAATCCCGTTTCGGGCTTTGTGACAGTGGTGATGATAGCAGCAATACAACCATCTAGGCTGGAGGTAAAGCTATTCAAATTCTGGATGTGAACAGCACAATGTGGATGATGATGATGATGATGCTGTGTACGTACTCCACGTCAATCCGTATGTACATGCTACGGAGTACTTGGAGTTGCGGCTCTTTCTGCTAACATGTACGTCGGAATTATTGCGACGGGAACGCGGATCCCTCCGTGCTGTAGGTCACGTTGGCAGTGTGCAGTAGCAGTAGCTCTGTACCAGGACGTACATCTCATCCAATGAGGGTGATGATAAGAGACTTCAAGACAACTAGGGTCAATAACTATAAAATATATGCTGATAAGACAGGCATAATATTGGTGATACTACTCGGATAATAATTGTAATAACAGAAGGGCGTATAGTAGGAATAGTGGAATAGTACTGTACATGCATCAATTGGCGGATATCATTAAGTACATGTACAGTCTCATAGATTGACTTTGCATACGGAACAGATGGCAGCGCGTCGTCTTTTATCCTTGCAACTCTTTTGTCACAAATACCATTCAGGAAGCGTTGCTCTCATCGCTGTCGTTGCTCGAGTCTTTTTCGTCGCTGTTATTGCTGTTCTCGCTGTTATCGCTGGTTGACAAGGGGATCTCTTGGAGATGTTCGGTGGTAGGAGATTGGGCGGTTTCAAGAGCCCAGGAACCGATGCCTTGGAGAGATTCCTCCTGGTCCAGGTTTGAGTTTGTCGTGTCTAGTTTAAAGAATTCTATGTTAGTCGAGACGATAGGATACCCTAACCATATTGGTTCGGGAATAATGCATTTATATGTGAACCATGTGATATGTGGTAGACAAAACTTACCCCGCATCTCCAGCATGATCAGAGCCTTTCAAGGAACTAGTCATGCGTATTATCGATAGAACGTTAGGTCGATATGGTTCTAGTGAGGCTGGAATAGATATCTGCAGAGAGACGGTTAAAATGGGACAGGAAATGACATATTCAGGTTAGGGCAAGTATACATACAGAGTGCACATAGAGTGTGCTAGGCTACCCGATGTGGATATATGATGAGAGAAAAGCAGAGAAGACTGGCTTGGGGTCCCTGAGAACAGGTATCTCAGCGCGGGAGAAACACCGCTTCGAGAGGCTTATTATATAGGTATGATTCCAGCAGGGACAGTCTTTCAATCCAGTTGAGATGGGAAAGGCGCATGGTAACTTTCTATCAGGTGCTCATGAGTAGCATGTCAGTGTCTGCCACGTACGATCTCTCTGCTCTCCAGTAGAGCACACGGCAGCGAGTCTTTCCAAGATCTTCTGGATACGAGCCAAGCGTTAGGGACCTGCGGTGAAGATCACTCAGCTTTCCCTGATGAAGCCATAAAACAACAGAATACCCCTGTAATCAGGGTAATTGATCTGAAAAGTGGGACCTACGAGACGAAAGCAAATCACTTCTCTGCAGTGTCAGCCAGGCACCGGACCACTCTCCACCATGGATGTGGAAGGACTGGATGGCCCTGCGTCATGCTTGAGACAACGACCTCAGGAGAGCATTTTCGATCCCGCTTCCATGCGGCTTTAACTCGCGCAAAGCTGCAGATTAAGGAAATAGTAAAAGCTTCCAGCATTCATCGTGCAGCAAGGCTGGCTCTTTGGATCCGCTGCCATGCTGGCACTAGCTAGCGGCTTTGCCCCTCGTGACCGGACGTGGATAGGGTTTAGCTAGAGATCCTTTTGCAGAGTCTGGGGATTGATCACAGAGCTTCGTCTCTGGGTTGCCTGCTAAAGGCGTCACGGGACAACGGCGCGCCTGCTGCCATCATTAGACGCGCTTCGAGCAATATGACCAATATCCAACATTCGAATCGATACTCACTTGCAAGTCTTAATTTAGAATCAGCATTTTTTTTTCTGGAAACACGTCTCGGGACCACTTGATTGGGGAATGCCGTGTGATGTACTAAGCTGTGTGCTGTACTCTCGCCACACTATGGAGTACATACCTCTTACTGCGTAGAATGAGCGCTAGGCTGGGGTATCGTCTACCCGCCGTTCCTGCAACGCGCCCAACCGCACCTAGACAGTAAACTCGATCTAACCAGCACCCCTCGCAGGGCTTAGCCGCCCTTGATCGGTCTCGGAACGCTTAGTTGAATCGGACGTTGGTTGAAGAAGAACGCCGCTCGTCGATCCTGCTTTGATCACGGCAAGCTTTGCCGGCCGCCCACCTGACGTACCTGCATTTCCTTCTTTCCTTCTTCCTTCGGTGAACCTTTTCGGCCCCTATTTAAAATTAGTAACCCTGATCGAAGCCCCGCTAGCTGGTACGCCTTGATTAATCCTGCTTTCTGACCGGGCATTAATATTATTGTCCCCCACGCGAAGAGCGATGAACTCACTGAGCTAGAGACTTCGTCCATAGTAGACAGTCCAGTTTGAAATTTAGGCGGTGAAGCGTACAAGATGCAACTGCAAGTCAGGAGGTACCTAGGTAGGTACTAAAGTAACCCTTTTTGGCATCTTGCAGAAAGAGCCGCATGCGGCGCTTCCGCAATGGTCTCGACTAGGGTCAATTCCGGCGGCAACTTGTGTCTCTGTGACAAGATGGATGATCTGAAGAGACGGGAAACAAAGGAAAACAAGCGGTCGTAGGTTGAACCCGTGGACAGCTGCGACTATGTCGTTTAATTTCGCTTGCTGTCCTCTAAGATTTTAGGAGACACGTAATTGTATAGCGTTGAGGGATCCTTCCAGACAAGTCCACCTGAAAGTTATGTACAGCCTACTGGTACGTGTGGGAGGATAACGGAAACAAGAACTTCCTTGACCATCATGCCAAGATGGACCAATTGAGCAATCGATCCAATGTCGTCCGGAAGCAGCTTTGGGCATGACCGCCGCCTTTTCTTCTGTGTATATGAGTGCGCCTCTGGACTGACAGCTTCGGAATAGTGTCTGGACGATGACCTGCGTTGCTGTCATGCTCTTATTCGAGGATGGCGACTCACGAGGTCAGGGCCGCGACCAAACAGGTGGAATCTTCAGTAGAGCAAGATATCCCCAGCCTGAAGCAGATCTTGGTGCAAGTGTGAGCGACAGGTCGTCAGTCCCTGGTTTTTATCGTAATGGAATCATTCGTGCCTACGTATTGTCGTTGGCTTCAAGGGGTCTCTCGGATCCTCCTTGTGGATCAACTGTGTGACGCCCCGGGATGCCGAACATGCACTGTCTGTATGTACAGTACATACATACATACCTACTTTTTCTCTGGAGGGTAGAGGGGTGAAGGAGGCGGGTTCTACTTGCATCAATAAGGAAAATTTCAGACAAATAAAAGTCGCGATTTATACAGGGTGCATCTGCATCCCACCTCAATTGTACCGACCCGAAGTAGTAGGGTATGCGGAGAACGCGGGAACCATCCATGGATCTTTCCATGTACTCCGTACAGTACTACTAGTGTGCCGCCTATAAGCAAATATTGGACAGGAAAAATCTTCATTATGTCATTATGTTGAGAAACACAGTGCCAAGCAAGATAAATACCTGAATTTGACTGCAACTGCAATTAAATGTCATCCACATACTGGTACGGAAGAAAAATCAAAAGAACAATCAATAGAAAAAAAGAATATGGATAGACATATTCCTTGAACTCCTCCGGCTCCGACCGGCATCTTCATCCCATTTCCCGTTGCGGAAAAATCCTAGAAACAAGAGATACCAAATCTCGCTGGAGAAAAACAACATGCATTCCCCACGTTCGCCCATCCATAAATAACTGCCTTCCTGTAGGCGGCCGCAAAGTAAGAATCAATCCTCATCGCTTCGAGAGGGAGAAAGAAAATCCTATTTCGCTTGAGCGGTAACATGCGACCAGCTGGACTCTTTTGGGTGTTCATCCAGGAAAGCCTGGAGCATTGGCGGAGTGTTGTTTATGTTGTCGCTGGTCGAAGAGGCGGTTTGTCGGAGCTGACTCGTTTCGGTAGTCCAAGCCCCGATACTCCTGAGGTTGTGTTCCCGGCCATTTGGGGGACGAGGAGCGGGCGGCGAGGACCCTGACAGGGCGTTGTGGCATCTATTGGTGGGTTTAGATTTGGGCATGTAAAATATATAAGAAACTATATGAGATGCATAAGAGACCACTGTTTGACGGAGAAAAGATATACGATAAACAAATTAAATGCAACGTTAAATATGTAGGTAGTAAAAGAAGGAATAACCTCTGTTTCATAGTGATGCATTCAGCTAGACATAAATGTGAAAACTTACCGAAGGCCATGGTCAACTCTGCCAGCAGGATTGTTCGATGATGGGTAAGCCATTTCAAATAATGACTGCAGAGATATGAGGTGAATATGACTGTGTTAGAACCTGTCTCTTAGTCTGCCGTATCATTATTCAAGGAAGATTTCCCCTTCCTCGTGGAAAATGCATCGGGCTTTATACCTACTAGCCTACCACAGGGCTACATAGGTAGTAGATCCGTAGGGACAATCTTCAGACCTAAGATCAACCGCCCATTCGACTTTGTCGATTTCTGTTCGGTTGCCTTACGCCAAGGCAATCCATTTGCGACCAACTTTGTCGCCTTGTATTGTCGGAAAAAAAATACCTGGCTACAAAAAGAAGCAATATTGCAGTCTGAAGTGGTATTGCTGCCCAAATCGGGACCTCCTGGAGATGAAATCATGTGACTGTAGGTACTGTAACGGTTTAGTTAAGGTCTATCTAGTTAAGGCCCCTAAGTCTTAGCTAACTTTTAGTTAAGATTTCCCCCTAAGACCAGTAACGCTTCCAGGGGACGATACCAAAGAGTATCAGAGCCACACGATTCCAAATCGTAGGACGTCCCAATTCGACGGAAGGTTGTCAGCAATGGGATATCCATGATTTCTAAACTGCAACTTTTCAGACAATGAGTAGTGGAATCGTTTCTGTGTCAACAGAGGCAACTTTGTTCAGATGGCGATTTCAGGCCGGATTTGGGCGCAGTACATCATTTAACAGTGTCAGGTTCTTAGTATCCATATGCTGAATGCCGACCTGCATCATTATTGTTGATGAACCTGACAAGCACCCCGAAATGCTGCCATGTGCCTGCGAACTTCGAGTTCCGAAGAATACACACCTGGTCCGTGCATCTGCGTAATATGGTAGTAAATCACCGTCAGGACTTGCAAATTTGCTGATAAGGACAAATGTACAGTACACACTGTATGCACGTAATTTACGGAGTAGTCGCAGCCCTACGCGTCTGGACCCATTCGAGCGTCTGCCCGATCTGGTGGGCAGTGTAGATATGGATGGACGCGGGGCTGAAAGTAGCTTATGCGCCGGTCGGCTCCAGCTCACCGCCTGACTTTGTTCCGTACTCTGAGTACGGATCCTGCCAGCCCGCACCAGACCGTATGGGTCTGGGGTGCTTCGGGACTCGGCAGCGTACGGACTACGTACCCCGAGGAGCCGCCGTGGTGCCCGGTCCTGCCCAGCACCGACCGCACGAACATCCCGCGTGCACCTGTGGGATCGAGATTCTTCTTCGGGGCCCTGATGAACAATCCGCAGTATGAGCTGTTGCGCGTTTTCTCAGATACAAACAAGAGAGGAGACCGTTGACTGTGTCTGCAGGGTCCAACACTCAGTTATCAGCATGTGCCCTAAAACTTCTTTTGCGATCAAATAGCTAAAGATTATCTCATCTCCTTCATAGGTACAGTACCTAGGTACACAGACCTAGGCACCTACCTATGGTATCAGGAATGACGACATTGCATGGATCTCAAGCAGTCTGAGAACGTTAACCTTGTTCAGTCGCGGCGATGCCGACGATCTGCGGCTGGAAAAGCCCCATCGACGACTGAAGTGACAGATTTCAACCTCTCGGGATGCTGAGTGTGTTCTCTGGACTTTCTCCCTCCTACCTTACAAGAGAGATGATATCGAATAGCCCGTCTCCTGGATGATGTCGCGTGACGCGCATAAGCATCTCACGTAAGCGCTAGATACTCTGGGGTCTATTATCATGGAATTATCTACGGGAGTAGGTATGTCAGAGGAAGATCCCTCCGAGAAGGCCCGGACCTTCTAGAAGATTACCCATTGCAGTTAGTTATACGGCAGACCTGGCCGGATCGGCGTGCGGCTGCTCCAAGAGCACCAAATCAAGCAGCCTGTTCAATGTAGAGTAAGTAGATGCTATGAAGATGTACCACGTGGCTTAAGTGGGTGGGACGGCCACTGGTAGTACCCTTTTTTGAGCCCGAATAATTGCATGCTGCACTTACTACGCTGTTACTGCATGAAACATGTGACATAGTGCAAGGGGTTGAAACTTATGTACGGATCGACCAGCGTCTGTAACAAAGACCAATACAGTGAACACCCATCCCGAAGCAAGCACCTACTTAATGTACTTGCTACTTTATATGTATACACATTCTTTGCCGTCCAATGAAATTCGTACTTGAAATACAGATTTTACGCCTCACTCTTAACTGATATATAACAGGGGAGGTCAGATACTCAGGTACCTCCTAAGTACGATGTAGTCTGGATCACGAGATCCCTCGGCCATGCGGGCACCTGCCTGATGTGATATATAGTTGGCATTTGTTGTATTTCTTCTGGAAATTTCTTTTCGGAAAGAAATATGACTACTTGTGTAAATGATCAACATACGATTATCATACAAAACTAAATTGCAACCATATGGCTCTGCGGAAGGGTATGAGAATTGTATTGTTTTACTAATCTACTGACTCCCATCGAGCCATAGCAGATGAGATACGAGAGCACTTTTCTAAACGAAGGTCATGTGCATAAGATGAACCAATCAGTCGCGTCTGAAATTTTTGGTTTCAGCCGGAAAGACCTTTAATTCATGGTTGCAAGTCAGAGCACACTTAACAATAGAACCAAGCTCGGTAGCACAAACGTCCACATAGTAAATAACTTGAACTCCAGTGCCGCCGACGATCCAGTCGTCACAGCCCCCGCAGAGCCCGGAGATGAGGCTCCTGTATTTCCGCTTCCGGTCGCATCTACAGTTCCAGTAGCTGCCACACCAGCAACAGTCGTTCCCGCCGCTTGCACGTTCTTGCCATTGTAAGACGCCGCCGTGACGGTGAAAGTCGCAGTCGACTGATGCCAGGTGAAGACCTTGCCGCTGGGAGGAACCGTGAGGCTGCCACCGGTATTATACAGCGTCTCCGTACCGTTCTTCGGGAAGTCACCGGGGCGGTAGAACTCGTTCGACTTGTCGGATGGTGCGGAAAATCCGAGATCGTTCATGCAGTTGAAGGACTCGAGGACGTTGCCGCAGGCGTTCCAGTTGAGAGCCACACCGTATAGGGTGGAGTAGTGGAGCCAGATGTCCGCACCAGCTCTAGCGGGGATCGTCTTGGGGCAGATCTCGTAGAAACTATATTTGGTCCGTACAGTTAGGGCTGCCGATGGCTAGGATGGATATTCATGGATGTTTGACGCTTGAACATACGCAGATAGACCAGCACTCACTGCACAGCAGGAGCAGCCTGTGCTGTCGTGCGTGATCTGGCTGAGGTTGTCAATATCTGTGTCTTGAGTGGCTTTGTCGATGCAAGAGGCTTCCTCCTTTGTGGCTCTGAACGCGGACTGCAGGACCTTGCCCAAGTTACAGGAACACCCCCCGGGCGCGTTGTCCGGCGCGGGCCAGAAGGGGATCGGCTCCGTGGCCACGGGACATGCTACGAAGTATTGCTCAACGAAGAGCTGGTATTGGCACGAGTATACCTGGATGAAAATCCCGGAGCCAGGATCAGTCAAAACGGTAACCACTAGTTTCAGGTAACAGGTACAGTACAAACCTGGTTCCAACAGCTCTGACCAACACAGTTGAAGAGTTTCTGGAAATATACACAGCCGCAATCAAGGACACAGTTCGTCAATCCTCCACAGGTGCTCACACAATTATCCCCTTCAGCCTTCGCCTTGCTGTTGCAAGAGGTGAACCCAGAGGGGTCGACACAGAGATCAGCGGTGATGTTGGTCTGCGCCCGCGTAGTAATCGCCAGACCGCCAAGAGCGACGAGCGTGAGCAATAGTCCTCGTTTGCCGCCGTCCATAATGGATAACCATATATGTATGGACGCCGGATTCTTTGAGAGCGGCCCACGGTCCTATCGGCGTCCTTATATGGGGCAATTGGCTTCAAGGCGCTTCCCAAGGCACACTCGTGGATTGCGATATGCCCTTTCACTTGAGACAAGCCACCCTGCATTGTGTAACCCATTGTTCCTGGGAATATCCATCTTCCGCTAGGCATCTCTGGACTCGGATAGGTTGTGAAAGAACAAACGCTAAACAGTTGTGACTGCGATGTCTATCAGACACGGGAGATATTCCCGAGATTCAGCGGCGTTTAAGGCAGACCACTGGGTCTTAACATGAGGATGTGGTCTTTCTACGCCCAGTAGTCTCGAACATGCGGCCCAACCCATCTCATAGTGCTTGTTCTTGAATACTAATTCTCATGAACCACACTCAAATTGCAAGAGCAGAACCAGAGCATCATATCATCTTTTCTTCTGTCGCACACAAGAGATAGTAGTAGGTGTCATCGGAGAATATTAAAAATTAACTGTCAGCTGATGAAAAAGCAAAAAGGAAACAAAGGTGGGGTTTTGGTAACAGATCTCGGTTGCAATTCAAACCTCGAGTCAGAACGGAACTAGATACGAGTTGCATCTCTCTGTGGACTGGACTTGAATGAAATGCCCCTCATGAAGCCTATAAAGCGATTCACAGTGAGCATACATCCAGTTCTCTCCCCAAGCACGTCGAGGAAAATCATCTCTATCCAATGTGAGAGATCAAACGCAGCTTCTACCAGTTGCTCTTCTCACAGAATGCATCATCCATAAAGTACAATGCCATGTGGTTGATATGCATTTAGTAAGCCATTACCTCATTCTGCTGTTCCACAACAGCTCTTGGACATAATGTTTCAAAAGCTGCACAGTTCCTGGTGGCAGTGCAAAAGAGATGACTATCCGTCGCACTGTCTGCTGCATAACTTTAATACACATTTGTGCATCTGCTGACTAATAATGCAGGCACTGCGAGTCATCTGATCTGATAAGACAGATTGATCTCTTGGCACCCACCTGTCCACAAGGCTGCACCTGTTATTAATGGTCCTCCCTTCTGAGCCTGGGCCCTGAGACCAGCTTTGATGAAGATCGTCGCTTCGCACGGACGTATGTACAGTTCGTGAAGGGCTGAACTTGAAGCTGTGGTCTCTCAAACACTTACTGTCCTAGAGCAGAGACTCCCCGATGCCGTTCCTCATCCCGTTCAATTCGTCGTCCGCAGGCGCTTTCATTCTTACTGGTCAGATTAGCGCATCGGAGAAAAAGCAAACATGACAAAAGGCGCTACATGGATAATTGCTATACGCAGTACGCTGAAGCCCAGACTCTCAGGGGAACTGTACCCTGGAATACAGCTGGGATCTACGCACACGCTCTATGAATCCCGGTCAAGGATTTGAGGAAGTTGATGCTCTTTGGAGGGTTCACAGCTACATTGTCGCCCGCAGCAGCAACCTCACCACAATCGTAGGTAATGGAGACATATTGCCTGATTAGGAGATGATACCTTGTTCCCGGTCGGATCCACTCGGCACTATGTCTTGTCCTGGAGTGGGGCGCAACAAAAAGCCTTGCGGTGAGGTTGAGATGGAGTACGAGGACCTACGTACGGAGTACTCCGGAGGTAATGCTCATGATAAAGAAGACATCGGGATCTGATCTACTTCTTGCGCGGGAGCACGGCACAGAGTATGTATCCATCCCTAAAGCCTCAACTTGGGCTTGATGGCTAGGCCTCGGTTGCTTGGCTCGGCAGCCTCCATTTGTCCCGAGACGCGCTTCGTCTCACGATGCGTGGAGTTCTGACGCTCGCCATTCGAGAATGTCGTCGACCACTTCTTCTAATTTTCCCACTCAATAGACACAGATTCGCGATTATGAGTAAGGAGCCATGACGGAGGAGAAGAGGACAGTCGCTGTCGTCGGCTCTGGTTTGGCGGGGCTGGTGACGGCGTACCTCCTGCACAATGATCCTCAGCAGCGGTATCAAGTGAGGCTCTTGGAGCAAGTACGTACCTCTGCACATCAATTGAGAGATTCCCTTCATGGGCGAGGCTGACCATGATCTGCGATCCTGTAGAGGAACCAATTTTCCCTAAGTTCGGAATCGATCTCAATTCCCTCGCCTGACGACAAAAAGGTCATCTGGGCAGACGTCCCGATGCGCGCGTTCGCCGGTGGATTCTATAGCAACCTCATCCGGATGTACGACTACCTGGGCGTGCGATATCGCCCGCAGCCGTTTCTGTTTAGCTTCTCCAGACTGCCTCGGCGGGGGGCCGTTGCGAAGGGACAGAGCGTATGGCCGCACATGACCCATGCGTCGAACTTTCATCAAATCCCTCCGGTGCCGGTGAAGATGGGCCTTGTGGAATGGATTGTTGAGGTGATCTATGTGATTTTCTGGTATCTATGGTTCAGCATTTGCTGTCATCTCGTGCCTCCCTACGACGAGTCTTCCTCATCGCCATGCGAATCGCTCGAGAAATATCTACGACGGATATATGTCCCGCAGCGCTATACTGCGGACTACCTGCTACCATTGATGTCAAGCGTCTGCACCTGCTCTCACCAAGATCTGCTAAATTTCCCAGCCTCAGATGTCTTGGCCTACAAGAGACGCACGCACCGACAACCCCACTACGTCGTGGATGATGGCGTCCAGAGCGTCCAGGGAAAGCTGGCAAGAGGAGTCGACGTGAGGTTCGGGATTAACATTACGCATGTGGTGCCAGGATCCAACGGGGTCCAGCTGCGATGGCTCGACTCAAAAAGCGGGGAAGAGAAAGCGGAGGTTTTCGACATCGCGGTCCTCGCCATCTCGCCAGATGTCATCGCATCCATATTCGAGCCGTTGAAGTCCACCCTTAGCAAGGTTCCGATGACCACGGTAGAAACTGTCGCGCATACAGATCGCTCTACCGTGTCCCCCTTGTATGGAACCATAGTCGAAAACACATTTGTACCCAGAAACCCTTCTCTTTCTCATCAATCGGCGCAAAACATCCACTTCCGCTCCAACGACGAAACCACAGAAGCTGTCCACGAGCAGCCCAACTCGGTCATCGTCACCACGAACCCACTGACACCCATCGACCCCTCAAAGATCATCCGATCCGCCAAGTTTCCCCGGGTCCTTCGAAGCCCGGAGAGCCGGTGCATCATCAACGATATCTTCCGCGATGACGGGCGCGTGTCGTCGGGGTCGAAAGCCAGCTGGCGGAACGGGGACGGCGGGGTCTACCTTGCCGGCGGATGGTGCTGGGATGGCATGGTGCTGCTGGAGGGCTGCGTTGTTTCTGCCATGCGGGTCGCCTCTAGCTTGGGCGTTGAGGTCCCCTGGGCGGAGTGAGGAGTGGGAATGAATTAAGGAGGAGATTTATATATCATGATTGGCAGCTATCTGTGGATGGATAGATTTCAGGTCTGGCTATTTGATGATTGATTGATTGATTTATTGTACAGTATGTACTGTACATACATGCGCACATACCTGTACAGCTCTATGACTAGATATATAGCTAATTTCGATACCCTTTATACTCTGTACACGGTACAAAGAGCATCTTGCATACAAAACACTTTGAATCTAGCTATCTGCGGGGAATAAAGCTTCAGCACTGCGCATACCAATGGCACCATCCCCCCCACTAATCAGTACATCACGTAGTCTATACTATACCTCCGTCTGTCTCCCAACTTACCTACTGCGATTCAGTCCATCCGATAAATCATTTCAGATCCCTTCCAACTTACCTCCCCGTCAACTATTGGTCCATTTGAAGAATCCCCACTGATTCAGTGGGACGATACACCATGGAGACCACGTGACGCCGCTTAAATGAAAGGTTACGGATCAGTTTTGGCAATCCATCAAGTTGGTACTACTACTTTGCAACTGGCAAGATGAAACCACAACCAACCAACCATCTAAGCTAGGTTATGTTCGCAGCCATGCCTCCTAGAAGAAATCCCTACTGGCAATGGCGCATTATCGCTTTCTTAGGAGCCATAGGAGGGATCGTCCTCGCAGCTTGCCGCTCGTTCATTATCAATACGAATACAACAAGCGAGGGGCAGAGCTCGACGCTGCTACCATTATTCCGAAGAAGCTTTAATGATTTAACTTCTGCGGCTCGTTCTTATTCATTCTTTTCGCAGACGCAGTATGGTTTCCTCATCGGATGGATGTCGGCTACGGTGCTGCTGCCGATCGGGAAGTGGTGCGCTAAGCGCCTGTTTCGTTGGCTTTTCAGTAATGGTGACGGTAGTAATGATGATAATGATCATGATGATGATGATCGTCTGTATGGGCTGGACCATGCGATTCTCCAAGTTGAGCTTCCACCTCGGAGTACCTTGTGGATAAATATGGGGTATTGGGAGGTATGTACTAGACATTTTCAACCTGTGTAACCTCAACAATGGACGACTTGATTTGACAGTATTGTGTACTGGCAGCATGAGACGGAATTCCCAGATGCGTGCAGAGCGCTTTTGGCTCGGGTTTTCCATACTGCAGGGTTGTTGCAGCTGGATAACTATGGCAGAGGGGTTACTGTTGTGTCTAAATCTCACGAACGTCCTCGCAGTGTCAGGCTTGTGGATGTTGGGTTTGGGTGCGGCGACCAGACGCTCTACATAACGAAGGACTTGGACTGGATAGATGCCGACACCGGAGACAGCCGTCCTCTGTTCGACTCGTACCTGGGAATCACGATCGTCCGCGCGCAGGCGGAGTTTGCTCGTGAGCGGCTGTCAGGGTGTGAGCTGAGAACGCCGGAGGTTCAGCTCTACTGCGCAGACGCAGCGGATCCCAGCTCATGGAGTCCCGAGCTAAGGCAGGCGATGTTTGGAAATCAAACCAGCAGCTGCACTTGGCTACTTGCCCTGGACACCCTCTACCACTTCAAACCCTCCCGCGCACCTCTTTTCGACAACGCTTATTCCAACATCCATGCGTCGATCATGGCGTTTGACCTTATCCTCTCTGACTCCGCGTCCCTAATCGACCGGCTCCTTTTGAGGATTGTTTGCCTGATGGCTTCCACACCGTTCTCTAACTTCGTGACGCAAGCGGAGTACGAGAAGATGCTTGTCGACGCGGGCTATCCGCGAGAGGGCATCGAGATCCGGGATGTCTCGGAGTATGTGTTCTCCGGTATTGCAGCGTACATGGAGAGAAGGGAGAAAGAGTTGAGAAAGTTTGGGATGGGGCTGGGGAAGTTCAAAGCGGCCGGGCGCGTTTTCGGTTGGTGGGCGAAGAGCGGCGTTGTCAGAGGTGTCATCGTGGTTGCCAAGAGGCCGGAAATGCTTTGAACGGACAGATCTGGTGGAATCAGCGTCGAGGACCGCGCAGCGTGTCAGGTCCAACGCTTCATCCGGACGAGAAAGGCTTCCGATACGGTCTCATAAAGCACGCCTGCTTACCATAATGGTCCCGTCCCGACATCCTTCCTATTACCATTCATTCATCCTTCTCCCTCATATCCCCGCTCTCGCCGGCTGCTTCTCCAAGAATCTGCTTCGCAGAGAAGCCATGTATCGCCGCCCAGCTGACAAACTCCACAGTACAAAACACCACATCCCAGCTCACGCTGCTAACGGCCGGATGCTCGAAAATAGTGCCGATCAATCTTCCCCACGGTCCATTAGACATCCCCTGGGACTTTTCAAACGCACAGGAGTCCGCTGCGCGCCTCAATGGCACAAGCGAGTTGTCCGTCAGCATCAAATATGTCGCTTTAGCATGCAGCAGAAGCGCGATCCCAAGCAGCCACTTAAAAATCGCGATATACCGCTTCGTAGCGGCTTCGGAGCTGCGGTGAACAGTTCCCAGGCCCTTAGGCAGGATTCTCGGATTGAGGATCGCAGGGATGAAGAGCAGCAGATGGGGCACGATGAGGACGGGCAGGAAGTAGGGCGTGCGCGGGATATACGGGACGATGGCGGTGCTGAGCAGCGAGATCATGAGTGGCAGAACCTCGAGGGACGGATGAGGCGTCCACAGCGCCTGTGAATTCCTTTTCTTGCTGGCTGCAACAGGGCGATACAGTAGGACGGCGAGGTAAAACAGGCTCTGGGCGAAGGATATGGCGACGATCTGGCCCAGGAGCATGTATGTCCACACATGTGGGATACTGTAGCGGCGGCCTAGATAGATGAAACGTAAGTAAGCAACTACAATCGACCATGGACACTTTGTGAATCCGATATATCGCTCTAGCCTACTGGTAGCAGTACTTACCCATAACGCCCAAAAACAAACTCCACCCCACCGTCCAGAGAAAGATCTGCCCGCTCCACCAGAACCGCTGCGGCGTCTCGGAGACCGTCTCCCACGCCTCCTTGAACAGCTTTGTATCTCGCAACCACATCTCCAACTTCCTCACATCCACGACGTCCGGGACTATGCCCCTCTCACACGCCCAATCATGGTACGAGTACGCAAAGAACGAGAACATGTAGCACCACGTGAACCCGAGACTCAGGGCCGCCAGCGCCGTGAACACGGCGACATGGCGACGCCAGCTATGCCATTGCTGTTCTCGCACTTGTGCTTGCGACTGAGACGACAGGTATCGGTACCGGGGATACATGGTGCGGATTATAGACGCTGTCAGGACGAGGGCGAGGAGGAGGTAGGAGATGAGGATAGGAAGGGATCGGTAGTTGAGGTCGGTCGTGTCAATTGGAGTAGTCATTATTTGCGGAGAAGAGTGCTGGTGGTGTAGGAGGGGTAATAAAGGACGTAAATAAATTGGGGGAAAAAAGTTTGTCTATTCTGTCTCTCGTAGGATATGTCACATTGGCATGGTGTACCAGTAGATAGCTAGACAGATAGATAGATAGATAGATGGGCAATTCAGATATCAATCAAATCCAGGACTTGTTGCAGGTTAGAAACCCGTTGAGTTTCCTTTGTTTTTGTCCTTGAAACAGAGCTGATACTGGCACGCCGAGCTCCGACCTCACTGTGGGGAAGGGGAAAATCCAAAAAATCGGGGAGCCCCACTTTTATTTAACACCACCCAATAGAATTGTCGCAGATTTCTCTATCTACCTAACAGAGGGCATGATATCGATATCATGCATGCACATCATGCGATCTTAATCTTTTACCTACTGCATTGTTCCTATACGAGCCGTGGTGCCTGTTTACTAAATAGAGCCGTTAGCAGAGATAGGGTAATTTGTTGAATAGAAGAAACTGAGATTCTGCGGTCTCCGACAAAAAATATATATATATATATTTCGACCTAGGTAGTAGTGAATTACGATGATAAAAGTCACTGCGCTGTAGTTCTCTATTGATCACATGACAACTAAATACGAAGGCGAGTTTGTGATGCTAAGATACTGCATCTTCCTTTATTAATATTATGATCAAGGTATGTATTTGACTGCAAGAAACGTTTCTGTCCAATGCCGCGAACGAAAAGAATGGGTCACGTACGTTATGGATGGCAGGCCCTGGGAACGATCAAGTGTGTGAAAAAAAAATGCGTCTCAATATCCTCAGATCGATAAGGACTAAAGTCAACATACGGGCTGAGAGGAAATATATATAGTGATGCTTGATATATCGTCTATGAGCAAATAACCCAGGAAAAAAAAAGCCAGTACGCCACCAGTAAATTGATATATATACATCTATTTCATTTTGATTCGTCTCTAGATTCATATATATGTTTTTGTTTCTTTCCTCCTTGGTGGAGACTCTAGATCTAGACTTCCAGCATAGTATGTTACATAAAGATCGATCAGTATAAGTCAGGACGGCATGCGTCGAAACCGTGACACCAGCCCAGTGCAAAGCTAACCCGTACTCATCACTGTGCGCCGAAGACATGCAGTTTGTTTGGTCGTTACAGGTAAGCAGGATAGGTGATTAAAACGGTGGAAAAGCGGGTGGAGGAATAGCGAAGGTTCTATGGTACAAATACATGATGGCGGTGATAGAAGGTACGGAGGCTCATACGCAACAGGTTCATCGTTCAAGATAATCGATCATGATGTCGTTCCAAAAAGGCGTAGGATTACCTCGTACCTGTGGTGAGGTTAGCAGCTGGATCTATTAGGAACAAGGAAATTGAGGGCAACAGGGATACTGACATTCCAAACATGATGGCGGCCGACGGAACAACGCGCAACAGGTGAGGAGTCAGGCCGCCATACAATCCGACCATGCCTTCCTCCTTCCACACCGTCCTGAAGCACTGCACGAGACCGGTGTACTTCATCTCGACTTTGCCTCCTCCGACTGGCACCGTCGGAGCCTGTCGTAGTCTCGTCCGCACGACCTCGTGCGGATACGTTATCGCAGCTGCGACCAGCTTGGCCACGCCGGCGGAACAGACCCGTCCACCCCAGAGCTCCGCGTCGTCCCACCAAGAGTGGACGTGGTTCGGGTCCGCGAGCTTGGCTGCCTCTCTGCGGGAGAGGAACATCTTCATCTGCTCGTACATCACCCACTGCAGCGTCGACTCCGTCACACCGAGGTACGACGCCGAGAGACCCTTGTAGAGACCACGGATGCCCTCGTGGCGCACGGTCTGCTTGATACAGTCCCAGCTGTTCTTGTACTGGCGCCCCTTGCCATTCTCAGCGTTCGACTTGTCCAGTTGCAACCGGGTCTTAACCAGCCAGATCGGGTTTGTCGCAGTCCCCGTCACAATTCCGGCCATCGCGGCCGCGGACAGGTGGATCCCCCATGGCGTTTCTTTCGTATCTTTATAATTGAAATATTCGCTCAGGATCCGCTTGCCATTTCCATAGACGTAGAAGTTGATAGCGCGCGCAGGAACGACGCCTACCAGGTTAGGTCCCAGACCCTTGAACAGCGCACGCCAGCCCTCGTGGACATATATGGAGCGCAGGATCTGAAAGGTCTCGCTGAAATGTTGAAGGGCGCTGCGGGGAAGCGCGAGCAGAGGGGACGCTGATTGAGGAGGAGGGTGTGCAGCACGGAGAGAACGTAGTTGTTGCTGGTAGAAGTCGGACTGCAAGCGAGTTTTCAGGACATCAAGAGGCGATGTGAGCGTCGCGGAGGTCATACCACCGATTCTGCGCGCTAGTCAGCATATATAGTTCTTCAAAAAAAAGATGAACTCTGCCATACCCTCCAGCGACAAAATGCGCGAACGGCTTCGCCTTCGGTTTGCTGTCGACTTTCTCCTCATGTGGTTGCTTCGTTTCGGAAAGGACGTCGCCCGTCTCCCTCGACTGGAGAACGACATCGTCGCGGTGCTGAGAGGAGCGATGACTGCCCAGATGCGCCTGCGCAGAGCTGGTATGAGGAGCTGAGAAAGGCATGAATGGAGATATATCGAATATAGGCTAAGTCACTCTCGGTCCTGGACGCCGCAGATGCGTCTCCGATAAGACGGCTGCTGATGATTAGGTAGGATTGCAGGGAGGCGAGAACAGCTAGTCTATAACATCGAGCCGATTGGTAACCATCCAAGAAAAGTGCACATGGAAGGAATGGAAAGGAAGGAGCGATAAAGGATAGGATATATTGTGGCGAGCAGAGTCGAAAGGCTGTCTGTCGACCGCTGCCGGGAACTTTTTTTTCGCGGAGGTCGGGCGTGGCAGAGGCCCTGCCTTCCCCGCAGCCAATCGGGCGCCACCGCGACGGGGGTTTCCTGACACGTTCGGGACGGGCAAGCAGCGGACTCTGCCATGCGCGGAAGTCGTCTAGAACAATATTATTATTGCTGAATCTAGCGGTGGAGAAGAAAAGAACACTTGGACTCTAAAGAATGCTGACTCTCGCCCCTCAGTCAAGGAAACTGGATGAGTGGGGTCTTTGTAGACATTTACTATCCATAGGCCAGACATAAAGGTCTGCAGCTATTTCCTCAACGGCTGGGAGATGTTTATGAGTCCGGTATGTTAGCTTCTACAGAAGCATTCGAAGTGTCCAGACCCGCCCTACACATGCAATGGAGATCTCGACCTGCATAGACTGTTACACGAGTCCAGGATTTCTTCTCTTGGAACGGTTCTCGGATGCAGCCAAAAACAGTAGCATTCGTCGATCTTTCAAGGGACCAAGATGCGAATATCAAAACCTCAGGCTACCTAGGCAGTACTGGGATGTGCCTGTCCAAGGACTAGGGATCAAAGGCTGCAGAAGCTAGCCGTGCACAAGTTCTCAATCATGTCCTTTCCATGTCTCCAAGGGTAATTGTATCATTCGATTTTCGGAGCAGCTGGACACATGTTTGAAGGGCGCCATGTTTCCTAACAATGGCGGTTATAGTGGCTGGATTGTTGACAGTGATCGTAGCCAGGTATCAAAGATATTTGAGCATCAAACCCTGAATGGAAACAATGGAAATTTTCAATGCTTTCGAAGAGATTTTTTTTCTCATTGAGGGAATCTATGCACACATGAAAACGTGCCGGAGCTTCCGAGACCCTTTTGCATCGTCTCATGCCAAGTTCACCCTTTTCCATGGGAAACACATTAAACACCAAACAACCGCATCGCCCGAAAATTCCTGTCCTTTAGATGTGGGTGTCGTACGGGATGGGGGTGATGGTCTCGGGCATGTTGCCCTCGACGCTGACCACGCGGGCGTCACGGGGCATCGCGGGCTGTCTCTTCAGGTGGACGTGGATGCCCTGCTCCTTAGCCTGGCGCTTCTTGATGGCGTTCTCCTTGACACGGTTCAGGAACTCCTCACGGGAGCGGGAGTGAGACACGTGCTCGATGCGGACGTTGACGCGCTTCTCGATGTAGCGGTTGCCGACACGCTTGTAGACGATGACGCCGACGGCGGACTTGGTCACGTTGTAGACCACACCAGTCTTGCCGTGGTAGTACTTGTAGGGCATACTGCAGAATGTCTCAGCCAGCAATTCCTCATTTTTCATTTCCATCCCGCGGATCCGGGCTCTCTGGACGGCGGTTTGTGTGCATGAAGCGAATGGGAAAGACATGTTACTGACCCCTTCTGGACGGCACCGTTGACCTTGATATCCACAATGTCACCAACCCTATCTATGCATTAGACCCTGTAAATTTTCGACATCCATATTTCCCATTGACGCTCGTACCGATATTGCTTCAGGTAGGTGGAAATAGGGATGTAGCCATGGTTGCGGAAGCCCCGCGAGAAGGCATACTATGATGGTCGTCAGCGCATCCGTGCAATCGCAGATACAACGGTCCCTCAACGGCAATTGCAGCGAACGTACCCGCGTGCCCGATCTCAAACCCTTGGAGTGACCCATCTTGGCGGTGTTGTTTGGTGCTGGAGTGGTGAAACTGTCGACAACGAAGAAGTGCCTCGCTCTGCCGCAACTTTTGACGATTGCTGGGCGGTCGCGAAGTTGGTAGTGCGCTGCGGCCCGCAGTCAGGGCTAACCCTCGCGCTATGCCGGATCGGGGCCCACTCTCGCTCGCTTAGGTCCAGCCTCAACTCAAACGCCTCTGGTCTTTAAAACTTCTCGAAATTCGACAAGTTCGCTCCGTCACCATCCTCGCGACAACCCGGATTCTGCAGTCGAGCAGCCATGGCTCCGGTCCCGTGAGTATCATCAATCGATATATGAATGTCCAGCATTATCTAACGTTTATATCTTTGCAGACGCCCCTGTTCGAAGACCTACAAGGTCCCTCGTCGACGTGAGTACTCCCCCTCATTTCCCTAGTTGATCACGCGATATACTGACAATTGCCGCAGCATACGAGTCGGCTCGTCTGTTAGTACTCTCCGGCCACTAAGCAGTAGCGTGCTCCTGCTTATGTCGTGTGAAGTCGGTGCCTAACTGCTTTTTCTCCTCGATAGTGACTCGGAACTGAAGATTGTCGGCGAGTACGGCCTGCGCAACAAGCGCGAGGTGTGGCGTGTCCAGCTCACCCTGTCCAAGATTCGTCGAGCTGCCCGGTACGTTGCGCGCCCTTCCCGCGAAGAATCGATCCTCCGGCAGAATGTGCTCTCTGCGCGAAAAAATGGGCCGGGAGTTGAAAAAAATAACAAAACCATGTATACTGACGGAGAACCGCGCAGTGAGCTTCTCACCCTCGACGAGAAGGACCCCAAGCGTCTGTTCGAAGGCAATGCCCTGATTCGCCGTCTCGTCCGCATCGGTGTGCTGGACGAGTCCCGCATGAAGCTCGATTACGTGCTGGCTCTGAGGGTTGAGGACTTCTTGGAGCGCCGTCTGCAGACCTGCGTCTACAAGCTTGGTCTGGCCAAGTCCATCCACCACGCTCGTGTCCTGATCAGACAGCGTCACATCCGGTATGAACCCGCAGTCAATCGCTTTGCAGGAAGGCGGTATGGTATGCTGATTTCTGATGTCACAGTGTCGGCAAGCAGATTGTCAACGTGCCTTCTTACATGGTCCGTCTCGACTCCCAGAAGCACATTGACTTCGCCCTCACCTCGCCGTTCGGTGGTGGCCGCCCTGGCCGTGTCCGCCGGAAGAAGGCCCGTGCTGCTGAGGGTGGTGGTGAAGAGGCCGGTGAGGAGGAAGAGGAGTAAATTAAAAAATGGGATTCCCACGGGTGTTTTTCTGAAAGGGGTTTCAAAACGACTGCAGCATAACATAAAATGTTGTACGGTCATGAAATCAGTACGAATTAAAGCTGTTCAGCCGGATTCTCTTTCAGCACGTGCCCTCGTTTACAACTCGTTCTGCGTATCACTGCCTGGATCTACAAGTACCCATAAATTGACCTCCCAGAACGCCGTATTCCTGGTATCCCACAATATATCGTACAGAAAAGAACCAATAGCCATTTAACCTTCCACCCCTACCAACTGTTTGAGACTCTTCTCCGCACCCCTGTACCATCTCCCCATCTCTTCCAATCCGTCGCTCTCTCCCTCGCGCTTCTTCCTCTTGGCTTCCCTTGCCTGCGCAACGGCCTCCCCTTTTCTTCTCTCCAGTACGCTCAGTTCCCGCTCGATAGCTTCCGCCTCCCTCGTCTTGCGCGGCAGGGTGCTCTGCAGGGTAGCCAGCTGCCGGTTCAGAGCCGCCAGTTCCGCCTCGCGTTCCGACAGCAGAGACAGCGTCGCCGGGAGAGGGAGGTTCTGCGAGGAGCCTTTGCTGGGGTCTGCAGCCGCAATGAGCGTTTGCTTGGCGCGCAACGCGGCGATCGTGGCTTCGAGATTCGATATCTCGTCAGGGAGGGTGGAGAGTTGCGTCGTCTGTAACTGGATATTCTTGTACCCTGTGTGTGACAAAAGCCAGTCAGCACTCTCAATTATAGATGCGTAAAACCGCGACACCGATTTGCATGCGTCCCGGGCGCAGAGCAGCAATGGAACGAAAAAGGAAGAACTCACGTCTTGCAAGCTCCCGCCCCATCTTCTCCATCTCCTCTACCATAACTCGCACCTCCTCCTTTCGCTTCTGCAGCTCCGCCTTCGCCTCCGCCAGCTGCGCTTCCAGCTCGACATTCTCGCTGTGCCCGACGACAAGGGGCGGATCGCCCACGATCGCGCGCAGGAATTTCTCCTTGGTCACCTGCTCAAGGTAGGAGAAGCGCAGTTTGGAGAATAGCTCCTACACGAGAAAGAACAACCAAACGTGAGCCATTGGTCTATTACATCGTGGGTATTGCGGCGCGGGTACAGAGGACCGCATACCTTGTAATGCGTCAGATCCGCCTCGAGCGACGCCGGCGTCGGGTTCTCATACGGGTCCGCCGAAACATCTGAGCTGCGCTTCGACGGCGATCGGTTTGGGACCTCGACGTCGGAGGCGGAGGCGATGGGTTCGCTGATGCGGAGGATGGCCAGCTGCTTCTTGGGGTCCTCGTGTTCCTTCTGCAGCTCCTGGAGCTTCGCGAGCGCTTTGGAGGGGGATAGTGGTGTCATTGTGGAGACCGTGTGCGATGGATATATCATTTGCTCTTCACTTTAACAAAAGATTTCTATTACTGAAATAAAACTAGGTCCCCCTTTATGTACAGAGGGTTTCAAGGAGTTGTGCTCCGCGCCTGTCGCGACTTCTGCGGAGTAAACAATGGAGCTGTTTGCTCTGTTTGTCAGCGGTGAAGTCACCAGCTGAGTGGCGGGCGCCGCGGGCATTATTGGATTCGACTGCCCCGGCAAGTCGCGACTCTACTCCACCAGCAAGTCCCTCGAGCTTCTCCTTCTCGGGCTTGCAGTCGCATGAGCCATTGCGATATCTGACGCCGCTTTCAGGGCGGCTTGTTCGGTAGTCTCGTTGTGGGATCAAGATTGGGTGTTTCATACAGTTTCCCACCATGCCTCCCAACTTCGGGGAAGCGCTTGACGATCCCACCAGCAACGACGACTACGTTGCGCAGCTGCTCGCGAAGGATGCGCGGGAGAGCTCGATCAAATACTCCGCTCTGGGCATGCAGGCTTATTTGCCTCGGAGGTATGTCTTTTGTTTTCCATTGCTTTGAGAGAACCTGCATGTTAATCAGGTACCTGTCGCAGACCCACGAGCGGAGCTCCCAAGCCAAACACGCGCTTCCTGAAGAACATCCTCAGGGAGACCGATAGCCACAATGCGGCGTTGAAGAGAAAGGAGGAAGAAGAGGCCAGAGAGCGCATGCGACAGCTGCGCGCTGGAAGGTCTCATAGCCACCGCGACGAGCGCGAATTCAAGAGAAGAAGAGATGACGAGCGGCGCGACGATAAGCGTCGATCTCACCAGACGAGGGACGATAGCTACGACGAAAGTGAAGATGAGCGTCGGTCAAGAAGGCACCGACGGAGGTATGACAGTGAAGACAGTGAGAGTGACCGTCACAGGAACTCTAGGCGACACAGACACCGAGACAATGAGGATCATCATCACCGCTCCAGACGACGGAGGGAACGCTCGAGGGAACGCTCACGATCGCGTAGTCGCTCACCAAGGCATGAACGAGAACGAGAGCGCGACCGTCATCGTCGCCATCGAAGAGACAGACACTCGTACCATTCAGTCTCCCGATCCCGATCCCGCTCCCGCTCGCGGTCGCAGTCACGCTCTCCGAGGTCCAGACGTCGGAGACACAGGGATGAAGACTATGATGACCACCGCTGCTCTCGCGAGCGTCGCAGAACACCGTCACGCACGCCGTCTCCGCGCGACAAACGCGACAGACCTACAAAGTTCGAAAACGATGCCCCGCGACAGGCGTCACGTTCGCCGTCCCCAGCTGCTAGAGAAGACCAACACTCGGGCGACGAGTCAGATCCACTGGAGGACCTCATCGGACCACTCCCCCCTTCAAAAAACGGCGCGCATCCGGCCCCAGTCCGTGCCCGAGGGCGAGGAGCCTACAAGTCTGGCTCGAGCAACATCGACGCACACTTCGCCCCCGGTTACGACCCTACCCTCGACGTCCACCCGGAGGACGACGACGACCAGACAACCGCCAAGAAACCCACGCGTCGTCCAGTCGCTGGCCTCATGACCGAGGACGACGACTGGGACATGGCGTTGGAAGCTCTCCGCGACCGCGCTGTCTGGAAACAGAAGGGCGCGGACCGGCTCCGTCAGGCTGGTTTCGGGGAGAGCGTGGTCGAGCGGTGGTCCAGCAATCTTGCCTCTTCCGGAGAGAAGGAGAGGAGCATCGACGATGTCAAGTGGGCGAAGCAGGGCGAGGGTCGGGAGTGGGATAGGGGAAAGGTGGTGCTCGAGGATGGGCGTATCGATGTCAAGGCACCGTGGTAGAGATAGACGTCTGTCTCATCATTATTATACCCTGTATGTTTTCTCCGTGCATGCATCTGTTCTATTGATTGATATCCATGGGGTTTAGGTCGGACGGAAGAGACTTGGCGTTCCTAGGTTCTCTGGGATGGGTTTTTAAATTCAGAGCAATAGAACTTATTAGTGGTAGAAAGCGGCTCCAATACCAGTTTGTTAATTCTCCAGCGTTGCAATCAACCCCGTACAAGCTCATTAATTCTAATATTATACCAGAACCGATTAGGTACATACGTCAACCTGCCCGGTACACTTCCTCGCAACAACACTGTAGCAGGACCATCCACGATAGACCTGCGCTCCCGCATGGCGGCGTCAAGAACCAGAAAGCAGACTGGGCAGGCTCAATGCGGGGATGTATTGAGAAGTATATTGATACCAACTGCCTCGTGTAACAAGATACCCGACGCTCAAATAGTGTTTTAAAACTACTGGTAGTTGTTACTGATAGTTGTTAATGATGGATCGGTAGGTATGTACCAAGCTGCAGAGGTTAGGGTTGTGCGCAGCACGGGACACGAGCAGCAATCAGTGAAGTAGAGCAGCAGGGCCACTGTAGGTCTGCCACTGCTCGAGAATCTCCGATCCATCTCATGCGACCAGTGTCGATCACAGCACATGTCAATAATGATTGCGGAATCGATTGCACCATCTCTCGTCGAGATGATATGATACACTACTTACTTTTTTTTCAACTTTCCCCCCGCCGGGCCCAGCCCAACCCCACCCGCGTCTTCGGCGCGCTCCCGCGCGCCTCTGTTCCGCTGCTTTGTCAGCGGCGGAATTGAGAGCGTCTGTATATGTAACTGATATAATAACGGCAATTCCTTGAAAGGGGCATTGGTTTTATAACTAATAGTGAACTTTCGCATTTTTTTTGTTGCTGGTTTATATATAGTAATATCTGGTTCGATTCCGACACCTCGATCTAGACGATCGATCACCTGCTCCGTCGACTATAATTTTAAACCTGGGATCTTGAGATTGACTCTCGTCCCTTCTAAGCAACTTTTTAGTTTTTTGAATTTTGGGGATAATCAGCAGTTTGGGTTTTATTATCTAACTATTTATTTTGTAAACAATCTGCTTGTATTTTTTTTATTATTATCATTCCCCCCACCCCCTCTGCGCAGAGCACGACATATTATATCACAAATCAAACCATACGAAATCGAAAGAAAAGCAAAAGAAACTGCAGATCAGACCCCCGAAGCTATGACAAGCAACCATCTCACCTCCTCCTACTCCCATCCCGACTCCGACTCCTACCCCTGGCCGCTGGAAGGCTACGAGGGCTTTGAGCCCCTTCCTGAGTGAGCCATCCACATACCCATCCATCATATATATACTCTATCATTCATACATCCATATTAATATTAACATCTATATACAGAGAAAAGTCCTCCGACGGCAAATCCCTCGTCAACCCGCCGAGGAAAGACGGCGCGCTCAGCCCGGCCTACGAGGTGTTTCCGGACCCGCTAGACAAGGGCCGCCGCGGGGGGTTCGACGTGCATGTTTATCATTTTCAGGTACCCCCCTCCCCCTTTCCCTCCACAGACATATGTTGGTGTTTCGAACAAAGGAGATGTATGTTTAATACTAGGTATGGATGCTAATGTCGGGGATAGAATAACCCCGCCCAGGCAGCCTTCGCGAGGGCCCTCTGGGGGAGGATCCGTCGGGAGTGTATGTATATGTCCCCCTTCCCCCTTGACCTTTACCAACCCCATCTAGTACAGTACATATGTACTCAGTACGCAGTACATAACTAATCAATTGCTAAATGGAAGTCCCCGAACTCCGCATCTACGCCTTCCACACGCGCCCCGTGGGCCCGCACCCGATCGCCATGTTCGAGGTGAACCTGTTCACGCCGGCGCAGTTCGGGGCGTTCGTGCCGTGGCTGGTGGTGCATCGGGGGCCATTGAGTGTGTTGATTCATCCTAACACTTCTGTGGCCAACAGGAAGGGTGAGGGCGAGGATGGGGATGGGGCGAAGGAGGTTGACGAGGAGGAGCGGAACCACACGGCCCGCGCGATCTGGCTGGGGGAGAAGGTGCCGCTGGACCTGGGGGTTTTTGAGGCGATGAGGGAGAGGGAGGAGGAGAAGGAGAAGAGGAATAAGGAGGAGTCGTCTGGGTGATGATGATGATGATGATGATGATGATGATGATGATGGATCTGTCTATATCTGTCTATCTTATTCCGTAAGCTGCTGCCTCATGTCGGTTCAAGTGGTTGCGGCAACAAATAGCCTGTCTGCCTACCTAAGCTAATAATAGTTGGGTTCTCTATTTCGCGCTAGGTTTTACATACATGCATTATTAGGTGCAGAAATGCAACTGGATCTGATAGTTAACTCAAAGGGATATACGTCAGAAAGGTCATCCCTCTTCTTCTAGATTAATTTATTTTTTTCCTGGTTGGTTCAAGTGCGACCACTGGCTCGTAGTGCCATGGGAATTCGCACGCTCCCGGAAGTTGATTGACTGTTGAGTAATGATGAGGTCATTGCAACTCGATCTCTCGTCCGCGGTCACCAAATCTCCCTTCATTTTAACCCCCCCCCCCTGTTCCCCTTCCATTTTGATATCATGTAAAATGGCTTTTCTCCCTTTGATCCATATATGATAAATACGTCGCCATGCCCATCCAAAACTACGGCGTGTGGAAGGCCAAGCCCGTCAGCTACACGTACGAGACGCGCGAGCAGGACCCGCGGAGCCCGCACCTCACGCTGCTGTTCCGCGACGACGGACCGGGCAAGGCCCGCGCGGCGATCAACATCAAGTCGGGCGATCGCAGCGACTCGCGGCTGGTGTACTGGCTCGTCGAAGACTTCCAGCACCCGCTCGTCGACCGGCTGCGGAAGTTGGACTCGGGATTCCGCCTCCTCGAGGGAAACAACAACAACAACGAGCACCATGCTGGCGGCGGACTCGCGCTCGACTACATCCGGGGGAACCTGTTCCAGAAGCAGACCGGGAGGCTCCTCCCGCACGATATCCCGGGGCAGAACAACGACATCATCGATGTGTTGGAGCCCGTGCTCGACCGGGCCATCGCCCGCCGGGCCACCATCTACCTGTACGGCTCGCGGTTCGACGACGACAACGGCAGCAGGGGCATCCACAACGTGCACATGAACCAGGGCAGCCCGAAGCAGTGGGCGGGGGACAACGGGGCGTGGCAGGACGGGGGGTTGATCCTGCGGTTTGACGAGGAGACTCAAAATCAGGACCAGGACCATGAGAGTCAAGATAAAGGACACTGGGAGGCCGTCTTCCTCGGCTTCGCCTCGCAGGCGGTGCACACCGAGGACCCTCCCTCCCCGCGCGCCGGCCACCCCGCCCCCGCAAGCGGCTTCCGCACGTGGGCCGATTTCCTCGATCCATCGATCCCCGACAGGCTGCGCGACGAGGACGAGCTGACCGACACGCCTGTCGTGATCAGCCAGGCAATGGTCGACCCGCCGACCGCGAGCAACAACCAGACGGTCACCCTGGAGAACCGCACCGCGCAGGACGTCTCCCTCGCGGGCTGGAAGGTCCAGAACCGGGCCGGCCAGGTCGAGGAGCTGCCCGGCGACGCGGGCGTGCCGGCCAACGGGTCCACCGAGTTCGAGCTCCCCAACTGCCCGCTCTCCAGCGGCGGCGATGTCGTCACTCTTCTGAATGCGCAGGGAATGAAGGTGCACGGCGTGAGCTACACAAGGCAGCAGGCGAAGCAGGCGGGTGGGATCCTCGCCTTCAGTCTGGCGGATCCGCCCGCGGCGAGGTAGTCCTGTGTGTGTGCACCCTGAGGTATGCACAAGGAGCACTTACGTACGTTCGGTGGTTATGGGGTGTGAAAACTGCATGAAGTCGCAATCGCAGTTGCAGTTATTTACTACTTTCTGGTCCCCCCGCGTCCATCCATCCATCCATCCATTCTGGAAAAAGGATGTAACAGTCCATGTACTGTACATACATGTATATATATACCACAGTGGACCTAACCTTCCAGTTGAAAAAAAGCCAAGGAGATCATATCAGGAAGAAAGCACGGATTGAGCGAATGGTCCTCAAACCTTACCCTCATCCTCATCCATGGATCTGTATGTACATGTATATATATATATATATATACACCGCTCAAATACAAAAGTAATGACCGCTGATTGCATGCAGTGCAAACAGGTATTATTCTGGTTCTAGCGTCTGACAGCTATGGATTGATTGATTGATGGATGGATTTAGTTACTACCTACAACTACTACTGGGAGGTATGTCTGTCGGTAGTAGGGAGGAAAGAAAGAAGCGAGAAGGGGGTTGTGTTGGAATAATCAATACAAGACTAAAGGTTGAAAAACTTAAGATCGATATAGGTAGTGCTGCCTTTTGTCCAACACACACACACACACACACACACGTATATATATATATATATATAAAGTGATGTTATTATGTCATAACATGATATTGATATAGGGTATAGGGCTCTCAGTAAATATATATGTATACAGAGTATAATATAAGTTACATCTGGGGATACCCAACTACTACTACTGCTTAGGCATAGATCCCGTTGAGGTATATTTACTGAAGGTTTGACTCCATGCACATGCGCTGGCCAGGATCTATGCAGTAGTTACCTATGGCGTAGGGCTTCCATGTACTAACTGCTTGCACCTGGCTGCGGTAGGTAGTCGAGGGTCCAGTCGACGTCTTCAGTAGCTCACCTGCTGCTGTCACAGTACATACATACCTACTGCAAGGTCCCTCGTGCCGACAGCAGGTCCCCCCCCCCCCCCCCCCCTTTTTTTTTTTTTTTTTTTTTTTTTTTTTTCTACTTCATCCAGGGTGTTGAATACTTCTTCAGCTGTTGCGCAGACCTGTCGAATGATCACCGTCATGGAGACACACCTATGAGATGAGAGCTTGGTTGACTTGCGACACTTACCCGCGTGGGACACGCTGCAGGACAGCTTTTCTATCAGGTTAAAAAGGAGAATACCACATCAGCCGGCATAACCTCGGATGTACCTCGTCTAAACAAGGCAATGTTTCCAGCAAGGCATAAACTCGCGACCTCTGACCCCGCAATAACCCTACCAAAATAGGACCTCCCTTATGGGAGAGACACGGTCTTTTAGGTTGCATGGCATTGACGCGATGCCGGTCTGGCCTCATGATCGAGGTGGCTCGCGGCATCCCTTCCCAAGGCGGTAAGGCAACGAGCACCGGCACCACATGCCCCTCCCATCCTCGAATCAGAGCGCGTCCTTCCCGGCTTGTTTCTTCACACGGTTCCTCACGAGCACCATAAAGGCATCCGCTATAGCATCAATCACCTGCGGCCGTCTGCTCGTCTCGGGCGCCTTCCTGCGGGCTGCTCCGCCGGCGGCCACGGGGCGCGATAGCTGGACGGGAGAGCACGAAGCTGCATGTCAGAAGACCGCTGTCCGCGGCCTGGCTTCTGGTCGTTCCTTCCTTGGCTTCATGCCTTCGCAGCACTCTGGACGCTTATATATACCTCAGGCAGTCTGCGGGACTTTGGAGGCTTAGGTTGATACGAGCACTCTCCTGCCATCTAAGAAACGGTGCCAGGCAAGGGGCATTTCCTGATATATAGGACACGTGCCAAGACTGGCACCCGATATCGAAGTTGCAAGTAGTCGGCAGATAAACACGCGGAGAGGACAGCTACGATGACCACAAGATTACTGCTTGTGCTCTGGCTGGCAGTTCTTGCTCCAGAGGCCATTTCGCTCGGGGAGGCATCGCCGCTGCCGGCGGAAGTCTGTCCACGCGCGACTCAGCAGACGAGCATCCCGAGCTACGTGCTGGAATACGGTATTTGCCCCGATCTCTTCTGTTATTGTTCGAGCGGTCGCGGAGGAACTTGCCTTCGAATGTGTTTCTGACTTTCGCAGCCCCATTGATCTGGCTTCACAGCGAGGACCCCTACCGGCCCGCAGACATCGGGCAGCAGCTCGTGCATACCACACCCATGGTCAACTGGACGGAGGTTGTCGGAGCGCCCTCGCCGCTGACGCTCGACAATCTCGACAGCCTCAACGCTCTCGGGGACACCAGCGTGTTTCTGACGTCGAAAGAGGGCATCAATGCCAACCCGCAGCCCGACTGGTTCAAAGGAGTCACCCCGAACGCTGCCGGCAAGACCGAGGGTGCCGTGAGCTGTGCCATCGTCGTGTACGACCACGGGGACGGGACGGTCGACGCCTTCTATTTCTATTTCTATGCGTGAGTCCGGGGACATCCGAACCTGGTCATGGGTCAGCTAACAGAGGCAGGTACAACCAAGGCAACACCGTTTTGGGCCTGGAATTCGGTGACCATGTCGGAGACTGGTAGGTCAGCCACCAACAACCTTCCGTAGCAGCCAGCGTCTGACGGCCGCAGGGAGCACAACATGATCCGGTTCTCCAACGGGGTCCCCCAAGCGATCTGGTACAGCCAGCACTCCGGCGGCGAAGCGTTCACGTACAGCGCTACCGAGAAGCAGGGTCAGCGGCCATACGGGTATTCGGGCAAAGGCACTCACGCGGTATATGCCATGGCTGGGTGAGTAACCCCCAGGCTTAACCGGGTTTCTCCACAGCGCTTCTGATGCTGACTCTGCAGCGACCACGACCACACCATCCCACACCTCAACCTCCCCGAAGGACTCGTCGTGGACCACACCGACCGGGGCGTGCTGTGGGATCCGACGCTGAGCGCGTACGCCTACCGCTACGACGCGGCCAGCCAGACGTTCACGGCGTACGATGACAGCGCGCCGGTCAACTGGCTGTACTTTGACGGGCAGTGGGGCGACGACGCCCTACCAGGCGGGCCCGAGATCTTGGGCGAGGCCAAGTACACGGCCGGTCCGAACGGGCCGAAGTTCAAGCACCTGGTGAGGGAGGAGGTGTGTCCGTCAGACCCGTGCATCGTGCTGCCCTTTCTCACCTGGAAGGCATGATGTTGGAGGGCGGAGGGAGGGGGAGGAGGGGGAGGGGGAGGGGCGGTGGGCGCTGCAAGATAAGGATGTGGAGAGCAGCTAGATGATGATAGCCACATGATACGCGATAACCACGAGCATGTCTCCAGTGGATCACGTTTCCGCCAGCACGAAAAGGGGCCGCGCGGGGCTCGCGGCACGTGCGGCCTCTGCGGCGGTACTAGCGCGTACCGTGCCTGTATCGCTGCAGCCAGTGGCAGCCGCAGGACGTGCCGGCCGCCTGCCGTAATCATGTACCGTATGATACGCGGCGCTCGGGACCAGCCAGCCCCGGGCTCGTCGCCAGGCATGGACCACCAGCCTGGCTGGCCATGACGCAGCAGCATCAGGATGCAGTAGTAATCCCGACGTCGTCCGCAACGACAGCGCAAATGGCTCTGACGTGGCGCCGGTCAGGACGCACGTGTAGGATCAGCAGCCTCAGGCGCTGCTAAGGTTCTGCGCTGGGCGACGGGCTAGCGGCCGGCCGCCGCAGCTGCATCTCAACCAACCGCTTGCTCCGTAGGTTCACGCCAGCGGTGGGGTGCCTTGAAACGACACCCCCTGTTGCCCCTGAATCGATCCCTCCTCCAGGCCTGTCGAGCAGACGAACGGTTTCTCTGCGAGAAACGCGGACGAGCACGAGACGGCAGAGCGCCGCCGCCCATTGTCGTCGGCGCCAGCAGCTAACGAGCAAACGGGGAGGGCAGAGTAAAAACAGAAAAAAAAAGAACCTTCCCCCCGGCCCGTCATCGTACCCCAAGCTGTCAAGTCAGTCGTTCTCTTCATTCTCCTTCCTTTGTCTTTTGCGTCGTTGAGGCTGGACGCCGTGAGCTGGATCCCTCTCGCTTTCACGTCCTCCTGTTCGATTTGCCTTTCCTCCTTTTGTTCCCCGTTGGCGGCCGTCCGCCCTCGAGCAGGGTCGAACGGGTCGCGGAGCTGGTCGAGATCCCAACTGACAGTCGCTTGCTGGACTCGTGAATGTCATTGCTCGTCCTGCTCCATCTGCCATCATCACCATCCCGTCGTCGCATCGGGCCGCTGTGTGCGTTTATCCGGTCCTGACGGAGCCTCCGTCGCCGTTTGACAGGATTTTCGAGCGAAGTGGAGTCTGTGACACTTTGAACCCGACGTTCGCATCGCCGGAGAAGAGCCCCCATTTATCTTATCTCGAAGCGCCTAACAGGTGCAATCTGGCAGCTGCGCATTGTCCTCAACGATCGGACCCGGACCCTCTAGCGTGGTCTCCTTGTGCAGATCTCAACCGTATCCCATTTCGGCATCTCAGCGCCTGTTGTTGCCCGGTCAGCCCGTGCGTGTGATCTCAGTGCAGGTGCCAGCGCTGAAGAAAGATATCATCATCACCTGTGAGTGCTTGATCCGAGATCGACCCCGGCAGCCCCGCAGGCCATTGTCCGACGGAGGCGGATCGGGCATCCCAAAGAGGATGTGGCAGCAGAAGGGGTTGTGGTGGATTGCAACATCTCTGTGTCGAGCTGGATGCTGACGCGTGTCTCCTGCAGGAATCCGGTCCAACGTCCGTTGACCGTCAAGAGATCTCCGTGGGCTTGTCGTTGTCCTCCTTCACCTGTATCTCCCGCAGTGTTCTCCCCCGCAGCAGGATCAGGAAGGAACCTCACATAACACCACCGCCATGGCAACCGCGACCTCGCGCCCGCACACGCCGGGCAAATCCAAGTCGCCTCCTCCTCCCGAGGCGCTGCCCGCCATCACGGAGAACGGCAACCATCCTCCCCCTCAGCCTCAACAGAGAAGAACGTCTCTGGGCTTCCTTCGTCGCTCCAAGTCCACCGAACCAGTGGGGGGTAAATCCGGCCGGATCAGCAAGAAGATGCTCAGGGAGCAGGCCAAGGAGGAAGAGCTGCGTCGCAAGCAGGCGAACGCCATCCCCAGGCAGGCACCGCGTCTGCCCGACCTGTCGCCCACCCCGCTGCTTAAGACCTTCGGGGGCGATGATCGTCCAGACAGCGTGGCCATCATCTCAAACCGTCTCGACAGTCTCACCATGTCTTCTCGTGAAACCGGGGTGGCTAGTCCCCCCACGATGAAGGAGAACTTTGACCCCTACGCGAGGACGGAGAGCATGACGCACCGTGGTCGGTACAGCTACGCCGCCAGCGCCATCAGCACGGTCAACAGCCCGAGGAGGCTGCGCAGACGCAAGGACCCTACGCCCTACAAGTGAGTGGATTGGCTGACTGCAATGGTTGGGACGACCGTGGTGCTAACGGATGAACAGCATTCTGGTCATCGGAACTCGTAACTCGGGAAAGACGTCCTTTCTCAACTTCCTGCGCACAGATATGGCCCTGCCCCCGAACAAGCACCCCACGCGTTCTCCCGAAGAGATCGAGCCGCCGAGCGACTCTCCAGCCAACCGCAACTTCACCTATCACTATCTCGAGACGGAAATCGACGGCGAGCGTGTGGGGCTTACGCTATGGGACTCGGAGGGCCTGGAGAGGAATATGGTGGATCTGCAGCTGCGGGAGATCACCAGTTTCCTCGAGAGCAAGTTCGAGGAGACCTTCACCGAGGAGATGAAGGTCGTGCGCTCCCCGGGCGTTCGCGACACGCACATCCATTGTACTTTCCTGATCCTCGATCCTGTGCGTCTTGATATGAACATTGCCGCTGCTGAGAGGGCCAAGAACGGTAAAGCAAGGCCGTCTGACCCGTCCCGCATCGTCGGGATCCTGGACGAGGACCTAGACCTGCAGGTCCTCCGCACCATGCTCGGAAAGACCACCGTCGTGCCTGTGATCAGCAAGGCCGACACGGTCACGACCGCCCACATGGCGTATCTGAAGAAGGCAGTCTGGAATAGTCTGAAGGAAGCCAACATCGACCCTCTCGAGGTCCTCACTCTGGAAGATCAGGACGACGTTTCTTCTGAAAGTGGGGATGGGTCCGATGAGGACGAGGAGGACACGGCGGGAGCAAAGTCGAGAGCAGAGAAAGACATTGAGGCCGCCGAGACTCCCGATACCGAGACGCAGCTGTCGAACGAGGAGAATCCGACACCAGGTTCGCCGTCCAGGCAGAGTGAGGGAACGCGCCAGTCCACATCTTCGAGCGACGAGTCTCCGTACCTTCCGCTGTCCATTCTGTCGCCGGACCCGCACTCCCTGGAAGCCGGGAACGGACCCGTGGGCCGCCAGTACCCCTGGGGCTCTGCTGACCCGTACAACCCCGAGCACTGTGACTTTGTCAAACTGAAGGACGCCGTCTTCGGCGAGTGGAGGGCTGAGCTGCGCGTGGCCAGCCGCGAGATGTGGTATGAAGGATGGAGGACGAGCCGTCTCAACCGCAACGTGAACGGGGCGAACTTGAAGAATGGATATGGCGGGCGAACCGGGCCCGGGGCCGGCAGGGATGGACGCCTGACACGATAAAATCATTCGCCAGACGTTATCTGATGTTCTGCAAAGTCGGGTTCGAAGGCAGCTCAACTATATTGACTGTCGCAAACATGGGCACTTCGCTTCCGGTGTGAACGTGGGAACGGAGCAGTCTTTGCGTTCTCAATCGTGAGGTCGATGGAAACCATGTTTCCTGTCTCGACTCGCTTTTTTTTTATTTATCTTCCATTCTCTGCTGTGTGTGATTGATGCTCGGAAGTTGCTTGAGTCCGGCAGTGAGAACGTACCGGGTTCTTGGTTCTATTCCAGAAGTTCCGTTCTCTTCTAGGGCCGACACTCAAGCATGCTCGAATTGCGCTCGTGCGCCCCACTTCGGATTTGGCATTCGATCTCCGCAGCATTGTTCCTTCGCGACACTCTTTATGCCCATGACATTCACCTCTTTACACCTCTTACAGTCTCTCTTTTTACCGAGCAGCCACTCTTGTTAGTCCGATTTGTCCATCGGGTTCAGCTTCACTCCTCCCCCAGTCGTGAGTTTTCCATTCTTCGCTTTTGTCTTTGTAAGCCACCTTTATGATTTCCCACCTCTCGACTCTTTTCCTGTCCCGAATGAAGGTGTCCCTGGAAAGCAGATTCCCTATTCGAGTGTCGACCGCCAAGGAAGGGCGACAGGATCTCGGTTTACATGTTACCCTTTCCGTGTTATTGTATCCCTTTTTTTTCTTTCAAAAAGCGCCCAGAAGCCGCACCGCTGGAAGGCCGCGTCGCAGCGAGCCCCCTGACCAGGTGCTCTTGTCTTTTCCTCCCTATACCTCATTTTCTTTTTCCTTTCTGATCTTTGTGTTTCTCTTCGACTTCTCTATACCACTGTGCCTTGTGCTTGTGCGCACTGTAAGTAGGTACGTACGATCCGATAACCAGGTACCTATCTTATTGAACCGTCGTGCCGTCCGCAGGCCGTCTCCGCTGGTCATGCCCCGTAATTAGTCATTCTGGTGTAGTAGCATCCAGATTTAGTACCCGCTTCCAAGGCGTGCCAGAAGCCTTTTGCGTTGAAACTGTGAACTACGTCTCCTGGGAATGAAAAGTGCCCACCGCCCTGCAGCGCCAGGCCTGCCCTTCCGGGATAAAGCCACCGCTTGGCGGCGCCCCGATGCGGATAATGGAGCCGCAAGGCTGGATTTAGTGATGATTCAGCTCGACTGCCTAGACAGCAGGTTGCAGGCACTGCACCAGTCAGTTGGCACCGTGTCCAATGAATCTTAGAAGATACTCCCAGTGGGACGCCCTTGGTGACCTCGTGCCGCGATCCCCGTCGCCGTCCGCGCACCTGACTAGCCTGGCGCGCTCAGCTGAAGCGGGCGCCGGCGTCGGACTTGCCGCGGACCTCGACGCATACACTCGACTCCCGGATTCATATCTGGGACCGTCTCCTCTCGTTCTGGGCGGCTTTCTGCTCTTCTGTTTCTGTGTTTCCCTGTCTTCTGCCTGTTGCACGGGAAGTTGGGACTGTTCTCTCCCATTGATGTTACTATCTCCACAGTTTATCTCTTATCACTGACTATCACTATCACTATTCTCCACTTCTATCCCCCGCATTGTCAATCACCGATCGGATCACCCTGCGACCCCGTCTGACTGATCTGATCTCATGACGCTCGAGATACGCATCGGGCACGACCGCTCCAAGTCGCCTGGTGGACGCGCACGCAGCAGCGTCCGCGAGCGCTCCCGGTCGCGTGCCAGTCGCGCGGGGAATACGACGAGGACAGGATCGAGGACGAGGTTCAAGTATGATCGTCCGGAAGAATACTATCTCTCACAGGATGAAGAGGAGTACTACCGCTCGCATAGCAAAGACAGACGATGGCGGCCTTCGTCCAGGGATGGTGACAGCTACTTGCCTTCGGAAGATAGGTCTACGGACTGGGAGGATGAGGATGATGAGGATGATGATGCGGCGCTCGCGTACGGCGAGGCTCCGTTTGAAATCAGAGTGTCGTCGGGAAAGCACTACAAATTGTCGTCGTCACCGCAGCGGCGGCCCTCGTCGTCGAAGGAGAGGGCTCCTTCTGAGCATTTGATGTCTGGCGGCCTTCCCAGCTACGCCAAACCGGAACGCTTCACCTATGCGCAGCCGGCGCAGTTCTCGCATGCGAAGCCGCCCAACCTTCCTGCGGGATACAGCAGCAGTGCACAGGCTCCTTCTCTGCCTCCGGACTGGGCGCCTATCCCGGAGTGCGAGCGTCCAGGATATGTGCCGCCAGCCTCCATGGCCCAGGGACAGACCGTCCCGGGGGCAACCATGCCAGTAGCATTTCCACATCCTATACCAAACCCGCAGGACACGTACCCTCCCAGCTTCGTTCCTCCTCCAGCTAGCACGCAGCCTGTGCCGCCCGCGCCGCAGTATGCGAACCTGCCGCCGCAGCAGTACGTGCAGGCGCAGTTCAGCAGCAGCAGACCGCCTCCGCCGCCGACGGACCCTGTACATCCGCATACTCACCAGCAGAACAGCGCAAGCATCACGATCCCGCAGCAGCAGTATGCGGATCTGCCTCAGTGGCAGTACGCGCATCCAGACCCCGGCAGTGTCAGATATTCCCCGAACCCGGTCACCAGCAGCGGCGTGAAGCCGTACACGCAGAGCGGGACGAACCAGTCTGTCAAGCCCTACACCCAAAGCAGCGAGCCGCAGTTTGTCGAGGTCACACCTGGAGCGGGGAGGAGTGAGCTTCACTCTCACTCTCCGACCCGTCCGACTCGCCCGCACAGCTTGTCTATCCCGAGTGGAAACAATTTATCTGTCGGTGGCCATGCGCCTGGGGTCCGGCCGCCGCCCAGTCCGCTCCTTGAACCCTACTATGGAACATACCAGTCGATCTCCCCGATGCCGTCGCCCATTGCGAGGCCGTCGTCGAGGACGGACGAGAGCGTCTCCGAGCTGGAGCCGCTGGATGCGCATTCCGACTCGGACTCTGGGCGGCGGAGGAGGCGCAGGAGCAAGTCCACTGATCGCGGCCCGCAGAACAAATACAGCGAGAGGAGAAGATCAAGATCAAGGTCAAGACCAAGACGCCGTCACGAGAGACACGACTCGCCGAGTTCCGAACCGCCGCCAACGGTCGTGATATCATCGCCTAGGAGCACGAGCACCACCCGCGAGAAACGGGTCTCATTCTACAACGCGACTTCCGACGCATTAGCCATCAATGCGGCAATCAAAGACCACAGGGACATCGACCCCAAGCCCCTGATCAGGATCCTCCCCCACCTCACGCACGACGAGACGCTCGCCCTGCGCGCCGAGTACAGGAAGCAAGTCAGGTATGACGGCATGGGCATCAGCATGGCCAAGCACATCAAGCTCCAGATCGGCGCCGGCGCCTTCGGCAAGGCGTGCTACGCAACCGCCCTGGGTCGCTGGAAGTCCGAGGCCTACTGGGCCAACTGCTACTACCAGTCCAGCCGGTCCCGGCGCGAGCTGCTCATCGAGGCCCTCATGGGCCGCACCAACGCCGAGATCCACGAGATCAAGGCCTGCTTCCGCGACTCCAAGTACAGGGACAACCTGGTGAAGTGCATGAAGGAGGTCCTGCGCGCGGACAAGTTCTGCACGGCCGTCCTCCTCGCGCTGGAAGGAAGACGGCAGGAGGAGCGCGACCCGGTTGATATGCAGCTCGTCCAGCAGGACGTACACGACCTGCGCCGCGGGCTGGTGAATCGCGAGGGCGGCGAGACGGCCATGATCCAGATCATCGTCGTGCGGAGCGACGCGCACCTGCGCGAGGTCCTGCGCTTGTATAAGCGTACCTACGGGAAGAACTTTGCCAAGGAGATGATTGCGAAGTCGAGGAATCTTGTCGTAAGTCCCCCTTCCCCTGCTCCTCTCCCCGCCGTCCTCCGTACCTCCACATCTAACATGATATGTAGGGCGAAACCCTCACGCACATCCTCAACGGCGCGCTCAACCGCCCCCTGCGCGACGCGCAGCTCCTGCACCAGGCCCTCCGCGAGTCCCGCCCCGGCCGCGCGCGCGCCGAGCTGCTCACCTCACGCCTCGTCCGGCTGCACTGGGAGCCGCGCCACCTGGAGCACGTCAAGATCGAGTTCCGGAGGCGGTACGGGCAGGAGCTGGAGGCGGCGATACAGGAGGTCATCTTGGGGGTCGCTCCCGGCAGTGGGAGTAGGAGTGCGAATGGGAGGGATGGCAAGGGGGGAGGGGGAGGAGGGAGGAGCGGGAGTATCAGCGAGTGGGGGCAGTTCTGTCTCGAGTTGGCAAGGAGTTCGGCGTTTCATACGAGGGGGTGATCTGGTATTCGGTACATTGTTCATATATAGATGTGTTGCTATTATCTTAGGTAGGTTCGGGGCTATCTATCTAGTCTAGGCATGTACACTGTCCTGTATATATGTACATACATGTACATGTGAATAGATGCGGTTTGATCGTTGGAGACACCACACGCATACATACATAGAGAGAGAAGGAGAGAGAGAAGGAGAGAGAGAGAGAGAGAGAGAGAGAGAGAGAGAGAGAGAGAAGAACGAGAGGCGAAGGAGGAGGAGGAGGACCTAGCACCGGGCGGGTCAGTCCGAGTCATTCTTCTTAATCCTGGGTGATGAATTATTATCATGATTATCAATAAACAGCCTCCTGCGTGTAGGGTAGGATAGGATAGAATAGAATAGAATAGAATAGATCCAGCTGAAGAACAAGGGTAAAGGAAATAAATTGATCTTCATCTTCTTCGTCTTTCTTATCGGTTAAAAAAATCTTTGACTTTTTTTTATTTTATATGCATATACTGTAAGTAGGTAGGTAGGCCGGTACTGTACCTAATTTACAGTACAGGATAGCCATATTTATTCTGATAGTTCTTATATAGGGACAAGGACATGAAAAGGGGGGAAAAACCCCGCTGCGCACACGTGAATGGTGTGTTGCTTGCGTGCATCTCTCCCAGCTAGCCAGCCAGCCAGGCAGTAAGCTTCTGAGACCATTCCTATATGACCATGATAGTAGGTCGTGCCACTCAGGTCCAGAGTCCACTCACTGCTCCGCGCTGCTGGGACGCATTACTGTGGTGAACAAGGTATGGACCTAGCTTGGGCAGCATGGAAAAACTCGTCCAGTCCATTCGATGCAGCACGATGTTGTCCTCAAAAGCAAAATAAAGAAAAGGAGTGGATGCTGCTGGACAAGAGATGCTGCAACTACTGTACACTACTCGCATGCCCCACTTATTCGCTGGTCCAACAACTGTCGAGTACACGGTGGTGTTAAGAAGAAAATGCAGTCGAGCTCTGACACCCTGGACAATTGGGAGCATTGTTTTTTTTTTATTTTATTTCATTTTATTCTCTGTCGTCTACTTGGTTGTTTCGTGGGCATTGATTTATTTTGCCTCTCCCCCTCCCCCCTCCCCCCACATAATGCTCGTCTACCGTGGAAGATTCAACCACTTCCACCGGGCGCAGAATGAAGCCATCGCATTATTTCTGTCGTCCGATGAGCCCCGGGTGGGTGCTCCCTTCCTGCTGTGTTGGAGGTGGACCAATCCGCCCGAGGGCCAACCGAGGGAGGTGCTCTATTCCGGCGTCATCCAGCAGGTCCAAGTCCTCGAGGACGACTCCGGCATTAAGGCAGCTCACCAGGGCCACGTCCGGATGCAATTCCTCTTCAGCGGTGATGGAAAAGCAAAAGCATACACGCGAGTTCTGTTCCGATTCTCGGATGACCTGGGGACAGATCCGGCTGCGGAGAACAGACTGCAGCGTGATGATGGGATCTTGGGGCTGAGCAAGAATCCCGAGGTCCCGCGGCCGCCGTATTATTCCAATCTGTATGTCGGCTTCATCACTGGAGGAGGAGGGGGTATTGTTCAAGGCGCGGCGGAGGGCGAATTGCTCATGCTGGCTTTCGCCGACGGGATCGAAAGGGACAAACCGGTTTTTGTCTCCTGGAGGTCGAAGAACAGCTCATTCATGCCACCGGAGGAGGAGAAGGAGAAAGAAGAGGAGGCTTCGATGGCTCAAATCACATGTGTTGTCGGGGACGTCGAAGACTCGAGGGATATTACTCGTTTTGGATTATTCGATGACACTCAGCAATCCTGTCTATTTCGCTGCCGTGCAGAGTCCGGCGGCGACGTGCTGGTCGTAGATACGCCATCGGGATCCATCCGTCCGATAACGATGGCCAAAGTGGCGGGCTGGGAGGGATGGGGGTTCATCTCGAAGACGGTCACCCTCGTCAACGACTCGTGCGAGACGGTGCGGTATCAGATCTGCAATTCGGGCAAGCATATCGCGGAAGAGCTCGCCATGGGGATCCTCAGCGTCATACCGACGTTCGGGATCGACAGGATCACACAGTTTCCGAGCGTCGCCAGGGGAGTCATGAAGATCGCAGAGTGGATCAGCGCAGGCCTGGCGATGAAGAGCATGTGGCACTCTGTCAGGAAGGATTCCCACGGCGTGAGGGGCCTTCTGTTCCCGGGCGACAAGATCCAGCGCAAGACCACGTCCTCACAGCTGATCAACGACAACGACATCGTGCTGGAGCGCTTCTCCTTCGAGGAGGAAACACGGTCGATAATGGTCACTGTGTACGAGCTATCCCGGGCGGGGGAAAAGACCTACTATCTGAGCGATATCATCGGAAACGAAGAACCCCCTGCACGGTGGAAAAAGACTACGGAGAAATGGTCCCTCGTCAAGTCCAAAGACTGCATGCCGGACCGCGCGATCCAGATCCCCAGCTTCATCCCCAGCGTCGGCGAATGCGACCTCCGCGGCTTCTGCGACAGCGAGCCCCTGCAGGGCGTCATATACTGCATGGACGGGGACAGCGGCGGGGATCTCCCGCGGCTCTTCCCCTACACGTTCACGGCGAGCGTTGACCCGTACGCCACGCTGGCGGAATACGATAGCACCAAGAGCAGCTACTATATCCAGTCCAAGGGGGGCGAGAAGATCCGCCGCGGAAGCAGCGTCCGCAACCTGCCCACCATGAGCCACATCCCCGTCGTCATCTTCGAGTGGTGTCGCCTGCGGGAACGGGGGTCCCTGAAGCGGGTGCAGATCGGCCGGGTGGACGTCGACCAGGACACGGACGATGCCGCGCTGATGATCATCGAGACGAAGATGCGCGAGGGCGTCTCGTACTGGGGGGTGTCGGTGGACGAGGACCACAGGGTCTTTGGGTATCCGGAGGTGCATCCAGACTACAAGGGCGAGAAGTGGGTGCTGCAAAAGTCCGACAGGCCTCACTGCCGCACCTACTTTGTGGGGAAGAATTGGTGTCCTGTGTACTAGGTGTCGATGACATTGCTTCTTCGGAATAAAGAAAAAGAACACTGGAATTGATGATGAGACTGCCGCTCGCTGTGATCTATAGTGTGGAAATGATGGATGAGAAGACAGGAAACTAGGTCTGATAAGTCTCTAATGAAGAGTAGACAGGATCCCGGACTAGAGAGGGAGGAGGAACCACTGTGAGAGTGATAAACATGAAGATCGTTTGGACACGGAAGCAACAACGGACCCATAAGGGGAGTTGAAATACAATATTTCCGGATCGCTTGATTCAGAGGGAAACTGATATTCAGAAGGAATCCTCTTCATGGGTTCTGAACTATATACTGTATAGATAAAAGAGATGTAATGATTCACTCTACACCGATTCATTAAATGACGCAATGAGAATGGTAATCCTCAAGTATCTATGACCATTGAGCAAAGAAAGCAACGATACTGTGACGACCGTGTCAGGTTCCAGTTTTCTTTGTAGGATTATCATCGTTATAGGGCCGAGACCTGGACCGCGGAATATCTATTTATTGACATAGCAAACAAATGCTGCAGCACCAACATCAACTTTACCGGGATTCGGTTCCAGCGATGGAAATCCGGGCTGAAACCTATTGCATACAATAAGATACCCACCGGCTGGGAACATGAGCACCATATACCGGGCAGCTATTGAAGTTGATGATATTGCATTACTGCTGCAAGGGGCAATAAAACACAGCCAGTCGGGATGGACGTTCGACTCTGGACGCCAGGGGGAAACCTCCCCGTCGACCTGGTCTGGAACCAACTGGTTTCTGTTCCTGCTTCTCGCGGAACACTGCAGCAGACGTCGGTTGCTGATGGAACAGACAACCCTCGATGGGACAGAGTCATACCCCTCACAGGGCCAGACGCAACATCCAGAGACTAGAGAGACAACCATGAGGTGGTGCGAGTCCAACCCCGCCAACGCACCGTGATCATCACGCCGAGACGTCGCAGCCCGCCCCGCCGCCAGCATACCTCGTCCCCTCGCACATCTCTTCATCCCCCTTGTCGTCCACGAGCTGCTGTGCGACCCTCTTCTCCCGGCAGACCAGATCCAGATCTGCCGTCCTGGCCCGGCGGTGACCGCCGTTGACATCGCTATCCTGGTCAGGAGGACGACGCTACGGAGGATTCGACCCTGCTGCAGGCTCACGCTCCTCGGTCATGCACGCCGATCACAGTGTCCTTTTGCACAGATCATGCTGCTCTTCTTCATTTGGTCTGGTACGGTCTGCAGATTGGCCTAGTCTCCACTGCCGGGTTGGCACGTTTGATGTCCGATGCACCACTCGGCATATCATGCCATAAGTGGGTTCCATGAAGAATAGTGACAGGGTTCTGTTTTCCCTTTTCCCATTCTGCAGGTCCAGGGACGATTTCATTATTTGTGTCCTATGTTCCGCCTATCTAAAGAGTTCTCTTCGGCCTACTGACTGGTTTATGAAGGACCTCGGCTCCACCCGGTTGACACAGGACTAACTCCTCCAGTCGACGTGCCGCTAATTCCTTAGAGGACAATCTTTAAGCTTGATCTCCGCCCGGTGCTTGGCAAGCGGTACCCCATGGGGCGCCGAGCTCCTCGCGTGCCATCCAGATCCTCTGCCCAGGGGGTCTATCCGGAGTCCCATGCACGTTAGGGTTAGCTCTCCATGTCACCCGACGCCAGAGCATCTAGCAGCAAGCATCATGTGTACCTCCGCTCGGAGACCTAGGTACTTCGTGCGTCTGCTGCCCCATATCCTGCTTTTCTTCCTTCCGTCCATGGCCTCGCGTGGTCCCATCGCGGAGAACGACCTCCGCATGCCCCTCGGTAAGTGGGTATAAAGGCATCCCGCGCCAGGTCGATCAACCGGACCAGGGAACCCCAATATGCTGCCTTCTTGTGCGATTGCAAGAAACCGTCAAGCAGGAACCCGGTTTAACATGTGGCTCTACCTCTTCTACTTGCTGCTCGCGTCTCTGGTTTCCCTGACCGGGGCCCAGTCCGCGTTTATTCCTGCGCGACCCCCCGCGCTGCCGTTGGCCGTCAAGTCGCCGTACTTGAGTACCTGGCTGAACGCTGGGAGTGACGGCGGCAATGGGGGCTATCTGGCCGGGCAGTGGCCTGTCTTCTGGAGGTGAGTGTTGTGGGACCAGCTTTCCGGGAGACGTCGCTGACTGCCGCGTCGCAGCAACCAGATCACAGGCTGGGCGGGGATGATCCGTGTGGACGGGGAGGTCTACACCTGGATGGGCATCCCCGGCTCCAGGCTCGTCACGCAGACTTCTTACCAGTACACGTCGACAAAGAGCATCTTCACCATGGACGTCGGTGGCGTGGTCGAGATGAACATCACGTTCCTCTCGCCGGTCACCCCCGACGACCTGAAGCGGCAGTCACTGTCGTTTTCCTATCTGCACGTTGACGTGAGCTCGACGGACGGCAAAAGCCACAATGTGCAGCTGTACTCTGATATCTCAGCCGGTTAGAGTCATACATTTTGTAGTATACATGTCTGCAGTAGCTAACTGCGTCTCAGAATGGGTCTCTGGAAACCGTAACAACATTGCACAATGGGACTACGGTGTCTCCGGCGGTGTTGCGTACCACCGGGTCTACAGGCAGACGCAGCAGCTGTTCTCGGAGGCCAGTGACCAGGCGGAATGGGGCTACTGGTACTGGGCGACTGACCAGGTAGACGGTCTCACGTTCCAGTCCGGACGGGACGTTGATGTCCGCGGTGCTTTTTCGAGTAACGGGAGTCTCGCGAACACAAAAGACAGCAACTACCGAGCCATTCAGTCCAATTGGCCTGTTTTTGGGTTTGCCGTCGACCTCGGATCCGTAGGCGCATCTGGGGCCAGCACGCTTTTCACCATCGGCTTGGCTCAGAGGGATGCAGTCCAGTTCCTTGGCGCGAAGGGCGTCGTTGCGTTGCCTGCATTGTGGACCAGTTATTTCAATGACGATCTTGCTGCTGTGAGTAGACCGTCACCTTTGATGAAACATCTTTCTTCTAAACGATTGTTCTTCCAGCTCGAATTCTTCCACAAGGATTTCCCCACAGCAAACAGACTCTCTACGGAGCTGGACGACCAAGTCGCGCGCGACTCGATTGCTGCCGCGGGTCAGGACTATCTCACCATCACATCCCTTTCGGTCCGTCAGACCTTTGCTGCAACTCAGCTATGCGGCACTCCGGACGGCACGTATCTCTTCCTCAAGGAGATCTCGTCGGACGGAAACGTGAATACCGTGGATGTCATATTCCCAGCGCATCCGCTCTTCCTCTACACGAACCCGACGCTGCTGAAGCTGCTGCTGGAACCGCTGTTTGAGAACCAGGAGTCGGGCCACTATCCGAACAACTTTTCCATCCACGATATCGGTTCACACTATCCCAATGCCACCGGGCATCCCGACGGCAACGACGAGCACATGCCGCTCGAAGAGTGCGGCAATATGATCATCATGGCTTTGGCGTACTTCCTCCGCTCTCGAGATACGCTTTATCTCAACCAGCACTATCCAATTCTAAAGCAGTGGGCTGGGTATCTCGTGGATGAAGCGCTCTACCCGGCTAATCAGATCTCCACGGACGACTTCGCGGGGGCACTGGCGTGAGTAGCAGTTCTGATAAATCTAGTCTCGGTAGTGATTAACGGAAGTTCAGGAACCAGACCAACCTGGCTCTCAAAGGCATGATCGCCATTGAAGCCATGTCCGCCATTTCCAACCTGACGGGACACAGCGCCGAGGCGAAGAACTATAGCGACATCGCCCACGACTACATCCGCCAGTGGCAGACGCTTGGAATCGCGCACGACGCGAATCCGCCGCACACGACGCTGTCGTATGGCGCGAACGATACTCATGGTGAGCCTGGTCATGTAGAACTGCGAAACGCGATAAACTGATACGGTACCAGGTCTCCTGTATAACCTGTACGCGGACGCTGAACTGGGCCTGAACCTGGTCCCGCAGTCCGTCTACGACATGCAGAGCGCGTTCTACCCCACGGTCGAGAATAAGTACGGCGTGCCCCTCGACACGAGGCATACCTGGACAAAGGGTACGTATAGAACATTTCTACGCATCCATCCACCTACTATCTCCGATCCACTGATAACCATCACCTCATATATAAATGCTAATTCAATATACAGGCGACTGGGAAATGTTCACTGCGGCGATCGCCTCGCCCAGCACGCAGAAGATGTTCCACCACGACCTGGCGACCTGGATCAACGAGACGCCGACAAACCGCGCGCTGACGGATTTGTATGATAGCATTACGGGGAAGTAAGTCTAGAATCTCTTTTTTATTTCTTCTTTGCTGTCATCACCATAATTTCCAGTTTAATATTGTTGGCGCAATGGCTGATTATTTATAAAGCTACCCCGGTATCACGTTCGTTGCGCGACCGGTCATGGGCGGGGCGTTTGCGCTGCTGGTGCTGGGGTTGCATTTGCATGTTTAACGTCTGATGGAATTCCATCTATCCTCTCTGGTAGATGAGTATCTACTGTACATGGGAATGATGGGATGCATATATGCATGCTCGTATGTACATACATACACCGCTCATTTTTTGAGATGTAAGTACGCACTTATGACTACTAGTTATGGAATTGACGATGATACATTGATGATAATGTGGTTGGAATGTACAGTACATACCTCTTTTGACCATTTACTTAATCTATCTGGTAGGCTACTACTCAGTACTAATATAGACACATCATAGATCTGAAATTCAGTACGCGCTTTGCAACATGGACAGACATACTCTGTATCTACCCAGGTACTCATCATTACATATTATGCCTACAGCGCAGGTAGCGGCGCCAAGAAGGTACCTTGGTAGATGGGTAGACATCTAGCTGCCTCGAACTCCGGTGAGCTCACAGTGAGATTTCTAATTTCTAAGCCTTTCCTCGCCTTGACTCATTTATTTTTTTTTTTCATTGGCCTTTTATTTCTTTCCGCTTTTGTTCCACGGTGGTGAAGGTACAAGATGATAGATGGTAATGATTATTAAAAATCAACGGCCCTCTGCCAAGACGCGTTATCTCTCCCTCCGCTCGTTATCATCAATCATACTTATCAGGCACCAGGGATTGTCTTCCCCTCTCCTCTCCTTCTTGGCGGCGTTTTCCACCTTCCTCCTGAGAAAATCTGAACCACAGTCGACTTCGGAGATGCTCCGCCCTGTCTTCCACGGTCCCCATCTGGGACTGTCTCCTGGAGACCGATGGAGACATGGCCAAGAGAATGAGGGATGCTAAAAGTTGTCCGGAGTCCGCGGGTTCCTTGGCAGCTCGGTTTATCGCCAGGTGCGCGCCGCTATACCGTTGGGGATACAGCGTTATCAAAAACGCCTATCTCCTCCCCTCCAAGACCCGCCAGAGCGCCGCCGTCGCCAGCCCGGTGCTTTCTCTACTGTACCTAGAAAGGTCACTGAAGTCCAAGGCCCCAGTGTCAATACATACGCTCTGCAGGTGAGGAGTTGAATGGAGATAGGACGTTGGGCTCCGGATGCAACCATGAAGCAACAGGACTTCATACCTAGTTGTACTTGCGAGTATAAAAGAGACGCATCCAACATGCCCACAGAAGAAGATGACGCGCCCACCTACTTACCTGATATCAGACAGAGGAGAAGAACGCCATGGTTGCGCCGAATCTCCTCTCGCGCCGCTTAGGCGCATGCATCCTGTTGCTTCTTCTGCCTCTGCTTGCTGCCACCATAACGGCTTCGGCTTCGATCGTCGACAAGGGCAAGGTCGCCACCGTTGACGGCGTCCCGTACTACGTCGGCGGGATCGCAGTGTCGAAGTTGACCGGGTTCGCTGATCTGGAGCTTGCTGCTGCCGAGGGAGACGTGGATGTTGTTCCACTGACGGTCATCCGGACGGAGGAGCCTCTGTTCACGGCGAAGAGTCTGGATGAAACGGTTGCGAATTATACGGAGAGGGATGATGTGTTTTCGGAGGGGTTTTTGAGAGGTATCTATCCCCTTGTTATATCCATACAAGGATGAATGTATAAATAAATAGCAGTGCTAATTGATATATCTACTTACGTAGCTATCTACCTCGCCTACGACGGCGACGGCCAGGCGACCCTCGACTACAACTGGATGGGCATGGCCAGCACCCTCCAGAAATTCGACAACATGCTGTTCATGACGTCCCCGCGATACCGTGCCCCTGCGGCTACTGCTGCAGCTGCAGGTAATGGCACCCATGTCATCAAGACGGCGAACCTGCAGACGGACCTCCCCAAGGGACCGTACTTTATGTCCGCGCGGACCGGAGACGTCTTCAAGGCCTTCCGGCTCTATACGGACCATCAGCTGGCGTTCACGGAGGCCGCGATCAGCGATGAGAAGGATGGCTTTCTGCCGCTGCCGGCTGTGACGGAGGTAAATATTAATCTATGTGTCTATCTACAAGAATATGATTTTGGTTGGGATTTCTTTCTGATGAGTAGGTATGTATCTCAGGGAGCCATGACGAAGAGCATCGCCGTGCCGTCTCGTCTGTACTATACGCCTACGGAGGAGAAACCGCTTGCGGGTGTAAGTTCCCCTTTCTCTCCCTCTATCTATCTAGCATACATAAACCTCCATGGAGTAACATCAGCTGACCTATGGATGACTACCAGCTCCGCATGGGCGTCAAGGACATCTTCGACCTCAAGGGCCTCAAGACCAGCGGCGGCAACCGCGCCTACTACGACCTCTATCCGCCCCGGAATACTACCGGACCTGCGCTCCAGCGGCTGATCGACATGGGCGCCGTGGTTGTCGGCAAGATGGGCACGGTGCAGTTCGCCAATGGCGACAATCCCACTGCGGACTGGGTCGATTTTCACTGTCCGTTTAATCCGAGGGTGAGTCTGCTTGCTTCCTGATACCGGATTCAACATATCCTCCTATAACTAACGACTTCAGGGCGACGGCTACCAAGCCCCCGGCGGCTCCTCGTCCGGCCCCGGCGCAGGCATCGCCGCGTACGACTGGCTCGACATCGCCGTGGGCAGCGACACGGGCGGCTCGATGCGCAGCCCCAGCGGCATGCAGGGCCTCTTCGGCAACCGGCCCTCGACGGGTGCCGTGCCCATGGACAACGTCCTCCCGCTGTGCCACGCCCTCGACACGGCGGGCGTCTTTGCGCGCAGCGCGACCACCTGGGCGCGCGTCGTGCATTCGTGGTATCAGGGGTTCGACCCGAACTATACGACGTACCCGAGGAAGCTCTACTACGTGGACGATGGGTCGTTCCCGTCCGTGGAGACGGAGGCGGGGAGGTTGCTGGAGGCGATGGTGCGGAAGATAGAGGCGTTCTTGGGCGTCAAGAGGACGCCGGTGGATGTGGTGAAGCGGTGGGAGGAGACGCATGCCGAGGGGACGCCGGCGGATTGGAGGGAGATGCTGAATACGGTATGAAATCATTTCCCCTCCTTTTTCGTACTTATATATATATATATATTTATATATATATTTATTTATTTATACCCATAGGAAGTGTATATATATATATCTAACGCAAGAGAAACAGACATACGCCTTCCTCGTCTCCATCGACCAGTACCGCTCCCTCGCCCTCCCCTTCTTCGCCGACTACGCCGCTCGGCACGACGGCCGCAGGCCCTTCATCAACCCGGGTCCCCTGGCGCGCTGGACCTGGGGCCAGCAGCACGGCGGCGAGCCCAAGTTCGCCGAGGCCTTGCGCAACAAGACGCTCTTCAAGAGCTGGTGGGAGGCGGAAGACGGGAGCGGCGGGTACGGCCGGCATAATAATGAAACATGTTCCGAAGGGATCTACATATACCCGTACTCGACGGGCAAGACGCAGTATCGGAATGAGTATTTTGGGTAGGAACCCCCCCCCCTCCCTTTGCCTTTGCGTACCATTGTATTATATATATATCATAAAGGTCAGCTTCGCTGACAAAACCCATACATAGCCCCCCGACCTCCCCACCCCTCGGCTTCTCCAACGGCCGCATCGCCGTGTATGCCGAGGTCCCGGACCTCGTGGTCCCCGTCGGCGAGGTCGCATACAACTCGACCGTCTCCGGCACGACGGAGTACATGCCGGTGACGCTGAGCGTCGTCGCGGCGCGCGGGTGCGATCTGATGGTGGCGAATATGGTGCGGGAGATGGAGGAAGTCGGGGTGCTGAGGGCGGTGAGGACGGGGAGGAGGATGTATCCTGATTCTTAGCGTTGATTTGATCTGAGCTGCTTTCAGCCAGGTCTTGAGAGAGACAGACCTTCCTGAAGGGGGAAGGGGTCAGTTTTGGATGAGAGAGATGAAAGAGATATATAGGTATGTATGTATGTATGTAGGTAGGTAGAGTCTGGTCCGTTTCCCTGTCGGGTATGTACAGTACATACATACATATGTACATACGTACTGTATATAACCGTCATGTCGGACGGAACAAGATATCTGGAACTTGTAGATAGATTTATGTATACATACACACACATATATATATAATATCAGTGCCTACATACAAGTGAGAGATGTCAAGAAGTATGGTATCAAACCACCCCAGTGTAGGCCCGTCTGTAATGTACAATAGATGGACTGGACAATACCAATAACATATCATCTAGTGGCGAACTGTACAAAAATTCAGTATACACTGACTTGTTACGGTACAATGTGAGAATCCCTACGGTAGGATAGAAGGGTCTCTTAAGTTAATTCCTTCAATTCATTTTTATCTCGCTCGCTATATCTGCCCATATATATATATATATATCAACACACAGTCTGTGTGCGGGTGTGTGGGCTGAACATGAAGTGTATGACGTGACAGCCAAAGCAAAAAAGGAAAGAAAAGACAAAAAAGGCTTGCAAAGAATATATATATATAACAGGCAAAAAAATGGACTATGATGATGATAAAATCTCCACCTGTTCGATTTATATATATATATATATATATAGCCGCAGCATCGAGTGCTGTCTGTCTGCAGATGGATGGACCATATAACGTAATCGGTAAGCGAGCGGATCACGCAAGCGAGCGGATCACCTAACCATATTATATCGGAAAGGAAGGCTATTTTCAACCCCTAAAATAACTTTGCATTACTAAAACTAGCTATTCTTGCGCTGCGGACATTGCGTTCGCCTATGTCCTAGAATATGGCAGTCACTGCAGCGTGGGGGGGCCTGTTGAGGGTGTTGTTCTGTATCTGCTGCCTGCTCTGTAGGGATAGTAAGGATAGCTTCATCAGCCTGATTCCTCTGTTGAATGAACTCCTGACCTTCCTGGATAGAGAATCCCTCTGCAGTTTCTATCTGCCTCCTAGATCGCTTCTTATTTTGAAGCTGCTTTTCATGTGTGGCGCGTAGATCCTGATTTTCCTTTGCAAGAAGGATAGTGTTATTCATTGCCATCTCACACCCCTTGATAAGCTGATCTAGCGCAGTCTTAGCAGGGGTAGGAGGACTATATGTATGCTCCCTAAGTAGCTTCTTAAGCGTACTTTCTTGCTTTTTCAGCTGCTTAAGATTATAAGGTGTTTTTGGGATGGAATCTGTTGATCGGCTGCCTGGTGGTGTAGGGGTTTTAAGCTGGATATTAAGCTGACTGAGCACCCGATCTGGATTCAGTGGTATTAATCCAGTTGCTGAAAAGCCACTTTTGATATTATCCGCTGAAAAGATTGCCGTGCGAGCTTGTGGATAGGCCTCAAGGAAGTCAAACTTATCGATATGGTTGAAACCAAGTCGCATCTTATCCTCAATCAAGCGGCCATACGCACGCTTTAACAGAGAGAAACAGCCAACATCCAGAGGTTGAAGGAGATGTGATGAATGCGCAGGCATGCAGATTGGAATAATATCATTCTCACTGCAGATTTGATCAAATTGAGGCGTCAGATGGCTCCCATGGCCATCAAGAATCAAGAGTCAATATCTACCAGTTGTACGACTGGTAGTAGCAGGAATAAAGACTTTTTGAAGCCATTGTAATCCAATCTGATCAGTTGTCCATCCATTCTCGCTAACCTCAATCTGCCAGTTGGCTGGTAAGGCTGTATCTTGATACCAGCCCTCAATATGGACCTTTTCTTTAAAGATAATACATGGTGGAAGCACCCATCTGGTAGAGTTGACACACTCTATAGATGTAACCCATTCGCGATTCCCTGGCTGGATAAGAAAGGGCCGACCAAGCATCTCAGATCTTGTAACTACCTTAGCAGTAGCTACTAAGCCCATTGCAAAGCCAGTTTCATCAAAGTTATAGATATCTTCAGGCGCAATCCCATGCTGCATCATAGTGATCTGGACTCAATTAAACCATTCTAGGATGATCTTTGGGTCTTCGCATTTGGCACGCTGATGATTATAGCGCCTAGAGAAACAGGTTTTAATCTCATCATGCTGATTGATGAAATTATATACCCATTTCTCTCCAACAGTCTGGGTAGTGGTTTCTCCACACTTTGAAAGAAGGATATTCGCCATTTCTTGTACATGGGATGGTCAGGGAGCTGCTCCACATCAATCCATTGATAAAATCCAATGTATAAGTGATTCCTCTTCATTTTGAGTCATTTTATGACTGTTTGTGTATAATTCGGCTCGAAAAGTATGCCCCTTTAGGCGCCGTTGGAGGGTAGTATAAGGCACATTATAGACATGTGCAGCTTCACAAATATTGAGGATTTCCTTCTTTTTCAGAGCTGATACTGCAAGTAGAACCCTTCCCTCCTGCTCAATTAAACTTTTCGAGTTTTCATGCGCTTTTGGTGGCATGGTGGCAGGCTGAAATGCTTCAGCTTTTGAAATGGCAGTCAAAACGCGTTGGGTGATCCGCTCGGTTGCGTGATCCGCTCGCTTACCGATTACGTTAATTGATTAGTCAAGGTTTGAGTAAGCATATATAAACAGGATGTGATGTGATGATTGGCTAGGCTAGGGGTCCATATCTCGTGATAATAATAATACTGCATGGTTTGAGATCTAGGCTAGGCAGTAGTGCGTCGTGGTGAACATGGCAAGGATCTTGGCGTCATCAAGAAAAATCCCGTTGCGCAGCAGAGAGAGAGAGAAAAAGAAGAAGAAGAAGAAGAAGAAGAAACACCTTATTTTTATTCAATTTGCTGTCATCTATTCTAGGAAGGGATATTTATTTTACAGTTGAGGACCGAACTTCTCCATCGTCGGGTTAGCAAGTAACTGGTTTCGTCGGGAAACAAGACGTTCATCATCCCGGACTTTGTCCTCGTGATGAATTCTATTTACGGACGCTTTGAGACTGTACACTCACCGTGACAACCCACTGTATATATATATACTTGTCATTTTGAGTGGCTCACGACCTCCACTGGTCAAACGACCGGATGAGCTCTGTATTAACGTTAGCCCCTGCTTACCGCAACATCCTCACTAGACCAACAAATCAACGCGACAAACAGGACGTACCATAATATAGCATCATCGCCTCCAGATGCACGTCGATGTCGATCCTCTCGTCCACCGTGTGGATGTTCGCCGTCCGCCCCGCCCGCGACGGACTCCACCGGTATATGTTCCGCGTCAGGTTCCAGTAGAACCGCGTGTCCGTGTTGCCCGTCATCACGTCGCCGCTCACGACGACCGTCTTGCCGGCCAGGCTCGGGACGGACTCGAACACGGCGCGTGTCACGCCGGAGAAGCGCGCCCACACGGCGTCCGTGCGGACGTTGGTCGGGCTGATGGGGGCGGAGACGAGCGGGGTGCCGAGGGTGGAGAGGTGCAGGTGGTTAGTAGTAGAGCCCTCCGGGGGCTGTTCGTCGAAGGTGGTCAGGGTGAGGTTGTATTTGGATGCGATGGGGGTGATGATCCTGATGGCGCGCTGTTTGACGTCGTCGGGGGTCTGGTGCAGCGCGACGCGGTAGTTGACCACGGCGGAGATCTTCTCTGGCAGCGCGTTCGTCTTGATCCCGCCGCGGATGATGTCCGCCGCTTGCGAGGTCTGGAAGGTGAACCGGATCTTGTCGCCGCGGGACTGGGCGACCGCTTCTGCGAGGCCGGTGTAGTCGTCCGACTCCAGGAGGGACGCGAGCCACGGCTCGACGTGCTGGGGCGAGTAGCGCACCTGGCACTCGAGCGCCTGGCGAGACGGGTGCTTCTCGTCGAGGACGGGCACGAACAGGTCCTGCCGCTCCAGCTCGTAGATGATCTCGGACATGATGCCGATCCCCGTGTGCGGCGGTGGGACGGAGCTGTGGCCGCCGCGGACGCTCAGCGAGAGGACGATGTCGATGCTGCCCTTCTCGCCGACGCCGGGCAGGGCGTAGACGACGTCGCCCAGCGTCTTCAGGCCCATTCCTCCCTCGTCGAGAATGAATTCGAAGCTGTCGGGGCCGTATCTCTTCTCCAGCTCCTTGGAGATGGAGCCCGCGCCGAGGAAGCCGTGGGATTCCTCGTCGAAGCCGAAGGCCAGGATGACGGTCCGGGTGGGCTTCCAGTCCTGATGCAGCAGGTCCTCGACGACGGAGAGCAGGGCGATGAGCACGTTCTTGCAGTCGCTTGCGCCGCGGCCCCAGAGCCACACGCCGTCGAAAAGGCCCGAGAAGGGGGGATAGGTCCAGTCCGAGGGGTCGTCGACGGGTACGACGTCCTGGTGGGCTGTGAAGAGGAGCGGCTTCAGGGTCTCGTCGGTGCCATTGAAGGTGAAGACGAGTCCCAATCGGTTGACGTGGTCGACGCGGGCGTGAGAAAAGCTTGTCTCGTCAGCAACGAGTCACAGACCAACATTTCGAGACCGAGCCAGGTATAGACTCTATCGATGATGGTAAGAACAAACGTACGTCAGAGGGAAAAGCGACTCCAGAACCCTGTGCAGCTCGACGAACGGCTCGAAGCGCTCGTCGTACGGATCGGTCATGTAGTCCGTGACCGTCGTCGGGACCTGGACAGCCCTGGACAGGCGTTCTCCCTGCTGCTGCCGAACCGACTCATCCTGGACAAATTTGATCGCGGGATGCAGCCCATCTTCCGGTGCGGTGACCTTGGGTGCCAGCGGACAGATGTCTTCCCTGAGGGTCGACTCTTGCAGAACATCTTGTTGGAAGGGAATCGTCAGGGCTGTTGTCCCGACGGACAGCAGCCCGAGTAGACCGGCAGTGCGTACCTGCATGATTCCGGCAAACATCAAAAGATCAACACAACCCGGAAGGAAAAAGAGAAGAGATCATTCCAGGAAGAACCCTGGGATCTCGGTAGAAATCCATCAGACCCCGCATGACGGCCTCAACGGCGTCGTATCTTATCTCAGAGGCCATCAAGCTCGCACGATCGTTTGAGTAATCAGTAGGCGGTCCCGGCCGCCTACTAAAGCGCTTCAACATGACCCGGATAGGAAGGTCGTCGCATGCGTCCAGTCACACTGGTTGTTGATTTGGCGCAGTTCGGCGTCCGTCGCCGCCAAGCGGGCAAGCGATTCGCTGGCGATGCAGGCGACCGATCACATCTTTTCGGACCAGGATCGCGAGAGCGGTTTGCTGTTCAAGGACAAAGAAGACCTCAGATATGCAGACCTCCCCCGCACACAGCAATATGGGCAACAACCTCATATAAGAACCGCGGTTGTCCATCGTGTCCTCACTTCGATTGTCCAGAAGAACAGTTGAGAATGCTTATTCCGTCACGATGTCAGTGTACCCATAGCCATGGGGATAGCGCTGCCTGGCGAGAATGTTAGCACCTAATCGCGGGTTCTGCAGGGCCAGGGAACGCACGGGAAATCTGCCCACTGTGGTTTTCGTTCTCACCAGAAAACACGTCTCATCAAAGACCTCCGGGCGACTCCATCTGATTGACAGGTGTTCAGGAGGAGGTGGGTTCTCAGGATGTCAGTCGGGATCCTCTCGAAGGAGAGGGGACTCAACCCTCGGGGTCACGGGGAGACATCATGTCATCCTCAACTCTTCCCCATGGATGCTGATCTCCGCCAGGAGACCGGCAGCCCCTTGTTCCTGAGAGTGAGAGAGCAATCCTCACCAGCCACGATCGACAAAGACATCGCCGCACGAAGTCGCCATGACCATCGCTAGCGCCGACCCGCCCTGACGTCAAGCCAGGGACGATCAAACAAGACGCTCCAGGTGATCTCCCCGGGAGCGCCGCAACCGAGGTATCAGAGTACACTCCGTAGGGAACGATCACCATCTCCACCGGACGATCCGCCATGAACCGAGTCTGATCGTGAAGCGATGGCCACGCGACGGCCAACTCCACTAACAGCCGGATCCTAGCCGGGACCGGTTAGATATGGATCTGTACTACCTGATTCATTATTATTCGTGAGCTTTGCTTGGCACCTGAAAATCCGTCGATGATACTAACGGTTTGATCGACAGTTAAATTTAAGGGAAAAACATTGCTGATTCGCTTGCTTATCAATCAGCCTCACAGCCCGATGAGAGAAAAAAAAAAAAAAAAAAAAAAAAACGACAATGCCCGTCACAGTCCGTCAGAGTTTCAGAGACTTAGACTCAAGCGCTTCGTTTCAGATTCTCACGTTTCACTGTCCGGACCGCCCTTTAAAAAAATTGAGATTGAGATCATCGCCCCTTTCTGTGCTCGCACAGGTACCACCGCGACTAACTAGTTTGCCTTAAGGGGACAAAGATGGGCCCTAAAAACCGGACGGACGGCACGACGCAGGAGCTAGTGAGGAATTATATCGGGTACCTTTTCCACGGATAGCCCGGGACAGTGCAGTACATATATCAATCCAAGTGGTCTCCTTGTTTTCCGGATTGTTTTGCACGTCGCATCTGGCAGCAACCGTTGGGCAGGTCTTGTGGTGATCCTGGTGATCATTATTATCATCATCATCGTTTCTCTCGCTCGTTTTTACTCCCGTCCAAGAGGCAAGAAACTCATATATACTGTCTTTCTTTTTCTTCTCCCATCAGTCCCATCCAGTCCACTCGTTACATACCTACCTTACCTACTTACCTACCTACCTACCTGGGTATACCGAGAGAACAGTCAGTCAGTCAGTCAGTCAGTCAGTCCGTCCGTCCACCATGGCTCCCCTCCTTTCCATCCTCGCTCTTTCGCTACTCCCAGCGACAACGTTCGCTGCTGCTGCCTCTGTCTCTGGCACTGCCACTGCCACCGCGACTCCCACTGCCCCTGTCTCGGCCTCGGCCGCTACCCCGACCTCTACCTCTACTGCCGACCTACCGGCATGCTACAATAGCCCCGGCAGCCTCACCTCCGCGGGCACGGACATATACCAGTCCCACCTGTTCTGCCGGCAGACCTGCGCGAAGCAGGACAAGGAGATCGCCGGCCTGCAGGGCAGCGAGTGCTTCTGCGGCGACGAGCCGCCGCCCGCGTCGACCAAGGTGGATGATAGCAAGTGCAGCACGCCGTGCCCGGGGTATCCCGACGATACGTGTGAGTATACATACATATATACATATACATCCATATAGATATATATATACATTCTGACTGGTGCCTACCTAGGCGGCGGCACCCACGTCTGGACCGTCATCTCCGTCAACGCCGAGCCCTGGGAGCTGCAGATGAACCTCTCCGCGATCGCCGCGTCCATCTCCGTGGCCGCGAGCCTCAATCCCACCGCGGTCGGCACGGCCATCACCGTCGCGGGCGACGCGCCTCCCGCCACGGGTGTCCCCGTCAGCACCCCGAGCTTCGCCACCCCGACCCCGTCCGCGGACCCGGTCGCCACGGTGAACGGTAACAGCGAGACGGCGTCGAATTCTACGCTCGCCACCTCGTCGGGCGCCGCGGGATCGATGCTCCTCCGTGCCAATGCGGGTGCTGCGTCGGTGTTGTTGGCCGTCGCCGCGGCGCTGGTTCCGTTCCTTTTGGCGTGAAATAGATCAGATCGGATCAGATCATACGGGATCAGAGCAGACAGGAGGGGTCTGATAATTCCAATCTCTGTGCGGACATCAGTCGTGCAGATTTCCTGGCATATAAGGTCGAGGGTTGTAGTATGCACGTCGCATGGACGACAAATCACTTTTTCTGTACGCTCTCAGGATCAAACGAAAGGTCCTTATCACTCGACTAGAGCCATACATGTCACTCATATCGTGCAATTTTAAGTGACATATACGGGTAGAGTGACATGTCAGCATGGACATGCCGCTAACTTCTGTTTTCAAAAGTTGAATACAGAAATGTCAGATCAGTGAAATTCTAGCACTGCAAGACCGGAATATCATCTGAAAATCATATTGCATTAAAAAGTATATTACTGAAATCATAACCAAAAGTAGAGCGTCCCAACCCAATTAGGTAACTAGCAATCATAATGTGCGTGAGATGACAGGACGTCAACCGCGCAATGGGGTATCCTCTTGCAAGCAGAACTGCAAAGCAAGAAGGCACACACAAACACGGACCGAGCCTTATACGCGCCGAATGCCAGAAAAGAGATGTACAGTACATACCGTACGGCAGCGAAAACACCGTATTGGACATATGAGAATGTAAACAGCCCGAGCATACGCCTCAGGCGCCTCGGATCACTCGAGTCCCAGCCTCATCCTATCCTTTGCCCTCGGCACGATTTTGTCGAAGTTCTTTGGAAGTGGTTCACCGTTCCTGCGTCGGGAGTTGAACGTTAGCTTCTGCAGGGCCATCAACAGATTTCCGTTATGATCGGGATAAATCAGTGACCGTGGAATGGGCGAACGGTAGGAACTGACCTGAGACATTCCAGTACGATATTATGGGCTCTATCCTTCAGCTGTACCTGAGTCCTTCCCTGCAGCTTGGGCCCGCCCTTGTCGCGTGGCCAGATGCTGTCCAATCTTAGGAGCTGGGCCCAACTGGTGCCAAACATCTCAACCAGCTTGATGAGCCGCTCATTTTCTTCTGCCGTCCAACGTCTTCGAACCGTCGCGGTTTGTGCTGGCGGTTGTGGCGTCCAGTCGTCCGATTTGTCAACTGCTGAAGTCCATCTTTGTATGACGGCCTGGCGCCGGGTACGGACCCCGTGGGAAGTCGTCGACGATTCCTGGGAGCCATCGCGGTCCTGGGCTGAAGTAGACCGGGCGACCTCGTCCAGACTGTTTTGGAGCTGCAAGTCGGCCCCATCGTTTGAATCATCGTCATCATCATCACGATCATCATAATCATCATCCAATCTCCGACGTTTCAATCGCGGTTCTGGTTTCTGCGCTCGTTTGCTCGTAACATTAATGGTGCGCTCATCCCGGCTAAATTGTTCTTCGTCTTCAGATTCCTCATCGTGGGTTTCCACACGCTTTCGTTTTCTCGGACTCCACTGCTGCACAGTTGGCGTACCAGAACTCAGGCTAATAGGTGAGATCCTCGTGGCATTGGCTTGCCGGTCAATGAAGTCCCGGGCTGGTCTTCGCTGCGAGTCCTCAGGAGGCGTGTCCTTGGACTGTTTTGAAATGTTGGAAAGCCTCTTTGCGGTTCTGTTCCATATCGCACGCGGGTCACGCGGGTTGGGATGGGCAGTCGTCCTTGCAGTCGAAGAACTACGTCCTACATTCCTGTCCCTTCTGTCGGGCCCGAAGATATCGTACAGGGAGTCATCGTCGACCCCCAACACCGGCTGGACGGATCCTGATCTCTCTCTCTCTCCTGGCTGTGCCGGGTGCTCGTCCACGGAAGCGGCGGGCACAGTCCGGCCGCGGGCATTGACCGTAGACTTCCTGGTAGCAGACCGCGCAGGATCAGATATCTCACTCGGGTGTCGCGGCGTTTCCTCAGAAGTACCCTGTGTCGCCTCTCGCTCGCGCATTGAGAGACGCCGGACCGAGTCCATGTTGAAAAACAGGCTACGTAGAGGTCAGCAACAAACGCGAACCGTGTCCTTGGCCATATAACCGGCACTCGAGACGCGAGCGGCGGGCGATACAACACAATTACTTACCCTTTCGATGATCTTCTCTTCTTCTTGCTTTCCGCAGCTGGGGGAGACTCGCGCTGCCTCTGCTGCGGAACAGCCTCTTCTACAGCGGGCGGGGCGAGAACCTCATTCTCTGCCTGCTGCTCCTGCTCCTGCTCATGCTCCGAGACCAAAACCGATCTATCGAAGCTTCCGCGGAGACTAACCTCCTGGTGTAGTACATCACGGACTTTATCGATGCTCGGCTGCTGGTTAAGCTGCTGAGTGATCTCATCGTTCCTCTTGCGTATCCATTCCGCAACCTGAAAACGAAAGCCCTGCCACGGGTAGGCAGCCTCCAACCCTTTGAAGTCGACTGGACCATCAGCGGTATTGACAAAGTATCGGCGGATCCCGCTGATGCGGTCTTGTACGGGGCGCTGAAATTGAGTGGGAAGGCCTCCATCCTCGTCCTGGAACGCTCCGAGATTGAATCCCCGCAGAGAGAGCTGCTCGTCCTCGTCTTCATCGTCGAGGGGCTCGTTGAAGAAGACGTATCTCAAAATCGCGTCTGGGTCGAAGTTCTCGTCAAACATATGTCTTTCCAGGTTGACCTTCAGGAACTGCGTCCTGATTTCTAGCGCGAGGTTGAAGGTCACCCGATTGAGGTCGCTTATTCCGACAGTATCTTCACTCGCCACTCCAAACAGCCCGTTCATGAACGGAGCGGGAAACTTCCCTTCCAGGTTGTAGACCGCTGACTCCGTAAGAGAAGCGGCAGTGAGCACCTCCAGCGCGAAACGCGCGCAATTCGCCTTGTGAAGAATCACATCCACATGCCATCGTCTGTCCTCTGAGTCTCCAGAGGCGCCATGAACCTTGACGGACGGCAAGGCGCGGGCTACACGCCTCACGTCAATGTAGGGCTGGTCGGTGAAGTGAAAGTGTTTCGCCTGCTCCGCAAAGTTCGACTTGAGGCGTTTGAACCGTCTGCTCTCGCTACTTCTGGGATCGCGAAGCTGCTTTACCAAATTGGCAAGGCTTGCTTGCGAGATGGGACGCGGTATTAAGAATTCCAGCACGTCGTCCGATGCCCGCTGCAGATATGGAAGAGCATCGACCATCGTGACCGGATCCAGGTCCCCAGCCTCGGCATCGGAGTCCGTGGGGAGGACAGTCGTCCCGGAGATGTTGGCCGGGTCGTCCTCTGGAGACTCTGGGATGACCTCCGTGTCTAACTGGGGCCCGGGCTTTGGGGGAATGATGGTGGGCGGCTCCTCGGGCACGACGGCCAATTCTGCGCATAGTGGGCATGTGTGAGTACGACGCGTCCGATGGAATAATGGTACGTAGTGATCGTGCAAGCTCAATGTGGGTGTAAAATGAAGTTACAGTGAAGAGAACACGCGGTGAAGATACGACTATACAAGCTCTCCAGAAAGAACGACTAGCACCGCAGCCGATCACGACCATCCCGACTCAGAATCCGAAAAGAGAGTACTCGGGACCACTCAGACGCGTGTGGTTTTAATTCAAAGGAGATGAAACAAGAGGCAGCACTCACCATCCTGTTTCCTTCTACCTTTCCCCTTCGCGCGTCTTCCAGCACCCACAACCGACGCGACATCTGCATCCGGGTCATAACCCTTCAGACCAGCGGCCTCCAGCTCGCGACTCTGACTCCTCGTCACTCGTCGTCGAGGCGGGCTCGCCGACTGCGAGACCTGACGTGTTCGCTGCTGCTTCTTAGACGGTGTTGCGGGGCCGGTGCTCGCCACGGACGAGTGGCGCGTCGCAGAACGCCAGCGCGTCATACCGGGCGACCCCACAAGCTACTTATCGATCGGGTTGACGAACGTCGACAACGACGATGCGGCACCCGCGATAGACATCAAATAGAGAGAGAGAAGAGGCGATCCAGAGAGGGAGAGAGGAGGAAGAAAAGGAAGCGGCGGGAAGCGGTGTCTGTCTGGCGGTGGCTGTTGCCCCTGAGGCGGTAGCGTGAGGACCCGTACTCAGGGTTAGAGTATTTCTCCGTCCGAATCCCCAAACCCTAAAACCCTAGGGTTGTGTCATGAATAATACCCGCCCTTATCCCCCCATAATATTGTCTAAAGAGTAGGGTATTTTTATGTTTTATTTTTTGTTAACTACAATCAGTATTCCCCCCAAGGTCATAGGCGAAACTTGTACCAAACAGCAATCCCGACCACCGCGACAGGCAAAGAATATGCCATGAATCTCTTGCACAACCCCCATACCGCCCGCTTCATACAATCCTTCACGATCCCCTCGAACGATTTCGGGTCGTTGATCCGCGGGTACGGGTTGTCCGGCACCGGCTTATCCAGGAACTTGCACAGCGGCTCCCAGCCGTCGCCCAGATTAAACTCCAGCAGCCGCTCCCTGGGGATCGTCCGTCGCACTCGCTCGCAGTGGTCGAGGTACGCCTGCCGGCACCGCTCGCCGTGGTCGTTCCCGCAGAAGATCTTGAAACACAGATCCAGGCACGTCTTCGTGGGGCCCCAGAAGTCGCGGTCGATGTAGCTCAAGAGGCGCGAGGTCCACGACCATTGGACCTTGAAGACGGTCGCCTGCATCGAGGTCATCCACTTGTCGACGTCGCGGTTGGTGAGGATGATCTTGGCTTCCGGGTATACTTTGTGAAGGTCGTCCCAGAACAGGCACGTCGGGACGTCGAGGCTGGCGTCGTACTTCCCGAACAGGCGGTCGAACTCTTCGCGGCCCCAGCGCTCGCCCTTGTCGTAAAAGTTGGCGTTCAAAGCCTCTGTCCATAGAGGGAAGTCCCGTTTGGGGTTCTGGAGGGCTTCGATCATGTGGTACGGGGTGTAGCCAAGTTGGCGGAGGGCGTGGAGCATCGCTGGACCTCTTAGGTTAGCATGTTGAGAGTATATAGAACGTAAGAACACCTTGTCTCTTCCTAGCAGCTGATGTAGAGTGACCGGAAACATCCTGCTGGTTTGCAGGATAAAACGAGGAAGGACAAGAACATACACATTGTTCCTGTCCTGCTAAGACCAACCACCAGGACTCGCATTGGCTTCTCCTTTATGTTCGGTTCTTTATCGATGAGGCGCGACATTGTGTAGCTTTTCCGTCAATATTGCTCGAAAACTACCTAGAAGGCCACTAAAAGCGAGAGACATACACCAAAATCCAAAGTGCAAGAAACACGGAGAGAAAGCTGGAAAACTGGATATAAAGGAAATATTAACAAGCCCAGCCAGGTGACAATTTCCAGAAATAAGTTGCCTTAGTGCAGGGTCGTTTATGTGTGACACAAAACAAACTACCCAATAATGTCAGCGCTGCAGCAACATCTGTGCAGGAGTCGGTCATATTAGCCGTTTCTGGCCTTCAGCATTGATAGAAGATATATAGCATACGCAAGCTGGATGAAGTTTGTGATACAGACCATGCAGCTACTGTTCAATAGATGCGCACAGCCTGGGCAGCTATAAAATAAATACGCGGAGAATGCAGTCAAGTTCCCACAAAAGTGTGCAGACATACACAGTGATTGCATCGGGTCGGACAATGAATCGGGGGAGCACCATATTGTAGAATAAAGACAATGGCTCCGTAATAGCCATTGAGGGGCTATTCAGTCAATGTCCGTTGTAAGCTATAAAAGGCTGAGGATATCTTTATAAGGTCGTGTCAATTAGAGTGGATCGCTCAGAACAACGGATAAAGGTGTCCAGATGGCCGAAATCCAAAAAACTTTAACCCTGTCTCGATATGTACAGTATTGCATGTCCGACCGCGTATGCTGTAACACAATGTAGAAACTCGGATTGCGGAGCTTTCTATCTCGACCAACAGGGACGAAGGAGAATCGGGCTTGAGTTCATTCGAGCACATGACAGTGGTCCCAGTCTGCATTAAAGTTCCGAGATAACTTCGAACAGTCCGGGGACTAGAAGCAGAGCATTTCACCCGCCAAGATCATCAGCGGCGACATAATCCAGAGCGATATTATATTATGGGGGCAAACTAAGACGACAATCCTTGCAAGGAATCATTGTGATAGCGCTGTCTAAATTTTAGCAACTATACTAATATAGATCTCGGTATGGTGGATATGATGGTATTAGTATGTTGTGGGAAGCAGGAAGCAGGCTGACGCATAGAAGGATTATATAGGCGAGGCCTGCCAGCCGGGTTGTCTCACTGCGACAGTAGATGATGCTATCTTGGGCGGGAAAAGTGACTGGACTTCAGCATCGATCCTTACATACCTATTCCAGACATTCTGGAATCGCCCTGCATTATTTGGCCAGGGCTTTGGTCGAGGGACAGGCGTCAATTAAGGAGAGCCAATGAAGTTGGACATTCTCGGCATACAAGTTTGCCAGTTGAATAGACAAGCTAGATTGTGTACTTGGGAGTCTCCAAGAGTGTCTATCTTCAGTTCAGCGAATCTATGAAATAAACAATGATATTCGGCTCTCCTGTATATCAAGGTATGATTCCCTTTTCCAATAGTCTAGAAATAATGACGTTATAAAGAACATGTTCCTAAGAAGATCGCTAAGGAAGCTTTTGGCATTGTTATGGACCTTGCCATACAAAGACCGGATAATTATAGGACCGAGGGGAGTTAGCGTATGCAAAATTTGGTGCAGTCTTGGCACACCAAAACCTCAAAAAATTGCAACTTTTGTACCAGAAGCCCTCCAAACCACCAAAATACTGATTTTTCTCACCAAATCCCATCAATTTCTTAC